>OCTX012281243.1_pt1 | contig 251592 bp, 236 predicted proteins | sample 1539691 | NCBI WGS metagenome assembly OCTX01 (sample SAMN02144231, study PRJEB22623) | gut metagenome | biome: sheep rumen | host: Ovis aries | place: New Zealand
TCTTCGTCGGATGTACTTTGATCCTGTATCCAGAATACACCATTCAATGTCCATGTTCCGTCATCTGCACGTGTTTTGGATTTAACACAGAAATATGTTTTATCTGGATCAAATAACAAATTCTCACCATTATAATTATTGAGTGGAAGCATTGGAATGTCCGATGCAAGATCATCCAACGGTTCTTTGAAATATCTCCACATACCGGATGGGAATATTGGTGATATTGCATTCTGTTGAACATTGGTTACTAATGGAGAACCATCAGTCCATTCTGGTATTGTCGGTGCAATATATGTTGTGAGTTTATAGTAATCCTCTTTATATGTTCTTACAATGTTCATGACAATTGGTGTTGCATGATATACAGTTGATAAGTCTTCATTATTATCATCTGAAGATTTATTTGTTTCCGTTTTAGGAATCATAGAACATGTCACATATTCATTTATCCATGGATTAAAATATCCTATAGCAAAAGGATCTTTCTGGATACGAACACCGAATGGATTTGCAAATATAAATTTCTCATTTATATCCGCAGATGTATTCGCCTTTTCAATAATACTTTTTCCAGGTGCACAGTATGGAACAACGGTATGTTTGTTCTCACCATAAACCCATAACCATCCTGGAGGTATTATGATTTCATTTGCAGATACAGTATTATCATTATTTGCATATAAGATATCATAGTTTATTTTTCCATGAAGAGTGTTTGTTCTATAAACATAATCATCATCATCTTTTAAAGCTATATAACCACTCCAGATTCTACCCCATGGATCATCTCTACGTTTATAGAAGAATGGATATAACACGTTTTTGAAATAGAATGTTTTAAACCATTCATCCAGATCATGATCTGTTGCTAATTGATTTGCGGTATTGTAAGCTTCAATGGTTTCTCTACGAACAGTTTCTATCGTTCCAATATTTGTTCCACCCATGCTTCCGGATACAACAAATGCTGCTTTCATAACATTTCCATTGTTAGAGAAACGGTTTGATGCGGTGATTACTTTTGGTTGTTCTTTATTATTGAATGATGTGAAGTTTGCAGCTTCTCCATGACATGTATAAATTGTGATTTCGTATGAAGAATTAACTTTTGGAACAAAATACTTTGAACCACTCAATTGCCACATGAAACGTATTGTTTGGGGATTGTCCATGATATAATTGACATATGGGTTTGTATCTTTAACAGAATCATTTATTGGAAGAATATGATCATGCGGTATCCATTGTTCATTACCATTTCCATCAATATACTTGATATCAAATCCGCATATATGGTTTAAACAACTAATGACTGTGTCTTGGTTTGGTATTCCATTTGCCATATTATTCACAACAACATGTGTTTGTCTTTCGTATTCAGAAGCTTGAACGAATAAACATAACCATGTATCTGTCACACGATACACGATGTATGTATCTTTATTTTTTGCAACAGAATTCATTTGGTCTTTATTCGTGTATTGGACATTCCATGCTTGTACGCTACTTGATAAGGTGGTTGTTTCGACATTCTTATATTGAATCAATATGTCATAATCCAAAGAATATACTGAACCATTTGAAAGATTAAACTTTGTATCTTTGTCTAATATAAATTCATACAAACCAGTATCAGCATTCAATACCGCATTATTATAGATATCTTCAATTCTTAATTCTAATAAGAAATTGGATGATGATGGTATTGCATATGAATAACCAATATTGAATATTGCAGCTTCCGCATATATAGAACTTGCAAGTATCGCCTTAGTTATAAATGATTCGTTGAAATAGAATGATGAAGTGAATGCCAATTGCTCCATACCTTGAGACATATATTCTGTCATTAATGACAAACTACCAGTATTCAAAACATTTAAAGGTATATTTTTGAAAACTCTCGGAGCCATAACATCCTGGATATATTGTTTTATTTTAGAATCATCCGAGTAGTTTTGTAACATGATTTCACTCATATCTATCAGCCTCTCTTTCTATTTTATTATGGTATTTCATACTGTCAGAAACCCCACGGTAATGTTCGAACAACGGGATTACATCGAACGTATGTTACGAAAAAGTCCACAGCGTTTTCGATCAAATATTTTATAAGGAGGAGATATTATGGCTCAAGATAAAGTACAACTCAAACGCGAAGAAGTGATTGGGAATGAAGTTGTTCTTCAGGATATCAATCCAAAAACATCAACAAATTCAATTGAAGATTCAACATCTGGAGCACCTTTGGACAAAACCCTTGCAATGATTAAGAATATGATTAATAACAAATTGTCGAGAGTTGTTAATAGTGTTAATGGTAGAACCGGTGTTGTTGTTTTAGATGCTGGAGATGTTGGGCTCGATAATGTCGATAATATTTCTTTTGATGATATAAAGAAATGGGTTATTGAATATATCGGTGATATATTCGGTACAAAACGAATTATCTTAAAAGAGTATTTAACACAGATACATGAAATAATCGGCACGAATGATAAATCATATGCCGATGCCCCGTTCTATTGTGAGAAAGGCAATGCTGCAACCGAAGACTATATGTCATATATCGGATATATCTATTGGGATAATAATACTGAAACTCTGAAAGAGGAACACCTTCAAATCAGAGTAATTGGTTATACCGATAGATCTCTGATATATAATAATGAATACATGAATCTCGGTCAGGGTGGTTTAGGTTTGAATATCTGGTCCGGTGAAGATGCTTTGAAGATAAGAAATAATATTATCAACAAAGAAGGATATGAACCGGAAGATTTGCAAAACTCAGGATTGTATCTCGATAAGGAAAAGGTTGTTCCAAATGTATTATTCTTCGACGGTGTTTATGGAGAATTGACAGGAACCGGTACAGAGATGCATTCTCAAAATGAACTTGTATATTGGTCAAATGATCCATATGATACAACATATTCAACATTACCATTGATCCAGATTCAAATAAACGGTACACCTATATCATTAGACGCAACATCAGGATCAACTCCACAAGCACTACACACCACACAGAACATGAAAGTGGGAGATTTGGTTCTTTGCAATTTCTCATTCGATCAATATATCAATAACGATGATCCAGATCATGTTGATATGTTATATGCCGGAATGGTTGATGCTTTAACATGTAGACAACCTGCATTGGGACGTGTTATCCAAGCTGCTAACATCGATACAAATACTCCGTGCATTGTAGATTTTAAACCACAAAAACCAAATGTTTCACGTGGTTTAAAATTGATTAACACGAATACATCATATGGAAGACCTAAAGATACTACTATTGGAATTGATACATTAGAAGCAACAATGCGAATGAATGATGGTACATCGATATATGCCCATCCGGGTTCAAATATATCTGGTCTAAATGCGGTAGATAAGCATTATCTTCCATATCGAGATGATAAAAGAACAAATCCGAAATCGTTGTTTACCGTATATCCTACCGGCAAGAGTAATAACATTTTGACAGAAACTGATTTTCAATTTGAAAACAATTCTTTATTCATTCTGCCAAACTTTTCAATGTGTGTTATCCCGGGTTATGAATTCACACAACATACTCTATTGCATCCTATAATGAACTGGAATCCAACATCTCCGATGGGTGATATCCACGATCTTGGAAATCAAAAATGGAACATGATTGGAATAAATCTTGAAAAGGTTATGTGGGGTGATGATCATGAAGAAACTCCAAGTTATCAGAATGCGAGAAACATATCCGGTCTTCGTGTCAATACCGATAATGACGATTTGACAGATGAATGGTTTGGTTATGGAGATGATACAACACCAAAAGACTCATTGAAACATTCTGGTGGATTGTCTGTTAATGTTGGAGATTTTCTTGATATAGGTTCTCAAGAAGAATTAGATAATCCTGAACCTTCTGCAAAATCCCATTATTACGATGAAGGAAAAGTGAATGTCCGTATAGATCCTGATAAAGGTTTGGGTAATACTGGTGATAATCGTCTCGGTATAAATATTGCTGAAGGTGAAGTATATATTCCAGAATATGGAGATGTTCCAACATGGCGAGATGGTGGATTGAAGTTTATACCTCGTAGCACAATTGACCCAAATCATTCCCCAATCGGTGTTAATACAGGTAGAAACAGTAATGGTCTTGGTGTGAAAAACAATGTTAAAGTAAACACGGTTTATTCATTGGAAGGAAAGTTGACTGAACGTGAAGACAATGTTCTTACAATTCAACCGCGTGTATTCGACAAAGATGCTTTAAAACCATCTTGTTCAATTGCAATAGAAAACGATCTATTGGAAGAGGATATCATTAGAATGATTCCAATATCAAATATGTATACATCGAAGATATGGAATAGTCTTTCCGAATTTATAAATGATATCAGTTTGGATCCTTCCACATTTTCAACAGACTATGTATATTGTGCAGGTGGTAAATTATACATTTATATTCCAAACGGTGTTGGTGAAATATATTATGATACATATATCAAATATTATTCATCTGAAGATGTTTATAATGATATAAAGAGTGGAATGAATTCAGGCGACATTTCACAGTATCAAGAACTTGTTGATGCTGGTTTGGATGTTGATATATTGAGAAGACAATGCCATGTTTTGATAATCCCAGATGAGGTTCCGGATCGTTATGTTGTAAAAGGTATGATATATCAATTGTCCAATGGAACAAATGATTTACGTATTCCTGATCTTGATCATAATGGAGTGGTTGATAATCGTGAAGCAACATTTATGCTTGAATCAATACCTACAACAACACCTGTTATCATTTATTCAAATCAATCTCATAATGAATATTATTCTGATGCGGAATTGACAGTACCTGTCGTCCCGACTGCCAATACGATATATTACGATAACAATGATTATGCAGAAGATTCCAACGGAAATAGATGGCTACGCAGAATGAAAGGCGTTAAAGATCCAAATACAACTGCAATATCCTTACAATATTATTATTGTGGAGAACATGTCATGTCTGCAGAAGATTGGATGAATGCGGATGTTGATAGAAATGGTTCGGTAAATCAGATAGATGTTGCACACATCGTTTCATTCTATTTAATATCACAAACACAAGAATATTCGTCATTGACAATTGAAGAGGCTTGGAGAAAATATCTTCGTGAATCACTCGGAATTGATATTGAATCAACAAACATTGAAGGAAGCGTGTTAGATGTTTTCGAATATAAATTCATCAAAGGTGTTAGATTCAGATTCAATGAACGAAAAGGTTTGACATCTAATGCAAAGGGTTCGAATGATATTGAAAATTCATTGTCTATTAAGATTGCAGATATATCTGCGGGTGATACAATATATGACCCAACAACATTCGGTGGTTTGAGATTTGGTACTGGAGGAAATCTTGGTGTTAGAGTAAATGATAATAACAATTACAATGCATCATTGCCTAATAAGGTTTCTAATATGGACGATATGTCTACTGGTACAAAAGGTCTGAAAGTATATTCAGATAATGTACTTGGTGTACAATTAACCCCAGACGGTAAAATCAATAATGGTGAATTGAGAATTGATGACAATGGTTGTTTGCGTTTAGCTTCTTCCGAAAATAAACTCAAATTCTCTGACGGTACAACTGTTGTTCCATATGATGGTACCGAAGAGCTTACTATTACACTTGGACCAGGATTGTGTTTTGGTCCTTTGATAGGATAAAGGAGTTGATCTTATGAGTAATAATATCACATTTCAACTCGATTTAAGTCATGCATTAAAGTATGATGAAAATAATAAACTCTCCGTAAATGTATCACCCCGTTCAGGAAATACTCTTACGATAGAAAATGATGGTTTGTACGCTCAAGCAAACCCAGGACAACCCGGTTCTTCAGGAACCGGGTATCCTGATGGATATAGATCTGACAACGGATTGATTAGTGGAATAGATTCACCATACTCATATGCTCCGGTAGCAAGAAGAATCGTTGCTTCATCTATAGTTCATAGAATATACACTTGTTCAAATACCGATGGTTCAGATATTCAAATTCGTTCTGTTGATAGAATGTATTGTGGTGATATGTATCGCGTAAAAGATACAACACATAACAATTGGAATTATTATATCATTTTATCGGTTAATTCCGCAGGAACGGCAGTTGCTTCACATTCTGGAGTTGTTGCAACAATACCTATATCCGCAAACAACGTAAACTGAGAAAGGGTTGATAGCTATGCCAAGTATTGAAATACGAGTTAATCCAGATAATAAATCAATAGGGTTTTCTGGAAATAAATTATCATTAAAAGTATCATCTAAAGCAAATAATGGTTTATCGATTATTAATGGAAAACTCGTGGCAACTAAAGCAGCAAATGGTTCTGCATCTGGTGGTACAATGAATACTCCCGGAAATGCTTTAGGTCCCACAAATTCAACAGCCTCTACATCACTAACAACATTAGGATTCAATTCAACCGTTTCGAGACATCAGAAGTATTCTGGTAATAATCAATTCTTAATAGATAACGATGGTCCGGTAATGACAAAGCTTCAAGGTTCTAATATTGTAGCAAATGGTTCTATCGCATCATATATGATATCACATGCAGGAGGTTGATATAATGAGTAAAGAAATACAAATACAGCTCAATCTCGGTGATGGATTACTCACAAGACCGGACAACGATAAACTTGCAGTATTGTATGAACCAAACGGAAATATGTTGCTTGATCCTGTAACAACCCCGGGAACTGGTGGTATGTTTGTAAATGATCTTAATGGTGCAAATGGATCTGGTGGTACACATTATGATGGATATACTGTAAAACCTGGAAGAGGTACAAATATAAATAATCCTTCCGATACAATATCCGATTTCGTAGATATTGACAGAAGTGTTGTGAATATGATATTCACCTTAGGATTGTACCGACCAGCTTCAAGAAATCCATCCAATATCACATATTCATCAACTGTAAAAGATGTTAAATCGATATGCAATGAGATTGTTGCACCTGTGTGGTATTCACCACAGAGTTATACATCATACAAACCAAAAGCCGGTGAATTAATACAATTAGTAACAAACCCAACATTCAGAACTGTTCCTTCTGGAGGAGTCACAAAAGCGGTTGAATCAATTGATCGTGTGGCAAATAATAATGCTCAAGTAACACAAGCAATGTTTGTCATAACAGAGATTCACTACATGTCAGATATTCAACAAGGTGGAAATCAATACTGGGTTCATGATATGAAATTGTGTTGTATATATTCCGGGGTAGCAGATTACACGGTTGGAACAACATATTCGGGAACACAAGGATTTGATTCTAATTATATATGAAGGAGGAAATATAATGGATATAATGAATATAAATGATTATTTATCTTTTAATGAAAAACATGAAAAACATGGTCTCAGAGGTCATGTTCAAGTATTCCGTGAGAACATGGAAACTGGCGAAATATCATTATGGGAAGAATCTGATAATACAATTACAATTTCTGGATATCAGTGGTTGTTGATGAAATGCTTTAATCTATATCTGGACTCCAAGCATGATCCGTCAGATACTTCAAAATATGAAGTATTGGGAAAGGATTCAACAATAATAATTCCAGATCTCAATTCAAGGAGTTCACTTCCTATAGGAAAACCGGTTAATAGTTATACACCTATGAATGGTGATATATCAGCAGACCATTTCATTCAAGGATTTATGGTAGGAAACAGAGGTGCTGCAGAAGATGGTATAACCACAAAGAATACAGACTATTCATTCGTGGCACTCAGAAACCCTATACCTTTCCAACAGACAAATGATGAAAAACTCAGTTCAGATATTGCTGGTCAGTATCTTGGAATATTGAATACAAATGTCAATACCAATAACGAAGGTTTTTCTAAATCATATTATATCAAACGATTTGATGAAAGACCTCATATTTATCATTCATGGTACAGAGAGAATCAGAAATGGGATTATGTTGATCCAGTAACAGTGTCTGATCTTGGTCCAAGTTCAACAACTGCAAATAAAACAAATCGTATCGAAACTTATATTGAATGCAAACTTTCATTATCCGACGATGATTGTTATTCATATTTCAATCGTGCTGGATCAAATGAAACACCTGCTATCAATGAACTTGGATTGGTTGCTTTTGATGTTGATCCCGGTGCACGTTCTGTTGTTGAAAATATCTATGAATCAGATATCAAACAGCTTATTGCATTTATATTCGATAACAAACGCGAATCAACAATTCTCCCAGAAATACTGCGTCTTGCATCAGAGATATCTGACGCTTTAAACAATCTTGTTGTTGGAAATGAAACAGTTTCAATTACAACATTCAATAATTCAAATATAAATGCATTCATGTCAACAATTGAAAATCTATCTTCTGAAACAGTAGATACATTAACTGATGAAAAGATTGTTGATTATCAGAATGAGTTGGCATCTACCGATAATATTGAGGTTGAAGCATTGTATAATCAGAAACAAGATTTCATTTATTCAACAGATAAATTCTTGCATTATCTTGCATCATCTAATTTTGATGCATTGACAACTGATGAAGCTCAGAGAATAAAGTTAATCACATACTATACTTTCAATAGTATCCCTCTCCAGAAGAATTGGAGAACTCTCATCAATTATAGAATATATGCAAACTAATGGGGGTATTTGATGTGAACGATAATCAAGATAATATAAATAAATTACTAAATGACGCTGGTGCAAAAGTTGCTGGATTAGTTGCTGCAACAATAAATCTATATAAGAAAACAAAATGGAAAACCGTTGTATTTGAAATACCGGAAACACCTGAACCTTCACATCGTCCCAGATTATCAGGATATCGAGTATATGTTCCCGGTGCTGCTCGCCATCAAAGATTCTTCAATAAACATGTTCTCCCAAAGCTACATGGTTTGTTTATATCTAATCCTTGCAAAGTTGAGGTTGATTTCTATTGCAAAACTCCAAAATCATTTAACCGAACACAAACAATTCTTGCGGAGATGGGTATACTAAAACCATGGGGAAACACAGGTGATGTTGATAACTATTCAAAGACAATAATGGATATGATTCAACCAAATGAAAAGAGAGGACATGTTGGAATCATGATGGATGATTGTTTAGTAACTGAACTTGTTGCAAGAAAGTTTTATTCAATCACTCCAAGATATGAAGTTAAAATAACTTATATGGATAAAATACCAGAAGAAATTCTAAAATTATTAAGATTGAAAGGAGATGATGGCATATGACGAGTTTACAAGACGAGATTCTTCAGTGTATCACAGAATATGATATTGCATCATTAGATAATGATATAAACATTATCCGTGCTCATATGGAAGCTACGATGAAAGATATCATAATTCAGAAAGAATGTGAAAATGTCGGTATCGTGATGGAATCCGATATTATACCAGAACGCGGTGATGAGAATATCATAAAATACATATTCTTATTCATACCACGTCTGATTATAAATGTTTTCAAGAAAGTGAAAGCATGGTGGGAAGGTATTCGTAAACAAGCATTGGATAAAGTCAAAAAGGAATTAGATGATGAAGCATATGAAATATTGGCTGGGTATGCTAATCAGATATGTATGAAAGTTAATGCGGCAATACGTGGTGGAGGACATCTCGCATACACAGGTTCCGGATTTGTATATCTGACCCGTGTAAAACAACCTGTGTATGTTGTTCAAACATATCAATCATTTGCCGATAGTTTTGTCAAATACAAAGATGTTATTGGTGCTTTCGGAGATATGGTGGGTTCCGATGACTTGCATCCTGCAACCACAAATAACAAACTTGCATTGATATTTGAAGAAGGTAAATATCAAATAGACGAGTATTTATCCGACGATTATGTTGGTCAGATTGAAGAATCAATGTTGAACAAAACGGTTTCTGAAATATCTGATACTGTAAAGACAGCATCGGCCATTGTTATTAAAGCAATGGAAGATGTTGAAAACCAGTATATCCAAATAAAATCAATACAAAATCTCAGTGAAGATAATAAAAAATTTGCCGAGAAATTCATGGATATTATAACAAATATCGAATCGATATTTACAACATATGACAATGTTGCAAAAACAGATTTTGCGAATGCTGTATATGCATTTGGTAAGAAAACAGAAATAATCGATACAGTATTACGTCCGCAATTGCTTGCTGATGAAAGAAATGATTCTCCAACAAAACGTAAAGATCTTATCGATAAAATGAATAAATGGGGTGTAAAATAATGGCTATAAATGATCTTAAAGAATCCTTAGGAATCAATGATGATGATTTTAAAGGTATAAAAGATGGAATCAATACCATCGATAGTTCAACTTCCAAATTCCGTAAGGGTTTGAAAGGCTCTAAATCTGTAATAAATGCTGCGAAAGGAAATATATTTGAATTCCCAGTATTTATTTCTTCAAGTGTTCCACTTGACTATGCAACTGCAACAACCTCTCTTCTCGAACAGGTATATGCTTCATTCTTACAGATGGCTATATCTGCAAATCCTGTGATTACAGCAAAGAGTGCTGCTAATGGTACTCAGTTCGCTCATCTCAAGAGTGACACAAACAAGTATCTCGAATGTGTTGATACTTCATACCAGGAAGATGCGTGTCACAATCGTATCGGTCTTGGTTATACTATGAACGGCGATGAGAAGTTCGTTGAGTTCTCTCTTATCAACATCGACGATAATGAAGCTCGCGTTATCAACGAACAGTGTAATTACCAGCCTCTGTCTGAGTTTAATCATTTCTTTACCGAAGCTGAGCAACCGGTTAGAGGTGGTGGAAACGATGACTATGGATCACGAAAAGAGAGTATAGGTGGTGAAAACCATGACGAAATAATTGGATTGGATGAAACCCCATCATTTGCTGAAGCTGAAAGGTTATATTATCAGATCGAGCAACTTCGTCGTCAAGTTGAAAACATGGATGCCGAAGGGCGTGCAAAAGCAACTGCTTCAGGTCTTAACAGTGAGGTCAACTACAACTATCGTGAAGCAAGAGCAGAACTCGAAAAACTTGAGGCTGAAGCTGAGAAGTTAAAACGTGAAACGACTCAACCATGGTTGGATCGTGAAAACAGGATACGTCAACTTCAAGAAGAAATATCGGGGCTCGATAAGGATCTGAAAACGGCACAAAAAGAACGTTCTGAGGATGAACGAAAGAAACTTAAAGCTGAACGCAAGTTAGCTGAGAAGAAGCTGGAAGATTATAAGAAAGATCATAAAGCTCAACAGGAAAAGATCAAAGCTGAAACGAATAAGTTAAATGCTGAGATCAAGAACATAGCTGACAAATATAATCTTGATCTTAAGAAGGAAACCCGTGAAGCTGAGAAGTATGAATACGAGAAATCCAACAGAAAAGCGGAAGATCTTGACAGAGCTAATCGTGGTCGTATTCGTGCTCCTCAGTTCATGGATGAAACTAAGATTCAGAAGCTCAACACAATGAAGCCTCTGATGATGACAGTTGACCTCAACGTTGAGGGTAAGGATGGCCGTATCGTTCAGGGTGTTGAATATGTTGTTGGTGTTAAAACACACAACCGTCTCGTTGACTCTGCAACACTCCCAGAGGTTGTCGAGTATCCTTTGAAGGAAATGAACAAGATCACACGTAAAGCCAAGTGGCGTGCAGGTGAGCTTAAGTTCTTCAAAGACATTCTCTTCAAGATTCCTCAGAAGAAACAGACTGCTATCGATTCACGTGATCCTAAGCGTAAGTGGTATCGTCGTCTCTACGAGCTCGCACATATCAAGGGTGATGCTCCAGCTAAGGCAGTCATAAACGGTGATTCTGTCGTTAAGGCATTCTTCAAAGATAAGCTGGGTAAGTATGGTGATACTAATGGTGTAATACCAAACGTTTCACTCGTGATATCAAAAGCAGATGTTGATATTATAAAACGTGAAACCAAGATCGATCTGCTTAAGGGTTCTGCTGCAACTAAACTTTGTAAAGAACTTTTCCTTATCGGTATTATCGTAATTGATAATGATGCTGAGAGTATCAAGGTTCTGTTACCAGATCTTCACAATGATTATGAAGTTCATTCTCTCGGTTCTGTAAATAAGCAACTTTCTCTTCTCGATACTTCCGGTACCAAGACAAGAGATATGTTCAAGCTGTTAGGTTAATAATGAAGGAGGTATATTAAATGGCAAATCCTATCAAAGCAATCAAAAGCAAAACCCCAGATGCAAAAGAAACAGTAATGATGGAACATATGAACCACTCTCTCCAAGAGATTTATAAAAATAAATCTTCTGACGAGTATAAGATGAAAGGAGATATCACATCTTCTCCAGAATATTCAACTATTGAGAGAATGGTTTCCGATCTCAAAGTGTTGAGAGGTTTTTCATCTGTTGAAGCAGATGACATCAAAATGTTATTCTTGACATTACACAGACCAGTATTCAAGAAGATGGTTGTTGAATACATGACTTCTCCTACTGATAGAAACCAAACATTTACTACAGTATTTACCGTAGGCTACAGACTTCTTGTAGGTGAACTTTCCCGAATCTTTGCTTCTACAGAGGCAACTGATAAGGGAATATCATATAAGCCGGATAAAATCTCAAAGAAGGATAATGCAAGATGGCTTATAAGACATTTCAACAAGACACTTGAACAGAAGATTGATACATATATCAGAACTCATGGTAGTAAACAGAAATCAGTTCAAGAAGCAGTTGTTGAGATATCTGACGGATTTAATGCTATCGCTTCAGGAATAGCAACAGTATTCGATGTGCTTAATATGATATTCGCAGGAGCTAAAGAATTAAATCCAATATCACTCGTAAATGCAATGCTTACAAGATCTTATGATAACAAGGTTAAAAAGTTCGAAGATGTTGCTGCAATGTATAATGCTACAAAGGAAGCATATGATGAATATATGAAGATTCCTTCATCCAAAAGGAATGAAAAGGTCGAAAGTAAATACATCAAAAATATCGACAAATACAATATCAAAATGCAGAATCTTGCAGCTCAGATCGAACACTATGATTCGAGAGCTAAAGAAGAAGTTAAAGATGTTAAATCATCCGGTAAAGTTGTAAAGACTTCTGACAACAAAAAGGTTGAAGAACCAAAGAAGGAAGACGAAACAACAAATACAAATGATGATAATACATCATCAACAACAGATACTTCAACAGATGGATTTGATTTCTAAATATGTGGCGGGGGAAACCCCGCCAATTATATTTCTTTATATTTGTTACACATATTATTGAATTGAAGAGGTGATTGTACATGAACAATGAAAATATATTAAAAACAATTACACTATCAATTATATATTATTATTCGTTAATAAAACGATTTTCTGTCACAGATGGTTTAATAAACTTTATTTATGACAACATAACAAAAATGTGGAATGAATATACTTCGGATATAAATGAAGATTCAATTGATATGTTATGTATTTTAGATGATATGGAGTGTGATATACTTGATGTAAATAATTCTAATTTGTATGAAGACATAACACATGTAATAATCTCATATTTTAATAAAGGGAATGAAATAAATCCGAATATGAATATTATTGGATTATATAATAATTATCTGCCGGGGATGGATATAACCCATAATCAAATATCAAAGATAATGGAATTCTATTTATGTAATTAAGACAAAAGAAATATAAATAAAGAGAGGAAAGATAACAAATGACATACAGTATTAAAATATATGATTCCAAAGGAACACACATCGGTGATTCCTTTACAGCAACATCCGAAGACATAATGAAATACATCAACAAAGGTTTTATAGTAAAAGATAATAATGGTAAAACATTATCAATAGAAGATGTTTCACAAAGCATAGGTGTATCCGACGGATTTATTAATGTTGGATAGATATATAATTATAATGTTTAACAGGAAATAACATCCTGTTGATAATAAATTATTTATAATTTCAAGGAGGAAAATATTATGGCATCAAACAAGGGTTTTTCAATGGCTGCATTCATTGAATATGGAAACAAGAAGATCAATAACGTTTCAGGAAAGGATGCTGAATTCCAGACAGCATTCAAGACAGATCTTAAGAAAGCGATCGCACATGCAGGTTATCCTTCAAAGGACGAGATCGGAATCATCGATGAAATCAATGATTTCGATATGAGTAACACACTCGAAAAGGTTCCTGAGCTCGTGTCTGGATATCTCGCAGATACTGACAGAAAGTTCGATCTTCCTGCAGTTAATAACTACACATGCCCTGCAACAATCTCAGTTGATCATGCCGATGAAGATACTAAGACAGGTGTATCCAAACTCGGCGGTGAGGAGAAGCCATGGAGCACAACAATTGCTGCTCATGATTTCATCAAGGTTAAGAACCATACAAAGGCATTTAAGAAGTAATCCCCAAACAGATTCGTTTGTTCATTTCATTCTCCAAAGAATATGTATTTTCCGGGGTTTATCCCCGGTAGTACATATTCAATCTATTAAAAGAAAGGATTGTGATTATTTTGGCCCTTGGTTATAATTATTCCATGAAGGATAAAAATCAAGATAAAATGGATATAATAATGGAAATGTTATTAAATATGGATGGTACTTTATTACGATATGTGGAAAATCCAACATACGATATGTTTCTATCTGCGGTTAAACAAGACGGAATGAGTATATACTATATACCGGCAGAAAAACAAACCGAAGAAATCAAAATGGAAGCGATCAGAAATGATCCATTCTGTTTTGAATTTATTGACAACCCGACGATACCGATGTGGAAAGAAATGATATTGCGTTGTAATTATGTTAGATCAGATCATCCAATCCACATGTTAAAAGATGACAGAACCATTCCAGAAATTCAAAAGATCTATTTATATAAATATTATATTGAAACTCGAGAGTTTCCAGCATCGAGCGTTTTTCATGAAATTATTCATGATATTACAGAATCACGAAATATAGAATGTGAGATGTGGAAATATTATTTATCCAATTACTATTATGATTACCCGTTTACACAGGATCGATGTCCGAATCACGTTCTTGATGTCATCATTGATGACGTATTTGATTATAATCCAGAAATATTACCATGTATTGGTGAAAAATATGCAACTCCGGAACGTGTTGTAAAATATCTGACACATCTATTCCGTTTAGATTTATTCAATTCTCCATATTTTGAAGAATACTGTAAGAAATATCCAGATAAAACATCTTATTGGATAGCTCGCGATGTCATGGAAAATGTGTTGTCGGATCGAAGATATTACTCCGGAATTAAACACTTTAAAAACACATATTTCAGTCAAGACAAATGGGACGGTATTGGAAAGGATATCATGATTGCTGCAACTATCAGTCCTGCTAATGCAGACAGGGATGAAACAAAGAAAGCGAATGATAAGAAAGTATGTGAAATGATCGAGAATGGATATTTCAAACTCTTCCCGAACAACATGTCATTTGTACTTAAACACGTTATCGAATTTGAAGATATCATGAAATATATGAATGAACATGATATTGTATATGAAATCATTAATAAACTCCCATGGTATAAAAAGTACAGATATCGTCACATATTAAAGAAATATAAGAAAAACAAAAACAAAGAAACATTTTCCAAAATACAAATTCATCATTCAAATACCTTTAATCAGAACATGACATGCACGATGAGTCATCCAAAGGATTTTGTGATTCATCAGAACATGATAGGTGAAATAAAAACAGATGATGAAGACAAGACATGGATGGGTGATAATAATGATTGATGATGTATTACAACAGATCGCCGATGAACTGCACAATCTCAACATAAATCTTGTTGAATTGATAAAAGTTCAAAAAGAAAAAACTTCACCAATTGATATTAATAATATAATACCAAAACGTGATGAAGATATTGAGTTGTTGAATGATGTAAAAGAGATACATAATAATCAACTCGATCTATCAAAGAACAAGAATATTTCTGAACAAGATATTCAGAAAGAACAAGCATATTATAAGAAACAAGAAATCATAAATAATATGCTTCGTAAAAATGGAATATTATAAAAAGGATTGTGGGGGCTTTCGCCCCCACAACCTTCTTTTTTTATTTTATCCTATAGAAAGACTTGTAACCTGTGCCGGTATTCTTTCATCGAATAATTTTACAGAACCATTTGATGATGTTCCACCATTTGGATCTTTTCTTTTCTTCAATTCATCAAGTATTGCAAGAAGTATTGCTTCCATACTTTCTGAACGAACGTTATATGTATTTGCAAGTATTGCTCTGAGTCGTTTTTCTGTTTCTGTATCTTCCGCACGAGATATATTATAATTGTTGGTGATAACAGCTGTTCCTGTACCATCATTTGCATCTGCGGAATATGTGTAAGGTGAATAGTTATCAATAGGAGTAAATACATTTGAATTAGCGTAGTTGTTATTCCAATCCATATATGTATTCCAGAATCCCAAATCTGACATATCACCAGAAGCATATATTTTACCCAAAGCTTGAAGTTGTTTGGATATTGGGTATGTTGAATAGTTGACGTTTGATTTATTCTTTGTGGAATCATAAATATTCTGCCAACCATCTGCATAGTATTCCCATTCATCACCAAACCATGTTGAATTTCCACGGGTTACGATATTTGCACCATATGTGTCAATATAATTATCGATAATCTTCTTCTCAGATCCAGTTGCTTTCTTACCATTTTTACCAATGCCTTGCTGGGCTTTGAGATGATAATTAGCTGCATCTTTGTAGTATCCACGCTTTTGATTTCGTTCTGTAGCATTATCATTGAGAGTAAACCATGAACCAAAATCATACCATGATGTTGTTTTAGTAATATCATTATTTTTGATTAAAGATTCAACATAGTTTGCAAGAGTTCCTCCATTATTTTTATTTGTGGTTCCCTTTTGTATTGTGTATTCCTTGGTTTTGTATGCATTCGTAAGATCATTATTTGTAAGAGCTATATAACTTGCGTAAACATATCCTGTTTTTCCTGCATATGATGTTTTAAACCAGTCCTTCGAACCAGATGTTTCAAGATTAAGAAATGTTCCTTTAGGAATTTCTATTAACGCTTTACTACCAAGATCTGGTTTTTCTTTTAGCATCAAACCTGTATCATTTGTATTAACATAACCGGTGTTCTTACCGGATGACGTACCGATTTGATTAATATTGGACAATACTTGTTCATCTCCATGGGAATTCACCATACCAAATCCTGTTTGTACTGAACCTTTGCCAGTTGGTGAAAGGATGGTTGATTTACTTTCATCAACATCAACAAATCCATTATCAATCATCCAGTTATACATATCGACAGCAGTTCCGACATTTTCAGCCATTCCCTTGGTTGTATGTATTTTTTCTGGAACAAGTGCATCCATAAAGAACCATGCAGAACCTTCGATAAGATCTTTATTAGCATAAGGACCATATTTGTCACCTATGTTAAGTGTGAATCCAGAACGCCCTGTAGCATCTTTGAATGCTTGTGTATCTTGACTCATGAAACCATTATCACGAACCTTGGATCTCCAGTCTGAAGAATTCTCATCGAAATATGTATTATGAATGTATTTTAATTGGTCAAGAACTGTGTTTCCATAATTTACATTTTGATCAACCCAGTTCATTATACCCTTTGCTGCTTGTCCGTTATAATCATATGTAGTATTATTTAAGGATTTCAGACCAAAGATTTTTTCACCACTATCTTCCCAAATACCAGTAGAACCAAGAGTAGCTATTTCGGCAGCAGTCATTCCAGCAGCTTTACCAGCATTTATAAATGTTGGAACTCCAGCTCTACCAGCATGAGCAGACCAAGCTGAATATTTCTTAAGGTTTTCGGACATATCTATTTTTCCTTGGCCTGGCATAGGCTTAACGTATCTGAGAATTGTTGTCAAACCTTCGTATCCAGGACCCATTGTCCATTGCAACTGATTTTTCCAATTTGGATCGTTATCAAGATATGCTTTAGCAGCACCTTTTGCGAGCAAAGGCAATCTCTTGCCGTTACCAGCATCAAATCCTTTGGCATTTGAAGAATCACCAACGATATACAAACCGACATGATCCGGAGTTGTGATGATATCACCTGCTTTGAGTTCGCTGTCTTTATATGGAATAATAGCCCAATCATTTGTGAGTTTTCCATCTTTGTATATGAAATCATTTGACGTTTTTCCACTGAGATCATGTGTTGTCCATCTGTTTTTGCTTCCATTCATGGTACCTCTGAAATCATATCCCATGTAGTTCATAGTAGCACTCAACATGCCGGAACAGTCGGGGTGAACTTCAGGAAGTGTCACACCACTACGTGTTGTTATTGGTCCATGATTATCATATGCATACATGGCTCCAAGTTTATTACCAGCAGCTTCCCATACCTGTGATGCTGCTTCATATAAGTCATTAATGTTTCCACTACCACTACCGGAAGAACCACCATTATTATCTCCCATCGTAGATAATTGATTGTCAAGATCTTCATATGCTTTTCCGAGTCTATCAAACATATTATTGTCACCAGCATATGCATTAACAAGATCATTTGATGTGTTTGCCAATGTTTGCCATGCGTTCTTGTTATTTTCAGAAGCCTTATCATATAACTTTGCTTCAGCAAGATATTTAGCAGAATTCTTTTCCCAATATTCTTGGAAACGTTTTCCGTATTCTTCCTTGGTTTCTCCATCCTTCATTGGATATAATTGCATGAATTTCTGACGTGCATTCTCACGAGCAGCCTTTTCGATCTTGAGATATTCCTCTTCGCCAAGTGTACGTTTAGCTTGTTCGGTTGCAGCTTTATTCTGTTCAGCAGTCATCATTTCATCGATTTCTTCCTCATCGGATTTCTCCATACTGAATAAACCAAGAATCTTGTTTGCTTGTGCTTTGAGTTTGCTAAATGCTTCTCTGATAACATCTGGGAATGTATAACCACCATCTGGTTCATCACCAGAACCATACAAACCAACAACAGCAGAACCTGCGATTGTTGATGCTGGTCTACGATCAACGTGACCTGTTAATGGATTTGATACATATGCGCCACCATGTCTATCAGTACCAATTACATTCATGAAGTGATTATTTCCGTTACGTGTACCGTAATCAGAACCAGATCCAACAACTGTAATTGGATGGTTTGGAGTTGCAGATTTGAGAGATTGTTGTGTAACTCTACCTGGTACAAGATTCATACCAAGTGAACGTGCAGTATTAATATATCCACCAACGGAAGTACCACGACGTGGATCATAAGCACCACTACCGTACATCGAACCTGCCAATGAACGTGCACTTATACCGCCACCAGATCTATTGAACATATCTGCCAATGCGATAGGTCCACATCCACGTTGGTCCATATTAAGATATCCACCCATACCACGCTGATATTCACCACCGTATGTATTATAGATATCCGATGATCCATTATTGTAGATATTTGTGACATCACCACTTGCATATGTTCGTTTAACAACATCTTCATCTGTTGGTTCGATTTTCTTTATTTCTTTCTTTTTCGGTTCCTCTTCTTCATCAGCGTTACCTGTTACAATACTACCGATCATTGAACCTATATCGGATGCAAGATTTGTAGTACCTTGGATGATTAATTTACCACCTTCTTTGATGAATGCTCCACCTTGCTTAGCCATATCAACACCAGAGTCGGCAATATTCTTACCAAGGCTCTTAGCCGCACCAAGTCCAGGTAGTTTTCCTATTGTTGATATAATACCACCAACACCAGCTATCAATCCTCCAAGAAGACCCATTATACCTCCGAGTCCAACTTGAATAACACCTGCTATAATTTGAACCTGATCAGCCAATACTTTCATGATTGGAACTACTACGAATTTCATCGTAGCCATTAATGGTACCATACAAGCTTTAAGTATTACACCAACGACTTTCAGTAAAGGTGTCAATACCCCGAGTATAGTTTCAAGCAAAGGTGAAACGGATTTCAATATTGGTTGAATAACATCTTCCAAAATAGGTTTTATTATATCAGATAAAACTTCAACAATTTGTACAACCTGTTTAGCAACCATTTTGATCAATGAACCAAGTTCTTTGAAGAATGGTTTTAATGTCTTCGTAATTACTTGGAATGCTTCGTTGAGAGGTTCTAATGATTTCGTCAATATTGTCGTAATCATTTTTGTAAGTGCCTTGAAACCTTCCAATCCAGTGATTATGGATCCTATCATTTTTACAAGACCCATAACTCCAATTGAAATTCCTCCAAGTATCTTACCTATACCACCTGTCAACAAACTCTTGAAACCTCGTTTTCCTATACTACCAGAACCTGCTAATGCTGTGGCAGCATTTGTCAGTTCTGGGGTTTCTGTTTCACTGGTAGTTGTTCCAGTTTGATTATTTTGATTTCCTGATGAAGTTCCGTTATCTGGCATCTTATTAAAAATACCTTTAACAGTATCAAGAAGATTTTTGAAGAAACCTTTCTTTCCATCGGAAGAATCAATAACTTCAGTTATATTCTTACTCAGTTCGGAATCATCAACACCGTCTTTAACCGGCTTTGCGGCAGCTTTATCCGCAGCCTTTTGTTTTTCTTCTTTTCGGATTTTGTTTGCTTCAAGAATACCACCAAGAAATCCAATTTGATCTCCACCAAATAGTTTATTACCAACCCATTTAGCACCTTTGATAACACCTTGACCAACTTTTGTATTAGCAATCTTTTTGCCTAATTTGGCGATGCCTGTTCCGATTTTACCGATTAATGTTCCTATACCCTTTACGATACCAACGAGGATATTTCCAACTACTTTAAATCCTTTTACAACATATGGGATTATTGGTTTTACGACATGCTTATATAAACCCTTTCCTGCCCACATAAAGAATTTATTTGCAGTGGTGATTGCTTTAAATGCGAGATTTACCATTTTGGTTGCTGGGATTAGTAGTCCCTTAGCAACATCTTTAATGCCGGATCCAACTGCTTTAGCACCGGCTTTAAGGTCTGTTAATCCGGATTTGATACCTTTCTTCACAAGGTTTAATATCATTCCCATTCCGTTCTTTACAACAGCAAATACGGAACCGATAACCAATTTTACGTATGTAACAACTGGATTTATGAACATTTTAGCAGCACCAAATATCATGGTCTTCAATTTTCCAATTGTGGATAAACCACCACTTGATGCAGCTTCAGCACCAGTTGCTGTTGCAGAGTTAGATGAGTTTCGTTTCATTAAAGGTATCAATGATTGTTTAAGTTTTCTTTTTAAAGATGGATCCTTCAATTTATCATATAATGGCATGATTGTTTGTTCATCAAGAGTGTCTACTCCGCCATTTGACATTGCAACATTAACATAGCTTGAAATGGCTTGCATTGTCAATGAATCAGTATCATCTTCTTTAAACGTTTTATCAGGACCATATTCATTCATCAAATCCATTGTGCGGTTTTTCAATGTTTTTGTTGAACTAACACGTCCCATCATTCCGGAGAATATATCTGCTCCTTTATTAGATACAGATTGTACTCCTTTTGCTCCTTTATGAAGTAAACCGCCAGTACGAATATTTTCACCATCTTCATCAACTGATTGTTTTCCAAGAAGTATATCACCAACTTTACTACCCGCGTTATGACCAATTTCTTTGGCCTTGTTTGCGGCTTTACTATTAGCAACTTTCTGGAAAGTTTCAGTTTCTTTCAGATCATTTATTACCTTTTTTCTGTTTTCAGGTATTAATGATGAAAAGAATGCTTTCGTTTTATTAAACATTGAATCCATGAAATCAAGATCTGCAGGATTTGCAACAATTCCGGTTTTTCTGGATTCATGTGCAAAGTCATCTACTTTATTTTTGAACCATGATTTTATGGATGTCTTTTTAGAATCCTCATATTCCTTCAAACGTTTTTCGTCCGATTTAGACAACTTTTCACCAGCATCTTTAGCAGTATACAATTCTTGTATATCCGGCGGAGCTTCTTGTCTTAATTTATTCTCAGATGGTTTTCCAGTTAATATGTTTGATATTGTTTCAGCAACAGGTTTTATATTTGATTCATCTGAATCTGTATTTGAATTAATACCCATGTTGCGTGCCGCATATCCAGGTATCATATTTATTTTATTATATTTTCTTGAACGATTATTGGATTGGCCTGTAACATACACATTTATTCCACGATTCAGTCTATCGAACATTCCTGCAAGATAATCTATTTCGAGAATTTTTGTGGATTTTACATTATTTCCGATCTGTCCATTTGCAGATATATTAGATGAATCAGATGGTAAAATACCATTATTGAAAGTTTTGTAATTATGTCGAAAAGCTTCTGTAAGAACAGATTTTGTTATTCTACCAGCTTGATGTGCATTTACGTTTGTTTTGGCAAAATTTTCAAATTCTTTATCTGCTCTTTGTGCAGCATATTGTAATTCTTGACGGAATTTAAACTCCTCTATTTCACCAATGATTGTTTGATAATACATTTTCCATTGTGAAACAGAGTACTTTGTTTGGGATGCCATTAATTCAGAAGCTTGTTCAATAACCCTACGTGTCGAAGGATATGTAATATCTTTTACTTCGTTTTGTTCAAGTATCACCCTTCCACCATCAGAATACATTTCCCACAACCAGCATGCTGAAAGTGTTCTTACTGCATCTTGAATATCTTTTGAGGATAATCCAAAACCTTGAAGTTTATTATGTGCTGCTTTACGTTGATCAGATTCCATCATACCAGAACGGAAATAATTTGAAGATATTGATTCAACGAAAGCATTTGTTTTCTTCTTAGTAAGAGTTCCTTTATTTGATATCTCCATACCAGTATCATCTTTAGATACTGCTTTCAATATCTCATTAAGATATCCAGGTATAATTGTTATGATGGACTTTCGAGTCATTCCATCAAATATCGCAGGCTTTTCATTATATTGATTGATTACTGCGTTTTGATAGTTCTTGTTTCCACCCTGATATTTCAAATCCTCAAACAATGTTGCAAGAATACCGTTTTTGGAATTTAATGCTTTTGATAAACCATTTTGAATAGCTTCACCAATCGTATCATTGACAAACTCACCAATTTCATTGATGGATTTACCACCCAATCCTTTGAATTGTTTATCAAGTATTGTCTGAGATAATATCATTGAAAGCACATTTTCAGGAGTCATCATTCCTGATCCAAGCATCGTCTTTCCCATATTAAGGATTGATGCCACTGATGAATCTTGAGCATTCTCTTTTAATTTATTAAAGACACCTGATAAAGATATTCCTCCACCATAATCTATGATGGATGTTTTATTAGCCTCTGCTTCTTGCTCTTTCTTTACACGAGAGGAAGTATATTCAACAATTAAATCAAGACGTTTTCCTATCTGAATAAGGGTATTATTCATATTATTAACAGAAGCTGTTAATTCCGCACTTCTTGAGTTAATTGTAGAAACTATTTCTGCAGTATTCGCAATATGTAAATCCGCTTGACGTCCAAATGCCTTGTACATCGCACCGGTTTGTTTCTTTGCGATATCAGTCATGGAATCGGTAGATATTACTGATGATTCTTTCTTTTCTTGCCTTTCGGAATCTGCAGATTCTATTTCAAATCCAGCATCGAATTCATCATCGTCAAAATCGAAATCACCGAACATTCCGCCTTCGTTGTAAAACCAATCACGTGTTTTCTTTAATATACCAGAATGACGCAATTCATTAAACTTCTTAGCAGAATCATTTCCAATCTGTTTACCCATGTCCATGACTTCTTTAACGTCATTAACAAAGGTCATCGCATTGTCAAAGTAATCTGTTGTAGATTGTAATATACCACCAGTTGCAATTTGCATACTTCTGCGGACGAAATCCGTAACTGCCATTATTAAACTCCTCCTTTCATAATAATAAAATATTGAATGGGGGCAATTAGCCCCCATTCCTTAACGGTACTGGGAATTTTATGATATTAGAAAAATACAACATTATCCTCAACATTATCAAGATGAAATGATTCTCCCCATTCTTTTACAAGTGCTTTACGAGCTTCTTCAGCACCTGCAAAATTATCAATGTTTATTTGTATATTTCTAAATGCGGAACCAACAATCTGATTCTTTATATCATTATAAATCGTACGTTGAACATCCAATGTCGCGAGTTCAATGAACGATTCACGACATGAATCAGGGATAGTTTCCAAAGACAAATCGTGATCACATTTAGCCACAAAGAGTATGAAACTTTCTTTTGGCCAATTCAATAATTGAATTTTGTTGTGTCCTCTCCATTTGGATGTTGGTACTTGGGAAGATACCCCGATAAATTTATTTACAGCAGCACCTGTAATTGTTGCGTTCATAATATCTTGAGGATAATATGAACCAAATCCAACAAATGGTGATACTACAGAAAACGCGTTTGAACCAACTTGATTTGCAGTATCTAACTTTTGAGAAGAAATTGGATATGCGTCACAATACATAACAGGTGTTGATGTTAATTGTTCAGGTATTAGATATATACCATTTGATCTTTCATATTCATTCTGATATCTGAGAAATCTTCTTTCACATTGACACTCTTTCTCTTGAGGTTTGAATTGTGAAAATGTTCGAACACTTGTGGTTATTATATCACGTATTGCATTTTCAACAGATTCTTTGAAAGGTAATGCGATAGTATTTAAGCCACATGGTTTTTTGATATCTTCAATAACATCTGTAATGTTCATAACATCACCTCATTACTCATCATCAGGACCGCTCTCACCATACTTATTAATGTCATCAGCCTTTATCTTCGCAGGATGTATAACTGGTGTATTGTCATCAACAAAATCAGCACGAAGCTTTGGTTGTATATCGTATTTGTATATGGTATCAGCAGTTGATAACCACAGATATATTTGCATATCATCACGGCATACTTTTGATATTTTACGATACTGATTATTTGTCATCGTCATAAGTATTCTGAATTCAGGATCTCTGTTGGCACGATCGATGTTATCTTCCATCAATTTTTGAAGATTCTTTGTACCTTGTAAGAAATCAGTATAAGAATCTTTCATTTCTGCAAGGTATATTTTCTTACGATACTTTGTGTTTGATTTATCAAACATACTATCATAGAATGCTTTCGCAGTACCAACAACCTTGCCGGTATATTTCTGAGTATCTTTTTCTTTATATTCAATATAACCGTTTAAGAATTCGATCATATCATTCAGAATATTTTTATAATTTAATTGTGAGAATTTCTTATCACGATTTTTATTTTCATAAACATGGGCACGAGCAACCTGCTCAAACAATGATTTGTTTTTAACAACAAAATCTTTCATAGAAATATCTTCTTTGGTGAATAACATTTTATCAACCCCTCCAATTTTCAGGATAATTTACATTAACCATCCACGTACGATCCGCACGATTTACAGGACGAATCTTAAGAATTTGTGTTAATAAACGATTAAGATCATTCTGGAATTGTATAAGTTGTGGACGTGTATGTGGTACTATATACTTCGGATCATTATTATCAATACATGATATATAGAAATCACATATTTCGAGTTTTGAACAAACATACCCTGACAAAATCTGTGCATCGTTCGTATCACGGATCTCATTAATCTCCAATGTAATATATGTGATTGTATCACGTATCTTGAGATCTTTTAAACGTTTAGGAGCTTTACGCAAGAATCCTTCTTGTATAGGTTCTTTACCCATACCAGACTCAACATTCTTAATTACTTCAGGAAGAACCTTTCGGAGTGTTTTCTTATTATCAGTATATTTGTCAACTGCTTCTTTCATGTCAGGTTCTTTATACATTATATCGTCAGGTTTTATCATTGGATTTGATATTGTATCTGCAGCCTTACTCATTTCATCAGATGCAACAGCCACATATGATAACAACTGAGAAGTTCTACGATCGAACTCTCCATTTTCAGCACACTTAGAAGCGAACTTAGATAATTCTTTTCCTTCAGAATATAATTCATCCAAAGCATTTAATGATTTATCAGATGATTCTGGAGCATCTGGAAGCATAGGATTATTAATAACATCATTCATTGTATTTAAATGATATATAAGTTTTGCAGTTGTGTTAGGTGATAATGTTGAAAAGAATCCTTCTTCGACTTCAACTTCTTCATAGTCATCTTCATCGATACTATCTTCTGGAGATAATACAACATCTCTCAGTTCTTTCTCTGTTTCATATATGTCAGAACCGAAACCATCCGGAAGAGGTGAATCATCTTCAGAATTGTCGATATTATAATAATCATCAACAATATCATTTACAGTATTTCCAGTATCTTTACTCTTCATAATATCTTTAACGAATTGAGATCCGTTATCAATATTTATCTGATCACAGTTAGCACGGCACTCATCGTCCAATACACCTATAACAGGTTTTGTTAAATTAATCAATCCCCCAGGTACATTAATACCTTTATTCATCAATCCTCGAACAGGCAATGAAGTATTTACAGCATATGATGTTGCATTGTCTACTGTATTAGCATCATCGAAAATTGTTCCATTTTCAATAGCATCAGCCAACGTGTTTTCCTGTATCGCAGAAATGTTTTTCGGCATAAGAAGATGAGTTTTATCTTTTTTATTATATATTCTCATTTCATCGCCGTTATAAGATTCAACAACAAGTTTTCCATCAAGTTCTATGTTAGAAAACTCATTAAATGCATCGATTTTCTTTGTCTTAATTATTTGACGAAGAATATCTTTTGCAATATTATTCATATATAATCAACCCTTTCAATAATAAAATTTTATAAACCAGGAGGTTTTATTTATGATTAAAAACAATATCGAATTCTTCATTCTGTGTGCGATGCTCTTGATACTGCTCTTAGTAGTTGTATTAGCGTTCTTCAAGATTATGAAGACAAACAGAAAACGAGACGAAGAACTCAGCAGACTCATGTTTTCTATTATAAGGAAAACACAAAATTTGGATGATGATTATTACAGTCTGAAAGAACAGAATCAACAGTATGCAAATGATATAAAACGTTTGCAAGAAATGATAAATTCTCTCGGCGTATTAGAACAAAAGAATTCAAATACAATAACATCATTAACATCGAGTATCAAAACAGCATTAGAAGAATATAACAAACGTTCAAATGAAAAGATTTATCCAACCCCACAATTATCAGATATGATAATAAAAACAATCAATGAATTCATACATCAGGAAGTAACATTCTTGAGAGATAAACGAATTCCAATACCACCAAATGGTCCGGTATCAGTTGAAATATCCAAGAGAGTTTGTAAAACATATCCACATGTTGATGAAGAGTGGATCTGTAGGAAGGTAGTAGAAGCAATTACAGAAATAAGTAGAAATAAGTAATTAGAGTGGGGCGAAAGCCCCACCCTTCTTACTTTATTTAGGAAATTCATATTATGAAGATATCACACAGTTTTATCAGCCTGTACCCTGACCATCTACACCGTCATCTGTAAGAGCCTCAGGAATGATGAGACCAGCTCTGCTATCTGGAACAAGAACTGTGTTCTTGCAGATAACACGACCCTGAATACCCTGTACGGAGATTGTCTGATACTGAGCAGATGTTGTAACCATAACTGCTGCACCACCAGGATTCTGAGCGTCAGCATAAGCTGCGTTCTCCGGAGAGTTTGTAAGGTGACGAGCGAAGCGGAGGTGCTTGTAAGAAATGTGGAACTTATCCATTGGGTAAGCCACAATCTTGAAGAAGTACTCACGTGACTGTGTAGCACCCTTCTCAGCAGCATCTGCCTGATATGCATCGATGATAGTATATGCATCAACTCTGTTAGAAGCAACAACACGGATAGGTGTTGATGAATCTGTAAGAATACCAAATGCATGGTTCATCTGAACACCACCGATTGATGTGTTCTTCTGAACAGTCCATGTTACGAACTTATCGAGAAGACGACAAGCCTTTGGATTTGCGTATATTACAAATCCGAGGTTATCGAGCTTACCACGATCGCAAAGCTCGTAGATTACGCTGTTGATAGCGTTGTGGATAGCATTTGTTCTGTATTCCCATGGATCTCCTGCGAAGTTTGGAGAAATAGCTGTTGGAGAAAGATCAACATACTCTGTGTGAGTATATGACTCAAGACTCCAGATATCTGAATCCCAACCATTGTAAAGTTCGAACTGCTGATCAAGATACTCAAGAATTGACTGATCTTCGAACATCTCCTGGTTAGTTACGATCTCCTGAACGAGTCTGTTGTAGAGGTTGAAGTTAAGTGAGCTGTTTGCTTCAGCAAAGTCTTCAACTGTGAATGGAAGCTGGAATCTACAACCGTCAGCGATGAGGAACTTTCTGATTTCAGGATACTCACGGAAACCGATAGTTCTCATGTTTGTCTCGTTAGAGATTCTGCCTGATACGTATACACCATTGATAGCACCACATGTTGAGAATGTGAGTGTGCCCTTGATGAAGTCTACACGACCAGAAAGCATATCAGAAATACCTGTAACAACCTCACCTGTAGGAATGTTGTTTGCATCAACAACAGGAAGACGTGTGGTATTTGTGATACCGCCGTTGAGGAATACACCACCTGTCTGGATATCGATCTGGATACCAGCACCTGGGAGCTTAACCTTCTTAGCAGGCTGAGCAGGAATAGTTACCTTCTCATAGTATGTGTTCTCAGCGAATGCTACAGTACCAGCCGTAGTTGTGAAGTTTACAGCTGTATATGTGTCACCGCTCTTTGTGAAGTACTTTGTTGAAGTACCTGTAGCAGTATCCCAATCAGTAGGCTTTGTTGAAAGGAGGTTATACTGTGTAGAAGCTTCTGTTGGTGCTGTCTGAACATACTGGATGTTGAAGTCATAAGAAAGACGTGTTCTTACTGTAGGTGTGATAGTTGTCTTCTCACCTGTCTCATCATCTGTAAGCCAGCCGAACATTGAGAATCTCTTGTTCGGTGCATTAAGAATATCTGTAACTGTGATAGGTTCCTTATCATAGATCTTAATGCCCTTACCAGCATTCCAGAGCTTTCTCCAAAGTGGAGTGCCGTCTTCATCCTTCATCCAGTATACTGCAGGTACCTCATACTCATCACCTGTCTGGTTGTTTACGAGATACTTCTGGATGATACGCTGCTCAACGTTTACACTGTTTGCAGTCTGTACAGGAATAATATCCTTACCGAGGAAGCGGATATACTGCTTAACGAGTGCAGGGAAGTCAAGTGTTGAAAGTGGAAGATAGTTTGCAACGTTGTAAGACTCCTGGATGAATGAATCAACACGTGCATCCCAAGCCTCTTCAAGCTGCTCTGCAACAACCTTCATGTGCTGTCTTTCAGCATCTGTTGTACAGTTATAATTTTTAATATCATCAACGATCTTATCGAGGAATTCTTCTTTATAAGACTCCATAATAGCCTTATTCTTCATCATACGCTCGAAGTCTCTCATGATGTTGAGATCAGTATATGTTCTGTTGAGAGTGATGGCTGCTTCCTGAAATTTCTCATCAAATTCATCAGAGAGAACATCGAGATTCTTCTGTTCTGCAGTATTGATCATAGCAGCCTGTTCCTGAAACCATGTTCTTTCATGGGAACCATATCTATTACCAGTGCTAAATGCCATGGATTAACAACTCCTTTATTTAGAATTTTTATTATGCTGATTCTTTTTTATCAGCCTTTTTCAAATTGCTATTGATTCGATCCATTAGAAGAGTATACAGTGTATCAAGCTTTCTGAAGTAGAGAGCATTCTCACCGTACTTGGCATCTACGAATTTTTCAATAACATAGTTTTGTCCAGCTGCAAGAGCTGCTTTCAAATTATTGACGTCTTTTTCGTTTTCATCAACAATCTCAACGGGTAATACTGGAATGATAATTTGTAAGTTTTCAAGAATCGAAGATACTTCTTCGTTTCGTTGTATAAACTTATCATAAAGCGTTTTGTTCAAAACATTATTCGCTTTGTCAGATAATTGTTGATCTTCATCATTTTCCTCAGCATTTTCGTCGTTATTGTCGTCGGTGTTATTTTCAGTGTCTTGGTTATCACCACCGCCATTATCACCAGGAAAACTTAAGGCGTCAGCATTATTCATTTCTTCTAATGGTGGTGGATTGTCGTTAGAACCTGTTTGAGAGTCCTGAGGAGGTGTCTCTGTAGGATTTTCAGCAGTATCCGTACTTAAATCCATCGGCTGTAAGAGATCATCTCCTTCGGCTTCCATCACCATATAAAAGAGATTACTATTTTCAGCCATATTATCATCTCCTTTAAGAAACACTTCTTCCATGTTTAACAACTGATCTTGGTGTGTCTGAAACGATTCTTTCCATCTTAGAACGTAATCTCATCATTTCCCATTTGGCTTTATTATCTCCAGCTTCATCAGCTTTCTGAATCTTATCATCTAAGATTTTCATCTCAGTAGCCATCTCACCTTGAACTTCTCTTCTGAGACGTTCTTTATCTGCGAAACGTGAAACTTGTAATGCTGCATATGCTGCACCTATGTATCCGTTGATAGTGAAACATATTCCGAACATACCAAACTTAAGTGCTAAACGTGTTGCTTTAAAAAGTGTCGAACGATAACCGGGGCTCTCGATTATCTCGGTTTTAACAGTGTCTTCATTCCGGTTGATCAATGAGTCGATAATTCCAGCTAACCACTGTTTCGTTCTCATTGCGGGTTTCAGAAGTGTCTTAGTAGCACCAATACCCTTCTGAACAGAACGTTTTGACTTTTGTTGAAGTGACCTTGTATTTCTATCAAGATCAAGCATCTTATTAGTCAGCGTTTCTGGTTTTTGTTTAGTAGCTTCAGTAACAGTTGACAGGGGCTCTTCAGATTCTAAAAATGCGAATACTTCATCCACATTATATCCAGAAGCGAACTCCTGAACCTTAGAATCTTTAGTATCATCTCTACCGTCGCTATTATTATTATTGTACAATGAAGATTTATCAGTATTATTATTTGATGTATTGTGACTGTTATTATGTGTCACATTGTTTGATTTGTTTATATTCTTTCCAGATGATGAATCTGTGTGTACAGAATGATCAGAATGATCATCTCTGTTGAAAGAGTTTGTGTATGTATTTGTGATATTAACCACAATATGTTTTCCACTCTTAACAGCATCTGCACCAAGCATATCTGATAATTTGTCAGATTCAGCACTATCGATTTTAGCATCAATAGAATCCGCAAGATCTTCAACTGAATTAGATGGTGTGTCAGGTGGTATCTGAACTTCTGTTTGTGTGACTTTCGGTGATGTACCCATTTCGTCAGATAAACGAACACGAGTTTTCATATACTCCGGAATATCACCTTTATCAACTTCCTGTACAAATTCATTTTTCTTTAACAGCCAATCGAGTTTTATCGGTGATAATCCTTCATTATACACTCTCGAATCAAGTGTGTTTATTTCATCACGGAGTATCTGATGATAATGTTCACACAGCATCATGTCGGATATTGACATTTCCCCAAATTCTTTAAGAGACATTCTTGTGTATTCAACAACTTCTTCAGATGAAGGAAGATTGTTTTCTTCAGCAGCTTTCACTGTTGGTTTATACACATTCGTACTCTTGGAATTTTTATTGATTCTTGCACGAATCTTTCTGACAAACTCATCCTCAGATGGAAATTTTGTTTTCTTAACCTTATCTGGTATAAGATTATAGAGTATATCAAAATATATCCTTGAATCAAATATATTGAATATTGTCAGAAGATTGTTATTTGATATTGCCGCAGATGGATCGTTATAAAGATTGATCTCACAGAAATCTATAATGAATTGAATAGTGCCACGTTTATCGGTTTTGAATGTTGAAAACAAATCATAATTTGAAAAACGTTTTGCACCAGGATTATTATCGATTATAGATTTATATGAATTGATGTATGGTCTGAATAAAGTCATATCCATGTCTTGGTTTGGATATTTCTTTGTGTTATTAAATACCTTTGCCAATATGAAAGGTAAAACATTAGATGAGAAATCATCTGCCTGAGGGTATCTACCCTTGGGATCATCAAAGAAATCGAGAAGATCCTCGGAATTCTTACAGCGTTCCAATCCATCTTTCAATTGATCAATCGACTTTCTGAATTGTGCAGATATATGAAACTTATCTTTCTTTTCATCATATTTAATATGAATCGGTTTACGTTTTGTGAAGTAATTTACTTCAGCAGCTTCTTGCACAGGTGTTATTTCCTTATCAGATTCATCTATCTGAATATCCATATCAGAATCTTGGAAATTGTAGAAACGTTTGATTTCCTCTTGCTCGTCAACACCTTTCGGCATTGTGATTTGATCGGAATTAAACATACTCTTTACATATGTCGAGCCGTCGAATATAGGTGTATGTAATTCATCTTGTATTTTTCCAAGCTCAGAAATATCGATATCCTTAGAAAATAGATCAATTACATCTTTATATTTTGATGGTTTTAAGAATAATTCTAATGAATATATTCCATTCATCAACTTTGAAAACTCTTCAAAATGATCTGCAATAAACTGTAATGCTTTGAAAGAAACGAAAGCATCGATGTGATCTATTGTAACAGAGTCATTATTATCACATATTTTCTCATATGGATTTTCATCATAATTCTCCACAACAGAATTGATTGCATCAACAATTCTTTCAACTTCTTCTGGGCTATCAACCCATGATGATTCAACACCATTCATCAAACTTAAAATTTTCATCACAGATTCATCAACGGAATAATCTCCATCAAGTACCGGAAAATTCTTCTGTTTGAAATTAGAAGAAAAAAATTGATTTAATGAATTTATCGCAGTTTCAATATTATCAAAATAATTCTTTTTGACAATTATTCCCATATTACATTCCTCCCTCCATAATATATGAGAGAGCTTCTCTTCTAACATCTCCCTCGAGAGGAATCATTATACGTGAAGCAGATTGTTCAATAACGATATTTCCGTTATTAATACCCATAATTTCATCTGTTGAAATTTGGAATGATTCACATACAACTCTCAGATTTTCATCCTTTTCAGTACAATACTTAGCCAATTCTTTCAAGAAGATAATTTGACCAACAGCTTCCGGAGTTATGATAGCAGATTCTGTTACAACTCCAGGAGCTATATCAGCATCTGCATTTGGATGAGATGGGAAATCAACAAGATCAAATGTGATTACTTTAGACACTCTGATATTTGGCATATTTCTCGGAGCGTTAGGAATCATATTACCTAACAAACGTACAGAGAAAGATGGTACTGCACCAAGATCAACAACTTCGGATGTTACAGATCTTCCAGCAGCTGTTTGAGGATGTGTTGTTATTGTTGCTTTTAATTTATCTCCTTCAAGACGATCATTGTTGATAAAGTGTGATGTGTTTAATGGTTCTGGTATGGTCATACGAATATCAGTAAGTTCTGTTCCTTTAATATCCGGATTAGGATGATTTAATTCACCACGCCATTTATTTTGACGCTTGAGTGTTTGAATTCTTTCGTCATTATTTATTACAGACACAACGTTTTGTGCATCATATCTACGCTGCATTCTGTTATGACAACCATACGTTTGAAGTGTTGCTTCGAATATAATGAAAGGATGACCTTCAATGCTCTTCTTCAATTTATATCCACGAGGATTTATCTCAGAAGATGTAGGTGCTTCCTGAATAAAACATGCTGTTTCATATTTATTCGTCTGAGTAGACTTCATAGGCATACTTATCATTCCTTTCTATAATTTATTTTACATCATTTATTCTGTTAAGAATATATGTTGCCACAAGACATATATGTGCCTTGACAATAGTATCATCAACTTTATATTTTTTTGAATACGGCAGTATTATCGGTTTTCCTGCGATAGCACGGTCAACAGCTGTTGGGAAATTTGTTATTCTTCCGATATATGTCGCTGAATTTATTTCATCAACAGAATGACCATCTTTCACAAGGAATACATAAAATATATTATCAATGATTCGTCCGATGTCTTCATATTTGATTTTCGTTGTAGAATATTCAAATAATGATTCCATCTTAACATTCTTAAGTTTTGCGATTGCAGGATATAACTTTCCTTGTGTGTAGTATAATTCATCACGATTCTTTATTAATCGAAGAAGATTATCTTTCAACACAGTATAGTTGTTTGTAACAACATGATCCTCATCACCCGTTATATCTGCACCTATCAAATTACCATTCTCGAGATTATCATAATATTTATTACCCAATCCTCTCATATTCTGATTCATGCTATTACGCAATCTATTCAAGAATGCGACAAGTATATCTGCAGACATATTCAATGATAATTTGGTTCTATAAAATCCATATGCGGTTTCAACGGTTGTTGAAATCCAATTTATAATATTCTCCGCTTTGACAATACCCCATGAATTATCCAATTGCATGTACGTGTATGTCATAACAGATTCGTTCAATCCTGTTTTGTAATACTTATTAAATATAACGGCATATACCGAAAGACCCAGCTGTTGGCGAGCTGAGTCTCTCAGTAATCTATTACCTATCATATCAGAATAATATAATGCAACAGTATGAATTACATTTGTTGGAGAAGATGTGATTGTTGCAAATTCTGTTGAAGACGATACGGATTTCAATACGTCTTTGAGAACTTGCTTAAATGATTTCATTGTGAAATTAAACATTGCGAACAAACCGTCGACATACTTCCTTGGGAAAGTAACTGCTTTAGTTGGATACTCTTTTGCCAACATTGTTGCATTTTCACCAAGAAAAGAAGAGCCGTATTCAATATATTGCTTTCGGCCCGAAGGTTTCTCCAATATTTCAATGATTGGATCTATCAGCTCTTCACGGAGCTTTTGATTCTTTGGATCATGTAATGCTTCTTGAACAAACATGATTGCTTCTGCCTCTGTTAGTTCTTGTTCCATGAAGAACATTTATATCACCTCATTCAATACTTAACGTCTCTTCTTCTTTTTGCTTGTATAAGTTGGCTTCTCTTCAACAGCTTCTTCAGTTGTCTCTGTAACAGTTTCATCAAGCTGATCCTTAACAGCTTCAACATCTTCAACGAATGAAGATTCGATCTCAGCATCAGTTGTATCAGCTACAACCTCAACTGGTTCAACAGGTTCCTCTATAGCTGGAGCTTCAACTACTGTATCAAGAACAACAGGTTCTGAAACCTTTTCGATCTCCGCAGGAGTAGGAGCTGCAACTTTCTCAACAACAGGAGACGATGGGATGCTGTTTACTGCTGTAGGACGTACAACAGACTGCTGTACACTCTCACCGAATATCTGATTGATATTCTTTCTTGTTATACGAATACCTGTTGCTGCAACATATACCTTGAATGATGAATATTTCAGTATTACTGAAACCGTGTCCTTTGAAAGATCCTTTCCAAATACTGGAGCGAGAAGTCCAACTCTTGGAATGAGACCTACACCTGTAATATTTACTTTCATTTTATATTACCTCTTTTCTCATGATTTTTGTTTCATAGCCGTACGAACGGCTTCGATTGAATAATATGATTCGGATATCAAATCCGTTTTCAAACCCATAGCTTTGAAATATAGGTCTGCTTGCATAAGAGTTGGTTTGTCATATGCATTCGTTTTGATATCCGCCAATTTAACAGAACCATGTTCTGCAATTTGTTGAATCATGTTGTCATATTCTGTAACATTATCACCACGAGCTCCACAGAACTCGGAGAGAATAACATCACCACCAACACCGGCAAGGAGTTCATTTTCAATACCGGTTGTTGTACCACCTTTTGAATCACCTTTTGCAGCACCTGTTTGTTCATCTCTATTAGTATCCGTAATAGCAAGACCAGTCTTTTTGGTTACTAATTGCTGAGGACGTTTAATATTGAGATAGCCAACCAACACAGGTTGTTTAGTTCTTACAGGTCGGTTGGGATTGGATGATACGTGTGGGATATAAACATTTTCGAATAGTTTTATTTTAAGAAAATCTGCAGCTTTCTCAACATTCTCGTACTTCAACGTACGGGAACCATCACCAAATTCTTCAATATCCAGACGAAGATTTGATTTATCATCTGCAAGGAATCTGGTTACCCAATCTGAGAACTGTTTATCGTTCATGGTTTGAAACATGTTACGGTATTTCTTTGCGTTGATTCCTGTTGGATCCATACGCGTTAAAACACCATCAATCAATGTTTCAATCTTTTTACGTTTATCGGTCATTAATTATCACATCCCATTTACTTAAATACCATCTTAGAATTTGGATTGCTCATAAAGTCATCGAAATCGACTGTGCCGTTCATGAGATCTTTTACATCGACTTTATTTTTTCCAGTACTGTCATCAGATGATTTATCTGCATTCTTTTTATTCTCAGATATCTGAATTTTAATTGCATCTCTTATCGCATCGGCAGATTCTGTCATTATTCTATTCGCCTCATTAACATATTCGATGACTTCTGATACCATTTTTTCTTCCATCCACCCTTTGGTATAAGATACCAATGTTGGTTTTGATTTCTCGAGTGAAGCAGCACGTTTCCGCAAATCTTGTAAACCCTTTCCAATAGTTTTAAATTCTTTTATAAATTGGCTCAATGAATTTAGTCTATCATCTATTCGTACGATTTCTTTCGTTCCTGTTTCGCCCCAACCACCATATGGGTCTTTTCCGCTCATTCTTTCTGGAATAGATTTTCCATTCCTTCCTTTATTAAAAATATCGAATTGATCAAGTGTCGAACCTTTCAATGCCTTTAAATTACCAGCTGATGATCGCTTTAATTTCTCGTCATTTTTATTCCACATTTCTATGAGTTTTCCTTTAACGTCAACATTCTCGACATCTTTCTCGTCAAGACTCTCAAGATATTCGATTTGTTCTCGCATAGTATCTGCATTAGCGTATGATACATTTAAAATGATCTCAAATGCACGCATATTGAGATTGGTCATCCATCCTTTTTTATGCTTTGCATCAAATACAACTTGTTCAACTCCATATTGTTTTGCGAGTTTGCTCATATATTTTGCCTTTGCAACAGCCACAGCTGCAGATTGATCCGATTTATTTGACACGAGTTTTATTATGGCTGAGATAACGAGCCCAATCAATGCGGCAATTCCCACACCTGCAAGAATCTTTAATCCAACACCTTCTTGAACATACTGGTCGAACTCCATCATTGCAATATCATATTCTATGAAGATATCTTCAGCAGACTCTTCTTCTACAAGAGTAGACTCCTGCAAGATGTAGTCGAAATAATTTTCCATATTATTTCATTCCTTTCATATATATAAATATCATCGGGGGACGTATTCCCCCGAATCGGTTTTATTTAACATATACCTTTCTGGTGTATAATCTATTTAGTTTATCATAAGTGATTCCTATGATAACAGTTGATGATTCTTCACCATATGTCAAAGTATCAGAACCTTCAACTTTAACAATCAATGCATTTGTTCCATCATTGTCATGTTCAACAAATACATCAATTGTTATATCAATCGTCATTAAACGATTGCATTGATCATACAGCTTGGTTTTAATTTCATTCGGGATATCTGGATCATCTGCATATTCATGAAGATATTTCTCGACATCGATACCAAGTTCAGGTATTGACGGATATTGACCAGGTTTCATTTTCAACAATGTTAATATTGTATTAACACACATTTCGAAAGTTGATATGACCTTTGGTTTATTGTAATCATCTACATCCATCAACACATCATATCCCAAAGTTTGAAACGATCGTGGATATCGGTTTGTAACCTCTGCAAGAGTAATACCTTTCTCATCAAGAGCCATATCAATCTTTCATCCCTTTCGTATTATTCGGGTTTATTGAAATCCGATTTAACGTAATCTTTATCAAATTCATCATAATTCTTATCGACGATTTTAATATAATTTATACCACTTTTACCCGCTTCAGCGACCATTCGTTTATCCTTCAGATGTTCAATCTCACGAGAATGTTCCATTCGAGGATGTGTGTTATCACTCTCCTTGATTTCAACTTCCAAAGATAATGAAGGTATGTAGAAGTCTGGGATATAAATATGATTACTTCCATCTTTCCATTTATACGAATACGTGTTTGGTGATGGAGCTATTACATCATTCGGACTCCAATCCAATGATTTTAAATGTTTAAGAAAATCCTCTTCATAAGTTCCTATAATACGAAACTTATGATCATTATCCCAAACATAGTCTTTTGCGTTCGCATGATTTGCAAGCATCTTTCGTTGCATATCCCCATCATTCAACAAGTGTTCTTTACCATACACATTTTTCATACGATCCTTCATCATATGAACGTATGCTTCTTTGCATCTTGGATCAGAACATATTCTTTCATACTTTAAAGATTCATCATTGAAATGAACATTGTTTCTTCTACACATTACACATAGGCGGCCTGGTTCCTTGTGTACAAGTAGATTATATGCCCATTCTAATGGTTCATACTCTTCTGGTACTTGATCATTATGTCTGATGGCTATATGTTTACAAAATTTCTGCTTGTCATTTGTTGTGAAATCGCAAAATGGACATTTGGTATTTCTCATTATACCAATCTCCTTTCATACATATTATAATATGCGATTTTAAATGATCGTTCACCTTTCGTACATAAGTATTTTCTCGCGGCGAAGAACATCCATTTCATTCTATTCATTCTATCATTATTATGAATATTTAACAAATCCATTCTAATATTCTTTTAATATTATCAATCTTATTTCTTTCTTTCCATTATATTCTATATATAAGAATTGCCTTCGGCAATTTAATATTAAATATATCAAAAAATAAAATAATAGAAATAATGATTTCAATAGTATACTCAGAAAACCCAAGAATAACTTCTTATATATGTGGAATTATATAAGGATATATTACTATCATAAGAAAGTGAGGAATCATACATGAATCCAAAAGAGAATAATTCAATGAAATCAAACCCATTCAAGTTTTCAGATACATTCTTGATAGGTTTTGATACATTGTCAAAAGCGTATGACAAAAAGATCGAAGAACTTAATAAAGTTAAATCTTTGATTGATAAGAATGCTCATCATGGAGTATGTGCATGTTCATACAAGATGAGATATATCACTCCAACAGATATATCAACATTCATTTCAAACTTAGCAAAAGCAATGGAAAATCATCTGTTTAAACCGCAAACATCTGATGCAGATTTATTTGCTGTAGAATCAGTTAAAAGATTCTTGAAAAGTAATGACTGCGTTCCATTCGATGCTCCAACAATAATGGGAAATCCGGGTGGTGATATTCCTAAAGGAGCAAATTTATCCGATTTATCATTTGCTGCAGAAAGTGAATGTTTTGGATTATTTGTATATTCAAAATATGAACTTGAAAAACGTGCAGAATGTATGAAGAAAGATGCTGATAAATTACAGAACATGCATTTCACAGCAGCTGTTAGAAAGTTTATCGAACATCTTCCAAGTATAATGGATAAGAATGCAACATATGTTATGCAGGATTCATTGTTATCTAAAGCATGTGAAGTATATATTGAAGACTTCATTATGTTTTCATTGAGACTGAATCTCACAACGGTTGTTCAAATGTTGAATTATGCAATCCCCCGCGTAGCATACAAAAATGAACCTGTTGCTTTTGATGATAGCAATGAGTCTGCAAATAACAATGATAATTGGGATGATGATAATGAATTCTTCAAGATGGAAGCTGTTGATTCAACAAAAACATCTCCTGTATTCTTTGTATTCACCAAGGGTAAATCTCCGATTATTTCAAAAGCGATTTCAAAAGCCACAGATTCGGATTATACACATATCTCTATATCATTTGATTCTTCACTTGATAACATGTATTCATTTGGTGGAAAAGGTTTCAGAAAAGAATCTATCCACGATGATGTTAGAAAGGATCTTGATATAGATGTATATGGTGCATATTTATCAAATGATGCTGTTGAAACAATGAAGGATATGTGTGCAGATTACATATCAAATTCCAAGAAAACAAAGTTTGATTATCCTGCACTTCTGAAGAAATTGTTTGGTTCTGACAAAAAGGGTTCTTCTGGTTATAAAGAGATATGTACAACTTTTGTCAATAAACTCTTAAACTCTGCAGGAGTATCTTTATCAGATAAGAACATACCATCACCTGAAGAAGTTCGTGCAAATGCAAAAGCAAAGACCGATCAGATTTTCCAACTCTATGCAGGAAACAGTAAGGATTACAATCGCAAAGAAGCTTCTGATAAACTGAAGAATTCTTCAAGTAAGGAATCTGCAAAGAAATTCGATGAGGTTGTGACAGAGTGTTGTTCAAACTTCTTAAAAACAAATGATTATGTTATCACAAATAAAATCCCATTCAATTGCAATATGCGTGATATCGTTCTTCAGGATATGCATCCACAATTCAAAGATACTATATCTGCATTAAAGTTCATAATGAATGATGAACGCTCTCCAATACATCAATTACTGATTCAATATTATACCGAACCAATTGATGATTACGATCCACAGCTCGTAATCAAAATGTTCTTTGGTTGTTGCCATGAAGATAGTATTGGAACATGGAATGGTAGGTTGAATAATGTTGGTATGAATACCGATGTAAATTGGTTAGATAAAATCACTTACGGAAATATGTTCCTTGATGGAAATTATCGTAGAGATGGTTTAGGAAATCAACATACACATCCTATCATGAATACTTTCGATACAATATACAAGATGTTTGGTGGTTGTGATAATGTATGTGACAATGCGGGATTGGCTAATAGTATCATCAGAATATCCCGTGTTATGAAACGCATTATTGAAAAATATAATGAAGATTGCATTCCGAATTGGGAAATGTGCCGTGACATATTAGCCGTATTTGGTGAAATATTTACACGACATATGCTTCGTTTGTATTACAATAATAATCATTATCTCGTAGCAAAAGATCAAATGGATGACACAGTAATCCCAGGTTACATGTATGCAGAATCATTTGTATTGGAAGCTAATGGTTTTACATCAGATCCAAACAACAATAAGAGTACTGTTAAATCTGCAGGTAAGAGCGTTAGTAACGTCATCGCAACAATGGTTGGATGGTTGAGAGATAAACTTTCTAAATTCTTACCAGACATTTTCAAATCCAAATTCCAAGCACAATGCAAATGGTTTAATGAAAATGGTCAAAAGAAATATGATGAAATCGTTAAGGCAAATGCGGCTAATCAATATAACTTCCCGAAGAAGGATAAATTCTACAGATACAATGTTTCATTTGATCCAAGCAAATTGAATGTATCCGAATTGATATCATCAATTGAATCAAAGTACCAATCATCCACCGATCAGAATCAGATCGATGCTATGAAGAAGGAATTGAAGATCGGTTTGATGAATGTCTTTGGAGATGCTAATAAACAGAAAGTTGAGGAGATGGCAAATCTTCAGGGTGAAGAATTAACAAAAGCCGTTAAGAACATGCTCTTATTCTCCAAGCTTACTGATGAAGGTACAATGGAAACCGATTATCAGATCAATAGTAAACAGGTTGGAAATAATACTGATTTCTTGGATATTTTCAACAACCTCAAATTCATGGCAAAAGATAATTGTAAATACTGGAGTGATGGTATAAACAAATTATCAACAGATCTCCAACAGGCTATCAATGGTTTGAAATCCAAATACAAGCTTGAAAGTTTTGAAATCAAACTTGATAAAAGTATCTTCCAAGAAGAAGTGACAAATAATACACAAAACAAAGAAAACGACGAAGTTAAAGTAAATCAGGAATTTGCGAAAGCAATACTCGCAGTTGTTCAGGAAGTTGCTACGAGTGTATATACACAAACATTGAATACTGTCGTAACACAACTGTTCCCAAACAACTATAACGATTTCAAGGGAATTGTTGATGATTTTGATTCAACCAGGAAAGGTGAACAAACTCAGAATGCTGGTAATGATGCTTCACCGACAGATGATTCTATTAATTAATAATGAAAGGAGAAATGCAATATGTCGACAAATACAAATATGAATACAAATGCGATGAATAGTTCAATAAATTCGGCAAATTCAGCAATCAATTCGGTTTCAAATGTTTCTGATTCAAGTATAGAATCATCTATGAAATCATCTGTATCCCCAGCTGATACAAATGTCAAACTTGAAGAAAACGATATGAATGAAAAATTCGATGTACCGACAAAGATGGATGTTGTTAATACAATAAACAATTCTGAAGATCTTTCTACGGCAGTTGAGTCGGTTGCAGCAATGTACATGATTCCATCATCGCACATAATGGAAGATCCTGATGCAGATAGAATAACAGTAAGGAAGGGACACATAATAGTCCCTTCCAACACACATTCTAAACCATCCGACAATGGTAAAGCTATAGTACAATCTATAGGTGCAGTATTGGATTATATATCACAAAGAGTGGATAATAAGATGAATAAATTCCAAGCAGATAACATTCAGAGTGGCGTTGATCAAGAAAAGATTGATGCTATCATGGATCCATCGCGTGGAAAAATATTGGCATCACAAATGGATGCTAACGGAGAACCTGTTGTGATATATGATTCTGGATATGCTCACATGTCGAATACACCAGAAGCGAGAAAAACATATGATGAAATGTGTGCTATGGGTAAACGTGAAGGTGTTAAATCAGAATCTGCAGTAGGAGGATATTCATACTTCACACCAGAAGAAGATGATATCACATATGGAATCGATATGAATTTCAAAAACAATGAGGGTGAAGAACTCAATGTGAGTGATGAAATTAAAGAAGAAAGTTTCATATTGGATATGATTGGAGAACGTGGAAATACACGTCATCTTGGATATGATATAATGCAAGAACAAGGATTCGATTTTGTAAAACCAGTTGACTTCTTCACAGAATCAGAAACAACAAAAAAGAATCGTGCAAAAACAGCATTCGGTGTTGAACACATGAAGTTTGATAATACAAACCTCATCAAAGCAATTAAATTCATGAATGATGCTCGTAAAGAACAGAATGCAAAACGTGGTTCTCTCGATCTCGAAAGATTGATAAATTCTCCAAAATATCAAAAGGCTATAGATTGTTTGAACAAACAATTCAATGCACGTTTAAACATCAGATTTTTGAAAACGGAAGACGGCATCAACAGAGAAGCAACTGCTATCTATAATGATATAAAAACAAAACTTGTTATATCAAAATCAAAAGGATTCCAACTCGGTGGACTTCCAATAGATATCTTTGTTGTAAATTCCGCATTGGATGAAGATGCTCCGGATGATTCATCATTGTTCGGTCAGCATGTTATATCTGTATTCTGTCATGAGATATTCCACAATATTATGGCTGTTCTCAAGAGTAAAGAATCACAGTTTACGGCTGCTCTTGCAGAAACAATGATGCTTGCAAAAGACATTCCATCTGCATCTAATCGCCGAAAGCTCGTAACAAACTTCGTCAACACATTTGATGAGTTTGGTGGAATTAAACTGAATATATTTACTAAACGTGCTATCATTAAACATCTGACATATCTATCAACAATTTGTCATGATGAAAATTCCGTTAAAGAATATGAAAATGCTATTCGTGATAAAAAGAGTGTATCGATAGATGATCAAATCAAGATAATGGAAAAGAAGGTTCGTAAACTTAAAATAAAAACATACGGACCTGGAAGATACTTTATACCAGCTGCACTTACGATAGGATCTCTTGTAGGATTATCCACAGCATCAACGGCAGTTCCTGTATTTGCAATATTCTTTGGAATTAATTCATTATCTCTGTTTGGTACAGCTGTATCTCATGCTATTGAGATAAATGCAATTAATAAACTTAGAAATGGAACAATCAAGAATTACGAGGAACATTGGTGTGATATGTTTGCAGCATGTTACAATCTTCCAGTAACATTCTTCTTGAGTGGTAGTAAATCAAGGAATGGAGTTGCTAATGATTATACCATCGATATATTAAAACATTACGACGAACTTGAACGTGATGCAATGCAAATGATGATGGTAAAGTATCCAACAATTAATGAACGTAACCAAGCTGCTGTAAAGTATGCAAAACAAACACTTGCATCAAAAGCTAAACTTGATCCATCAATAAAGAAATATTTGGAATGGATTGTTACAAACTATTCTAAAACACTCGATATTGATATTGATGAGATATATTCTAAAGGAACATTTGATCCAAAAACTGCGGAAGATCTCGATGGACATATCGAAAAGCTGATAGGTTCTGCAAATATCAATGTTACGGAATCAGACATATCATGGCTAAATGATATTGATGATTCTGTGGAATATCTGTAATATGAAAGGATAATGATAATATGAGTAGTAAATATACAAGTATTCAGAATGAATGCCTCGATCTAATCGAGGCATACTCTGAAGAACAATATCATGCAGAAATGGCTGTGATAGATTCAGTATTGGATATGTTTGATAAAATTTCATGCTTGATGGAATATTCAAACCCAGACAATATAAGCATTCCAGACTGTTCAATGTTTATGGAATCAACATTCTTCCAGGAATCAGAAAATGATAATAATGGAAATACCGAAACAAACACATCTGGTGATGAAACATCCGTTAATAATAATGGACAAACTCAATCCGATCCACAACAACAGCAACAACAAAACACGCAGGATCAAACAAATAACACAACCAATCAGACAAATAACACGACCAATCGTGAACAGTACAACAAGGATCACCCATTCAGAAAGATGAATAAAGAAGGTAAGATAGAAAACATATTTATTTCTATTCTTAAATTCATCCCACGTTTGATCGCTCTTCCAATTCGTATGTTAATCAGTTACATCAAGAAGAAGAAAAACAATAATGCTTCTGAAACAATGAAAAACATGACCGAGGAACAGAGACAAAAAATTGCTGAAGAAATTAATAAACTTAATGGTGAAAACGGCGATGGTTGGAAGATTGAAGATGGGGAGATTAAAGCGTATGCTGATCAATTATCATTCTCTATTAATGGAGATGGTCAAGTTTCAACAAATGTAAATCTTGATAATATCGATAATTCCGTAACGATGAATGTCACAAATATAAAACAAGCATATGGAGAAATTAATCCTCAATCAATGTTATCTGAAACTATAATGGTTACCGAAAAAGAGCGATCGGAAGAGGACAATATGAATATAAATATCCTGAAAGATATTTATATAGAATTTGAAAAGAGTAAAAATAAATTAAAACACGACCTCGAATTATGTTTAAGAGATCTTGACATATGTAAAAAACGTGTTGAAGAATGCATACATATATTGGAATCTACAACTAAAGAAAACACTGGTCGTGGTGAAGGTTACCGAAGAACACTTATAAAGGCAACAGGTGCTCGAAGAAAAGATCTAAATTCTATTAAAAATATTATTCAACAAATCAGATCAAATATAATGGAATTAGATAAACTCGAAATTTGCGAAAACAGAGTTCTACAGAAATATTTAGGATTATATGAACAAATTCAAAAGATGGATCCAGCTGGCATTGCTACACGTAAAGCTAATCAAAACATAACTGCTGTTATGAAAAACAAAGATGATTTGAACAGCAAAGAAAAAATTGATACCAGTGTTGCTATAAAGTAAATATCACAAATAAAGGAGGAAATAACAATGGATGAGAATAAGGTAACAACATGCGGTCCTCTTACAAACGAAGAACTTCGAAATGGTAAAGGATCGGATGAAGAGGAAGAAAATGAATAAATTTATAAAGGAGGAATAATGTATGGGATTCACAAATTCATCATTAATATCAATGACAAGGATATCTCCAAACAGAACATCTCCACGTAATCAACCAATCACAAAAATAACAGTTCATCACATGGCAGGTGTTTGTTCAATTGAACAGTTTGGAAATATTGTTGCAAATCCAGCACGCGAAATGTCTGCAAACTATGCTATCGGTAATGATGGTAGAATTGGTTTGTTCTGTCCAGAAAGTGATAGATCATGGTGTTCTGCATCACCTTGGAACGACCATCGCAGCATAACAATTGAAGTATCTAACTCCGCGTATGGTGATGCTTCAGGATGGCCTATTGGTGAAGCTGCTTATAATTCTTTGATCAAGCTGTGTGTTGATATCTGTAAGAGAAATGGTATCCCAAAGCTTGTATTTACTGGGGATAAGAATGGTTCACTTACATTCCACTATATGTTTGCATCAACAGCATGTCCAGGACCATGGATGAAAGCACATGCACAAGATTTGTGTGATAAGGTAAATGCACAACTCAATGAAACACATACACCAATACCAAAGCCAACACCATCTCCTGCTGTTGAGAATGGATATACTGTTTCACTGAATAATGGAACAGCTATTTTCGATAATGCAAATGGTAAGAAAGTATCCACAATAACAAATTCAACAAAATACACAATCGTTGAAGATAAGAAGGTTGGATATATTACTTACGGCAAATTGAAGAGTGGTGCTGGATGGGTTGTTGTTAAAGACGACACTCCAAAGATATCTCCTGTTGCAGCATCTGCAATAAGATTTATGAAAAATGATATTGTGACAATAGCTGCAAATGCAACATATTACAACGGCAATACAATACCAATGTTTGTTAAACGTGATAAATGGCATATAGATTCCATTACAGGTGATCGTGCTATATTGGGTAGAAATGTTTCTGGTAGTATGAATATTCAATCACCAATATCGGTAAAATTCCTGACAAAGGTTGGAAATAACAATACACAATCACAAACAATCAAAGTTGGTGATTGGGTTAAAGTTGTTAATAATATCATTTATGGTACTAACAAACACTTCACGGTATTCGTTCCAAAATACAAGGTTTTGGAATTGAATGGTAAACGTGCAGTAATATCTTCAGATGGAAAGAATGTTACTACTGCAATATCAACAGATAATATTCAAAAAATATAAAAAAGATATTCCGGGGGCATATGCCCCCGGTTTATCCTTTCTTTGGTTAAGATTGATTCTGAACAGAACCGATCCGCAGATAACCCAGATCTACCGCCGCGATATGAGTACCTGAATAGCCGAAACTACACCTTTACCGATCATCACATAGATTAACATGACATAGCCATAGCCATACTATGCATTGCCAAACTAAACTTTCGTTGACCGTTTCAGAACTCATCGCAACCTTACCTGCACTTCGCGTCACTGCACATTGCAACTCAACGCATATCCTTCGCGTAAATACACGATCCGATACCAATGCAATGCTTAACGGGACCAATTCATAGACCTGCCCACACATCACCCTACCGTCACGTTTCAGGACCAAACCCCGACACTACACAACGAAACCACGCCTCACTCAACCATTGCCCAACGAGACGATTCTTTACCAATGAGCCACGTAGCAAAACAACACGAATCGGCACCTTACCATTGCAAGCACTATACATATCTTCACCGTTACAGTACCGCACTCCGCTTTACCATAACAGATCTTAACTTATCTGAGCAATACCCGAGCCTTTCAGGTCAATAAAATGCATCTCATCACCTGAGCAAAACTATTCAGACGTATCACCTTACTTCTCACCGCACCGTCTCTGATCACCGCCATACAATTCTTCTCACCACCGTCACAATATATTTCCTCACGATACTTTACCAGCACAATACTTCACTTCACATGACTTCACTCCACCAAGACTTAACCGACCATGACACCACTTCACCATTACAATTACAGGACTTACGATCGTAGAACTTAATCCACATTTAGCCGAATGGTTTGTTTATTCCACGACCTTATACCAATATAAATTGGATATTCTTAAGTCGTGAGAATTTTGATTTCTGTAGTATGGAATGTATACTCCATCTGTTGGTTGTTGCACAAATGTAGATAATACTAACGATGCTGCAGATACTTTTGTGGATTTTGTTTTTCCTTTCGGTATGATGACTTTAAGTTCGCCACCATACTCAACGGGTTTCACTATCTTTCCACCTATTGAAATATCCCCAGCTGTAGAACACTTTACATTTGGAATGGTTGGATTTGTACGCCATTCGAAATATCCCGATATATTTCCTACTATATCACGATATTTCTGAAATGAAACATCTTCTGTCATCAAGTCATAAATATCACTCTTTGTGATATTATTTGACACGATGAAGTCTGCGAGTTTCTTATACTTTGCGAACAGTTTCTTCTTCAATTCCTCTGAGAGACCCATATTACTACCTCCCCCAGAATATTAAAGCTGAAGGGTGTCTTCCTTACCAACCTCAATAGATGCTACATACTCATAGAAAGCTTCTTTGAAGTTTGGATCTTCGGAAGTGCAACCCACATAATATTCAGTGGTTCCACCGATGACGTGACCTTCATCATCGAGTTCTTCCCAAAGGAAGGTTCCCTTTTTGCCGGAGCCACGCCACTCACCTGTACCTGAACAAGCTCCAGCATCAAGGCATTCTCTGAGCACATCCATAAAATCCATTTCCGCACCCTTCTTACCAACGGTCTTTACATTGGTCTGAATTGTGAAGTTTGTGATTGAACCGGGAGGTGCTGTCTGTGAAGACTTGATTGAAGTCTCTCGTTTATAACCATCTCCAGGCATCTGTCTGTCACAAATACCTGTCTTACCTTTTGCAGACTTCGGAAGTTTTACAGGGAAGAATTCTGCAGAGAATGAAATGTTCTCATCAAACACTCCTTTATATGATGACAGATCACAAACGATTGCTTCATCATCCCTTCTATTCGCACCTGTCTTAGACTTGAAGTATCCAAGCCATCTGCGTGATGGCCATACGAGTTTCCCGTTTATTACATCGAATACGGATCTACCACGTGTGGTAACCTCCTGAGCTCCAAGAGAATTTACTTCATCTTCTCTGGTCTGTGCATCGATAGCATGACCTGCGATGAAGTCTGCATACAGGTTCTGCTTGCCAGGGCTCATTGCGAGCAGTTCCTTTGTTGTTATAATGCGGACATTCATGTGATACTTGTTCGGATTATAGATATATCTCTCCTTACAAGCTTTAATACGACGCTTACGAACGTCTTCCGGGAGTTTCATTAATCTCTCAAATTCTTTGCGTGCCTGAGATCCCGGTTTACCGATGTAGAGACCGGTTGCTTCATCGATCTCATCCTTCGGAGTTTTATACTTTTTCACTTCCTCTGTGTTTGCTGCTGTTTCTGTAGCTGCAGCTGCTACCTTCTTTGTTCTTGCCATAATATAAGAACCTCCTAAATTATTATTTTGCAATGATTTGTTAATATTCATTTTCTTCATTGCATATAAATAATATACATACAAAATATACAAATATTAGGAAAGCTGTATGGGCCCTTATGGGCCCATTTGATAAACATTTTGTATGCTACCCCAATATGATAATAAAAATTTATAATATGCATGTATATTATTTTTTCGGATAGGAGAAGATACTATCAATCAACAATTAAAAAGGAGGTATGAATGAATATGGTAGAATCTGAGAAAATGGTGAAGTTGCGAGATCCAGAATACCCTGTGGGTTCTCAACTTTTCGATGTCAGATACTATTCACATCCATCAGAATGTTTTGAAGTAGTATTGTTCAATGCATTAACTAAGAAATTGGAAGTATATTATGAAGAACCATTCATTGACATCTGGTTTGTTAAGAATGAATTCAAGAATGAATATATTTCTAATTATGATGGAATGCCAATTCAAGCATCACAAATTCCGAAAGAACATTTATATCCGGTGAAATGCAAACCATCCCAGATATGTAAAGTCATTGCAGAGAATGTCAGAGACGACAAATGGTGTTCGGAATATACGGAGTATTATGAACGAAACTGCAGATCGCTCAAGTATGCTGTATTAAAGAAACATATGTGTACATGTCCATGGGTTTTAAAAGCAGATTTCACCGAAGATGTATATTATCGACTAAGATGGTTGGAAAAGAATGGTAGAAATGCTGATATCTCAAATGTTACATATGCATTGTTGGATATTGAGTGTGATGTACTTGATAAGACAATCAATATGCGTGATATCTATGACGTTTCTCAACCGGTAAATGCAGTGACATTAATATTACCATCAGAAAAGATATGTTCGGTATTCATACTTGGACCGCGTCCAAAATACAAACTGCATTCAAGATTTCATGATCTGTTGGCAAAACAAGAAAAGGACTTTGATTGGTTGATATCACATCAAGAAGAATTCAAACGTATGATAGTTGAAGATGATAAAGATAATCGACAATATCTTGAAGGGTATGAGATTAGATTACATATATTTGAATTTGATCGGGAGATTGATCTTATAAAAACAATCTTTGATTATATCAACAAATATAGGCCTTGGTTCTGCATGAGTTGGAATGCTAAGTTTGATCATAATTATCTCATGAATAGAATAACACGTTTAGGATATTCACCTTATGACATAATCATACCGAAAGAATTCAAGACCAATAAATTATATTATCATGAAGACACGAATGGTGATGCTGATTTCTCATCATCAAAGGATTGGTTCTATACTTCAACATATACACAGTATGTTTGTCAGCAACGTCAATATGCAGCAATAAGAAAATCACAACAGAAACCACGTTCATTATCATTGAATTATACTGGTAGAGAAGTTGCTGGAATTGTTAAATTGAGTGATAAGAGAGAAGGAACATTCCGCGAATGGGCATATCTTGATCTGTTAATATTCATACTATACAATGTTCGTGACGTTGTTGTTCAACTTGCTATAGAGAACAAGGTTGGTGATACTCGTTCGGTATATTCTCGATCGTATATGTTTGCAACTCAGTATTCCAAACTATTCCAAGAAACTCACATTGTTCGTAATGAACGTGAAGTGTTCTATGAAAAGGATGGATATATTCAAGCAAACAGATTACAAATTCCACCAGATATTGACTCACATTATAAGGGGGCATTCGTTGCACCAACCGAAAAGAATGCACCTACAGGATATATTCTTAACGGTAAGAAAATTAACAATGTTATATTTGGAGCATCAGATGCTGATGCAGCTTCGTATTATCCTTCATCAAAGATGGGTACCAACCAGGATCCAATGACATTGTTATATAAATTGAAAATAAACAATGAGGTATTCACAAACGGAACATGTTCTAATAAGTCATTGAATCAATCTTATGTATGGATAGATTCCGAAGGTGATTCGCATCCTGAGGATATCGGGGGATATATGGTAAATTCATGGAAGAATAAAAACTACATGAGTGTAGGATTTAACTTCTTTAATCTACCATCTATTACAAATTGCTTCAAATATCTTGATGCAAATTTATAATTTAATTGAATTAATTAGGAGAGTGATATAATGTATTATGATGACGATATTGAATCTATAGAAGCTTCCGATGTATCTGAAGAATATATGTGTTTATATGGTATCAACATCAATCTTCAGAGATCGATTCCAATGATCAATGATGGTATCAAACTTGTTGTGAGAAGACTTCTGTACATGATGTATATCAAATACAGAAATTCATCTGTAAAAGCATCATCCCTTGTTGGTGATTTGCTGAAAATACACGCTCATGGAGATCTCGGGGTTGGAGGCATAATTGCAAGATTGTGCCAGACATTCTCAAACAACATACCATTATTAACAGCTCCGTCAAATACTGGAAATCCCACAACCGGTGATGATTATGCAGCTCCAAGATATATCATCGGTGTTGAATTATCTCAGTTTGCAAAGGATGTACTCTTTGCAGAATTTGATGGTAAAGTAAATATGAGAGAATCTTCGGATTCATCGATAATGGAACCATTCTGTTTACCAGCCAAATTTCCGATCATTCTGTTGAATGGAACATCTGGTATCGGTTGGACTCTGTCAACTGATGTTCCTCCATATAATCTTAATGAGATTGCAGATGCAACAATTAAGTTACTAAAGAATCCGCAAGCTAAAATCAATCTTGTACCGGATCTTCCTACCGGTTGTGATATCATCGTTAAAGATCCGAACACATTCATCATGCAATCTTCATTTGAAATTGATCCGGTGAATTATATAATCACAATCAAGAATACTCCTTATCTGAAATATCTTGATGATATCGATAAGGCTCTCCGAGCTATTCAGGATTCTGAGAATAAGATCAAAGAGATAGAAGATGCTTGTGATGAATCTGATCTTGAAGCAGGTATCATATCATATGTTATCAGATGCAAACCATGTAATCTGTATCAGCTCGTGAACACATTGTTCAAACGTGTCCCTGGATTCCGAGCAACAATATCAACACGAAATATGTTGGTTGTAACACCAAACTTCAGGACTGATCATTATGATGTCCGTCAGATACTTTGTTCATGGATAGGTAATCGTTTAAGAGAAAAACGCAACTGGTTCTTGAGACAACTCGTTGCAAAGAACATGGAACATAATATGCTTGAAGGAAAAGCATTCATGTTATCACCAAAGAATCTTGATAAGACTATCAAGGTATTTAGATCGTGTAATGATAAAGCTGATATAATACCAGCACTCGTTGAAGCGTATCCAAAACAGGTATCTACATCTCAAGCCAATTATGTTCATACACTCGAGATGTATCGTTTAACCAAAAAAGAATACGAACGTACATTGGAAGCTATTGACAAACTCGAAAAAGAAATAAAGGAAATAAAAGCTATCGTTGAAGTTCCCGAAAGAATCAAAGAAGTTATTATAGATGAATTGAAGGAAATAAAAGAAAAATATGGCTATAAGAGAAGAAGTAAAATATTAAATCTGGAATCTGATACAGATGTAAATATCGGAGTTGTTCAGATTCTTCCAGATGGTAATATTGTATTTTCTGAGACAGAGAATCCGGAACATCTTTCATCAGACATAACACCTCTTGCGGGAGATAATGTTTGTCTTGTAGATGAAAAGGGTAGATTCTTATGGGTTGACACTAATAAGGTTTTACATGATAAACCGATGACACTTACATCAATTGGACGTCAGCAAATGGGTAACTGTGTTGCAGCATTGTCTAATCCTGATAACAACGTTGTGATGTTGTCAAATCGTGGTAGAATCAAGTATATGCCAATATCTTCGATACCTTCAAACTCATCAAGGAAACCTTTAATTCCATTGGATGATGATGAATATATTGTATCTGTAATCGAAGTTCGTGATAATAGCCAGGATATACTTGTATATACTTCCGATGGTATGGGTAAACGTGTACAGATCTCTGATCTTAATCTGGTTAAGTCGGTAGATGCACAGGGTCAGTTCATCGTTAGAAGTGATAACGAAGTTGCTGGAATGTTTTCAATCAATCCGAATAAACAGTGGTTGGTATATGTAACACGTCTTGGACGCATTAGAGTGAATCATGCGAAGTTCCTGCATTCAGGAAAGAAGTTTGGTGATTTGAAACCGATTATCAAACTCTCACAGCAGGATGATTTGATAGCTGTATTCTGTACAAACAAAGAACAGAAGATCACGCTAAATCATGCAGATTCAAGAGTTACAACAGTAAACATTGAATCTATAGAACCTACAACTATGGCAACACCTCCAACACGACCAAAACATGTTCCGGGCATTAAAGTTATCCGTGCGACGATATCATAATATAATAAAGCCGGGGAGTTCACCCCGGCTCAATATTATTATTTAAAGAGGAGGATAATATGTTTAAAGAGGAAATGCGAACATCCGACGGATTATACGGTTACTTCTTTAAGTTTATCGTCACTGAATTCGGTAAAATTTTAAAAGAAGAAAACCCTGATATTTGGAAATTCATCTTAGACAATCATATCAGTGTGAAAATAAAAGAATGCTATACCGCCGAACAGATTGCTGACGATGTTATGCAGCATAAAGGACATTTACGAAAAGACACAATGCAACAAATGTTAATGAATTGGCGTTGTAAAGAAGAAACATCAGGATTCCAGATACGTGCAGAATGGGTATTCGTAAATAATAAATTGAGAATTAGCAGGTTTGTGTTGGAATTATCTGTTCCGAATCTATGCATAAATATCTGCAATAAAGTTTATGATCTTGAAAAGTACAAAGAAGAAATACTATGGGATCTACATCATGAAATCGGTCACATGATAGATTATATTCATAACCGCAATGATATATCATTGAAAGAGTGGCAAGATACAGAAGATACTATTACTCAGAATTATGATAAGTATTATAAAGATACGAACAAACCAATCACAAGTGCAGAACAACGTGATGAATACAATATAATGTATTATGAGCTTCCGAATGAACGTGCTGCGAATGATGCTGTTGGAATATCCGTAAAAGATATGATTAAATTCGATAGGGAATGGGATAAGAAATATCGTAATAAACATGTGACAATTACAATCGATCAGGCTGGTATTCGTGATGTTCCACCACCTGAGGAGAAAGATGATAATAAATAAATTTAGGAAGTGAATATAAATGGAAAATTCAAGACATATAGGATTATTGCAGAAAGCGTACGAATTTTGTGATAAATATAATTTATCACACGACATACCTTTTGTTTGTATAACGATGAAAAATGCATTGAGAACTCTCGGAGTTCAAAATAAAATCGATAGTATGACAAGTGATGAAAATAAGCACTATGTAAATGTGACAATATATTGCATGGGTGAATACATGACCAAAGGATTATTCACACCAGAACAATTATTAGATCTTGCAAATATGGGATCGTCTATAAAATTCGAATCTTAAATCAAACAATTATAGTAGATAAGAAAGGGGGTGATGCCACATGGCCAAGTTCACAATATATGTCAGAGCAACTTCAATTAAAATACAACCAGGTGTTGAAGCTTCATTACCATTAGATCCATTGATCGAAATGTTAACATATGAAGATGAGTTTGTTGAAGAAACAAAAACACTTGGATATATTTATGATGAAGCTGATGATGCTATATATTTCCACAAGGGTGTTGATTTAAATTACATCGTAAGATTGTTGGGTGATTGCAAACTCATAAATCAAATGTACGATGAATTTATGCCGATGAAATTCAATTATGAAGAAATAGTCGGACCAAGAAATGATGAACAACGTGATGTTATTAACTTCATTGCGGGTTTAAAACATTTTGTAGACAACAGAGAAAATAGCCAACTATTCCTTGTGAAGAAACCTGGCTTTGGTTAACGCAAAACGTATTGTTCCGGAGTTGGAATGTGTTTGTGGAAAACCAAAACATTAATTATCACTCACAGAGATACTTTAAGAACGCAATGGTTAGAATCATTGTATAAAATGTCAGGTTTCAGAGAATCAGATGTTCATGAAATAACATCAACCGAAGAATTGTATGATTATGCAATCGGCAAAATTAACAAAAGATATGATGTGTATTTAATGACACACGCTACATTTCGTGCAGGTATGAGACGTATTGGTAGTATGACTCTCGCACAAAATCTGACGAAGAATCTTGGTATAGGTTTAAAAATCATTGATGAAGCACACCTTGAATTCAAAGATACAATATTGATGGATTGTGTGTTTAATGTAAAAAGAAATCTATATCTAACAGCTACTGCCGGTAGATCTCAAAAAGAAGAGAATTCAATATTCCGTCACGTATTTTCAAATGCATTGTTTTATAAACCCTCAGCATTGTTAGATAATAATCTCCCAAAGAAATGGGTCAATTATATAACGATGTCGGTAAATACACACGTGTTACCAAACATATACAAATATCGTGTTGCTGGTGGTAAAGGTATGAATCCAGCATCATATGGCAAATGGGTTATAAAGAATGATAAAAAGAATACACATTTCAAATGTTGTACCGAACTTGTTCGATCGTTATTCATGGAAGATGAACATGCTAAGATAATCATATTTATGCCATTGATCGAACTATGCCAGGATTGTGCATTCTGGATTAATAAACACCTATCAAGAGATAAAACATTCCCATATGATCTCACGATACGTACGATAAATTCATCGAATACAAAACGAGAAAATGATATGAATAAACGTGCGGATGTAATAATAACAACAATAGCATCTGCTGGTACAGGTACTGATATCCCGGGTATAACAGACATCATATCGTGCTCTCCATTCTGTAGCAAAGTAACCGCCGAGCAGGTTTTCGGAAGAATCCGATATATACCGAAGCAATGTCATTATTATGATATATACGATATATCTGTTCAGATGGATAAGTTCTGGTTGCGTGCTCGGTATAAAAAGTTCAAAGAACTTGCAAAGAGTGTACAGCACTTATCTTGGGAAGATGAAGAATAATTATGTATATCTACCGCCCCATATGGGGCGGCGTTTTTCTTTTATTTCAGAATCTCATACATATATTATTGATATGCCACTACAGAAAAGGTGTTAGATGAAAGGAATGATGCTTATTTATCAGATGGAGATTCTTGTGCTAAAACATGTTGCATATTCTGTGGTGCTGATTATGTGTTGGACGCATCTGAATTGGAATTCTCTTCAAAACCAGGAGCTGGTTTACATTCAGGGAATTCAATATCAGGGTTATATTTCTTAAGTTCGTTTTCAAGCCATGCACGATATGAACCATCATCATTTATAACCCATTCCATCATCATATTTATGCGAGTCTCAAGAGAATGTACTCTTTCCCGCAACTCTTCAGATTCACGTTTATATGTTTCAGTATTTTCTTTCAACTGGGTAAGAATATAGTCCATATATTCTCGCTCTTCTTTTCCACGACGTTCATTAACTTCGGCTTCTATCAATGAAGCTTCGGCTTTGAACTTGCGTCGAGAAAACACCACGGTCATGAGGGAACATAATCCACCAGAACCGAGTATGGCAATAAGTAGTGTTACAACGCTATTCATAGTGTTCCTCTTCCTTTCTAATATCATCCGAAGATCACATATGATCTCGGACTCATAGTTATCTTCTTTAAAAATTTGTTTAAATAAAAACAATTCGCGGATAACTATAAGGTTAATAGAAGAGGCACCACGCCAATCCTATTATGGGATAATTTATCGCTCTAAAATTATCCCAAATGAGCGTATGAAAAAACAAAGTAAAAGACCAGAAGTGACAAGAAAGGAAACCCCAGTGGTCAATCTCGGATCCATTAGCAATATCACAGGGATATTGAAAATAGGATTGAGAATTCTAAAACAGAAAGGACTCTAATTACAATGTCATTCAAAAGCTTTAAGCAGAGCAAATCTATCAGAAAAGCAGTAGCTTGTTCATTAGCTCTCACTCTCGCATTTGGAGCAATTCCATGTTCCATATCACATAGGGAGAAAAAATCAGAAAAGAATAATAAAGGTATAGTTGAAGTATATAGATCTATACCGCTCGGGCTGAGTGTTAAAGATGTCAAGAAACCTTTAACATCAACAACTACAACAACTACTAACTTTTCTACGACAACAACAACTCATACTGATGAAACTACAATCATCAGTACAACAGATGTTGTGACATCAACAATTCCGGAAGTGACTATAATAGCACCTACTGAAGAAATCGTTGAAACACCTGTTGAGACAAGTGAACCAGAATCATCAGATGGTTCTGATGAAATTGAAGAAGTTCATGGAGAACCACCTCGTGAATATGTGGTTTACAAACCCTCAACTCACTATATACACAAAAATACATGTCGTTGGTATAATGGTGAGTGTTATGAGATAACTTCTACAGAGGGTATCGAGGCACGCAAATGTACGGAATGTAATCCGGACATGGAAATCATTACGCCTTACAATCCACCAGTACAAAAACCAACACCACAACAGACTGTGTCAGTACCAAGTACACAGATAGTTGTATCAGACTATGAATATGTAATGTTGTGCAATTTGGTTGCTGGTGAATATGGTTCAAACACTGTTTCCGTATACGATAAGGGTGCTGTAGTAGCTACAGTTATCCATCGATTATGGGAAGGAACCAGATGGACTGGAGGAATGCCTGCAACAATTTATAACGTCATAGCGGCACCCGGCCAATATCACGGAAAGTATCTTTCAAGTACATTTTCATCAAAGGTGACTCAATCTTGTAAAGATGCTGTTACATACGCTTTAAACAATATCGCCAATTACGATTATTATACAAATCCTGATGGAACTTCAATTTATATGATAAACAGTTTCAGCGGTGATGGAAGATATAATTGGTTCCGTCATTCGTAATGGATTGGAGGTAATTTCATATGGCTCTTAAGAAAGGGCAAAAAATATGGGCGGTTTATATCGATAGAGGAATCGTAACCGCATATACAAAAGACATGACACAGATTCCTCTGACACGTTCAGAAAGAAAAGTATTATCAAGCTACAAAAACGAAAAATATATAGAAAACATATGTAAAGAGTTCTGTCACAAAGAGCCATTACATGAAGAATTTTCTATAATGAAAGATGGTACTTTGGTATTCACTCTGGACAAACATTTGATGTAAACGAGTTTGATGGTGGGGCGTACAAGCCCCACCTCATTACTCATATTATTCATCATTTTTATTATCTGTTGCAGAAGGAACATCTTCTGTAGTTGTTGTTTCTGAGGATTCTTCATTATCTCCATCACAAGGAATAATGTTTCCATCTTCAGGAACATCAACATCATCAATAAATTTTTTTAGATATTCGATGACCGAATTCATACTATCATCTTTTCCAAGCTGTTTGCCGACTTGATTAACACCAGTTGCAGCAGCACCGGCAGATAATCCAATGAATATTGCTTCGACAAGATTACTTCCCATTTCTACATCGGGAGTGTAATATCCAGCAATACCAAGTATAATTCCAAATATTATTGAAAATATAGGAATTATTTTTTTGATGTCTTTTGAAAAACATGCTCTTGCAATATAAATGCATATTGCGTCAAGTATGGTTACAAAAGTTCCGATTGTTAAAATTGAAAATTGTAACATAATTTTTCTCTCCTTTACATGTATATTATTTTTATGATTCTGGGGAAGAATTATTATCATCCCCAGAACCACCCAAGAATATATGACGTGACAAATCATATATTCTCAGTTTATTATCAAGTTTCATGAAAGGATGTGTTCAAATGGAAAATGAAATGAACCAGATCGATGAAACCATCATCGTTGAAGAACCTCAACAGTATCTGGAACAGAAAGGAAATATTCCGAAACCGGAGGTGATGACATGAGCAATGATGTTATGAAAGATCTTAAGCTAAATCGTGCCGAAAGAAGACGATTGGCGAAACAGGCTGAGAAAGAGACAGGTAAGAAAGAAGATGAACTCACAATAGATGATGTTCTGAAGACAATATCCGCAAATCGTAAGAAAAATAATAAACATGGTAGGAGGAAATAATTATGATAAATAATCGCAATCATAAAGATCTTGTAGGAGCTGTAAGTGAATCAATGGCAAATAGAAATGATATGAGAAAAGGACAGGTTGAAAATAATCCTGTAGAAAATAATGAAACAGATGATGAATTGTTCATGATTCATGTCCCATTAATAACAGGAAGACAGTTTAATGTAGATGCTCGAAAAATCGATTGGAGCCAGTATGATTCACCGGAAGCACAAGCTGCTCTTAAAGAGAATGAAATGATTATTAGAGGAATGATGCATACTTTAGTTACCACAGATTTCTCAAATCCAGCATCTGATAAAATTATGGACAATTATGACGAAAACATTATGAGCTTCTTTGCAAACTTTGGCATCGAAGATCCTGGTTATGATGTACTTGAAAAGAACATGATTTCAAGATATGATATCATTACCGATGTTAAGAACGATATGCTTGAAGCGTGTATTGATACAAACGACGCTATTCCGGAATGTGACAATGATGATGAAGTATTCAAAATCGATGAATATATCTCCAAAACATATAATACAAAATATAAAAATTATGAAACTAAAATGAAACGTTATAATCTTTTACTTGGAAAATGCTTTGATGCATTAACACTGATTAGTGTCATTGGACACAATGTGGAAATGCATCTTTTGACATCAAAAATCTTTGGAATAACATCCGCATTGTCAAATGTTTCCAATTTAAATGATATAACAGAAATGGATAATTCCGCAAATGGTCTCATATCAGAAGATAGAGCAATGTTTGATGGTATTGATGATCACGATGTCTCTGGTTTAGTATCAGAATAATAAACTGTGGAGGTAATATTATTATGGGTGCTTTAAAGATAACATTAATTGTGTTCGGGATCATAATCGGAATCGTAATACTTATGAATGATTTAGCATTTTATATCGCGAAACGATACATTTTCAAAAGTGGAGTATTCAAAAAAGAGTATCAGTATGAGAAATACTGGGATATGAAACGAAACAACAGATTCGCATGGTTGTGCACATGGATTACAAATTTCGGTATAATATATCTTGTATCTTTCATTGTACTTAAAATAATAAAATAAAACTATAGGAGGTATTGTGGATATGAAGTGTATTCACCATAATGATGACGATGGTCTGTGCTCAGCAGCTATCGTGAGATTCTATTTAAAGGATAAACCCGAAGAACCATCGGATTTCATCATGTATAAACATGGACAGGAATTAAACCTTCCTGAAAAATTAAATAAAGATGAGATCTGGTATATCGTTGATCTTGCTATGGATGATGAGATCTATACGACAATCATCAAACTTCTTGCTGCAGATTGTAAGGTTGTCCATATCGATCATCACAAGAGTGGTATCGAGTATTACGAGAATCTTTCAGATGAAGCAAAGGATGCAATCAAAGATGTTGTTAAATTCTATGAAACATCTGTTTCTGGATCAATGCTCACGTTCTTATATGCTCAGATGAATGAAGATATGAGAAAAGATCCTATGAATCTGACAGATGTTGAGCTTAAACCAAACCATTCAAAATATGCAATATTTGACACATCAACAGAAGGAAAACCACCAATTGTTGGAGACATTCCAATTGTCATAAGATATGTCGATGACTGGGATATGCAGTCAAATCTGTTGCCAGATACCACAGCTTTCCATCATGGTTTTGCAGATGAAGCAGATAAGTCTCCATGTGCTGATGTATGGATGCATCTGTTTACACAGGAACGTTTCACAATTGGTCCAATGGTTCAGAAAGGAAATATCTTCTCATCTATATATGAAAAATTAAATAAGAACGGCATTGAACATGGTTTTGAAACAACTCTGTGTGGTCATAAATGTTTTGCAACAAATACTACTGCTGGTGATGTTAAAATGTTTAACTCCATCAGAGAAAATTATGATGTTTGCTGCAAGTTCTCATATGACGGTAGCATACAAAAATGGACATATTTCCTTGTATCCGGAAATGGTTCTGTAGATGTATCTGAAATAGCTAAAAAGTTTGGCGGTGGTGGTCATGCGATGGCTGCGGGTTGTCAAACAGATTATATCATATTTGATAACACAACATCATCTACATATATCGATCATATATAAAAGATAAATAATATTGGGGGCATATGCCCCCAATATATCTTTTTTTGTAATTTATGCACGAACGATCCTTTCCAGTGGAGTATCTTCCGGTTTCTTACCATTTAATGTTGCAGCAAGACCTTTTGTAAGACCTGTGCTTATATCTTGGAATAATACCGCTTGGAGAACTCCCGAATCTTGTACTGCTGCTCGGAATGGTTGTTTAGTATATGATAATAAATCAACGGAAGGATTCTTTCCGTATGTCTTTGCAAATGTACTATTACCATCTCTACATAATCTTCGTGCAAGAAGCTCATATGTTATAGAAGGTCCTGTAAGATCGATTCCGTTTATTTCCATACATCTAAACATCATTTCAAGAAATAGATCATATGGCATTTGAGGGGATTTGGAATACAAGAAGATTTGGTTAATAAAGTATTCAACATTTGCAACCGATTTCTGAATACCAAGATTACAGATCAATGAATCCGGTTCATATGTGATAATGTAGTTATCAATATCTTCTTGGATATCTGAATATACGTTGAATGTTAATACTGCAGGAATAGACATCATTGTTGATAATAATTCATTTCCTTTATTATCATAGAACTTAACTGGGAATAATCCCATTGTTTCAACACAAGTTGCTTCTCGATAGAAACCAGATAATTCTTCCAACAAACGTGGAATAAACATCTTCATTGTGACTTTGTTATATAAGTTTGAATCTTTTGTTACAAAGTACTTTGATGCTTCTTGTGATAAAAATATGTACTTATCTGGAATATCTCCAGCATGTTGCGAAAGGTCATGTTTTGATTTCAGTTTTATATTCAACAGTTTCTGAGTGATCTGGGTTGTTAACATACCAATGTCGGTAACACCAAGTTTTCGGAATAACTGTCCCGAACATTTCGCACATATTGAATCGTGTAAACAACATTGAGGTGAATACAATTGAACAGTTTGACCAACGAACTGATCAATATTATCCAGTGTTGTTAAGAGTGGTTTTCCGTTCTTTTGTACGTATCTATACAAGAAATACTTTTTGTATTTTGGTGTAATAGTAATTGGTATAGTAGATGTTGTTCCACAGTTAGATTGTGGATCTGGATCAATCTTCGCAGATTGTAATAATGCCAATAATATCTTTGACATATAACCAGCGTCAGCAGTACCAACGGCTGAAGGATAAGCACCTTCAACAACTGAATTGGCGAATGCTGTAATATCTTTTTTCTTAACACCTTCCATGAGTGAAGATTCAACAATATCATATCTTTTTGTGACATTATTGAATACTGCACCTCTCATAACGTTGATTGTTTTGTAGTTGTTTTCAAAGTTGTTAACACCTGAAGCATACATGTCCCAACCGGGATCTTGTTGCATATTTGTTTTAACCATTTTCAACAACTCGTTTTCAATTGCAGAAGATGCTTTGATTTGCGTTACTGGATTATCAGAATCGAGTTGTTCTTTATATTGTTTGAACAATTCCTCTTTACGTTTCTTAACATCCGGCATATCTTTAATCAATCCTGCAGACATCGCACATCCTAAGAATGCGGAACACCAGAAACCCAATCTATCACGAGCGTCTACATAGTTTCCGAGATCTACTGTAGTTATCTTACCCTCCAAACATAGATTGTTAATGAACGTATTCAGATTATCCAAACCTTTAGAATCAATCACCTTGTTCCAATACCCAGTGTGTTGAATGAGATTGTATTTTTCCAATAGATATCTATTGAATACAAGTGTTCCCAAATCCGTAAGTGTATCTGTTTTTACCCACGGATATAATGCCTTTGTTAATTTAATTGGAGTTGTTGGATCAAATGGTGCTGGATGGTATGTGTTTGTTTCTTTATCATGATATGCTGCAAACATATCTTCTATAAATGATTTTCCGATATTTGATATATCGGTAGATAATATCTTCTGAAGACCTATTTCTGCCACGGTAGCCATTCAAAATCATTCCTTTCATTTTTTATAATTTCATATGTATATTATTTATATGACAAATAGAATCAAAATTTAATACGATTGGGAGGCAAGTAACGTTGATTCTTTGTCAATTATACGGAGGTAAACTGACGATGAAAAAATGTTTTAATTATGACGATGAAAATGATGTTGAAGTATTCTTGGAAGAGTGTAATGATACACTCGAAGATTATCGTTAATTTTATTTCATGCATAATGTAGGAGGATGAATGATTATGAAAATAGAAATCAAAGTTACGGACTTTTCTGAATTGACAAAAGAGAATGTTCTGGATAAATTGGATGAACCAGTAAAAGAATATCTCAAGAAGAGTAAATATAAACGATTTAAAGGTGCAATAACAGAAATTAATTTATCTGAAATCATGAATTCAAAGAACATGACAGATGATGAATTCAAAACACTAATGGAATATATTCCAGATTATTATTTATCGATTGAACCAGGCGAAGATGCTTCATGGATAAATAATTTATCATATATGGAATTAATATCGAAATTCGAAATTGTTTATGTGAACACGATGAAGATAGTATCACCGCTTATTGATACATTAATATCAAATATCAAAACATGTTTGTTTGAAACTCCACACAATCGAGTTTCGAATGAATTTGATTATTCACATATTACAATGTGTCGTGATTACGAAAAACTGGTAATGAATAATTTATTAGCAATATAAAACAACAATTCCGGGGCGATGCCCCGGAATTATGTTATCATTGTGAGGTCACTCTGATACGCACATATCAGAGTGGGTCAACCTCGTTTATCGAAAAACAATTATCCGGTCAAGTAAACATGAAAGGAAGTGATAAATATGAACGATATCAATCTCGATACCATCGGTGTATCCGATGGTGCAATTATCATTGATGCCAAACCCATTAATGATTAATATTTAAATTCATACACATAAACCCACGCGATCCCGGATAATTATTTACGATACAATATTGTTCATTTATGTGAAATATAATATAATGGAGGAAATGAATTATGAAATTTTCATCAATCGTTAAAGAAAAGAAAGACTTTGTACTGGATGAATCAAAATTCCATGTTCGTTGTGCATATTTTGTACAGTGGAATGCATCTGGTGGTTCGTGGTTTACAGGCATACTGGACGAAATAAATGAAAAAAGTTTACGATTCACCATATGGGATGGAAACGAAAAACATATTGATATTGATGAGTTGATGGATCCAAAAAATAATTACTCTATAACTTTACTGGTTCCGACAGATAATGATGATATCATACGTATGGTGAAACAAGAAAATTCTATAGGATATAATCGGTATATTGGGAGGTGAACGTATGAGGGTTACAATTGAAATGGATCTCGACAAAGATCACGCATTGGATATTCTGCTTGAAGTTCTTGATATGAAGTGGATTCATGATGATGGACACTTCGAAATCAAGAATGGTAAAGTATATAAGAACGGGGAACACTATGACGACAGAGCGGATCTGTTTGCCGCATTAAGAAATGTCGAGAACGCATTGTATCCAAATCTTGAATTTCGTAGTGATCCATATATTACCGATTATGGTAATGACGAATAAAATATAATGGAGGAAATAATATGATTCAAGGTTGTTATAGAGAAATAAAATATATTGATCCGAAAAATGGTGATGAATATTTATATACATTATGCAGGAGATCTGATAATTGGAATGCTTATTATTTTAAAAAATATAAAATCATTAATGGTATGCGACGTAAGAATGACGAAGATGAATTTACAATAGTCACAGAAAATTACGACGATGTTGAGAAAATAACAGAAGCTCCAAAACATTATTTTGATTATATGTTTAAATCACGAACTTCAAGATTGTATGAAGTAGGATTTGAAGTTCATAAACCTGATAAAGAAGATATCACAAGTAATGACATTAATTATAAAAGAGCGTCAAAAGTTTATTCGGATGACATCGATGTTTTAGACAATTATAAATCAATGAACTTTGAAGATGATATTATCCTGTATGCGAAAGAAGAAAAGAGATTATCATCGGATGCACTCTTACCCAATACATCTAAAAAATATTATGTTCGTATTTTAATATGGGTAGAATATGGAAAATCTCTTGATGATATGAAAGATATTATAGTATCTTTCATAAATGAAAATCTTGACGATGATAATGATTCTGAACAAAACGATTGATATTGGGGCCATATGGCCCCAATATTTTTTTCATTATTCACATTTGTATTTTGTTTTGTTTTAATCTCACATAACAAGCAACATACATCTCATTCTTTTCAAAGTTATATGTTACTTCGTAATACTTTCCATCTGAAAGATTTGTAGATATCATCGCTTTCTGATTTCCAAGAATATATGAATGAGATACGACGTACACATCGTCCATTGATATTTTTACATTATCCGTTGGATCAAGTCCTTCTTTCGCCATTTGTAGAACCTGAAATTTTGCAACATTCAAGAATTCTTCCGAACCCGATATTTTAGCCATTAATACATCCCTCCTGTTGGATCATCCACACCGTGTTTAACACGATCATGTTCTTCAGCCTTTTTGCCATCGTTCCAACGATCCATAGTCCCTACTAAATAGCCGGTGATACGACGGATTCTGTGAAATGGTTTGGAGTGTTTGTGAGTTTCGATCTTGACATCTTCACCATCAAATTCGAGAATTATCTCATCGATGGTTTCGTCGGGATATTTCTCGGTTATGTATTTTTTGTAAGCTTCAATTTCTTCTACGGGTACGGTTGATATGTCTCCATTTTTTAAACTAACTTTCATTAAAAATCGCTCCTTCATATGTATATTATTAATATGATAAGTGTATATCACATTATCAAAAAGTCATTTGAAAGGAAGTTATTAAAATGGATGAAGGAAAATCAAAAGAGGACATCAAGGATCATGTATTTAATGTATAAGGAGGAAAAGAAAGATGGAACCAATTGAAGTAAGAAGGCATATCAAGACTATGATGACAGCGTTTAAATCGGATGAGCTGCCATACCAGGTACTCGATGAAGCACAAAAGATAATCAAGCATAATATAAACTTAGAGTATGCTTTACAGGAAGTGCCACCGATTGTCGTTGACGCATTTCCAGCAACTGTCTTCAGTACATTTAAAGATGAGGATGATACGTGGTATACAATACGTGCCGAATACATCGAAGAGACTGAGACTGGTTATGTATATAAACTTGGAAGAAGACCTACGATGACGGGTTTTGCCAGTGATGCTGTTGAGCAGTTCATAATGGTTAAGCTTTCACGTAGACCAGAAACAAAGGATCTGAAAGAGATATGGGATAAGGCGGTGAAGAAATGAAGAAAATCATTGGAACATTCATGTTGATTATATCAACAGTGCTATCAATCGTTGTAGGTATAGGAATGATTATTGTGAGCATACATATGCTGAAGATGTTGTGGGGTGGATCGATCAATCCAACATTGTGTATACAATTCATAGGCTTTGTTGGTGCATTTGCATTACTATTCACATTATCAACAATATTCGGAAAATGGTGTGATGTTGATGTAAGTATGATAGATACATCAACTATTCATCCATCAACAGACGCTGATTGTGATTATGTTCGTCCAAACTTACCTACAAGGAGGAAGAAAGATGAATAAAAGACAAATAAAGAAGTTTTGTAAGAAAGGAGGACATTATCATTTTGATCCAACTATTCGCAAAATCTCCAAGAAAAGAATGATGTATCCTTACGTAACTCGTGGATATTATGGTCATATGATTACATGGCATGAAGTTGGTACATGTTTAACATGTTTGCATTGTACCGATGTAATGATTGATTGGTCGGGTGAACCGTATGCATGTTATTCAACTACAATTAAATGTGGTGGTTGTGACAAATTCTCATGCAAAAGATATAAATTAGATAACGAAATAGAATTCTTCAAATTCGCACGCATACATTCACATTCACCTGATTCGGATGCTAAAAGATATATCGATGAACAAATCAAAGAAAAGTATGAATCTTCAACTGATATTCCCGTTGAAACAGACTCAAATTTATCGCAAGAAGATATAGAAAATAAAGTAAACGAAAGATTGAAGAAATGGCTTGATGATTATACTGTTAAAGAGGATTTATTTAATGATAAAGAAATATTAGATTATCTTGATAAACAGTATGACGAACAAGAAGCGAAGAATGAAAATTGGGAATCCCGACCGGATGTTGATATGAGTAACGGATTTATTCATTATTTTGAGATAATATCCACCAAACGTGTCGACATGTTTGAGGTCGGAAAGAAATATCTGTTGAATCTTAAAGGAAAAACAATTTGCGTTATTTGCATCGCTGTTGAAGAATTTAAAGTTGGATTCATAAAAGCATTTCCTCTTGATGATGAATTCATCATGGGTTATGAATTTGCCGAAAATGAATTCCGGATATCGTGTGTTGGAAATCTAATACCAAAGGAGAATAAAGATGAATAGTATAGTTGAAATGAAGATGAAATCAATCAGATGTGAAGACGCTTTGAAAGCGCCTGATAAGTTGTTTAATATTCTGCATGAATTCTATGAGATGTCTGCAAATGCAAACCTCCACCCATTCCCAGAATACAACAAGCATCTAATTAAATGCAGCATCAATTGTGATCATGATAGATTCAACATTATGGCAAGTCGTCGTGAACATGATGAAAAGCTCACAGTAACAACGATGATACTTATGAACGATGATGATGATAAAAAGTACAAAGAGTATGTTGATCTCTGGAAAGAACAGGTTATCAGAGTATTCATATCCAGATGCTCTTATTCATTATTCGAAGTATGTGAGTTCATCGGTGACTTTTGTGAAATGAATCGTAAAGATGCTGTTGAATATGCAAAGAATATCAAAGAGAAGTATTTCGATGAGAACCCTCAAAAATACAAACTTTGTGATCTTAAGCTCACAATCACTGGGGAGAAAACAACGACAAATGATATGTTGAAAAAGATTGGTGAGGAGATCCAGAAATCGTATCATGAAAATATGACGCTGATTATTCAGGCCCCTCTCAATTTCAATGAATCATACTATCCATTTTGCATCATGATCGAACCAACAACAAACTATGACGAAGTTACTCTCAGTATCGGATATTCTGAGTTTATGGTATTTACAGAATCTAACAAAGATAAACTTGTGGAATATCCACCGACTATTTTCAACAACTATGACTTTGATGACAAATCATGCATTGACTGTCAGATAGAAGAAATCGGTTTTGAAATATATACTGATCTTCTTGGGAAGTATTGGAACAAGGAATGTACAAACGTTGAATTGAATGTGGTTTGGAGAACGTAAAGAAACAGCATAACCGAAATAAATATGTAAGAGAGGATTGATAGATATGAATATAGTATTAAAAAGAGAAGACTTAATAGTTGAGGGCGAACCTGGCGAATATTTTGATATCGAACGTTTAGAAAACGACATAAAAGAGATATTGAATAAAGATGCTGAAGGTCGTATAAAAGTTTTATACAAAATGCGACCTGTAGCAATCTTCAAACCAATAAAAGTGGGTCATTTTAGTCCTTCAGAAAAACCGGAAGAGATATTCATCGAAGGAGAACATCCCCATATAAACATGCAAATACACATCGATGATGCTCATGATTATTACATATCAAATGTTGATGGTATCCGTCCTGTATGTTTATCAGAATACATTGTTAAATACAAACAGTATCATTACAGATTCTACGATAATACCAAAGGAGATGATTGCGTATTACTCAAACCGGGTGATATGGTAAAACTTACAGCTGTTGATAATTATCGTGAGTTGCACAATGTTGGATGCATCGTGGGAGCATGCTCAACCAACACGATAATGCTTGCTGTTGCTGATCCAAAATTGATCAGAGCGACAAATAGTCGTCGTTACGATGGTGATGTTGTCACAAAAATCATGCTTAAAGCAGATATAATGGGTGATGAAAATGAAGTAAGAGAATTCCAAATAGAGAAAGTTGACATTTAGGAGGAATTGGAAATGAATAAACGGATCGGAAAGAAACGGTTAAAAATTAAAATGAGAAGTCTTCAAGAAAAAATAATTGAGAATGTGATTCAGAAAACTGCATGTCGAATCATATTACCAAGACTTGGCAATTCTCTGAAATCCGGGTATGTGTATGCATATGGTTCAAATGTAATTCGAGCTGCAAAATTACATTTAAAAAATGAAATGAAAAGATATAAAGAATCACCTCAATCTTTTAAACATCTGCGTTTCGCAAGACACCTTGATGAACCAAAGGAGAATAAAGATGGAAAAATTAAATCCACGTGAACAACTACTGTTTGATGAAATTAAATCCATTTCAGATGGATTCGATACTCCTCAACATGCTATAGTAGCATTGATGGAGGCAACACTTCTTGTCGGTTGCAAGTATAAAGATTCTATTGGTGATAAGAAAACATGTATCGATTGTCCGGTTACATCTTATTTGTGTCGGAATATGCGTGAGCGTTCTATACTGCTCATGGAGGGAGATTCAGATGAAAATGAATAATGAATATCAATATTCAAAAGATCCTAATCTCAATGAACTTTTGGCCAAAGCGATTAAAGATTGTGGTCATATAGACGATTTCATTGTTGAGGTTCGTTACAAATATAATCACGAAACGGAATGGAATGTTGAGAATGAAATTCTTGAATATGACGGAAATAACAATGAATTCGTTTGGCTCAACGATTGGTATGAAGGTCAAGAGGATGTAGAATATACTGGAATCATTGCGTTAAGTGATGTTGAAATGAAGATAAGAAACAAGATGAAAATTGAAATGAATCGAGTCAGAAATTTAGGAGGGATTGAAAATGAAGGATTTCATAATTAGAGCACTGATGTTGTTTGCATTTATATTTGGATTCGCGTGTGGTTGCTTCGCAATAGCATTTGCATTTCAATTCATATTTTCAATATTCGATAATAAACCTTTATCAGGACCATGTTTCCACATGATATTATCGATTTTAGGATGTTCTGTTGGACTTGCAATTGCTCATGAAATGGAATAAGAGGAGGTAATTAATATGCTGCAATGGATATTAGATTTCTTCACCGAATATGCGAATACTCCAATGTATGAAAGAACACTTGGACAAGATGCATGGTTCATTGTTCTTATTGGATTAATCGCGGTAGTTCTTGTTACAGTCGGCACATTAAGTGCCGTATTAATATATAAACTCATTCAGTGGGTTAAAGGTAAATAATGGAGGTAATAATAATGAAAAAGAAACCTGAACTCTTAGAAAACATCACCATGGCAACTTTTACTCCTCGTGCATTTAGGGACAGATATCCTTATATAATAAGGAACAAAGAAACTGGTGAAATTAAAATTGGTACATTTATACCTTTTGGTGATGATACCGATAGAACAAGAATACGATTTACATGCTTCGAAGAAAATCTGGAAGATAGTATTGTTGCAATAGAAATACCCGATGTTGATAAGTATGAATTTATGAAAGCGACAGTAAACAATATAAAAGAAGTCATTTATAATATGAATGATACAAAAGATGAATCAACTTCAAATAATAAATCTGATGAATCAAAAAGTGATAAGAATATTGATACCGATATCGATCCAGACAAAATGTCCAGACTGGTGCATAATCTTTCAAAATTTGGATGCAGCTTAATAGATAGCGTTGGCAAAGATAATCCCTATGGATCAAATGTTAATTCGCTGGCAAAATGTTTAGGCACCGTATTAACAAGAACGATCGATTATAATAAAAAGGAAACAATTGTTTCCGATAATACCAATCTGGATGATATAAACAAATTGTTTAGCGATCCAGGTGATGAGATTTCGGATTATGTATCAATAAAGAGATTCTATTATAAACGAACATATGTGAAAAATGATAAGGAAGATACAGACACAATATCAATACTTATACCAAATCAATTATGCATGATTCTTCCTGATGATATCGAAATCGAAGAGTTGGGATATAGAGTACATCCAATGTTTATTGATAAGATTGGAAATGTCAGAGATGAAATATACATTGGAAAGACAATTACTAAACTTGGTGAAAAAGATCTTTCAGAATCAATAACAATGTATATGGCTTCCGGTTTGCAGATGTTATATTTCATTGAACATGGTTTAAAGCGAACATCTCCAGATTTTCATGGAATACGTGCTTTGTATGGTATACCCTTCGTCAAGATATCTGATGCGTATTTTGACAAAGATAATTATTTGATTATAGGTGACAAAAACACATACATCAAAGCTTGTGCTAAAAGCGGCTTTATCACCAGATTCAAGCAATATAATGATTTCAGGGGATCCTTATTCATTCCAGAAATGTGTAATGAAAATGATGAGGAGTTATGTGATTCATATTATTATCACCCATTTGAAGATGAGGACAATGTTTTGTTGTTAGGTGGATGGAATGGTGGTTCTGATACGGGTACTTTCTTTTGGAATTGTAATATTACTTCGTCGTATGTAGCTGCAGATGTCGGAGCCCGTTTATGGTATTATATGTAATAAATTAATGAATAAAGGTGGGCATAATGCCCACCTTATTTTTTCTTCTTTTCGTATGTATATTATTAATATGACATCAAAAACAATAAAAATTTATAGATGTCGGAAAGGATGTTTTAAAATGAAATCAAGAGTCAAAGATTGTGTAAGCTGCCGAGAGGACATCAAAGCTGAAGTGCAGTATGAAATGTTCGATAACGCAGTATTTTCAATATCCCAATCCATTCTCGCAATGGCAATATGGGTATTGGAATATGAAGGAAAGTCGGAAGAAGAAATCAAAAAGTTTATAAACGATTTCAATTTCATATCTTCAACACGGACAGTGTTTGGCAAAGAGTTAAACGCTACAGATGCAATAGAAGAATATTCTAAGAAGTATGATTTTGATTTCGACAAACTTGAATTTCATACGGAAACAAAATACAGATTTTTCAAAAGATACAATAAGGAGGTAAGAAAATATGTTAACAAATGAGAATTTCACATTGATAAGACGTGTAACCGACAGCGTATGTGTCGTTGTGGATAACGTAAAAATATCATATAAATACGAAGAACCTCGTCTTGATGTAGATGATAAAATCTACAGAATATCCGAAACAGATTGTGGTGGAGGATTATTAGAATCACACGGCACATTGGTAATGAGATCAAACGTAATAGATGAGGATACATTCTATGATAAATACAAAACAAGACATGAAAAGCTCGAAGCATTAATTGGTATATTATATTTAGGAATATCTCCAATAATATCATATGCTGTCGCAGAAGACGGATTTTCAACAAACGACTTCAGAATTATATGTGATCATGCACATCGTGTATGGAGTAACAGATTACACTCACGACCGGTAGATTACAAGATAATATATCAGTGTGATGAAACTCCATTACGCATTCCAAATCATACCGATATAGAAATATATGAATCTGATTTCTCAGTATTCGGAATTAATTATGCACCAGAAATTCCGGGTGAATGTTTGGAGAATGGTGAAGAAAATGAAATATACTCAATCATTGATTGGTATAAAGTTGAGAATATTGTATTCAACAATACTGAAACTCCAACAAAGATAATACGTCTGACACCAGACGAAGGTCATGGTGGCATAAAACCGGTATCACCAGCAATGCAATTCTTAATCCATAATACCACAGATAATGGAGTTAATAGATTCATAGAAGATTCCATCTTCAATGGTGAAGATGGAGACACAACCAATATGGTTTTGTTAACAATCTTCTACAAGATGAAACGCAGGAAAAGTGGTAAACTCAACCCGATTCCAATCTTGATATTATCAAAAACTTCGCAATATCAAAAATCCCTTGATAAAAAGAAACTTGAAAGATTCGATTGAGGAGGAATAATTATGGGAAACATTGCCGCAGATCTTGCATTTCTGAAATGTATTTTAACAATGCTCATTCAAGATGATGATGTTGAAACGAAATTCACAAAAGTAGCAGCAATCATATATAATCAAATAGGTCCAAAACATTTCGAGTTGCAGAAAGCAAGGAATATTTCAGATAGTGTGAATCCAATATTGGCAACTGCTATAACTAAAGTATTTATTAATCTGATAGAAACAGTTGGCAAAGAGAGAGGGATGGAGATGTTTGAAATAACTTTGAGAGAGCAGATTAAGAAAGCCACGGGACAGACCGACGCTGAATTAAATAAGGAATTAAATCATTCATTAGCTATATCAAAGCTAATGATTGATGGAATTCATATTGATGAGAATGGTGGTATTATAAATGAATAAACGTATTAAAAAGAATTCGCTTATATATTCACCAACAAGATATATTGTTGGAAATGCTTATTCTTTAAAGCGTGTGATTAAACAAGATCCTTACACCACAGACAGTATCAATGGTATCTTAAAAGAATATTCTGAGTCGGAATTAGAATTCGTTACCAACAACGGAAATATCCGTGTATCATCACAGAATTTTGATGATGACAGTAAATGGCATCCCTACAGGAATATTTCAAATAAAGACGAAAATTTCACTATGTATGGTCTCAGTGTAAATGAATCTATTATAGATGATAATTTTACTAAAGGTATGCTATATTACATTCGTGAAACACATAATATCAATAATAAAGGCTGGTATGGTATATACAATTATAAGGAATTAAATATGTGGGATTGGCCGAGTCTCTTTTTCAAGAACGTTGATACAGGAAGAGTTGGAGAAGTTCATGTAAGTAGTATTTTACGAAAAGAAACTTTTATATATGCCACACGTCTGTGTGAAGAAATAAGACTGTTCGATGGGAGAGATAATGATGAATAAACGAATACAGAAGAAACAAATAAAAAGGATGATTAAAACGGGTCATCCTTTTTCACCAGTTCCCAAACCATTTCGTTATTTTACAACAAAATATGGATTTATAACCAATTATGATATGTTTTTCACATTCATAAAAAGTTGCCAAGGTTTCCCAACAATCATCAATATGAAACGTTCCGAAAAATATCATAGAAGATATGAAAAGTATATGACAATTAAAAATGTTAAAAAGACATATCGTAGTTTCGTGCTTAGTAATACCATAATGAATAGAATAAAGCGTTCATTTAGTATAAAGGAGGAGGAATAATAATGCTTGTGAACTTAACACCTAAAAGCACATACCGCACTGAGGAAGAACGGTGTATAAAATATATGAACAGACATCACAAAGATGTCATTTCGGGCGATAAATGGAAAGTCCGAAAGTTTTCGGACATATTCACACCTACAAACTATGTTGGGGTATTTTGGTGTGATTATTCGGATGAGATCGATATTATAACCAAGCAGCATCAGGTTTACAATTCAAAAACATATTGGAATACTTTGAATAGTATTTCGAGAGATAGAATGCGTGATTATATAAATTATGACAATAACGCATGGTACTACGGCATCGCTGATAACATTGACCAGATTGTAGATTTATATAACAAAAATGAAGGAGGTTGGTTTAAAGGCAATCATGTCATACTTTGTAGGAAAGTCACAAAAGATCCTGATAATCCTTGCTCGGGTTGGAGATGGCATAAATGGGGAGACTATATCGGTACACGAAATCCCCAATGTGAATATCTTAATGATGAGCCTGAAATAAATGAAGTTGTCGTATTCAGCATTTATAAAGTCATATAAATGGGGAGGAAGTATAATGTCAAAAACATATAAACTTCAAATATTGTGGAGTAGAAGGACATCTCCGGAGTGTATTGATAATATGCTTCAAGATGAGAGAATAAATTGTTTGATTGAAAAGGGTTATTTCAGATGCAGAATCGGAACATTGACAGGTGGTTTTATAGATGATCTTTCGAAAACATTAATAGTTACAATGGAACCACATGGAATAATATCTGACGTATATGTGGATAATGGAAAATGGTACGGTGATGTCAATGTTCCAGATGTAAATAATTGGCCCGAAATGGTTGATATTATGAAAGAACCAGTGCTTCACCCACTTATGATTGGTGATGATATAACCAGGGAATATCGACTTATTCATTTTGGAATAATAGAGAAATTCGCACTCGATCCAAATCGTGTATATGATGGAATACACTATGATGTACCGAATCATTTCGATGGTGATACGATAAATGTTCTTGGAATCAAGGAAGGCGAATTCAAAAAGGAAGAGTGTATCCCAGATGAAATTCAAGACATAGCAATGAAATTCAAAGAGAAAATATCACAACAATCAGAAAAGTTATTCTGTATTGAAATTGAAAGTACAACATATCGAGATTTCGGAACATCAATAATTGTAAAAGCATATGATATAAATCATGCGTATGTGACATTCTGGAATCAAATAATAAATGATGATAGTATCGATATTTCGGACGACTGGGCTGAACCGTTGTTTGAAAATGATGATATCTCAAATTGGGTTATCGATTCTTCAGATGATAAATCGATTACTTACTCAAGCAAATATCGGGATAAAGATTTCATAATACGTGTCAAAGAATTGGACATGTCAAAAGGATATGCTTTGGTTTGAGATTGGAGTGCTTGATATGAATAAACGACAAATGAAAAAGTTCGTTAAAAGAAGACAAATCCGTCTGAAAAAGAACACACGATTTAATTGGAATCTACCATCCGATCACAAGGTATTTAGTACTGATCCACAGATAATTGTCAAAGATTATAATATAAAACATCATTACCGATATTCAGTCAAATTAATTACATTAATAAATTGGCTGAAACGTGTTAACAAGAAAATTGGTGAAAGAAAAATGAAGAAAGAATTTATGTTTAATGAAAACATAAATAAAATCAAAGGTGGAGAACATATCGATTATCCTTCATCCTTAATAATCAATCTCTCAGACCATACTGCGGTTGCGAGAGGGCATCGTTTAACCAATGAATCATCATTGGTTAACATTCAAGATCCAGTCGATGGTAATGTGTATATGGAAACTGTGCACGACAGAAACAAAAGATATGAAGGGGCCTTTGTGGCCCCTGAATCTTTGTTTAAAGATAAAACATGCATAAATGAGGAGGTAGATGAAGATGAATAATACAAACGATAATAATGTGATCTCACCATTATTAACAAGCAGATTCTTCTGCGAAAGATTTTATGGGATGGAAATCTACTGTCCAATTAGTGAGGATAACAATATGTTCCAACTCGTCAGAATAATGGATCACTCACATTTTAAGATAGGTGATCAAATTCTTGAATATGGCGATTCCATAGATCAATACTTGTTCAAAAATCTCAAACGATTCACTTCTGAAAATTCAATCTTTAATCCGGAATACTATATCGAGGGTGAACGTTATGTAAATTGGCACATGGGTTGTGTGGCTAAATTGAAAAAGTTCACACCCACCGAACTAACTTTCACCAATAATTGTTTCTCAGACATTCATCGCTTATACAGGGAAGAGAGAACACATGCCGGATATACTTCGGAGTTTGTCAGTGTATGGTTAAAACTTGGAAAGAACCGAATCGATGATATCGTGTCAGATAAACAGGTTATATCCAAAGACAAATTGACCGAAACATATGATGATGATGTACCATCAATTATTATACATGATTTGGAAGAAGGTACGATAAATAGACCACGAGATGTTAGTCCTGATAGAACCAAGTTGGATATTAACTATACATGGGTGGATATTCATGCCAATAGATACAAATATTATCAACTTAAGAAAACCAAATCTAAAGTACAACTCAAAGCAATCAATATAGATGATCTTAAGAGTGACTATAAGAAATCTTTTGATTTTAATGGCGTTGATAAAAATGATCTATTGGTAATCAAAACTTTCGACGATGACAAATACTTTGTTTCTAACGATCGAGATGCTGAAAAAATATATTCTAAAAATGAAGATGGAAAATGTAGATACATTTCAGCAGATGAAGTTTCTGCCATTTATGTCGTCGATATACCTAATATGGATGATTTGATTCAAACGGCAAAGATAATACAAATTACACATGAATGTTAAATATTTCAAACAGTCCAAAAGAATAAATATATGACGCCCCATATGGGGCGTCCCATTAAATGTTAATATTTGAAATTACAATAGTCCGAGATATTTGTACATTTCATCTATTATAAATACCAATATCAAAATAAGAAAGTAGGTAGATTAAAATGTTAAAAGATTATTTACACAAAATGGACATCGTTTTACTAATACTGATGGTTGCCGGATTAGTGTATGTGGTGAATTGTATGATTGAGATTTTCAATCATAGAAAACGTATGAAAACACAAGTTCTTCCACATACTAAAAGCATGATTATTCTCAGTATCAATAGAGAATTATATGCCATGATGGAAGTATTAACACCTATGATATTTGCAATTATAATAAAATTGATATCATGGGGATGGGTCGATAAATTATAAGATAATATAATGAAAGGATGTTTAAAATGAATAATGATAACAATGTTGTTACGTGTAGTTATGATTATATTGATAAAAAGTTTGATAAATTATTTGACGAGATTCGTAAGAAATACCCTTATTCTGAAACGGTTAATAATGAAGAAATGGAAACCAAGATTAATAACCTTACAACATTAAAGCTCCTTGTTACAATGATATGGAAAAATATGACAACAACAAATGATAACTTTAGGTATTCAACACCATGGGTGATGTTTGAGTCAAATGAAACAAAACTTTCAGCATTCCAGAAACATTTCAAACCTAATATGGATAAAGATACTGTGATGATTGCATATACCCCAGATGAATGTATGATTGTTATTGGAGTCGGAGGAGTGCCGATGTTTATGATCGGTACAAACAAAACAGAAATCTCCGTCACATATCTCAAGAATAATATCGAAAACAAACCTCTGTATGATGAATTATTTAATATGATTAACTATTCAATTCATGAAGTAATGTTATTATTATCATAATTACAATTATAAATGGGGGCATATGCCCCCATTTATTTTTTTATATTTGATCATGTTCGCTTTCACTGTCATCGACGACTTCTATTGGTTCATCTGATTCTTCATAAGTATATTTACAGGGTATGACATCGACAGCATCTTCATAAAGTATACCCGTTTCAACTTGCAGAAGTTTTACATTCTTATCAGAATATCTGTGTTCTCTTGTATTGTTATCAACTAATTCTACAATAATCATCACGAATACCTCCTTTAATATTCTTCATATGTGTATGTCGAAGGATTTGGATAGTTGGTGGCTGATTTATATGCTTCTAATGTTCCGGTAGGTACAAGTATCTTTGTTGATGTTGACAGGCTTCTCCAAGCGTTTGAGTTTGTAACAGTTGGGGGTGTTGTGGATTCGAATTTGATATACGACATATAGGCACAATTGTAGAAAGCACTGCTACCAATACTTGTAACGTCAGGCGGGATTGTTATCGATGATAACGAATAACAACTGTAGAAAGCATAATCAGCAATACTTGTAACGTCAGGCGGGATTGTTATCGATGATAACGAAGAACAATCGGAGAAAACACTACTACTAATACTTGTAATACTATCAGGGATTGTTATCAATGATAACGAAGAACAATAGCCGAAAACACCACTACTAATGCTTGTCACACTATCAGGAATTGCTATAGATGATAACGAAGAACAGGCGGCAAAAACACCACTACTAATACTTGTAACGTTATCTGGGATTGTTATAAATAATAACGAATAGCAGGCGGAGAAAGCAGAATCACTAATGGTTGTCACACTATCTGGAATTGCTATAGATGATAACGAAGAACAACCGTAGAAAGCTTTAACACCGATGCTTGTAACGTTATCACCTATTTCAATCTTTTTAATTGCATTATTGTAGGCCTTATCAGGAGAGTTCACCTTGTTATTTCCGTTCCATAATATACTGGAAACAGTTGTTGTTGATGATGATTGTAATTCAAATCCACCACTTACAACAGTAATAGCAATTACATAATCACCAGATGCAGAATATTCATGTCTTTCACTTTTGTATTCCGACGAAGTTGCAGTAAATGTTGAATGTGTACTTCCATCTCCCCAATCAATATCCAACTCCGAATTGTCATTAAGATATAATTGTAAAATAGGAGATGTTCTTCCTTCTGACAAGCTAATGTACAGTCTTGTCTTACCATCGGATGTTGTGTACATCTGGCCAATGTTTAAAGAACCGTAATTAGCAACATATGTTTTAGCGTCAGCAAGCGACCAGTTCCAACCTTGAGCTGTAAGTCCTTCGTGTGTGGGATTTGCAGGTAATTCTGAAAGATTAGCAAAATCATTGGCAGAATATGACTGTACAATTGTACCATCATAATCATAGAATGTTACATCGGATTTGGTAGAGGGAGTTGGAGTTGGTGCCGATGGCACATTTACGACTATACTATTATAAAGAGTCGTATCGTATGTATCATTGACTGTTATCTCTGCAGGCATTGCTGTTTGTGAAACAAGAGCCGCATTGTTAACAACTTTACCCTCATCTTCAGCTGTGTATGTATTTGAAACATTAACATTGATTTTGTTGTAACCAATATAATTTCCTTTTTTGTTATATGTAAACGATGCAGATGAAGGTTTCAATGTTGTATCTATATTTATAATGTTTTTTGTATTTTGTGTAAGTGGAATATTTGTATCTATGGATAATTCATCTGCATACTCCCCAATCCGCATCAATGGTTCGTTGACTATGCCTGTTGTTGGTGTTGCTAAAACATACCATACTGTGACAGGCGTTCCATTGTTGTACTGTTGCGTTAGATATGTTGTAAAGTCCTCTAATGACGTGGTAGAGACTTGGGGAGGTCGAATACCTAAAGCATCTTTGTTTAATACAGATGAATGAATCACACCAATACCAACATTTGTTGTTGACGAGGTAATTGATACTGATTCGAAATGTGTACAATACGTTGTATCAATATGTATTTCTCCAAAATCTTCAACACTCAAACGGAAATATTTATTGTTTCCGGAAGATATTGATTGGAAATCCTCTGTTCCATCGAGTACAAGTTTCTTTACATATCTCACAGTTTCAACCTCACCCAAATATGTAGACGTTGTGATGTGGCGGTAGGGTTCATATGGAAGGGCGGTTGAGCCTGTGTTGAGCATTATGTCTTGATAAGTTACCGCCGCCAATGTAGTTGTATCATTACTGCCATACATATATACGGCATAGCAAGGCTCGTTTAGTGTAACTGTAATTGATGTTCTTTCGGGAGAAACTTCAATATTGCTTGCAACGATTTGTCCCATATTGCTTTTTCTGAAAGAAAGTCTACAAGCAGTCACGCCTTCTTCTCCAACAACTTTTGCACTAAATGTGTAAGTTCCTGTGGGCAAAGGTGTTCCAAAATTTGCGGTGTAATACGAAGGTGATTGTCCTTTTGTTATTGTACTACTGTTGTCCCATAAATTCTCCCCACCGTTTGAAATCGGGATTTTAATTCCATATGGTTCGTATGGGAGAGCGGTTGAGCCGAGGTTGAGCATAACGTAATAATGCTCCAATATCCAGTTAAAAACAGAAGTGATTTTTCTATACATACTAACATAGTGATATCCACTTGTCGATGATTTAACTGTAAATACGTCGCCTTCTGTTATGTTCTTACGCTGAGGAATAACCCACGTAAATCCTCCAGTTGATTGCCCACCGTTTTTTGTGATCCCTAAAAAGATGTTATCGGGGATAGTGTGTGTATCTTTTGCAACAAGCGTCAGGGTAAAATCTTCCGGTATATAGAAATACGTATAAATATCGCCAGTACCACCTACATTATCAAACTGGGAAAAATCACCAGAAAACAAATTCCCCGTCCTCTCACCACAACCCTGTGGCATAATCGGGTTGTCGGGGGTTGGAGTGCCAGACTGGTTAGCGTTACCAATAACATCAACGTGTTTCAGTGGAGTACCCACAGCATCTAAAACAGTCACAGGAAATGTGGTTGTTGTCAATGTTGTTTCTTCACCTGAATAATATTCACCATTAGAAGTTATCGAGATATCAATTAATTCATTCTTAATGGATAATACATCATCAGCAAACTCTTCCAAACCGTCTCCAGAATTAACAGTACCACCCTTTGTAATAATCGAGTTCTTAATTGCAGGAACCGTAGCTTTTAATCTTTCGATATTTTCTTCTATTGTATTAGGCATATTACAGCACCTCCTCAAGAGATGAATTTACATATCCAAGAATAGAAGATATTACTTTGTTTTGAACAGGATTAACAGATGTATCTGACAAAGCATCATCCACATCAGATTTCTTAACAGCGTTTGTTTCCAAATCATTAATGCTTGTAACATCTTCTGATTTAACTCCACTGTTTATTGCAGCCCATTGTTCTGCAGTAAATCCGGAGGTGTTTAAATCATATTCGTATACCCAGTTCGAACCAGATACAGCCGGTTCAACCCATTTGTATCTTTCGTAATGATTTACTGTTTGAGGTTCACCTTGATTATACACAATTAAAAATGCATAATCATTCTTGTTTGCAGTTACAGCATCCATTGCCTGTTTGGAAGTAAATGTTCCTTTGAAATCAGCAGTAGCAGTTTGAATAGATGAATTAACAAAATTTGTCATTACACCATTTTCAATTGCATTTGTGGATGTTGTACTAATGGTAGAATCGATTCTGTTAGATATCATATTTTCAACTTCTTCTGGAGTAACCCCACCAGAAGGACCAGGTTTCTCCTCAGGGAAATAATCATAATAATTTTCACCGTTAATGATTTTATTTGTACCTGCTTCATATATCCAATAATCAGGTATCTGTATCAATTGCCAGACATCTGATGCTGTAGCATTATAGTTTCGACATGGTTGTGAAGCTCCTATAATTGCAATTGGTCTTGTCTTAGATACTTTGTCAATAACATCTATAGCTATTGTCGTTTCAGCCATAATTATTCATTCCTTTCGTTTAAAATAAATGGGGCGGGTCTCCGCCCCATATTTAAATCATGCATTGTCGGTTACAACAGGGACGAGATTTCCTAACGAAACATCATCATCAAATACACCAGATGCTGTGAAATCTGTTGTTGCTTGATATAATGAACCGTAAGTTTTATATGTTAACTGACCTTTCAAGAATTCTTTACCCTGTTTATATGACAATAACGCAAGTGGTATAGCTTCCAATGCGGAAACACGTCGTTCCAAAGCCTGAATTGCCAGATCATGTTCAATATCCTTAGCTTCTAAGACAGCAACCTTATTTGTCAATGTAACAATGTTCTGACGATTTAGTTCGACCTGTCCTTCAAGATTTGTTAATCTTGCATCCTGATCATTGTCTTTGTTATGTATTGCTGTTATCTCAGCTTCTATTGCAGATACTTCATTTCTGAGTTGTGTGATACTTTGTTCTGTTGGTTCATTTAAAGCAAACCATATCGGTGAAGTATCACCACATGCTATCGGAAGTGATGTAAACGCGATAAAATCCAATCTCAAACGTATTGTAATATTTGCAACATATTCAAAAGATTTCTGCACACTACACTCACCGATGAGAATCACATCATCAGGTGCCTGTTCAGATATTTCATGTTCTTGGAGAAGAATCTTTCTATTATTATCTGTGAATGTATAATAAGGATTTAATGATGGATCTTGTAGATGTGACTTAGTATCAATAACCTCAATGAATGCTTCGACATTCTTGATGGTTATCGTGTATCTGCCCTGATATGTCATTGCAGGAATATTATCGATTATTAATCCCTTTGCAGATTGAACAAACACGTCTTTGATTGATGTGAAATGGAAATGAGTTGTGTCAACTTTACAATCTGTATGACCCTCATATTCAATACCACCATCAATATTGTTTATTGCATAATGGATTCGGAATTTGATTCCATTTTTTATTATTGGGAGAACACCTGACAATTCTTCATATTTTCTCGCAATGTAGTTTTTAAGAAAATCGAATCTCACGGCGTTTGTTAATGATGAATCTGTAAAGTCAAATCTTGCAGTAAGATTTATACATGACGGATCATCACGTTTTGTAACACGAGTATATATGTTTTCCGAGAATGTTAATGCCTGACCATATGACATGTTTGTTGTATCTATGAGATATGGATTAGCATCATTGATCAACGCAAAACCGTTTCCTTTGAATATTCCAGATGTTGGATAATCCTTCAATGAAGGTTCCGTGTTATCACAGCAACAACATGCATATGAATTAACATTAACGGGTCTTACATATGGATATGATCCAGGTATTACAAATTCTGCAAGTTGAACGGGTATTACGTTTTCACCCATTGGTTGTGTGCAATTACAATTGCATTTATTCATAAATATTCATTCCTTTCTTATTTGAATTGGAGTATGTATTTAATGATGTATATGATTATAGGTGTCCACAAATAAACTTCTTCGGACAAAGAATAATCAAATAATTGATCACCTGTATACAGTGACAATTGTTCAAGTGTATTTAATTTGCCATGTATGAAATCGTGTATAATTGAAATATAATCAAAACGTTTTAATTGGTAATGTCGAACACATGTTTCACGTTTTGGACAACATCTACAATCACATTCAGCACATGGACGTGTATCTGTTTCATTCTCAAGAATATTCATAACTTCGATTGGGAAGAAGTCTTCACATTCTGGAGATTTACACCATGGATTTGATGGAATCATTATATCTACATCAGTACCATACATCGCAAATGAAGAATCGGGATAATCGAATCCTTTTCTGATATAGTATTTGAATGTGTCTAAATATCTCAATGGAGCATCTCGTTCAATCCATTTGTATGGAGATTTCTGATAATAATCATCCATTTCTGGACGACGCAACTTATTGGGATTTAGAACAATATTTCTTACAGCATCATCATTAATCATCAATCCATGTTTTGCCATAAACATATTTGCACATACATCGAACAGTGTTCTACCATTTAAATGTAACAGGTAACAGTTATGAGTATGGTCATAGAATCTTGCAGTATATGATTCAACCATATCATTTACCATTTTAATGATTCTATTTCGATATTCATAATCCTGTTTTCCTATTACTGGAACAAGATCATTACCACCGATCGTTCTCAAATCAGTAACAAACGTTTCAACAGTCTGTTTATAAACCCAAGAAATCTCATCTGGATTAGTTGAGAATAATGAATATGAACACTTATAGAATCCATTAGCATTCAATCCATCCTGTGTAACTTGTGTTATTCTGAAAATATGATTCATATTAATATGATTAATAATAAAGAAATCATTTTCCTTTGGTTGAATGGTATCTGGTATAATGTATAATTCACCGTTTAATGCGTAATTTCTCACAGTTGTTTGAGAAGCATTTGATTCTTCTGGAGATAACGGTGATAATCCTATTATAGGAAACTTTTCTATCCTGTTATATCTAAGAGGAGAGTTTGTTCCTAATACCTGATAATGTGTGTCTGTACCGAATGATGTTGTTGTTTTTGCATCATTGATATTAAAATATGTCACTATGGTTCTACCATCACCAGTATATTTTGTTAAACGGGAATGTAGATATTGATCATATTTATACACTTGGGAATCTATTAAAGATTGTTCATCATATATCAATCCACTCATTTATTTCACCATCTTTCTATTATAAATTGAAGATATCTGTTATCAACATTATGATTCGGTTTTCAATTATTTTTTTATTCTGTATATATATTATAATATTGGAGGGCGGTATAGGAATGTAGTAATATAATAAAATAGTAAATTAATACATAAAAATACTGTTATAATCCAAATAATATAATGAAAGGATGTGTGTAGAAATGGATCTATGCATAGTAAAGATTGTTTATGGACATATAAACAACACAGTGTTCTGTGGATTAGCAAGAAGTATCACAGGAGCATTAAACGTAATTAAGGAAGTATATCCAAAAAGTATCGATGGTAAAATCGAATCTTATTCATCAACAAGAATGATTATTTTGTTGGATAAGGATAAGAAGGTTTACGCATTGATCGAATTGGAAAAGAGAGATGTAATCAACAATATAGAATGGGTTGTTACAAAACGCAACAACGAAGGATATGTGTCAGATACAGTGTGGGGAGTATTTGATACAAATCAAAAAGCGGAAGCATTTGTTGATCAAAATGTAGAAGATCCTATCAGAACCATCAGAGAAAAATGTAACATTGAAGAGATTGATGGATATAAACCATTCCATCGAATCATCGGTGATGAGAATCCTGAACTTAATAAAGTTCATTACACAATCTACATGACCGAAGTAAAAGATTAAAATAAATATAATGGAGGAATAATTATGAATGTCAAATTGTTAGAGCACACACCAAACCCGGAGAAACTGATAGCGGCAGCTGCTAAGTTATGTTATTCATCATCAACTGTTGATGAATTGATGATGGATGACATGACCGATGAGAGTGTTGAGAAATTTCTCAACATGTTGTTCTCTCTTGGACATGAATCACCAATTGAACACGCATCATTTACCTTTGCTATTGAAGGTATCAGTAGAGCATGTTCACACCAGCTGGTGCGTCACAGAATAGCATCATATTCCCAGAAGAGTCAGAGATATGTATCAGAAAATCAGTTCGAGTACGTTACTCCGGAAGCTATTGCGTCAGATCATCTGTCAAAGGATGTATATGATGAAACAATGAAGCTTCTTCAGTGTCGTTACGATTTTATTCGTACAGGTCTCATCCAAAAATATGTTAAGGCTGGAATGGACGAAAATACCGCTGAGAAGAAAGCAAATGAAGATGCAAGAATGGTTCTTCCAAATGCGTGTTGTACATCAATCATTGTGACGATGAATATCCGTTCATTGTTTAACTTCTTCAAACATAGATGTTGTAACCGTGCTCAGTGGGAGATACGTGATATGGCAACACGTATGTGGAAATTGTGCATGGAAGTATCACCGACCATATTCAAACATGCTGGTCCTGACTGCGTTACAAAGGACAGATGTAGTGAAGGCAAAATGACATGTGGCAAATTCTCAGAAAAGAAAATAGAATTTGATTTCACATCATTTGTTATCGAAAACAAAGATGAATGATTTGAATGGGGGCATATGCCCCCATTTATAATTTTTATAAGTTGGGTGTGACTCTGATATTGGTGGTATCAGAGTCGGTCAAACCCATGTAATATAAATATTCCGGTCAAGTAAACATGAAAGGAAGTGATAAATATGAATGATATCAATCTTGATACCGTTGGTGTTTCCGATGGAACGATCATAATTGGTGATAAACCAATGAATGATTAATATTTAAATTCATACATACAAACCTACGCGATCCCGGATTTATTTATATTACTTTTTATGTTTATTCGTATATACATCATTATTGTGAAAGGAGTTGAGTTATATGGACGAAAACCTCGATATTCAAAACAGCTTGTTGTTACCTGTTGAACACCTTCAAAACTTGTTGGATAAGTTAGAATCCGGTGTTGAAGTTGCAATGAGTAGTTTGGAAAAGATGGAAGTCAAGAAATATGTCAAATTAATGGAAGCTCAATTATTTGATGACGATGATGAAGATGGTGCAGATGTTTCGTTATCCCAAGAGGAGGAAGAAAGACGTAAAGAGATATTGCGTCAAAAGATCGAAGCAGAAAAAAGAAAAGCACGTACAAAGGATGTAGCTTACATTAAGTTGACAAAAGAACAGATGGAACAACTTAAAAAAGATATGAGTACGGCATATGTTCGTGCAGATCCAAGATCGATTTATAACAAAACCGATGATCAATTGTATCGTAATAAAGAAGAAAAGGCATTATCTGATAAATTAAACAAAATCAGAAACTGTTATTACGATGCAGAAGAATGGCGAAGTGTTGTAGATTTGATCATGAAAGGAATTGAATACGAATTACATGGTGACAAATTTGCATATCTTGGTCCATATGAAACGAGATTAAAAGCATTTAAAGAAGGCAAAATAAAAATGAAAGTTAAATTGCCGAAGCTATATCTCAACAGAATATCTCCAGAAACAGATCCGGAAGTATTATGTGGAATATACAATGGTGATATCACAGTTGTTGATAAGAAACAGACTGAAGGTATTCATCATAATTCATATAAGAATTCAAAGCTCGTAACAATGGATATACCGAGTATATGTGATCAGGAACATCAGTATTATCTCAATATGCATAGGAGAGGTTATATGACACCGTTGAGTGGTGCTATTAAAGCCAAGAGTACTATCTACAATCGTTTTGTCGAAACCAAGAACACAAATAAGGCGTTTGGTATTGTTGATAAGAACGGTGTACCTATCGAATATGATTGGTTGAAATTAGGAGCTCAGGAGTATTATAGATTGCTTCATAAGATCACACCAAATATGGATAGTATCGTTGATAATCTCCAGAAAGCAAATGGTGGTAAACTTAATAAGGTTCTTTCCGAACGTTTGAATCTTGTAACACATATTAATCCGAATGGATATTCAACAGAACGTGTTGAACCAAACTGGTTGTCTGCATCTGTACAAGTTAAACCAGAAGTTATAAAACTTGAACAAGAATTGCTGAATGCAATTCAAGTGACGAATCCATGAGTTTAAATATAAACTCAAATTAACCGTTTTGATAATAAGGGGCGTTCTCTCTGAGCCTTTTATTATAATATTTATCGGGGGAAATTTTAACCACTAACAATCATCCCCCGGTTGTGTTTCTTTCTTTAGCAAATTTCTTTATATGATTTTATTTGATTTAATGGGGGCTTTTGCCCCCGATTCTTTTTTTATTTGTAAAAAAGAAAGTAGGGGTGTTTCCACCCCTAAAATAGATTACATAATTTTTATTGGTTCTGTATTTGGTATTGTTGAATGTAACCATTTGCCTTGGTATTGTTTGTCAACATATACAAATACGCCATTTCGTATAAATGGTATAATTTTTAATGTATTTGATGTATCGTCTATTTTTGCAGATGGTGAATTTGATATGTATAATGTCATTGATTTGTCAATCTTCCCGGTAGCATACAAAATATACATATCATCTTCGATGGAATATTTAGATTTTAGAGTAATTGTTTTATTTGAATTTATGTGACGATTTGGGAATAATGGATTTGTTGTTTGTTCATACTTCCAAACTTTATCAAACATTTCCAATATCTTTTCATTAGGAGCTTCTAATAATCCAATATCTTGAGAATACAAATAGGATATATCAACACCATTCAATGATGGTATCTCCGGTGCATCTTCGTTAGATACAATTGTTTTCATTATATCTTCTTCGATGTTTTTATTGTTTGGATTTGAGATGACGGGTTTTGTATATGATTGCAATGGTTCTTGTTCATTTGCATTGAATGTATACTTTATATCTTGGGAATATACAGTATTATCATTCTTCGCGAGTCTGTATGATGAATATGTTTTTCCATTTATATCAACATAAACATTGTGTTGATCTGTCAATATTGAATCATTAAAATCATCCACCAATTCAACACATTCAAAATTTCTCAAAGATTTCAAATTTATTAATTGAACACATGTGGGAGATATGATTTTAACTTCATCTCTCAAGTATCTACCATTTACCCAGAACTCATAATGATCACGTGACAAAGGTGATGGTAAATATCCAGTCATATCAATAATACCATTTTTCGGAATCTTGTGTATCGAATATCTACAGATTGAAATGAATGTGTTTTTGCCCACGTGAATATTTGTATTTGTGGAAGTATCAATAACCAATCTTTCATTGTTATTATTTTTTATAACATTTCCTATCGGGTATTTGATATCTTTGTCGTTATTATAATAATACAGATATGGATTCATATCATTTGACGAATCATACTGTGTAATGTTGCTGTTACTATTTTTGATATATTCATTCTTAAATACAAAGGATATTTTTCCGACTATCGGATTGTGTGGTACTAAAACGAATTCATTTGGAAGTATTTTATATTTAGCAAACTCGTTCTTTATATTCACCCAATTTCCATTTACGACAGATTGTTCTGTTGGGAAAACATTAACGGTTATAATACCTCCAGTATGTGGATAAGTTATGTCTTTGAATACTGTACATGTATAAGATCCATTCGAGGATGTTGGTAATGTTGATTTCGTAATTGTCACGATTTGATTATCACCATCTGATTCAACATATCCTTCAAACATTACAGACGAAATATTTCCATTGTATGAAGAATTGGAATTATTTGAAATTGATATAAGTTTGATTGTTTGATTTGGAATGAAACCATCGATTGGTTGTATTACATTTGCATTATATGATGGAATCAAATATTTTTCATTTGTTGTTGTATCTTTAAAAGGCAATCTCACATACATATCAAAATCATTATAATCCATATCGTTTCCATTATTCATTGCAATCATATCTATGAATCTGATATTTGGAGTATTCACATTTCTTCCGTTTATTTTTGGTCTGTTGAATAAGTATCCGTTCATATTGAATTGATCAATTTCAGAATATGTATCGAATTCATATGTCTCTTTACCATCAAATTGTTTTCTGATGAATATGTTCTCATATGGATCATAATCTGTAATTGTAGGATCGATAACAAGTAATGGTTTGAAACGAACATCACATGTTTTTGGATTTAGTTCAATATCATCAAATACATTCGATTTATCATATGCAAAATATATCAGAATATTTCTTGATGATGGGAAGTATTCGTTTGGTATTATTATGATAGAATTCATAATACGTGAAGTGGTGTAATTATCATATTCTCCGATCTTAATATGATCCAACATATTGATTTGTACAGTATACGAATTAGGATCAATCCATTCATGATTCTCCCAATCATATATAAACACTTCAATATTTTCGGTATATGGTATATTCTTAATACGAGTAACAGAATTAAAGTTTCTTGGTGCTCTGCCGTTGTTTATGTAAACTAATGCAGATTCATATGTTCGAACATTATACCATGTCGTTGGTGTTTCGAGTTGTGTCAAATAAGAATATATTCGTTTCATATTTGATTCAATTTTTTGTTGTTTCGATTCGAGTTTCGATATCTTTAGTTTGAAATTCTCCCACTGATATTTTGTCGGATTTTCAATCTTTTTCCATTCTTCCCATTCCTCATCAATAGTTGATTTAATATTATCACTTTCGATGAGATATTCATTATACTTCCTATCAAATACTGCACGTTCTTTATCCCATATGAAATGATCATTTGGTTCTTCTCTCAGTATAGGATATTTCTCAGGATTTGTCATTTCATCAAATGAATGATTAATCAATTTGATTTCGATGTTTTGTGTGTTATCCATAGAATCTGTTGAACCAATATAAACCATATTGTGTGTTTGAGGATGATCATCTGGATAACGATTTTTAACACCATCATCAAAAATCCAATTTAAACGAGTATACACGTATGGTGCATTTGTTGATACAAATATCGGATCTCCCGGCATTGAGTATGCGTTTGGATTATCTTCATCTGAAGGATTGAAATCATTTGGATATTTCGGAACTTGATAAAATGTATAATCCGAATTATTATATTCATCCAAGAAGTTTGAAATATTATCATCAATAACAGTACATGTTATCGCATTTTCCATGTACCGTTTAATTGTAGAAATATCTTGGATATTGAACCATTTACAATTTATGGAATCAACAACAGCTTCAACAAATCCATTGTTTATCGCCATATCAACCGCAGTTACAATTATAGGAAATGCAAATGATTCATCATCATTCATTAACCACAATGTTTGACCCACAAAATACTTTCCACCGACAGATTCTATTTCATTATTCTCTATCGGGATATGTAAAACTTGCACGGGTTTGAAATACACACCAGATGATTCATGTTGTGCAAACTCATGATTTGACATTCTGTTCATTAAATATCCGGGGAGATATATTCTATCTATTGAACCCGGCAAATAAGTTACAGGTTCTAATACAAGTTCGGATGTGTGATCGAGTTGTTTGTAATTGTTTCCTAAATACAATTCATAATTCATTTTACCGAATTTCTTATTGACTATAAAATCTTTATCGTCTGTAGAATCGATTTCAAACTCTTCGTGGATATTCTGAATATCAATGCATTCATTCTTCATGTTTGGATATTGTGCAAATGTAACCATATCATCTGCAGAAGAACCTATCTTGAAGAAACTCATTGTGCCATCTATTGTTCTGATGATATCTCCATTTTGAGATAACACTTTCATCGATACATTTAAATCAGAACCTTCGAAGAACGCATATTCACATATCTTTGATATGTTTGTGATTATCCATGAACCATTCACATTATCAACGATTGGTTCAAATATCAATGTTGAATTTACATCAATGATTTGTCCAACCGGAGGATGGAAACGTGTACCTGATGTAACATCGACAGATACAACATATGGTTTTTCGGAATATGTGATCGTTTTATCATAAATGATATCATCAAGAATATAAAAATCAAATATCCAATTTTCAATAATTTCTTCACAATAATCAATGATCGGTTTTATGAGTGATAAATAATTTGATGAATATAAATTGTTTATCATATTATTTAATACTCGAATTTTTGATGCTGTATTTCTACCGGTTGGAGAAATATAATCGGCAAATGCAATTGCAAATGGTTCAAACACGTTGTTTCCTTTTATGGCAGAATTTTCATTTTCTGCACGTGAATTATCAAGATTTTGAATCATTTCAATATCAATGTTTTCAACCCACTGTAAGAAATTATAAACGGATTGAGTTTCATTTATCTTTTTGAAATGTAAGTACAGATTGCGTACACGATGAGAAACACCATCATCGAATCCAGTATTCTTATAAACATTCTGCAAAGTTTTCAAAAATTCATTTGAAACATTCTCTATCGTGGTTAATCTACCATTGTAATTTATTCCACGAATTGAAGATATCTGTCCCAATATTGGATATAGCTTTTGTGAAAAATTGTCCGAGAATATTGAATTAATGACATTGCGGGTATTTGGATTTATAAAATCATTATTGTATTTTGAAATGTAATTTGATAATTGAGATATTATTGAATCGATATTATCAGAATATGTTATGAGATTATCGGTCATGTTTATTGGGATTTTGTAGTTTGTTTGAATGTATGATATCATATCATAACATGCAATGATATATCTTGTTAATAGTTTACAAGCACCAATATCATATCTGTAACAAACGGAATTCGCATTGTAATTATATATGTTAGAATAACTTACATGACCATCAAATGAATAATCATTTTCTTCAATAACGGGATATTCGGTTTCGTTTTCATAAATATTAAACACGTATCGATATGGAGAAGATGTAATCATTTGACCAGTGTTATCTGTCATAAATGGTAATCCGTAAAATGTATACAGACCAGTATCTTGAGGAATTGAACTATTATCCATGTCAACACGAATCGGAGATATTGATAGAATAGAATAATTTATAGGAGACATGTATGAACGATCAATACCATCACCCACATTAATATCTGCATAACGATTTGATTGTTTTGATTTTACAATCATTCTATATAAGTATGATTGCAATTGATCTTCATTACCATTCATCAATTCTAATGTATAGAACAAGAAATTCACGGCAAATGGAGCATTATCGGAATATTCATTATAATTATTCCAATTTAATGATGATGCATTAGATGGTTCATAATTCATTTCTGTAGGATACATATCGATGATATCTTCACCATTTATTTTCCGTTTTAATATTTTTGATAAAACGTGAACTGATGTATCTTCATCATATTTACCATATATCATTTTACACAGTTTCATGATCTTGTTTTCAGCATTCCAATACTTAACATATCCAAGATGTCTTTCTACTTCGTCATAGAATGTATCAAAATCAAATACCTGATCAATGGTTAAAGCATTAATGTTTAATTCAACGGGATTTTCAGTATCCGTATATAATACGAAGAATTTGAATATTTCATCGCCTTTCAAGTCATCATTGATATAGAATGTGTTTCCTATACCCTTGAAGTGTTCAATATTTGGAACGTCGAATACCCAACAACTATCTTCGTTATCATATTTCATTGTAATGAAACATTGTTCTGAAACAGGACGGTTGAATCTGTTTGCATTATCGACAACGAAACAATTTCCGGTATTTTTGACAACTGTTCTGAATGGTTTTAATTCATCTGCTTCAAATGGTTTTAAAATATAATCGACGAATGTTGTGAAACCGTTTTCATATAATTCTGGGAATACATTGTAATCGGTATATTGTGATATATTATTTAATGTCGCATTATTGATAAAATTATCCACATTATTCATGAACTTTTCAAACTTATTGATTCTATCGGAATCAACCAATGAAGTTAACAAACTTCCTTCGAGATATGTTTTGAAACATGGAAGCATGGTCTTCTGAATACTTAACATAACACTCTTCAAATATGTCAAAGAAGTATTATCAATATTTCCTTCAGAAACACGGTTTCCAATATTCTTTATGCTATTACTAACATCAATCATATTATTTCTCAATCTCAAACAATCGGAAATTATTATGAAAGAATTGTTTGTACTACGATCGAGTACAATTGGAGGAGTACATTTCTCGAGTTCATTAACACCATTTGTTGAAGATCCGTATATGTCATTAGTACCATCAGAAATACCATCGCCATTTGATGAGTATATTCTACGACTATCGACAATATCTTCATAGTTTACTGCTGGATATATGTTAGGGACTTCGTGAAAATATTTTAATGCATATACTGTGACGGATATTGTTTTCGTACCCAAACGAACAAATTCATCCATGGTGTATTGTTGTAATTTAGATAACTCAACACCGGATGTTGTTAACACACCGAAGTTTGGAACTGTTGCAACTGTCTTAGAGTAATTCATATCGTACATATTTACAATACATCTCTCACCAATTGCGTTAGGACAATTCATCGGGATTTTTGTTTTATTATTATACAATTCATCATATGACATCGTTGTAGTATATACTTTAGATGCATCGAGTTTGTATATAACAAAATAGCATTGTTTATAATCATATGGCCAATTGATTTTAAATTTGAATCCTTTATCATCAATTGCAACCAAACAGTCGTTACTAATACGACCATTAACGCAACACATTAAAGTGAATCCGAGTAAATCGGTATATGGTGACTTAACAAACTCTGTCAATGGTATGAATTTGTCATTTCCATTAGTATGCATTTTGTCCAATTGTTGATGAATGAATTCATCTCGATCTCCGAAATGCAACTGATCAAACGGAGCTTCAACGACATAGTATCGAGAGAAACGGTCTGTTGAAACATAACGTTTATCAGTATTCCAACATTTGAACATTATCGCGGAAGTATTAACCAACATTCTACTCATTGAATTTGTTAATGACTTTCTGTAAGTCTCCACCAAAGCATTATCTATATCAGAAAAATCATAATTCGATTTTTCCATAAGATCCAATAGTTTATTGAATCCGCGTTTGTTGGAAATTATTCCGTAAGGTTGCTGACTGAATAATTCAGAACTTAAATCTTCTAATTTTCTATATCTATCACCAACATTAATCGTTTTCGTATCATTATAATCAACAACTCCATTGATTCCAGAGTTCGTTAAATATTCATGTGATTTGTAAAACCAACGGTTGTAATTCGGTTTCATTAAACATCATTCCTTTCTTAATAATGTGGAATCGCTTACCTTGCCGTTTCCGATTATTTCAATATTTCATATATATATTATTAATATGAATAGAAAGAAATAATCTTTACTATTCATACATATTTAAATATTTTGATTAAGTCCTGACCAGTCATCAGGCCAGATTTTGTATGCTACCCTAAGCAACAAATCTGAAAGATACTTAGGAGGTATCGTTATGTTAGTAAAAGTTTTAAACACACATGGAGATATGATACTTGTCAATACAGACAAGATCACAAAAGTGAGATCATATAATCTCACAACCGAAAAAGGAATTGCGATCAGCTTCGGAAACGGTGAATCTGAAGAGATGATTCCAGACATGACAGTTGAAGAATTCTTGGTAAAATGTCGCCAGGAAGATCATGCTGAAATGTGTAATGCTATATTACACAAACTTGACGAACTGTCAAATACTATAAGCAATGCTTGCAGTGATATTGCTCGCAGTGTAAGATAAAGGAGGCCAAAATTATGCTATTAAATCATCTCGAGATCACGGATCTCAGTGGAGAAATTTGCTACAAATTCGAAAACAACGGCAACATCATAAAACTTGGTACATTCGAAATCACTCCTAAGTATAATCATGTTAAGATCATACTTGGTGATATTGCAATAATCGAATATGAATATCGAACACCTGATAATCTCAAAGTATGTACAGGAACCCCACACATGTACTGGATTAAGTCCCAATACGTCTGTGACAGATGCCATGGGACAATATTAAGAGATGATCCATGGGTCAACAAGATATTTGAAATGATATCTCCATATCAGGATGATGTCAACATCAGATTGATGGAATTCTTTAGAATAGCATTCGACAGCGTGGCAATTGATACTAAGGAGGAATGATTATAAGAAACAAATATCCAAACCCAGCTCATCAGGAAGCTGATGAACTGGCACTTAAAGCATACGAAATGAAGAAAAATGAACGCTTAACAAATATTGAAATAGGTGAAAGGTTAGGCGTTTCGAAAAACTATGTTGGTAATTTAATCAACATAGGAAAAAGAATAAACAGAAACAGAACAGGAGGATAATAATATGGGAATGTTGTATGAATACTCTTTAGAAGACAGAATGTGTCTCGGAGGTATGGAAACTCTTGAAGAATACAACGAAAGAGTTTCCAACGAAAATTCCTCATCAGACGATGATGAGGAATAATTAAAAAACAAGTAGGAACGGGGGCAAAAGCCCCCGCGACCGAACGTTATTTTTTTTGATTTTTAAGATTCCCATATTTTTCTTATGGCATTCTTCGTCTCAACTAAACATTTGTTACCTGCGGCAATGACTACAACTGATGGTATCATTCTCTTCAATATCGAAGAACTCGCCACGAACATTGATATTTCTTCATCCGGACGAGATTCGGAATATGGTTCCAATCCTTCAGGAATTACTTCGGAGATAATTTGTTTTGATGCAGCATATGCAACACACTTATCTCCAACAGAACATTCATCACCATGTTCGATATATACTTCAACAAGAACATCACATGTTATACCTTTAATAGTAGAACCTTTCAATGGTTCTGTTGGTCTATCATACAACATTCCCATTTTATATACATTATTGCCTCTCTCATATTTGTCGAGGGTTCTTCTTCTACGAATGTTTTCTTTGAAATGTCCATCAACGATATTGAACAATGATGGTGATAATCTATCAAGACTCTTACATGTGTATATTTTTACATCAACAACTGTACCTGCTTCTTTTGAACGCAAGATACGTTTTGCAGAATCTATTGCGGAGTTTGTACCATCTTTATCTTGGAATGCACGTAAGAAGTTATCAACAGCCTTATCACCTGTATCACCCAAACCGAATGTGATTAATGGATCACCGATTTCAACTTCATCTCCTACTTGAACAATGCGTTCTATATCATCAGTTGCATTGAGTTTGAACATTTGTTTCATTGTTATTTTTGTTGCTAAACGTTTACTCATCTTAGCTGTCATAATACCAGCATCTTCATATGTTGAATAAATACCAGTAAATGCAACCTTTGCCAATGGACCAATATTCTCACGAACAATACCATCAGAATCTTTAGAGAAGAATCTTTCATGATATGCAAGAATGTCATCTTTCTTAAATGAATCTCCCTGATGGAAGTTTGAAAGAAGTTTATTATCAACATAGAAACCAGAACCAGAGTTGAATGATTGTCTGTGTCCGATATTGATAGAACGTTTCTTTCCACTCTTATATTGTACGATGAGATAGTCTTCAGTTTCTTCTAATACTTTACCATCTTCATCTGCAAGTACGGAGAATTCATCTGTTAAGTATGCGGGCACAACTTCGTCAAATCCATTAGATATAAGACACGGTTGTGCATCTGCAGTTGATACGATATGTGATGTTTGCGATGTTGCAATCGCAGTACGAATAGCATCATCTCTTGATACTGTTCCAGGAGTCTCCAACTCAGAACAAGAAGCGAGTTGGAAATCATTGTAGTCAGCATCTGGACCAATCGTATCTGTATAACCACGAACAGAAGTCAATTTAGGATTTGCAGTCAACTGTCGTGAGATACCAACATTACCGGAGTTAGGAGATGACATTGCAACTTTACCGATCATAGTATCATCATAAGAACGTTTTACGACGTTATATGCACGATCATCGTTAACACCTGAGAATCCTTTCTTAGTTACTTCTTCACGTGCATGAAGTTCAACCATAGGATTGAGTGCAGACATTGTGGTTACATTTGGAACTGCGAGCAATTCATTCAATACTTCGTTTGGATTAAAGTTGAATGATGCTGAACGTGATTTTGATCCGACGGAATTATTGTATCTTGAAATATTATATGCCAAACGATAATGAATTATTGCAGGGATTATTTCTGATGAACGGATACGATATAATGAAGCCTGGTTCTCACCCGTGAATGAGTTATCAGCCAACATGTTTGATGCGTATATCAACATTCCGGCAATATCATTTGGAATATTGTAATGGAGACAAACATCCTTTGTGATTGCATCGACGAAGAATTGATAATATGTAATGAACGTTGTTAATTGTGAATATTGTTTGAAGAATTGTTGATTGAATATATCAACATATATAGAATTGGATTGCATGATTGGTGTGTCGAATTCTGCAAACGTGAATGATTTCGTAGGTATTCTGTAGAAACCATTAAAGATTAACTGATTAGGTGTTGTCATTGGTATTGCAAGAATCTTATCTTTGAATGGTATTGTGAAATATTTAGAATCATTGAATGACCTATCAACAAATAATGCTTTAACATTACTCTTCTTCAATAATGATGTTATACCTTCCCATGCAGCAATCGCAACACCCAATGGCATTGTTTGACCAATAATGATTTGTGTATACATTGATAATTTGCCAGGTTTTGTTTTTGAGTATTGACTAATGAGATCTTCGGATAATGTTTGAAGCATTGTATCTGTTAATGTTTTTCCATCACGTGTTAATCCGGTTTCTGTATTAACAACAACAGGTACTTTATTAATCATACCACAACAGAATTCATTTGGTTGTACTGTTACATATCCATATGCTTTTGCACATATCATTCTATTGAAGAATATTTCACAATTCTTTTCTTTATTTATAAATGAAGCCCATTGTTTTGCATATTCATCATATTCAATCGTAGATTCATAATGTGAATTGGAATTCATTGAATTTCCTGGTTTCACATATTTATTTTTACCATCTGGAGAATTTAATGAATTGATTGTTTTGGTAAACATACCGATATCTACAAGAGATTTTGTATCATATCTTTCGACAGTAATTTTGTTGTAGTTTGTTGTGATGATTACTTTTTTCTTGGATATTTTAAGTATTGGGATTGGGAAATCCTGTTTACCTATATTATACCAAATGCCGTTATTATAGAAACGACCATTGATAACCTTTGGAACACGTATATTTATTACCGAAGATTTATCCGAAGATTTATTCTTCAAAGTAACTCTCCAATTGTTCATAAGAGTCGTTGCTGTTGATATATCAGTAACTTCAACATTTGTTACATAAAATCCATCTGGTAATGATGATAGATTCATGAATGTTGCAACTATATCTCTATCCATCAGATTGTCTTCGTATTCTTTTGCTATACTTGTAAAAGGTGTAGACTTCTGTGCAGAAGGACATGTTGTAACAATATTCCTCGGTTTTCTCGGAATCGGCAATGGTGTATCTGTAACAGTTGCTAACGTATCGAATGTTACGTTGTTCAACTTTAATTGACCAACTTGTTTACGTATTTTCAATTCACGTGCAGATGTTACAACAGTATCTGTTTTGGATGTATCAACCGGTTGAACATCCTGAGCTAATGATTTTGCTGCTTTATCAATGATTTGTTTTTCTACCGGTGCGTCACCCACTGGGGTTAAATCATTTGCTATTGTTTCATAATTTGATATCTTACTCTTATCCGGATTAATTCTCGATATGAGTTGTGCATTGATACTTAACGTTTTCGCATTGTACAATTGTGCCTTAGCAACCTTTTCCGATTCATTGTCGGTAGTTTGTACGCTTGCAGGTATTTGGTCTTTATATTTTGACAATGTGGCTTTGAGTGAATCTGTAACAGATTTATTTCTTTCCAACATTCCCGTGATTTCTGTATCTGAAATGTTTTCTCCACCGATTTGTTCACTTTCGTTAGGAACTTCATCAATCGTTTCTGTAAGTTCTCCGCTAACAGTTGTAATGCTTGTGTCAACTGATTCATCTGATTTTGTAAAGTCATCGACACTTTCACCAGCCTCCTCATTTGTTTTTGCTGTGGTAGCATTTGGTTTTCCTATTTCCTTTAACATATTACGCATTAACGTAATATCGCGTCTATCCCATGTACGTAAATCAAATTTATAATCCACATCTGATGCACGGAATATGAATGTCCAATCCATTCTTTTGATTGTTTCTGGAGGATTAAACATATACGCGGTTAATAATGAATTGATTAAATCTGTTTTATATGTATCAACATTCAAATTCTGATATATCGGAAAACGATTTACATCGATTATTAATATCTTATTTTTAGAAAAATTAAAATGAAACATAATTTGATTAAATAATGAGAATATATCCATTTTAATTTTCTGCAATGGTAATTGACGCAGATAAGGTGTGATACCTTTCATTATTTCGGATATCGGAATATAAAGATTATTTTCTATATTCTTTGGATATGGATATCGTAAAGGTATCAATTTCGGTATTAATTTCTGATCATCTAAATATGTGATCTTTTTGTTAAATTCATTTTGTGTCATTATGAAACGAAATGGTCTAACACCTATCTTATCGATTACTTTATAAGGTATGAGTATTTGTTTGTAATCTGTTTTCGGGGGTGGAATCTTTTTTATCAATTCAATATCATATTCATATGAATCAGATAAAAGAAAGATTGAATTGTTTGTTTTACTCATCGGAAGACGATATCTCATTCTATTTGGTATGAAATTTCTACCGGATGAAATATCAACAGCTTCTTGTATAATATTATTCATATATAACATAACTCCTTTACAAAAATATATTAGTGAGGTGGTATCAATGTCAAGAGATACTTATTATTGGACATGTCCGTATTGTAAAGCCAACTTGGATCCTGATGAAAAATGCGATTGTCAAAACGAACGATTAAATGAGGAAGATAATGACATTGATAATATCGGGAATTACAAATTGGTCCAGAAGGGTGGTGATGAAAATGTTTAAAGGAACAGATGATACTTTCGTATGCATAGATGACATAACTGATACTATTGAGAGTATGAATTATGTTATTTATAATCCTTTAAAAGATCCAATATACGAAAGAGTCAATAGACTGTATGAAAAGATAAAAGAAAGATTTGATATTGAATTATCATCGGATGAGCTCAATAAATTGACACAATATGAATCACATGAACTTCATTTGTTCGTGTCAGAATTAAAAGAAATAATACAGAACAAAAGAAAATAAAATATAAAGGATGGGGGCGAAAGCCCCCGTATCCCTTTAAGAATTATCAACTTCTTCAAAATCGGCATATATCAAATATCCGCTCATATTAACGAGTCTGGATATTGTTGTTATCGAAACATTTGCTTCATCTTCGTTATTTTGGAATTTAGCAACACACTGTGCGATATTATTCACAATTGTTGGTTTTAATGTTTCTGTCATTTTCGTACGTATTGATGAAGGTGTTATTTCAAACATTTTTAGAACATCTCTGAAAATTCCAGAAAAGCTAACGGTTGGTCCAACGAATACCCATTTCTTTACCAACTCATCATCCTTTGCTGTAAGAATTCTTATAACACACGCCATCTTTGGTTGATGCTTTCTGATGCTGTGAATAATCTCACCCAATTTCTGAGGTGCCAATGTATTTGTTTTTGCATTCAGTAATTTAACCAATTTATCATCAAGAGATGATGGTTGAATTATTTCATCATTTACAGCACGACATAACGCTTGCATCAGTATGTCACAGTTTGCTTTTCGTTCGGTATTGATTGTTGGATGCGTTACCACCACCTGTTTTAAATTTTCAATAGCTTCCTGTGACATCATTGCCTTTGCTTCTTCTAATGTGATACTCATCACGATCACTCCTTTCACATAAATTATGTATATACATAAAATTCCTATTATTTTGATTTTTCATATATATATTATTGATATGAATAGAGAATAAGTAAATATTAAATATCTCTATAAATTAATTTATTTATCGAAGGCTAATAACCTTCAGAAAGGAGGTACTCATTATGAGTATCGGAAAAATAATAACAGCAGTAGGATCATTTTTAACATCTCCAGTTATAACTGGAGTAGCCAATGTTGCATCAATTGCAACATTACCAGTGTCGATTGCAACAAAAGTCGACACAGATAAAATTAAAAAATCGGTCTCATCTATGAGGACCGATATCAATCTGATGTCTTCGGATGTTCTCGATCTGACACAGCAGGTCATAGACCTGAGAACTGAGAACCGCTACAATGTAGCATATTCAGGACAGATCCCTGTGATAGTAAAGGGATCAAGTCCACAATTCGCAACCGCATTCGGACCACTTGCAGCATCGATGGCTGCTCAGAAGCAGAATATGTATGCAGCACTTGTAAACGGTCAGACAACTGCAGCTCAGCCGGAGACACCTGCACAGCCACAGCAGAATCCACCACAGCAGGAAACACCTGTACAAGCTCCACAGATTCAGCCGCCAGTTGCACCTCCAGCACAGGCAGCACCTGTGCAGAATGTCATGGTTGGACAGCCCGCTGACACGGTTGAGATGTTGAAGGGAATGATTCCTGAGATCGCAAAAGCGGTAGTCAACATAATGAGTCAGTCGCCAGCATCTCAGCCAATACAGCAAGAAGCTCCGGCTCAGCCAGAAACACCTGCACAGCCACAGCCACAGCAGAATCCACAGAAATGAACAGACGGGGATGTGGATACAGAGAAATCAAATTCAAAGTATCCAGCATCTCCAAAAAATAACAAAGGCAAAAGAAACAAAAAGAAGAAATAAAATACGGGGGATGTACCCCCGTATTTTTTTTTTGAATTTATCGGATTTTAATCTTAGGACAAGCCTTTGTCAACAGGTCAAGATTGTGTATCGCATAATCAACATATGCTCTATCGTAAGCTTCTTGGATTGATATAGCCTCACCAGCTATTGCTCCTTCGGAAACAATTCTTCCGACACGATTAAGAATTGCAGATTCTGTTGTAATATCATTCTCTTCATCAACGGAACCAGGTTCCACACTCGGATCCGGTTTATCAACAACTTTGATTTTTTTGTTTATATCTTCGAATACTGGAGCTTCTGAAGATTTTGATATAACCTTAACGACATCATCAACAACTTGTTGTGAAACTTCCTTCTTGAGTTTATCTGCGAATTCTTCATAATTTTCAACACCATTAAGAAGTTCTTTAACATCTGATGTTGAAGCTTCTTGAATAGGATTTTTTGTTCTGTAGAACATTTCAGATACAGCATTACACTTCTCATTTATCTCCTGTATGATATTTCCGAATATATTCATTTCTGGCGAAGCGAGTCTGTCTCGAGCATGGCATAAATAACCATAACAAGAACCATCGTAATTATCACGTATATGTTTCATTATAGCATTATCTACCATCTCATCAACATCGTCAATGTTCTCATCGAGCATTGCACAAATAATGTCTTTAAGAACATAGAGTGAAAGTTTTTCACGGAAAGAACCGATATCAGTTGTAACAGCAACATTTTCGACATCAGATGTTTGATTAGCATGTGATGCATCTACATCCTTTGTTATATCATCCAAAAGATTCTTAATATCATTACCCATAATTTATTTACACCTCTCTCATTAATCATTAAAAGAATCAAGGAAATTTGTCATTCTTGTTCCATATGATTCTTGAACACTTTTCTTTGTTTCTTTTACAACAGGCTTTGGAAGTTGTTTTTTCTTCTTTTCAACTATCTTACCGACAAGAGCAGCCTGTGATGTGAATGCTTTCATAAGACGCTTAATCACATTTGTATCACCTGTAGCTTTAATAGTAACCATAAGATCTGTAAGGCATTTGTTAAGTTTCTTTATGTTCTCGATTTCATTCGCATTATAAACCTTTGGTGATTTAGATGCTTTTGTGAGCACACGATTAAGTTTCTTGCCATACTTCTTAAATTCAGATACAAGAGTATGAATGTCAAGTTTATTATCATTCAATACTCCGAGAGTTTTCTTAAGGAGAATGTCAACTTCATCATTTATATTTGCATTTGTTAAAACAAATGCTTCTGTAACAGCTTTAGCATCGTTGTTTGCTAAGAACTCTTTAAGCTGTTGAATAGACATACCTTTGAGAGCTTCTGTACCATGTTTCAACAAATCGTCAATTGACATATTGTCAATATCAACTTCTGTTGAATCAAGACTACCATCGCCGATTGCATCACCCTCAGAACCTTCATTGTTGAGTTCGTTGAGTGTTGCATCAACATCGATATTTGACATATCATCATTTGAACCTTCATCTGATGAAGTATCATCCGTTGTTGTATCTGTTGTAGATGTATCATCTAATGTTGGCATATCATTGTCAGGAAGATCTGTTGTAGCATCCTGTCCTTCGGAAGGTTCTGTATTGTTCGTAGTAGCATCTTCAGCACCCTGGACAATTGCATCAGAAACATCATTCTTACCAACCTCAACAGTCTTCATATCATCCTGCTGAGCATTGTTGGTATCATTAGTATTATTTGTATTATCTCCGACATTTGTATTTGCATCTGTATTAGTGTCGGTTGTGTTGTTATTTGCATCCGCATTCTGATTAGTATTAGTATCAGCATTATTATTCGAAGAATCTTCTCCGCCAATGTTGATAGCTTCTTGAACATATCTGTGATAATGAGGTTCATCCTTCATAGATTCCTTAATTGCCATATTCTTTGAAATACAGAATTTTGAGAATTCTTTTATAGCTTCCGGATCGAGTCTTTCAACATCAGCATGCTCAAGAACAGTATCGTTTGTTGAATATTCACATACTGGATTTGTGAATCTATAGAATTCCATATTTGAAAGATTGGCATTATTCTTAAATCCAACAATTACAGAATGCTTATCAATTGGATCAACTGGTGTTGCAAACAATGTTGGTACAAGAGTATCCCAGATGTTTGCAGATTCAGAAATATGATAACGATCACATATATCTTCTTTTACTTTATTCATGAGATTCTTACACAAACCGCATGATTCTGCAAGATATATTGATTCAAGCTGGTGACGTGTAAGATTACCCTTTCTGTCAACTTGATTGTGAACTTCCATTCTTAAATGATATGGCTTACCATTATCATCACCAAAATCGATGGATACAAATGACGGAACACTATCGGCTGTTGAATTTACACGTTTATATCCAAATGAACCTTCCTGAAGAACCTTCTGACGATACTTCATCCATTCCCTATCGGCATATTTAGCTTTTCGAGATTCATATGAATCAACATCTTCATTTTCAAATTCCAGAAGATTATCTGATTCCATCACAAAATCGTCTTTAGATTTCATTGTCGCATATTCTGTTTTAATCGCAGCATCTGACAGAACACTGATTTGACCTGTTGACAGATTATATCCCAACTCTTCGATTTCGATATCATCAGGATCGTCGATGTCGATATTACCATCATCATCAAGCAGAATATCTATTGATTTAGAATTATCTTCTTCACCTTCAAGAGATAAATCATCAAGTTCTTGGAAAAGGTGTGCATATTCTGCAATAACGGCAGAATCATCGGATACATTTGGTTTAACAATGTTTTCTGTTTCTGCAGCAATACGTTTTTTAATATTATCAAACATTTCAAAAACTCCTTTACAAATTATTTTATAAGGTATACATATTATCAATATGATACCTGAGATTGTATATTCTTATAAGATAACACCAAAGGTTTCTAAGAATATTTCAGAAACCATCTCAGGCGTCATCTCAAGGATACCTATATCTTCAAGCTCCATATCTGGACGAAGTTCAACGCCATTGATCTGGGGTTTGTTTTCAAGATCATTGTCTCCCATGAGTTTCACCCCCATATGAAAGGACTGATGTTATTTGGATATTTTTGAAAGATACAAAGAAGAGATAGTCTCTTCATATCTTCAACTGCACCCGAATGTAAATCCCGACCGTGTAAGAGAACTTACAGATGAATTGATTGAAAATCAAAAACGGGATATACCTTGTGTGATGCATAATAACATGACACGAGAAGTATTGGAAACAACTGTTTCTAATGTGTTCAATTGGATTGAAGAAAGACAACCTATCATTGCAGGTAATGCAACATTCTTCAAACAACATGAAGAATATCTTCCTCCAATAATCACCATGTTGGAAACATTACAAGCTGAAAGAAAACAAGTCAAAAAAGAAATGTGGAAGTATGATAAACATTCTATGGAGTATATCAATAGAAATACTACACAGATGTCTATTAAAGTTATCATGAACGCGGATTACGGTGGGTCTGGAACACCTTTATCTCCATTTTATTCAGTATACATTCCTCCTGCAACAACAGGAACAGCTAAGAATATTACCACAACATTAATTTGTTGTCTGGAGTTTAGTACAGGAAATAACCACCCGTATGCAAAGTGTTCATCGATAAATGAATTATTTGATATGATACATATCGTGCTTCGAGATGAAGAAGATCGAGACATAATCAAAGATAGATTTGATCCAGATACTGTTGCTGATAGATTATTGTCGAAGTTGAATAATCCAACACTCGATGATTTTAATCTTGTACATAATTTCTGCCATACATTATGTAGTGAAGATTTAACACGACTTATGTTAGCATTCAATATTCATTATGTTTGCGAGAATTATTGCAGGCCACAGTTCATGAGAATATCAAATTATCTGAAACAACATCAAGTACCTTTTGAAGAATTGATGAAAATGGATCAAGATAAAGCGAAAGAAGAATTAAAGATTGATGGATTCGGCACAGAAGTTCCTGAAGCAATTGAAGGTGATATGAAATATGTGATTCATGTAATATTGGATAATTGTATTTATCCATTCATATTAAATGATGTTGAAACACGTGCTGAAGAAATGGAACGAAAGATAGTATGTGTTACTGATACAGATTCATTGATGGTTCATTTCCCACATTATATTGATGCATTCCAAGCACGAGTTCCGAATTTCAAAATGTCATGTTTGATTGCTTCTGCAATTGGTATGAGATTATTCATTGAGAATATAATACCGAAGTTTGTGTATTATGTTACACTCGGATACAATATCAAGGATGAATATTATCGTAAGAAGTTTGTGTTCAAGAATGAGTTCACATTCCTTGCGATGTCACTGTTCAAGAAGAAGATGTATGCAGCATCAATGTTTGTTCAGGAAGGAACTCCTCGTGATATTCATGATATTGCGGTTACGGGATTATCATTTAAGAAGAGAGACTCTGCGGAGTTCCTCGAACCAATTATGCTTGAATTGTATGATAAGTATATTCTGACATCTGATGAAATAAATGTATCGGGATTGTTGGATGCATATTATGAACTGAGAGAGAAACTGTTTGTGGAAGCTCGTTCAAATACAGCATACTACAAAGCATTATCTATAAAAACACCAGAAGCATATGCGAAATCAAAATCATTACCGGCACAAATGAAAGGTGCTATAATATGGAATAACTTATTCCCAGAAGAAGAAATACTTCCAATGGATCGTGTATTGTTAGTTCCATTGAATACCGAAGCAATGTTACAATCTACCGACGGAAAAATACAACAGATACTTGAATATTCAAGAATAGATGACGAAAAGTTGAAGAAGAATATTCATATATGTCTACCTGAATCTTATAAAGAAACACCGGAATGGTTGCAACCATATGTTGATATGGAGGTATTGGTAGATAAACTATTATCACCATTTAAACAGATCCTTGGATTGTTTGATGTAACAATGGCAGATACACGTGGAGGTTTTCTCGCATCACGAATGCTTTATATTTAATTTAATAAATATATAATTAAATTGATAGAAAGGGGGTGTATGCATGGATTGGGGTATAATCTATGAATGGTTGGATCAGAAAGCAGGTGTTTCATATGATCCAAATGAAGATTTGAATTCTATCATAAACGATGTTGCTTTTACAGATCCATTCTTCTGGTGTATGAAAATTTCATTTATACTTGATGATATGGATACTGCAATTGAAACTGTTGATGAATACCATAATGAGTTAACTGAGGAATTACCTCCGAGAGAAAAACTCAAAAAGGGTATTGAAGAGAATATCATTTCTCATTTATCATCAAACATCAATTCTGTTAAACAGAAACTTGGTTTAAGCATTAATCCGATTACGGATGCTGAAAGTGTTCTTGAGAACGCAACAACATTGCGTGATTTAATAATGTCACTTTCAAGTTTCACAATCGAAGAGCTTCAGAAAAGAAGTTGGTTTGATGAGTATGAAGAGCAAACCGACAACGCATTATCTGAAACCCTGGAAATTCATAAGAACGATCTTGTTGATATATCACAGACAATCGAAACTATCCGAGAAAATACATCTATCGAAGATGAAGATGAATTTGATGAGGATAATGAAGATGATGAAGATGTTGATATGGAGATGGAAGATTATGAATAAAAACATATCGAAGGAAAACTATATTATACTACACATTATTGAGGAGGAATTATAATGATTACACAGAGTTCATCATTCGGTAACAACATGAACAACGGCAATGGACAGCAGCCACAGGAGAAGAGATCCGATAAGCTTGGTAGAATTTACGGAAGATCTGTAAATGATTCTACAAAAGCAGCATTTCTCGAAGTAGGTTGCTACAAGAGTCAGTACTCAATGTTTGCTACATTAGCAATCAAGGTTGAGATGGGTAAGGATTCCAAGGGCAGAGCTCAGTTTGAGACAGGTCTCGACAAGGATAATCCGTCTGTACTTCTCAATCCTGAAAATGTAGCATCTGTTATCGCATTATGTGATATGCTTATCGGTAATCCAGAAAAAGTATCACAGCTCAATTACATACTCGATTCAGGAAGATCAAAGCTTGAGATGAGAGGAACAGAATCAAGTGTAACAATTACAGTGACAAATGATATTGGATCAAAGAGCATTGTATTTAATGCAACACCATGCGGTTTCGCAAACATTCATGCAATCATCCCAGTTCTCAAGAAGTTCCTCGACATCATTCAGAAGAGACAGTTGAGTGCTAAACTTGACCCGAAAGAGTTTAACGGCAATGATGATGGAGACACTCCTTTCTAATGATTGATTTATCATTTGTTGGAAAGGAAGGTGTCATCATACAATATGAAGACATCATATCGATGATCGGATTCAATGTTATAAGATATCTTCGTTCAAAAAATGCAAATGATATAGCTGTTAGGATGTCCCTTGAGGACATCCTTCTTAGCTATATTAATCGTCAAAATGAAGATCCGGGAATATGGTTGAAAGAGACTTTCGGGATAGATTTCAAAGTAAAAGATTATTTGGATTCTATAAATGCATTTCAACCAAACTGGTTGTATTCATACAAGCTTTTTGACGCAGCATACAAAAATGGAATTAAGAAATTGATGATTTATTCGGAACATGAAATCCCCATAATCCGAAAAGTTAAATCATCATACAATATTCCAATCGAGTATGTTTATGGTGATATTAAACCAATAATAGAACAAAACGTAAATTGCACATTAATAACAGCATCCGAGAAAACTATAAAAAGATGCTTGGAAACGGATGTGCCTATCACAATAACAATTGTTGAAGATTTCCTATCATTAGCACCAATTGTTGTTGATGGTATTGGTGATAAATTGAAAGAGACAAACAAATACGTGTGTTATACAAGTATTATTTCAGGAGGTTTTATTAACCTTGATAAATGAAACAGATTGGAGAGGATGATATGGGTGAACCAATAAACAAGACTTTGTTGTATACGTTAGATCCTGAAGAGACGTATACATACAATACTCATCATGGAACAGAATATCCATACAATGGATTCCCACCAGGTATACAAGGAAAAAGATATAAGAAAACACGTTTTATCAACTGGGAACCCATACCAGAAGATATCATTATTCGCCATTGTGGTTCACAAGTATTCATGAACTTCATGGCAGTATTTCCAAACAATCAAGATGTTATAGATCCAAACATTCAGATTTTTCAGTTAAGATCAAAGAAAGTTGATATTCAGAATTACATCTGTGAACAGATTAATTTCTTCTGTGCGTTATATGACGATGATAATGAGTTAATAACAAACATGCTCATTGCAAAATATGTAACCGACTCTGGAGAATACAATATCCGAACATTTGATGAATATCACAAGAAACTGTTTGAGATATTATTCACCGACAGAGTAATCGATAAGATTCGTAAAATGGTCGAAGAAAATGATGTTGGTGATGATGTCATTGGACTCTTCCCAGAAGATTGTTTGAGAGATATCTACATGGTATCTTTCATGATAAAGGTCATGAGATTATATATCGAACATTTTATAATTTCAACGGGTAATGTTCCGAAGGATTTGTATGAATTATTTGCAACAGCATACACACATGCGATGAATCATATAAATCCAAATATGTATGTATTATTATATAACTACGTGAACAAGAACGTTGCCCAGAGTATATCATCAAATTCAAATATTTATGATATGCAGGCTATTGAAGGTTTCACCGCACCAACAATAGCACAGGCAGTTATGAGAAAAAATCTTCTATGTGATGGACTGATAAAACTTACATTTGCATCATCATGGGATAAAATAAACAAACGACCAGTAAATTCATGTGTTGGTTTCATAAAGTCTGTTGTAAATCAGGCATTGATACTTATGAGACGAAATCAATTAAGATATTCGTTAGTAAATGTTGATGACCCAGCTCAGTTATTGAGTGAAACCATTTCATCTTCATCTCCAATATCAGCAAAACGTAGCATGGATCCTGGAAAATTCCAATGTGTATATACTGATCTTAATATCATAATCGGAAGAATCGTAAGAGAAATAGACGTATCTCCGGTAGATTACTATCTTGAAAACTTACCACAAATGAATGATCTTTCGAGATTATTAATATCAACAGTGCTGTATAACGAATTTCATTCATCTATAGATATCGACGTTCTTAATATGAAACAGAAATACATATTGTTGCTATATGTCAGATATCGTATTATGACAATATTTGGCATAACGGAAGAAATGACTGTCGATAATGATACCATAAATATCCTGATGGGTAAAACAGTTAATGCCACATCCAAACAATTATCTCAGAAGGATATTAACGGTGTGAAAAAATATGTGAAATTGAATAATCTGAAACAATACATGTTATCAGAAAAGAATGTTACATCATATATCGAATGTATCATGAATTGTGTTTTGTCATCATATACAATCGTAAATCATAACGATCCTTCATTGTTAGGAACACCTCTCGTATATGAGACAACAAATATGACACTCAGTATACTCGATATGGTTGTCGCATTATTTGAATCTATCTGTAGAGGTGAATGATATGGATGAAAATGAAAAAAGATTGCGTGATCATTACAAACATATGTGCAATACGGGATTCGACCCACTAATATGTGTACATCTCGAATATTGGCCGATAATAGATCATAAAGAAGTTGTTATTCCAATATTTAATCAGGAAGATATCAAACATTATCGTCACATATATTATCACATCGATCAGGTTATAACTGAAGATAGATATGTCGAAGTTATGCAAAAGACCGGTTCTGCATTTACAGAAGATTCTGAAGTTGATAAGTTAGAAGTTCAGAATGTTTGGGTTCCTTCTCAGGATGCGAATAAAGAACATGCTGGAATATTCTGGTTAAAGCCAACTTCAAAGTGTAGAACACTCGGTGATTTGTATAAGACGTATGAATCAAAAATCAAGATATTGTTTGGATCTTTCAAGTAATATCATTATGAAAGGATGCGAAAATTAAGTGGGAATTAAATTACAAAGATTGAATTTGGAACATGAATTCCTTGTGGATATGATCACAAATAATGGATTCATAATCAAGAAAGATCAAGGATTCAATACGAGTATTGATCAGATGATTAATACTTCCAAATTCATGGATTGTGAATATAGATGTGATTGCGGTTCATTCATAGGTCAAGATCTCGTAGGTCAAAAGTGTCCAAGATGTGGTTCTGAAATTGCTTTACATTCACTCAACTTCCAATATACTGGTTGGATCGATCTCGGAGATCATCATGTAATCTCTCCGGTATACTGGGCAATAGTAAAACGTGTTCTCGGAAATAACATGCTTCGTTTTATTATCGGTGATTATAAATCCGATTTCTCTGTTCAGTATAATGAAAACAATACTGATTTTGAAGAGAATAAAAAGAATAAGAAAACCGGTAGAGTTTCTCAGAATGATATTGCATATATCATCAAAAAGATACCGTTAAACAAACATCGTTTTCAGGGACTTGGTTTGGATGGTTTTTATAGGAACTTTGAAGAGATAATAACAACATGTGCTCCTAAGAGTCATCCTGAATTACAAACACTTCTTGACAATAAATCTGCAGTATTTACATCGAAGATACCTATATATTCAACTGCGTTTCGTCCAGTATCAAAAACATCTGAAACCATGTTTTATCCGAAAATAAATAAATGGTTTTCTCAGATAGCTTCTATCTATAAAAAGATAGATGATATGGTATTAGATATCGAAATAATTCAAGCATTGAACTATATTCAGAATTGTTTAATACAAGCCACAGATTTTCTGATAGCAAATGAGATCAAAGGTAAAGAAGGTTTCGTACGTTCGGAAATTGTTGGTGGTACTTTCTCATTCTCAGGAAGAGGTGTTATTACATATGATAATACTCTTGCAGCAGATGAAATTGATATCCCATATCCAACGGCGGTTACAGCTTATCAGTATAGAATCACACACATACTTTGTGTGAGGTATGGGTTAACTCTTGAGAATGCATTTCTGATGGTCAATACCAACGAACGAAATCCATACGTTATACAGATACTCAACGAGATCATAGCCGAAGGCCAGTGGGTTATCATGTTACGTGAACCTACAAACAACCTTGCATCGATCGGACTATTCCGTATCAGAAGATATAAGTTTGATGATGATACAATATCTCTGACAACTGAACCTCTGAAAGGATTCAATGCGGATTTCGATGGTGATGCATTGAATATGACTTTTCTTCCGAAAGAACTTGTACCATCATTCGAACTATTCCATTATTCATGCTTTACAGATAGAATCACTGGTGATGTTGATATATCTTTAAGAGAATGGAATGGCATCTCTCTCGGTATTATGAGTGAATAATAAAATCGGGGGCATTACGCCCCCGTTCATTTTATTTGAAAGGATGATTTAAATGAATTTACACGAAAGAATGAAACAGTATGAAGCTGTATCACAGACATATCTCATGAGAAGAACACCGGTCATCATCAGACTTGATGGTGTTGCTTTCCACACATTCACCAAGAAATTTGACAAACCTTTTGATGATATGTTCGGTAGAACAATGAGACATGTTACACGTCAGCTTGTTGATAATATCCAAGGATGTGTTATGGGTTACACTCAGTCTGATGAGATATCACTTGCTCTCCAGGATTACAAGAATCTTGATACAGATGCATGGTTTGGATATAATGTTCAGAAACTTGTTTCTGTATCTGCCAAGATGGCAACATATGAGTTTTACAAAGCATTCGAAAATGTTCTTTGTGGACATGATCCACATAGATGTTTATCAATCTATTGGCCTGCCTTGAAGGATAATAATGTTGGATTTGATTCACGTTGTTGGAATCTCCCATTTGAGGAAGTAAACAATTACTTTATCGATCGTCAACAGGATGCCGAGAGAAACTCAATAAATCTTCTGGCACAACAGTATTACACTCAGAAACAACTTGACGGAATAAATATCAAAAGATTACAGGATAAGCTTTTCAGAGAACAGGGAGTCAATTGGAATGATCTACCAATTGAACAGAAGAGAGGTTATGTTTATATACCGAGGAGCAATCCTAAATTTGACGAGTATAATCGATTCACACCAATATTCTCAAAGGACCCTGAATTCGTAAATTCGCTCATAAGATTTGATAAGGAAGATGTTTGAAATGGCGATAGGAGATTATTTGCCATACAGATTTTTGTGGCCATCTGACGAAGAATGGTTACAAGCTGTCTTGGCTGCTGAACGTTATGATTTATTAAAGAAACCTAATGGGGAGGAAAATAAAAATGATCAGTAATAAAGACGGTAATATGAGTGCGTATAATAAACAAACAATCATATATTCCAATTATAAAACTTTCGATGATTATGACAACTCGGTTGATGAAGATAATATCGGGTGGCAGATACTTGATAGCATAAGAGAGACTGCCAAAAATTGTGAAGATATAATGGGATTCACATGCAAAGACTACACTGTGGTATTCACACCTACCGGTATCAGATCTGAAACAATAACGCTTTTGGTTAATATCCTTTCAAATAAAACAATGGTTATTGTATTGGGTATGCCAGATTTTGAAGACAAGGATGTTGCCAAATTAGTGTCTGATGAAATAAAAGAAAAACTTGAATACTTATAAAGGAGACGTAATAATGTCATATATGAAATCATATATTATCAGTTTATTCTGGGAAGGTGTATTTACTCAAGCCTATGTCACAGGTGGTAACAAAAGAGCTGCAATCAGAAAGTTCATATTAAATGTCAAACCAGAATGGATCGGTGATCTTTCGGAATTGAAAAAGACTCAAGATGGTGATTATAAACTTTCTTTGAGTTCTCCAACTGGAGTTGAAGTGTTTGTCACATTTAATATCCGACAAATAGACACAGAATCAGATTTTATTATGTTATCCATGAGCAATATACATGATCATTATACATCTACAGATTAATGAAATAAAAAGAATTGGTGGGCTTTCGCCCACCTTCTTTTTTATAATTTTATATGTATATTATTTATATGACATAACAAAGAAAAATTTAATTCCATTCGGAGGTGAATTCAATGAATGAGATCGGCGAGATTGTCATTATCGATACATCAAATTCAACCATCATGTGTGGTTGATATAATTAAACGGTTGATTTATCCGTTATTATAAATCCTTGAATGTACCATCCATACATTCAAGCATACGAATATAAACCCAGTATATGAATAACGCATATACATGTATTCTTTGTTATGTCATTATTAAATGTGTATATGAAAGGATGTTTAAAATGAAAATTATTAAAATGGGCAATGAAGAAAATTTATTTCCTAAATTTCAAGTCAAATGCAAGTATTGCGAAACAGAATTTGAGATAGAGGATTGGGACGATGTTTATATCAACGATGTGTCCGCATTTTTAAATAAAATCGAATGTGGATGCGATTGTCCAAAGTGTGGTGCTGAAGCAAGAGTACCAGAAATCGGAAATGATCTGATATTCACATACATATTAGGAAAACCAAGATGTGAGGTAAAAGAATATATAAACTCACTTTGGAAATGGACACGCAAGTTAAGTTTTGATGAGAAATCGTTGCTCAATGTTTCTTTAATAAACAAACTGCCGTTGCAAGAAGATATGTACCGAAAGCACTTTATGAAAGAAGGATCATGGTCGAAAGATACCAATAAAAAGAAGAATAAAAAGAAGGGTGATAAGTCAAAATGATTAATTTAAATATAAAACCAATTGAATATTCATCAGCAGATAAGCATGAAGCTATTGAAATTGATTTTATTGAAAATTGTGAATCTGGTTGGTTGTTTGAAATCAGACATATCGTTGATAAATATGATAATAACAATTCAAACACAACTGATGAGCAGAATCACATATTGCGAGTTCCGATTGATACAAAATTAGAAAAATATAAAATAATAATTGAGGATGTGGACGAATTAGAATTGGTTCGGAGATATCCACAAATTGCATTTGCATATACAGCATATACATCTCAAAGGTGCAGATGTATGAAATATGTAGTAACACTTGAAAAATCGGAAGATAATGCACGTACACAAAAATATGGCAAAATTCCTTCTGAGTTAGATATTTATATGTCTAATGTGCCTCTCCGTCACAACTCGTTATTGATACGCAGTAAAGACCCGATCAATCTCAAAGAATATATTAAAGGTTCTTATACAGGATTAACGTTTATGAATACTGCTGGAAAAGATAACCCAACACCTTTGATTCATCCGCATTTTCATAGATATTATGTAAAACAGTTGGATGATTATAACGGATATTATGCAATGTATGAAATCGGAATGTTCATTGATGGAAATGGATGTTTAGTCGATAAAACTCATTCTGGTATCACATTAACGAAACCAATCATGCACGACATAAGGGATATATTAACTCAAATTTACCCATACTTGTGGGAAGAGGAGGATTATTAATGGACAATATTAAAAGCATTCTTGAATTATTATTGGAAGAGCATTCCAAATGTCAAGAATTGAGAGAAAAGCTTAACCAACCAGCAGCGAGTACATGTGATGATGAGATAATAACTCTCAAAGCGGTTATCCGAAATAAAAGATCTGAAATAGCAAAATGCTTCAATTCGGATTTGAAATATAATGTTGATTAAAATGAAAGGATGTATGTATAATGAATGAAATTGTAAAACGAGCATGGAACCATAAAAGAGGAAAAATCAGACTCTTTATATCACAACCGTTTACGGGTTATGATGTATCACAGATAAGAAAACAACGCGAATTGTTGCATGATGTTTTTGCACAATATTGTGGATGCGGTAAGGATGATATCATTCTTTTAGATCAGCTTGATCCAAAGGATTCGTATGATGCAGAAAAGAATTTCTGCAATGAAGAAAATCGTGAAGCTTATAGATTTTGCAGATCAATCGGTATTATGAAAGATGCTGATTGTGTGATATTCTTCGGCGATTGGAGAGGTTCACGTGGATGCAAACTTGAAAAAGAAATATGTGATAAATACAAGATCCCGACATTTGATCAGTATAAATTACTGAACTGGATTACACGATCCAATATCCATGATAAAGAAAAAGTGTTAAAAGAACTTTTTGAATATAATTATAGAATAAATGGTATCGCAACATCAAATCCATATTGTATGGATGATGTAATATATGTCTCTACCAAATTAAAAGAAAAGGGTATGTATGAAGGAAGGATGGTTGTTGTTACCCGTTCACCAGTTGTGGATAAAAAGCAGATCAAACGTCTGAAAGTTCATCTTATGGATTTTGAAGATGATTATTTGGATTTTGTAGTATCACCGAAAACATCCATTGATCTTAAAATGGATTTCGGTTATGACCGCATTCTCGTAACGGGAATGTCAAAGTTTTAAAATGGAGATGATGATATGGATAATATTATTGTAACAAATAGGACTCTTATAAGTGTAATAGATGCAACATATGATGTTGCAAGACAAATATCTTTGGACAAACCACCAAAAGTTTGTAATGTTTCAAATATATTCAATATTAGTGAAACCAATGGCACTGGTACCATCTATGCTTATTCAAATAGGATATTTGGGTGTTGTCCAATAAAAATAAGTTGGAATCGTAATACTGACGAAATATTCATTGGGATATATTCTGCAGATAATAAGCTAATCACGATAAATCGAAACAATATTCAAATTGATACTAAGCCATTAGAGCGTGCGGGTTTCATGGTTTCATCTGCTTTTCAAAAATTATATAACACATTGAAATTCGGTGTATTTGCAAATATTTATAGAAAAATTTATAGTGGGGAAATGAAAATGAATAATAACGAAGAAAAGAAAGAATCTAAAATAATATCCCAAATTGAGTTGTATGATATTATGAATGAATACATGAAGCCAACTATCAAGAAAAATGTAGAAGAAGGTGGTCGCTTCTCTTATTGCCCTGGTGCGGGTACGTTCTATTGGTATTGTATTAATACTTCGTCGAAAGCGAATATCGGTGCATACTTTGAAAAAGGGCGCTGGAAGATTTGGACAAATTTGAGAGATAATGTGAATATAACGATGGATGACAACATCATTTGCTTTAACACAAGATCTAAGTTTGATGATTTTTCAGAAGAATTCATGCGGGGATTATATGATAAATTAAAGGATTATTTCTCTGATTCTCATTACTCAGTATACTGTGACACACTAACAAAAGCAATAGAAAAAGCAGTAACAGATCCAAATGGATGGGAATCAGTTAAACGGGAAACCCTTCATCCAACTTACTGTTATAATCAATATGGAAAACTCGAACCTGTAATAGATCCTTTCGTGTGTGCCAAGATCAATAATGATATTAAAGATAATAAATCAGAAACAGAAAATGATGAAAAAGAAATCGAAACTATCAATCTTCTTCCGATAAAGAAAGTATTCTTCAATAAGACAAAGAAGACAACAACCGTTGTATTCAAAGATACAAATAATAATGATAAAGTTGTTGTGTCTAAGACATCTCCTCGCGATAAATATGATCCGGAGATGGGTCTTGCAATGTGCATTGCAAAGGAATATTTCGGAAACAGAAACAAGCTTGCAAAGTTTGTTGAAGAATGGTTGAAAGAAAATGAACCAAAGAACAAACAAATTGCAAGAGATGAAAGACGTAAGAAACTTGCAAAGAAGAAGAAAGAGAAAGCTGAAAATGCTGAAACAGATAAAACCAATGAATCGAAAGATTTAAAAGAAACCAAATCTGCATCAAAAAATAATAAAACCAAATCAAAAACAAAACGATTTTGTGACGAATGCAACTGTCCGCCAAACAACGAAGAGGAAGATAAATAAATAATTCTTTATCATCCTAATACAATATAATACAATCATAAGCGGTGACTGTCACTGCTTTTGATATAGTTCACAAACGGAACAGATGATGGATATCGTTCTCTGTCGTATGGTACCATGGGATGACCACCTGAAGACACCTATGATGGGGATGGTCAATGATTGAAATCTGAAGTGTATCGTTATATTCCACACTCCGGCTTGGGGAGGCCCTTAAAACAAAACACGTCATGACGTGGGAGCTTAGCGGCTCACCTCTATCGAGAGGGCTTGAGTTGGATGGGTAGGTTCGATCCCGAAATGGGTATAACGAGCGTTGTGAGCGAACTCTGGGAATTGTACAATACCAGAGCTTATAAAATACTGGGGTGTACAGAAGCCAACTTCTGTATTCCTGAGGGACTCGATTTTCCCCCGAAATAGCTGAATGGACTGCCGGTAAAATGTGCTAACTGGATTACAAGTGAGAGCTACTTCCAGAGCCAAGGATTGGAACCTCCACCGGCAGTCCTCTGATATTTCACCCGCATATGTTTAACAGTCGTTTTACGGACAGTTTAAAAGATGACATAATAAGTTCATCCCTCTGGCATATGCGGGTTTGAAATATATTTAAATATACCTGAGTATCCGAATTGGTTTAGGAGCTTGACTCAAAATCAAGTGTCGAAAGACAACTGTGGGTTCGAGTCCCACCTCAGGTACCAATAATGTGGACTGGCATGTCACTGGTTCGACTCCGGTTCCGGAAGCCTTTGTGCTTCTGGATAGCTCAGGAGTGGGAGAGCACCCAGTACACATTATACCAAAGAGAAATTATTAACATGCCAGACATGGTGGGTAATAAACGCCCGGGGATGAGACGTTCTCGGTTAATGATTTCTCAGAGTTTGAACACACCTGAGGACTTCTGATTGTCTTGAAATGATATATAGCTTTCAGAAATTATAGGTTAATGGTCGTGAGGGTGTGTGGGAATTAACTAACCCATTATGACGGCGTGATCTTGGTCCGGATGGCGGCCACACGTTAGTAGCGAATCATAGTTCAAACTTATGTTTCTTGATCGGAGGCGGTGCTCAGTGCATGTACGTTAAACCGTCGACGTTATGAAAGGAAGTTTGGGAAGACTTCATGACACTCGGGGTTCGTCACCCTGAATATACGTGATATCAAGAAACAGTATGCTTGTTGCTGATGGAGATGTGACCAGATTGTTTGTGTCACCGTTTTAAATGAAAACTTCCTACGTAGTTCAAGTAAGAGACCATCCTTCGGGTTATGTGGCTCAATGTAAGAACACCATCAGCAAAGTATATTTCTGCGTAGTCAAGTGGTCAAGACAATGGACTTTGACTCCATGATTCGTTGGTTCAAATCCAACCGCAGAAGCCATGGGCTTTCAGACCCATAAGCCCATAATGTCATCATTACGATGGCACAACATCCTTTCACATGATGGGTGGTATGGATAATATTATTCATACCGCCTATGGAAGATTACAAGGTTATACCTTGTTCATATAGAATATCTCCAAGTAACCTATACGGATATGTGTGATTTACGGGGGCATATGCCCCCAACTTATTTTTCTTCTTTTCATATGTATATTATTAATATGATATCAACAACAATAAATTTTTAATGATATCGGAAAGGATGTATTAAAATGAAAAATGAGAAATCAAAAACAAAAAGGTTCAAAACATTCCTCAACAACATCAACTATGATGAAAAAAAGATGACGGTTGATGTTGATGGCATCAGTGTCATTCTTGATTGGGATGATGAGAGTACTAAATCATCTTATCTCGATCACGATTATCATACATTGACCGGAGAATGGTTGATTATGATTAATCAAACAGATCGACCATCCAATCAACTTATGTTTGACTTCTATCATGAAGTCGGACACATAATGCTGGAGCTTGGAGAATTGTCTACTGAACCATTCATGAAATGGTATAAGGACAGATTCTTCTTCAATGAAACCAGTATAGAAGAACTGGCTGTGGAAGCAACATGTGACGAGTACGCATTCTTGAAGATGGATTGCCCTCGTAATATTGAGGGTTTACTCCCTTTGTTATCCGCAATAAGTGTTGCGAAGAAATACCCCGACAAAGATATCGAAGAAATAAAGGAATACTGTTCATCTGTCAATGATATACTTAAAGACAGGAGAAAATACTTACACAAAATTTCAAGCGAAAATACCCCATCAGCATCCCCAATGTTTGTTCGATCAAATCGATCACCGAAGTTCTCCCCAGATGTAGTTAAAAGGAAAAAGTTCCTTGAATACTGCAAAGCTATGGGATACGGTTCTAAAAGTGCAGATCATGTGAAAACCGATTTGCACCATGCGTTGGATAAATTGTATATACAATATGATTTATCCGAGACTTTTCCAGAATTATGCGAAAAGTTTATTTCTGCATTAACAGATAAGAACGACATGTTTAGTATTCCAAAATATAAATATGTCGTAACAAAAGAAAAACCGGATAATTGGAATGATGAGTATCACACTTATTATTACAATATAAACGGGAAGTATACCAAAATAAGAAAACTTCCCGAAGCTCCGGAGTGGTTGTCGGATACATTCTGGAGAAGGTTTAGTATTGATCCTAATGCCGTGATATCAGGCTACAGGATCAAATTCGAGAAACTTAGAAAATTTCTCGAAGAAAAATATAAAGCGTGGAAATGGGAAGTTCACGCTGATCAGAGAAACATAATCCAGAAAACCGTTGAGCATTTTGCTTTGGATTGTGTATTATCACATGGAGAACTTTCTAAAGTCCGTGTTGAAGAATACGTGCTGTCTCTCAAAGGATGTGGATACAACACAACTATCAAAAAGACAACAGAAAAACTGTTATCATATAATGAGAGAAAGGCGTTAGAAAAGGAGAATAAAATATAACGAAAGAAATGTAATGGGTGTTTAATATCACCCATTACATTTTATAATATTAAATCCAGGAGGTAATATAAAATGAAAAATTTAATCAAGAAGGGTCCAAAGTTTTTCAGGTACAAGGCACACTCATTCAAGTGTGGTGATTACACGCTCGAAATCAACGGTGAGAGATACCCTGTTGAACTCAAGTACTGTGGTCCAGAGGATCTGAAGAGCGATAGTGAACCTGCGTTCGATTCCTCAAATATCCATTTCACGAGAGATCTCATAAAAGAGACAGGATTAATTCCCAATAGAAGAATATATCCCGGTGAGATACTTTCTGATGAAAAATATGTACCTGGTGTCAATATCGGTATCGGGGTTCCGGCTGAGAGATTCGTATCTGGTGAGGTTAAAATCTATCATGGAGATGAACTCATTAAACCTGACGACGTTATCGTATCTGATGAGAATTGGATAATTGATACAAGTAAAGTGAATCTCGGATCATTATGGAATCTCACAATCGACGATGACCCAAGGTTCCAGAATACAATGATTATGATAACTCGAATATATGGATCATGCATTGAATTTGCATACCAGACGAGGGTTGTGTATTCTCCTGAGTATTCACATGTTGAAGCTGCAGAAGGTAGATTGGTGTTTAACTATCTCAGGCATAAGGGCGAATCTACCAACATTAATGATTATGTTGATAAGATTCATCTCACACTGGTGAAGGATAACACCAACAACGGTGCTGATATGGATAGGTCTAATGATGATATTATGTATCCTCGTTCATACGGTATAGGTGGTTATCGTGAAGATTATCCACCGGTAGAATTCCGTAAACGTTCGAAACGCAATCTCGATGAGGATTGTGACGATTGTGACGACGAGTATTAATTAATAATGGGGCCTTTGTGGCCCCATATTATTTTATTTTGTGAAAGGATGAATGTTATGAAAAATGCAAACGATTTTGAAAACAGCAAATATAATTCTTTGACAAAACTTGAACAGAAGCTTGTTGAAAAAGTTATAAATATCATCATTGAAAATCATAGTGACGATGAATGGTGGAGGATTGATACCGCCATTAAATCCCATGTTTACTATACGCTATCACTTCGTCTACAAGATGAATCATTCAAAGAGCATTTTGAAGAAGAACAGGCTCGTTTATTGGAAGAAGAAAAAGAACGAGAACGTATTGAAGCAGAAGAAATGAAAAAAGAGCAAGAAGAAAACGAACAAACGGAAAAAGAATCAGATAAAATAATAAATGATATTTTATCTGAAATAGAATAAATAAACAGGAGGGTGTATTATGTTTTGGACAACATCACATGATAGATTGAAGGAATGTATTGAATATAGTTATATCCGACAGTTTGTAATTGACAAAATAGTGTGTATGACAGAAGATTATTTCTGTGAAAAGAAAATTAAGAATGATTATTATCCACGCAATATCAATAAAATGTGTTCGTTCACATTTTATTTGAATGATGATGAATATGATTGGTATATGAACAAACTCGTCAATCGTTTGGAGATAGTGATAAAAATGAAACACAAGTATCTTCCTACATTCCAGGAAGTGTTCAACTATGAGATATATTATGATCCAACACGATCACATTTGATGTTTGATAAATTGGTAGATAAAAATATCGATAGAAATAAGTATAACAATCTTGAGGCAACAAAGTTATTAGTGTCGGAAGAAACATATCCAATATTTGAAGAGTATGCAAAACTTCTCAATGAGATAGTTGAAAAGAAGAAGGAAATTTGGGAGTTATTCGAAGTAAGGACAAATCCCGGTCAGCCAACTGCTTCAACATATATGGTTGATGATTTCATTCATAAATTTGAAATGGAATTATCATGGATGAAATCTGAGAAATATGTATCTGACAGAATATCTTTTGATGATTTCCTTAAGATGGATATCGATGATTTAAATTACAACAATACCATCTATCGTTTAGCCGATAGAGATCCTGTTAAGATAGCAGAATTGTTTGATCATATGAAAACGGTATGGATGCTCGGTAAAGACTATAGGATTTCCAACGTATATTTGAATGGTTTATTCTATATCGAGAATTGTGATCTGCAGGATGTGTCCGAATGTGGATATGACACAATCGACATTTTATGTTCGGATGTAAATGATACAGAACCATATAAAGTTGTAGAAATATATTTAAAAGAAGGAAATACTAATGAATCTAATCCAAAGAACTAATAAAATATGTCGTGAACATGGTATTGATCATAATGATTTGATACTATGTAAAGATTTGGAAGAGTGTATCGGAACAGATACAAAACCAACATTGATAGGTACGGTTATTCATTTTAAACGAGCAAATTCAAAATGGGTGCTTGCACAATATTTGAACGGTTGGTCATTTGTTCATGTATTTGATAGCAACGGGGATGCTTCAGATATATTCTACAAATTATATTATAATTATAATATAAAACGACCGACTATTGCGTCTATATTAAATATCTCATTGAGTGAATTAAATATTATATGGACGGGATGCAAACATCCATCTCAACAGAAAGGATGAAGAAAATGAATGTTAAGAATGGATATACAGAAGTATCAACCACCGATGATATGTGGTTGAGTCTTCGTATAAATTGGGATCCAAATGAGGATTATTATATAACTTATCTGGAATGTGAAGATGTATCTGATTTACATCTTCACTCCATAGAATGTAAATTCCTTAAGTTCAATTCTCTCAACAAAACACTCATATTCGTTGACAGCTTTGGTGTCAAACACGAAATAGATCCTGTCAATGAACATACGCGTGATTCCATAAGAATCTACAGCATCATTAGTTATTCAATTCTTGAAAAGGAAACATGGTTTGAAATAGCGACTATCCCGTTTGATCAACACTTCTTCAAACTTGGTCATTGTTATATGGTCAAAGAAACACGTACTGAAGATCCAAAACCAATGATGTTAATTGGAATGGATTTTGAACAAATGCATTTCGTCAGAGTAGCTGATCCTGAACGTTTCAAAGATCCCGGAATACAACACATATTTGTCAAAGCCGAAAGATATAAAAGAATGAAGAAACCATATTGGTTCCAAGCACTTATGGAAGGAGATGTGTGGTCAAATGATAAGTATAAAGAAATGGCCGAAGATAATATTAAACAGGAAACGGGATCTGAAGAAATATCTTGATTCATTATCTGTGGATCAAAAATGTAAATGTGGAACTGTCATCAATTTCACGGATCTAAATGATCTGGAATATCATGGATGTCAAACAGATGAGTTTGGAAACAAATCATATATTTTGTATTATACTTGTCCATATTGTAATAATACCGAAACTCTTTCACATAAGAATCTTGATTATGTGTCAAAATGGATTATCATAAATGAAATAGATTTGACACATTATGAAGAAATGGCGAATATAACATACTCGCCACATATTGAAAAAGATAGAGTTGATATTTATTATAAATACCATGCATATTGGATACATTTCAAGTACGGTGTCAAAGTACCACATTCATCAGAGGATGATGAAATATATAAGAAATTTATCAACAATAATGGACTTGTGGATACATTGACAATGGATGATGGTAGTTTCATTGATTATCATACATTCCATGTATTATTATCGACAATTGAGCAGAATGAATTACATGAGATATTGGAAGCGATAACTCGTGAAAAACATGCTCATTATATTACCGCGGTTGAATATTCGCGTGATTATAATAGTAGAGGAAATAGCGATGGACATCTGATATTAAAGACAAATACTGGGGCGGGTATCAGACTTAAATTGCGTGATAAAGAAGGTGTTGGTTGTTTTGATGTATGTGGTACCGATTTGATACCTAAAGAACATCTTCATGCGTTTCATAAAGATTTATGATAGATCGGGGCATTACGCCCCGATTTCTTTTTTGTTGTATGTATATAATTTATATGGATAAAGGAACGGAAATATCATACAGAAAGGAACTGATACCATGAATGAGATTGGAGAAATCGTCATTATTGACACATCCGATTCAACCATATTCTGCGGTTGATATTGAACAGTGATTGGTTTGGTCACGATAAATAAACGACCATTGATATTGGTGCAACAATATCAATCATCCGCAACAAACCTATGCGTCCGTTCCATGTATCCATTTAATTATGGTACAATCATAATTAATTTTAAATGTCGAAGCAACATAAAACCAATGAAAGGGGCGTGATTATATTGTACGCATTTATTGGTGATCTTCATTTGTGTGCAGGCAAGTTACCACGAATGGATTATGTTAAGTCATTAAACAAGTTCCTTGGTATAATCAAAAATCACAAAGAGAAATGCCATGGAATATTTGTGATCGGCGATTTGTTCGATAAGAAATTATCGGTAGAAGAATTGGAATTTGCTTCGGCGTTTCTGGTCAATCTCGTTTGTAATGGTTGTGGTCGTGGTAGTAGAGAACATGTGCCTGTGTATTTTATACATGGAACATATACTCATGACTATGAACAATATGAGATATTCATGCCGATGTTGGAGAAGATTGATAATGTTCGAGTATTCTACACCGATACTGCATGTGCAGGTGTATTAGAAAATGGAGCAAAGATATTGTATCTTCCACAACAATATGGAGATGTAGACTATTCCGAATACTTTTCTCATCAGTATGATATCATCATAGGACATGGACCATTATCTTCAGAAACGAAGAATCCATGTAAATCAACCAAGTACGAAATAATGCATTCGGCTGAACTACTCGGATCTATTTCGAAAATATGCGTATTTGGACATTTCCATGGATACACAGACTTTGGAAATAATGTATATTATTCCGGTCCGTGGTTGAGATGGAAATATGGTGAAGATATCGATCGCGTGTTTTTCATATGTAATGATAACTTCGAAGTTGAAACATTCCCAAATGATATCGCATTAAAGTATGAAACATTTACAGTACACTCTCCGGATGAATTAAGAAAAATGGTTTCTGATGAAATAAACAATCCACATCGATTCATCATCTATTGTAAATCAGATGAACTTCCAGAATATCATGGAATAATGAATGCATACAAAAAGAATCAATATCTGAAATACCAAATCATTTCAACAGATGATGAAGAAGATATTGATACTCTGGAATTACCAGAAGAGCATACAAACAAACCGATCCTTGAACCAATACCGGCTTTGATAGAATATGTCAAAGACAAATATCTCATTGACGTTTCCGAAGAGGTGAAAGACTATGAGTCAAAAATCAATCGAGATAAACAAGAATAACATTCCCGACGATGTTAAAGCGGAAGCTGAACATAATGCTTTGATGTATGGAGATTCCTATGTAATCGTGGGCAAACTTAAAGACTTAATCGAAAAGTATGGTCTGGAAGCATATCATAGGTATCTTATCGACGGGACAATACCAGAGGAGGTAAAAGATTATGAGTCAAAAATCAATCCGAGACAATAGTTTGGGCTGTGAAGAATCTGAGGGAAATGCTGAGATAGAGGTTGATAATGTTATAAACGATAAACTTGAAACAGAATCGATTGAGACCGGCACAACTGTTGATAATTCATATGATAGATGGAGAAAGAATCTCAAGGTTGTGAACGTTGCAAAATTCGATCAGAAATATTTCCGACGCGGTTTAGCATATCATGTTGATAAATGTGGATATGGTGATAATGATTTTCATGGTATCATGGTTAGTGTAGATGAAAACACTCTCAAGGTGATGAAGCTCGGAAGAGATATAAACTGTGAGGACGATACTGAGATTGTTGAAATCTCATTGGAGGAATATATGGATGGTCGTTGGCATATCGTACGTTTAGTAGAGGAGGTATAATATATGATTATTCCAGAATGGAAAATGGAAATGATAATAAACTTCTGGTTCGATATGTTGAGAACAAATGAAGTTTTCAGTAAGAAGGACTATTCAATTCAGGATGGTTCCTGGTGTAGTGTTGGTACTGAGAAGAGATTTGAATGGAGATGGGGTAATAAACATCCTGAAGATTTTATCAAGAATCATATAATCGGTTGGAATTATGTGTCTGATAAGACTGGTTCTGTGGCTGATCAGTGCATAGAAATATATACCGGTATTGAGCGTGATGAGATAGTTGCTACACCAAATCCAAACGAATACTATCGTAATTATGCTGCAGAAATGGCAAAAAATATCAACATCGTGATGAAATTCGATTCTATTGAAATGGACAACTTGTCAAAGTTCGAGGCGTTCTCACGTGAAGATATGGACAAGCTCTTCGAGATGCTTAAGGATCCGGACAAGGTGGTTGATGACTATTACAAGAAATATCCAAAATTTGAGTATGATATGAAGATGGAGATCGATCGCTACATAATAAGATATAAGGGCGACCGTCTCATTAAACTTCACTTCACTGCTTCGAACAAGATTCTTCCCAAAGAAGGATTATTCATCGGATTTGAAGGACAAAAGGATGATGGTTCTCCGAGATACTATGTATTCAAGGTTGTTGAGAAAACTCGCAACATTAACAAGAATCATGTAAATCGTGACAATGCATCTTATATTGCCGAGTTTCATGGTTACTTCACACCTACGGAAGAAGAAATCGAAAACGCTTCATTCCAGTGGATTGTTAATGAAGAGATCATCAAAACGGCGAATCACGAAGCTCGTCTTACTTGAGGAGGAAATAATATGATATTTTTAGAAAATGTTCGTGCAGAATTCATGGTTCAGGATGTCTCGGTTGAAGGTGGTGAAGACAGACATTTCGAAATCGATCTTAGGGCGATGATTGGTGATCGTATCGGAGGTAACGTAGTTCTCGATATTCCAACAAGATATCCATATTCATTATCGATTGAAGAACGTGTGAAAAGCACATCATTAATTGACAAGCGTTTTGATATTGAATACACATACATACCCGTTGTTTCCGGAATAGTATATATCTCACTTGATGAGATACAAGAACTCAAAAAGGATCCATATAAGTTCTGTATTGAAAACGGTATCATTGAAGGTAATGAAGAGACCGAATCTGATGCTGATGAAACATCTGCAGATCAGGAGGATGAATGATATGTTAGATATACCAAAGAAAAGACATAAGGATTACAAACGCATCGTTACAATGAAAAGACTGGATACTTCAATCTACCGTGAAGGACTTCCTTATTTGGTAAAGTTCAATGGGGATGAGAAAGGTAAAGGTATCGACTATGGTGATGGTAAAGTCGGTATATGTATCGAAGCATCCGGTGGTAGTCTCACATTCGTATTCGTAAGCGGAACATTTATTCATGAAGAGTATAATACCAAAGTCGTATCGATCTCTTGTAAATATCTCGATAGCAGTAAGATTGAGATCATTCCATATTGGGATGATATAGAGGTAACGAAACTCATCGATGCTGTGAAACATGACCCAGACAATTTCCACGGATACAATTATTGGAATGAGGAAGTTGAAATATATAATCAGAATGATATTGAAAAAGAATCATTAAACGATAATTTCAGAATCACAATTGATGGTGAAACATATCCATTACTCATTCCAAAGTTTGATAAGGATGAACAATATGATTTCAACATGGATGCTCTACAGATTCTCGAAGACAAAGATTTGACCTGCTTAATTCATATCAAGAGAAAACATCTTGACAAATGGGCGACTCATGGTGATTTCAAAATTAAGGTGCTTCACAATCCTGACGGTTTCCAGATGTTTCACACTCTTAAAACGGATGATGAAAATATGGAACTTAAAGACACATGGTTTCCTGGTGATATACTTTCCAATATTAAGGGAATACAGATTGAAACATCAACTCCTACAAAAGATGATACTGAAGATGTTGATACTGAGAAAGTTGATGTATCATTGAGAGATTGGAATGGCATCAAACTTGGGAATGATAACGTGAGTGAAGAAATAACAAAAGATGTCGAGACCGAACCTAAAATGGTAAGATTCCATATCAAGGATTGGGATAAAATTATTGATCCAGATTCATCTGTGAATGAATACCCGTTATTTGTACGCGATGAACATTCCAACGATCATTGGATATTCAATTGTGATGTACTCTCAAAAGCGTTGTGTAGAAAGGATGTTATATTCGAGATATCAATCAAAATGAAGAATGGTAGAGCACAATCATATTGCTCATGTAATGCTAATGATGTGATGGTTCATGTTGGTGGTTCTGTATTAACAGGAAAAATACCCGATAAAAAAGATAAGTATGCAAATGATGCTTTTGTAGAATTCAAAGCATCCGATTGGAAAGAAATGGACTTCGCCCTTGTTAATTTGAGGAGGAATGAATGATATGGAAACATATGACCACAAATCTTTTGGTGATGGTACTATAGAAGTGCCGGAAGATAAAAAGATTCAGGACATGCTCGTTGAATCCGCGGATGTGTCAGATATAATCGAAAATCCATCGATTCTGTATAACATGTTTCTCAAGGTTAATGGACTTAATTACAGATTCAATGAACTCAAAAAAGAATCATGTTTTATATGGAATTGGAAACACCCAAACTTTCTGCATATGATTTTGTGTCCATCCAATGGTTCTACCCATCGATTCTCATTGTCTGGTTCAATAAGAACATGTGATGAATTGTTAAATATCACTCCAGCATATATGATTCCTGAAGAGCATTTTGAAAAATACCATTTGAATCCATTAGTCATCAGATTTGCTGAAGTATGGCATGAACAACTCTTCAGGTTTATTCATCATATAAATCTCGGAAGTCTCATAAAAACAAAACGGGAATTTCTAATATATTGCCCGTATATATCAGACGATGAATTTATGAGGTTATATCGAAAATACAATATACCAAAAGGCGATGACGCTGAATGGGATCCGAAGGAACAGTGTTATCGATCCCTACAACAAATACTCAAGGAGGAAAATGAAAATGAAAAAGATTCCAACATTGTTTGAGCGTGTGTTCGAAAACCACAGAGTTGTGGATATATCAGATAAGGTAGCACCTGGTATGGAATGGGTGCTCAATGGTGAAGGCGTTGCAACCATTAAGGTTGACGGTTCATGCTGTGCGATAATCGATGGTGTCTTCTATAAAAGATATGATGCCAAAAAAGGCAAACCTATTCCAGAAGGTGCTATCAAGTGCCAGGATGAACCGGATCCGGTTACAGGACATCTCCCTTGTTGGGTTAAGTGTTCCGAAGATAATCCGGCAGACAAATGGTTTATTACCGCATATAATGAAATGATTGGTGCTGGGTATGGTTATAGTGATAATCATACATATGAAGCAATCGGTCCTCATTTTCAGGGTAATCCATATAATCTTGAAAAGGATACATTATTCGAGCATGGTTGTGGTGCTTCAATAATCGAAAATCTCCCAAGAACATTCGAAGGCATTAAGGAATATCTTAAGCATACTCCAATAGAAGGAATAGTATTCTGGAAGGATGGAATTCCTCAGTGTAAAATCAAACGTTCTGATTTCGGTTTCTCATGGCCGTGTGAAGGTGCTATAATTAGATCAAAGGAGATATGATTATGGAAAATAAAATACCACAGAAATCTTTTGACGCACAGTTGCATATCATTCGTGATCCACGTTTTGATGTTGATAAGTATAAAGTCGGTGAGCTGTATGTGATCAACAATTCGTCAAAACATATCGATGACAATGTGTGGCATATCAATGTGAATAAAGTAGTAGGAATTCTTAAGTATGTTCATGAAAAATTCTTAACCTTTACGGTGTTAAGATATTATGAACATGACAATACTGTATCTTACAACTCTAAACCTTTGAAAATTGACATAGAAGACATAATTGATAAACAGATCGAAATCGAACGTTTACTCACGGAGACAGAGGCTGCAGTATACTTGATGGGTGCAATATCCAAAGAATGTGCAAAGGACATAATACCCGAGTCGAGTAATGAAAAGCCGGTACTCGCCGACAAATATAAAGGTGATTTATCTCACTTTATTCTTCCAAATTCATTTGGTGAAAAATATTTATACACAGATGGAACACTGAAAAATATTGACATGGGAGAAAAACAATCAACACTTGATCCGAAGGATCCCAAATTTAACAGACTTCTTGGAATTGTACCAGACTATTCCCAGTATCCATATTCCCTGTTCCCATATACTCTCGAACGCACACATTCATATCAGGAACTCCAAGCAGCATACAAAATCAACACTCCAGAAGAGGCTGCAGAGATTGCTAAGAACAGCCAGATGAATATTGTTAACGATATCATGAAATCAGAACCCATTACAGAAAAAGAAGAATCTGACAGATACACAGGACCGGATCCCATTGTGGTAAAAGATGATACAATCATTAATAGATTAAACTACAGATGCCGTACTCCTGGAACAAAACCTGGTGTAGCACTTTTATTCTTTAAAGAGGATGGTTCATTTGCATGTGAATTCTTTGATAGATTCAAGGAATGTATCAAAGTTACATTGAAAAGTGAAGAAACCACGATATCCTTTAGAACATCTCCGAAGAATATAACAGCTAATGAAAATACAATATCCATGAGAAATGGAAATGGTACAATCAAAATAGTGCTCCATAAAGATTCATTCTATAAGATATTTGATGAAATATGTTTCGAGTGATAACTGTATAATACTAAAATCGAAAGGAATGATCATATGCCCACAATGTTAAGAGACTTCGATACAAGAGTCTCATGTATTTCAACTGATGAAGGATCCAACAAGAATGAACCATTAATCCAGTTCGTGAGATTTGCTTCTGTTGCGATGGCTGTGAAAAAACAGTCACTTCTTGAAGATGAGCTTAAGAATGCTGATTACATGAGCATACTATCCGGTGGTGGAAACTCAACCGTATTCAAGAAGAATGATATTATCGATTACTCATACCCAACAGGCATCAGTGTTATCGACTATCCTCTTGCATATGAAATTAATATCGTAAACGAAAAGGGTGAGAAGATTGGTAAGCGTGTATGTTACGGTATCCAGGCTGGAACATTCAACGTTATCACCGGATCAACCCAGTCTTTCAAAACTACACTCGGAATACAGATGTGTGCAAATATAGCATACGCAAACAACGGCAATGTCATCCACTATGATGCTGAGAACAGACTTGTTGTTCAGCGTGTTAAGAATCTGACAAAGCTTCCCGAATCATGGTTTTCTGGTGATGCTCCACGTTATCAGATACGCGGCGGTGCAATCGGTTTTGATACTCTTCAGCATGATATCACAGAGATTGCAATGAACAAGATCAAATACAAGAATATTCTATTAAAGGATACAGGTGTAGTTGATGGTAATAACAAACCTATCTATCTGATGCCTCCAACAGTTGTATTCCTCGATTCAATCTCCAATGTAATCGCCAAGGAATACAATGTTGATTCAAAGGATTTCATGAATGATATGGGTGAGATTCGTGGTAATGCGGATGGTATGAGAAATGCGAAAACATTAAGAGGTGTTCTTACAGATCTCAATCCTCTCATGAAAGAAGCTAACATTATCATTATCACAATTGCTCATAAGGGTACAAATATTTCTGCTGGTGTTATGCCACAGGCTAAACAGTTCCAGTACGGCAAACAGGATGAGAAGATTTCTGGTGGTAAGGCTCTCGAGTATGGTGCTTCTGCACTCATGAACTTCACAAACTTCGGTTCAGAATCTTCACGTTACCACATGGAGTCAGATGGTTTCGAAGGAAATACAATTCTCTTTGAACCATTGAAAGTATCAACAAATGAATCCGGTAATGCAAAGAGTGGTCTCGGATTTGAAATTATTATTGATAAGAGAAAGAATGGTGTGGATAATCTCAGAACACTTGTTCAGTTGCTGGTTGCTAAGGGACGTCTCAAAGGTAATAAAGCTAACTACAAGGTGTGTGATGAGAAGGGTGAAGTAATCTCAAAGAACTTCTCATGGAAACATATCTACGAAGACTTTGAAAATGATAAGGAAACATGCAAAGCATTTATGATAGCAGCAAAGGAAGAGTTGGAGAAGTTTATTTCTCGTGCTGACGATACTGCCGGTACAATCAATCCGTTTGATATCAATGCAACAATCATTGATCTCGATGCTGTTACTTCTGTTTCAGATGCTGCATAAAAGAAAAAAGAATATATGGGATGGAAATATTTCCATCCCATATTTTTTACATTAAAATACATAGTCAAGCTTTCTGGGGTCGATTAAACTATACCGGTGATATCATTTGTTAGTTAAAATTACCAACATATGATTTTGTAATTAATGTATTCGTATCGTTAGATATAAACTGTTTTACAGTTTGACCTAACGGGACACATTTCTTGATAATTTTTGAGAATTCTTTGGCTGGTAAACCATTCCCTATTTTAAAATTATCTTGTTTCATATGAACACCTCCTTGTCAATTTCTATCCAGAAGGCTTGACCATGTATTTTAAAAAGAATAATAAGATAAATGGGGGCATATGCCCCCATTCTTTTTTGTTATTTAATCATCGTATTCCACCAATATCATTCAAATGGATCAGGAACATATTCTTCGAATATAGAATCGAAGAATGAAGGGTTCTTGATATTATATCCTTCCTGCATGTGCTTCGGATCTTCTTTTATATGTCTGGAGAATTCTTTCTGCTCAGACATAACCTTTTTCAATTCAATAGGTTTAACACGACCACCACACCAACCAACATCAATCTGATTGGTGTAATGTATCCAATATACTGGTGGGTATGAGTACGGTGGTTTTGGATCTGGTGAAGAATGTATATGACCGTGTATGTTAAGATTGTTGTCGTTCTCTGCAGGGACATGACAGAACAAAATATCACTCCATACGAAGGATTGAACAACGTATTCGAATCCACATGATTTGTAGAATGATGTATCGAATAAATCATTATTTCCCTTGACAAGTATCTTCTTACATGGAATTGTGAGTAGAACACTCTTAAGAGCTTCTTTATCTTTGAACTCACCATCCACCAGATCTCCCATGTATATGAGAAGATCATCTTCTGTTACTGTACCATTTACATTCTTGAATATTTCATCAAATAATGCACAACGTTTACAATCGGATTTACCTTTCTCAATACGTTTCCACAAATGCCAATCTGTACACAAATACACTTTGTGTTTATTCTTGATAGTAGTATTGATGAGTCGAGTAATATCTTCAGAATGATTTTCTGTTGGATTGGATAAACTCTTCATCAGCTTATCTTCTTTCTGTCTATTGTTCATTTCTTCTTTTCCTCCGATAGATAAATTTTGAATTCTTGGAATTTCCCATCATCATAAAATGATATGAAGAAATCCTCACATATTCCACCATCTACTTCAAATGGGTCTATGTAGATTCCACCTGGCACTACACGAAAATTGATTTTTCTATCCATGTTTTTGAGAAGTAGGATAAATTTTTCTTTATCTGTCAGATGTTTCATTTTAAAAGACCATTTTATTTTTTCTTTTAATCTGTTTATTATATTCGATATCATTTCTTCTTCCTCCTCTTCTTAATAACTCTTTCGAGTTTCTTTTTATCAATATCATTAAGATTTGGTGTTGATAGACCATATCCAGAATTGATATCAGGACCAAAGGTAGCCAATGAATCAAGAATCATCCTGTCAATATGAGAAACATCCCCAGTAGCATAGTTAATTAACTCCTGGTCTTGCCACATTTTACCATACCTGAAATCACGGGCTTTCAGTCCAAACGTATAATTGATGTGTACATGATTCCAATGAATTACATCATACAACTGAACCGTTGTGATCGGTTCTGGCAGCATAGGAAATTCGTCGATTGAATATGATTGAACGTACATTCCTAATAATTTCATCCACAATGAAGATTTGTAATTATGTCCAAAAGCTCTCGGTCGAATATATAACGTATTTGGTTGATAGCCATGTTTCCTTGCTGAATCATATAACCAAGTGAGGTATTCCTCTTTGCTTATACCCACATGCTCACACAATTTGGGTATCGAATCTAACCAGATTCTACCCATACGATCACGCTCAGCACGATGCGAAGGAGCAATTGCCCAATCATATGTATGTATAGGCAATCTCTTTACCGATTTTATCATTTCGTCTTGGTCTGGTGGAGATATTTCAGATATGGTGCTTATTGGTATCATACGACATGGTGAGTTCTCCCTTAAATCTCTTAAAAGTTTTCCCATAAATTCATCCGACATTTCTCTCATGGTCTTAACATCTTCTGGCATCATTACAGGATAAGGTTTATCGACGATCTTTTGTAACCTATCGAATTCCTGATTTGGTTTGAAGTTCTTAGTCGCACCGGTCAAAAGATAATCATCTTCATCTTTCGATTTAATACCATTGATCCATTCAACAGGATACCCAGCTATAGTTTCTTTCTTCATATCTTTCACAGACATTTTAACGGCTGATTTGATACTATTCTGAACTGGTTTAGGTAATCCTTTAATATGTGAAGGATCTGTTAACTGTTCCTCCAACATACACTGAACGAATTCTCTTTTCTCAGACTCACTCAGTTTGTCGTAGAATTCAGGGGTAATCTCTTCTCTGTCGTACATTCATATTCCTCCTCTTTTACTTCTGTGAAATCAACATCAATGATATTGTCTTCATCATATGTTGTCTTCACTGTATTATTGTTCTTGTTTCTCCATTCTGGTTTGAGCATTTCTAAGAATCCAGATGAATCAACATCTTCTGGGTCTATGTGAAACTGTTCATCCGATCCATATGTCCAATGCTCCGTTACTTGAGACATTTCATCTCGACGTATGTTTTCTGAACCCATATGATATCTTACCATCTTATCCTTATACCAGAACGTGAGTGTTATAACAATCCTTGTTCCAACGACACAATCGAACGAATCGTTCCAATAGAATGTAACTTCATGTCCGTTGTAATATACATTTGGATCCAGCCGTTGTAATTCTTTACCATCGACAGAAACATGCAATTCATAATCGAAGGATGCAGTACAGTCGAGGAATATCTCCTTGACTGCTTTTGGATGTAAGACAACAATCATTGCCGATTCATTATCTTCCTTATTCGTTGTCATCTGCAGATGTTTTGCAAACATTTTCATCATCTCTTTCTTTCGCCAATCTAATAAGGTCTTTGATGATTCGTTCAAGCTCCTCCCGTTTAGGAGTTACTGTATCCCATGTTGGTCCTGCATAAACCCCATTGTCGAATAGCTCTTTCAGCTTATTAAGTTGAGCTTTTGTAGGGGGATCTTCTGCGATATATCCTTTGAACCAAACCGATATGTATCCGGTTACACCTGTGAGAAAATCTATTGAAGTGCAATATCCATTATTTATTGCTGTATTAAATGCGTATCTCTTAGCTTCGTCAAAATTCTCAATACCCTTCTGTTTTGCAAGAATTTCAATAAGCTTATCAGTATGCGAAGGAACCGCATATTCAACGGTTCCCTCTGGTGATATGACAACTTCAAGATATGATACAAATGTTTGTTTATGTGTCTCGATATCAAATGGCGAATGCAACACTTCTTGTTGACGTGTCATCGTCGGTCGTTCATTCATCATATATTATTCCTCCTTGACAAATGGCCTTTTAGTTCTTTATTCATTTTAAACATCCTTTCTGACATCTATAAATTAAATTTGATTTTGATGTCATATAAATAATATACATATGAAAAGAAGAAAAAACAAAGGGGCTTTACAGCCCCAATGCTTCATTTATAGTTATTATTTTGATACCGAGATCATGTGCTTTCTTTGTTTTACCAGATTCAAACATTGGATCTGGACGAACAACAAGAACTGTATCCTTTGTGAGTGAGTCAGAAACCTGATAACCCTTCTTTGTCAGATATTCTGTTACTGTCTTATCTCGTGTTCCGGTAAGACAAACTTTTCCTTTATTACTGACATTTGTTGTTGATCTGAATGTGATATGTTTTATCAAACGTTTGAACATATCTTTGTTTGTGATGAACCCTTCATTCATCGATTTGATTGTTGCAGTACCAATACCTCGAACAGATTGTACAAGCAATTTATCAAACTCATCAGGTGCTTCTGTAAAGATATGTCTGATAACATTGCTTCTGTACAATTCATCATTACCGAGAACGGATGTTATCAACAACTCCCATTTCTTTGAATCGACATCAAGGAAAGGTAAAGCCCCAAGCCATCTACACACAGGAACATCCTGAGAATTGTCATGGATGGATTTTATGATATTCTTTGCAGATGTTTCTTTGAATCCGGGTATGCTGGCAATATCTTCAACAGTCAACGTATATAAATCATCTATATCCTTGATGAATCCTTCATCGAATAATGTGGTGATTGTACTCTCACCGACACCAAGCATTTTCATCTTTTCACAATAACGAATTATTGATCCAATCTTTCTACCCTGACATATCGGATTTGTACAGCGTACGGTTTTCAATGATGTATATTCAAACGGAGCACCACATTTCGGACAGTGTGTTGGAAGCTGTATACGTTCGTATCCATCCTGAGCCGAATCAAGAAGATAAGGTACGATGTTATACATAACACGTACGGTATCACCTTTCCTCAGATTCATTTCATTTACTCTATCAAGAGTTGATACGGTGATATGATCTACTGTACGTTTACCATCACAGAACTTAACAGGTTCAACAATTGCGACCGGAGTTATCTTACCGGTCTTACCAAACTGAAATGTGACATCGATGAGTTTGGTTTCATTAATATCATTGAGTATTTTGATTGCAATCTCTTCCTGAGTCTGATTGTCAGGTCCCAATACAGATACAACAACACCATCAATAGAATAATGACGACCACCATATTCAACAGTTGCACCATCATTGAGCTTATCAATTATGAATTGTTGAATCGTGTCGAAGTCATCAGCCGTTGAAGTTACGAGTGATACCGTTTGTAATTCCGAACAAACATACTCATCACCACCAACGGATTCTCTCAATGGAACGAGGCTGATATATTGAGCCAATCCAGCATTTCTGGAATGGATTATTGCATTGACAACATCGAGTGGTTTCAGATATCCTTCAAGCTCATCAATTCCGGCAGAGTAAAAGTTCTCATGTGACATGATTGCTTCGAACTTAACACCATCTGTAGAATCCTTTATATACTTTGATACATCATGATTCTTGAACAGATCAGTCACATCAACCGACTCTCCGTTCTGATAATCACCACGAGTAAAGAATCTACCACTCTTATCAAGTGCAATTGATGCTCCATCGAACTTCGGTTGGATTATTATCTTTGCATTGGGATTGATTCCTTTTCTGTAGAACCATTTCTCGTATGTGTCTTGACCTTCTCTCATAGGTTCGCGGACGCCGTAAACCTTCTTTAAGGTTCCAACCAGACCATTTATAACTCCAGATTGTTTCTGTCTAAGATACGGTCGTTTGTCTTCACCATTTACTTTCAGATATTCCTCAAGTAAGCGATCATATTCCTCATCTGATATCAGAGGTTCCCCGCGATTGTATGCATCAATATATTCTTTCAGTTGCTGTTCGGTCATCATTTCTTTTCTGCCTCCCCAAATAAATTAAAGAAATAATTCGGATCTTTATTGGTTGTCAATATTTCTATTTCGCGATTAGTCAGCCATACCATCCCATTATCGTACGAAGAATGATAAACATATCCCCTATCCAGATTTATGAATGCTTTTGGACTACGTCCATTTGAACCCCATTTGATTTCATGCGATACTTTATAAGCATACACATTTTCATGATCTGTTCTGATAGGTGGAAGTTCAAGAGGTGATAAAACTACATCGATCGTTTCAGGCTTTGAATAATTCTTCCGCGGTGGATATGTGCAACTCTGTGGATCGTCTATTCCATTTTCTTTGTAATTTTCAAACTCTTTCAACCTGGTAACATTTTTCCTATCAAGATGGATGGTTATTATTTCAAGTACCATTGCCATTACTACTATCCTCCGTATTTTCTAACATGCGTATATGTTTCTTTAGGGTATCTGACATATTTGACAGCAGTTCATATGAACTCGATCCCTTTGGAAACAACCATATTGATTTTTTAATATGTCGCCTGATATGGCGTAACACATTATATCTCTTTTCTCTTTCAAGGATTTTGTCTTTCATGTTGGATCAGTCCTCTCTATAAAAATAATTATAATAAGTGGTGGGGCAATTGCCCCACCATTATCAATTATCTTATCAATCCAAATGTAAATCCATTAACAATGTTTCCACCATTATAGACAACATTTGATGACTGACCCCATCCGCTATTTCCTATAGAATCTGCAGGATTGTCAAATTCTATTGGAAACGTTTGACCTGAACCACATGGAATAATCCCTTTATCAATATCCTCCAGTATTCTGGCGAAATCTGATTGATATGCGTATTGATGTGCAGGTGTTATTATGTTATTATTCTCTTGGGCGATCAACATATATGATCACATCCTTTCATATTATTTCATAATGATAATATATTTATGAAATATCAAAAATGGTTATTAATGAAGCCCTGTAGAAACACGAACATTTCCTTCAGAATCACGTGCTTGAGAATCTGCTGGTACTGTGATATCTTTATGAGGATTATTCGGATTTCTTCCAGATTGGTCAATTTGATTTACAGCATTTAATAGACCCTGGTCAAGTTTCATACATGTGTCGATATCTGAAGTTAAACATTTTGTCAATTTAGTATATCCTCTGGAAACAGATTTCATAGCATCTATGCAATCTTTATACACTGTTGGATTAGTATATGCAATACCTTTTTGTTTGCCTGCTTCAGGTATCATTGTCTTCTCCAACCATTCATTTGTAACACGGAGCTGTTCTCCACACCATTCAAGAATGTATTGTAAAGCATTGTATATGTTCATAGATTTATGTTCATATGTTTTACCATCATCTTTTGATGTAACAAATGTATCTGCTGTTACACCAAAGAACATGTTTTCAAGATCACTCTGGTTGTGATCTGTTACAATAACCTTGGTCTTTGTAAATACAACACCGTCGATTTTATGTTTTCCATCATTTATATTTGAGAAAACAATTGTTTTATTACCCATACCACTCGGGAACTTATTGCCGGATGCTTTTCCATTATTGACACGTGGTGGTTGTACCTTTACCGCTTTTGCAACATAGTCTGTTACACCCATACAAAGTCGCATAAATGCAACTGCATCAGAAACTTCAAATGTTCCTGTTTCGTCACTCCAGAAGTATAGTTTAACACCTTCGGAGAATAGACCCTTTATTCCGTTTTTCTTAATCCATGCCATGACACGTTTCTGTTTTATTCTACGTTTATTTATCCAATTTTTCAATTTCTTTACAAGAGACAATATTGCATTGTAAATACTCTTTATAATTCTGCCAATTATAATGAATGGGTTGTTTGTGCCAAGTATTTCAGAACCTTGTTTTGTTGAAACATTGTCCATAGCTTCTTGAACAAATACTGTTTCTGCAAAATCATTATATGCTTCACGAAGATCGTTATGATTCTTATATGCTTCAGATTCCTGAAGAACCATTAACAATTCACAATTGGCAATTGTTTGTGTGAATGATTCTTCAATTGAATCTATGTCGGCTTTTATTTCTTCAAACTCTGCATCAATATCATCATCTTCATCCATACCAAGATTGTGTTTATCCGCAATAGTGTACATTGCGGTTTCCTCATCCATTCCACCTGCAAGGAGTTCTTCATATTCTTCCTTTACTTTAGGATCAGATGGTTCATACTTTTCACCCGTAAGTTCTGCCTTTGCATAAAGAAGCTGTTCTGTATGAAATCTTTCCTCTTTACCAATATCAGAATATAAACGTATGAGGATGTCATGTTTACTTTTTTCTGAAGCTTCAAAATATCCTTGAATAGCTTCCTGTTCGTCAGCAATGAGTTTGTTCAATGTTGTTAATTCCTCTTCATCATATTCATTCTGAACATCTGAAGTATCTGTTCCGATTTCAACATCATCTGTGTCGTTATCATCGTTATCATCATCATCATTGTCATCAGAATCAATGTTCTCCATATCCTTTTCGATATCTTCTAATGACTCATCATTATCGTCTTCTTCTCCTTCAGTGTTTTCAGCATCCTCATCTGCTTCCATATACACAAGAAACTTATTAAGCATACTCGCATTTGCACTTTCGGCAAATGCTTCTTTTGGATTTCTAAAGATATCAAGTATCATATCTTTCGCACGTGATAATGAAACGTTTCTTCGATGTATTAAACCACCCTTATCATTTCTTCCAGTAAGTTCGCATCCTGATCCTGTAGCAGATACAACAACCTTTATTTTGTCTTCACCATCATCATTTGATATAATATCAAATTTGTCTTTTCCTAACATTCCTCTGACAACATTAGTTACTCTGCATTTATCCTTTAATGCTTGCATGATTTCATTATGAAGTGTATTGAATCCATGATCCATCATGGCTTCTTGTTGAAATGTTTCAGTTTCCTCTTGCAACATTTCACGAAGTTCATCATCAATAATTATACTCAATTTAAATCAGTCCTTTCGTTTATTGTTTTTTATTACCCCTTCATGAAAAGGTTCACCCTTTGAGAAGTATTCTGTGGTTTCTTTCATTGTTGAACCGTATGGTGGGTGACCTTCATACTCCCACACATAGTATTTGATTTCATCATACTTCTTATCATTGTCGTTGATATCAAAGATATGATCCATTACCTTACGTACTGCTTCTTCAGGTGATTTAACTTCGTAAACACCTTCCATTGGTTTAAATGCTGCTTCAGGATATATAAACCTTCCCTTGCCATCATCTACAAGAATGAATGTATGTGTATCACCATCTTGAGTATTTGTTGATATGTAGAACTTTCTGCAAGTATATCCATAAGCTTCCAGATAACCTGCTTCCCATTCTACGTAGTCAAAACAAATACCACCGCCGTTTTTCTCAAAATCTTCCGGAGATTCGAAACGGTATTTCTCATCAAAGTCTTTTGAAGAACCATGATGAATAGAACCATCATAACCCAGACCATATTTGAATCCAGAAAGTTCATTTACCATATCTTCACATACACTCTTTGGAGAATAATCATACGGAAGATCTGAGATAACTTTCGGTTTTACTAACCAATGATATTTGAAATCATATCTGTAACGATGTCCAACAAATCCAGTAGTAGTCGGAACAGTCTTCTTTGTATGTTTATCAGATACTTGATCAACGTGTATGATACCATATTGCTTCAAACGAACAGGTTCTTCGATCCATATTTCATTTGTTACATTTGCATCATATACTTTCTTTTCCTTCACAAGCTGTTTGGTTGTTCTGTATTTGTATTCCTTGAGAGGTTTCTCAGGAACATACACATACCAATCTCCAAGCTTGTTAGCAGTTTTCCATCTTCCGATGTTCACAAGTATTGCATTCAACGCACCTTCAATTGAATTCGAGAAACATATTCTTGGATTATCAACATCCTCAAATTTGTCTTTAGACGGGTCATACTTATCAAGATATTCCGGAACACGTGGTTTGAATATTTGACCATCGAGATGTCCTTGTTTGGTTATATGGAATACTCTTTTCTTGGACCATGGATTTACACCATTGCGTATATCATTCCAAGCACCTTCTTGGATAGTGAATTCTTTTAATGATTTCTCAACATCCTGAAATGCTTTGATAACATTCTTAGCACCTTCTTTATACGCTTCAATATCATATACATGTGAACCAATTGTTGGAACGAATAGGGACATCGTCTTATTAGCGAAAATATCAATCGTTTCTAATAATTCTGAGAATTTGTATTTATTTGCGAAATCCTCAACGGCGTTACACCATTCATGTCCAATGGCATTCCAACGTTTTTCCATTGCAGAACAGTCTGATTTGAAGAAACCTTTTCCGAAATGTGAATTTGTAGCACCATATTCTATGTCACCATATATTGGATTTGCTTTTAGATGTGTTAGTTCTTTTGATATTTTTGAACGCTTTTCATCTAAATCTTTTATATTCTTAGCATGAGCAGGATCGATTATTTGTGTCCAAGATCTTGAACTCAATCTTTCACGATGTAAGAATCCTGTATCATCATCCGTCCAATCATGATACAGGTAATAATACCATCCATCCGTCGGGTCATATATTAATCCATTTCCATTTTCATCTGAGAAAACAATAGAGTTGTATGACGGATCATTCTTATCATCCAAATAGAAAGCGGATCGAACAAATTCAGGATCATTCCAGAACTCTTCAACAGGATGTCCTTCAATATAATAGAATGAATCATCCTTTTCAAGTGAAGAATAATCACCCTTATTCAACCAATCTCGAAGATCTTTTGGGATAATATTCACCGGGTCTGAAGCCGATTCTTGGATAGGAGATTGATTTAAAGCTTTCTTGAGTTCGGATGTGAATTTATTATTCTCCCATTTCTTTAATTCTTTCTCAGCTTCTTCCTTAGTACAGAGACCATGCTTTACCATGTATGGGATATCCTTCTTAGGATCCCATGGCAATGTTTTCTTAGGATCATTTATCTGATCAAGCTTCATGTACTTGAAAGGTTTATCATCAATTCTACAGATGTATGTTCCTTCCCAGTCAACATTCTTCATATATGAATCATCAGCAGTCAATGGTCTAACAATACCCTGCTGAGGATCCATTATATTGAATGCATCTTCATCTGTCTTTACTATGAGGAATTCATGACCTCCATGACCGTGACCCCACTTGACATGACAATACCATCGAGCAAATGGTTGTTTAATTGAATCCCCTCTGAGGTGTTCTAACATATCATAGAAATTTCCAGGATTCTTTTTAGTAACACCACCAACGATATCTCCAGGAACTATTTCCAGTGCGGGATCACGAGGAGAATATACAGGACGTGGAAGATATTCACCACCACGAATTGATGCTTCTGCACACCATGCACACAACAGACAGTTCTGGTTTCCAGTAGGTTCTTTCTGATCTGCTTCGTACTTAGCATGAATATTCTTGACAATCTTATGGATATACTGAAGAATGCCGTCTCTTGTAGGACCATATGATTTACCCTTTGGGGATGGTCTACCCTTGATATAGTATTTAACCTTACATTTGATTGAACGTGTGAATTCAACCTTCATGTTATCTGTATTTGCTATGAGATATTCAAGATCCTTAGTCATCCATGGTTTTCTAAAGAAGTTGTTGAGATAATCCTTTGTGCTTATACAATGAATGTATCCTTCTTGTTCAACTGCAGAAGGCTCCAGGAACGGTGCTCCTTCAACATAAACATGAACTTCCTTCAAAGGCTTCTTCATCTTCTTTTCGTCAAATCTTATCCATTCTTCATAGTTGTGATTATATGTTCCTCTTGGGATTCTATCCTGAAGACCCATATCACCCCAAATGAATATTGAAGCAATTCCTTTATACGGTGAAACGAACAATGGACGATTGAGATCTATTTCCGGCATATGATTTGTTGGAGATCCGAAGTATACTTCATCTGCTTTTGGAGGTTTGATCGGTATCAGTTCGTCTTTATCCATGGCTTTTGCTTCATCAAGAGATAATGTTCTTTCCTTCATTTCTTCCATTGTATACGCATGATTGATAGGTATCTCTTCACCTGTAACAGCATCATATGCTTCCTGAATAACAGAACCGAACATTTCTTCAAATGATTCGGTATAACAATCATCCGGTTCGTGATCATTATCATCAAAGTCAGATGTTCCTGAAGTGGAATCTGGGTCTTGGTCATAGGATTCCTTTATGGGTTTATCCAAATAAGGTTTCAAAGATTCCCATCCGGAATAATCCATATCAAGTTCTTTAGCCCTTCTGATAATGTTTCGTGCAAGTTCACGTTTCTGATCATCGCTCAAACCCTTAGCACGATCAAAGAATATTGCTGCTTGACGAACATGTGATTCATCATTCAACGGGAACTTACGTATCTTATTACCATTTTCATCTGTATATATCAACCCATACATTGAATCAGGGATTTCTTTCTTATCTTTAGCAGATAATGTTTCCTCTAAGATATATTCAAACATATATAAACTCCTTTCAATAGTTTATAAATTCGTTTCATCATACATGACAAAAACAGCATAGGGGCCCAAAGGCCCCTTCGCTGTTTTGTTGTATGTTCATCATGAAAGCATTAGTCAAAAGGATTCTCGAACTTACCAGGGTTTGGAGTAAATCCTGGAGCCTTGTTGATGTAGCCAAGTGCATTAGCACCTTCCTCAGTCTGATCTGGCATAAGATCGTTCTTGAGCTGAGAATGATTGCTTGACTGATCCTTTGGGTAATCGAAAGAACCACCCATGAAATCAGTGAAACCACTTGTTGTTGCTGCATCAAAACCTTCCTGAGTAAATTCCTCATTTGGGTTCTCAGAGAAACCATTTTCATTGAACTTATTCATACTTATTCTCCTTTCAAGGATTTTATTTACCATACGCTTCTGTCAGGAATTTTTGTATATACAGTCTGTTGACAGCTACAATCATCCTGTACGTATGAGTATAAGATACATTTGTGAAAATCAACATGCGTCGTTTCCAATCTACATAATATCCATCTTCGATTAGACAACGATTTTCACGCAGTTTGATTGATATAAATAGATCCACCGGAATATTGTGTTTCAGGTGATAATCTATTAATTCTTGAATTTCGTTACCAAACAATCCACCGATATAGACTTCTGTTTCTCCCCAATCCAATTTACATATCGGCTTAGAGTGGATTTTCCATCCGTACAGAAGTGGGAAATCTTTATCATTCACAAAATCCGAGAATATTGGAATGGCTATAGAATTCGCCAATGGTTTTATTAACCGATATGGTCCTGGGTTTGGTACAGACAAATCGAACATACCAATTGTATTATATTCACATCGTAATGTAAATGTAATTGGACAATCGGATTCAGTTTGATTTACTTTGGTAACTGTATTATTTGAGTAATTATCTATTGAACATAGAATTGATGTCATGTAGAATTGATAGAATGCATCCTTATGCCGTCCGGATGAAAATCTGTAAGTTGTTGGAAATACAGAATTCATATTTAAATAGTCCATAAACTTTGAAACATTTCCATTTTCATCCTTTACGGGAATACCTGCATACTTTGCAGTCTCTTCAAGAAACCCATCCGGTATAGCCATCTCCAACGCAGTATCAATATCAAAGAACCTTCCACCATCTGTTGGAAGGCGATTTACCAAATAGCTTCCCCAGTTCTCTTGTTCGATTGCACTCTGGAAAGATAATACAAAATCGAAGAATTGTACAACTCTATTTATCTTACCTCTCCATTCTATTCCCTTCTGTTTGTCGAAAAATAGTATCGGCATTTCAGAGCGATTCTGGAAACGACATGAAGTTGTTTGATATGTAGATGTTGCAAATGAACCGGCTGCTAATCGATTGTCCAGACCGGATACTGAAGCTCTACGTGGTGTGACTATACACATTGGATATGGTTGTGTTCTTATCTGAGAAGGTGTATGTCTCAATTGTTTACTTGCTAACTTTGTTGACGGTATAGCTGTAGCAAATGTATTTGGTGGAAATTGATCCACTATAAACTGCAATACGAGTGCAGTAACATTTCCTGTTGTGTGTGCCATATCCGTTCCACTCTGACATGCTAATGACAATTTGTATCCGTGTTCATTTCCTCTCGGAGACATACTGTTGTATTGATACATCAGTCTTTTATCACGGACTTTGTCAGTTAAACCCTCGCTGAAATCATTTATATTACTTTTGTTCTCACGGTGGTCACTATACGTCATTGCCTTGAACCCTCGATATCAATACCGACAATATTTCCGTAAATTTCGCTATGTTGTAATAACGAATAAATTGGAAATCGAAGTTTCTGATATTTGGACAACGATTGAGTATCATTAATGGTCGCCACATATTCGTTGTATCATATTTTTCATATGCACATAGTTTGGGATTACGTTTGTATTTCTTATCAAATACTTCTGTTGTATACATATCAGGATAGCTTTCAATGATTTGAAAGAATCTCAATGGTAGATATGATATAACAGCATCCCACTTCGACAAAGTATCATCGGAATTTTGAACTTTTAAAGTAGTAGATGTGGAAATATTGTCTAAAGTGAACAGATCTGAATTGATATATTCAATCAACGAGGGTAACAATGTTTTTTGATCAGAGGTCATCACTTTGAATCATCTCCTATCATCTGTAGTTTGTTTGCGGTATCATCGTAATGTTATATACATATTGAATGTATCATTATCATCACAATGTAGAATTCCATAAAATTCATCATTTGCTTTAATGTATCCTTCTGGTGTATCAATTCTTATCGGTAATGAAAATTGATCAGAAGTATTAATTGCACCGGATGTATAATTTATGGATGCAAAAACAGGTGAAGTGACGGAGACCAAGTCCCCGTCACGTATTGTTCCTGTTGTATGAATTAAACATTTCGACGTTAAAGGAACTTCATATTCCTCATGTCGATATGATAAAACCATATTTATTCGCCGCCGTTATTTTGATCAGTTAAGGAAAGAGAAACCGTCAGTAGAATCTACGAAAGACTCTCCTGTTGTCTTCTTAGCCTTATCAAGATCCTTGTATTCCTGGTTTTCGAACTTGTTCTTCTCCTTGTAGTCAGTTTCCTTGAGATTCTTCTTGAGAACCTTGTTAACGAGCTTAACAGTGTTGTCGACATATGTGTCATATGCCTTAGCAACAAGGTTTGCAGCTTTCTTGATTTCCTTTACAAGCTCCTTATTAACCTTATCCTTATCGTCACCTTCGCCGCCCTTTGTGTAGTTCTTCTTATCGAATTCAAGCTTCTTAAGAAGCTTTCTGCCCTTTGAAGGAATATCTGCTGCAGACATTCTCTCGAGAACAGATATGATACGATCAACAGAAACCTGTTTATCCTCATCCTGCTTGAACTTATCCTTTACAGTGTCCTTCTTAAGGAATGCTTCAGCTCTTGAAATGAAGTCCTTAGCTCCAGAACCTTCCTGCTTAGACTTAACATAATCGCTGAACTCGGTAACGAGTTCAAAGAGAGCATCAACATCGAGAGATTCTGGGTTTATACCCTTAAGAACCTCAAGCTCGCCAGTTTTTGTTTGGCCTTCATCAGTATATACACCCACACTATTCTTAAATTTACCTTCGTTCTTGAGCTCCTTGAGCTTAACGATGAGACGGTCAACTGAAGACTTTGTGAAGAATCTGATGATGCCGTTAACAACAGACTTCAGCCATTCCCATATTGTATTGAAGAATTTCTTTGTTCCTTCCCATGCTTTGTTTACGATATCTCCAGCACTCTCGGAGAATACGTTGAGACCATTCTCTGCAGCGAATCCTGCAATTGCAGCGTGCTCACAATATGCTTCAGCAACAGCACCTATTTTCAATACATTCATGAAACCTTCCATGATCTCCAGATCATTATCGACTGAGGCAGTATTTGCTTCCTGTTCCATGATGAAATCTGACATAGTTTTCATAAAATAATCATTCCTTTCGGTTATTTAGATTTATTAGATTTTTTCAATAATTTGAGCAACTGATATGATGACGTTGTGAAAGCATCTGTCATATTAGAAGTCAATTTATTAAGATTTGCTGACCAATCTTTTACACCATCTGAAAGAGATTCCACAGAACGTGTAACCTGTTTATTTCCGGATGTAGCTGCATCAAATAATTTATTGATATTATTCATTGCAGTCTTCTTAGTGGATGCATTTCCGAGAACAACGATTATTGATTCGCTAATCTTAGATAATGCATAGATTGATATAGCCAGCATTTTGAAATCGGATATCTTGATATAATCTTGATAATGTGTTCGTTTTTCAAGAGTCTTTTCGAAGTTGAGTTGTTTGCCACCTGTTGACATATTTGATTCAACATCTCTCAGATCCTTGATTGTTTTCTTACCAGAATATGAATTTCTGACAATCAAACCAACTACACTATCACCAAAGACATTATCGATTGATAATCCATAGCCTGACATGAGATTGGCCATTCCTTTGCCGTAGTCCTCGACCATTCTTGTCGCATACTTTCCTTTGATGAATGAACGATCATCAAGTTTCCCGAGAAAACCGTCTTTTTCAACGGCTTGACATAGAGGATTCAAGAAACCTGTTAAGAAGTTCTGTTTATCAAAGTTGATACCATACTTCTTACCCAAAGCAGCATAAGCTCTGAGTTCACGTTCTGTAGACGCTCGTACCTTTTTGGCGGTAGCAATCATCAGATTGTAGAAAGTTGAAAGTCCTTGAATTACTGCTGAATTAGCAACCTCTTTGGCTTTACCTTTATCTGTGGGAAGGTTCTTATCTTTTGCACTTTCCACAATTATCGATGGTAAGTCTTCGGGATAATCGGAAATAGCATATGCTGCTTCGAAATTACGAGCACTCATGTTGATATGACCCAAACATTCCTGGATAGCTATTTCATCCTTAGGGGATGCACTACCAGCAGCCATGTCAAGCATAAGCTGTGTAATCGTCATGGCATAATATTCCTTTCGATTATTTTAAATTTGAAAATCATCTTATGTGAGCCCCATCACATGCAACAATTCTGCAAATTTACAAATGAGTTAGATACAGACTCATCCTTATACTATCAGTATTATATCATGCTGATTTGTATCTATTAATGAGGTCTATAGCTTTATCCTTGTAGGAATTGACGATTGATGTTCTGATGGTTCGTTTTTGTAAACCTACCTTTTTGAGTGTGGTATAACGAACATCGTTTTCTCTTTTTGCGAGAAATAACGATACGATTGTAACCGCGAGGTTATTTTTATCATCTTCTGTCAGTTTAAGATTATTCTTAACATCCAAACCATTATCCATCGCAAGTTTTTGCAATCGATCATTTGCTTCCATTCTTGAAAAAAGAATGTCAACTTTTTTGATGATTTCTTCATCCGTCATATCAAACCCTCCTTCCTATGGGATTTACTAATGTGTCTTATATTATAATAGTATAAGATAATATAGCAAATCCCAATAGTGTCATTTTGTTTAAAATGGGACATCGGAATCGGAAGTATAATCAACTACTCTGATATCATCAAATAATTCATCAAATTGTTTTGTGATTAATTTGTGAGATATCAGATCCAAAGTGTCTAATATTTCAAACGGATCTTTTCCATATTTATTCGGTGTTTTAATTAATACATACTTCCGATAATTCTCAACAAATTTCTTTATTCTAAATCCCATAGCAACTAATTCAGTTGCAGATATCTTATCTCCTTTGAAATCGGGGATGTATTGCATTAACATATTATCAACTCCTTTTTCGAACTATTCCATACCGATGTATTCTTTTAAATAATATAAATATGAAGGAGATGTTTTTATGATAAATGATAAAGATAAAATAAAGAAAATTATCGATATGAGAGAGGATGATGAAATAGTTATTCCATTATATGTTCAGATAAATGGAAAGAGGTATGAAATATTAGAAATGAACAAGATCAATGTTCGATTTAATCCATATACATTCAATGTGGGTTTCGGCACATCTGATTCATTGTTTATAAAAAATTCATTTCCAGTAAATAGAATCAATGAATTCAAATTGATTGATGGATTTAACGTACAAGATGAAGATACATTGGCAAATATTCGATATACTATTTTTGAATCCGGATATATTGATAATGTAAAAGATGATGACGTCTTGGGAAATAATATCAATAAATATTTTGAATGTTTATATGATAAATGCAAAGAGTATTCTGATAATTATTTTAAAGAATTAATATCGGGAAATATTTCTTTATCTATGAATTCTTTAAATAAACCAAAGGAGGATGTAAAAGATATTCCTGTTAAAGAAGAAAAAGATGATGATATTTTGTATGCTACCATGGGGGATGATAACCCTGACTATGAAGAATCTGTAAATGAACCTAAGAAAGAAGAAGTACCAATGCAAATTGGAATAAAAGAATATACCGGTGAATTATCCGAACATAGTTCTTCATGGAATCCTAAATTCTTTAATGAAGATGATAAAGAAGATTATCTTGATGAATTGAGAAAAGAAGTTGAAGAGTATTCCCAGGATGATGATGATACAGATATTGAAATCGGTGATGGGTTAGTAGATATGTTTGGTAATGAAGTAAATGATGATTATCTTTCTGAAGATGATGATGATTATACTACTGACTTTGATATATTTTAAATAAATATTTTTTTATTCTGTATATATATTATAATATTGGGACACGGTTGGGGAATGTAGTAATATAATAATAATAATAAAGAAAATGAAGGAATAATGATAAGAAAATAGTATAAATATTCATAATAATGATAGAATGAATAGAATGAAATGGATGTACTTCGCCGCGAGAAACACCGTGTTTTGAAAGGATGTGTAAAGGATTTGAAACAGAATTCACATGAAGAATTAAATCTATTTAAACAGGCATTATTATCAACAGGATTATTTGAACATCGAAACAGTTATGAATATACTTGTCAATGTCCATATTGTCACGATAATCGAAAACATTGTTATGTTAAGATTGATACTGCATCAGATTCACCCGTTGTGTTTTGGTGTCATAAATGCATCGCACACGGATGGGTTGGAAAAGATTTTTTATCCAGGTTGAATATTGAAGATATTAAGATACCTCGATTCAAAGGTAATAAACCATTGGATGATGGTAAAGGTGTGAGCATTAAGATTGTTGGTGATACTGTTAATGATAAGGATGACATTCGAAGAGTCGTTGAGTATGTTCACGGAAGAGTTGGTCACTATCCAACATTAGAAGAATTAAAGATGTTTCAATATGTCGGAAATCCGAGAAAGTATACTTCGGATTATCTTGGATATAATGGAGAGGGTCGACCATTTAACAATCGTCATTGGTTCAAGTTGACTAATGGCAATATAACCGGTAGATGGAAGGATGATAATACCGACAATAGATGGATGAATTGGAAGAGTGATCGGATTCGTAGTAGTGGTTTATATACGTTGAAGAAAGGTTTTGATACTTATAAACCGATTACGATTGTGATTGCAGAAGGTATATTTGACATCATTGGTTTGTATTATAACGGACGAATTGAAAATGGTATATTCGTCGGTGTTGCCGGTAAAGGATATGAACGTGGAATAAAACACATTCTATCAAAAGGAATATTCGGTGATTCGGTATCTGTCAGGATATATAAAGATCCAAATGTTGATGCTGAAAGTATCAAGATCAATCCAACTATTGCCGGATTGTTTAACAGTGTAGATGTGTATTACAATTCTTTTGATAAAGATTACGGAATCTTACCATCGGAATTGGATATTCATAAAGTATTAAATTGGAAAGGTTGCAAAGGAAATGGGAATTTTTAAATTATTTTCAAGAGACAAACATAAGAAATGTGTGAAGATGTTTGAACGTATCAAGAATGGTTTGGACTATTCAACATCGCATGAATATGTTGTTCGTATTGATAAGAAAGAATCATACGAAGAATTGTTCAAAATGTTGACTGAACATGGTTGGGTTTATGATTTTTCCGGTAATGAAAAAGAAGGATTATACATTACCGTGAAATCAAAATAAATTATATTCATATAATATGAAAGGAAGTTTTATTATGAGAAAACGTACAAAAGTTGAGCACATGGTTATTGGTCTTGGAGTAATTACAATTATTGGAATAATTGTGTCCATACTCATGAGTGGATGTGATTTCGGTAATGGTAATAAAGATATGCATGATACAGAAAACAAATTCGAAAAGGCGATTATTATTACTGGAAATGAAACAACTGTCGTTGATGTAAAGGAATGGTGTGATTATCAAGATTCTGACCAGGTACAAATTAAAACAAAAGATGGTACTGTGTACTTTGGATCTTCTAACAACATCATACTCATTCATGAATCATAAATAAATAAACAGTGAAAGGATGAATATTATGGGAATACCGAAAATACATTTCGAAGACTATGATGAAGAAATGCAATTCATTGAACGGTGGAAGAATCTGACATGTGATTATACTCCAACCGAAAAGGATATCGAATGGGGTAAAAACATAATTGATATCTTAAGTAATGAAAATATAATTCCTTATGTAACCTGCGATATCATGCTCAATGTTGTTTTCTCTAAATTATTAGAGATGAAAAACTCTACCGATGATGGATTATCCGACAGATTACGTGTGATAATTGATGATTTTGTGATAAAAGAATTCATGTATGAAATCAAGGATAAAAGCACATATAAAAATCTATTATACACATTAAAAACAATTATCGAAAATCTCGAAATGAAAAGACATGACAGAATAATGAATTCTGAAGAAGAAAAAAGAAAGAGGGTAATAGCAATGGGAATAAATATGAAAGACGCAACCGAAGAAGGTTCTGCATTCAATGCTGCGATGAATTTTGATGTCAAGGACAAAGATACAGAACGTCAGCTCACACCAACACCCAACAAAACTGGTGAATGGGAGAAGTATCAATCGGCAATATCACCAGATCCCCAAAAGGCAAAAATCGAAAAAGCTCGTAAAGAACGTCCAAGCAAAACGGAATACTATTTGGGAATTGCAAAGGCTGTATCAACGAGAGGAACATGTCTCAGAAGAAGGTTCGGTGCTGTTGTTGTGAAAGATGACAGGATCGTTTCTACTGGATATGTGGGAGCTCCACGTGGTAGAAAGAATTGTTGTGATATCGGAAAATGTTTTCGTATGGAGAACAATATCCCATCTGGTCAGAGATATGAACTCTGTCGTTCAGTACATGCAGAAATGAATGCTATCATCAATGCTTCTAAGGAAGAGCTTGAAGGTGGTGTAATGTATCTCGTCGGGGTTGAACCTGATGGTTCATACACACCTAATGCGGATTGTTGCTCTATGTGTAAGAGAGTAATAATCAATGCCGGAATCAGATATGTTGTGATCGCAACAGATAATGGTCATAAAAGAATCGATGTTACAAATTGGATCAATAATGACGATTCACTCACACTTCATGAAGGATACTGATAGGAGGATATTAAATGAATTATGATTTTGAAATTAATTTAACTATCAAGAAATCATCCAAGAAATCATCCAAGCCGGTAATTGACTGGATGGAAGATGCCGTACACCGGATTGTTTACTTTAGCGAATTCATCGACAAGTTGAAATTGGAACTCGAAGAGAATGATGTCACAATCAGAGACATAACTTATCCTAAAGAGGATGTGAGAGAATATGGTCCGTTCATAATTTTCGATATAGACGAAGACCATTGTATCAAATTCTCAACGTTTGGTACAATTCTCAAAGACTCTCTTACAGTTACATTGAACGAGAAATGTAGAATGGGTGAAAAGACACGTTCCAACTGTACAAGAGTTAGCTGCAATATCAAATGTAAATATGGTGAACCATACAAGATATTGTCATGGTGGTCACAGGGACTTGAACCAGAACACCCAACGACAGTTCTCGAAAATAAGTTAAGAACTGCAATCGACAATGTCGTTACAAAACGTTTGATTGAAATTGTTGCTACAGATAATGCTATTATATGATAAAGGGTGGGCATCATGCCCACCTTATTTTTCTTATATCTTATATGTATATTATTAATATGATATCAACAACAATAAATTTTTAATGATATCGGAAAGGATGTATTAAAATGAAAGTAATATCAACATGGGACAAAACGAACGCGGTTGAAGCGAAAGTTACTGATGAATTTTTGGAATCGGGTGAAACTCCTCTTGGTGAAGATGATGAGTTCTTAATGAAACTCCCAAAAGTTCATTCAGATATCTTTTTCAGACTCAATGCTGCATGGGCTCATCAGATAGATTTTGTTTCTGATGAACCATTGAATGGTAATAAGATATTCTACTCATTAGATCAAAAGGATGATGATTTTCCAATAGAAATCTATGACGATGATAAGAAACTGATTCGAAGTATTACAACAAAAGATTTATATTATGTGGATTATTGTTGTTCAAAAGATTTTATACATGCCGTAAGTAACGCTATAGTCCGTATCACAATATATCATAAAGATATAAATAAAAGAATGAGTTATATAGCTAAAGCCGAACCGACAAAAGATAAAATCATAAGTTTCAACACCATAATCAACAGGAACTTCAACAATTCTACAATTCAATTTTTAGGATATGTAATGGGAGATAGAATAATAGACTATGACATGAAATTTGAGATTTTGGACACTTTAGAATTTGAAGAATATATAGATAATTTATTCTTCTAAAATGATGAAGGTGATATTAAAATGAAAAATAAATATGGTATAATGTTTGATGGGGCATCGTTTGGGCCTAAGAAAACACATACCTTAAATTTAAATGAAATGGAAAAATCAATGTTCAATCCGGTAATAGTGCGAAATACATTGTTGGATACGGGTCATTTGGATACTGCGAATAAGCTTCGTGAGAAGCCATACGCATTATCCAGTTTGATAACACGACATATTCAAATAGCCACCGGACAAATGATTCGATTTAAATATCGGAAACGAAAGGATGTATCATATGATAAAAACGTTAATGAAAACAAAAATGTCTGAAGAAATGTTAACAATGGAAGAACCTCTTGAATATTTGGCAATGATGAAAATCCATGAAGAAATATTCAAGATCAAATTTATTAAATTATTATATAACAAATTGAAAGATAACAATATAGTTGATAATATCGGATATTCTGACGACGCATTAGTTGTTAGAGGTAAAGGATATTTCGATATTGTTGGCATTCACACTCTATCAATCAATATTGATGGGGATGATGTTCATATCGTTGGTAAGGACATTACTTCAAAACAAAGATTTTATGTAATCATAAAATCTAAGAATGATAAAATCGAACTCGTTGAATCATATCCAACGAAGGATACATTTGGTTTTAAACCGACTGATGTTAACGCATGTAAAATTATTTTACATGCTATAGATCATATAAAATCAAAACTCGAACAATCATCTTGTGACATTGCGTTCGATGATGCGATAAAACTAATTAATGAGGAGAATAAATAATGGACACATATGAAGTTAAAGTGACTACTACACTCTCCGACACAATCGAAGCATTTGGGAATTATGCAAATTATAAAATAAATAATACAGTTGCAGAAATTGAATTCATGGATGGGCTTAGAAAGGAACTTGATAAAACCGATCTGAAAGTTGAACATGTAAAATTCAGAGAGGTTAAAGACAGATTCGAACCATTCATCATATTCAAGCTTCCAAAGAATCTTGAATTATTCTTTTATAAGAAAATGCCATTCAACGCAAATGCAATTACAATCCAGCTTAAAGAAATGATCGAATCGGATGAGAACACATATAATCCGAGATGGTTATATGAATCAGATGTAGAGTGTCCATATATTGATACTTGGAAACATATTAAGTGTCGGGGTTTTGTAGCACCTGTTCCATCAAAGTATAAACATGAAGTTGATACATTGATCAAAGCAATTGAAAATGTAATCAACGAACATTCTGTTCAGAGAATAGAAATGTAAGGAGGAAATACAAATGAAAAAATCTATCAGTTATACTGCATGCGAATATGATTATTACCCGGATTATGAAGAAGCATATAAAGGTATAACATTCACAGTCGGTCTCGACTTAATGGGGAATATGGGATTCACAATCGAATTCCCTACCGAGGAAGAAATGCTTAAGTTATTAAATGCGGAATCAAGAGAAGAACTCATGAAGTTCAACGAAAAAGTTTATAATAAACCTATCGATCTTGTTCAGGATTATTTCATTCCATATGACATGGATACATTTGTTAACAAGGAAGCCCCAAACAACAAAGCTGTATTATTAATTCGCCACCCGTTTATATCCATGAAGTCACCGCGTTGTCAGCAAGTAATAACTTCTGAAAGACTCGAACAGGCCAGACGCAAATATAGAAAATCGTTCAAGAAGTATGCTGATGTTTTACCTGCATATATTAAACAGAAAGAATATGTTGATTCAAACCCATTAACTTCAAAACTTGTCGGATTATCAGATGAAGAAATAACGGATTTTCTCGATGATTTCAATGTGAATGTCATGAGCAAACATGGTATCACTCTTTATTATCCTACAATAGAATCTCTGACAGGATTGATTCATAACTTCATAGATGATTATGTAGTCTTCAAAGAAAGTAAATAAGTGAATGGGGGCCATCGGCCCCCATTTCATCATACCGTTTCAAAACGATTTGTTTCTTTGTTGTAAATTTTCATTTTTGTTCCTGAACTGCCTTGGTCGAATAATACCACCTTCGAGTTGATATTATTACCTTTTTCATCAAGAACATTACTAACAGTACCAAGATCTTCACCTCTGAGTGGGATTAATCTTCGGAGTTTAACTTCCGAATTATACACACCATTTTGAATACCTGTAGAAATTATCTTGTATTGATTTACTCTTGGGAAAACCAATTGCCAATTTCCTACAGGAGTTGGTGTTGTTGGTGTAACTTCATCACCTTGAGAAACAAGTTTAACAAATTCATATTCGTTATATACTCCAGATGATGGCAATTCTTCACCTTGAATCGGGTTATTTGTATAGATATAGAAATTGAATACTCCATCAGTTATTATAGACTCTTCAATATTTCCGTATTGTGATGTACGAATATCAACATCTTCCCATGACATTATATTTGGATTGATTTCCTTATCTTCGTTTGAATAAGAAATATAAAGATCACGAGTATTTTGATCAATGTTATATATTTCTTTTTTGTTATAATTCGGATTATATATCCATGTCATTGGACCGAAGTTGGGAACATCCCACACAACAGTTGTTGAAGCATTTGTATTTATGAATGAATCATATTTCATTCCTGGCGTTGGTGGAATGGTTGTTGTTGTATCTGTTGTTACATAGTTATTCAGACTTCTTCTGACAATACCAAAACGGAAATCTTTATGCTCATCGTTTCTCCATTGCCATATTAAATAACAATCACGATCTAATGAAACAAGATTCTTTATTTCATTCATTACTATTTCTTCGGAAGTATTCTCACCATCCAAACGTATCCATTGAGAAAGATTATCACAATGAAAACCACATAAATCAACTCGTGAAAGGAGTGTGTCTTCACCGGATAGATGGATAGGTGTGTGAGTTTGATCTATGATATTTATGAATGTTGGTGTTGTCATTGCGGTGACTGGTTTTAATGATTCTCCGGATACTTCCGAACATACGGATATTGTTTTTATATGCGGAATCAATAGTCTTGTCATTGCATCTGTTGAAGAATATCCACCATCTGATTTAATTGGATTTGTATTGTCGTAATATGTTATAATCATTGGGTCTGTCCATCTTCCGATATGTAATGGATTTGAAGAGTTTGTCACATATCGATACATTTTCAGATAACTATCTTCATATACAAACGCAACAAGATTGTCATAAATATTTCCACGTTTTGTTTTGATCTGATCATAATTGTTTATTATTAAAACAATTTCCAAACCTTCACCAACTTTCGGAATTGGTGTTCCTTCATGTTCACCTGCTGCAGGGGTTGTTCCATATTTTTGAGTAATTCCATCAGAACCATCAACCATGTCAAAGTTTGATAGATTTATAAATGTAGAATCATCCTGTGGAACAACTTCCACATCGATAACTCCACCATTCTCATCAACTTCATTTACAATATAATTCATTGCAACTCCGCCTATGATAACAATTCCGGTTGCATTTACAGTATAACCAGAACCACGATTTGCAATCGAATAAACTGAAACATTTGATGGATCTACGAATGAATTCAAATTAATCCATTCTCTGAAATCGTTATTATCAATTAAATCGACCTTTAACAAATTCTCAATTCCTTGGAAAATGTATGGATATTTCTCTCTCGAACCTTCTTCACCTGTGTAGAAAGGATTTCCAAATTCATCATTAGCCAATGGAGTGACTATCTTTGAATTCAGTGTATTCCATAATCTTTCCTTTTCTGATGTTGTGTATGCTGCTTGTGAACGAACGTATTTTGAATCAACAATTGATATTGGAACCAAACCTTCAACATTGAGAAAATCAGATACTGATGTAGGAATATCACAAATACGTGCTAATGTACGTGCTGGTTTCGGATATTCTGTTGTCGCATTATTTCTATATACAGCTTCGTCATTTGATATTACATAAATTCTACCTCTCTCATCATTCTCCAATCCTTCAGATTCAGATGTTTTCATTCGTCCTGGATCAAGTATTAATGCAGCAACCTGTCTGCTTTCAGGATTTTCTTCTGTATATTCTGGAGAATTATGAATTGCGTAAATGGCCATATGTTGTGAAACGCCCATTTCTGAGTTTGTTATCCATTCGGGCAAACCATCCCATTTATCTAAATCATATGGATAACGATCAATGGTATCCGACATTGGATTTGATGAAGTAAATTCAATACCTGCAAATCCAACATTTGTTTCATCATTTGTATAAAACGAAATACTTGTATCGAGATAGATATCAAATAATGGTGTTAATGGATTTATATCACCACTTTGTTCGGGATTGTTCGATGTGAATAAATCCATATCAATTTTGTATGTGTTTGAATCTTCAAAAACCCAACCAACATTCTTCGTCATTTTGAAAACATTATTTTCCTCATTTCCAGATACTATGGGAATATTTGTCGTTGTACCCGATGTTTTATTATAGAAATAAATATTGGAAATATTGATCGATAATTCAAAATCCGCATCGGTATTCGTAAATCCATCTGGGACATTACACTTACAACGTATTTCCCAATTATCCGGTAATGATAAATCTGGTGTTGAACCGGTTGTTGATGTTCCATCTACATTGACATATGCATTTCCGTTATACATTGAAACTGTATTTCCAGGTGTTGAAAATATCATATATGCCATGTTGGAAGAATTATATCCATTATTGCCTAATCCGACATATGGTCCTGACTTTGTTTGATCGTTATTAAACCAGAACAATGGATATCCGATAAATTTATTATCGTTAATTGCTTCAGACACATACGTTGATGCATTTTGTCTTTCGATCGTGAAAGGTTGTAATCCCTCTTCCAACGGAAAATAAAATTTTGAATGTGTTGAATCTTTAATATTCAATGCTACTTCTATTGAATAATCTCCAAAACTATCCATCATTTGTAATGTTGGAGGTGTTGAAGTTTCAATCCATTTTCCAGAATACACCTCTGATGAATTTGGAGATATTCCGAATGCTACTGTTCTTGTTGTTGCATTGTTGAATACGATTCTGTAGTTTTTATATTCCTGAGAATCATTACTCTCAAATGGATAATTTACAGAGATTATTCTTGCGAATGCAAAACCGGGCATTCCCATAGAGAATGGGAATGCCGCCGTTGAGAAATCTAATATCTTATTAGAACCAGCATCTGTGAATTCTAATGATGATATATGATCATATTTAATTGGCAATTTTTCGGATTTTATGATAATATCTGATCCGCGGTTATCAATGTATCCTTGAAACATATCGCCCGTATTTTTGTCTTGTACTTGTTTCTTTTTATCGGTTTTAAGCAACCAATGTTTTCTTTCTTGATCAAGTATCAAACCAAGATTATTGTATCCAAGATACCAAAGCAATTTATGAATCATTTTATTCACTCCTTATATTGTGATTATTATGTAATTAGCACCATTCCATTTATAATATTGACCAGATATAAGATCATGATATGTTATATCGGAATCTGGTGTAATAGGATTCATATAATTCAAATCATAATAGAATAACCCATCTGATGGATTATAATATCCATTCACTATCTGTTTTGTCAATTGAATCCACGCATTTCGGAAAATGTATTTATTGTTATCCCAAATGACGACGGATGTTGATGTGATATCGATTCCGTTTTCATCATGAATTCGGAATGAATCGTCAAATCCGGAAAATGCATCATCATCAATAATGAAAATGTTTATTGGTTCTGAAGACATTTTAACCCTATCGGCAACTACATTTGTATCGATGACATCTGATGTTAATGGAACAATTCCACCAGTTATTGGTTTTCCTTTAGGTAATCCGGTTCGGGTATCTATCACAATATCTCCGGCATACCCATGAATTTTCAAACCATCTTTCAGATAAGGACCATTCAATGGATATCTGTCCATGATATAATTTACCAATTCGGATTCGGTATATTTATAATTACCATCTTCATATACAAACACTTCAGAATCATTTCCAATATTATCACGTATATATGTCAATAATTCATTTCGTTGTAATGATAAAAGATAATTTTTCAAAATATTATATGCTTCAGAGAATTCATATTCTGGATAATAGTAAATATTATAATCTAATCTTCCGGATGAGTTTATCAATCCTTCACCATAATCATTATAATTTGTAATATGCGATGACTTGATAAGAACAGTATCTGTCATTGTATCATATGAATCTATTCTTGTATTATGCGATGGAGAATAAATGAATAATGTTGGCTGTATAGTATTCAATATATTTGAATTAGATACGATGAATCGATTTGAAGGATTATAATATTTCTTGGTATTATTTGTATTGAAACGAGGAAGAATATCAACATAATCATCCAATGATTTCATTTCAAACATTTCAAGATTGAAGTGGCCGTTATCTGAATCATCTGTACATATTAAACGATACAATGTATTCGGCATATTCTGATCGGTTATATATTGAGAAAGATCGGTAGTTTCGGTATCACCCTTATGTCCTCTTGCACCATCATAATCTATAATTACTTTTTTCTCAATATTATTTATTTGATCAAAGAATATTTGATCATTTGCAACATAATCTTTATCGAATATTAATTTATCAAATGCATAATTGAAAGATCGAATCATCACATCCATATTCATATCATATGGATTATTTCTAAATTCAGATCCTTCGATTTGACAAACCAATTCCCATGTCCAATCCGATTGTAATCTATACATGAAAATATTGTCAAATAGATCATATGCAAAAGATATCATATTTTCCGGTGGATTGATAGTATCAATTCCCAATGAATGATCAGTAACATCTGATTGGGATATAACCAATTCGAGTATTAATCCAGTACCATTTTCAGTATTGACAGTTGCTGTTTTTAATGTTGTATTTGTTCCGTCTATATTGTAGATAGAAACCTTTGAATCATCAGGTATTGACAAATCATATCCAGATACACGTCCACTGATAGTAACACTTGTAACTTCACCATCATATGCTTTACCACCGAGCATAATATAGAAAGTATCTCCGATAGAATAATTAGTACCTCCGGAGAATATTCTAAAATTATCGGATGTTATTTGTATAAGATCATTGTCGATGTTGGTTGTATTATAATAACCATTCTCAATCAATATTTGTTTTGAAGGTAACGCAGAAGGATATGGATAAATCCATATGTCATTACCACTGCCATCTTTGATCATTGGTATTTTGAAATTACGTTTATTCATCAATAATTCAAGATCATCATACCAGAATCCACATTGCATTCTCACATACTTCTGATCGAAAACATATGTTGGTGATATGTTTTCAACATGTATGAGTTGTTCGTATGTTGTTGGAATATCACATATTCTTGCAGCTGTTCTCAATGGCATGCTTTCTTCAACAGATGCATTATTCACATATGTTATTGGATCATTTGTAATTCCATAAACACGTGCTGTTTCTATCTCGGAATCAAATTCAATTGCATTTAATGAGAAAACACCATTTCCATGATATATGAATTTAGGTTTGTTCTTATCCGAAGGAATGTTGCAATTTCCAAACACACCCTCACCATTGTATGTAATTTCAGTAAGTACATTTTTTAAAGATACGACTTTATCCATATCGGTTGTATATACAAATTCGCCAGGGACATACTCATATATTATTGCAGGATCCTGGTCGGTTATGATATTATCAACATCATTCTGAGGCATAGATGAATCAAGTATCAATGCGGATGTTTGTTTGTCCATTGTATTTTGTGTAAATCTATTGAATCTATCTCTGATGGTATATAATTCAACATGTGATCGATGTGTTTTATAATCATGCATTGTTTTGAAATATGATGGCAATCCATCAAACTCACACAATTTATGTATCATGCCGTTTGTTGTTGGTACGGAGTTTTCGGAATATTCGGAAGTGACATCAACATGTATTCCAGAAACACTTCCTTCACATAATCCTTCGTATGGATTGAAAATATAATCATCTGAGAAACTGATGTCAAATGCCTCTGTTAGTATCGTTCTTGAATCTTCTGAACCATTATCATTGAAAACATCCATGCGTATTCTTGCATAATATGGAGAATTTAAAGTTTCTCGAATAATCTCCCAGTTCACTCTATCGGATAATGATATCTTTATATATTCATCTTCATAAGATATCTCATATTCTACTGGAGATATGGACTCATCATCTGGTTTGAACATATAAAAGATTGAATCTACCTTTGCATTATAATTATTTAGATTGCTTGGATTGAAACCTTCTAAACTTGATTTTGCAATAATATACCAAACACCAGGTTCAGTTTGTTCTGGTAAGACATCAACCCCATATATCAATGGATAGATGTGAGATACATTATGACCATCAACACCTATTGTCAATATAGGCAAACCAGTTGGATCATTTCCTTCAAAATCTACCGGAGGTAATGATTTGAATATTTCTTCACATATCCAAACAAATGGTAATTCTGCATTGTCATTTGTAATAGGTGTTGTTATCAATGTCCCATCTTCATAAGTATCAATAAACTTTTGAGTTGCAAATTCATTATAAAAATAATAATCTGCATCAAATCCTTCATATGGTTCTAATCGAAGTTCAATTTCTTCGACATCAGATGTGGAGTTATCTTTTATTATAAGAACAGGTGGAGTTGTAGTATGATAGAATTTATCTTTAAAAACTTTTGAACGGGTTCTATCATTTAGAGCACCCCAACTTTCTGAACGTGGAACATATATTTCTTCACAATCTTCAAATTTAATACGATATTCTTTATTTGATAAAAACACATCTTTTTTCAATATCGCTTCTATCATGCCTTGCTGTTCGTATGTTTCGATCATATTTGAATATTTCAGATCGAAATAATATTTATAATTATTTACATAGAAAACACCATCCAACGAAGGTTTTTCCATTTTGAGTTTTCTGGTTTCTAATAATAATTCATTTCCAAAATTCTCAATAGTACCAGAGTATTGTGACCCCAATATATCTTCTCTTCCGAAATTCTTTTTTGTGTGTGAATCATAAAAAGATTTATTTAATCTATTTATTTTTCGCAAAGTATCGGGAGATATCATTGGTGTTGATTCTTTGTTTGTATTCGACATAATATCACTTCTTTTCTAAATTAAACATGTATATTATTTTTGCGAGTATAAGAACAATCTTATACTCTTATAAATGTGAAACGGAGGTAAACATTTCATGATCAAATATTGTATTCAGAACATGAAAAGTCCGATGGGTGATATCAAAGTGGATCTTGGTACCGATTACCCATTATGGATGTATGTTAAGAAAGCAATCCAAGACATTGAAGTTATAAATGAATTGGGATTGTATCGGATCGATGATTCATCTGTAACACCATTCATCCATGTGATTAATTGGAAATGGAACCCACACCCATCTGCAGAAGAAATCCAACATCGGCGAAGAGAAACCGGTGATAAAGTGTTGACAAAAAGCATCGGCGATTATCGTCTTGGTATTCTCGAATTCGATGTTCTTTGTGGTGCTCGTGACAAAAACAAAGCACTTGAAATGGATTGTGTTCACAATAAGATGTATATCCCGATAGAAGATGATCAAGGACGATATCTATTGGATAATATTCATTATTCAGACTATCAGCTTGTGGATAAATTATTATATCCATCTGGTCAGAATAGCATCACTCTCAAGTCGCTTCTTCCTATTAAAATAAAATATGAAGAAACGCATGAAACATCAGTTGATGGGTATATGATATCTGGTGATATAGGATTTGTTCAGATATTTACAACCATGGAAAGTATTCTTGCATGTTTCATGCACATACCTTCACCACTTTGTTATCTTGGCGTTTATCCATTGTTGCAGTTTTGTGACAAGGTATTGGACGATAAAGAAACATACCATTATTTCAAACCTCTTGAAGATGTTGAAATATATATCAAAGCACACAAAGAGGGTTGTGAGAAATTTAAATATGTTCGTTCAATTCTTGTAATGGCATGCGATATCATCCGAAAACACCATCCTGATACGATAGATGAATTACACTCATCAAGATGGTGGATTTATAAATTATCATATTACGAGAATATCGTTGAACATCGTGGAGCATGTGCTGAAATGCATGTTGCGAGAATGCTCGATACTATTTCTGCACAGATACTACCAATACCTGATATCGATAAACGTATCATGATATCACTGCTCAAATACTGTTTACAAACAGAATTTGATGTTAATATCTTCTCATATGAAAATAAACGTTTGAGACATAACGAGATTCTATCAACAATAGTAACTGCAGAAGTATCTGCTAAACTGAAAAGTATGTTTAAGTACGGCATGTTGATAAAACTGAAAGATATGTCTCAGCTGGTAAAATTCAATCCTGATCTTGTTTTGAAAAAGATGCATTCTCTTGGTACGATTCATACAGCAGAATTTTCAAATGATCTGGATTATTGTCAATCATTACGTTACACATTGAAAGGGCCGAATAGCTTGGGCCGTATGGATAAAAACAAGATCAAAGATGCCCACAGACAGCTTAATCCGAGTATGATCGGAATGGTTGATTTGTTGGAATCATCTAAAGATGTTGGTCAGTCTGGTATGATATCTCCATGGGGTGATCTAACGGAGATGGCAAAAACAGATAAAAACAAATATCCAAACATTTCATACGAATTATTCATGTTTATACAGAAACATTTTCCAGATGATGCATGTATATTCCATGCAAATAGTTTGGAAGAATTAAATCGCATTCTCGATAAGCTCGTGTATATGAGCACTATCGATCTCAAATATTACCCAATTAAAAAGAGGAAGTAATATGGGAAAAAGAATAGAATCCGTCATTTTTAAAGGATTCATAAATAAACAATTCACAATGTCGTTTATTTATAATCTTGAATTTGATGGAAAATTTAAATCGATATCTGAAGATGGTGATGGGAGAATAACAATATATCCGTCATATTTGTTACAATTAAATCCAGGATATCCTCTTCCACGAATTTACATATCAAATATAAAATATTTTACATTCACATCATTACTCGAAAGCGGTGTGAAACTTGTAAGAAAGAATCTATTTACGTTATTTCCAAATATAAACAAAACGGAATTCGAAATAGATGAACGTGTGATGGAAAGATTTCAAACAGAAAAAGCATTGAATGGTGGTGGGATAACAATTGTTCCATCTATATGGGTGGATTCAACAAATCAGTGTTATCCTGGTTTAAAAATATCCGTAGATAATAAATCGGATTGTGTGACAATACCATTGGAAGATGCGATTGCTATGAATCAATTGTTTAAAACATTCGATCCAAATCAATACAGCATGTCGATACTTTCTCAATTAATTAGAATAGAATAAAATGATATGGGGGCATTTGCCCCCATATATCAAAATCTGTATGTTCCTTTTAATCTATTCGCAAACGAAGTATAATCGTTAAGTATCGCATTACCGATATTCTTTAAAGTATTTCCAGCAGCATGTCCAGCTAATGCAAGACGTGAAACCAATCGGATTGCGGGATTTACTCTAAATTTATCAACACCAGCACATTGTGCGATATAATCAAACATGGTATGATTGTTTAAAAATACCGCAGGTTTATTCATAGGAGATGTGACTAAAACGTGTTGTAAATCTGTAACTGATATTGTTACATCCATAGATAGTGGGAAACCCTGGATAGAGAAATCTTTTCCTGATGGGTTTTTGTTTACAGTAACAGAAGTAACCATTCCCAATCTGCATCCCCATAAACCCGGAACGTTGACTTGTACGAGTGGTGGATATGAATATGCAGATGCATTATTCTGAGACATTTCTGGTAATGCCATTCCAAGTATGAAGAAATATGGAATCAGTATTTCTGTCAAATATGTATACGGATCTCCAGATGAAGCTACTAAATGAACTGTAAAATCTTTTGAAGTTGTTGCAGTATGTGATTGGAATACTTGTGGATATATCGTGTGGTCTCCTAAAAATGAACGTGCCATTGATCCCGCAATTGCGGCTGTGAATCTACCAACACCTGCTGTGAGAGCTGATAACACACCTTCTGCAGCACTTACAGCACCACCTGCAATATTAACAACAGCATCATCCAAACCTGATGCTGAAGAGTTTGTTATAAATGCTATTTCGGAACCTATTGAGGAACCCTGATTGATTACAGATGAATATATCTGCGATTCACCCACGGAGTTTGTATACGTTTCAGAAGAACCCTGTGGGTCTACCATAAATGATACATATTGAGAATCATCACCATTCTGAACATCTATACCATTTATACTACCGAGACCTGCAGTTGGTGTAATGAATCTATAATTTGCCCAAACATCATCTTCTTTAGATTCGCTTCCTTTCAATGTTATTGGTTTTAATTCATCACCTATACGCACAACTCCATCATTTAAACCGAGCATGATTATCGCGGTATTAATCATCATCTTAACATTATTGATGTATGACGACCAATCTTTTTCGAATGTGTAAAACGGTTGTTGTACTGACAAGGATGTTAATACAGATGCCATGATTCCACCGAATATACCATCTGCAGATCCTAAATAATTCTCAACTTCAGAGGTTCCACCAATTGCATCAATATCAAGTATGGTTGCACCATCTTCTGTTGTTTTGGTTTGAAAGTCATCATTCATTGAAGTTAATGAATTATTATAAGCAGCTTCTGCTTGTTCGAGATCAACTTTTGCTTGTGTTATATTTGCTTCAGATGCTTTTGTTAAACCATCAGATTCATATATGTTATATCGTTTTATTGCGGTAGCATATTGTGCACATGTTCTTATTATATTTGCAATGCTTGACATACCACCTGTAAACAATGCTTTTCCGATGGTAAAGTTAGCTATCTGAGCATTTTGTAAAATCTTGGTGAGATAAAAATCACCAACAGCTCCCTCTTGAGAACCATCTTCAGAAGATAATAATCTAATATCATTTAAAGATGTTAATTGTGGAGGTGAGCCAAATAAACGTGGAGAATACGCACTCAATAATGGATTTGGTTGAAAAGCACCGTCTTGATCTGTTTCCATTTGAGCACCTATTCCAGGAAGAAATACTTCTGCCATGTTTACAACCCCTTTCTTATATTAAATTAAACGGAGGTAAATCAAATGAAAGTTACTAAAATTGAAAAGTACAAAGATTATCCATTGTGCGATAATCTTCTTGAACACGGTTATTATTCTGATTCACTGTTCGATCAATGTTTCATTCAGGTCGTTGTCAATATTGATGATAATATCTTCGCACCCATCTACAGAAAACTTTGGGAAGATACCTATATCAAGATATCCAATTCGATCACAAAGTTCAATGAAGCACATGAGTTGGTTGTTGGTATAACAATATCTGAAGCTTTTGGTTTTATTTATAAGGCAACACCTGCACATATGCAGCATCAGATTAAAGATGGAAATAAAAGTGTTGACGATATAATCGAAACATTAAAAGCATTCCTTCTCAATGATAATTCATATATAATAACATCCATCTTCAGTGAGCATATCCATATTGGACCGATCACAACCAAATGGGAAAACTTTGACAAGATAAAGGCTGGAGCAGATCTCATTACATCGGTTCTTCCAAGAGGTTGTACATATGGATTTTATGTATATGCATCAACACATCCGATATCCGACCTTGCTGCAGGAAAGGATAGTAATGAGTTATATGCATCAACAACACTGATGTGTGCAAAAATCAATTCATCGCAGGAGTTTGCAATACGTGACTTCTGTAAAAGTGTATTATTTGCAGATGAACTCGGCACGAAGGATGACTCATTCCAGTTAAAGGTTGACAACATTTATGTTGAGAACGGCAATATTTATGTTGGTCTGTTAATGAAAACAGATACAACTAAGGGCTATGGTACATGGTCATATATACCAAAACCATATTCAACAATTATCAAGAATTCATATATTAATGTCAAATAAGCAAGGGCCCTACGGGGCCCAAATATTTTATATTTAAACACATATATATTTATATTGAACAACGAGGAAGATATGTCCTTAAAATTATTTATTATTTATTATTTATAGACATATATAATTCTCATGAGACGACGGAACGATTCCGCCAAATATTAATTAATGTAAAGGAGAAATGAATTATGACATTTTCATCAATAGTTGCGATCATCGGCGGAATTGTAACCGCTGGATGTGCAATCGCAGGAGCAATTGCAGGTATAAGAGCAAGACGTGCTCAGGAAGCAAGAAACGAAGAACTCAGAAATGCAGAGCACAGAGCTCGTCTGAGCATGATGACAAATTCAACACCTCAGAACAATGTTCAGAATTATCCATCATATGTTAATCAGCCACAGCAGCCAGTACGTGGTGAGATTCATCACTATTATCATGGTTTCCCACAGCAGTCGGAAAACAATATGTATTCTGGAAATAATTGGAATAACAATTGTTATTCAACATATCAACAGAATATCAATCGTCAGTATGGAAACTTTTATAATCCTGACGCATACACACAAAATCAAAACAATAACCGGTATAATGGAGGAGGATATAACAATTATGCTTATGGGTCCTCATATGGATCCACAGAATATAAACCTTATCGATATGAGAAATATATCGGAGATAGGAGTAAAATGGAGATGATGCGAAATAGTAATTATTACAACTCCACAGGTTATAATAATTACAACAGTTTCAACAATGGATGGGATTTCAATAACAATGGCTATAGAGATAGCAATTATGGTTGGAATAATAATGGTACTTGGTACAACGGGTATAATACCTACAAAACCGAATATGCATATAAATATTTATAATACAATGAAAGGATGTGAACAACACATGTACCGAATAATTGACAGAAATGTTTGTTGTGAAATATCACACGGACCTTAGGTCAGAGGTATGTGTGAAAGATTATTCAAATAAAAGGAGGAAATAGTATGATTGACACTTTAGTAGCATCTACAGGAAATCCGAATGATGCAACAATCGATGAGATCGTGAGAGATGCGATGGCATGTGCTAATTCGGGAATTACAAATGCTGGGAATATCGTGAAAGCGGGTGCTCAGATGTATAACGCAGTTGGACAGATGTTCAACCCACAATCTCAGCCGCAACAGTTCCAGGGATATCCGCAGATGAATTATATCCCACAGCAGGGAATGCCTATGCAGTATCCATATGCGGAAACTGGATTTGGCACAAACATGTCATTCGTGATGAATATGAATCCGACATCACAGTGGTCTTTGGGTTATCCTGGTTTTGCAGATCCTGATTATGGGATGATTCCACAGAATAGTGGAAATGGATTTTTCGGGGGTAGACTTTAATGATATATAACAATAATGAAGAACCATTCGCAGCATTTTGCAATCGCATAGCCGCGAAAATAAATGTGAAAATACCGAATGGGAACTATACACTTCCTGTCGAGTACAGAAATTCGGCAGACAAGCTTCTTGCCGTTCTTAAAAAGAAGAAACCGACTTTCCCAGAATATCCTATAGGATTTATTCAGAGAGAATTTGAAAATATGGATTATGTGTTGGAAAGATTAGAATCGAAACTGGAAGATGGTGAGATTCCAGATTCCGTTCTGACATTCTTTGCATATGGCCTATATTCAACATTCGATAAAGATGGAAAACCGATTCCAGGTAAGACTGTCGGTTATAATGATTTGATGGATGTTTTACAGAACATAATAAAAGTTGTGTCTGTATACTTCATGTTACAAATATAATTTCAAGGAGGAATTTTCTATGAACAATATGCCTACACTTACAACCAAGGGTGTTAAATTTAACAGAGTTGACTTTGGTTCAACTGTATCAGCTACAGATGTGCTGAACTATTTTGCTAACGAAGTAATTCAGCTTCCAATTAAGTCTGAGCTTTTCACAATTCATGGACCTAATCCGGAAAAGGGTGCGTTTGTAATCGTGGTTTGCTCAATCAGTGAAGCAGATCTCACTGTAAAGACAACACCTACAAATTATGCGGACAAGACTCTTGCATCATTTGGTACTGGAAGTCATAATGTTAAGGAAGACATACTTAACAAGCTCAAACCATTCATGCTTCCTACACCTGATCAGATTGAACTCGCAATGAGAGATCCAAAGAAGAGAGAACGACTCATGAATCTCGGCATCTGGGGCCAGAATCTCATCAACATCAATATGTTCTCAACTCTTCGTTATTCACCAAACACTGGTTACTATGTCCTTTACCTCGATGCAGAAAAGATCCTTCGTCAGATGTGTGAAGATCCACTCGACCATGTTATTCCAGGAGAGTTCAGAATAAACACAATTCATGGACTCAAGAATGAAGAGATCAGATGGGATGTTACTGTTTCCTGTTCAAACGGAAAGAGATCATCCGGTGGAGCAGTAAGAATGGAAGATATTCTCAGAACAGCTCGCTGATAATGATGTGAAAGATATAATGTGAAAAATAAGGGGCGGGGTTTATTACCCCGCCTTTGTGTTTATATCATTTAGAAAGGAGGAATTGATATGGGAGCTATAATGGAATTAAATGAATTTATAGACTCTTTAAATGATTTCATTGATAATGTTTCTGAAAGAAAATATTACATTGGCGGAATTGTTGGCACAAATGTTTTTAAAATCACAATCGATTGTGTTTTGGCAAAAACAAATTTCGAGAACATATGCGTCGTTGAAGGATGTCAAGATTATATCGGACTTTCAAAACCGTCAATATGTAGAAATCATTTGTATTATATGGATTTAATAAAAGAGACAAAAATTCCAAATTATGGATCTGGTGATAGTTTCGACAGAGGTTTCATGGTATGGAATCCGTTGACTCTTGAGTACAAGTATGAGATCGATACCAATTGTTTTATTGGTTTTGATTATATCATTATTAATGATTCTCAATTAATCCCTCCAGATATTCTGAATGCCATTGAGAACACATTTCCAGGGAAGATAATTGTTATATTTGACCCATACGAATACGGAGCAGAATCATATATCGGTTATTCAAATATTGTTGACACCTTGAGCAAGCAATCAACAATAGTTGCGTTTGCGAGGAGCATATTTAATGTCCCAACACGCAGTATAGATAAATCGGTAAAATGCTCGGTTAAAGAATCTAAAATCAGCAGAAGATCTATTGGAAGCAACAATTCCCAATATGTTACAAATAATAAATTCATAGCATCAGCATTGTGGGAGAAGCAGATCAATTCATCTTTTAAAAGAGGTCAAAAATTATGGGTAATGGATGATAGAATATTTCACATTATGGATTCTAACAATGTCAAATATTCTATTACAAAGAATTCATTACTCGTTGTCGATTCCGTCCCAACAAATAGAAAGTCACTGAGACTTCGTGTGTGGAATAGCAAATGTACTTTCAATCATTCCGTAGCATACAAAAAATGTGACGATATCGATAAGATATTTGTTGTTCCTGCAAATATGTTGATGATTGATCAAATGAGATATCATAGATTTTCAGATACGGTTTTAATATCTGACAATGTTTTGAATCAACGAGAAAGATATCTCATTGTTAAAAATACAAATAATCTCACTATCGGAATATGAGGTGATGCTGATGAAATTATTTGGATTTACAATTACCAGAAATTCCACTCTAAAAGATGAAGAGATTCGTCGTAAAAAGGATGAAGCTGATGCAAAGTGGCGTCGTAAAAATGATGAAGATGCTCTTGACAGATTCAAACAATGTGTTGAACTTATTGATGAAATATGTCAAGATAATATAGATAGATTCAAAGATATAGAACTAACAAGCGGCGTTATTGAAAAGCTCGTTGACTGTCATGAAAGCATCGATTCTTTAATCGACATATATTGTTCAAACAAATTTTCAAAACCTTCGGAGATGTTTAATCTATCTTCATTAATACATGAAATGCGTATGCAGATAGTTGACTATACACATGCTTTTGAGGAATATTTGAAAATAGTATCTGAGAATTCTGATGCGTTGAAAGATATGGTTGTAAATAAAAATTTAGATGCTGAAACATATTTTAAAATGTATCAGATTCATCAATTAATGCATACAATTCTAAGTTCTTATATTCGATCATTATACTCAATCCGAGTTGTGATAAAATATGATCTTATGAGATTAAAATCCGGGGTTGATATAATAAAGGATTATTATGATTCTAAAGAGAATACAGTCCCAACATCCGGTGTTGATTTTTCTATCAATTTCATGAGAATATCTCGTGATGAAATAAATCAACAAATCAAAAATAAAAATAAAACGGAGGAAACTTTAAATGGATGAGCGTTATGAACCTAAGATGTGTTATGACTATACACAATATTCACATGATAATGATGTGAATGTAATTCCAGAAAAGGATTACAAGAGACTTGTATCTGATACATTTAATACTATATGTGATACACTTCGTCAGACATATGGTCCTTATGGATCATCTGTCATAATAACATCTCAGAATGAAACAGTAGTAACTAAAGATGGATACAATACATTCGAAGCTATTACTTTTTCTCACAACTACAAGAAACTCGTATATCTCGCAATCCAGGAGATAATAACACGAGTAAATGAAGTTGTTGGCGATGGAACTACAACTTGTATTCTTTTGGCTGAAAAGATGTTTAAGTATCTTAAGGATATCGCTAAAACAACAGATGATGAGAGAAACATCAAGAAGATTCTTGAAAATATCGAACATGAACTCCAGAAGATAAATGTCATCGATGATGATATTAAGAGCGGTAAAATAAACAAACTCACAAAAGATACAATGTATAATATCATCAGACTTGCGGCAAATTATGATGAAACACTCACATCAAATTTAGTAGGTGCAATGGATCCTACAGTTGATGAGAATGGATTCGTTACATCTGTAAGAAACGTATGTGTTCAGGAGAATTGCAATATTGCAAATCTCACAGATGCCGAATATGAATATGAATACCTCCCTGGTGATTACCGTGTGAATATAAACCCTGAGAATGATACTAACGCAACACAGTACATTATTCCGGAAACCAGACGTGTAATGATTTGCGATCACACGTTTGGTGCGAATGACTGGGCAAAGTTCACAAACAATGGTAGAATAATCAGAGCAGATATGCCGGTAATAATCGTTGCTGAAAGCATTAGCAGAGACTTTATGGATAAACAGTATGGTCCATATATGAATGGATTTGCTTCCGTCGGTGAGAGTGTTCCAATCATGTTTGTTAGTTTGGCAAGAACAGGATACACATTATCAAATGAGATAAAGGATCTTGCGGCTGTTCTCGATATCGAACCTTGGACTCTCGATGCTTTTGCTCCAGTGGATTATGACAAGTATTCAAAGCCATATAAATTCTCAATCGTTAAAGGTAACTGCCTGTGCTTTTATGATTGTAAACCTGCGACAGCTCACGCAGATGCATTGAAGCGTGAACTTGAAGCTGATCTTCGTCAGAGCGATGTTAAACGTCGTATTTGGAAAGACAGAATTTCCGCATGTTTATTGAAGAATGGTGATACATATTTCCAGCTGAAAACTTCAAATCCTTTACAGGCAAAGCTGTTGAAGGATAAGGTTACAGACTGTTGTTCAATAATAACATCTGCTATCAACAACGGTGTGGTTCCAAATATGCTTCATTATGGTCATGACAGAATGGTCGAACTGTCTAACTCATTTGAAGGTAATGAATTCGCACAAACAGTATGTGGTGGAATAACTGCAGCTATTGAAGCTATGTTTGATGAGATATGGCATTCAAAGTACGGATCAACCAATGACTATGCTGAAGATAAAAAGATCGACGAACGTGATAGAATCAAGGAATCTTTCTATACATCACATAATTCAGATAAATCATTCGATATTGTATCTGAAGAGATGATTGATAAAAGTGCATTACCAACATCTGCACAGTATGATCTCGAAGTTATTGTTGCGGGCATATCTATCGTGAAATATATGCTCACATCAAAATCATTCATATTCGAATCAACATTACTTAAACATCATGGTGATAAGGGACACATTGATCCATACTCATATTAATGAAATAAATTGGTGGGGCATCTGCCCCACCAATATTATCTTTCATCAAAAGAACAAAATTGTACTCATTTTCATAAAAGGAGTATGATCAAATTATGAAAACATTAAAACCTACGATGTATCGAAATATTGCATCAATACTGTGTTCCGATAATATAAACTTTCGATCTGCTCAAAATATACTATTATTTTCGAAAGTATTATCATGTTATCCTGCAAAATCACCGTATTATTTAGCAGCTCATAGAATGCTATCATTCTATGAAAAGAACATTTTTAAAGTATCTCTCATTCTTGAAATAATGAAAGATGAAGGAGAAGATGAAGAAATCATCGACATCATCGATCAACTTAACAGAGAACCAACAATCAAAACACAGGCGGAAGTATTGAGACTTTGTAAAGTATTGGCTGATTATGTTAAATGGGCTAAGATGTTGCAGAAGAAAAACTCGTTTGCCTCAGCATTGGATCTGATGGATGCTGATGATGAATCCAATATCAAAGAGACTGTTGAAACGATGTATAAACTTTCGACAGAGATGATATCAGCATATAATGTGATTAATGTTTCGGAAGTATCAAATACATTTGATACGTGTGATAAAGATTCAATGAAAGCTGTTATAGCAGATGCAAAAGATGCACGTTCTCCGGATAAAGTTATCTTAACAGGCATCAGAGGATTGAACAGTTTGTTATCACCCGGATATCTTTCTGGATGTTTGTACGTTTATCAGGGTCTTCCTGGAAACTATAAATCCGGTATGTTGTTAAAGGGTCATGTGGATACTTTGAAATACAATCAGCATCTCAAGAATGTTCTTAATGGAAAAACGGGAATATCCATGTATATCTCCATGGAGAATACAATGTCTCAAACAGTTCGAAGACTCTGGTCGTTGTTATATCCTTCTGCAGATATGTCGATGTTCTCAGTTGATGAAATTGCAGAGATGATGGATCAAGCATTGACAGAGAATGAGATGCGATCTGTTGTGCTTTATTACGGATATCGCGAAAAGTCTACCGCCGATATCGGTAATATCATCAGATCATATAATACGGATGAAACAGAAGTTGTTGCATTATTCTTCGATTATATCAAACGTGTTAGACCAGCACGTACAGATGCTGCAGCAACCGCATCAGAAAAGTCTGAGTTGAATGCAATAATGAATGAGTTCAAATTGATTGCAGCTCAGTTCAATATTCCAATTATAACAGGTCATCAGCTCAACAGAGAAGCTGCAAAGATGGTTGATGATGTTGTAAGAAATGGAGGATATAATAAAACAGATTCAGCATTATCCAGAAGTCAGACTGGCTCAGCGTTAAGTTCCGGCGCCATGGCAGCGTGAGTTGTCATGCAAACCTATCTAAAATTACAGGGGACTTCGTAAAGTAACGTCGGGAGACGTAGCAGAAAATCCTGTGCTAATCGATACATTATGTATCGTGGAATGTTAAACGACTATCAAAACTAACTCAATCATATTAACCTGTTGGGAAACAGCTTGATTGGAATAAGGGTTGATTAACCCAAAAGGAGTAGAGTAGCGCCAAGTGGTTTGGGTGTGAAGTAATAATTCAGTAATTCCCAATTAAAGCGAAATGGTAGGGATCTCGTTAGAGGTCGTGATATAGTCTCACCTTCCGTTATAACGACGGAGAAGTTCATAAGAGAACTGCATGGATTAACGACCCATGTGAAGATTTGGGGAAGTGATGGAGGTTGCTGACTTTGTTGCAATCATTAATATTGAAAACAGTAGCGAAACTAAAATGATTGTAATCAAAGCGGTTAAACAAAGAGATTTAGATGGTCAAACTGATTCAAATATTACGGCAATCAGGCATCCATTCTTATCACCTCAATCATTTGCATTAAAGGATGATATTCTGGAAAATGTTTCTTTATCTATACCAATATATCAGGGTGTGCAGAAAACAAATTATCTCGCAAATATATAAAATTATTTATTATTTGCAGACATATATAATTCTCATGATATACGGGATAATGTATATTAAAATAAAATATCAAGGAGGAAATAAAAATGGCATTGGATGTGCAAACTCGTATAATTCGTACTGATGATATCGTGAATTATTCGGGAATAATCAAGTCTGCTTACAGACCAGAAGTTGTTCAATCTGAACCATTCATCGGAATCAAAATTCTTGCGAGGGATAGTCAGGCGAACAAGATGGCACCAGCACAGAGAATCGGTCAGCTTGATCAGTTCCTTGGAACACCAAATCCTATGAATGGAATGGTTCCGTTGGCAGGTACTGGTTGTTGTATCAGAGAAACCAAGTTCAGTATCATGCCGGATGGTTTCTGGGTAATAACTTTACCGGTTCCGAGATCGATGTTCGGTCTCCAGTTACAGAACCTCATAAAGGTTCTTCAGATGCTCAAACAGATCGGAATCGCACAGGAAGGATATGTTGAAATAAATGTATCCGGAAGATGTCCGATGGGATATACAGAAGCTTGTTTAAACAATCTTTCTGGAATCATACCAAGCAATTATCTCACATATCTCGACCAGAATGATGATTCACCATATAAGATGGGAAAGGTTGAGAGAATAAACAATAATTTCATCTGTTTCAGAACAAGATGGAATTTCAATTCATCTGATCCGAATCTGTATCAGAACATATCAGCATTATCAATGCTTATATCCGCAATGTACAGATAACATATTATCAAAAAAAATATTAAGGAGGACAAATTTATGTCAACAAATACTTTTACAAATCCAGATGCTCCAAACCCAGAGATCACAGATGCTGCAGTAAGAAGCATGCTCATGCAGGGACAGAATACATCACAGAGTATGTATTCTCCAACCGGATTCTATCCAGGATCCGGTTATAGTAATCCGTTCTCATCACAGCAGAATGTGATGAGTGTACCAACAACAGAGTCCAGAGCAAATGTTGGATATCCTCAGATGAATCCGTATCAGCAGTATGCAGGTGGCTATCCTCAGCAGCCTCAGTCTCCGATGGCTCCAGCATGGAATCCGAATACTCCACAGAATGGATATTTTAATCAGGTCCCATATCAGATAAACCCACAGCCTGTTTCGGGATATAACGGATATCCTCTTGGATGTGATGGAAATTATATCTTCGAGTATATGAAGAATAATACTGCTCCAAAGAATACATGGGGTCAGAACTACTGGACAACTCCAAAGCCTGTAGAACAGCCAACAATCGATTGGACACAGAGACAGCAGCCTCAGTGTGATGCATATGGTTATTCTCAGTATGGAATGAATGCAGTTCCACAGCAGCAGATGACACCACCAGCACCAAACCTGGCATTCTCACAGACACAGGAAACATGGCTTGATGCTGCTAAAAAGAACTGGAAGAAGCTCTGATAATTAATAAAACAAATTATATTGTAGGAGGATGACATAATGGATGAAACACCAAACGAGCTCGGATATTATCGCTCTCGTATACTCGCACTTCCATTAGATTGTTTGATAAAAATAGGTGAAGTCCCTTATCAGAAGGGAATGCGTGCCACTTCTCGAAAGAACAGAGTTGTTGAAATTCTCAAAGAGTACGGTATTCCATTCACCGAAGTTGGTACTGGGACAAATAGATTCATTGTCAAATATGACGGGTTTGCTCTTAAGATAGCTTTGGATAAAGAAGGTATAGCCGACAATAAGCAGGAATGGGTAATGTCCAATATGTTATCTCCGCATGTTGCAAAAGCTCACGATATAAGTTCAGGGGGCCACCTTTTGGTGGCCACCTATGCTCCTGCTTTTACGTCATATCAAGAAATGAGTTTTCATCGAACAAAGATAACAAAAATACTTGAAAGTTGGGGATCTCGATTCTTGTTGGGAGATGTCGGTTTTAACAGAGTCAATTATGCAAATTGGGGAATGCTGGGTAATGAACCAGTGTGTATCGATTATGCATATATCTTCCCTGCATCAATGGATCTTTTCAAGTGTATATGCGGATGTAAAAGAATGAAATTCACAGATGATTCATACTCCGCGTATAAATGTACAGAATGTGGAAGAGAATATGAAGATCGCGATTTAAGAGCAAAAATTTCTCAGGAAGAAAGATTAAAGCTGTTTAAGAATGTTGAAGGAATTTTAATGCATAAACCTATTGAACAACATCCAATTCCTGAGAAGTATATGAGTAAAGAAGTTCGTCCAGACGCACCAGATCCATATCGTGTAACAATGGATGTTGTTAATATGAAAAATGGTAAAAATTCTTGGTTTACTGGTTAAAATAAATATTAGGAGGAATATAAAATGAAATATTGGGAATGCATAAATGTCCCCGGAAAAACAAATGTTACAAGTGTGGATACATCTACATCCACACTTGAAAACACACATGAGTTAATTGCAAATGATGCTGAATCTTCTTTGGTAGAATCTATAAAAGAAAATATTCAACCAGAAATAACGATCACTCATGAATTTGTAAACAATGAAAAGGTTGATGAATTTTCCGATGAATATAAAAGGGTATTCAACCAGGCTTTCAACAAGGGAGAAGTCAAAATTGATTCTATTCCTGGTACTGATGCTGTTTCAGTTTCTGTTCCTGCAGACTTACCTATTACAACAGAAAATCCTTCTGAAGAAAATGATAATAAATACGTCTCTGTCGATGAAGTAGATGAGTCCAACTATGATAACACTGGTGAATTTGAAGTTCCTGATCTTACACCATCAGATGATTCCGAAATTGAAATATCGCATCCGACAGAAAATAATCAGCTTGATAAGGATTCAATAAAAGAATCTCTTCTTGCGGGAATATTTGGTGATGTAGGCGAACAAATAGCAGACAAGGTTGTTGATAAATTGGCCGAGAAAGTCCCAGAACCTGAAGTTGTTGAGGTTGAAGTGGAACCAGAATATTCATTGGATGAGAAACAGCTCAACGATGTTGTAGAAACATTCAATCGTTATGAAAGAGAATATTTTGGTGAGTTGACAGCTGAACATTTTTCGAGGAGATTCTTAAGAAACATTCCAAAGCATGTTTATAGAGCACATCAGGATTGCGTTGATAAATATGAAGCTCCGGATATTCTCGACCCATTGTTCTTTATGTATGTCATGTTAACGGAAGATCCATATCTCGCAATGGGTAAATTCATTAATATAATAAGAAATAAACTCAAATCAGATAAAACATGGTCAGACGCTGTTGATAATCTGGAAATCGAATATGATGAATATGTTGCAGATTTCGCAGATGAAGATGAAGAAGATGATGCAGATGTACCATCCGAAGAAACAACAGATGACACTTCAGAATCAAATGATTAATATATGAACGGGAGAAACATCTCCCGTTTAAATTTTTATAGATAAAAAGAAAGAGACATCCCATTATGAAAGGAGCAATAAAACTATGCCTATTACAGATATACCTACAGCACTTCAGAACATTTCTGAATGTGCAATGAATCCGTATTTAAATATTTTAACATTTGATATATCAGATGCATCGCCACAGATGATACATGCTGTTCGTGAAAAGATGAAAGAATATCCCGAATTTAGAGAAACATCTGGAATATATGAAACACAGCATCTGATATTCGAAAGAAAATTATAGGAGGTAAAAATGGAAGATAAATCTTTGCTTGTTGATTCAACATGGTGGAAAAACAAAAAGACTGGTGAGATGGGTTTCATTACCGATATTCAAGAGAAAGAAGGACTCATAATTTTCAGATTCGCCAAAAGTGGTCATGTTGGTTCTTTCACCAATATGGAATTTCTGAGAGAGTTTGAAATTCTTCCATCTGATCTAAAGAGTGTACCAGAATCAAATGTAAACAATGAATGTGATAAACTTCAGACACATGCGATAATACCTGGGTCAATATACTTCAACTGTATAGGAGGAATACATATTGTAATACCTTTCAAAGAAGAATCTGGCGTTATATCATTCATCATGTCGGATTGTTTAAATGATGAAGTTTATTTCACAACGGATGTTTCTGAATTCATTGAAAGATACACATTATATCAGGTATTTAATAAACCGGATAATGGGAAAGCATTTGATGAATTGGTTAATAAAACCAAGGAGTTGTATGATAAAATAATTAATAAAATGAATAAAGAAGAAAAGGAAGAAATCGTGATGGAAAGACCTTTGACTTATGAGAAAAATACAATAAAATGTATAGTTGATGGTGTTATTAACGATACGCTTGATATGTTTGATGGTCTCTGGGTTTATAAATCTTGGAAAGATATGTTTGTCTGGAGTGGTCGTTATTCACCATTAAATTGTGCCAAAATGAATATTCATACACGTTTTAAAGATAATGAGTATGTGGTATATGATCCAGACGATAAATCCATATTCATTACTATTTCAATTCCACATGGAATCGTTAATTCATCCAAGGGAGCATTGAAAGATGATGTGTTTAATAAGATTTCCGAAAATCTTGTGAAAGTTTTTAAGGATATTTTTAAGACATCTCCAGAATATTCAACAGCTGATGAAAAGATCAAACCGAATAAAACAGAAACATACTTAAAGACCGATGAATCCAAATTGGAAGATTTCGGAACCGGTGCAAAGCGTGAAGATAAAACCGGAAAGGGTCGTTATGATCTTATCCCTGGTGATGTTATGAATCAACTCGAAGACTTCGCATGGGCAACATATTTCATGAATGGTTCAACAACATGTTCGGCTACCGATGTTTCAAAGAGTGCATACTTTGATGACTGGACAAATGTTGAACTTTACTATGACTTCATAGTCAATGTAATATCATACTTCTTTGCAAAAGACCATGTTGAATGCACTGATGATTGTGGTGAAATCTCATATGAAGTAAATTGGGATGTTTTCCGTTCCGGTTTATATGAGATGAGAAAACAACTTGCACTTCATTATGAGGCTGGAGCTGCTGTTCATGGTGTTGACAATTGGAAGAAAGGACTTCCTGTTTATGGAAGTGAACGCGGTGGATGTTTCCTTGATTCAATGCGTCGCCATATCGACCAGGCTCTTCAGGGTAAAGATGATGAACCACATCCCATTGCAGCAATATGGAATGCATTTGGTGCAGTATGGACTCTGAATAATAATAATCAAGATAAAGAAAATGAAACTGAACATAACTATTCATATGAATATTTCACATTGCCATCTGGAAGAAGATTGAAAGTTATGTGTCTTGATCCAGATGATGAAAGTTATACCTCATTTCGTGAAGCATTGATTCATGACATTGGTTTAGTCAATGACTTAACAAAATCTCTCCGCAAGTTTAATCATCCAGAAGACAACCAGAATTAAATATCGATGGGTGGGGATGATCCCCACCCATTATTCTTCATTTGATAAATATATAATTTTAATGAAAGGAGTGGTAACATGATCGTATGTTCACAAACATGTTTTCTGAATATTCTCACACAGCTATATCCAAAGGAAGTATTGGTGAATGCAGCATATTATATCGCAGATCTCACAGGTCCTAACAATACAATGGGATATGACCGAAACACCGTGGGTGGTGAGATAATGGGTGTTGAAGAAACGCAGTATAAATACAACGAAGAAGGTGAATTGGTAAAAGTTGGACAACCTGTTGTGAGTATAGATACATTACAAAAATATCATGTGATGTATACAAGAGGAGTATTAAATCCAACATCATTATTAACCCATCAACCTATCGGTGGTGAACGAAGACCAAGAACACCGGAAGAACGATTCATAAATGATTTACAAAATACAGATGCTGCGTTGGAAGTATATCAAGATATTTTTAAACAGAAACCCCGTGGAAATGGTTTACAGATATTGATATATTCAAATGATCAAATCTGTTGTCAATTTGGATGGATAACATGTGAGTTTCTCTCATCATGTTTTGGAGCAGATGTAATATTCATCGATGCAAAATATCGAACAAGAAATATTGCAAAACAATCAAAAGTAAATTATGTGGGGAATAAAGCATTTGCAATGCAAACTTATATACCACGCATTCGCGATTATGAATTACTGAGAAGCATTAAGGATAATATGACGAATCGTGGACTTGCAGAGTGTACAGGAAATCTAACAAATAAATTGGTCATGATGACATGGGATCAATTAATCCATACGTATGAATTATTATGGCCGATGGATCCACTACCTCGAGGTAATTACACAACAGAACAACTTAAAGAAATCATATTGGATAAAATACTTGGCCAGAGAAAACCATCGTTATATGACAACTATGAAAATTTGACATATGCCGATGCGTTTTACCAAATGGCTAATGAGTATGATTTATAAACCAAAAGATCCCGAAACACCATCGGGATCTTTTTTATTTTCTAAAGGAGTGATTGATATATGGCCAATGAATACAGCAGACAAGCTCAAAATCCAATGTCTGAATATTTGTTAAAAATGCAATTAATAGTATCGAATACTATTTTCAAAGACGGTGCTGAAGCAGCGAAATATGAAACAATGGAGTCAAAAATCCAAGGTGATAAATATGTATCTGCAATGACTGGCAAAGATGTTTTTGAATCTTACGAATATGATTCAAGAAAAGTTTACACATATCTCGAAAAGAAGGGGTATAAGGAAGATCAAATATTTTTTATGATAAAACACCCCGTAACAATCCCCCAGCAATATAAAAACGAATTGATGTCAGAAGCAAGAAAACATTTTTTGGATAATTATGTTGAAGAAAACAAATACTATTTGATGCTGTCAGGGCAACCATATCCAGGATCTCTGGATTATCCGGCGGATGAAATAGTTCTGATACCTGATGCGTTTTATGAAATGTATGAATCAGAAGGATTGATATCCCGAGATGAACCGATATATCAGTTACCTAAACGATATCAAGAACTATTCATGAATAGTGAATGGTATGAAGAAACTGTTATAAATCATCCGAAAGCACCATATCTGAAATATATAGGATCAAATTCTGTACCGATAGAAACATCCAGAACCGCACGAGATGGAGATATTTTGTTAATTAATTCAAATAAACTTTTAACATATCATCCAATATTTGGAAATGTTTCAGTATCATATGACATCGTACATAAATTCATATCAGTATATAAAGAAACACGCGATTATGTTTATCAAACATTAAGAGGTGACTTCGGAGATATTTATCCAAATTATGATGATTTCATTCGATTCTTAACAATATATCTTTCTATCGGAAACTGTATGAATGAATTCTTAAAACAATCAGGTTCATTTATCCACATGAATAATGTTACTGCAAACAATTTGTTTACATTGTACGGTTTGCCGTCTGTAATTATGGAAGGTTCTTCCATGATAGAATTCTTGAAGAAATTCAGGATGTTATTAATGGACAAAGGAACAAATGTTGTTTATCGTGTGAAAGATTTGATAGGATATGAATATACCGACATCTATACACTCGTGATGGTTAAACAACAAGAATTCCAGAATGGTATCCCGGTATATGTAAGAGATAAGGATACTGGAGAAATGGTTCCGTCAAGTAGAATAGTATTCCGCAGATTAGGAACAACCGATGAAAATGTTTCATATTTCAAATTCCGAGAATCTCATACTGAATATAAATATGAAGAGATTCGAGATGCTGATCCACGTTGGTGGAATACTGCAGAAACAGAACGCATGATTCATGAAATGAATTATACTTTATCAAACAGCAAATATATTCAATTATCAACACATCTTTCGATGACAGATATATGGTGGCAATGTGTAATTCTTTTACGTGGATTACTTGATAATCAGGCTGAATCAAAAGGAACACAGCTCAATATAAATTATTCTATAAATGGATCTTCATCGATAAGTATATTCGATGCAGTATTGTCGTTGGTAATTATAATGAACTGGATGTTGAATTCCGATCAAAGGCATTTTATGGGAGAATTATTAATACCAAATGGAACATGGAACGGTAAAGATGCATGTTTGGATTTGCTCGAAAATGGTTTGAAAACAGCCGCTAAGTATAAACCCAACTCATTATATGCAAAGGGTGAAGTAATTGCAGTTGCTGTAATGGGTGATAACGGTTGGATTCCAGAAGATGGAAAATGGTATATCGCAACAAAGGACTTTATTTCTACCGATTTTGAATCAGATAAAAGTAATGGAAATATTGAATTCTATGCGGATTTCAAAGACTATAATTATGATTATGATCTTGGAGCCCCAAATGAATTGGTATTGGGAAAACCATATAAAATAGCATCTTTCAATTTTAAATTAAAATCAACTCCCGAAGGTCTTGCATTCTACAATTCAATATCATCGATGGATTATGTTAATCCAGATGTATTTCTACCAATGTTAGATTCTGTATTAGAACGTGAGAATATTAATATGGGTGAAACATTGATGACAGATGTCAAACTCATCCAACAATATTTATCTACCAAATTAAGAGATGCAAACCGCATAATTGATTATAGACATATTGCTGATATTTATGAAAACCTTTTCCTCGTAGATCCAATCCGAGATTGGTATTCTCAAGGTGATTTTAATACAGATTCTCAACTGATGAAAGAATACGGTATATCTGCAGAAGAACTATATTCCTTCAAACAGTATTTCAATATGACAGAAGGAGTTGTTGAAGTATCTTATATGAACAAATCATATGTTGTTTATTTGTATGATGTGTTAAATCAAAATGTTGATACACTGGAAATCAAATCATATGATATCGACGATGTTGATAAACAGAACCCACATTCAGAATATCCATTTACAGACGTTGGATTTATTAATGCTTTTGACGAAGTGATTGATAAATCTACAAATATTCAAAATATCGAATCTTCCAATTTATCGGACAAAATAAAAAATAATTCTCAATGGAAGAATATAATAAAATCAAAAGTGTGGTATGATTACGGCGATGTCGATGGTTATCCGAGAACATATGAAGATCTCATGATGAGAACAAATAATGATTTATATTCTTTCATTATGAGTTTAAAGAATGATAAAAACTCAGATGATGCTGTAACATTCTTACGTGCAATCATAAAAGCATTGGAGAATTATTCAAATACATCTCTTGCGGGATTGGAATTCAAAGCTCTTGGATTGCAAAATTATTTCTACATATTAAAAGAAGTCATATCCTATTTCAAATCATACATGGTTGAATTTACACGTGATGAATTTGTGTATATATTCGATGGAATATTTGATAATGGTGGTCATCCAAATATGATAAAGATGATAGATGAAATATCTGAAGGAACGGTAAATCCTATCATTCATGATTCCACATCATTATTTGATATTTCATGTGGAGTTGTAAACCCGCGATTTGCAGATAATAATGTTGGATTAATATATGATGAAGCATTATTTAGAATAGAAACAACATTCCAACGATTGATAGATTCGGGATATGAAGTTTGGTATGATGATGGAAAACGCATCACACGAAACATACCAACTATCCCAAATGATCAAAAAATAATTGCAAATGTAATACCCGACCCAACCAATCCAGCAGCATACAAATTAATCATCAATAAAAACAACATTGACACAATACCTCCGAATTATTACGGAAATACTTGATAAAAATAAAAAAATATGATCCGGGGGAAACCCCGGATCTAAATAAAATAAATTATTAGATGTGTAGAACCCCGAATAAAATATTCGGGTTAGATCGGAAATGCTTCCGAATAATTTGGGGCGGTAGTCAACCGCCCCTTCGGAAGTATAGTCGGTTTTTTAATCAGGGACGCCGCCCTGGGCGGATTTCGATTAATATGTTATGAAGGCTTTCTTGATTACATGCTGAAGTTCTGTAACTCTGTAATCACAAGCAGTCCAGTTAAGTCCACGCCAGGTGTTGCCCATGACGCGGATTTTTTCACCGTTATTTTCAGCGTATATTGTTGCACCTTCTGCCCATATATGACAATCACCATACTGAACAGGCTTTGGAAGAGCCACCTTTTCGTATGGTCTACCCTTTGCTGAAATGCGGTGAACACATTTCCAAAGGCAATCCAGGATGTAATCCTGGGCTTTTGTTATTTTGATTTCTGTGTTTGGAATAGTTTCAAGTTTACCCCAAAGAGCAGACCAGAAAATCTCACCAATCTTCTGCTCGTCATAATATACGACGAGTTTGCCGTTGTAGTTTTCGTTGATTTTTACGAAATGGTCATGCCAATCAAATTTTGCATAAATTCCCATGAATTCGACAGATGAGCACTCATTAGTCTTTTCAGTTATCGGAGCTGTCCACACCTTTATGCTTGGGATATCTACAGCTGGGATATTTGCGATTTCGCGGGAAAGCTTACATGCTTCATTGGAATCTGACTTGATGTTTGCGATAAGATTAATTATTTCCTTTTTCATAACGATACCTCCTAAAGTATCTTTCAGATTGATGCAAGGTAGCATACAAATCTGGCGGCTGACTGGGCCGACTTAATTAATTGATTTTAATATGTATGAATAGTAAAGATTATTACTTTCTATTCATATTAATAATATATATATGAAAAAGAAGAAAAATAGAAATGGGGGCTCAAGGCCCCCATACTCGTTTCTTAACAAAACCTGCTGGTCTTTTATTGAGTTGCCACCATACACCTCTTTCAGGGCTAAATCCAGCATATAAATAATCGTCGATTGATCTGATAACTTCAGAAAGATCATTACACTCTGAAAATCCATCTCTGATATATTTACACGTATTAATACCTGTTTCTTCTTTACGACACCATGAAATTACATATTTATTTTTCGAATAAGTAATATCAAATGAATATGTATTAAGTATTATTCTGACCTCGAGTTCATCTTTATCAAATCTAAGACCGGTTATATGTTCTTGACGTATCGGTTTATTTTCTTCATAATCAGGAATCATATCATGCAGTCTTTCATATATGATACCGAGTTCCCATCTAAGACGGCTTTCTTTCATATTATCACTCCTTAAAATTTGAAAGTTCTTCAGATATGTTTATAACATGAACAGCATGGTCATAAGCACCGGGTTGTGTTGAATGTGATATAATAAACATCTGTTCCATTTTAAGAACAGACATTATTTCTTGAAGCATCATTAAGAATGAATCTCTCATTTCTGCGTCTAAAGCCGCATCCATTTCATCAATCAATGGAATATTATATGATGTGAGTGAAGATGCTAATGACAATGATAATGCCAATGATAACAGTGTACTTTCGGATTGCGAACCGTATCTAATATCAGATGATATATTACTTCCGCTTCTGAATGGAAGTGTGAAATGTGTTTCATCAATGACCGGTTTCAACATTTGAATTTCCTTATCATACATAACATCGAGAAGTCTGTTGGTAAGATGTAAAGCATCTTCGACTTTTTCTCTAATTGCAATGACGGGTTTTCCTTTTGTTGATGATGTTGCTTCTGCTATAATGTTATAACGTTTATTACTGAGGACATGCTTTTCAACTTCAACAACCGTTGAATCGTACTGGTTGTGTGCATCTTCAACACGTTTCAATTCACTTTTTAAACCAGATAAACGTGTACTTATTTCTGAACACTGTGAGAATAATTCATTATATCTCATTTCACTTTCATCGAGTGTTCTTATAAGTTCCTCAAGTTTCTTAGAACGTATTGACAACTCTGTCACATTTACATTCTTTATTTTAGATACTAATGATCTTTGATTTGTATTAATATTCAAATCATTCTCAAATTGAGATATTTGTTGTGTCAATTGTGTTTCTTCATTTCTCACCATTTGTATTTTCTGATCAATTGCAGATAATGCATCATCCATATTATTTGTTGGAATCAATAATGTCTCCATGTTTTCAATCGATTTTGTAACATCATTCAATTGCGATGTAAGTTGTTGCTTCAATTCAACTTTTGCGGCTTCTTCCATAAGATATGTAATTCTTTCGGTATCAATGCCATATAATCCAGAAGCGATATTTCTTACGATTCTATCAACTTGGAACATTGATTTGATTTCTTTAGCCATATCAAGAGAACACATTCGTCGAATCATTTGAACACATTTGTGTGCATGTTCAAATTGTTCTAAATCATATTGTGTAAGATTACTACCTGTTGCAGTTTGATATGACTTAAAATATGTCTGTAATACCTCATATGTTTTCCAATATAAACAATCAACATGTTTACATTCATCATGTATCTCTCCTTCAATAGAATTGATAGTTTCACGGACACGAGATATTGCACTCTTCTCCTTTTCCGAATCCATTAAAGCAGCACCTTCTCTGACAAGGAATGATGATATGTCTATGTTGTTCTCTAACATATCTGCAAACATGTTTAACAATGTTTGATTGAGACATGTCTTGATATCTTTACATAATGAATTGATACTTTGTGCTTGAGATAACATTGATCGAAAATGTTGTGATGGAGCAGATGTAAATTCATCAATCTGTATATTTGATATTTTATATTCCAATTCTTTCTTAGTATTTATCATTTCATTATAATCGGAAGACATTCTTTTTGAATTCATCATTGTTGTTTGAATGTCTTCTTTCTGTTTATACAAATCATCTAAATCACGTAATAACATACTTCTTTCATTCTTTGTTGAAGATATCTGATTATTTAAATCTATCTGTTTCTGTACGAGTTTATCGTATGTATCGTTATCAAAAGAACCGATTGATTCCACGACATTTTTGTATGCTACCAAGGATTGATTGATATCATTTAACTCAAAATGTGGGTTTTGTTGACGTATGGTTGAAATTTTTCCTTGCAAGACATCTAATTCGGATTTCATATTTAGCAATTGATTTTCTAATGTTTCAACTTCATTCTTTTTGTATGTATGTAATGTACACATGTTTTCATATGATCCATATGTTTGAAGAACGAACTCTTTGGTATTATTTAATGATGTAATAAGTTTGTTTGTATAACGATAATCGTCCGTTGCAAGTTTATGTATCTTATCATAAATATCAATACCCATTGCTTTATTCATAAGATTTTTTCTTTGTGTAATACTCATTGTTCCGAATGATTGGAGGTTGGTTCCGTTTATTATCAATTGATATGAGTACTTATTGATACCGAATATTCTATCAATAAGATCATTGAATATTGTAACACCACCACTCGGATTCAATTCTTTTCCATCACATAATAATGATGAAGAAATTGTATGACCTGATTTGGTTGGTGAATATGTATGTGTTATTGTATATACTGAACCATTTACTTCATATATGATTTCTTTAATACCCACTTCTTTTGGAAGTATTAATGATAGATCTGATCTTTCATCTCCATTTAAATTAATACTTGAATATGGATGAAGCTGTTGTAACAAAACGGTTTTACCGCATCTATTCTTACCATATATCTGAATGATTGGTTTTGTGATTTTTGAGAAATCAAACGATATAGATTTCACACCCATTGCAGCATGAACACCTATGAAATTCTCAAGTTTAATATATAATATTTTCAAAATATTTCACTCCTTATACATATATCATTTTATTGATGTCTGGGTAATGATATATTTATAAATAATAAAAATTATTATCTATAGACATATATAATTCTAATGTAGAGCACATGGAGAATGTGTTCAAATAAATTAAGAAAGGTGATGTTTCACTTATGGAAAACACAGTCATGAACAAAATCGAAGAGATGCGTCAGAAGAGAAAGAATGAGATTGAAACCTACAAAGGTAATGAAATCTTATCTGAGACAATTCCCGAAGTAACATCTCAGGTGTTTTATGAAGAATTCGGAATCAATCTTCCGGACCCATTATCAACAATTCCGATAACATTCACATTAGCATGGAAACATATTCTTCAGTATGTTCAAACTCAGAAAGTCGATGAGTTTGCGATAACAATTGGTGGTATTTCTCTTGAATACGTGACCGAACAGAGTGATTCTGATAAGGGTAGAAATATAGTACCACAGTTGTTCAATGTTAAAGAACCAATATTCAGAAAGAATGATAAAAATGATAAAAATGATGTTGTTGGTTCTGATGTAAATAATGAGTTGTTGAATAAGTATAACAACTGGAGAACTGTTAATCTTACTGAAACATTGACATATGTTGAACAGAAAGTATATGATGAAATACTCAATACTTTTGGACTTGATCTCAGAGTGTCTGCAACCGTAATTCCATTAATAACAGCAACATATAAGGTTGGTCTTCAGATTGCAAGACAGACAAAAACAACTGTTAACATGTACAATGTTTTCGAAATAGATGTAACAGAAGATGACGCTGTTATACTCACTCCTCTTGCAATGGTTAAACAGTATCTCAAGAATGATTCAAAAGTATAATCAAAGAGAAACTGTATACATTGATTATACGGACAAAGTGTTAGGGGGACTTTGATATCAAAGCTCTGTTCCAGAATATTATACCCCTACACTTTTCCGTTATTAATTATGATAGAAAGGAATGATATAAATGAATAATATGTGCATTGGCCTTGGCAACTGTGGAACAATGATTGTCAAAGCAATCGCAAAATCTGAAAAACTTAATAATGTTAAATTGTATGCGATAGATTCTGTTGCAACAAATGTTGATACGGATGTACTCGATCGTATAAATATAATACCAATTCAGAGTGATGAAAAATCTGGTTCTGGTAGAAATCGTGAACGAGGTGCTGAAATGTATCTTATACATGAACAAGCTGATGATTTTGCACAGATGTATCAAGATGCAATGGATGCAAAATCACCGGTTCTCGTAATCACATCATCTGCAGGTGGAACAGGATCTGGATCAACTGTTCCATTGTGTAAGGCTCTTGTTGCAAGAGGTGTTCGAGTAATACCAATAATAATCACACCAGATCTCTCGGAGCCAGATGCGTATCATCTCAATACAAATGATCTCTTCTCAGAGATATCTGAAATAACAGATGATGCTGATGATGTTGGCATTCCATCATATACTATATTCCAGAATCCGAAAAACAGTGTCAACTATGATCCTATAAATCAAGAAGTTGTAAATCTTATCGAGATAATATTCGGTGTAAGAAATGATTATACAACACGAGATTCAATTGATGAATCTGATCTTGATACAATTCTCAATACACCTGGACGATTTATTGCAACATCTGCAACCGCAACAAACCCAGATGCATTAAGAAAGTTAATAACAGCAAAGGTATTTTCATCATATCAACCAGCATGGTCTGAAGAAGAGATAAAACCTCTTACACTCATGACAGGTTATTCTCTGAAGTCAATGTTTGCAGAAACAGATTTCGATTCCGTATTCGAAGATATTCGCAAAAGAATTGTTCGTAGATATGATGAGTACAGAAACATCGTAAATTCCGATAACCAGGGTCAGTGTGAAGCAACTGTTATTATTGCAGGTCTGCCAAGGCCTGCTATAAAGAATATAGAAACAGAGTACAATATGGCTAATGATCTTGGAGAAGGTATCAGCAAATCCAAAAGACCTTCATTCTTAAATAAGAAAAAGAAAATCATTGGTAAGCCTTTTGCAGTAACAACAAAGGTTCCTGATAATATTGTAGGTGGTCGTAAGATGGAGAAATAAAATTTCTCCACAAAAGACATATATAATTATAACGGATATCTGGAACAGGGTATCAAAATATCAAAGGAGGAAAACAATTATGAACAGAAACCATTCCGTCATGACAGATCCGGACGATTTCATCTTAACTGAAAATGTTGAATCTCTCATGGCAAAACAGCAGCCGACTTATCCAGCAGGGATAACACCAGAACAGTATGCTTACGCAGAGGAGGTAACACGACAGAACTTCTATCTCAAAGCAGTTCCAAGAGTACCACGTGTTGTACAGTATATCTTTGAAGCTGATCTCGACACAGATGATCAGGCTGCAGGTCTCGCATATGGTCTTAAGAATCTTCTCATTTATGATGAGAAATTCCTTATATCACTGATGAGTTATCTTGCACAGCCAATATCTTCACCAGAATTCCAGAGTGGAATTGCAGCAACAGGTGCATTCATGGTAAAGATCATGTCCGAATATTATGAAGAGCTTAAGAAGAAAGAAGCTGAATCAAAGGGTAAAAAGGACAAGAACGAAGAAGAAACATCTGATCCTGAAAAGGAAGGAATCGAAAGAATCTCTAAGCAGGTTGGAACACTTCTCAGAAACATCGTTGAGATAGTTGATATTAATTGTCCTGGACTTACAGATCATGAGAAGCTCGCAACTGCAGCTGCTTTGGCAATGCAGAATGATCAGACCGTTCCAATGCTTCTCGATAACAATCTTCCTGTTACAGCAAGCCTGCTCGATATAATTCGTAATAGCGGCAATAACAAAGGTATGAATCTTGTAGTAGCATCTGCATTCCTTCTCGAGAAGAAAGAGTATCCTAAACCAACAGACAACCAGTCTAAGTTTATCGATTCCCTTTCAACATACGTGTATAAACTCGTGAATGAAAAGGGACCTACTGATATTCACGCACTCTTCGGATGGATTTATGGTTCATATGATTTCAAGAACGTTGATCTTGAAAAGTATATCATCGATCCACGTGCATGTGGTACTCAGTACAGCAGACTTCATGCAACTATCAAGAGCATGTTCCCAATTAAGAAGAATAAATAAACGGAGGTAATCAGTTATGTTCGAAAATCAGATGATGACAATGCCAAACGGTGGAATTCCTACAATAGGTGTAAATCCAACTTATACAAACATGAATGGAATGTTTGGAAACAATCAGCAGGTTGTAAATGATCAGGGCGTTAAGATCAATCCTGCAGTAATGCAGCTTATCAATCCAATCATTGAAACAATGACTCAGTACGAGATGTTCCAGAAGTCAAATCCTGCATTCGGCATGTGGGATCCAAACAATTCACTCCAGGAATATGAGAAGCAGCACTTCGATAAAGCTAAGAAGGATTGTGTTCATCTCATAAGAGACCCACATTCAAAACAGCTCATCCCTACACTTGAAGAGGTGGATGACACAAAGTTCCGTTGCCGTGTATGCGGACGCTTTGTGTATAAGAAGTTCGATCAGTCCGCTGTTAATAAGCTTGAGGATGCTATCGAGGTTCTTAACATGCTCGCATTCTTCGGCATGACTCTCAATATCACAGCAGAGCACATGTCAAAGATCATATTCCTCAAGGAAATCATTCCAGATGCAATTCAGCTTGTTGCTATACTCAATAGATTTGTTAAGGAGGAAGATTCTTCAATCAATACTTCTGCAAACATAGGTGAAGCTTCAGCTAACGCAACATTCCGTGCGAATAGCATGCTCGGTTTCGGAAATTTCTAATACATGATGTGTTTTCCATAAAGATGTTGTATGGCGGGGGATATCCCCCGCCATCATCATTTTTTAATTTGTTCGAAGATTCATTGTTGTTTGTGCCATGAATAAATTTGAGTCAGTATTGGACAACACATGACAAACATAAGATGCTCGATATACTTTATTAATGTTTAAACCTCGGATAGGTGTCGCAAATACAAGGTTATATCTTGTATTTACTTTAGTTCTTGATATATCAAATCCTGCACCAGATATATCCACCTTTGTTATGTTTTCATTTAAACGAGCAACATATGAAGATGCAACATATTCATTCTGCGTTTTGTGTAATATATCAGGTGTATCTATATTTTTTAATTTAGCATACCCAGAAGTTGACTCAAATAATTCTTTCAATTCTTCTGTGTGTAATTTAAATGTTGAAAGATTTATATCCGCAAGATACTTGCCATTTATAACACGTTCAATATCTGTTTCTGTATTAACAGCAACATTACCGGCCATTGTAACCATTTGATATTTTTTGTTTATTTCCTTCATTCCACTCATATCGGAGTTATCTTTTGTATGCTGCACGTAGATTGGAATGGGTTTTGCAGCGTTGTTCACATTTGTATCACAAACATACAATTTGTCAATATCACCATACACTTGTGCTCCCTTTTGATACATGCCATAACATTTATCGAAAAATCCCAATGCTTCAAGAATATTTAGATTAGGTATCAATACTTGTTTATATTTGTTTTGATTCGTTAACGGATCTATTGAGAAATTATAAATTCCATTTCGTGATAGTATATCCGACATAATAGATGTCAATGACATATTAGTATAAATTGATGGAGCTTTTTGTTTCATCAAATGTATGAGATTATCATTATAACAATACACTTCTATTGGCACTTTTATGTTTGTATTTAAATCTGACGATTTCTTTATTCCGAATTCGTATTGATCAAACTTTGAAGAAGGGATATTTTTATTCTCAATATATCCTTTCAATTTAAATGTTATTTCTTCTGCATGAGATACTGGAACTGGTGATTTTTCTTCATCGTTCATCCTATATATCATACCAATTAAAGAACCACGCACTTCGATATCATTTGGATTATCACACAATGATTGAATTACAGAAATATCGGAATATAAACGTATTCGTATAATCGGATATGTCATTGTGTCATAATTATGAATAAATGTGATTGATACAATTTCAGAATCCGAAATTGTCAAAGTATCATTGGGTAATACCATTGATAACATTGGTTTGTATAACGTAACAAATTTGTCTGCTGTAGACATAACTTACTCACTTCCTCAGGACAGTTTGTTAATTTATGAAATCATAAATATTAGTTTCGATATGAAAGGTGGAAAAACAATGATCAAATTTTTAATGGAATCTGATCTTCCTAAATTGTCTCAAACATCGTTGTATGAGAAATTTAACCAGAGCAGTGATATCACAAAAAATGTCATATATGATATAACGCATGCAAAAGAGTATGTTGTCAAACCGGATAGTATTCCAGAAATCATATCTTTGATTCGTTTGAATGGTGACGCGATTGCAAAGAAAGCAATCGAAGCATATGTCAATAATAAAATTGTCATTATATTTAATAAAGAAACATCGAAGATTCCTTCGGTTCTTCCATTCATGGTTATGACAAAAGGAAACGATACACGTGCTTTTGTGTTTGCTGATAGAGTTGTAAATAACATAAACTCAACACAGGAGTACACATCATTGATGGCTGTTCTTCAAGCGGCATATATGGCATTGAAGTTAAATGAAAAACCATCAACCTTTATTATGAACAGACCATTGATGTTAACCTTGGGTAATATATACACCTTAATGGCAGTAACACCATTGGAACAAAAAGTGTATATGAAAGGTGATAATCTGACAAAGGCGATGTTATATTTGCTTGCATATTTTTATCGCATGATAGATGGTCCAGATTTCACAATTATTCCGGGATATAAAAGAATAATTTCGGATAAGATAGATGAATCTGTTGTAAAACAAATAATGGCAGATGTTAAATCTTTAGAAGATAATTCTTTTATGAGTGTTCTTAATCTAATAAAGCAAATAAATCCAGTTAGATATAAAGATATTGATGTAATGTATATGACACATTTCAATGCAACATGTGGTACATCTATAATGTTTGCATTGGAAAATCTGTCTTATTTATTTTTATTGATTACATCTTCCATCTACAAAACAGGTGTTACTGCATATGGTTTAAACAAGATAGTGAACACACCTGCAAAGAAAGCCATTTCATTGATGTCTGTTATTGTTTAAGGAGTGATATAAATGGCTGATAAAGAGAAGAATAATATCTACGATGTTAGGAAGAAATGGATGGATTCATCTCAAGGAGGAGGATATCCTGTAGGTGAAGGAAGAATGATCCGTCCTAACGATCATTCCCTTCAGCCATCGGATCATTTTAGAACAGATGAACTCGGTAATCCAACGGGTGTGTATAATGGATATCTTGGCGGTGGTGATTTAAATCCAGAAGGTAAAGCGTATGTTCCGAATGAAGTTTCGAGACAATTGGATGATGCTTCATATATCGTCAAAAATAAATCGGAACATTTCATTCGTGATTTGAACGATACACAGATGGAAGATCCGTATGCTTCCGAAAGACCTGTTATTGTCCCTAACAGTGATATTACTCCAGAAAATATGAGAGGTAATAAAGTTGTTTTTTCCGGATCAACAACAAATGTTAATCCAACAAATGATCCTGAAATGCAACGAATAATCGATTACGGTCTGTCGGATACTGAAGAAGAGCATGTTAAAGATTACGGGGATTATAAACCACCATTATCAGTAATGCATCCATTTACACGTATGATCGATATCAAACATCCAAATGATCAACAGATAGCAAATCTTACATCGTTTAATAGATATCATTTACCTGTTGCCGATTTGGAACATCGAAAAGCATTTCGTCATCTATTCTTCACCAGACCAGAATGTTATATATGTTGCACGGAAAATGGTAAATCAAAATTGTCACAACAAGCAGAGTTTGATGAGGATTTTAATACATCATTTTCGAGAATGCCATATATATCAAAATTGTTATCTCCTGTATATGTAACTGGATCATTTGGACAATCTACATTGGAACGTGATAATTTCAATTATTTATTATCGAATAGATGTTTGGGATTAACACCATCTGGTGGAACACTATCGGTTCAAGATACTATCGGAAAAAGTATTCAAGGTTATACCGTAACACCTGGAATGTTTTATGAAGGACGACAGGGATCGGTAATCACAGTTTCTTTCCGGGATACAAAATATCTTGAAGTTTATGAATGCATAAGAATGTGGATGTTATATATTTGGAAATTAAAATATGGAGTTTTTGCTCCATCATTTAATGGATATAAATATTTAAATGGTTTTCCAGATACAAGCAATGGTTCATTGAAAGTCAGTGCAAATAAACATCTACATCCATTTGATCGTGCTTTAGATTATACAATATCCATGTTTGATTATGTCATGGATGAATCAGACAGTATGGTTCGATATTGGTGTAAATATTACGGGATGTATCCTATAGATGTCCAGATAGAAGGATTATCAAATGGAAATAATGATGCATTAAAAAATGAAATGATAGTATCTGTACAATTCAAATATTCGTACAAGATTGAGAACACCATAAAAACATTGGTGGAGTTTAATTATAATGCTGGGGTTTGTGATAATGTTGGAAAACTCACGAGTGATGGTTCTAAAAATCTTGAATACTCCGAACAATTCGTTTATAAACAGAATCGATCTGGAGTATTAAAAGATTATGTTGGACCTGGTGCAGGATTTGTAGGAACACCATATGTTGTTCTAATGAGTATTAATAAAGATATCATGAAAGATACATCGTCTGGAACTACAACCACACCATGTCTCAGGTTCTCACCAATAACATATGACTACAAGTTGAATCAACGTATTAACATGGGTATTGAAAATAAAGTTGAAAATAACAAATTTGTGGTTCAAAGCGAATTATCACAAACTTAAATACATTTAGAATGAAAGGAGATGGTATAAATGGCAGATGAAAAAGATATGTCTAATGAAAACAAACAAAGTCCAAACGCTGTCAGAGATAATGTTATCGATGGATTGATTGCAAATATTATTCCACTGGAAGGTGAAGTTGAAAAAGATGTCATTTCTAATACTATATCTGATATATTAAAAGATTATCATCTTTCAACAGATAATTCGTTCATTGAACGTATTGCCACGATGACAATCAAAACAGATGGTAATAAAACAGAAACAGTAGATTTTGATGAACTGCCTAAAGAGCTCAAGGATGCTTCTTTTTTACCAGTAAATACAATTGCTGATATTGCATTGAGGCAAGATCTTGATCTTGTTGTGTCTCAGATTCCTGAATATTTCACATCACTCGGTATGGTTCGTGATGCTATATGTGAAGCTGATGTTGTTACAGGAAGATTATCTCGAGACATAAAATTCGAAAATTCCAATTTGACGACTTCTGAGGAAGAAACGAATTTATCTAAAATAGAAAATGTTGAAGAAAAATTGGAATTGAATCAGATAATTAAAAATCACATGGTATTCAATACATTGCAATATGGTGAAGGATATATCTACGTAATACCATATGCCAAAGTATTTGCAGATTTATACAAATACAAATCATCATCAAAAGTAAAAAACGGAAGCGTAATCAATATGTTCAATGATACATCCACTTCATTTGAAGGATATGGGTATGGTGAACATGCTGTTGAAAAACGTTTATCCGATACAATAGTGATGGAATCAACCCAAGAAAAAGTATCATCACATACGAAAAACAAAGGTGATTATAAACGTAAAACGGGTATGTATCAAGAACAAGCTCATCTGTTTACAGAAGCAGAAATTCAAGAGATAAATCCAAGTTATCATTCTATAAAAGATAAGTCAGATGAGAAATATCAATCTCAAGAAAATGCCGATAAAGCATTTGATGAGGCCGTAACGGATATTGCAAATAATATTTCATACATCGAAGAAGACATTGCGGTTCCGGTAATAGAACAATCTGCACATGATTTGATATCTGTTTATCGTGAAAAGTATCGTGATCGTAAAGAGAATTATATTCAAGAATCACAAACATTTTTCGAAAGTGTTATGAATAATAAAAATACGGATCCCACGATACCTCGAGAATTTCAGAATATTAAAGGTGTATACATGCGAATACTTCCAGCAACTAAACTTATACCTATAAGAATCGATCGTGTTGTAATTGGTTATTATTATATATCTGATCTAACACGTCCTGAGGAAGCTGGTCAAAGAAAGAATTCGGGATTACATGGTTATACCTTAAGAACACCATCTATCGGTTTTGATACATTTTCACCAGATACAATGTTCTGTGATAAACTCGCGACAAAAATCATAAACAATTTTGATTTGAAGTTTATGCGAGATAATGTAGCAATACACAAACAAATCATAGCTGTTCTTCAGGCTCACAAATTTAATGAAGCAAGAATGAGATTTGTGTTTATTCCTGCAGAGCACGTTGTTCAATGTACAATCAACAAAGATGGTATGGGTCACGGACATTCAATGCTCGAACCTGGTCTGGTTACTGCAAGAATGTATATGTTTTTGAAAATGTATTGTTTGTTATATCAGATAAACAATTCCGGTTTTCGTGCTTATTATCTCAGATCAAGTGGTATTGATAAAAACTACAAAGCTTTTGTCCAAGAGACAATAAGAAAATTTGCAGCTCGTAGAGTTACCTCGAATGATATATTTAATTACAGAAATGCAATGCCGAAAATATCTGGTGGTTCTGAATTAGTTATGGCATTGGGTCCTGGTGACAAACGACCAATCGATATTGAAAACATTCCTCCGGCCGAATCACCTTTATCAATTGATTTCTTAAATCAATCAAAAGATGAAGCTATTAATGCAAATCCAGTACCTTCAGCTATGGTTCAAGGTGCAATGTCCGAATTGGAATTTGCAAAAGAAGTTGAAACTTCTCAAGAACGTTTTCACACATATTGTGCTTCGATCAAAATCGATCTTAATCCAGATATCACTCGTTTATATAAAATAATCATGAGATATGAAACGGATATTGATCCAGAAGTATTGGATAAACTCAGATTTTCATTCCGTCAATCTACTGCAAAACAATTATCAATTACATCTGAAATGTTGAATAATTTCAACAGTATGTGGGAATTGATATCTCAGACTGTTCTTACTAAAGAAGAACAAAAAGAGATGGAAGCTGATACAGAAACAAATGGTGGTGTTGGTCGTAGGCTGCGTAAGTTGCTTATTACCGAATACCTCGGTTCTACTATCGATGTTGATAAGGTCGAAGAATTATTAAAGACCGCAAGAACCGAAGCAAATCAATCTTTACTGGATAAAACTAATAGTGAAGAAAATATGGTAGAAGATCAGGATAAACTCAATGAAGAAGGGATGATGTAATGTGAAGCTTGAGAGAACAACCACAGGTGTAATCATACATCAACCCTCAATTGAAGTAAAACGTGCAGTGTTAAAGTATTTTTCTCTCACAAATCCTGTGAGAGAATACTTTATTTATTCAGGAAATGATCAATCTAAAAAACCTTTGTTTGGTAAGGAACATGACTGTATTTATATTTCTTCTGGTTTTCTTGATATAAATGATCCAGTCATAAGAAACCTTCCAAAACCATCTGTGATTAATTATTCAACACCTAAAAAGGTTGAGATAACTATGAACAGAGAACCTCGATCGCCTCTTCAGGAAGATTGTATCAATATGATGCTTCATAATACTTCCAGCAAACTTACAATTGAATTGAAGCCTGGTACAGGTAAAACGTTCATAGCGACATATGCAACATCCAAGATTCAAATGAAACCACTCGTAATAGCTCCAACAACATTGTTGAAGAATCAGTGGGTTGAAGAGTTTGAAGGTTGTGGTATTCCCAGAGAAGATATTGCAACCCGTATATGGGATGCTCCGAATAAAAAGGTTTGTGTAGTAACTATATCTACAATAGAACTTGAACTTGGTAAAGATTGGGAAAAGTTGATGAAAGTTATCAACGATTCTTCGTTCGGAATCAAGATTATCGATGAAGCACATCTTCATCTGAAAGGTGTTCTCAAACTGGATGCAATATCCAATATCAAACATAACTGGTATCTGTCGGCTACTCTTGGTAGATCTGATGAGATGGAAGATAGAATTCTAAATAGAGCATTACTCGATGCTGAGAGATTCATTGGTAATGCGAAGTATGAGGAATATCAAAAAGAATTCGTTACATGTTACTTTCAGGATATATACTATAATCCAACAAATAAATTATGTAACGAACATTTCAGATATGGCACAAAAGGATTGATAAAAGCAACATATTACAGAATGTTGCTCGACTATCATAATGGAGTCCCATTTATGAACAATATCAAACATATGATCAAGGTTGCGTATAATACTAAGACATATGAAGGTAAGATCCTTGTACTTGTTCCACTGTTGGATGTTATCGATCGTTTGAAAGAGGAACTCTTACAAGATCATTGGTATGATAAATTCAACATAGTAACTGTAGACGGTTCTCTTTCACTATCCGTAAAACGCAAGGCTCTTGAAGATGGAGACTTAATATTAACTACTACAGCAAGTGTTGGTACAGGTACAGATATCAAGAATCTTGCATGTGTTATAAACTTTGATCAGGTAGCATCACCAATTACCTTTGAACAAACTTTCGGCCGATTGAGAGATCGTGGAAAAGAATGCTGGTATTTTGACGTGGCTGATTATGTTAAACAAGCCAAGTCATTTGCAGCTTGGGGAAGAAAACGCAGAAGTATTTTACCATACTTCCCAGGCGTTAAACCTGATATGAAATTGCTTCCTCCAATTAAATGCTGAACGGCATAATTGTTTACCTCCTTAACATTGGGATTTGGGGCCTTCGGGCCCCATTCCTAATGCTCTATTTTTCTTACTTTTCATATGTATATTATTAATACGATAGATCATTAGGGTCTGTCAAAAATCGGAAGTAAAAAGGAGAAATCAATTATGATGAACAAATTAAAAACAATGAAGATGTCAACATTGGTGATCGCAATGGTGGCATCAAACGCCATTCATGGCGTGGTGACGACGCTGATCAACAAAAATGAAGCAGCGATTGTACACGGTTTCACATCCAAGATATTCATCACTTTGGTGATTGGATATCTGATGGTGATCGGATTAAATCTGGTAGATAAATTTATCTATGGGGCATTTAAGACTCGTGAGATAAATAACCAGCACATCAAGATCCTGAGGCGAGTGACGGGATCGAAGATGAGTGATATTCAGCAAATCGCAAGCGGTAAGATCTTCGATACAGCTAAAGACATCGCTGCAACAACAGCGATGATGAAGGTGTCGATGGCATTTATGTTATATTCGACAATACCCTTCATGTTTCTGATCATGAAGGAAATAAAAGCAGCACCGGCTGCGGCTGTTGTATCGCTCGTATCGATCCCTCTTAGTGTTGGATTGATACTGGGTATTGAGAAGAAACTCAAATTCACCGAGGAACAGAAAAAGAAGAAATCGGTGATGCAAGGCATATGTGCGGATAACTTTGTGAATATTCGTACTGTCAAATACTTGGGAATCTCCGATCATGCTGTGAAGAGATTAGAGAAAGCCCAGAATGATGCTTGGGAAGTGAGCATCAATCCCAGACAAATATACTTCTTCAGATTAATAGATGCTATATGTATTGCCCCATTACTGATTAATGCGTACATATGCAGAAATAATCTGGAGTTGTTGGCATTGATCGTTGTCAGCAATTATGCAATCGGAAATTTCAGATCGGGATTGCTCGACATTGGTGATGCCATTGTGAGTCTGAAAGCTTCATATTCAATTATAGAAAGCTTGAAGAATGATGATAACGAAAGTCGTGTAAAGCTCAACGAAGACATCGTTCTCGAGGATGTCTTCTTCGATTATGGTAAGGATACGATTAAATTTAATATCCCTTACCTCAGAATCAAGAAAGGGTCCAAAACAATGGTTGTAGGTGAGTCGGGTGAGGGTAAATCCTCTCTTGCAAATCTCCTGGCTGGAGGAATAAAGCCAACAACAGGAATAGTTCCTGCATATGACACATTCTACATATGGCAGGAAACTGAGTCATTGGATGATACGTTATGGAACAATATCGTGTTCGATAATCCGTATGGGTTATCAGAATCCGATGTGCTTAGGTACTTCGATAAGCTCAATCTCACCGATTGGTTTATGGAGCTCAAGGATGGCTTTAATACCAATATCGGTGAACATGGATGCAAGCTCTCATCTGGCCAAAAGCAGCGTGTTAATATAATTCGTGCAGTGATAGAAATGAGACATAATCCAGATAGATTATTCATCCTGGATGAGATAACATCAAATCTGGATGATATAACTCGTGAGGCTGCAATTAAGCTTTTCGAGGATGCTATGTGTGAAGACATGACTGTTATATTCATCACACATAATGATGGTTTCGATGCGATTTGTGATAACAAGATCGTTGTCAAAGACCATCGCTTCATCACCGATAATATCAAGCATCAGAAATATGATGAATGTATTGTCAGTACTGTTACGAAATAATTTGAAGGCCCAACAATGGGCCTTCATTTTTTCTATGCTACCGAGGTTGAAATCGTTTATTTTTAAATTTCATATATATATTATTAATATGACATCGAAATCAAAATTTAATCTTACAGATGTCAGAAAGGATGTTTAAAATGAAACTAAAGAAGATCACAAATGTGGCAGAAAAATTAACTGCTGTAAAATGTTATTGTGAATCAAATGCAATAACATCAAAAGACTTGGAAACAGCATCAATGATAGATGCTGATTTCAGAAATGTCTGGGAATATTTCAAAGAGATGTTCACAGGAACAGAAACACCAATTGCTGAACAACAGCCGGTAAATGTTTCCGAAGTTAAAGCTGAAGAAGTTCCGAAGACAGAACCGAAACATGAAGAAACAGTTAAGGAAGAGGAACCTGTAGAAGATGAAGAGGAAGAATTCTTCCAGACGCCCTATGAAGGGTTTAAAGTTTCCAAATCAGGAAAATGTAAAGTTCTTAAAAAGAACGGCGAATGGGTCCTCAGAAAACCTTCCATTTCAAAAGGATATCTCAGAGTATCCAATAATGGAAAAGGATATCAATTGGCTCGATTGATGGTAGAAACTTTCATTGGGCCATATAAGAGGAATTCTGTTGTTCCGATCTATAAAGATGGAAACAAACAAAATTGCTCGTTGGATAATTTATCACTCGATAAAATATCCACACAAATCACAACAGCACAACTTATTCGTGCATGTGAATTGATTTGTGAATTTGTGAGAAATCACAAATCATATACCAGGTGGGATATAATATCATATCTTGCCGAAAATAATTCCATTGGTGAGACTTGTTATAAGTCCATCATTAATGGAAATTATTCTCGAATCACAGAGAAATACTTTGTGGTTAGAGGAGGAAGTTTCATACTCAATACCGAGAACGATGCTCCGAAAACAGAAGCAAAGGAAGAAACAATCTCGATATGTGATGAATTCGGATTTACAAAGGATTCATCAAGAGTAAGAGAATTCATAAAAGAGAAAATGGAAAACGGTGATAAAAAATTTACACCGAATGAAAAGGTGTGCATTGTTCTTTCATATATCAATGATGGATTAAGAGACCCTAAAGATATAAGAAAGAAAATGTATGAAGATTTTGGTGAATTGTTTATTCCAATTTCATTCATCGTGTCAGTATTGGGCAAAAAGATTTGTTCGGAATTATGTGACAAGATATTTTGAGGAGGTATAAATATGAATAAATTTGAAATTCCAAAAGAAATCGCAGAGGCATCTCTTGTTGAGATGGATCTTTTAAAATTCATAAAACACAGCGAGTTTTGTGTATCTGTTGATACAGAAGATGGATTGGCTCATTATTATGAAGAGCCAGGAGACGGTAAACATAGATATTATGTTTACACAATCTCCGCAGCAGAAGATACTGTAGAATTGAAGATTGCTATATCTGATACACAAAACAGATATTACATGGCGTCTTTCAAAACGTCCACAGATTATTCTGATGCTTCCGAAATAACAGCCGATGTATATTTCGGATTTGGTGCCAAGAACCAAAATACAATCCGCATTAGAATATACGATGGGAATGGAAATTATTCTCAGAAAACACTCAGCCCAGGTGTTCTTAATGAAATGAATACTGGATTGAGTCTAATACTCAAAGGAATTGGCGTGAACAATGCCGGTCACGCTGGACATTATTTCCATGAGATAATGTCCGAGAAAATCAAGAACTAATTTGAATTATAAGAGAGCCCCATCACGGGGCTCTCATTTTTTGTTAAAACAGCATAGAATTGACGGAAGTGTAGAATGCATAATCTTCTGCGGTGAAATCAGAATAATCTTCATTATTTGTTAAACCATTTCTATTATTCGTATGCGAATATTTATCATATGAATAACCATACTCATCAACACCTCTAAAACCTGGATTGGTTAGATCATGCAATAGTTGTTCTTCATACATTGTTGGATGGTCATATGGTTTCATATTATTGACGGTATCTTCAATAACAGCTTCTTCGTATTCTTGAATAACTTCATTGACTCTTTCGTATGTACACTTATCCTTATCAATACCGAATCTGGAGATTTCTCTACCATAATAAAGAACATATAATGTGTGGAGATATGCCATAACCATATCATCATGTTCTCCATCTGCAGCCTGAATCTTTCCATTCTTACCTTTAACAAGATTAAGAATATCTGTAGCAAGCATCTTAGAACATAAGAGATGTTTATAATCCTTGACATGACGCTTCAACAAATCCATCATATTATTACGAACAGCACTCGTTACATATGTACCGATGTATTGTTTTTTCTTTGCTTTAACCTTAGCCTCTTCAAGAGGATCTTTAACTTCGATAGCATTCTTTGCGAAATCCATTTTAGGATCATAATAAAATCTATGCTCAAGACCAGTCTCTTGAACAAAATCAACGATAGCTTTACCTACAGAATTCGTCTCAACGCAGAATACACCCTTTGGAATTATTTTCGCAAGATCGGTAATAATTCTCATAAGATCAATCAATCCTATATAAGGAGATTGCAATTCTGCAACGACTTCCAATGTATACGGATGAACAACACATATTGCAGTATTATCACCATTACCACCCGCAGCAACATCAACACCTATCAGATATGGTATATTGATGTCGAAATATGGAGTGGATGATGTAAGATCGAATGTTTTTATTTCATGTTTATAACAATAGAGATGGAACTTCTTCCTGAGGAATATATCATAACTCCACTGTTTAACATTCTCTTTGATGTAATCAATATCCTTTTGGTCGAACAATACAGCATCTCCACCACGGAATCTTTCCAACAGAACACCACGACGATACTCTGCAAGTTTGTTTGTTCTCGCAGCTTCCTTATATTGATATTGTCTCCAAGCTTCATCTTTTCTGAGTTGTTTGTAATTAAATTCTATATACAGCATTGTGATTTGTTCAAATGTTCCATCATCACTCTTACGACCAACACCTTCGAAATGTGCTTTAATTTCTTCTTCAGTAAAGTCATAGAACTGTTCGGAGAATGGTGGTGTTTGATCAATCATGTGCTGTGCTTCCTTACCAGTTTGAGTTTCCAAATCTCCAGGTGTTGATAATAACATCATACATGCACGACCACCTGTTTTTGCCGCAATATCTCTACCAGACTTCATAGCAGGAGCAGCACCTGCGATAACGTTTGAAATATAATTAAGATATTCCCACTCATCGATCATACCCACGAAAAGTGTCATACCTCTCATTTTATCTTTCGCTTTAACTTCTGAATCTGCGGATGAGAGAATCTTTATGGAAGTACCATGTTCTTCATACTTCAAAGATTTCAAACCAGGAAGTTGTTTTTTACCATACCATGGATTCATATATGGTGGAAGTGTTGTTATATAATCTCTCAACATTTCTGCGTTTCTTAATGTGTCTGATTCTTTAAGATGCATAAATGGTATTGATACATTCTTCAATTCATATATAAATGCATATGTTATCAAAAGAAGAACAATTGTTGTTTTCCATGTCTGACGAGGTTGACATAACATGAAATCAATATTATGTGAATAACACCATGTTGCAGCACATGAAGCTCGTGTTAAACCAACACGGAAAGGTTGTGGTGCACCTTGTGCAGGAACACGTGCAACTTCTCTTAACCAAAACCAAATATTTGCTTTTGATTCGATGTGAATCTTACCTTGATTTTCTTTTGATATATTTGGATCATATGGATCGATATCCTGCACTCCAATCTGTGGATATTTTACTTCCAACATGAAATACCAATTCTTTATTCCAAGCGTCTTTAATTCTGCCGCAGTTTGTAAAAAAGATTCATTGGTTGTGCCAAAATCATAATAGCGATTGTTAATACGAACTATCTTAGACATATTTTCATTTCCCCTTTCTTATAAAATAAAAAAATGAAACGGAGCGGCGGGGGATATACCCCCACCAACACCATTTCAACAGGAGTATCTTAACGAATTAACGATATTGTTTTAATTGCTGCAACACAGGCAGTAAGTGTACAAACTCTTCAAACACCCAATCGATATACCAGTCAGGTTTATTTTCGAATACATTTGTTCTTCTTATCTTTCCTAAGAATTCGACAACATCAACAGCTCCACCCAGATATTGTTCATACTGTGTATAGTATGAATATATCATCAGAACATACGACAGATTTGGAAGTGATATCTGTACAGGTATATTTCCAATTTGGATTTCCTGTATATCATCGATAGGACCGATTGTATTGTATCCTCCAGTTGACTTCATTCCGATTCCAATGAATTTGAATGTGTTATGTAGATTATCTAATTGTGGGAATTTATTATACTTTGTAAGATCAAGTGGCTTATCATTGAGCTGACTCATGAGTACCGAGTTCTCTTCGTATTGTGAACCTCTGAAGTATGTTGCAACTTTAGCAAATGTTCTTACTTCAACAGCAGCAAGGAAGTTATATGTATCATACTCACCAAACTTAATCGCATTATCTGAATAATGTTTAAGATGGTCTTTGTATTGTTTTGTTTTAACCGCAAGATCATATAACGTTGTTCTTCCCGTAGATACTGCTGTAAGATATTTTGAAGGTTCTTGTTTAAGAACCCAGGTGTACTGATAACCCACATTGTACACACCATCCAGTGTAACCCACCTGTGTCTGAGTTTTGTTTGTATCTTATATGGTTTGAAAATATCCTTATATTTTTTGTCACATGCAATAAGAGCATCTCTTACGCATATATCATTTAAAGGTTCGATATTTACATACAAACCATTTCTGAGAATATCTTCAACAACCGTTTTTGGTGATTGTTTATATACCTTCGCGAGTTCATCATGTTGCATTGTATTATATTCGCCAATAAAGTCGAGTGCAATGCTCATGATTTCATCATCTGTAGCACCATCATCAGACTTCTTCCTGAGATATCCAAGCATACGTTCAGTCTGATATGTGATTTTACCTTCATATGCAGCAAATCCTATTATTCTATTAGGAACAGCCAAAGCATTTGCTAACATATCGATCGGTCTTTCTGTACCTGGTATTGGATTACCATCTTCATCTATTTCAACGGTTCTTGGCATAAGATGACGTGGAATAATCTTAGCAACAACAGACTTGTTACCATATCGACCTGTTATCTTTTGACCAACTCTTATTGGTGTTGGCTGAAGAACTCGGAATGTCATGATTGTATCTGCGATATATTCCTTATCTGCCCACATTGCTTTTGAGAATAGGAACTTCTCGGCTTTGTTATATATGTCAAGAAGTGTTGTATCATCCTGCGTCGGATCTGTTATTATTTTTGATATGTATGAGTAAATATCATCATACCACTCGGTTATTTGACGAAGGTAGTAATTGAATTGTTCGTTCTCAACTTCGACATTTGTACGAATATCGATATCTGTAACAATTCCATGTGAATATTTGTTTTTATCATTGATATGGGGAACGGATGCTTCGGCAACAGATGAAACAAATGAGTTCTCTCTTATTGAGCAAACTATATCATTTTCTATCCATTCTCCAACATTTGGGAATGGTTTATATTCACCATTTTTACCATATCTATTTCTAAGATATGCAGTCTTAGAAATTTCGACATTAACATCATCAACCATATCAAATGACAATACTTCCGCAGCATAATCTGATAATATTATGGCGTCCTCTGTGAGATCCGGAAGTACAGCATATGCCATTCTCAAATTTCTGCCAGCACAATATAATCCATCAACATATGATGATGATTGTGTAATAGGTGTTCCTTTTGGTATTACATCTCCCTCATGTTTATCTGATATGAGATTCTTCATTCTGAATCCATATTTCTCTGTAACACGAACAACCGGAGAAACAATTTTACAGCCATATTTTCCATTGTCTCGATTGTAATAAATGTATGCTACTGGGGAGTATTCTGGAAAATCCTTAAATTTGATAAACTTACGTTTTATCTCGAGATCTCCCTCAGCAGATACATTCCACGAAGAGCGTGAACCAAATTCATTTTCAGCACCACTGTAAACATATGGGAATTCTGGATTTGTGATTACAACCCTCTGCATTACTCCATGTTTTGTAGCCATGTTAGCTCGAACAGGAGATATTTTGTCAGGAAACGCAAATGCGGAAGCTCCAAACATTGAACGTTTGTCAATAGCAGCACAACGATTCACAATGTCTTGAGCATTGTTCATTGGTTTCCTTGAACGATGATTTGTTTGTTTTTCATTCATATTATTCACCTCAGATATTATATTTCGATACATCTTTCGGCGTATCATATAAACAATATGTTTACGTAAATGAAATATTATATCTTAGAAAGTACATCGATTACATACTTTGCACATGGTGACTCTTCGATATTATTTGTGTATATATCAGACATAGCAAAAGAAAGTGTCTGATATATTGCTCCGATAATATACAGATCTGGTTTAACATCCTCATTTGATATGAGTCTGTATATAAGATTTTCAACATCAATCTTTGGACAATTATCTCTTTCTTCGGAATAGAATTTGATAACTCTTGAGAAGTCCGGAGCAAATGCTATCGAACGTATGAATTTTTTGATTTTGTTTTTATTTATTTTATCGCTCTTTATAAATGATTTGAGATCGGATTCTGTAATGTTGTTTACTGTCCATTCTATCACAGGGGTGTAGTTTGAATAACCGTGAATCTGAAGTGTATCAATAGCCTCAAGATACTTGAAGAGTAGCCAATGAACAAAAGCATCATCAATTACCTGATCGAGTTTACTTGGGTCATTTATTACAGCCATTCTGACAGGATGTGTCGGTGGGAATGTTGTATTAATATCATCTGCTTTTATTCTTGCAGAGATTTGTTTATATTCCGGAACGATCTGGTTTGTTACAAATAACTTATATCCCTCTGGTACCTGAACTTCTGCATTAGGATCATCGGAATCCTCATTTATTAATTTTTCATCATTCGGGATAATACACTCGATTGGAGTTGATTCATTCTTGATATCATTCAATATCACCTTGTAATATTTCTCAAAATCCTCTCTTGAGAGAATATCAGGTTTATATGTATTCAGTAAACGTATATTCTGGAAGTATACATTCTTTGTTGATATATTGAGTCTGTGACCTTCAAAGATTTCTCCAAATTCTTTCTGCTTTCCTGTGATATTAAACATAATATTTTCCTCCTAATATTTCGATACACGAAAATCATCCACCAACACACAATTGTTGGTAATATTGTTCTCGTATATCAATATAATTTATTATTAAATAATCCATTCCTGAAGATGATATTATTTCAGAAATATATTCATTAAAATAATATTGCATAATGCTCACCGCTTTCTATTCTTTATTATGTGAGCCCGTCTTCTATTAACTGTTCGATTGCCGATTCATCGAAACCATCCACCCCTTGTTGTGGGGCAGATGGTTGATTAATAATATTATGCTGATTCGACATTCGATTTGTCATTATCTCGTTTTGTCTTCTCTTTGCTTCTAATTGTTTTATTCGTTGATCTCGGAGGATATGAACAAATGGAAGCGGCATTTGTCCAAGCACTTCTATAGGAATTAAACCTTTAAACAAGGCTGCCATTTCAAGGATTGTTAATCCATCTCGTTCAAGTTTATCTCCATATTGTTTAGTCTCCGAGATACTTGGAAAAGCAATGTTTGTCCAATATCATTGATATATTGCTTACCACTATGCTGACCACACATCGGGCATACCTGATCTTCAAGATAGAATGATATCGGTGACGTATGTGTTCTTGCTTCAGATATAAGTTTGAACAATGCTGCAGAATCTGTCGGATCAAGATGATCCATGATATTCTCGATATCATCCCAACCATCAAACATGTATTCCTTATCATCCTTAATTATGGACATGCTCGAAATATATAATGCATGTGCTGAGATATAATCATATTCAAACAATGCTTCATTCTCAGGATCGAAGTCTTTAAGATCTCCATCTGGAACATATCTGTTGTACAATTTCTGTATCAACGGAATCTTCTTTGTTATGAATTCATAAGCTGAAGGTTCAGATATCTCAACTTTGAATCGTTCTGACGGTAGGGTATACTTAGTACGATTGTTTGAAACTTCATCAAACAAAGCACAAGCCTCATCAAGAGTAGATGCTTCGTGTGCTGCGATATAATGTTTCGGAGCAAGATCTGTGTCAAGGTGAAGTATATTTCTTGGATGATACTTGATGGTTGTTTTGTGATTACATTTCTCATTACTACATTTGATAGTAAGAGTCTCTTCTTCATCAGCAGTTGCAACAAGTACAGCCCACATGAGAAGCTCTCTATCCTGATACTTTGTCTTCTTAAGGAAATCATCAAAATCTTTGAATGCTCCTATTGATACATTCTTGATGTGTTTGTAGATTACACTCCACTTCTTCATTTCATCATCTGATCTATTCTGAGATGTTGGTGCAACAAGACGAATGAAATCAAAGTAGTTGATTGGACGTACTACACAACGATATGCTGAAGCAGGAAGAGTGATTGGTGTATCATTAACTCCTGTATCATATGTTTCGAGAAGACCTTTCTGGTTTGAATTAAGAATTACTTCTTTGAGCATTTCCTTCGCAGAGACTTTCTTAACAGTAATATCAATCTTTCTTGATTCGGACATGTTACGTACAACATCTGAATCAACATTGACAGTTACTTCAGATCCTTCTGGAACATTGATTGTTATCTGTGGAACTGTTTCAAGTTTCTCGTTAACCTGTACAGGTGGTTTCTCAGGAACCGGTTTACCATCTGCAGGTTCAGCATTCCCGGAAGCATGTGGATTACAAATCCATGTAGCTGCTCTTTCGCCAGAATTCATCACCCAGTTATTGAGGATTATTTTCTCGAAATCAGAAGTTATAACATCGCCGTTGATATCATAATATTCGATGAGATCACCCATAACTTCGCGGCGTCCCTTAATACCAGTTGTGATATCTGGAAGTTCAGGAATACCACCTTCTGTGATGTGATATTTTGCGATAACCTTATTGACCATTGTTGTTACAATAGCAACTTTTTCTGTTTGGTAATTTGCAAAATCCGCAAGCACATTTGGATCATGTGAATCAGGTGGCATTAATGTTTTCTTTTCTTCTGCACGTGCTGCAGCCTTATTGATCATTTCCTGACGAATTGCAGCTTCTTCAGCTTCCTCTGCTTTAATCTCTTCTTCAAGATCATTATCACCATAATCTATATCTATAGATGCCGGTTTATTATCAGAATCATCTGTAGGAAGAATTATTTCTTCAGGCATTTTTGGAATATCGGGATTTTCTATATTCTCTGATACAGTTCCAAGATCACTTGATTTTTCTTCATTTGATACTTTCTCATATTTCTTGATGAGGTTGTCAAGTGGATCTTTAAATGTTTCACTCATAATTGAAATCTCCTTTACTTTTAAATTTTATAAATATACATTATTAATATGGATTACGGATACTAATCCATCATTATAACAAGCGGTTATTGTAACGCTATGTTATTAGAAGGGAGTGTTTGTTTATGCATGATAAAATGTTATGGTTTAATGAAAAAATGCAATATTTATTCCATGCACATATTGTCGAATGGGATATGGAAAAAGCATCATTGAGTGTGTGTGAAAGATATAATCTCTTACCAAAAGAGGAAATAATAAGAATGAAATCATTACCAAAATTGGAAAGAGAAAAGGCAATGGGTATGCACCAGCGAGGAAATAAAGAATTTTCTAACCAGCTATTATCAGGTATTCGTGAAGTACGAAGAAAATTTCTTGAAGCAAATGAGTTGGATGAATCAAATATATTATCATTACACAATGATGCTATTATATTTAATTCAAGAAAAGAAATAATATCAAATATAGATGGAATTAATTTCCATCATGATAATACATGGGACGCATACATTCGTTATGGACGTGCAGAAATATTTTACAAGATTGATGAATTGGGCAATGGTTCATTAGAATTCAAGAATGTTGGACAAGATAAAATTCAAGAGCATACGTTTGGATTGAATAGGTATCTGACGAAAGTTATAGATTATATTGAAAATTATGATATTAACGTTTTGAAGTATATGAAAAAATTTCAAAAACAATATCTTCAAGACAAACTCCCAGAATACTATTATTCAGCATTTACTAAAATTGGAGATTTTAAAACATCAAATCTTGAGTTCTTTGCATTGATTGCAAATATCGTAGTTCAGGAGGTTAATTCATGGAAATTATAAACGAATCTGATACACTGTATCGATTCAGATTTAAATCACCGGGAATGAGTGATAAGTTAGCACATTTTGTAATAACAGATGATTTGAATAAAATGAGAATGTTTCTGATCCAACACAATTTTGATTTATCGAAAGCAATAATTGAAAATGCTCCACGTAAAGAACATGATGGTGATGGCATATTCATGTTAGAAGAATATATTTTGAAATCAAATTATTCGGATAAAATATATAAAATAATGAGTAATGAAAAAATAATTTATGATTGTGCTCAAGCCGTAGGATCAATAATGTCAAATTCATTGGTATTTGGTGCGGATGTAATAAGGGATGATTTACCAATAATGAAAGCAATATCTGAATTGGTGAATCAATTGGATCATGTATATGTTTTAGACCATACTTTATGTGATGCGAATGGTAATCCATATTCATCGGCATATGATCAATACACAAAAACAGGATTCCCAAATCCAGATACTTATTGTACAGATAAATTGACAATGACGAAGGAACCGTCGGAATATGATGATAATGAAATATATAATTCAATATCAAATAGTGTTGGAAAAGGATTTCCCTTACCATTCACAATAGAGATGTATGTATCTTATTTTGCGGAATTATTAACAGACAAATACAATTGATGAAAGGAAAATATGATATGGCAGACAAACTCACAGGTTCACAAATAGTGGAAACACACAAACCGAAAAATTATAAATTTAAGTATATAATCAAAGATGATAATCTATTAAAAGAATTACAAGAATCAAATTATGATATATCTTCTCTTGATACCATAAATGATGATGATTTAATAATCTCAGCAACAAATGCAGAATTTAAAGAATATCCAAGAGAAGTTGTTGCAGCATCTAAGAAACCAACACAAATCGAAGATGGTGTTTTATTATTTAAACAATTAACAACGAAAACGGATAAAAAATTATTGAATGTTTGTGTTGGATTTTTCACACATTTGAATCAAAGATATGTGTGTATCAAATTTATATACGAACGATTTGATATTATAGAGATATTTATATTAACATAACAAAATAAAGTGTGGGGGCTTTCGCCCCCAACACCTTACTTTTTTTATTTGACGAATATTTTTTTATTCTGCCGTTGTTTCATATGGATTTGCGATGCTGTGTGTAACACCGTTATCACCATAGATCTGAGAATGATCTTCGATTGTAACAGCCTTGTTAGCAACACCGTCACGCTGCAACTGTTGTGGGTTTGCATACATAACAGGAGCATTGCCAAGACCAGACTGAACACCGTCGAGATATGGACGAGCACCGCCGTTGAACATCTCTGTGTCGATTCTCTCGGAAGAAGCATCCTTGAAGAATGCATCGCCAGCACCTGGATTGAAGTTAAGTGAGTTGCCGAATACAGCAAACTGTTTAACATATCTTGATGCAAGGTCGTTTATATATGCACTCTGTACATACTGGCAGTTGAATGTAAGTGGGAGTGCCTGAATAGCAGATGAACCCTGAGCATTCGATGTGAACAGATCGTTTCCGACCTTGTTTGCAGGAACACAACCGAGAGCTGCAACAGCACCTTCAACACGAGCACCAGATCTATCCAGTGCAATGATGAGGAATTCAGCAACTTCCCAAGCAGGTGATGGCTCAAGAGCAATGTCTGCTTGACCATCCACAGGTTTGAAGATTCTCTGAGGAGCCTTAGTTGTCTGATCCACTGAACCAGCTACAAGACCATGATATGTTGTAAGACCTGTGATTGAATCTGAAATACCGTCAATCCACATGTTGTGGAAGTTTGACATTGGTCTACCAACAAGCTCAGGAACATTAATAGTCAGAGTCTGACCAGCCTGTGTATTTTGTGTGGTAGGAATCGGTATTGATCTACCAGCGAATCCACCCTGAAGCTGAGCATTAGCAAGTGAAGCATCACCGATGTTTGGAGTAATTCCAGTATTATAATACTCAACGACTTTTTTGTATGTTGCGAATTCTTTGTTGGTATATGCATTCTTATCAGCACCACCGAAGTAATGCATAAGGAAGAAAGGTCCACGATACATTACACAAATAACTCTATTGGTTGTCTCAGGATTGAGACTCCTGAGTGTATGTATATCAGGAGTCAATCCGCCGAGCATACCTGTATATTGTGTAAGGTCACCTGTATAATTTCTTATACCAGACTGAAATGAAATAGCAGCCATATATTATCTCTCCTTTCCTTAATTAGTATCTCTACGATTGATATTAACAATGATCGGAACTCTGAGGATGAGACCACGGAATGTTACATCGCAATAGCAAACGAGTATCTCACCACCGTCTGTTGGATTGATGTCACGAACAAACTGTATCTGAAGATTCTGAACAAGAGTTCCAACCCAGTTGGAGAATGTGTTGTTAACATTGTCGGAGAGTGTTTTGATGATTGCATCATCATTATATTCAAGCAGGAATGCATCGATCTTGTTCTGCAGCAAATATGTGAGCTGTGACAGTGTACGCATATTGCTTTCCTGCATAAGATCAGATGTATCAGAATCACGTTTAAGAGTTCTCTGAGATCTTCTTGTGAGAGAACCATCTGGTCCCATAATCCAAGCGTTACCACCAGAATTATACAGAAGCTCTCTGAGTTCCCAATCGGTTGTATCAACATCTGGGAAATATGTGGAATATCTATCCGGTGTGATTGCGGTGAGATCACCAACATATGGTTTGTTGATACTTGTCTGACGAGTATGTCTGATAAGATTATCAGCTATCTGTTTTGTGAATGTATAAGACAAACCTGTCTCAACATCTACCCATCCGCCGATATCCCATGAAGCATTCGGGTTATCAAATCTCTTAGCGAATGATGTGTTTACGAGCATTGCTGTATTAGCATCAGTTACACCAGAATCGAGATGGAGTGAAAGACCTGAACCAGGACCCTGTGGACGCATCTCTTCCGGCATACCATGATAGCAACGATAGATCATAAGATCATACATTGCCTGCTTAACATCAATATCCTCATACTTGAGGCCTTCAATAATCTCAGGATGGAAAAGAATTTCTTCCTTCTCATCGTCTGTGAATATGATAGAAGCATTGATAATATCTGCAGGAGTATATGTGAGATATGGAAGAATAGTTGAACCAACTATTGTGTTATAACCAGCATCAAACATGAACTTTGCAGGTGTTCTGTTTGGTGACTGAATACGAGGATCTATCTGACCACGGAAAGCCTTAACAAGCAGAGCGGAATACTTCCACTTGAATTCGATGTCAGAAATGTCTGGATCATCGAAGAATCCTGTATAACCACCGCTGAGTTTAACACCACCAACTTCTGTTGTTGGATTGATTCCATATGTGGATGAATAGTAATTTGATGGAATTACTGTAGGATCAGCCTGAATTCTGAAGAGAGAACCTATAGAACCTGTAATAGTATATCTCTTGATACTTACAGGTGATGAATTCTCAGTAACAACCTTGAAGTTGTTGAGTTTGAATGTCGGCTGGAGCTGTGTGATTCTCGGATCGTCTTCATTAGTTGTGATGAATACGCCCTTGAGTACTGCATTTGGATGTTTTGTTGGATCAAGATTACTGTTTGTGAGAACAGTATAAATTGAAGCATCTGTTTCATTTGCATAAGGTGCTGCATTAGATATGGAGATATCTGTAATCTCACCTGTCTCTGCATTTACACCCTGAACAGTAACAATTGTTCTACATGCCGATACATCTGGATTATCAGTATATCTGGACTTGTTAGCATTCCAATTATCAATAAATCCAGGTTTGAACACCTTGAGATCTTCTGAGAATGGCTGTGTTGCAGGATCTGCAGAATACCACTTATGGGCTTCCCAGGTAGTTTCTTCGGAAGAACCCTTGACATATTTGCCAGTAGCTTCATCGATCTTGTAGTAATCGGAACCCACAAAACTTGCAGGTTCTGTTTTAAGCTCTGCCATTGTTGCAACATTTACGATACGTTTGGTAGCTGTATCAAACTTGCTGTAGTTAACAAAACCATCTGTCCAATCTTCAGGAGCTTCTGTAAGATATGGAGTTGTCTTATTAACAACCTGCCAATATGCAATATATGTTTCATCAGCTGTTTTAACAACATACTGTTCGGTATCTGCAGCTGAGCCTGGTGCTGCTTCATTCGCATTTGCAATTACAGCAACATAGAACTGATCACCAACCTTGTATGAGAGTTTCTCCTCATTAGCTTCACCAGCATTAATAACCTTTGTTGTTGTAGAAGGATTGATTTCGATGCCAGAAACTTTCCATGTATTTATAGCATCATTGTTATATACCTGAATATCGAACTGTGAACCCATCAGATCATCTGTGAGATTTACTGATGTAGGTGGTGTTCCGATAATACCATGTGTTGCAGCATCAGCAACGTAAATACGATGTGCTGTAAGATTATCATTATCATCAGCTGTTCTATCGTAATCATTTACATAGATCTTATTGACTGTGATAGAATCATCTTCACCAGCAACTGTTTCTTGAACAACTACTGTTGCACCAGGACGGTTCCATGCAGCATCAGGCTGGAATCCTTCCATAGGAGGTTTTGGAGTAACTGATGTCCATTCAAATCCCATAGCATTACCAGTACCAACGATACCGCCGGAATGAGATTCTCTATCAAGCATCTTATAATAGAATGATGGATCCATAAGATGGAGAGTTGTGCTCTTTGTCTTAAGACCTGTAGCAGCATCTTCAAATGTATCAACTTCAACTGTATAAAGATCGAAACCAGATATCGGTACTGGGGTTCCAGTTGATGTATCGTATCTATTAGCTGCAATAACAGCACCATCAGAGATAGTGCCCTGAGAAACCATCTTGTTTATTGTTGCAGAAGAAGCATCTGCAGTATATGGGTTCTTAATATCGGATACAATATTTGTGATATATACACTCTTACCCGATCCGAGTTCTGTATAATTACTTTCTTTGGAAAGTGCGAATACTCTTGGAATTGTCATTGATGTAACATTTCCAGTATACTGATTGATTGAAGTAATTATAGAAATCTTTGGATTGGCTGTTGAATTGCCAGGTGTTGTCAGATAAAGATCTCCGACGTGTACAGAATCTCCTGCACGAGTTACACCATATGTTGACTCAAGAACCTTGTCATACAGTACTTCTGGATTAGAAGCATTGAAAAGTGTTGGATCATTGAGAACACAAAGTCTTCTCTCGGAAGGAATTTCTGGAATATCTGTATCAAGCATGTCTACCTGATAGAATGGCATTTTTGTTGTTGTATCAGTACCATTGTAAATGTAATTACCAAATACCATATCGAAGATATTGATATTCATTGCTTTGTATGCATTTGATATGAACTCGTCAGGTTCTATAACATCAAGCATATTCTTATAATAAGCCATGTATACAGAATAGAGTTCACGAACAGCCGCAGTGTTTACATAAGGAACTGTAATAGATGAACCAGCAACACGTCTTGAAACAACGGTGTTAACTGATTCAATTGCATCAGTTCTGTCTTTGTTGTTTACATTTACGAGAGATGCGAAGAATCTTTCAACAACTTGATTTGTTCTTGTATCAATTGTATCAAATTCATAACGAACATTTGCAGGACGCTTAGCCTGAGATGTCATGTTGATTGCATTAGCCATGTAGTTGTATACAGAACCACGACCAGCACTTATAAAGTTTATAAATGCACGCTGAGTCCAGATACCCTGAGAATCGACTTCCGCATTATCAACCTTAAAGTATTTAACGAGAGCCTCGTTCACCTTTGCAGTATTCTTAAATCTATCACGCTGAATCTCTTCAGGCCATTCTTTAACTTTGAAACGTACATGGAGTTTATTATCAGTATCATCAATTCTCCACTGAACTACCAGTGAAGAAACCGCATATGTTGCATCTTCCGGAGTGACACGCATGAATCTGACAGGACCACCCTGTTCGATAAGTGAACCAGCGTATGTTACACCCTGCCCATAACGTTTAATGTCATCAGCCGAGAGATTAGCCATAGAGTAGGCAACACCGAGAACGTCACTTCTATTGATCGTAATCATTTGATTATCAGCACCCATAGGAGCACCGGTAACAACGATAGATGCCAAGAGTGAAGGATCTTCCGCAGTAACAACTTGAAGCGGTCCGTTATATGATGAATTATCGACAATATGAACCACAGAATGTGGCATTTTATACTTCACTGCAATTTTAGAATCGATCATAAGTATTTTCTCTCCTTTACTAAAAATATTTGTTAATTGAATGGGAATTAACTATGAGAATCGCATTCATAGCAAGTTTGCCCACAATTAATATTGAGTATTTAAAAATAGATTTTGCGGGGGATAAACCCCCGCGATAAATCAATATTTTCTTATTATATCATATGAAACCATTCCGTCACCATATGCTTTATTTATATCATGATTTATTGTAATATTTGATGAATCTGGTAATGTTTGTCCTGAGAGATTTACTTCTTCATCATTAGAATCAACCATAGCATATCTTGCGGATGAATCATCATCACCATCAATGATGACTTTTAAAGTATATCCAGCAGCTTCATTTTTGATATTATCCGATACGTTAAATCCTTCCAAGAAAGATGTTGCATCTTCGGGAGATGACACTGTTCCAACTGAAGCAGGGATGTTTGTTGTTGATGCATCTGGAAGAGTTGTGTCAAATATATTATCGATAAATGATCTTCCGAATCCGTATGGTGATGAAGCATCAATTCCATCAGAAGAAGATCTTCCACCAGAGGAACCACCGCCCATTGCAGCATTAGCAGCCTGCTGTTGTTTGATTTTGAGTTCTGCTTTTTTGGCTTGAATAGCAACTTGTTCTTTTACAGAAGCGATTAAAACATTCTTACCTGCTGTAAGTGCCTGAAGTCCTTCGATATCCATTTCATTTAAACCAAACTTTCCTTTCTCTGTGAGAGACTCTTTCAGTTTAGATTCAAAGAGACGAAGTATTTTAGCTTGATCAGCACCTATTGTTCTAAGTTGAGTTGTTTCAGATGTAAACATTCTCATCGGATCAAGTTTCGATTCATTAGCAGCAATGAACATCCTTTCAAGATTGTTCATTACTAACGGATTTCCACCCCATCCATTTCCTTCATATGGAGATATGTATCCACCCAAAGCAACATTTGTTTGTGATCGAATAGAATCATATCTTCGTTGCCATTCCCATTGTTGTGATGCGGGATCAACCGGAAGCATTGATGGTTGTGATTGTTGTAACATTTGATATGATTCTTCTTGTGATGGTATTGAAACATTGAATTGTTTCATTGAATCAAGAAAGCTCATCTTGTTTCCTCCTTCTTTTATATTTATATAAATCGGTTGATATCACCATTTATCATTATTCAACCAATGTTGAATACATTCTTCACATCGCATTCGTTTCATTTCGGATGAATGATAAATGTTTATGTATAAACGATTTAATCTATTGCGATATTCTTCATCCGATTCAACACGTACTTTATCATTACCTCTACCACCAATGTGAAGTATTCGTTTAGGATTCTTCATTCTGAAATTTTCACCAACATCGCCAACAAATGAATTTATTCTGTTCTGGAGAGTATCGTTTATCCCGATGCATTTATGATTTTCATTTGTTATCATTTTCAAAACACACAAATCATTCATATTCAATAATGATTTTTGCATATGTGTTAATAAATCATAAATGCTCGTGTTGAGTAATCGATCACGGTTATGTTTTCCATTCGGAATTTTCATTTTATCAACTTGGGAATAGTATGGTTGAATAGAGTGTTTTGATAACCACCATTCGGTGTAACTCTTACTATGATTATCATCATTGATAATATCGTATAACTTATCTCCGGAAACACCATCTTTACCATCTTCGGTCACGAACTTAGCCACAATATATCATCATCCTTTCTTACCTTTCGTGAGTGCATATAACCCACCAAGGCATTCTATATCAATTGAGTATATTGTCGTACAGTCAGGTTTAATATTATAAATCTTACTCAGCATGAGTTCTTCCGCTTTTTGATTTGCTTCATCACTCCAAATTCCGACACTCTTAACAGTATCACCATCATAGTCACCACCAATGGCTTTCAGACGAGAATTGGAAGGTGTTAATGTATCGGCAAATGATGTTGCAACACGGCTGTGTGAAACATTTAAATCAATCACAGGATATGTATCAAATACTTCCCCATTGAAATTGATTTCACATGTGTCGTTTGTTGATAGTATATGCACTTTAGTGAAGAATGCACCCATATAGTCACCGATTGGATAACGCACCGTGTACACATGTCTATCGGCATCTACTATAGCGGACTTACATGCAAGATATACCACATCTGTCAAAGTAACCGGTCGTGTGATAGTTTGATTTTTCTTCACATCGAGATATGTCATCTTAATCGGTTTCTCATTCTTATCATCCAAATACATTATTCTGAAACGAGAACCCGGATTCTTCATATAAATCTCACACAGATCTTCAATCATTCTACTATCATAAACATTCGCCAACATTGCAGAGTTTATTTCACCGGGTTCTGAATGGATCTGTTGAATATTAGAAAAAGAAAAGAACTCTTTCATTTTGAATACTACAAGCGGTTTAAATAATGAACAACATGTGTGCAAAGGATAACCCGTTCTGAATATACCAATCTTAGGATTCTCAGAATTGTATCTTGGTGCGGATATAACATTTCGAGCAGTATACATTGTATTCTTCGCCAATAAATTCTTTTGGAAGAAACCATTCTTACCACCAACATAGTTATTTACAAAAATAAATATGTTTATAACAGCATCTTGAAATTTATTGTATATCTGATTAACTGTTGCAGTTGTATGTGCAGTAACACTCTTCAATCCAAGTATGCTCAAATACAAAGTATTCAATTCATTCTTTACAGTTTTACCATTTCTCATACCTATCTGACGCATGTTCGGTGGTAATACCAATACTTTATCATTGAACAATAAACGTTTCGGACTTTTAACCAAAACATCCAAAGCATCTTTAGAACGAGTATTCAAAGTTTTCCGTATATCAATATCATCCCATATATCATATAGATCTTTCAATCCACAATACTTTCCATTTGGATCAATAACCAATACACCATTCACAAGATTACATCTGACATCACCATATGCGAGTTTCTTAATAACACCACCACTTCTCTGAATGATGTTCTTCGCAATATGTGGATTGAACACATGTATTGGCAATTTGATATACGCACAACGATAACTTCTTTCATCATTCGTTTGACCGAATATCTCCTCACTGAATAATCCCTGTGGATTAAACATATTCGCAGTTCGATATATTTGTTGAGAAGTTACCTCTTTCAATCCGTTAGTTTTAATATCTCTATCAATATCATACAATTCTTGAATTTTCATAAAACATTTCTCCTTTCATTATCATATGAGAGATTACTGGTCTGTTTCGTATCCTTTCAAACACGATATTTTCTTTCGCGTACGATCTGCATTTCATTCTATTCATTCTATCATTATTATGAATATTTATACTATTTTTATCTCCATTTTCCTCATTGTATTACTATATTTAAAAAGTTGGCTCCCGCCAACTTAATGATTTATATATCAATTAAAGAAAAAATAGAAATAAACAAAATCCTTGTGGGGGATAAACCCCCACTCAGAAATACAGGAGATACCTGATACCAATGGCACAAAGTATCAGGATGAGATAAGACAGTATACGCAGTAGTAGTGTGACTGACTTACCCTTCGGTATTCATTCCTATTATTTTTAAATTTCATATATATATTATTAATATGAATAGAAAGAAATAATCTTTACTATTCATACATATTTAAATTTGAATAAAGACCCGACTCGTCATCGGGCCATGCTGAAAAGCATGATGGCTGAGGAGGCCACTACAATGATGAAACTTATGATAAAACACACTTCACAGGAACTCAGAGAAATCTTCAACAACGGCACAAATTCTTGTATATCACTCGAAACACCTGAAGGGTATGAACTCCTCGGAGGTACATTTGCCCAAAGGTCGTGGCTTGCTGGCGATAAGTCACAGGGAATGACAATAGAAAAACGCCAAAAGATCACAAACGATGAATTGAAAGAAATCGAAGAGGTTGGGGAGGGCCACATTTTTATATTCGAGGATACGCTGTATCTTCTGTCACTACATGAGAAATTAAACAACATAAAGTACCCAATCGAATTGCTCGAAACATTTGAAAAGGCTGGTATAGAAATAACAGATCTGAGATAACATTTTCTATGCTGCCTTTCACAAACCATAAAGGACTGCCAAAAGTCCGGATCACAAAAGATCTTCGGATCGTGAGATGTTTCCAGGGAGTCACATAACCCTGGTGGTTGACAGTTAGCCATGCTAAAACTGTAGTTATCACATAAAGTTCTGGTCGCCGTAGGGACTGGGAATTTCCTGAAATGGTTGTGAAGAAAGAAGTCTGCCGAAGCAGATGAGCACTCTACGGAATTGGGCTGATCTTGGATAGAAGAGGATCGCGAGACGGGAAGAGGGTGCCACGACCTTCCCAGATGTACCCTGAGTATGGTCACCTCAGGTTGAAGTTCGCCAGGACCTACCCGGAGTGTCACGGGTTGCTACCGGCCGTATACGGAGCCAGGATGATACGAGTATACGGATGCCTGACTGAAGGCATGACGCAATGAGCGGGATGCAAGAAACGTGCGTCAAAGATATTGGAGAGCACCCGACACACCTCTCCAATATCACAGCTAAATATTAAATTAAGTCCCGACTCGTCATCGGGCCATGCTTTTTAGCGTGTTGGCTAAGGAGGCCACTATTATGTTACTGAATTACACACCTCACGACATTAATGTCATTACTGACACAACATTTAATCCCACAATCAGAAAGTTCACTGCCCCGGCTGGAACTGAGCCATCGATAACAATCAAATCATCCGGTGTACTCAACGCCAGAATCAGTACCGTTGCTAACGGTGAGCTCGAAAGTGTCCCACTCTTCACGAAAGAGATTCAGGGATGTGATGAGCTCCCTGAGTTGGGTCCTGATGACTATGTAATCGTGAGTGCATTATATGCTTCGGCATACAGAGCAACTCATGATGACTGTAGTAAGCTCCTCCTCGTGGCAGACCCTGTTATGAGTGAGGACGGCAAGACATTCTTAGGTTGCAGGGGACTCGCACCAATATTCTGATTATTCTCAGAACCCCTTCGGGGGTTCTTTTTTCTTCTCTTTTTATTTTTTCTATTAACACACATATATCATTAATTTGCATGGAGAAGATATACTTCAAAGTGATAATAAAAATGTAGGAGGTTGTATAAATGCCACAGTTTAAAGATGATAAGATGAATATTATCGAACGAGACATTGATAAGATTATTGCAAGACCAATGCAGTATATATCAGCTCTCGGCGATTTAGGAATCTTTCACATCTGTAAAGAAATAGTTGATAATGCTTGGGATGAGTGTAGAAAGAAAGAGTCTCCGGCTGATAAGATTGAAGTCTTCATCAACGATAAAAAGATAATTGTCAGAGATAATGGTAGAGGAATTCCAACAGATACAATTCAGAAGGTATTTGAAACCATTCAGGCAGGTTCCAACATGGAAAGAGCTGGTGGTTATACTGCCGGTGAGAATGGTGTTGGTACAACTTGTGCAGTTGCAATGGCATCAGAGCTCAAAGCTCAGACCATCAGACCGAATGAGAAAAAGATACTAACGCTTGTGTATCAGAACGGCAGACTTGTTGACCGTAAGGAAGAGAAGTATACTGGTAAAGATCATGGTATGATTGTATCGTTTTCACCTTCCAAGAAACTGATGGGTACTGATAAGATTCCGATTGATATGCTGAGGAATTGGTTCAAGGATTTCGATTATACGTTACCTCGTGGAATCAAGATGGAGTATACCATTGGTCATGAAACATTCAAGGTTGAACATAAGACAATCGATGAGTTCTTCGATATCGATATCAAGAAAGAACATCGATTCTGTTCACCACTCAGATTCAAGTGTTCTGGCGGTTTGAAGGAAACTTATCGTGATAAAGAATATGACAGAACATTCGAGATTGATGTTGCAATCTTATATTCGTCGGGTGATTATCGTGGCGAACAGATCATGCATTCTTGGATGAATCATATTCATACTGTTGATAACGGTTCACATGTCAATGGTGTCTTAAATGGATTTATCAAGTATATGACTGAGAAAGTTATCGCGAAGAACAAGAAGCTTGCAGATGAGGATTTGAAGAAGGATATACTTGCACACTTCAACATCGTTGTCAAAGGTGAGTGTAACATGGCTCATATGTTCGGTGCTCAGTCGAAGCATATTGTAGAATCTCAGAAGCTTGGAATCGCAATTCGTAATGCAACATATGAGACTCTCAAGAATATGCAACAAAGAGTAATCGATGATATGGTCGATGTAATCATTGCAAATCACCGTGCTCGTATCGAAGGAGAAAAGGCAAGAGATATCAATCGTTCAACAAAAGAGATCAAGACTTGGACAATTCCAGATTCATTTATCCCATGTGCAAATGTCAAGACAGAACAGCCCAAGGAGTTATTCCTTGTTGAGGGTAACTCAGCAGGTGGTGGAATCCGTGGTGGAAGAAATGGTAAGTTCCAGGCAATACTTATGTTCAAGGGTAAATCTCTGAATGTATGGGATAATGATCTTGATCGTGTTCTTAAGAGTGAACCTTGGTTGAATCTGGTAAAGATACTTGGTTGTGGTATTGGTTCTGGTTTCGATATCAAGAAGCTTAAGTATGATAAGATCATAATAGCAACTGATGCCGATGTTGATGGATATCATATCCGTGTTGGATTCATCTCATTCTTCGTTAAGTACATGCCAGAGATAATTCGTGCCGGCAAGCTGTATATTGCAGAACCTCCGCTGTATAAACTCCAGCGTGGTAAGGATGTATCTTACGTAGCAACAAGAAGGGAATATATGGATAGATGTATTGATTCACTCGGCGATTTAGAAATCGAATTTCCGGCATAATGAAGTGGGGGCGTAATGCCCCCTCTCTTCTAAATATGAAAGGATGGTGTAAATGAATAAAAGAATACGAGAGAAGCATATGCCACGTTGCAACATGTATATGTTGTGTGTGATGGGTGTTTTGCGTAGGTTTGAAATCATATTGGGTCATAAAGTTGAACACCAGACAGAACGCAAATTATCAAATATGATGAAACGCAACTGGTATAAAAATCGTAGAAACAATAAAAAGCATGAGGAAGCGTTCGAATATGTAATGAATAATATCATGCTGGGTGTTGTTGAGCAATCGTTTCATCCAATGGATTATTATGAAAACAAATCAATGGAGGAGAGTATTAATGAATAAAAGAATCAAAAAGAAGAAATATGACAAATGGGCATTTCATCATAATGATCAAGAGATAAGACTTGATCAAATGGTAAATGATGCTGCAAGATATAAAGGTATAAAAATATTTATACCCGTCACAAATGAGCGAGGTGATTTAATAGCCCAAAAAGTATCAGATGACTTTATTAAATTCACAAATTCAAAAGATGTAATGCGTGCAGTAAAGTTGTATATTAAAAACCAAGGAATTTCAAATCATTGTGAATGTAGAAACATTGATGAAATGTATCGGGTTATGTGTGATTCTATTCACAAAGATAAAATATATTATGAAAGGATTGAGAAATTTAATAATGAACAAAAGATGTATATAAATGAATAAAAAGAAGTTACCAATGAATACAACTAATTTCATATGGGAGGTAAAATTAAATGGGCAAACGTGAATCTTCAACAGGAACTAACGTCCGAGATTTTGTAATTGAAGCTTTTGATTATCTGACAATACTCGAAAAGTGTTCAATTACACACTCTGCGAATAGGGGTTTGTTGGAACATATCGCGAATGGATATGTCAAATACGGTGATTCCAATAACTTCATAAAACATATAAATGAATGGTTGAAATCATTAGTTCACATATATCGCGAGTTAGGATACAACGAAGCAACCAATCAGATTTGGGCAACCATTGATCTTCAGGACCAGTTGATTATACTGGATGATGAGCTTCAGAAAGATCTTCAACCAATAATCGATATTCAGACCAAATATGGATTACTTATCAATTGGAAAAGTAAGGATCGAAAAATTGATAGAACCGCACCATTATCCGAATTCTTTGAATATATAGAATCACACTATCCTGCTATAAAAGACAGATATAAGGGTCTTGGTTCTTCAGATGCTAAAGTATCAAAGGAAGTAATAATGGATCCGAAAACGAGAAGAATCGTCCGTGTTAATATGAATGATCCGGATACATTCACAAGATTATCAGCATTGGTTGGTAAGAGCAAAGATGATGTCGAAGCAAGAAAACAACTGCTTATGAATTTTAAATTCACGGAAGATATGATAGATAACTGATTTGGGGGGTATTCGAAAATGTTTATGAATTATAATACAAATACGGATGTTAATGAAACCATTTTTGAAGACCTAAAGGAATATGATGAAATAACAGATCCTGAACTTGTAAAGGAGCTTGTTGGAGAACCAATCATATTGAACCATTACAAAGGCGATGAAGAATTCGAAAAATTATTCATGCACACTGTAGATGTTGCGGCTTTGTGTTGGGGCAATGTTGATGATAAGGGTATAAAACTTCAAAGAACTCCAATACAATTTAAAGTAGATTCTGATGAAAAGGTAATGCGAGTTCTTCCTCTAAACAAGTTCATGATCTCATTAGCATTTCTCAGATGTGTTATAAAATATATCGATGATCTAAATATTGATGATTTTATAATAACCGGCCAGTATTTAACGGAGAAAGATCGAGAAGCTATTCATAACAGAACTGCAAAAACATTGAGAGAATACTCACTTTCAACCAGAGAGATTAATCAGATCATGGCAAGATGTGCTCTCGATTTGAAAAATCTTAATAACGTTTTCGCATATGCTGACATGATGGTTTTCGATGCAGATAATCTATTCCTTGATCATTACAAAGCATCCGAAACAATCCGTGAGATAAATAATACAGAATATCCTCCAACTGCACAGACGGCAGATATCGTTGCTGAAAATGCGAAGAAATGTAAGGTTCTTATTGAAGAAATGACGAGATTAAACAATCCGTTATTCCGTGCAAATAAGTATGTTAAGATTATAAAAGAGAAACAGCTTGAGGAGTTATATATTAACTTTGCTCAGATTCCAGATGGTGAAAACATAATACCTATCATCATGAATGGAAACGGCTTCAAAGCAGGTTATCACGATATGCCAACTTTGTATGCCGCTGCGATTGCTGCTCGTGTTCCAGATATGATGAATGGAAAGTATATGGGTAAGACAGGATATTTTGGAAGAAACATGTGGATACTTGATTATGGCACAATATCCAAAACAGTATACGACTGTGGTTCTCGAAATCTATTGCCTGTAACAATCGATGAAGTTGAACTCGAAATGAAGGAAGGAAGATTCTATTCGATGGATCCTTCTGGTGAAAGATTGCGAGTTCTTAAAAGAACGGACACACACCTCATCGGTCAGAAAGTATATTTCAGATCTCCATGTACATGCAATCTGTTGGAAGATTGTTGTCATACATGTTATGGAACAATCGCCCTTAAGGTTGGTGAACTTCCTGGTGGTTTCATATATACTACAGAAACCATGACTGGTATAATTGGACAGAGAATCTTATCTGCAAAGCATTTGTTAAAGACTGATTCAGAACCTGTTGAAATGTCTGGAAACTTTGAAGATTGGTTCTCATTCATCAATTCATCAATTGTTCCAAATGATGCTAAAAGATTTGATATATTCATCAAAGACGATTATGCAGATAATATATCTGAAAATGTTACATTCTATATCGGTAAAGATCTTAAACCAGTTACAATTGGACATTATGCCAACGCATATATTCCAGACGATCTTATCAAAGAAATGAAAGATGTTTATATCGGCGAAGAGTTATATCATAAGATATCATCATACAAAGTTCTTGATGCTGGAATTCCACTTTGTGAAATAACACCAATCAATATTATGATGACAGCTAAGTACTTTAATCTCAATAGATTATTTGAATCCAATATGTCCAAGTATTCATCATTTGAAGAAGTTGTATCTGTTCTTACACATCTCTTGCATAAAACAATTCCAATACTTTCAGTGCATGGAGAGATTATTATTGGTCATTTGGCAAGAAGACCAGATAACAAATTCTTACGTCCAAACTGGTTAAATGAGAACGAACCATATCAGCTGTTGAATCTGAAGGATGCTCTCAGAAATACTGAAAGTATTACTCAGGCATTGGCATTTGAAAACACTCGTCATCATCTACTATACCCGATATTTGATGAAAGAAATAAAATAAACCGTGTAGGACCTGTATCATTTACAGACTTCTTATTCGGTGTCGATAATATGTAATTCAAGGAGGTTTAATTATGTCACAGGATAAATCGTTGAATGATGTATGTGGCATGTGTTGTGGTATACTAAAACCGAAATTTCGAGTAATATCAACAGCGTTAGGAGAAGATTTCAACCCCAATGAAGGGGTTGACTTCTTCCTTGATCTAAATACTGTTATTACCGTATTATCCGGTTCTAATAAATTCATGTCAAAACTTCCATTTGCTGAAAATGTAGAAATGCATATAATATCAAACATTCTCGGGATATTATTACACTGGAAGAAATTTGCACGCAATCAGCATGATGCAAGATTCTTCTTAATAGTTAATGATATTGAGAATTCTGCATTGGCAGAAAAAGAAGTTATGAAATCATATCTCGTTCCTTTCGTAAATAAAATGAGTAAAGAACGATATAAACAATTCACATATTATTGGAATGAAGCTATCAAACGTATAGAAATCATTCTCAAATATATACCTGGAACATACTTTATCAGATGTGATAAATTTGATTCATATATCGTTCCAAATATAATAGATGACTATGAACATAGTTGTCGTCATCGTGTTATTGTCACAGGAAATCCATTCTTCACCAATTACGTTTATATGAAAAATACACATATAATATATTCCAGATATAATGGATTTAAAATACAACAGTTGTTTGATCCATTGATGATTGTTCAATCTGTATCAAAGATTGATGAAGAAATCATGGGAACATTTATAAAGAATAGAGTATTCTATAATATCCTATCGGAAATTATTGGAGATTTCGATCGAGGTATAATCGGATTGACACAACTTGGATTATCAACATTTGCTGCTGATTTATTACGGGCTGTTGAAAGACGTGAAGTTCCGGAAGATCCTTCATCTATCGAAAGTGTGTTACCAGTAATAAAACCAACATTTCATGATTATTTAAGAAAGGCATATCCATTGGTTGATATAACACAACATTCCAATCTTATCAAACCATCCATGATTGAAAATCTGAAATCCAAACTCATTGATTTGTATGACGTGGATTCATTGGCAAAAATACAGATCGAAGGTTTTTCATTACTCGAACTATTATAAAAGAATTGGTGGGCTTTCGCCCACCTTCTTTTTTATAATTTTATATGTATATTATTTATATGACATAACAAAGAAAAATTTAATTATAGAATTGAGGTGATATCATGGATGAAACCATTTACGGTGATATCTATACAGTAGATACATCAAATTCAACCATCATGTGTGGTTGATATAATTAAACGGTTGATTTATCCGTTATTATAAATCCTTGAATGTACCACGAATACATTCAAGCATACGAATATAAACCCAGTATATGACAGAAACATATACGTGTATTCTTTGTTATGTCATTATTAATTGTGTATATATATGAAAGGATGTTTAAAATGAAGAAAGAAACAAGAAATACCTTGCTCGGAGGATTGGCATTATCTGCAATGACAGGTGTACTCAATCCAGTTGTAAAAGGAATATCCAACACAATATCATCTCATTTGACATATACCGTGGATATATCATCTTCAGAATTCCAGATGTCTGAGGGTATTAAGAAATACTTCAAAGATATTCCTGATAAACTTTTTATCGAAGTTGGGTCGGACATTGATGAAGATGATGGAATTACGTTCACCTACAATAAGAACATTGGTCCGTGGGAAAGATCGGCTTCAAATTGTTCAAGCACTATAATATGGAAAGGTGTTCCGATAACGTTCAGATGTTTAATCAATGATAATAAAAACAATGATCCGTCAAATGCATTAACGTTATCAACAATCAATACTCCGGCTGCGAAAAAGATACTTAAAGAATTTATAAAAGAGATTGCGAAAATTCAACACAAACATGATATCAAAAATGAAGGTAAATCGACAATACTGTTTGCTGAATCAAACCGTGTTTCAGGATTAGTTCAGAGATATCTGGCAAACTTCAAAAGAAGAACATTTGAAAATACATTCATACCAACCGAACAGGAAATGCTCATTAAGGAATCTATCGATACTTTCAAATCGAAGAGGGAATGGTATGTGAAGAATAATATTCCTTACCATTTTGGATTCCTTTTATATGGCGAAGGTGGAACAGGTAAAACCAGTATTGCACAAGCAATCGCAGAATATGCGAATGCTCAGCTTATATCATTTCCAGGTGATCGCATCTCAGACCTTCCAAGAATGATCGATGGTCCAATATCATCAGCTTCAATAGATAAAGATTCATTCAGAGTTATATTGATAGAAGATATCGATTGTGGTTTTGCGGAAAGGGCGATCGATAATGAATACGATGACGAATCTGGACAATTTAAAAACGTTGAAAGAAAGGTTGGTTTAGCTTCTATTCTGAATGCATTAGATGGAATGGCAGCTCCTACTAACGCAATATATGTGTTTACTACGAACCATATTGAGAAACTGGATCCTGCACTTATACGTCCTGGAAGATGTGATGTCAAGCTGGAGATACCTACAGTGACAAGGGAAACATTTATCAAATTCTGCAAATATCATTATGGTGTTGATTGTTCTGGTATTGAATCATTGAGGGATGATCGTATCCGAAAAGATGTAACGTTTGCAGAATTACAAACACACGTTATGAAGGGTGCATCATATACAGACCTTCTTAACATAATAGAAGATTTTACAGAGGAGGAAAAATAAAATGAAAAAGATACTTAAATATTTATTCGTATTCATGTTGGGTTTTGCTTTTGGTAAAACATTCGTGGAATATATAAACTCAAAATCGACCGAAGATGATGTTGAAAACATTCCCGTTTCCGATTTCTTTGAAGATGAATATGACAACGAATACTATTATCCAAATGACGAAGATTATGAGGAATAGAATGATGAATATTAATGAAGCAAATCGCTTGTTCAGAAAGTATAATCTTGATGAAACGGAATGTTTGTGCTTTAAATGTACAGGAAGACACAAGTGCAATATGAGGAAACGTATTCGAGTAGACAAATTGGGAGAATGCTTAGGTTTTGAATCGGCTGATTTGACACAATCAGCCATTAATCATTTATGTAATATTCAGAGTGGTATTGATCATGTGACATCGGAATATTATGACGAAATAAATTCTATAAAAGAAAATATCAATACGGCAATGAATAGAATCGGTATTTGAATTCCGTTAATTTCAATCTTTCATATATATATTATTAATATGCACACAAAACAAATATATTGTGCATAGTAAAAATATAATGTGTAGATTGGAGAGTTATATTATGAAAAAATTAGTTAAAACAAATTCAAATATCGAAAGGAATTTATCAAGTTCCGAAATTTTCATAGATGCTGTGAATTTCTTTACAGCATGTGGTTGTACATTTATCAACCACAGAAAAGATCACAGATACAGTTTAAGTATCTTGATCGATGATTCTCTTAAGAGAATCAAAGTCATTTCACCATTCACATATGCAATGAGTAGAAATACTCTTGCAGGATTGTATACGGTGATAATCAAAGATGAAAGATTCGGCGGAAAGAACCGAATCAAATCTTTAATCAAAGTCATAAATGATATCATTTATGACGGATATGAAAAGGGTAAAACCCTTTCATATGATATTGAAACGGGATACTACATCCATACATCGATGGATGTGTTATCTACGTTTTTCGATATAACGTCTAATGCTATCAAGTTTTCATTGCCAAATGGATACGAGATAGAACATCTTGGAGATATCTACATCCTGCTCGGAGGAGAAGCAGGATGTAAGAAATTCTTCAACGACATATTCAATGCTTTGCATGAAACAATTATGTCGGATGTATTAGCGGTTAGATACATTCCGAATATAAAATGTTACACATGTAAGCATTGCAGATGTATAAACGGAGTTAGAATATGTAACAAAGTTTGTACATCAATTTCTGGAATCGAATACGATGAAAATCCGGGCAAATATTTTGATGCTCATCACTCTGGTGCATCTGCTGCTTTGGTATCCGCAGTAATCGATTCCAGAATGGATAGATGTAACGACTATGAATGCCGTATAAAATAAACATCTATCAACAAACATATCGCACAAGATATGTTAAATAAAATATATAAAATCCATACGGACAAGTATGGAACAAAAGAAAGAATTTATATGGGGGCGTACAAGCCCCCGAATTAATTCTTTTCTATTTTTTGTTCGGAAACGTTTCCATAACGATACTTTGAAAGGAGTAATATATCATGGCAGATAATAAATCTATAACAAAAGCAACATTTAACGTTCCGGACGGAACCATTGAACTTGTAACATGGGAAGAAGTCTTGAACAGACTTGATAGAGAATTAACACCTGTTCTCAGTGAACTTAATAATTGTAATGACCGTTTGGAAAATATTGCAATTGAACTTGAGAAATTGGGACCTAATGAATGATGAGGAGGATTTATAATGAGTAATATATTTGAGAGATTATTGACAATAATTACAACCACGAACAATCGTCTGAAACGTATAGAAGACGCCGTAAAAAATATACAACCGGGTGGCGGTGGTGGAGGAAATGCCACTATCGAAGATTATGCATCTGGAAAATTCTACAACAGAAATACTCTGTTGGTAGATCCATTGACAGAGACTGTTTATAGGACACTTCCACGTGAGGGATTTACATCAACAACCCTCGACAATGATAAAGCATTAAAACGTTTAAAATTGGTTGGTTACGAGTCACAGTTTGTCAATTTCGATCATCAACCAACACAAGACGAAATCGATGTTCTCCCAGAGGATGTTGTTGTTACAATATACTCTGAACAAGATGACCCATACACGCCAGTACTTTCATCAGATAATTTTAATGAATGATATTATTTTTTCTTCAAGGAGGTGATAACATGAGTGATATTTATTTGTACAATAATGAGATGTGGAAAGTAAAATACAAATTCACATATACTGGGGATAAAGAACAGTTTCAATTAGATCCCGGAAGATATCTTTGCATTTGTAAAGGTGCTAAAGGCGGTGCTCCAGAATCAGCATACAAAAACAAAGGTGGTTGTTCATATGGCATATTAAACCTCGAATCACTGTTAACAGCATATGCTGTTGTAGGTGGAGATGGTGGAGACGGCAGTATGGAATCTCCTGGAGATGGCGGATATAATGGAGGTGGACATGGAAGTCATTCCTGTAGACAAGGAACATATCATAATGGTTCTGGTGGTGGAGGAGGCACAGATATTCGTTTAACATCCACAGATTATAAAGAAGGCATTACACAGAAGACAATACCCGATGAATATGATGAAGTTGAATGGATACAAACTGATGGTTCACAATATATTGATATCGATACTATCCACAAAGCAAATACAAAGATAGAATGTATTTGTGAATTAATATCAAATACCGATAGAACTTGGGAAGCTGTATTTGGTGCAAGATACTCACCAACCTCACGTCAAATGGTTTTCTTTTCGAGATTTAGTGGTAATAACATACCGTGTTACGGTTGTGGAAATTCCGAAACAAGAGGTAGTAATTTATTATATGATCAGAAAATAAGAATATCAATAGATTCAAATGTTGTATCATGGTATGATTCAACCGATACGTTAGTCGGTTCAATTACAGGTAATACCCAAGAAGACGGTAATTGCCCAATGTATTTGTTTGATTTAAATAACAATGGACGTCCAGATGCTTCTCGTTCCAAGGTAAAACTATATTCATTTAAAATGACAACAGATGGTGAATTGGTTCGTTATTTGGTTCCTTTTAAAAATAAAGGTATAATGATGGATATTGGAGAACCTGTATTCGAACAGGGATCTATCAGTGGTACTGGAGGAGATGTTAGTGTAAGTAACCGTATCAGATCTATAGGTTACATACCCATTGACACAGCATATCAATATATGAGCATATTTACAGAAGGAACCAGTATATTGGATTTCAATCTTATGGTGTATAATGCATCTTTTTCAGTTATACAAGATACACCTTGGGCAGATGCTGGAAAAATTGTAACACTTCCTTCTGGTTCAGCATATATAAGACTTGTAATCGGTAGAAGAGATAGTGGTAGTTTGACACCTGCAGATTTAACATCGGTATATGGAAAATACTATATCAACAATATCTCTTCTGGATTATATGATCTCGTATCTGATCGTATATTTAGAAAAGGTACAGGTAATGAATTTTTCACAGGAGATGTTGTATCCGAAAAAACTCATTATGACATAATAACACAAATTCCAGTAGGATACTTGTCAAGAATTATGGTTGCAGGCGGTGGTGGTGGCCAAGGTTGGCAAAATATTTATGACAATAATTATTCCGATTTCACCGGATTCGGCGGTGGTGTGTATGGCGGATATCCACATACAAAAACAGGCCTCATACACAATCATGAACCATCATCGCAAACTTCCGGATATAATTTTGGAATAGGTGAAGATGCCGTAGATAAAAACACAAGCACACCTTATGCAACATTTGGTTGTGAAGGTATTTGTGGTGGTGGAGGTGGTTGGTACGGTGGTTTCACATCCAATGTACCATCACCAAATGAATCATATTCAGTTTCAAACGGTGGAGGTGGAAGTGGTTACATATTAACCGAATCATCTTATAGACCGGAAGGATATATGACAGATATAACACCACGCGATGATATTGAGTTTTCCAACACCCTTATGACATCAGGTCTATCAAATGAATCTTGTGTCATTATATGTGAACCTGTAACAATATATGGAAATGGTGATAGACTCATATGCGACTGCATTGGTTCAGGAACAAGTTTTCCATTATACGGTGGACAATATAAAATCAAATGTGCAGGTGGTTCTGGATCGCACCGTTATAAAACAACATATGCATCACATGGTGGATATGCCGAAGGTATATTAGAAAACAAAAATCTGATCACAGCATATGCATATGTTGGTGGAAGTGGTTTATATGCCGCAGCGGATATGGATGCTACGTATGTACAAACAACACATCCAACATTATGTTTCAATGGAGGTGGTACTCCGGCAGCATATGGTTCGGTTAAATCCGGTGGTGAAGCTGCTGGTGGTGGTACCGATCTGAGACTAACAACAGATTCTTTATTATCACGAGTGATTGTTGCCGGTGGTGCTGGTGGAAGCGGTGGTTATGATAACTATGGTGGTGTCGGCGGAGGATCATCCGGCGGATCATACAATAGTGGTTCGGGCACAAACTATGGACCTGGAACACAAACTGAAGCTGGAGCTGGTGAACGTGTTGAAATATCTGGCGGTTTTGGTTATGGCGGAAACGGCAATAATCAATCATCTGGAAACTACTATGGTGGTGCCGGTGGTGGTGGTTGGTACGGTGGTTCTGGAACATATCCAACTGCTTCTAATGATGTTAACAAAGGTGGATGTGGTGGTTCGGGTTATGTTTTAACTGAAACGTCATATAAACCCGACGGATATTTATTGGATTATAATTATTATTTATCAGAACCAATGTTGGAATCCGGTTCATCAGACACGTTATGTGAATTCCCATTGAGTGGGTTAATCATCGAAGTTATAAATGCATCAACAATGCAATTGTTAGCTCGTGATCGTTATGGTTACAAATACTATGATCAAGAGAATAATTCGTGGGCATATCTTGGTGAAAGTGTAACAGTTGATGATTTCATAAATTATGGAGTAAATACATTTGATGATGATACTGGATTGGATGATGAGTATGAGATATACATACTTGATCAATACGACATGTCGAACGTTATGAATTTTAATATTTTACCACCAAAACAAAGTGTGAAATTCAGATATAGAACACCGTATATGTTATCTCGATTTATTACGGATTCAGATGTTGATGAATCTGTTGTAGATTTTAATGTTACAGCAACACGTACGGGAATTGCGGAAGATGCATATATCCATTTTAATCTTGAATATGATATCCATGATATTCCAAATATAAAAACGCGTGTTTATAGTGTGCAAGGTTTCACACAAGGTAATTCTTTCACATCACAACAATCAAACAAGAAAGAAAAAACAAAGCAACATATTGATCTTCTCCCCGTTGGTTCTTCAACAAGAATGCCGACTCGTTTCAAAAATTATATAGGTTCATTTATAAATACCATTGAAGCAATCACATCAATAACTTCTGCACTTGCATGTGAACACAATAGATGTATTTATACAGCAACATTATGCAATGATTCCGTTGTCAGATTTGCAAAACTAAATCTCGTTAGTAATGAATCTACGATCATAAAAGATATTCCTAAAAATCAAATCGGTGACAGTTATTATGGTGACATTAAAGTTGATGATGATTACATATATCTTTCATGTTGTGAAAATAATGCTACATCAAATATCAGAATTTGGAGAACTCCTAATTCTGCAGATACTACTGTAAATACATATTCTGTTACAGATGCAAATGAATATCGTATCAATGCTGGAGGACGAATGGAATGGATTGATAATCATACAATTGTCATCATGATGCAAGCGGGTTTAGCATACTTCGACACAGTAACAACATCATTTACATATAAAATGTCAAATGGTGTTCAGAATTCAGCACGAAGAGATATGGCTGTAGGAAATAAGTATATATTATCTTTGGACAGACAAGCTTCCGACAATGCATATGTTATCGAAAGAGCTACAAATGTTTGGCGTTCGATGAAAGATTATTACGGAATATCTTGGAACAGTTCTGCATTAAGTTCGGGATGTTACAATGACGGAAAATTCTATGTTGTTCAAAGAAACAGATTACATATACTTGATGAAGAAACAATGACTATTACAAATTCATATCCAACACCATTTACAGATATAGATCCAAAACAAATTGTATATGCGAAAGGTGTATTATATATCACAATATTGGGTGCTTCTTCATTGTATATATTTGATTTAAAAACAGAAACATTCACATCTGTCGGATTACCATTTTCTGTTGATAATTGGAATAAGATCGGTTGGATAAGAATGTGTTCTTTCAAAGGATATGGTTTCGTTCCTCAAATCAGATTATTTGTTGTAAATTTTGTTGATAAATCCAAATACAATCTCGGATATAAATATAATCGTTTTATCGCAATAATGAATAAAACAAATTCGGAAGTTCCTGACAGTCAATATGAATATGATGATAGATTTGTAACATTTACAAATGATAATATGACCATATCCGATGGAACGATATCTGTCGATATGATTGAATCTGATCCTGAAAACCATATCAAATTAGTACCTATGTCAAAAGATCAGTATAATAAAATCATCAAAACAACATTCTCAAAAATAGAACATGAGGAATCCATCGATGATGAAATTGATGAAGAAAGTGAGGGAATATGATTGAAATTGGATAGAACATTTGAACGTGCAAAAATATTCATGGAAAATGTATCTAAAAGAAAACCAGGTTTGTCGAATATATATGTATTCACATTAGTCGATAAATTGGGAAATATTGTCGATGAAAAATATGGAATGAATCTGATGACAAATCAAGGTTTCCAAGAGATATACGCAGCGGGCATTCCATTTAATGCACGTGATACTCAAAATAATACCGTAAGATTATATGTCGGAACAGGTGTTGGTGAAACACCATATACAACATCAGATACTGATCTGGAAATTCCAGCATTCGGTGGTCTTGCGGCAACAAACTCAAATACTACAAAGGCATTTAATTATCCGATGTACTATAGCAAAGGTGCTGTGGATGGTGAAGGTTTTATAACATTGATATCTCGTTTTGTTGAAGCATATTATGATTACAACATAACAAATTATCCAGGTGATTATGATTTAACAGAATATGGTATTAAACACAATAATGTCTTATGGACACATTCAAGGATATATAGTATACAAGGAAGCCCGGCATCAATAAGGAAAACATCCAATGAAAGATTATTTATTACCGTATACATGTGCATGTCATTTTATGAAAGCATAATCATGAATGGATGGGCAAACAATCGTTTTGCGATGATAACAAGAAATGACATAATGTATGATAGAATGGCGTGGAGTTCACGTGTTAATATTTATAAACGCAATAATCGCGTTATAGATATTACAAACGGAGGCGTGACAAGAACACAAGATACTACTCAAAATAATGAGTATACAAATTCTACAATAGCTCCACAGATCGTGTTGACTAATAATAATTCCGACACATATGATACATCCGCAAAAACATTCTCTGGAGGATATTTTGATGGTTTCGTTTTGAAAGAAGACGGATTGATTATTGTTGAACCTCAATTTTTAACAACACCTGAAAATGTATCGTTCACAAATCTTAAATCAAATAATCCAACAGAATATCATGGTTTTGCAGATAAGTTTGGTATGAATCCTGATAGTGGATATTCAACTGATCAATATCCGCAAATGACACATTTCTTTGATGCAGATGCTTCATTATTTGATTATAAATCTGGAACATGGAGTTGTAAACTTGATGTATTCAATCCAGACAATAAATGGTATGATGAAACATCTATGGAAACAAATTGTGGATTACCAATTTATTATTCAAATAACGGACAAATCATGGAAGGTTTCGTTTATCAAAACCTGAGAGTTGATGATAAGATCGTTAAAATAATAAGTGGTGGTGTTACCATCTATGCAACGAATAAATATTGGGCAGTATCTGATGACCCGAATAACCAAGATCCTGATAAAGGTTGGGTTTGGATTCGTGATTATAACAATATTCCATTAGCGTGTCAAACTGCAAGATATTGGATAACAAATACAAATACCGATTCATTATCATTTGTCAGAGAATCGGAATCATTCCAACTTTTGGAAAAGGGTACAAATGTGAATGGATATGTTGATTATCTTGAATACGCTCCAAAAACATATATCAAACCAATATGTGACAATTATGATTATGGATGGTATAAACGTGGAGATACCGTATATGTTCCGGGTTTAACCGGACGTCAAACATTTACAGTTGGTAGTGATGATGATGAGAATATGACTTATGGAAAATGGTTGATAACATTCCCTTCTGTCAATAATGTTATAATATCAACAGATATGTCAAATGCAACGACAGGTGTTGTTTCTCCACAAAACGTAACACTACCATTCACGGGAAATGTTAACTCATTAACACAAACACATCGAACAGAATCCGGTACGGGTATAATATGTATTGAATCAACAAATACTGAAGAAACTGTAATAATTGATATGAGACAAAATCCATATTCCGTATCTGTGCATTCTTGGAAACATGCTTGTTGTATATGGGGAACCGATAAGGTTGCATATATTAATGCCGGAACATCTGATCCTAATGTATACATCTATGATTATTCAACATCTCAACAAGAAGGTGTTCCAATACCATTTCCATCCGGAATTTCTGATATTCCTCATTTATTCGGGCACACAAATTATTTGTGGATGACAGATGGTTCAACCTTTGGATACGTTTGTGATTTACGAACACCTACTATCAGAAATCTTGATACATTCACATATAACGGATTATATGGTACTAATTTGAACGAGGTTAAATACACATGCGTAGATGATGTATTTATTGTTTACAAATTCACAGAATGTGGAAGTGATAGCATTAAATTGGCACATTATATCAAATTATCTGATCCAACAAATCCACATAACATGAATGATTTCTCAATAAGAACATCTACAAGCAGTATTGGTGGATTGATAATTTTTGATATAAGATATGTTAATAAATATACAAATACTCTGGGTACTAAGATGGGTGCTTTGGCGTTAACTATCATGCGTGGTAATAATTACTCCCGCAAAGGTTGTGAATGCATGGTATTTGATTTTGGTCAATATCTGAATACCGGAGAAGTTATACGTCAAGAAATTGTATATGAGGATTCGTTTGGTAATTTCTGTTTATATGGAGAAAATATTATCTACCGTTACACAAAGAAAATACCAATGTCGAATTTCATGCCAATAAAATTAACCGGTAAAACCGACACGATAAATGCAATGAATCGAATAAAAAATATAACCGGAAAGTCATGGTTGATAGGTTATACCAATACTCCATCATGGGGTGATGGCTCAGGAAATCCAAGTGGTAAACCACCTGGAGTACCTCTTGCAAGAACAGATTCATCTGGAACTATCACAGGTTGGGGTTAATGTTTTATCGGGGGAGATATCTCCCCCGAATTATTTAATAATGAAAGGAGTTTTAATATGTTTGATATTAAAGAAACCAAAGAACCATATCCACAAATACTCCGAGAATTCAAAAAGAATAATCCAAATATGAAACATGAAAGTTTGTATTTATGTGAAACCGTTGACATGGATGGAAATGTTGTCGATACAAAGATAGGTGTGAATCTATTGACAAACTATGGTTTGTCGGATAACTTTGTATACGGAAATGGTAGAAGAGATGCAATGTATATTTGGTTAGGTTCGGGTAGTTCACAACCAGATCCTGCATCAGCATCTTTAACGACCTATATTTCTAATCTTGGTGGTGGATCAGGATACACACAATACTATTCTGCATTTCCGAGAGAATTTGATTCAACAACCAATATTTGGTCATGCCAAATGAAAATATCTCAAATGTATTGGGATTATACTGCTGGAGGAAATAGCGAGTATGAAATATGGGAAATAGGTGTTGGACATTCACAAACCGCATTAAGAACACACGCATTGATATACGACGAGCATGGTACACAAACATGTATTGTTAAAAGACCAAATACTCGGTTATATGTCACGGTGTATTGGACAGGTTCAATATCTGTTTCGGATATACCGACATTATACAATGACGGATATTATGTTTTAATCGATCCAATTTATGCGATACCCAATCGCGATTGGGAATATCAATATTGGTCCATGTTGACTCGTGGAATTTTGTATAATAAAAGAAGCAACCCCGCAAGTGAATCCGGCGAATTATCAAACTTTAGATTTGATATCCGAGACTGTACAAGCATTGTTTCCGGAGATCCAAGAGAAGCACATTATGAATCTGGACCTTCCAACACCAACCAAAAATTTTGGGAAGATAATGTATTCTATATGAGTGGATGGTATATCAGCACAAATGATTCGTGGGATAGCAAATATCAAGATTCAATCCATCAAATATCATATGCTGGAATAATGTTCCAAGATCCAATGACAACCACAGAAGATATGGAGAGTTACTGGGCATATTCAAATATTTCTTTTAATGGAATATTTGCTAACAGATCGACATATACAGGATTGGAAACAGAATCATGGGATTTGTTCTGTATTGATAAAAATTTCGGTTGGACTTGCCGAGATCATCAAGGAAACATAAACTGGGATTATCCTTATGGCATATTACCATGTACAAATTTTGACATAACGGAATTGTGTTTTTATAATTATACCACAAAAGAATGGGATATATCAATACCGCATAAAAATGAACCCAACACAATATATGATGATAGTTGGGAATATGTTTTCATTCGAATTCCTGTAACATATAATGGAAATTCCATTGATGCAAAAATATATGCCAACAGATATCCTCATGATTCAAATGGTGTACCAATACCGGCAATAACAGCATTTAACAATACTGGTATTACTATGGTTGCCACCGATTCATATTGGGATCCTTCAACATATGTCGAAATAACTACATTGAATAATGTACCTTCTGCTTTACAACATAAAAGGTATTATATAATTATTTCTGGTAATGCCGTTAAACTTGAACCTGTAATAAGTCATTCCGATGCACATTATCATGAATTACAACCAACAACTCCACCATATGAATTAACAAAAGATGTGGGTGGAAAAATACCAAGAATACCAAACTATATTGCACACACATATTTCGGTGGTAGTACAAAATATGAATCCGACACATTTGGTGCAAAACCTGTATTCAATAATGATTTAGGATATTTCTCAGTATCATTTATGATCCATTTTGTTGATCAGAATGATGAATGGACAACATATAATTTATTACTCGATGAAAAATATCCGGGTTGTAAATTCAGAAGGTGGAATACACGAAACGGGGATAAGATAATTATATTTGGATCTGATAGTCATACGGATATTCCAAATGGAGCACCTGGTTCAGAAACGTCCTCATCTCAAGCTTATGCGGCAAATACGTTTGGAGTATGGAGCATCGTTGATGGTTCTACAGCACCTACTATTGAACAGCTTACAATGGTTTGGTCAGATCCTACCGTTGTAAACAATAAAAATTCATATCATTTGTATTCATGGTCTGATCTTGGATATTTGGTTGCGGCAAAACGTCGTATTGAAACAGAATTTATATGGGTTGATGTCTATGACGCGAATGGTGCTTCAATGCATCTTGTTACGAATGCAAAACATGCACGTGTAATCGAAAGAACAACATATGTTGTATATCAGGATATGTTATTGTCCGAAAATGGAAAATATGTTTTCCAAGTATATGATATGGCTTCTGATAGTATATATGATACCATAACAATCGAAAACGGTAATACATACGAAATCGAAGGAGTATTTGGATATAACGAGCATGTGTATATTAAAGCAGTATCCTCAAATGTAGTATCCACATTCTATTATAATTTGAACAATAAAACTATGGAAAAACTCGACTGGAATCTCTTGTTTATGGAGTCAGACCATGTGTATACAACATACCAAACATTATCGTGTGAAGAATGTTGTATTGTAACATACACAGGTGATCGAGTTGCGGTTGTTATTAATGGAAATACATATAAAAACCTATTCAATACTGATACAACACGCGGTTCTACTGAGAGATATAATGTATGGCCATGTTTAAATAAACTGAATGATGATAAACAATACATTTTGACAATTACGGGAACTGGCAATAATGGATTTATCACAATGGATTTCGGTTTATATCTTGATGGTGATACACGTTATACCAACTACAATCCATACAGGTATTATGAACCAACCGATCGACCAGAATATGATGTGGAGATAGCGGGACCAATCCTGCCTTTCAAAGATGGAATAATTAAGGTGTGTGGAGATAGACGTTCGACAAATTATCATCCACTGACGGGTAGAATGTTTTGGTTCCCTCTTGAAATGTGTTTGCCAATGTACATTAAAGGTACGACACGAACATTAAACTCATATAATGCACCGATACGATGGTCTTTAGATAAAAAAATATCATGGGATATAACCAATGATCTATCGAGATTGCTTCCAACATAAGATTGGAGTGATTGATAATGAATGTATTTAGAACTAAAGAAATTTACAAACACATACCGTACTCGGTACACAATAAAAATGAGATAGTGCCTGTAAGGGGTGTGTATGTTACAGGTGAATACTCTCCTCCGTATTATAATGAACCATGTATACTCATATCACAATTAACATCACAAAACGCAACGGTCAATGATTTTGAAACTGATGAATATGATGTTTCAGATACGCAAACATCCGGTGTGTATAATATTGAGATATCAGCATCGTCATATGTTTTGCAACGATATGAAAGGAACTCAGAAGATATAACACCAACACAAACGGCCGGAGTATATAATATCAGTGCAACAATATCTCAATATATTTTGGATCGTTATGGAAAAGATTATGATGACATCACACCTACACAAACATCCGGTGTGTATAATATTGAGATAGATCCATCAACATATGTAAGAACAATATTTGGTACAAAATATGATTCAAGTACACCAGAACCAATATTGAGAATTACAAGAATAGCATACGATGATTGTACTATAACAGATATGGTGGGTTTCTCCATGAATAATACATCGTCCGAATAAAATATATTATAGAATATGGGGGCATATGCCCCCATATCATTTTAATTATTTGACAATATTTATTACGATATTATCATCATCCATTACAAACATTTCCGGAACAAAATGTTCTAATTCCGATACAAGTCTACCTGAGCTGTTTGGATATTTAGGAAAATCATCCAATCTTCTCCACTTCTGGACAATCGCCTGAACATTTGCATCCATATAATTTCCGTTGGGTTTACCTTTCTCATTAGTATACCAACCTTTGAATTTCATGTGTGCAACGTTATCATGTGATTCCATCTGTTGTATAAGATGAGATATGTAAACGTTATTATTCATACTAACCAAATCTTCTGGTGTATGAATTTTTGTTAATCTATTGAAGTATGATTTGACGATAATACGTAATTCATTCAATGTGTTTGTTGCCAATGCTTGATTGAAGAGTGTAACATCGAATTCTATTTGAACACTTAGATCGGGCCAGAAGTATGCTTCACCCTCTTTATTAACATCTACATCTGCACAATATGAATGTGGTTTTCCGTATGTTGCAATGAGTTTACAATCAAGATAGTTATTACCATCCAAACGTTCCATTATTACCGGTTCTATAGCTTTATGAACTTGGGTGAATGATGCAACAAAATCTTTGAAACGTGTTGAATTCATCAATGAATATTCTGTAAATGGCATGAGTTGGATTTCCAATCCACCATTTACATTTGTCTTTGAGAATAATACATCAACACATTCATCATATGTGTGTAATGTTTGATCCAACAAATCCCAGCATATGAAATTTTCAAGTTTGGAATATGTGTTTGTATCAACGTTAAATTTGTATGCTACCCAGGATTGTGGATTATTATCCGACATATCTTCAGTTTTATCCATGTAGAAGTAACCTGATTCACCCACGATCAATGTTGTATGCATCTTATCTGAATAAAATTTGCCATCGTAATAGTATCCTTGTTTAACTTTTGGATCATCATATGTTGGTACAGTATACTCGAATATTGTGTCTACTATCTGATTTAACGCAGATGTTACTTTAAGTATATTCTCTAAAGGCATCTTTTCATCAGATGTTAATATATCTTCGTATTGAGCAATGAATTTTTCGATTGTTGTTTTTGCCGTATTAGACAATGTTTGTATTTGGATATATGGTGTTGTTGGAACATATCCTGTTGCAAGTTGGTGTGTATATGTTGATATATTATACATATTGCCATATTGAATTAAATCTTCATCTGATTTTTGATTATATTTATCATAATCTTTCATTGCTTCATATAATTCAACTTCTTCATCAGATGGAACAGAAGATTCTCCGAAATCAACAACCGATCTCATTTCTTTCATTTCTTGTACTAATGAAACATTGTCCAAAGAATACTGATCAACCAACCTGAATCCTTTGTATTCTCCATCATCTCCACTTATATCCGATGGTCGATTTTTAATATTCGATCTGATAAGTATTGATATTTTCAGTTCTGGATCTGTTGCGGATATTGAAACAGCAGCACCGTTAGTTGTCGGTGTCCAACCGCCACCGCCGGTTTTCAATGATGCTATATTTATTCTATTATCGATATCAACCAATTCATTCAAAGGATACATCTCAGTTTCGAATTTAATTGAACCATCATCTTCTCTGGATACTGGTCGCATTTCTATTCTACCTGTTTCTGCGTTATTCAGCATGGCATGTAATACTACACGCATATTATTTGCAGATACATTTAAGAATTCATTCTCGATATGGAATAAAGCGGTTCCATTTGGAATTGTTGAGAATTTGATTCTATAATAGTCGATAGCACCTTGCGATGGTTGTGGTTTCATATCAGCGAATAATATAATTGCATTTGCACCCATATTGTTGAAATCGAATTCATAATATGTATTTCCATTTTCATCGGTTTGTGGTGTTATATCGTCATTATCCCATGGGATATAAACTGATGCTGCATTCTTTATCTCATATTGAGTATAGTTATCTTCACCTGTGAATTGTATGTTTATGAATATACTTGAAGCCATACTATCACCGATCTGATATAATATATCTTCACCATATTTAGACAATGATGATTTAACGGCTTTCTGAACACGAATTGTTTGGATTTGTCCAATTACAGCAGAATCATCCAATCTCATTTCATAATAATTCTGTGAATTTATACGATCGAATGTTATATGAGAATCGAAAGGTATTGAGGTGTCTCTGTGAGAATACAAATTGATTGTTGTAACACCAGTAACAAATACAGGTTCCCATATTCCAGGCGAACCCCATACTTCATTATCTCCATAATATCTACAATCAACTCCAGAAACAACTGTGATTGGAAGTTGAACTTGTTCTTCGTCGGATGTACTTTGATCCTGTATCCAGAATACACCATTCAATGTCCATGTTCCGTCATCTGCACGTGTTTTGGATTTAACACAGAAATATGTTTTATCTGGATCAAATAACAAATTCTCACCATTATAATTATTGAGTGGAAGCATTGGA
>OCTX012221996.1_pt1 | contig 190633 bp, 148 predicted proteins | sample 1539691 | NCBI WGS metagenome assembly OCTX01 (sample SAMN02144231, study PRJEB22623) | gut metagenome | biome: sheep rumen | host: Ovis aries | place: New Zealand
TGGGAAATCCACACATCGGGTAAACCTACCATCACGTAGAGACGCACGGACGTGCGTGTATCAGGCGATAAATGCATAATTCATAATGCATAATTCATAATGCATAATTGTTGGGGAAAATCCATACACATGGCAAACCTACCATCATGTAGAGACGTCGTATTACGGCGTCTCTATATTGTATTACGCCATCTCCACAAATTACGCCGTTAGGCGTTTCATATTGGTAGAAAAAAAATTGATGGATGATACATTTCCTTACCCCTTTAGGGGTTATAGATAAAGACATTTACATTTAGACCATTCACGTTTTCATAATTTGTGTTTTTACACATCATCTTTATATTATGTTAGATAGCAACTTTATGATAAATAATAGAAACATTGTTTGGAAAAAAGAAAAGGCATAGATAAATTTGTTAGAAAGATAAGAGAAAAAATCTCATCAGAAACTACAATTTGAACATTAACTAAAAAAGGGTAAAGATATGTCACATAGTATTATCGACATCGAAGGCGTAGGAGAAGCTTACGCAAAGAAGTTGCAGAACGCAGGTATCCGCACAACAGAAGCTCTACTTGAGGCAGGTGCTTCTCCAAAGGGAAGAAAAGAATTGGCAGAGAAGACAGGTATCTCAGATGCTTTGATCTTGAAGTGGACAAACCATGCAGACCTATTCCGCATCACAGGTATCGCAGGTCAGTTTGCAGAGTTGCTTGAGGCAGCAGGTGTAGACACAATCAAAGAGTTGCGCCACCGTAAGGCAGAGAACCTTCACGCAAAGATGGAGGAGGTCAACGCAGAAAAGAAGCTAACTCGCCGAATCCCTTCTGTTGGTCAGCTAGAGGCAATGATCGAGCAGGCTGGCAAACTTGAACCAAAGATGACTTATTAATCTTACTCAGATTTCAAAATTAACAGAGAAACACCACAGAAATGTGGTGTTTTTTTCTATATAACACAACTAGCGACACATGTGTTTTATGATGAACTACACTTAAAAACTTCATTAATGAAAAAAGCCACATACATACTCTCAATAATCATTCTGTCTCTCCTATCTTTGGGAGCGACGGTGCATGCACAGAATGCACAAGATTCCGATATTAAAACAATTGTGAGAACAAGTGATTCACAAGCACCTCTAAAAGTGGCAAAAACATATTGTTATACAGACGGATTGGTTTATGAACACTTTAATAAATCTGAATATAAAGACACTTACAATGAACCAAATATAAAAAATCTGTTCATCACGACATCTATTCAAAGAATCGACGATAAGACTTTGATACTAACCTCCCAAAAAGATTCTACACAATTCAGAATAGTATCATCAAAGGGATATCTCTATTTCGGTGAAGACGATTATCGCGTCATCACAAAAGCTCTTAGATGGAGAGTTAAAAAATTGGATACCAATGATAAGGATATCACAATCGAGATTTACAACAACAGGACAAATGAACTTTTGTCAAAAAGATCATACAATCTAATTCCGGAAAATCGTTTTTCAGACAGAAGATTCCGTATTGAATTGCATTATTTTGATAGAACTGGCAAAGAACAGATTTGCGATGGTGAACAGCTTTCAAAACTTAATATCAATTACAAAATTCCAATGAGAGTTGTTGTCAAAGATTGGTGGAATATAACACACTGGATCGAATCTTGCAATGTGAAATTTATAGGGACAGGAGGTGAAACAAATGTTTTTCCATGTGATTCTTTCAAAGGGATGGTTAATCCACTTTATTACAACACACTTACACCCAAAGCAATGGAAAAAATCAGATCATTAAGAGCAAATGAAAAATTTTTGATAACAGATGTAATATTGGGTTATAGTCCAAGAATATGTATAAGAAGAGAATTAGCACCAATTGAAATAACAAAATGATTAGATAAAGACGGAGTACACCCCGTCTCTACATACGATTATCCAAACAATTTCTTTATGATATCTGGTCTTCCAAGGCTTTTCAGATCACGGATTATCTCCTGCTTATATTCTTTCTTATACCAGAAAAAAAATTTACGTTGGTCTTCCTTGTCTTTCTTTGTTCGTGGAGTGTAAACTTTCTCCAATGTATATGGATTTATACCTGTATAATACATCTCTGTAGCGAAAGTCATCGGTGTCGGTGTGAAATCCTGCACCTGCTCCAGATTGAATCCCATCGCTTTCGTGCGAGCGGCAAGCATCGCCATGTCGACGCGATGGCATCCGGGATGTGAACTGATGAAATACGGTATTATCTGCTGGCGTAAACCTGCCTTGCCACAAATTCTGTCGAACTCTTTCTTGAATTTCTCAAACTGCGAAAAACTTGGTTTGCGGATCAGACACAACACTTCATCTTCTGTATGCTCAGGAGCCACCTTCAATCGTCCGCTCACATGGTTTGTAATAAGTTCCTCCGCATACGCCTGATGACTTGCGTTTGCCTTCGGATCCTTGTCTTCATGCAGAATCAAATCGTATCTGACACCGCTGCCAATGAACGACTTCTTTATCTTCTTCAGTTTGTCTACCTCTTTATAAAGCGCGATAAGCGACGAATGGTCTGTGTTCATATTCGGACACACTTTCGGGAAGGCACAGCTTGGGCGTTTGCACTTTTTGCACAATTCCTGATTTCGTCCACGCATCTCATACATATTCGCGCTCGGTCCACCAAGATCCGACAGATAGCCCTTGAATTCAGGATGCTCACACACCTCTCTAACCTCCCTCATGATGCTCTCCTTGCTTCTCGATGTGATATGTTTGCCCTGATGTGCGCTGATTGCGCAGAACGAACAACCGCCGAAACAGCCTCTGTGAATATTGATACTGAACTTGATCATATCGTAGGCTGGGATTCGTTTGCCCTTATATTTAGGATGTGGAAGACGTGTGTATGGCAGATCAAACGAAGCGTCCAAATCCTTTGACTCCATCACAGGGAATGGCGGATTGACAACCGTAACATGGTTTTTATCAACACGTTGCACAAGACGACGTGCCTCCATCTTATTACTTTCTTCCTCTATCACACGGAAATTCTTCGCCTGCTTCATTTTGTCTTTGCAACACTCAAGATGCGGAAAAAGTTCAAATGTCTCACCGTCGTATTCAGGAATCTTATTTCCTTCAATTAAATACGAAGTCTGTGGCACATCATGCATATCAAAAATGCTTTCTCCTCTCTTGCACCTGTTGGCAATCTCTTTAAGTGGCAATTCTCCCATTCCATAAATCAGAAGATCAGCTCCGCACGTGGCAAGAATTGTCGGCATCAAAGTGTCGTCCCAATAATCATAATGGGTAAGACGACGGAGACTCGCCTCCAATCCTCCAATCACAACCGGAACATCAGGATAAAGTTCTTTCAATATTTTCGTGTAGACGGTGGTGCAACGATCCGGACGAAAACCTGCCTTTCCATCGGGAGAATAGGCGTCGTCACTACGCTTTCTCAATCCAGCGGTATAATGGTTCACCATCGAATCCATACAGCCAGAAGAGACGGCGAAAAACATCCGTGGTTTACCAAATTTCTTAAAATCACGGTAATCACCATGCCAATCAGGTTGCGGCACAAGAGCCACTCGCAATCCGTACGACTCCAAACATCTGCCGACCACAGCACCCGCAAACGAAGGGTGGTCAACATACGCGTCGCCAGAAAACAGGACAACATCCACGTAATCCCATCCTCTCAAATCTGTCTCTTTTTTAGTAGTAGGCAGAAAATCTGTAAGTCTGTACTCTTTTGGCATAATTTTTATTTATCTATTTGCGGGATGGTTTCAAACCATCCCTACGGAAATACCTTGATCGTAGGGGCAGGTTTCAAACTTGCCCGTTAAAATATATCACATCGGATCGACATCAATCTGCACAAACACACTCTTGTGATGAAGCAGAATATTGTCGACACACTGTTTCATGATCATTTTTGAAGGTGAGACGTTGGTGTTGACATCAAGTTTCACCATTATCTTACGTATATGCAACGCCTGAATCCTTGTAACTACGGGAAGATCCGGGCCATATACAAACTGCCCGAAATGGGAACGCAACACCGCCGCCAACTCATACGCCGCCGCCTCTGTTTTATCCACATCCTTACCCTTTACCATAAGGTTTATCAGGCGATAGAATGGCGGATAACGGAATGCTGTACGCTCATTCAGCTGAGACAAATACATGCTTCGATAAGAGTTATGGCACACCTGATCCACGACCGGATGCTTCACATCACTCGTCTGCAACACCACCAAGCCTCGTTTGCCATGTCGTCCGGCTCGTCCTCCCACTTGTGAAATCAACTGGAAAGCTCGCTCGTGTGCACGGAAATCCGGATAATGGAGCATAGAGTCTGCGCTTAGGATTCCCACTACCCTCACCTTCTCAAAATCCAATCCTTTGGAAATCATCTGCGTGCCGACAAGGATATCAGTCTTGCCACGCTCAAAATCTGAAATTATCGACTCGTAGTTTTTACGTGATTTTGCGACATCCAAATCAAGGCGAGCCACTTTTGCGGCAGGAAAAATTTTGCTGATCTCCTCTTCTGCCTTCTCTGTGCCGAACCCACGGTTGCTGAGTGTGGGATTGCCACACGACGGACAGAATTGCGGAACCGGAATTGTATAGCCACAATAGTGGCATACCAGAGAATTATCTTTGCTATGAAGAGTCAGGCTCACATCACAATAGATGCAGCGTGGCACGTAGGCACAACTTCTGCACTCCATGTATGGAGAATATCCACGTCGGTTCTGAAACAAAATCACCTGCTCATGATTGGACAACGCGCGACTCATCTCGTCGATCAACTTCTGGCTGAACAATCCAGTCATCTTCTTCTGCAGACGCTCCGTCTTCACATCGACCACATTGATCTCAGGCAATTGGATATCCGCATAACGAGTCAAAAGCTCCACAAAACCATATTTCTTTGTCTGTGTGGCAAGATAATAGCTTTCTATCGACGGAGTGGCAGAGCCGAGCAAAACCTTTGCATTATGAATTTTAGCTAGCACTATTGCCGCATTACGGGCATGATAGCGAGGAGCAGGATCATATTGTTTGTAGGTGTTTTCATGCTCTTCATCCACAATCACGATTCCAAGATTACGGAATGGAAGGAAGATAGACGAGCGGACACCGAGAATCACTTTGTATTCCTTTTCTGGCGAGAGCATATTCTGCCACACCTCAACTCTCTCATTATCTGAGAATTTGGAGTGATAGATACCAAGTTGTTCGCCAAACACACGACGAAGACGAGTCGTCAGCTGAGTGGTGAGAGCAATCTCAGGAAGCAGGAACAACGCCTGTTTGCCGCTTGCAATGGTTTCATCAATAAGTTTGATATAAATCTCCGTTTTTCCGCAAGAGGTGACTCCATGCAAAAGCACAACATCTTTCTGCTGGAAATTGGAAATAATCTCATCGTAGGCTTTATTCTGGGCATCTGTAAGTGGATAGCGATCCACCACATTAGCAAATTTACTATTGTCAATTCTGCCAATCTCCTTGTCGTAAAGGCGGAAAATATCCTTCTTTATCAATCCCTGTAAGACGGCGGGCGACGCGTCTGCTTTAACCAGGAGTTCCTTTTTAGTCACCTCCTTCTGCTCTCCTTTCACATAAAAACTCGACATTGACAGGAATTTAAGCAGAAGTTCAAGCTGTTTTGGCGAACGTTCCAGTTCAGCCGCAGCCTTATTCATTGCGTCAGTATCAAGCAGACGGTCGGAGACAGTAACGTATGTCTCCATTTTAGGTTTATAGCCATCCTTCAGCTGTTCATTCAGAGTGATGGCTCCCTTGGCAAGAAGCGACTGCATAGTGGGAAGAAGATTCTTCACTTTGACCAACTTGCTAAGTTCCTCAATACTTGTCTGTTTGGAAGTAGAGAGGTTTTCCATCACTGCCAATTCCGTCTTCTTAAGCGGTTCGACCTCCTCAAAATCCTCATTTGCGGCGACGAGAGTCTCGCTCTCCATCTTCAAGCCAGACGGCAATGCGGCTTTCATCACCTCACCAAGGCTACATATATAATAGTCAGCAATCCATTTCCAAAGATTAAGTTGAGATTGGGTGACGACAGGATTCAGATCCAGCACAGAAATGATTTCCTTGATCTCTATGTCATCGTCGAAATCATCAAATATTTGAAAGACGATGCCAGTATAAAGTTTCTTTTTTCCAACAGGCACCACCACCCTGCCACCGACAATCACGTCGGCAGCCAGCTCATCAGGCACTGCGTAAGTCAGCACACGGTTGAGAGCGAGCGGAAGAATCACACTGACATATTTCATCTATGATAGAAATCAATTATTTTTCAAAGATACTGAAAATAATTGGCTCTTTTCCATTTAACTACTGATTTTCGAGGATTGTTAAAGTTCCATGCATGATTTACATTCCAAGATTTTCTCTTGGAGCAATCTCGTTTTATTCAGTAACATTATTCAGACAACTCTCTTAAACAGCGTGGCAGGTTTGAAGTCTTCCCCTACGGCCATACCTTATGGGGCAGTTGTTTGCAGAAATAACACTAGTTGACTATATTTGTATTGTCAACGGCAACATTGACTTAACGGCAAAACATTTTTATACAAATATATCTACAAAAAGCAACCAAATAATCTATGGAAGAAAGAGACAGAAGCTGCACAATGATAGAAGACATCAACGTCGCACTTGAACTAGCAGAAAAAGATAGAGTTTTCATAATTCTAAACACACATCAATCCTTTATGCGAGAAGGGCATGGATTTCCATTGGTTGGAAACGGAATAAATCTGTTCAACAATTTCGATGACGCAAAAGAATGTATAGACCGCAACAAGATAGACCGTTGGGAATCAGCATATCCAATTGGATCTCTGGAGAAATCAGATAAATTCACAAATATCAAAAACACACTTATGATTGCCAATGCAATGGGAATCGAAAATGTCTTTCTTGATGAGACATATTATTTCAAGACAGAATGGTTTTTGAACGCAGTCGGAATAAAAGGCAGAATGGAATTCAACGTTCGTCTTACAGAAATAGAATCCAATAATATAGACAGCATGATGAAAGAGTCGAAAATTTCAATCCGATTCAATCCTATTGATTTATACGAATATACCAATCCATTTGAAATCAGTGATGAACGTAAAAATGAGTTAAGTCATGCAATAATCAATCCAGACGGGGATAATAGAAGAGATGTTTTAAAGAGTATCAGCAACAATACGCTTCACGAAAACTGTTTCTCACAGATGCTAATACGTTCACAATTCATACCAATGGCTATCAAGAAAGGCGACATGAACGGACTTAGCTACTTCAATATGATACAGACAGTATATGCAGAGGCAATCGTCAATCAGTTAAGCTCAAACACATCACTATTTATATTGTGTGACAAGCAGAGCCACGAAGTTTTTATTCGTAAGTATCCAATGGGAGACGATCAAAAACTATTTTATGTATCATATACCGATTTATTCAAATACCAAGGACCACTTGAATACAAAAAGATAGCTGATTTAGAGGAAATACGTAACTTCATCAAGCAGACAAATGTTGATGGGGTCGTTATCACCGATGGACCATCAGCAAACGCATTAATTGATAAAGAAGCATTCGGTTTATAGATATTTGTGTTGAAATGGCTGTTTATTAATGGCTCTATTTCATATCACAACTAAGATTTTTAGATTTTGGGATGATTGTTAAGGGTGAAACGCACTTAACAATCCACCTCTTTATAGCCAAACGTTCAATTAAAATCTAACAGTTATTCTAGTATTTAGCATTCTGCTTTAAGCAATTAAATTTACATAATTATCGGGAACCTCACAATGAATGTTGTTCCGACACCCTCTTCCGTTTCAAATGAGATGTCACCCTTACATGCGGTGACGATACTCTTGGTAATGGCAAGACCCAGACCCATTCCACTGTTTTTAGTGGTGAAATTAGGTTCAAACATACGTTTTTGGATATCAGGTTTGACACCCGTACCATTATCCTTCACACGCACTTCCACATTCATATCAATAACGGAAAGCGAGACATTGACAAATCCCATCTGATCTTCTGGAATTGCCTGAATAGCGTTTCGAATAAGGTTGTTGAACACCTGCATCAACTGTTTCTCGTTTCCAAGGATATATACAGGATGATTTACTGTAATGTCCGACTGCACAATCACACCCTCTGGATTATGCAAATAGAGAGCGACAGCATTACGCAATCTCACCACGATATCAACTCGTTCTGGCTCCACCGCCGTCACCTTAGCGAAATCAGAGAATTCTGTGGCGATACGAGCAAGATTCTCAATCTGTTCGACAAGCAAATCAGCAGTATGGTTGAAATACTCCTCAAAATGTTCAGGATCCATCTCCTGTTTACGTTGTGCCGCCTGGATCGACAATTTCATAGGAGTAAGCGGATTCTTAATCTCATGAGCGATAGATCTTGCCATATCACGCCATGCCGTCTCACGCTCGCTTCGCGCAAGTTTTTCAGCAGACACGACAAGCTCGTCTACCATGGCATTATATCTGGAGACTAATTGACCTATCTCATCATTCTTATTTGAATAATAGATTTTTTCATTGGCGTTTGTAAGCTGTAGACGCTGCAGTTTATTACTGATTTCATAAATCGGAGCGGAAATTCTCATGTTGATCCACCAAACGACCAAGAACGAGAGTGTGATAACAATCAAGAAAGCGTCGAGCACAAACACAATATAGTTGAAGACATCCGAATTACGGTTTTTGTCCAACACATTGTTCAGCACCTGGACATATCCCACCTGGACATTATTGGCATTATAGAGATAAGCATACTCAGTGGCATACTTCTTACCCAGTATCGACTCTTCCGTTTTTGGATTAAGATTAAGATTGCATTTTGCGTTAGCATTCATAATACGGGAAGCTCCCTCATTTTTACGTCGTGCTCCAAGTCCTTTAAGGTCACTACTTGATGCAGAATGTTGGAATCCATTTGAGTCGTAGATGATGATATCAGAGTGGAGCACCATAGAATACTCCTGAAGAATATAGTCGAGATTGCCAGATGAAATCATCTCCAGATCAGAATGCGTACCTAGTTTCTCCTGCAAAGCAGACTGCAAAGTCATAATCTTCGTGTTACTGTTGTACTGCATCTCCTGTTCGTACTGACGGAGGAAGAAAGTGAACGACAGCCATGCAGTAGCGATAAAAGCAATTGCAAGAGGACCCAAAAGCCACAGGAGCATTCTGGAGAATATTGAGTTTCTGATACTCTTGTTTTTCAGATATTTGATAATATAGTATACAACGACCCAGAAAAGGAAAATTCCAAATATGGTGGAAACAAGAATCAGATGCATATTGATTGTTATTTCCGGCAAGCTGCAGACAATATATCCACCTTTACCAAAAGAACGTACATAATGATGATAACCATTTATATTATACGAATATGCATGTTCACCACGACGCAAAGCTGTGCTATGAGGAGGATAATGGTAATCTCCCGTCCACATCTGAAGTTCTCCGTTGTAATATTTTGCAAGAGCAAGATTATTCCATTGAGAAGTGTAACTACTATACTTTAGATTATTTGTTTCAGACGACAAACGATTATATAGAAGCGAAGGATAAAACTTCACATACATATCTATTCCTTGATAGTGGAACTTAGCCAAATAAACAAGAGATAGAGCAGCGTCAGCATTTAGATAAAAATTATGATTATGTACCCTTTTGCAGCTGTTTTTTAAAAACGAAGGCGGCACTGTGGTATATTTCAAAGAATTACGATCACGCAGATGTATGGCAGAACCAGGTCGAGACAATTGAATGTCAAAGTCGTACTTTCTCCAATAATCTGTGAAATATTTCTCACGCAGACGAGTTTCTATCTCCAATTGTCGGTTTACTGTATCCACAAGATATGTCTTTAATATCACATCCTGACGGAATTTACTTTCCACGTTGTCCATCAGCTGCTCCAAAGTGGAATCATAATTCATCAACGCATTCGACTCTATGCGGCTTGCCAAATTACTTATTTTGAACTCGTTTCTTGCAGAACTTAACTTAATCAACAGAGCGACCGCAAAATTCAAGATTAAAAAAGCCATCAATCCAACAAAAATATTTCTGGACTGAATTTCATAAAAAAAGAAAATATCTTTCAACAATAGCATAGCTATCATCCATGGGAAAGTATATTTCACAGAATCGTCATCAATAAGGAATACAATAAAAAAGAATATTGAAAAATTCACGACTCGAATTACAATCACAGATCTAATAGACAAACATCTTTGAGTAAGGCTCATAAGATGTGCTACAATGTTGGCATACAGAATAATCCATACAATAAATACAAACAAAGCCAAACAAGTTTCTTTAGAAATATCCTGCACGTATGGAACAGCCAAATCAACATTCGACCGGCTGTAAATGAAAACTCTAGCCATGGCATAAACAACCACACCAAGCGTAATAATCAAAACATGACCCAAATATGCAATCAAAAAATGCCATTTGTCTCCTGAAAACAAAAGTTCACTTGGAAGCAGTCGTTTAATCACTAGAGAGTAATAAAGAATAATGATTATAGTGTAAAGCAAAACCACACCAAGCGGTGTTCCCGAACTGTCATCAAACAAACTTCCACCAAATATATATGCAGGCTGACGAATAGAGCCACAAAACAAGACAAAAAGCAAAATACATCCGATAATACCCGCAAAATATAGTTTGGACAATTTTCCGTCATTATATCTCAAGAAAATAACACGCAGCAAGAGATACATGAATATTCCAAATATTATCCAGCAGAAAAAGCATATCTGTTTACACAATTGGTCTGGCACTGAAATTGTGACATTCTGCAAACGGAACAATTCGGCTCCATTATTGCCATTAACAACAATAGCATCAAGATTATCAGTTCCGACAAATCTCACATGGTTAGGTAAATTAAAGCCTTCACAAAACTTATCCACCTTCATTTCATGAGGATAATAGAATGTCTTGACCTTTATCAAGGCTATATAGTGATAATCACCGGATGATATTTTGGAGCCGACGGTATGATAATTCGCAGCGCAATAATAGAATTCTGATTTGTCTGGAATATCAGATAAGGAATCCACATTTATTTCGTTGTCTGTCCAATAAATAAGATTATTTTTCCTGTAGACACGACACTCAATTCCGTTCTCCTTCGACTGACTGATATAAAATGGATTACTCTGAAGTTTTTCAAGATTTCCTCCCGTCTCCTGCATCATCTTTGTAAGCAGATCCATAGCAATCGTCTGCTTCTTATGAAGTGTCTGATTGAATTCTGTGAGATCCAAACTTTTCTGACTCCGCATATAACTAAGATAGTCGGACACCAATGCTATTGTCGCAGTCAAAACGAGGACGGCAAGGACTACATATATATTGGAAACCAGTTTTTTTATGACTTCAATAAAATCTTTTCTCATAATCACTCATGATGATACGGTTCTCCTTTCAATATCGTAAAAGCTCGATAAATCTGCTCCACGAAAATAAGTCTGATCATCTGGTGCGAAAAGGTCATTTTTGAAAGCGACACTTTTCCATTCGCACGTTTGTAGACATTAGGAGAAAAACCATAAGGACCGCCAATTAGGAAAACCAGACGTTTTCCTCCGGCATTCATTTTTTTCTGTAAATACTCTGAAAATCCGACAGATGTGAATTCTGTGCCATGCTCATCAAGAAGAATCAACTCATCATTGGCTGAGACTACCTGCATAATAAGTTCCTCCTCTTTCTGCTTCTGCTGCTCTTCACTTAAATTCTTCGTGTTTTTCAGTTCTGGAATCTCAATGAATGAAAATTGAGCATAGTGTGACAATCTATTAACATACTCCTTAATAGACGCAATAAAATTCTTATCAACGGTTTTGCCAACTGCTACGAGATCAATTTTCATACTAATTCATTATCATTTTATAGTAAGACGCAATTCTTCGCGTCTCAACCCAGATTCTCTATACTTTACAATCTCGGCAAAGTTAACTATTTGTAATTAAATCAACAAAGTTTAATTCGCTTAAATAATTCCCACATCACAATGCCGGCTGTGACAGAGACATTCAAGGAGTGTTTTGTGCCGAACTGAGGTATTTCAATCACTCCGTCGCTTTCATCGACAACATCCTGACGGACTCCTTTGACTTCATTTCCCATCACAATGGCAAAGCCTTGTTTTCCATCAGGCAAAGATAAATTGTTGAGCATCTCACTCCTTTCCACCTGCTCGATTGAATAAACATGGTATCCCTGCTTCTTCAATTGCTTAACTGCATCCAATGTGTCTTCGGCATACTCCCAGTCCACCGTCAACTCTGCGCCAAGAGCACTTTTATGAATCTCAGCATTAGGCGGACATGACGTGATTCCGCACAACACAATTTTCTCCACAATGAATGCATCAGCAGTACGAAACACAGCACCTACATTATGCATGCTCCTCACATTGTCAAGCACCACCACCAAAGGAATCTTCTTTGTTTGCTTAAACTCCTCAGGGGTAATTCTATTAAGATCTTCTATTGTCAGCTTTTTCATTTTTTCTTTCCTTCTATATAGTCACATGCAGTTTCGATAATATTATCCAATTTCTGCTTGTAGGCAAGCTCTTCATCCAAATGCAGTACGATATCCGGATCAACTCCAAACTCGGTGATTTGCATATTTTTATCATAACATGGATTAGCAGAGAATCGTACTTTCCAGCCACAAGGCAATTCGGTAGTAAACGGCATGCCACATCCGCCTCCTGTCTTTCCTCCAAGAATTTTGACACGTGGCAATCCCTTCATCGCATACACAAATTCATTCGTAGCACTGAAACATCGGCTATTCGTGAGCACATAAACCGGCTTTTTGTATATAACACCTGTACTGTTTGGTGACACTTTCTCTGCAACAGGTGATGAGAAATCGGAATGTCCAGGACCTGTTTTATTGACTCTGTAGCCAATAGTCGTCGTCTCATCAATAAAATGAGACACCAACGCATTCACATTGGCAATTGAACCACCACCATTACTTCTCACATCTATAATCAAGCCTTCGGTATCCTCAAATGAATCCAAAATATTATTTATATTGCCTGATGAGAAAGATGAAGAAAAACTACCATAATAAATATACCCTACCTTACCGTCACGCAATGTCTTATATTTGAATCCACCGACACTTCTTGTATCTTTGCCCAAATATCTGTCATTATAATTCACGACATTATAATCAAAGTCAATAGGTGTATTGTCGGCGAAATCATATCTTGAGACATCAAACGACGTATAAAGGTTGACATGACCGTCCTTCAACTCTCCCAACATCGCCGCCAATATGTCGAAATATTCAGTGACATTGTCGCAGTCGTAATAAACTTTGGGCAAATATTTGTCATAAACCAAATCCCATCTCATGATACTGTCCTTTTTATAGTCAAAGAAACAGTATTTTTCATCTATCTCTTTCCAAAGGAAATTGAAATTCTCAACAATGTCGAAATCCTCATATTCCAAGTCGTCGTCACAAGAGACAAAAACAGACGACACCGCCACAAATATAATAGCAAATATTCTTTTCATAGCTTCTTATTCAAATACCGTTGTAAACCTGGAATCTCTGTTTAGTCTTCCTTTTAAATTATAATAGTCATACGACCATCCAAGAAGAGCCTGGACATTCGTCGTCCGGTTGTCTATCATATTAATCATTGATTTCGAGCGATCCACCAACATTCCAAGACGTAATGTCGTCCTGCGAAGTGGCAACTCCACCATCAATTTATTTGAAATACGGACTTTCTCCGACAATGAATTGAAATCCAAGAACTCAGATTTTTCATACTCAGGCAATGTCAAATCATAATATAGCTGAGTGTATGTAGGAGAAAATACGACTCCAGCCAATCGAATGTCAAACTGATCTGAGATTTTAATCAAACGACGTTTCGTCCGGACACATAATGTAGGGCGAAACGACAAACCTAAAAGACTCAAATCAGCACGTATGTAAACAGGATTATTTGAATTGCTGAACAACAAATCGGCACCAAGTTCAAACCCTGCGTATGCTCCGCAAAGCATGTGAAATTTCGGAGTAAGTTTCCAGTCATAAAAATAATGATATTCAAACACATCATAGTAAGAACTCATCTCCGTCGACTCATTTGTCGGCATCATATTTGACATACTTACACGATTATTCACCAGACTGTAGAAATCACATTTCCCAGCTTTCTGGTGTTTGATTGTCTCATTCCAAAACTCAAACGTCGTTCCAGAATACAGCAATGGTGAAAGGTACGAAACATGATGAGTTTCTCTACCCAGGCCCAATCCAAAAGCACGATTTCCAAGTCTGACAGATGCTGAATCCGACGTCTCCGCATGCAACGTCGTCAGAAAGAAAAATATGAATGAGATTATAAAAACAAAATTCCTCATTTCTAAAAAAATCAAATACACAACAAAATTAGTAATTTTTCAAGAAATAAAAAAATCGCACAACTAATGAGAAATTCAAAATCATTAGTTAGAAAACAAAAAACGCCAGAGAATCTCTTTTTAAGAAAGTCTCCAGCGTTTTCTGAAAAACACACTCTAACTATCGGTTATTTAACAACTCCTTCTATATAATCACAAGCGGTCTCGATAATATTGTCCAATCCCTGAGTATAAGCCAATTCCTTATCCAGATGCAGTTCAATATCCGGATCCACGCCAAATTCAGTGATCTGCTTGTTTTTATCCAAAAGGATTGTCCCAGAGAAACGGGCAGTCCAACCATTAGGCAGTTCAGTCACCATTGGAGCTCCAGCACCACCTCCCGTCTTTCCTCCTAGCAGAGTCACTCGCGGCAATCCCTTCATAGAAAAAGCAAAGATATTTGTTGAACTGTAACAGCCTCTGTTTGTAAGCACATAGACAGGTTTTATGTAGATGACTCCATTGTATGGTTCAATATTGCAAGAGACAGGAGAAGAGAAATCAGAATGTCCAGTCCCAACTTTATATATGCTATAAAATGGAATATATGATTCATCAATAAAATGAGATACCATCTTTTGAACATTGCCTATATCTCCGCCAGGATTGCTTCTGACATCGATGATCAAACCTTCCGTATTCTCAAATGTAGACAAAATATAGTCCAATTGTTCATTCGTGAATGACTCTGTGAACTCAGAATAACGGATATAACCTACTTTTCCATCACGAAGTGTCTTATATTTAATGCCACCGCTGTAACGATAGTCTTTTCCAAGATACCTGTCGCTGGATAATACGTCATTATTTATATCAGATGGATAATTCTCTTCAAAATCGTAACTTGAAATGTCAAACGAAGACAATAAGTTGACGTGTCCGTCTTTAAGTTCATTTAGCATAGCCGCCAACACATCGAAGAACTCAACTTCGTTCTTACAGTTTCTGACATAAGTCAGATATTCATCATGGACAGCATTCCAATCCTTAATCGAATCCTTCTTATAGTCGAAGAAACTATACTTCTGATCAAACTCTTTCCATAGAAATTCAAAATTGGACTCGTAATCATAGACGGTATCCATGTCATATTTTAAATCATCATCGCATGCGACAAAAGTGGATACGACAGCCACAAAAATACCAACAAATATCTTTTTCATGATTCCTACTCAAAAATTGTTTTAAACTGTGATGATTTATTAAGTCTTCCTGATTTTGTCAGATAGTCGAATGAGAAACCGACAAGAGCCTGAACATTCAAAGTACGATTGTCGATCATATTGATATCCGACTTGGAACGTTCTACCAACATACCAAGACGTAACGTCGTCCTACGAAGTGGCAGATCAACAGTGAATTTATTGGAGAAACGGATTTTTTCAGAGAAGCTATTAAAATCAATATAATCAGTAAGTTTCTCAGCATCCGAATAAAGCTGGGTATAAATTGGAGAATGTACCCAACCTGCCAATCGAAGATCAAACTGGTTAGAGATTTTTATCACACGACGTTTTGTATGGATACTCAAAGTTGGTCGAAACGACAAACCTAAAAGACTAATATCAATACGTAAGAATTCTGGATTGTTGCCGACCCACAACGACGACTCCATTTTATCAGAACCAAATTCACCACCTACATAACCTCCACAGAGCATGTGAAAATTTGGAGCCAGTTTCCAATCATAATAATAATGATAATCAAACATAATACTACGAACATGCATCGTATTCTCATCACTTTGAGAGATGAGATTGCCACTATGCAAACGAAGATTAGCCAGACTAAAGAAGTCCTCGTCACCCTTCCTCTTTCTGTTTATTCTTTCCGCCCATATCTCAGTAGGAGAGCCAGAATAAAGCATTGGAGAAAGATAAGAAACATGATGATTTTCACGACCAAACCCCAAACCAAACGAAAAATTTTTAGGCAACCCGATGTCATCCTTTACAGACAAAGAGTCGGGAGTCTCTGCAAACACAGTTGTCAAAAAGGCTAAGCAAAATGACAAAACACAAACAATTCTCTTCATTCAATAACTAAATTTAAATTAAACAAAATCAGCAGCACATCATCATTCCATATTTCAACATTCATAACGTAACCTTTCGTATAAATATTGTGGGCATCGCAAACAAATCACGATGCCCACAATAATATCATAACAAATTTTTCTAATCTATCACAATAAATTTTTCTTCTTAAAGAAATACAATACGACGACAGAGGCCATCAACATTATTCCGATTGAAATCCAAAATCCATACGGATTGCCTGCCATCGGGATAATATTGAAATTCATTCCGAAAATACTTGCGATCCAAGTAGGTGGCATGAATAGAACACTCACAATCGTAAATATCTTTATGATCTTATTCTGTTCAATGTTGACCAAACCTAAGAATGTGTCCTGCAAATAATCCAATCGATCAAAACCAAACTTAATGTGCTCAATCAAAGAATTGATATCCTTGATGACCATATTCATTCTTGGCTGCAACTCCTTAGAGAACAATTCACTGCGCAGAATATTCGACACGACGCGCTGTTTGTCGATTGAGTTTTCACGCAGATGCATGATTTTTTCCTGAAGGTTCTTGATTTGCAAAAGGATGTCCTCATCAATATCTTCCACGACTTGCATCGTCTTAGACAATTCAGAAATCTCATTCGTCACATCCTCGATCATATCGGCATCATAGTCGACTCGTGTCTCCATAAGTGCACAAAGGATATGGTCGCCCGACGGAAAATTACGTGGATTAGCAAACATCTTTTTGACTGTCTCATCAAAAGATTTCAGTTTGTTGTCACGCACCGATACAAGAATTTTATTTTTAAGGATAAAAGAAACTGGCTCATTCTCAAAATCATCAAGCATGAAGTTTGAGTTGGCAACAAGTGTATCCGATGTCTCTATAAAACGAGAAGAAATCTCGATCTCTTCGATCTCTTCTTCTTCCTGAATATAGATTTTCAAAAAATGCTCAAGTTCGCTCTCTGTCTCAGGAGCTACATTAACAAGGTCAATCCAAACAAAATCAGAAAGAGGAATCTCTTTCAAGATTTTAATATCCTTTGCTACTTTCAAGCGATTGTTCTCAAAATAAAACAATCTAACCTCAGAAATTGGCATAACTATTTATTTTACAAACCGCCGCAGCACTACAACGGTTTGAATTATCTATTAGGTTTGTGATCTCTCTTTGCCGGCGACATTTCCGACATAAAATCAGACGCTGATATTCTTAGCGATAAGGTTTGTGAGATCCACAAACTCAGACACACTAAGTTGTTCCGGACGTTTCATAAAGACTGGATCTGCCAACAACGGATGCCCCTGACCAAGCATAGCCTGCAACGAGTTGCGCATCATCTTACGTCGTTGGTTGAATGCCGTCTTCACTACTTTCACGAACAAATCCTCATCACAATCGATTTTCTTTGTTTCGTTACGTCGCATTCTAATCACCGCTGATTTCACTTTCGGGGGCGGGTCGAACACATTTTCGTGAACTGTAAAAAGATACTCTATATCATAGTATGCTTGCACAAGCACACTCAATATTCCATAAGCTTTAGTTCCCGGCTTAGAAGCCATTCGTTCAGCCACCTCCTTCTGAATCATTCCCGCACAAATAGGAATCTTGTCCTTGTGATCAAGGACTTTGAAGAAAATCTGGCTTGAAATGTTATACGGAAAATTACCAATCACACAGAACTGTCCCTTATACATCTCGTTAAGGTTCATTTTGAGAAAGTCGCCCTCTATTATACGACCATTCAGTTCTGGAAAATTGGCTAAAAGATATGTAACTGATTCAGAATCAAGCTCCACACAAGTAAGGTCAATCTCCTTGTTTTGAAGCAAAAACTGTGTAAGCACACCCATACCAGGACCTATTTCCAAAACAGGCATTCCACCTCCAACATCTATAGTCTCAGCAATGCGTTGAGCAATGTTGAGATCCTTTAGGAAGTGCTGTCCAAGTGCTTTTTTAGGTGTAACTTTCATGCTTTTTCTGAAATTGCGTGCAAAGGTAATATAAAATACCCAAAAATACAAAATAAGAGACGCCACACATAACGTCTCTTATAATATTTATTTTCCTTTCATCACCACTAATGGCAAAAATATCTCTTCCATCGACACTCCACCATGCTGGAATGTGTTCTTGTAATATGAGACATAATAGTTGTAATTGTTGGGATACGCAAAGAAATCGGAGTTGCATGCGAATATATATGCTGAACTCACATTTGGCGACGGTAATCCAATAGATTCTGGTTTGCGAATTTCGAAAACTTCTTTCGGGTTATAATTCAAATTTTTTCCAACTTTGTAACGCAGATTCGTATTTGTATTCTTGTCTCCCACAACCTTTATAGCATTACGCACATGGATTGTTCCATGGTCTGTTGTCAGCACCACTTTATAACCCATATTCTTAACCGCCTCAAAAAATTCTTTGATCGCAGAATGTTGGAACCATGTCTTTGTCAATGATCTGTAAGCGGCATCTGTCGACGCGAGTTCTCGAATCATCTTACTGTCTGTTCTGGCGTGTGAAAGCATATCGACGAAGTTGAACACAGCCACATTCAAATCATTATCCTTAAGTTTTTTTATCTCCGACACATACTTTGAAGCAAATGCAGAATCTACAATTTTAGCATAAGAATATGTGAATTTGCGACGGTAGCGCTGGAAGAATGTACCAATAAGTTCCTCCTCAAACTTGTTTTTGCTATCTTCGTCGTCTTCATCCACCCAATACTGAGGATACATCTCCTTAATCTGCAATGGCAACAAACCAGAGAAAATTGCATTTCGGCTATACTGCGTGCTTGTAGGCAACATACTGCAATACAAATCCTCAGTCTCCACAACGAAATCTGTGCTCAACAATTCACGGATGATTCGCCACTGGTCGAAACGGAAATTATCCAAAACCACGAAGAATACCTTCTCTCCGTTGTCGAGCAATGGCAACACCTTCGTCTTGAAGACATCCTGGCTCATCATTGGTCGTTCTGCACCTTCCTTAAACCAGCTTTCATAATTCTTCTTGATATACTTTACAAATGCACTGTTTGCCTCTTCCTTCTGCATAAGAAGGATCTCATCCATATCAGCGGCAGATTCCGAAATCTGTAATTCCCAGAAAACAAGTTTCTTATAGACCTCCATATAGTCTTCCACAGAAGAAGAGTCGTTAATCTGCAAACCGATTTTTCCAAACTCCGAACGATATCCATCTGTTGTGACTTCAGAAATAATCTGACGTGCCTTGATATTCTTTTTCAAAGTCAAAAGAATCTGGTTCGGGTTGACAGGTTTGATAAGATAGTCGGCAATCTTAGCACCAATAGCCTGATTCATAATGTCTTCCTCCTCACTCTTCGTAATCATCACCACAGGAATAGTGCTGTCGATCTCCTTGATCTGCTGAAGTGCCTCCAAACCATTCATACCTGGCATATTCTCATCAAGAAAAACGATGTCGTAATGACGATTTCGACAAGCCTCTACAGCATCCTGACCATTATTCACACAGTCTGTCTCATATCCTTTCTGTTTCAAAAAAATGATGTGAGCCTTTAGCAGATCAATCTCATCGTCTGCCCATAATATTGTTCCTTGTATCGCATCCATAATCAAACTTTTTTAACGGCCAAGATAACCTTTTTTGAACAACTCCATGTACACATTTAGATTTCCCGACTTTCGCAAAGCGTCCAGATTGTCTTTTGTGATAATAACACTATTATATGAAATGTTCTGCAATCTTTGTTTCAAAGCACTTGATTTCAAAATACCTTTCAAATAATCCATCGCCACTGTTGAATTTTCGAACATACCTACAGTGACAATCAATGGGAAATTCTTTCCATCCGTCTTCTCAACATTCAATGCTCCTCCAGGCCACTCTTCATTCGCGTCGACCAAAATTTGCATCAATTTTTGAGAATCGACACTACCCCTTGTGATAAGCAACGCAAAATAATGCTCCGCAGAACGATCGAACGTATACAGATTCTTATATTTCTTCAACTCTTTCTTTGGAGCCGCGTCTGCTTTCTTCTCCTCTACTTTATTAGCAACTTTCTTCTCCTCGTCAGAATTCTGTTCAGTCGGCTTAACTTCATCAGTTTGAACCACTTCATCAGTTTTTTCATCGGTGTTTACAGCCTTAGTTTCCTGCTTTGCCTCAGTATTAGTCTCCTGTTTTGCTTTTGGAGCGATTTTCGACTGCGACATATTGTTCAAGTCGTCACCCTCTTTGATTTCCACTGGAGCGGCAGGAGCTTGATTGCCAATAAGCTCAATGTTGATTTTCTTCTTATTATCCTGCTTACGGTTGAGAATATTTTTCTCATAGAACACCTTATACTGATCTAGGGTATAACCACGTCCGATCAAACGACTATTCTCTTCTGAGATCACCAACAAAGTATAGTCAGTGCCGTTGAGAAGCTTCATAATTCCGTCGCTCTCTTTCACACCTTTCTGATACCAAAGTGCCTCGTCAAGATTTTCCAGTCCAGAGACAGAAACCAATCCCGGTCTGATCTTCAAATCGTAATCCTTGACCAAGAATTTTGAGAAATTATATGTGGCCACATCAAACAACAATCTGTTCTGATCCACTTTGTCTGCCTGAGAAATAATGTAGAAATGATAAGCACTCTTATCGCTGTATCTAAATCCGACAGTATCAATCACACCTGTCTGAATATTCTCTTCAAGCAAAATCTGCTCTCTCTGCGACGCGAGTGATGCGGTAGTTCCCTTCGACGACACATTACCCTGCTCTATCAAAGCTAAGATATCTTTCGCCATTGTAGCGACGTCACTCTTCGGATACTCTGAAACAAGATGTCCTAATGAAGCCTTCAAAGAATCATGCTGTCCGAGTTTGCCATACGACAACGACTTAAGCAACATGAACTTCGGCATCAACGACGACATTTTATAATTCTTATGCATGTAATCTGTATTCGCCAACACAGTCTGGTAGGCAGACGCATGGTAGGCATCGTATGTGGCTCTATATATAGAATCTTCCACGTTTGCCATTCTCACCAATTTATTAGCATAGTCGGGATCGCTCAACACCTGCGAATACTTGCTGTCGGGATACTTAGACACAAGTTCGTCTTTATATTTCACAGCCAAAGCATTGTCGTTCATTTTCTCAGCCACACGGTAGGAATTAAACAAAACGTCTGCATCCTTCTCCGGATTTTCACCTCCGAATCGACGCATCCATTCGTTGTAAGTCTGGATCGCCATATCATAGTCTCCAATCTTCTCGTCGAAGACTATAGCCTCATTATACAACGAGGTACGGACCTGACTCAAGGCAAGAGCTTTAGCCTCTGGTGTTTTTGGAATCTGATTCAAATAGTATCCAAGAGTAAGTTCCGGCATACTACTCTGTTCGCTTGCAAAACGTTCAGAATCCGAACCTCTGTCCTGAAATTCAGGAATATTCTGACCATCTTTTGTTGTGTCATTTTGGGCAACCTCATCAGAAATAATCATCATCTGTTTATTCTTTCTATTCCAGTTATCCTCTAGACGACGATTTCCCCACTTATTCTTAAAGCTTATTTTACCCTTAGAGACAGCCTGAGCATTGTAGAAATACCAGCTGGAACCTCTGACTGAATTCACATTCTTCGAAACAATGGTTTCGATTTCCATTCCAGCAATGCGAGCATCAAGAGAGTCCTGTTCTCTCTTCTCCTGTTCTTTACGCAAACGATCCTTGACTTTGTCGATTTCTCTTTGTGCCGCAGCCATACGTTCCGCGTCTGTGGCTTCCGACAAAGCAAGCAATGAATCCTGAAGATGAACCACTTCATAATTCTGCTTCAACTCAGTAAGATTTTTCGCTTTCGAAAAGATCTCATTATAATCAGGATGATCATTAGAAAGAATAGATGATGCCTCCGCATAACAAGGCTCGGCATCTATATAATTTTTCTTTTGGTAGTAAAGTTTACCAAGTTTCATCAAAGTCACAGCCTTTTCTATGCCGTTTCTTGTACTGCTTTCAGCCGAAACGATGTAATTCTTGATTGCACTGGCAGTGTCACCCTTCGTCAAATATACATTACCTATCGCATAATAAATTTGGTCAAGATAATCTTTGTTTTTTGAAGATTTAGCCTCCTTTTTCAGTTTTGCCACAATACGATCCGTATTGCCCATATCTCCAGGAACCACCTCAGACTGGCGAATTCTGGCATTAAACTGCATCTCGTAATCAGGACATTTGCGTATGACAGAATCATAATATGTGTAAGCCACATCATTATGTCCGAGATCCTGATTAAGCTGAGCCATAATAAAATAGAATCTCGTTTTCTCTCTTTTATTTTCAGCCGACGGGATTGCTTGTTTCAAATATTTCAAAGCTTCTGCTTTCTCGTTTTGTTTCAAACGAAGATTAGCCATTGCAGCAGCGTAAAAGTCTTGATTTTCATAATTCAAATCATCATCACTGATATTAGTCAAAATCTCGTCTGCCTCATAAAGCCAATCCATTTCCATAAGAGCCCTTGCTCTCCATATTGAAGCCTTCACAACAAGATCTTTATGGACTGAAAAATGTTTTTCGACGTATGTGAATGTGGCAGCAGCGCCAAGAAAATCCTCATTGTAGTACTTAGTTTCTCCCATCAGCATCCACACGTCGTCCATCTTTGAGTTAAACTCTTCCTGGGCATAGAAAGCCGCATACTTAGGGTCTTTCATCTTACCCGGTTTCTTCACCGGTTTCTTACGCATTGAATGGAGTTTGATGGCTGTCTGACACTTATCCAAAGCTCTGTTGCACTGAGAAAAAGCGGCTCCTTTAGTGGATTTGTCACCCACCGGATACATCTTCAAAATCTGCGAATAATCTGGCTTATAGGCTTCCTCTATATTACGTTTACCCTTGTCCAGAGACTCTTTGCCGTTATAATAGACATTGTAACGCGTAGTCATCGCCTGATAACCACGAGAAATGGCTGTGTTTTTCTTGTTTGAACAGCCAAGCATCGTCAACATAAAGAGAGACAATGCTGATATATATATTAAAAAGTACTTCTTATCCATTTGACGACAAATTTACAAACTAAACGATTAAAATGCAAATTTATTGTGTATATGAAGAAAAAATGGAAAAAATCTAAAAGCAATGCCATGATTTGGCTCACCAATATTGTAACTTTGCTTCTAAACAATAAAAATATTATGACATGGAATCAGGCAAAAATGAATTGAACATCTGAAGACATGACATATATCTGAAATACAATTACAATAAAAAATTTTTATGGAAGATTTCGCTGCAATAGATTTTGAAACAGCCAACTTTGAACGAAGTTCAGTCTGTTCGGTAGGAGTTGTCATTGTGCGTGACGGCAAGATAACAGACTCCTTCTATTCTCTCATTCAGCCAGAGCCCAACTACTACAACTACAGATGTATGCAAGTGCATGGACTATGTCGAGAAGACACAGACGACGCACCTGTTTTTCCGGAAGTTTGGGCACAAATAGAACCGTTGATAGAAGGTCTTCCACTTGTGGCGCACAACAGCCAGTTCGATGAAGGCTGTCTGAAAGCAGTGTTCAAAGTTTATCAGATGGAATATCCCGACTACATTTTCTACGACACTCTATATGCATCACGTCGCACATTCAGATACCTGCCCAACCACCAGCTACATACTGTCGCAGCAGAGTGTGGCTACTGTTTGGAAAACCATCACCACGCATTAGCAGATGCAGAGGCATGTGCATGGATAGCCAAGGAGATATTGTAAACGATTTTTAAGTAGCAAAAGCAACTCAATATTTAACAAACAAAAAGGTGACACTACTGCCACCTTTTTGTCTTTTCACATATGCGAATCAAATATTTTGGCGATCATTTTTTTTGATTAACATAATATATATGGGCTTTCAATAGATCTGGAGCTATAGTTGCCACCGTGTCAGTCCATTCCGAAGTATTGAACTTCAAATAATACTCCGATTTACCATTGCCATCTCTTTTTTCAAAGAATTTATTATTTGCATAGACATAAACTTCATCCTTCAAATCTATATCTAAGTTTTTTGGATCTATTCCAAAGCCGCTCCATGACATTGTTTTAACTTTCGTTCTATTCCAAGAACCATTTTCAAATGCAAAGACATAAGAATCAATTCCTGTTCCATAAGACAGATATTTTTCAGGAACTGTCAAACGAGTTCCTATAGAATCCGTGGTATCTGTACAAGCGAACTCAATCTCATAAGCAGCAAATGGATAAATAACATCATCTAAAAAATCAACACTTCCAAAATCTTCAGGAACAGGATCTGACTTTTTTTCATCATTGTCTTCTTTTTCATCATTGTCGCATGAGACAAACAATGCAGCAGCCAAAATAGACGCACTAATAGCCGCAAATTTAAACAATTGTCTTTTCATAATAAATAAAATTAAATTAAACTAACTAACATGCTTTCTAAATTACCCCTATCACATACGTTTATGTTATTACGCATCATCATTTTTTCTGAAAGCACAAACAAAAATAAAAAAATAAAGCTTCAAACAAATTATTTCACAAAAAAAGAGACGTTGCAAATAACAACGTCTCTAATGATATTCTTCAAATTAAGAATTTATGCCTTCTTAATCCAGTCTACCAACCAAGCACCAACTTCCTTAGTGCCATACTTAGCACCGCCAGCAACCTGGATTTCTGGTGTACGTACATTCTGGTCCAAAGATGCGTCTACAGCCTTACGGATCAACTCGCCTTCCTTCTTAAGGTCGAAATACTCAAACAGCATTGCTACAGAAAGAACCTGTGCAAGTGGGTTTGCGATATTCAAGCCCTTTGCCTGTGGCCAAGATCCGTGGATTGGCTCGAACACTGGAGTGTGCTCACCTGTAGATGCAGATGGAAGAAGACCCATTGAACCTGTGATACAAGAACCCTCGTCTGTAAGGATATCTCCGAATGTGTTCTCAGTTACCATTACGTCGAAGAACTTAGGCTCCTGGATCATACGCATTGCGGCGTTATCCACATACATGAAATCAGTTGTGACATCTGGATAGTTAGGTGCCATCTCCTGAGCAACCTTTCTCCATAGACGTGAAGAAGCAAGAACGTTTGCCTTATCCACAACTGTCACGTGCTTGTTACGCTTGCGTGCATAGTCGTAAGCCACCTTCAAGATTCTCTCGATCTCTGGACGTGTATATGCGTTTGTATCGTAAGCCTTCTCGTCGTCCTGATACTTCTCTCCGAAGTACATACCACCTGTCAACTCACGGATACAGATGAAGTCAGCGCCCTTAACTAGTTCATCCTTCAATGGTGACTTGTGTACAAGGCAATCGAATGTCTGAACTGGACGGATGTTTGCGAACAAACCAAGTTTCTTTCTCATTGCAAGAAGACCCTGCTCTGGACGAACCTTTGCTGAAGGATTGTTGTCGAACTTTGGATCACCTACTGCAGAGAATAGAACAGCGTCTGCTGCCATACACTTCTTGAATGTATCCTCTGGGAAAGGATCTCCTACCTCGTCGATTGCGTGAGCACCACAAATTGCATACTCGTAGCTAACCTTGTGTCCGAATTTCTCACATACAGCAGACATCACATCAACACCTACTGCTGAAATCTCTGGTCCAATGCCGTCGCCAGCAAGGACTGCTATCTTTAATTCCATATTCTGTTAATTATTTTATTTCTTTAATTAGACGGTGGAAAACTCGTCTTATTCTCCTACATTGTCTCTATCAAGTTAAGCATCTTGACTGTCGCTTTGATTGCAGCCTCTGTCTGGTCGGCATCCAAGCCATGTGTCTTGAACACTTTATTCTTGAATTTCCAAGTAATGGTGTTGTGAACCAATGCGTCAGTGTTTCCTCCAGGAGGGATAACAACCGAATAATCAAGCAATTCAGGAGTTTCCTTACCCAACTCTTTATAGACTTTCCAAAGAGCTTTAGAGAAAGCGTCATACTGACCGTCACCCGCCTCTGTCTGCTGGTATCTCTTTCCATCAATTTCAATCAAGATAGTAGCCACCGGACGAAGATTGTGAGTCAAATTCAAAGCATAATTAATGATTTTAATTGTCTGCTTCACCTCACCATGTCCAACCACATCCTTGATGATGAACGGAAGATCCTCCGGAGTCACTAGCTGTTTCTTATCTCCGAGTTCGATGATTCTCTGTGTCACCTTCAACATCGACTTTTCATCCAACTCGATGCCCAACGCCTCAAGATTCTTGCGGATGTTAGCCTTGCCCGACGTCTTTCCGAGAGCATATTCACGCTTTCTTCCGAATCGTTCCGGACGCAAGTCGTTGCAATAAAGATTGTTTTTCTGATCTCCGTCAGCATGCACGCCAGCCACCTGAGTAAAGACATTGTCTCCGATGATTGGTTTGTTGGCAGGAATCCGCACACCCGAATATGTCTCAACAAGTTTGGAGACATCATACATCTTCTGTTCGTTGATCTTTGTCTTGATTCCAAGCTGATCATGAAGCACAGCCAGCACACTTGTAAGAGGAGCGTTTCCGGCGCGTTCTCCAAGTCCATTTATGGTTGTGTGGATGCCGCTGATTCCTGAATTTACGGCTGCAAACACATTAGACACAGCAAGATCATAATCATTGTGGGCATGGAAATCAAACTTCAGATTTGGATATCTCTTCACCATCTGACTGCAAAAATCTGCGGTCTGCAACGGATTTAGGATTCCTAATGTATCCGGAAGCATAAACCTGTTCACTCCCTCGCCACACAACGCGTCGACCATATCAAACACATATGAAGGGGAATTTTTCATTCCATTGCTCCAATCCTCCAAATAAAGGTTGACGGAGATTTTCTTCTTATGAGCCAAATCGATAGCTCGTTTGATATCATCGATATGAGCCTGCGGAGTCTTTCTCAACTGTTCAGTGACATGACGCAACGATCCTTTAGTAAGGAGGTTGATCACCGTTCCGCCTACACTTTCAATCCAATTGAGGGATGTCTCACCGTCGACGAATCCCAACACTTCAATTTTCGGAAGATAACCAGCCTTGTCTGCCCATTCAGTGATTTTTTTCACCGTCTGAAATTCTCCCTCCGACACTCTTGCTGAAGCGATTTCAATTCTGTCAACACCTAATTCAGAGAGCAAGAATTTGGCAATGCCTAGTTTTTCCTGTTGAGAGAAGGAGACACCAGATGTCTGTTCTCCGTCTCTCAATGTTGTATCCATTATTTCAATCATATCCTCACTCTCAAATTTGGATTATTTCTTAGCCTCGTAAGCCTCAATCTTATCTTTGTTAGACAACAAGTAGTCGATATCGTCATAACCGTTCAACAGACAATACTTCTTGTAGCCATTGATATCAAACTTCTCTGAGTGACCAGTAGCCTCATTTGTAACAGTCTGATTTGGAACATCAACAGTAACGATTGTATTGGCATCCTTGTCGATAGAAGCAAGAAGTTCCTGACGGAAATCCTCACTGACAATGACTGGCAATACGAAACAGTTGAGTAGGTTGTTACGGTGGATATCAGCGAAAGACGAGCTTATAACCACACGTATACCATAGCCAGCGATAGCCCAAGCTGCATGTTCACGGCTAGAGCCTGAACCCCAGTTTCTACCACCGATTATAATTTCACGCTTTCCTTCTGCTGGAGTCTCGTTGAATGGAGCTATATTCATCACGAAATCAGCGACTGGCTTATTGTTAGCGTCGAAACGAATATCGTGCATGAACGCATCACCGTAGAATTTAGGATCACGTGTAGTGAATGCCAAGTAACGCGCTGGGATGATATTATCTGTATTGTTGTTGTCGATATTGATTGGCAAACATGTAGACTTAACTACGTTGAATGCCTTATGAACTGATTTAGCTCCATCAGCAGACTGAGAGCCCGCAGTCGCACCAAATGCACAGTTAGGGCAATCCTGAGGTTTAGAGGCCACAACCTTAGTCACCTCAGCAGCCTTGATAGGAGAAATCTCAAGTGTACGTGGATCTGTCACAACACCTGTAATTGCACTGGCAGCAACAGTAAGTGGAGATGCCAAAATTGTACGAGCACCTGGACCCTGACGACCTACGAAGTTACGATTACTTGTTGAGATAGAAAGTTTACCTGCTGGCACTTTATCTGGATTCATCGCCAAACATGACGAACAAGATGGCAAACGAAGTTCAAATCCAGCATCCTTTAGAATCTTGTCGATACCCTCTTCTATAATCTGCTGACGAACCAACCATGAACCAGGGACCAACCAAGCGACTACGTTTGGAGCCTTTTTCTTTCCCTTCACTACCGAAGCGAATGCACGGAAGTCTTCGATACGACCGTTTGTACATGCGCCCAGGAAACAGTAGTCAACAGGAATACCCTCTAGTTTCTGACCTGGCTTGAACTGCATATAGTCGAGCTGAGCCTTCAACTGAGCAGCATCAGCCTCATTCATGCCATCATATGTCGGAATAGTACCATCAATTGCGATACCTGCACCTGGGTTTGTACCGAATGTGATACGAGGCTTGATATCCTCAGCCTTGAATGTCAATTCTTTGTCAAACACAGCATTGTCGTCGCTCTTCAACTGACGCCATTTAGCAACAGCAGCATCCCACTCAGCGCCCTTAGGAGCATACTCACGATCCTTAAGATAAGCGAATGTGATTTCGTCTGGAGCAATAAGACCAGCGCGTGAACCCATTTCGATTGAAAGGTTAGATAGAGTCAAACGACCCTCCATGCTCATATTGCGGATAGCAGAACCTGCGTACTCAACAGCATAACCAGTAGCTCCAGATGTTGTAACCTGGGCCATAATGTATAGAGCAACGTCCTTTGCAGTAACACCTGGCTGAAGCTCACCCTCGATGTTAATACGCATAGTCTTTGGTTTGCTCTGAAGAATACACTGTGATGCAAGTACCTGTGCCACCTCTGAAGTACCGATACCCATTGCGATCGCGCCGACTGCTCCGTGAGTAGATGTATGAGAGTCACCGCAAACGATAGTCATGCCTGGCAATGAAAGGCCTTTCTCCGGACCGACAACATGGATAATACCATTGTCCTTAGTACCCATAGCGAAATGCTTGATGCCAAATGCAGCGCAGTTAGACGAAAGAGTGTCGACCTGCTTGCAACCGATTGGGTCACTGATCTCCTTCTGCTGATCAGAAGGTGTATTGTGGTCTGGCATTGCCACGACATGGTCTGGACGGAATGCCTTGATTCCCTTATCACGCAATGTATCAAATGCCTGAGGAGATGTCACCTCATGACAATATAGACGGTCGATGTACAATTGAGTTGGGCCATCCTGCACATTCTGCACAACATGAGAATCCCAAATCTTGTCAAATAGTGTATTCATAATTTTGCTTTTTCTTCTAAATGTCTTAGTTTTTGAATTTGTTTATAGCGTCAATATATGCGTCTATTGTGGCAGACACAATATCTGTATTAGCTGCAAAGCCATAATAGATTATGCCTTCTGTCTCAACCTGCACATGTACTTTGCAAGCGTCGTCGGATCCACGTGTGATGGCCTGGATCAAAAGCTCCTTAAGCTCCATCTTTCTGTCGATGATTTTCTTAAGTGCCTTAACCGCAGCGTCGACGGGACCGTTTCCAGAAGCTGTAGCCTCAAACTTCTCACCTGCGATATTCAAACCGATGATTGCGACTGGAGTCACTCCGACACCTGATGTAGTCTGCAAATATTCTAGTTTAATATGATGAGTGCTTGTACGCTCCTGTCCGGCAAGCATCAACAAATCGTCGTCGCAAATCTCCTTTTTCTGGTCAGCCAAACGAAGGAATGCCTCATAGATAGTGTTAAGTTTGTCACCATCCACCTCTACACCAAGGACACTTAATCTGTGACGTACAGCCGCACGACCACTTCTTGCAGTCAACACGATAGCATTGTCGTCGATACCTACATCCTTAGGATTCATGATCTCGTAAGTCTGAAGATTCTTCAACACACCATCCTGATGGATACCAGAAGAATGAGCGAACGCATTCTTGCCGACGATAGCCTTATTTGGCTGAACAGGCATATTCATCAAGTTGGAAACCAATCTTGAAGTAGACGCGATTTTCTGAGTGTTAATGTTTGTGTCGATATTAAGATGCTTATGACACTTCAATATCATAGCCACCTCCTCAAGGGAAGTGTTACCGGCACGCTCGCCGATACCGTTGATTGTCACCTCGACCTGGCGTACACCATTCATCACACCTGAGATAGTGTTAGCTGTAGCCATACCTAAGTCGTTATGGCAATGGCTTGAGATGATTGCCTTATCAATTCCGTCGACATGATCGAATAGATACTTGATCTTCTCTCCATATTCCACTGGCAAACAATATCCTGTTGTATCAGGGATGTTGACAACAGTCGCACCAGCCTTGATGACCGCCTCAACGACACGGGCAAGATACTCGTTGTCTGTACGGCCGGCATCCTCACAATAGAATTCAACATCATCCACAAATCTGCGGGCATACTTGACTGCGGCTACCGCACGCTCAAGGATCTCCTCGGGAGTGGAATTGAATTTATATTTGATATGGCTCTCACTTGTGCCTATACCAGTGTGGATACGCTTTCTCTTAGCATATTGGAGGGCTTCGGCAGCTACGTCTATATCCTTCTGAACACTACGAGTCAGTGCACAGATAGTAGGCCATGTGACAGCCTTTGATATCTCAACTACTGAATTAAAGTCACCTGGACTTGAGATTGGGAAACCAGCCTCAATCACATCCACGCCAAGCGTTTCCAGAGCTTTTGCAACCTGTATCTTCTCAATTGTATTCAACTGACATCCAGGCACTTGCTCACCATCACGCAAAGTGGTATCAAAAACGTATAATCTATCTGCCATAAAAATAAATTTTTAGCGTTGTTTCATTAATAAAATAAAAAGAGCCTTTTCACATCTTTATTGAAGTGAGAAAGCTCAATCGTTGTCTTATATAAAAATAATCTCGACCACACACAATCTCACTGCATCATCCGATGAGCAGCAATCCAATGAGTTGAATGTATGTAGTTCCAATATTTTTCATCGTCTATAGTTTCTTTGTCTTCTTAATTTTAACTAAGATGTTGCAAAATTACAAAAAAATAAGACTATTCAAACAAAATCATAAGATTTTTTGCAGAGAAAACTATGATTTGAAACAAAAATATGAGTGATAGTTATGAATTTTCACACAAAACATCAAATTATACTTAATAACCACCACAATTTTAATAATACTCATATTCCCAAACATTTCCCATTGTGTTATCTTCTAACAAAGCAATACATACTTAGAATTCAAACGAAAATCTTGTCACAAAGTTGAATGCGTTATATGAAGAATCCCAATCGTCCCTATAATAATAACCTCCGTCTACATCATCTTCATAGACCCAATCATAATCATCATCGTCATAATAGTTTCCACGCAAGGTCTCAACACCAAATGAGATTGACGATCTTTTGAATCTACAGCCCAAGGAAAAGTTTCCATAAAAACCAGTCTCTCCATACAAAGCAAAATCAACACCTGTTCTCAATTCCATATATGGAGAAATCTTCTTGTCAACAAAATCCACACGTAAATCTGCAAATACAGGAATTGAAAAATGATCTTCCGCCCAATCTTCAGCAAAAAGCATTCCTACTCCACCTCCCAAAAATATTTTCTTGTTGAGTTGTTTACCATGAGTAGTTGACAATCTCATGCCAATAAAATCACCCAAAACAGCTTCTAAAGAAACAAATCCTCGATAAGAACCAGGATTTAGACAAAAAACATTTTCTTGATTATTCACTGCGACAGAATTCTTTCTCGTATAACGTGAATCTGAACTGACACGTTCTCGTGTGATTTTTTCAATGTCCTTAATTTCAAAAACAAATAGACTTCCATCTGAAGTCTCTAACTTAATCAATTTATTTGGTTGAAACTCTACAATATTTCCTTTTATAACGCTTCCATTTTTCAGGTACACCGACTCACGAAAAATCTGTGAGAATGCTGATATTGAGGCGATCAGCATAACCGCCAACATCAATATTTTTTTCATTTTAAATTAAGCACATTTATTCAACATAAATATTCTCCAAATAGCTAAACAAAAGATTTCATCTAATCAAACAACTAATTATTCATATTCAAATGAGATTCGATAAATTTAGAATTCAACCGAAAATCTTATCACGAAATTCAACGCCTGATATTCATAGTGGTTATCATCATAAACGTAAAAATCACCTTTTCTTACAAAACGCGATCCATATTCAACATCTTCCCCTCGTAATGTCTCAACTCCTGCCGAAACAGAAAATCGTCTAAGTCGACAGCCCAATGCCAAATCTCCATAAAAACCAGAAAAACCATCAAGAGCCACATCATAACCAGCCCTAGCTTCCACAAATGGCGTGATTCTATCCTCAAGAAAGTCAAAACGGAAATCTGCAAACACAGGTATTGACACGTGTAAATCATAGTCGTCTGCTATAATAAAGCCAACACCCAACCCCAAATAACTTCTTTTGTTTAACTGAACTCCATGTATTGTTGTCCATTTCAAACCAGACATTTCTCCAGCCATGAAATCCAAATTCAAAATGAATTTATACCCATTTTCATGGATAGTATAAACAGACTCAGACACATCATTTCCAGCAACAAAAGATTGGTCTCGTGTTATCTTTTCAATATCACTGAGTTTATAAACAAAAGTATTCCCATCCGACGCTACTGTAACCGACTGATTGGGTACAAATTCTACAACATTGCCTTTAACAACATTACCATCCTTCAAAAAAACTGTTTCTCTACCTACTTGCGAAAACGCTGAAATCTGAATAATCAGCATCAAAATCAAAAACAATATTTTTTTCATAGCGTAATAATTTCGTTTAGAACTCAAAAGCAAATCTTGTCACAAAAGAAAAAGCTCGATATGGTTCAGGACAATCAACATAATTCCACATTGAATAGGGATCTTCTGAATCATATTCATATCTGTAATAGTTTTCTGTTCCTTGCAAAGTCTCCACTCCCGTCGAAAGAGAAAATCGTTTGAAACGACCGCCTACTGAGATATTTCCATAAAAACCAGTAGTTCCTTCAATAGCAAACGCGACACCAGCTCTCGCTTCTACGAATGGAGTAGATCTCTTATTTAATATATCGAAACGGAAATCTGCATAAACAGGAATTGCCAAATATGACTCCATATCATCGTCAGCAATACAAAATCCGATTCCTCCACCCAAGAATATTTTATTGTTAAATTGTGCTCCATGGGTCGTGGTAAATTTGAAACCAGTCATATCACCTACCATCTGATCCGCAGCCAAAAAGAATCTGTATCCTTTTTGAGGTCCAAAATAACCAGACGTTGAAGTCTTGCCATCCAAAACATCTATCGGCTCACGTGTGACTTTTTCAATATCCACAACATTGCAAACAAACACACTATTGTCCGCAGTTAAAATCTTTACCTGTTTGTCGGGCTGATACTCTATTATCTCACCATTAATTATGCTTCCATTTTTCAGATAGACTATTTCTGGAGAAGTTCGTGAAAACGCTGACATTGAAACAATCAGCATCACAACCAAAAGAAGGAGTTTTTTCATTTCTCAAGTAGTTTTAATCACATCACAAATATTTAATACGCAAAAGTAACAGCAAAACTACAAAATTTCTCAGTATTAGCAAAAATCATTTTCTATGTTTACTAAATTCGTAAGAGAATCTTAGATTAAAATTCCAACCTCTGTAATTATACATTTCCTCATCAGAAATATCACTTCCTTCATAAGCGTCTATCACACAGCTGTTTTCAGGCATTATCTCTGCACCAAAAGACATAGAGATTCTCTTCAGACGACATCCCATTGACAACCCTCCATAAAAACCAGATTCAGCATTAATCACCAAATCATACCCACCTCTCACCTCCAAAAAAGGAGAAATTCTCTTCTTTAAGAAATCAACTCGGAACTCTGAGAAAAAAGGAATTGAAAAACAATCAGACATAGCATACTCCGAAGATAACAATCCTAAACCAGCTCCAATAAAAAAGCGATTGTCGAGCTGCATACCGTGAGTTGTCGAAATCCTAAACGCTGGATATTCACACATCAAAATCTCACCGGAGACGAAACTTCTGTATCCAGGCTCAAGAGAATATTTTTTTCTCGCACTTCTGTCTTTATGCTTAATTCCCCAATGTATTTGAAAACCATCAGATTCTCCCCACTCTAACTCATCTCTGTCGAAGTGTTCTGAATCAGATTCATTTTCCGCAAACGTTGCAAACTGAACTGCCAGCATTGACAACAAAAACATTAATTTCTTCATAACATCTTCTTTATTAAAGTAAAATTGTTTTCTACGACAACAATAACGTTGCCTATTGATTTTTATTGCACAGCTTGGATTTTGTCACGTCTTTTCTCGTAAAAAAGCTAAAAAAATCATTTTTTTTTCGCACATTTGCATAAATCTAAAAACAAATAAATGAAATAAAGATGTATACAATAAAGAAAAGAATAGAAATATCAGCAGCTCATAGTCTGAAGACTACATACGAAAGTCAATGCAACAAACTTCATGGTCACAATTGGATCATAACTATAAGCTGCAGAAGCAAGGAGCTTAATGAGAACGGTATGGTGGAGGATTTCACAGCCATCAAAAGTATGCTTCACCGTACTTTAGACCACACTTATTTAAATGATGTGTTGCCATTCAATCCAACAGCTGAAAATATCGCCAAATGGATCTGCGACCAGATTCCTACTGCTTTCAGAGTGGAAGTGACTGAAAGTGAGAACAACACAGCAATCTACGAGGAAGACTAATCCACAATATTCTGACTATGAAGAAGATTAACGAAATCTTCTATTCACTTCAAGGTGAGGGATTCTATACTGGAACAGCAGCTATCTTCATTCGTTTTTCCGGATGCAACCTGAAATGCGATTTTTGCGACACTCTCCATGAATCCGGAGAATTCCTTTCCGACGAAGAGATCCTACAAAAAATATCACTCTTCGAATCAAAGCATATCGTGTTGACGGGAGGAGAACCCTCTTTGTGGATCGACGAAGAGTTTGTAGGCAAACTAAAAGCGGCCGGATACTACGTGCAGATTGAGACTAACGGAACTCATCCAATTCCCCAAAATGTGGACTGGATAACATGCAGTCCAAAAGACGCACCGTTGGCCATCAACAAAGCTAATGAATTGAAAGTGGTGTTCACAAGCCAGTCTTTCGTGGAGAAATTCACAAATTTCAATAGTCAGCATCGTTTTCTACAACCACTTTCTTGTGGCAACACTGCAGAAGTGGTGGATTACATTCTTAAACATCCACAGTGGAGAATGAGTCTGCAAACACATAAACTGATCAACATCCAATAAACATTGGCATGTTGACGCATTAAATTGCGTCTGAAAAACCAATTCTTAATATCTAAGGATAGAATATTATGAAGACACTACACAAAATCGCATATTCCGCATTGCTTTTCGCATTCGCGTCGAACATAAGTGCGAAACCCAAAACTGATGATTTAGCAACTGCCGCAGCTGAGATTTCAAAGTCGAACTTTACTGCGGCAATCAACCTGATGACATCATATATATCTAACCATGATATGGATCCTCAGGCATATTACTATCGTTCTGTAGCCGAACTTGGAATCGGAGAGAATGACCTTGCATTGAAAGACGTGGATCTTGCCATCCAACTCGACAAAAAATTCCAAATAAAAAAATTATATAAAAGCAGTAAAATCAAGCAGGCTGACTTGCTTCTCCAACGTGCTAAATGCTACCGTGCTTTGGGGAACACCGATGGTGCTATGGAAGAATTGAACAAAGCCGCTCTGGCCGACAACACGTTGGCCGACATCTACGTCGAAATGGGTGAGATTTACGCTTCCAGAAACGACTTCAAAGGTTCGGATACGACTTTTGCCAAAGCCCTTCGTTACGACAGCAAAAACTATGACGCTTTGATTGGTTTGGCAAAAAATTATCTTAACAACGAAAAAGAAAGAGAAGCCATATCAAAACTCGACCAAGCCATTTCTGTCGACGGTGAGAAAATCGAGCCTTACATGCTCAGATATAAAGCTAACGTCGGGCTCCACAATTATGAAAGAGCGTTCGACGACATCTCATACGTGGCTTCAAACAACGAGGATTACAACCCATATCTGGCAGATCTTAGCAACGCGGCATCTAAATGTGTGACATATTCCATGCCTAAAATCGACCAGAAAATCAAAGCAGACGAAAACAAGGTGCTGTGGATGCAATGTCGCGCCGCTGTCGACAACAAAACAGGTAAGTTTGAAGCCGCTATTGAAGACTATACAAAACTAGAGGAAATCCTCGGTGAAAAATACGCCATCACATCATCTGGAAAAGGTGACTGTTATTTCCAAAAAGGAGACTACAACACTGCCCTTGCAATGTACAAAGAGGCTAATGAACTGGAGGAGACAGCAGCCGCAAACGCAGGTATCGCAAGAATCTTGCTTTTGCAAAACGAATCAACAGAAGCACTTGTCTATGCAAACAAAGCCGTTTCACTCGACCCAATGAATTATGAGTACTACTATTTGCGTGGAAGAGTCCAAGAAATGCGGAAGATGACCGGAGATGCCGTTTCTGACTATGAAGTGGGAATGCAGATAAACTCAAATTATGCCCCACTCTATTATCGCAGAGGTGTAATTAAAAAGTCAAAAAAGGATTTTGAAAGGGTTATCAGATTGGAGACAACTCCGTCTGCTACAGAAAATTTCAAACCCTTCGCCTACCTATATCTCGGCAAACAGAATGATGGCAAGAAATCAATCAAAGAGATTCTGAAAGCTTACCCTAACGCAGACAACTACTACACTGCCGCCTCTTTTTATGCGGCAATCAACGACACAACCAATGCGTTGTCTTCACTTGAAAAAAGTTTTGAGCTTGGCTACCGCAATTTCACGCAAGTGGATTCCGACACAAATCTTGATAGTTTAAGGACAAAAGCATCCTACATAGCATTAGTCGACAAATGGAAGAAGACATGTGGTGTATCGTCCAACTTCACAAATTCCAATAAGACAGATTCCCAAAAATCGTTGCAAACTACCGAAGTCAAATTCAAACGTGAGCAACAGAAATTCTCATTCGGCTGCAAACTCAATAATATCGACATCTCTTGTCAACTCGATACAGCTGCCACAACCGGATGTATTAGCTTTGCTGACGCTCTATTCCTAACCAAATATGGATTCATCCAGACTCACGAATGGAGTCAGGATCCATACAAAGATCTTAATGAGGCTACTGTTGTGACAATCAGAGAATTAGACATCGAAGGAATCAAAGTCAAAGGGTTGGTGATGAAAGTAATCAACGACAAAAACGCCAAACTTCAACTCTCTAAAAATGACATTGCTAAATTCGGCAACATTTCCGTCAACAACCAGCGAAATGTTCTGCTGATTGAACATTATTAATAGATTAAAAAATACGGGTATGTTTCAAGCCTACCCTACATTTTTCAAAATGTTGTATGGATGGGATGTGTCACTCAAAAACAAAATTGATAAACATAATAAATGAAAAGCATTAGAATAATATTGCAATTTTTGAAAAAGCATCTTACGCTGACACTCTTGGCTCCGTTATGCGTAATCATAGAAGTCACAGCGGAACTTGTACAGCCTAAGATCATGTCGGAGATTGTAAACCGCGGTGTCATAGGAGGAGAGACAGATATAATCACAGCATTAGGATTAAAAATGCTTATCATAACACTTGTCGGAGTTTGTGCGGGTGTATTTTCAATCTATGCGGCAGGACAAGTTTCGTACGCGTTCGGAGCGGATATGCGTACAAAGATGTTCACACGCATCCAGAAATTTTCATTCTCAAACATCGACAGATTGCAGACCGGATCTTTGATCACTCGTATCACCAGCGATGTAACCCAAGTGCAAAACGTGATACAGGCTTCAATGCGACTTCTTTTCCGTGCCCCATTCATGTTTATCGGAGCTATTGTGATGGTGTTTATGCTTGATCTGAAAATGGCATACATCCTTATCATCATCCTGCCCATCCTGCTTTTCACAATCATCTACATATTAAAGAAGACATTCCCTCTCTTCACCATTGTGCAACAAAAAATGGACAAGTTCAACACAGTGGTGCAGGAATTGCTTTCCGGAATCCGCGTCGTCAAAGCATATGTAAGGGAGCAAGGAGAGAGAGAAAGGTTTGAAGCCTCAAACGAGGATTATATAGCGTCGTCGCTCAAGGTAAGCAAACTTATAATTATAATGATGCCAGCCATGTCATTTATCATGAATCTCGGAGTAGTCGGAGTACTTTGGTTTGGAGAATATGAAGTGGCAGACGGACGATTGAACGTCGGAGACATCATGGCATGCACCAACTATATGACACAGATTCTGATGTCGCTGATGATGGCACAGCGAGTCATAATGTCAATCACACAAGCAGAAGCTTCGATGGTGAGAATCAATGAAGTGTTGGAGACGGAATGTGAGCTTGATCTACAAGCTACAGGAGTAAATGTCCCAGAAGAGGGAGATCTGGAATTCAACAATGTATCATTCCGCTATGAAGGATCCAACAAAGACCAACTTTCCAACATATCATTCAATATCAAAAAAGGAGAGACACTGGCCATCCTTGGCAGCACAGGTTCAGGCAAATCGACGTTGGTGAATCTGATTCCACGTTTCTACGACGTGACAGAAGGTTCTATCAAAATAGGAGGCAAAGACATTCGTGAGATCGACAGGAAATCATTGCAGAACAGTGTCGGAATAGTGATGCAAAACACAGTGTTATTCTCTGGCTCAATTGCAGACAACATGCGTATGGGCAAAGAGGATGCGACAGAAAAAGAGATGATCGACGCATTGAAAAAAGCAGACATCGCAGATTTTGTATTGTCACTGCCAGACGGTCTGAACCACAAGATTGAGCAAGATGCGACAAACATATCAGGCGGTCAACGTCAACGCATAAGCATCGCACGCACATTGATTTCAGAGCCTGACATTCTGATTCTTGACGACAGTCTGAGTGCGGTGGATTTGATAACAGAATCAAAAATACGTAAGGCGTTAAACAAATTAAAGATGACTAAAATCATCATCGCTCAAAGAATCAGCTCAATAAAAGATGCAAACAAGATTCTGATGATTGAAGACGGGAAGATGCTATGCTATGGTTCACACGATGAACTATACAAAACTTCGGCTGAATATAAAGAAGTGTATGATTCACAAGTGCAAAGTGCAGAGGAGGGCAAATTATGAAAGGACCTATGATGGCAGACGGTAGAGGTGGACCAGGAAGTCGTTTGAGAGACATGACCGCCAAGCACGAACGTCCACAAGATACAGGCAAGACAATTGCACGAATATTCTCATATTGGAAAGAGCATTGGAGCTGGCTTGTAATTATGCTTGTCAGTTCACTATGTGAAGTGTTCTGCACATTGATGGCACCAATTCTTATCGGCAAAGCGATAGATAATTGTATAGATTTGTCGAATATGACGGTGGATTTCACAAAGCTGAATGTCATCGTCATCATGTTGCTGATGCTATACATCTCCAGCTCATGGTTTTCTTGGGTACAGCAGTATGGAATGACCAACGTCTCCCTGAAGATTGCAAAAAAGATCCGCACACAGATGATGGATAAGATGCTTGAGCAGGATATCCATTTCTACGATGTGCACACGCGTGGCGATCTGATGAGCCGTTTCACTAACGATGTCGAGCTGATGAAGTCGGGATTGGGAGACTCTTTCATCCAACTATTCAACACAATCTTCACACTTGCTGGTACAGTCGTTGCCATGGTGGCATTGAGTCCATCACTGACTGTCGTTTGCTGTATGTCCATACCTGTGGTGTTTATGATGACAAACATCATCTCCAAGCAAACGAGAAAATTCTTCTCATCACAGCAGGTCTCGCTCGGACAGCTTAACGGTCTTGTGGAAGAGAGTGTGAGCGGAATCAAGATGGTACGCAGCTTCGGCATCGAGCAACAGCAGATCGACAAGTTTAATTCCATCAACGAGGAGCTTCGCAAGTCTGGAGTGAAAGCACAGATTTACAGTGGATTGCTGATGCCACTGATGCGAGTGCTTGAAAACATCATATACATCATAGTGGCAGTGCTTGGAGGAATCATGGCGACATCCACTGACATGACTGTGTTTGGAATCGGAATCGCGACCATTACCGTCGGCACGATCCAGTCGTTCCTTCTTTACACGAAGCAATTCCTACGACCAATCAACCAAGTGGCGTCTCAATTCAACGCAGTGCAGTCGGCAATCGCAGGAGCGGAGCGAATCTTCACGATTCTCGACACCAAGCCAACGATCACCAACAAACCAGACGCTGTCACATTGAAAGAAGAGACCGTGAAAGGAGATATCGTGTTCGACCACGTATCTTTCGGATATGAGCCAGGCAAATTGATATTGAAAGACATATCATTCACAGCCAAGCAAGACGAAGTGATTGCCATTGTCGGCACAACGGGAGCCGGAAAGACCACTATCATCAACCTTCTGACCCGTTTCTACGACATCAATTCAGGATCAATCAAAGTAGACGGAATTGATATCCGCGACATCACCAAAGAGAGTTTGCGCGACCAGATGGGTATCGTATTGCAGGTGCCGTTCCTATTCTCCGACACAGTGAACTACAACGTGTCGTACGGATGGCCGGCAGCCACACAGGAAGAGATCATCAACGCATCAAAGGCCGCCAATGCCCACAACTTCATCGAGAGACTTCCACAAGGCTACGACAGCGAGATCCTACGTGGTGGAGAAAACATCAGCAACGGCCAGAAGCAGTTGCTGACAATCGCAAGAGCCATTCTCGTCGAGACACCAATCCTTGTGTTTGATGAAGCCACAAGCAACATCGACACACGCACTGAGATCCTCATTCAAAAAGCCATCAACAACCTTACCAAAGGACGCACATCATTCGTGATCGCCCACAGACTGAGCACAATCAAGAATGCCGACAAGATTCTGGTGATGCATGAGGGAAGAATCGCAGAGCAAGGCAAGCATGAAGAGTTGTTGGCAAAGAAAGGAAGATACTATGAAATCTACAACAGCCAGTTTGTGGTGGACTAACAACAATTCGTAATGCATAATGCGTAATTTATAATGCATAATGTCAAAATAAACGAAATGGAATTTTTCGAATATGATTTCAAAAATACATGTTTTAGGCTCATTTTCTTATTGATAATTGGCACACTCTGGATTTGGTTCATGTATAACCTTGAAAATAAATATAGTAATGATACCACTCAAATTCTTTTGGCCACAAACATACTTGTCACAATCATATATCCGATATTCGAGATAATTCTATTTGGGTATCATAATTTTAGGAATCAACAAAACATTTGGGGATATCTAAAGCTATTATTTAAAATAGTTGCTTTAATATTCATAACATTTTTCACAGCATTAGTCATTTTAATCATTTATATTATTGAAAGTGACTTTTTAAAGGGGTTTCACGGCTGATAAATCATTATGAATCACTATAAAAACTATTCCGACTATATAAAAGAGCACTTCGATTACAAAGTGCAGAAGATATCCATCAACGCCGGATTCACTTGTCCTAACCGTGATGGAAGCATCGGTGTGGGCGGATGCACCTACTGCAACAACCGCTCCTTCAATCCAGACTATTGCGTCTCCACAACATCCGTGACCAAACAACTTGAAGAAGGGAAAATATTCTTCCGTCGCAAGGCAAAATACGCAGGATTGAAATTTCTTGCCTACTTCCAGGCCTACACAAATACATACGGTGAATTCTCACGTCTCAAATCTCTTTATGAAGAGGCTTTAGCTTGTGAAGACGTGGTGGGATTAGTCATCGGCACCCGTCCTGATTGTGTGGACGACAGACTGCTCGACTATTTCCAGGAGCTGTCAAAAGAGAAATATGTGATGATTGAATACGGTGTGGAGAGTACCGACGACAACACATTGAAGCGAATCAACCGTGGACATGACTTTGCATGTGCGTGCAAAGCTATACGAGACACAGCCAACCGTGGCATCCAGACTGGTGCTCACCTAATATTGGGTCTGCCCGGAGAGACTCCAGAAATGATTCTGAAAGGGGCTGACAGAATGTCGGAATTGCCGATTGACATCATCAAACTTCATCAGCTTCAGATTGTCATAGACACACCGATGGCGGATGAATATGCCAAGAATCCAGATGAATTCAAACTGTTTTCTATCGAAGCGTACCAGCAGTTGTTAGCAGAATTTGTAGAGCGTCTGCGTGACGACATCTGCATAGAAAGGTTTGTGTCACAGACACCTAAAAGCATTCTCGTCGCTCCAGATTGGGGATTGAAAAACTATGAGTTTACAGATAGACTAAATAAGATCTTTGAAGAAAGAGGAACGGCACAAGGGAAATTAAAAATGCTAAATGCAAAATGCTAAATTAGGAATGACTCTTAATTTAGCATTTCGCATTTATAATTTAGCATTTTCACAACTCTTCCTCATCACCACCTGTCTCCAAGATATGTGATGAAAGCATATCTGCAGCGTGGACAATAGAAACAAGAGGATTCAATTTGCAGGCAGTATCATAGTTTTTTACCTCCTCATAATTAGTTTTGTCGATTGCCCAAGCACCCATGTGCCAACGGATAGCAAGCATCTCAGCATCAGTAAGTTCCAAGAATGGAAGAATCATGATCACGGATTTCTCTCCATGTCCCATTGGAAAATTTTTATACGACACTTTATATCCTTCCGCGTCTTCCCAAGTGCCAAGAGCAGTCTTTTTCTTTTTCACAGTACGGAAATAAACGTCACTTTTGCAGACATCATGAAGAAGAGACGCGATGATCACACTATCCTTAGGAGTAGACTTCTCCAAAGATGGGTTCAAAGTCTTCATACCTTCCCATATAGCCAACGCACTCTTGCATGTGTTCAACGAGTGTTCCACCAAACCGCCAGACACATTCAAATGATGTCCGGCAGAAGCAGGAGCATCCATAAAACCGTTAGACTGCAATTCCTCAATCATATCCTCCACTCCATCACGCTCAGTGCTACGTAATAGTTCCAAAAATTCATCTTTGATCTTATCACTCATATTTTCTTCCGATTACTAAAATCTCATAAATTAAACCAAGAGATAATGCAAAAATAAGAAATCTGTTTGATTTTAGTCATTTTAACCCTACAAATAAAAAATTTATATTAGTTTTGCGCTCATACAACTTTAATAATAAGCGACATAAGGTCACAAACAACTATTATAAGGACGAACATATTTATTGAAGATTAATTAAGTAATTATGAAGGGTATTTGTCGAAATATATTAACAAGACACATTTGCATAATTCTGCTGACAATATTGCCAATCTATAATCTTAAAGCAGACGTCTGCAAAAACGAGACGTCTACGCAAGGAACTGAATTCTGGATTGCATTCCTACAAAATAATGACCAAGAGCTAATAATTCCTCATGGTTTGGACTTAATAATTTCAGCAGAAAAAGCCACAGATGTCACAATACAAAACGACATTTTGGAATTAGACGATGACATCATTCCTATCCATAACGACAATCTACAACATTACCAACACCACTGGAAGTTTTCAATGGAAGAAAATTCCACAAAAGTCATCACTGTACCATGTCAATTGTTTAGTGTACTGGAATATGGAGAATGTGTATACAAGACATTAAACATTACCAGTACAGAACCGATATCCGTATATATGGACAATCGTCAAAAGATGTCTGAAGACGCCACTTTAGCACTGCCAATATCAGCATGTGGATCATATTATATAATTCAAAACTCAAATGGAGGCATAGAATCCAATTACAATGTCTTTATGCCTTCTGTATTTTCAGTTGTTGCGATTGAAAACAACACTACTGTTCAGATCACACCAACAATAAAAACCAACGACGGGCACGCAGCTAATACTCCTTTCTCTATAACATTACACAAGGGACAGGTTTATCAAGTTGAAAGTTCACCAACAGACTTAGGCTCAGGATTTTCAGGGACACAAATATTGGCGGCAAATGGGAAAAAAATCGCTGTATATTCAGGAAACAGAATGTGTAATGTGCCATATTCCAATACAGCCGGGAATTCAAACATGCTGTTTGACGTGTCGTTTCCAGTCTCATCTTGGGGCAAAAAATTCATAATTCAACCATTCAAAACAGGTGTGATCGACATGATAAAGATCACTGCCAGCAAAAATGACACAAAAATTTATAGGAATGGAACACTATTGACAACAATTAACGCATTTGAATCATACGAGTTTTTTGCCGAAGAATCAAAAGGATCATTCAAAATAGAGACGACACAACCAGTCTCAGTTTATCAATATATGACAGGCAACAAATACGTCTACCAAAGAGCAAATGGAGGACCATCCTACCAATATATAATTCCTGTCGAACAAGCTATCAATAAAATTTCTTTGTGTACGTCCAACAACAAAGATATAACAAACCATTTCATCAATTTGGTTATCAGGACCAAAGATGCATCAAGCATCAAACTTGATGGCCAGACAAACTTTACAAAATTCACACCTATAGACGACACATACTCAACAGGATATGTGATTATCAGCAATGGGCAGCATATTCTCGAATCCAAATCTGGATTTATAGCTAACGTGTATGGTATGGGAAACGGAGTCTCTTACGCATATTGCGCAGGATCAAACACATATGACCTCAACACAAAAGCAAATATAGAGGACACAATTTGTTTGGGAGACACTCTTCATTTTGGTGAAAGAAAAATCACAGAAGCAGGATTTTATATCGACACATTGACAAACAAAGAAGGCTGCGACAGTCTGGTCTTTATGACTTTGAACGTACTACCGTCTGACACGGTGTTTTATTCAGACACTATAAAAGCTGGTGAATCATATAATAAAAATGGATTCGTTCTCAACACCCCACTACCAGGCATTTATGAAAAAATCATCGGAGAATGTCCACATTACTCTCATCTTGAATTGGTAGTAGAACACCAGCCTTGTCCTGATGGAACATTAATATTCAAAGAAGATTTCGGAGGGAACTATAATGCAGATCCAACAGTAAGTCATAAAAAGATATCTCAATGTTCCTACGAATTAAATGCAAAACCTGTAGATTTGTATTTGAAAGGTGTATATTCGATACGTAAGATATCTTATCCAGACAAATCATGGGTCAACATTTCCGACCATACATTCCCTGATAGAAAAGACAGGGGATATTTTATGCAGTGTGACGCATCCAACACATCCAACGAAACTCCAGGCATTATTTATTCCGTGCAAATAGACGGTTTATGCAGCGATGTCCCTCTATATTTTTCATTTTGGGGATTGAGTATGATTAAAAAAGGAGCAGATTCTACATATGCTGACGCAAATTTGAAACTTGTCATTGAAGATACTGATGGCAATGTATTGAGATCAAAAAACATTGTGATGTTAAATGGCAAAGAGGAATGGGGACTCTACGGAATGTCATATCAGATGCCAGAAGGAAAGACTTCCGCAGTATTCAAAATACTAAACAACAGCACCGTCAGCTATGGAAACGACTTTGCCATTGACGATATAGAAGTTCGTATATGCAAGCCATCTATTGACGTGACAAGCCAAGAAAACAACTCTTGTATCGGATCAAATCTCTCTTTTGTGGCTGATTTTCATAACGACGGAACATACACTGAGCCTGTTGTCTACGAATGGTATTTTTCTCAGAGTTCAAAAATTCAATCTGAAGACTGGGCATTAGTAGGAAATGGGAAAAACTTAGAAATTCCTAATTTAACAGAAGACAACAATGGATTTTACCGTGTGTTTGTTGGAAACTCTGGATCACAGAATAACATCAATAATTGTTCACCTGCATCAGACCTGATAGAAGTAAACGCAAAAAGATGTACACCGCCAGTATGCAACACGGACACTATAAAATTGGCAACATGTATAAAAATAGATACATTAATAACCATTTTGGATAATGATACTATTTCAGACAGAGACAATGCTATCGTATCATTGATCAATGCTCCCGCATACACAAAAGTTGTTAGCAACATGTTGGCTTATAGTCTCGTCGACCTAGAAACCACCGCCGACACTATTTTATATACTGTGAGATTAGGTGATTTTTCTGACACTGCTTCAGTAATATTCAAAATAGAACATCCATCCAAGTCACTAAATATAAATGCTGAGATATGTGAGGGATCGATGTATCATGAACTTGTTTTGTTTAACGACACAATCATATCTGAAACGAGCATAATGAAAGAATCCGGATGTCCAAATATCATCAATCATATTGTCGATGTGATCAATATCGACGCAAGCGTCAACGACACATCAATCTGCATTGGAGACAAGGCCACATTAAAAATCCATGCTACTGAAAATTATAAATACACATGGCATTATACTCCTGATCATAAAGCTATTGCCAGCAAAGAACAATCACTTGTTGTAAAACCAAGTAAAACCACAACATACTATATTGTGGCAAGCAATGAAAAATGTTCTAAACAGCTTACTACGGTAGTGGAGGTAAACAACAAGCCATATATTGAAGGTGTTGCCATTATTGGTGACAATGATCTTGAATTAATCACCAATGGTGGATCTGGTTCGTACGAATACAAAATTGGGGAAACCTGGTTCTCTGACAACATTATACATAACTATTTGGAAGGACAATTCTACAACATTCAAATTAAAGATGACGAAGGGTGTGTCGTCGACACTACAATAAAAGCCCCTACACATGGATTGAAGATTCCAACATTGGTATCGCCAAATGGAGACGGTGTAAACGATGTTTTCGAAATAAAAAGCATTGACAAATATCCGCAAGCAACGATATCAATCTATGATGGCAAAGGAAGAAAACTTGTAGAATATAAAGCAAATGAAAGCAGAGGTTGGAATGGCAACTACAATGGCATACGAATGCCTTCCGACGACTACTGGTATGAGATAAATATAAAGGAGACTGATGAAATAATAGTAGGACACTTCACTCTTATAAGAGATTAGCTGCGAGTTTTTAAGAACTCGCAGAGTTTTGTCCTGATCTTATCGTTTATGCCATAAACATCAATATTATTTATCATTTATAATAAAGTCATAGCTATATGGAAATGACGGCTTTGAGGATTCCACATACTTTCCCCATTCTTCTCTACCTAATCTGACAACATTAGTTCTGTTCTTGTCAGTATCAAATATAAATACAGTGACACAAAAATGATCATTATCTGAAACTGAATCATTATCATAATAACTAGCAGGAACACTCAATCGTGGACATACAAGAGAATGATTTTCTTCTTCCGTTGACACCTCATCAAAACCGACCTGTCCACTATCGTGCACATGTCCTCTGATAACACCAAATGATTTTATATTATTCTCACTAAATGTATAATGATTAGTGAAGACACCATCATGTCTTCCATTTAGAGCATCTGTAGTGCTTCCATGTATCATACAACCAACAGTCCAAGTTTCTGGTGTTTGCATATAAATGTCATCTGCTAATCCCCATCCATTTGATATTCCATTTCCGTCACAATCAACGGCTATTTTTATCTTATATTTTGTGAAAGATACTGAATATGCATATCCTTTTCCGTTTAAGTAATTCACTTTATTACTACCTGGTCGATTACACGTCTGTATAATCCTATTACACATATCAGCATTGTAAACTTGTCCCTTTAATCCATCACCAAATTCATGATTACCCATAGTAAAAAACATGGGCCTTGCATGTGAATTTCTCAATTCATTAATAATTTTTCTTGTTTCCTCCTTATATTTATCTACTCCACCAGACACCTGAGTGTTTTTTTTAGAGAATGCTATTCTATTGTCCGAATAATCTCCCAATGCAAATCCTGCGTCACAATCTAACTCCTCAACAACTTTTCCAAAAAGTACAATGTTATCATTGCATGATGTCCCTTTATACAAAGAAATTGACTGTGAATCAGAATCATCAGGAACACTATGCATGTCACTAACAACAGCAATCCTTAAATACTTATGTGACGGATCTATTTTATTAATTTCTTTAACAGCTTTTGACAAAACACTTTTCATATCAGTTGAACTTGTTGCCTTTACTGATTTATCAATAAAACCAGATATAGTCAACAAATTACTTGTAGAATCTATATGGGCATCACCTTCTTTACAATAAACCTGATGAATATCATCCACATCAAAGTCTACAATTTTACCGTCTTTCTGTTCAACACACATATAAGTTACCGCATTTATTGGCAGAAACAGTGAAATAAAGGTAATAAATGAAACAAATATTCTTCTCATAACACAAACTTTTCTATTTACATACTCGTTTAATACAAATCATGCAAAATTATAAATTAATTAATTCCTTCCAAAATATCCATCACATCTTCTTTTGTCATCAATGTAGATTTATCCGTACCTCTTAACACCACATCTGAAACTGTCTGTTTGCGACGCTGCAATTCCATCATTTTCTCCTCTATTGTGCCTTTGGCTATGAAGTGGAAGACTGTCACTTTCTGATCCTGACCTATTCGATAGGCTCTGTCTGTGGCTTGCTGCTCTATCGCCGGATTCCACCACGGATCAAGATGTATCACGTAATTTGCGGCTGTAAGATTAAGTCCCACACCACCAGCCTTTAAGCTGACCAGGAAGACCGGCGTCTCTCCTGCCTGAAATTTGTCGATCAACTTTGCTCTCTCTTTCATCGGTGTGGATCCGTCTAAATACAGATGTTCTATTCCCTCTTCTTGCAAAAGTATCTTTATTCTTTCCAAAAATCCTGTGAATTGGCTGAAAACCAACACTCTGTTTTCTTCTAAATCAATTTCCTGCAACAAATCCAGAAATGCTATTTCTTTGCTGCTTCTATCTTTCCACCCCTGGACTAGCAAAGCTGGCGAGCATGTCAACTCTCTCAGTTTCGTAAGCATTGCAAACACTGCTATCTTATGTGGCCCGACAGCACTTAGATCACGGTCCAATGAATATTTATCATCCTCCTGAAATGCTTTTCTCACGGCAAGACGTGTGGAATCATACACGGCATACTCCTCTTTCGTCAGCATCACATCAAGCACTACTTCCTCTATTCCAGGCAACTCGTCAAGCACCTCTTTCTTCGTACGCCGCAAAATGAATGGACGGACAATGGAATTGATTTCTTTTGCAACGTCGTCCGCCCAATCTTCATCTCGCTCTCGATTATATTTTACTTTCTCTGAAAATGATTTTTGACTTCCAAGCAGACCCGGATTAGAAAAATGGAACAGGCTCCAAATCTCAGAAAAATGGTTTTGAATTGGTGTTCCAGTTAAGACGATACGATTTTTGCCACTTAGCCTAATCACTGATTTGAAAGCTTTTGTGTTGTAGTTCTTGATTGCGTGGGCTTCGTCGAGCACGATTATTCCCCACTCTTTCTTTTCAAGATTGGCAATCTGTGTGAGCATCATTCCGTAACTTGCGACCAACACGTCTCCAGATGAAATCTCTTCTATCGTCTTCGTCTTATGTGCACACTGATTCAAAATCTTTGTGTTGAGCGACGGTGCAAATCTTACCAACTCATTCTGCCAATTGAGCACAACAGATGTGGGTGCGACAACCAAAATCGGTCCGTCGTCTCTCTTCTGAAGCATAACAGCAATAGTTTGAATTGTTTTTCCAAGTCCCATGTCATCGGCAAGACACACTCCTCCACTCCACGATAATGTACGCATCATCCATTTATAACCATCTATCTGATAGTTTTTCAACTCTCCATTCAAAGTAGACGGGATTAGAAATTCTGCAGTCTGAGATTTTGTTATCCTTTCTCGTATTGCTAACAAATCTCCATTTGAGCTGGCAAAAGCATCATCAAACTCATTATCTAAAGATGCCAAAGCTAGTTCAGGTATGGCAATTCGGTTTTCTAAATCATCGTTATAAAGACGCAATCGGCTGATTAGTTGACGTAACGACTGACTCACTTCAACGTAGTTATCACCGTCGATACGGATATATTTGCCAATTCCATTATGAAGCCTACGCATCAATTCCAACAGTCCGATTTTTGTATCTGAAGAAACCAAAGCTCCATTCATATCTACCCAACCACGGACGCTTTGCAACGTATCCAGCTGTAGATTCTTAGGAGTTAGCTTTTCTTTAACATTGAAACGGCATCCCTCCATAAGTTCCACCACAGCCTTGTCGTCATTCTCTTTCGCCCACGTGATGATATCCAGCACATTCTCAAGGTTGAGCAGGGCGGAAGCGACGTCGCCGGCATCCTCATCTTCGTATATGATTGCGTTTAGCTGACAAAAACGTTCGAAAGCAAACAAATGTCTCTTCTCCGTTTCAAAATTTCTCTTGATAAGACGAAGGGTTCCTCCATCATCAAGAATACTAAGAGATTGCCCCTCCGCAGGAATGGTGGTATATGGAGAACCAGCAAACGGAATGACAACCATCTCCACCCTCCACGTCGCACCAACATTCGTGTTGGGGAACAATCGTATCACAATGCGTGAATCAGCATCTTCAAACGCATCATCAGCATGAATAAGAGTGGAATATATCTTTGTCATTCCATCCAAACGTTGTAGAGACTGACGAAGACGAGTCTCTGCCTCAGAAGGGATTGTCTCCATCTGAAGCATCAACTTATAAATGTCTCTTTCGTGGTCACGCAAATGGATCACTCCATAATGGGTATCGTCTATAATACGTACAAATGAACTGGTCTGATCATCAATATCCGACAATTTCAAATTAGAATAAACATGAAACAAATTGTCTTCTTCTTTGTCGACTATCAAATACGGATGCTCCATTCCGACCACAACTTGACGCAACTGCTTTCCCCACTTCGGCATTAAGTAGATGTGGTCACATCCTACGAAAGAAAGCAATCCGTCTCCGTTTTTGAACGAGACCTGACCTGCAGGCAATGTCTTGAGAATACGGATATCATCATCCGTCGCGCATTCCGGGATATCACGGCTTTTGCCTTTCCAAATTCGTTTGATACTACCATCCCATTCTCCTTTCTCATTTCTCTTTTGAAGGAAAGGTGACACTCGCATCTCATTCGGTTCAAGCACGTAAATAAGTCTTTCATCTTGCTCAACAATCTTTGGAATCTTCACATTTTCAAGAGAATCAAGCATATACATCCATGGTTTAATCTTATTCAGACGTGCCACAATCGATGAATCCGGATTCTTCTCATTCTCTATAAAAATCCAATTGGATGGTCGGGAATCATTTTCTGTGTATCTTGAAATATCGACATTAAATTGCAGACACAAATATGTAGCCAAACGGACATCGTTTAACTTATATAAGTCAGCCACAAAACGTTTGGCATTAACGACAAATTCATCACCGTCGACTTTACTCTTAATCAACGGAATGATTGATATTTTATAAAGTCTATCCTCTGCAATTGAACGTTTGTTTAGAAGAGCATGAAGTTTACTTTCATTTTTAAGTGGGCTATCGAGAATCAAAGCAATGACATACAGATAGTTGAATATATATTGGTCAAACACTCCACGCTCCTTCAAAAATCCGCCAAACGTCGCTAATGATTTTTGAAAAGCAACCGCAGATTCCCCATAACATTCACGTTGTAGAAGTCTGACAGCATCATAAAGATAGCCCCATCCATTGACTCCATAATACTTGAAATCGTCCACTCCCGTCGCCAAATAGCGATAAAGGAAAAAACGATCACGAATTTCTAACTCTGGATCATCACCGACATTTTCAAGGTCATAGCGAAATTCAATAATAGGTCTGACATTTTCCCAATTAAACTGTTCACGGTCATAAACTCCATCAAGCAAAATTTTACAAAAATCGTTCCAAATTTTTGATGGCAAAGAAATAAAGACAGGTCGCCATTCCGCATCGTCTACTACAGAAAGAAGCATTTCCCTTTGGCGGATTCCCAAAGAATAAAGTTCGACGGAATCAGTATCCACAAACTTCATTTTCTCCAACCACCAGTTTCTGAAAATCAACGATGTATTCCTGCCATCATCCGGCATTTCACACACCGATTCTATTATTCCAAGCCAATCCTCCTTATGATTTTTATAAATATCTGCGACGACGGGAAGTTCACAATGTGGAGCCACGACATATTTCGCAAACACTCCGGAACGAGTAAGCATGTCAAGCAATCGTTTGTCATAAAGCGATTTTGCGACACTCTGCACATCCACACCTGCATCATCCCTGTCGCAAAGATAACGCACAGCAAGACCTGTCATCGCAGAAGAACAGTCAATTATGTTTCCACAATAGGCATAGACGGCAAGCACAACTTTTTCTGGAATGGATAGTGAATCTATATGAGAATACTGCATTTTGACGTAGATATTGTTTTATATAAGCACTGACGACACACGCTGAGACCATCACCCCAAGGGTCGTAGACCCTTTATCGCTTGCGACGGTAGCCGATTCCATAATGATTGAGGTCGCAGACCGATATCATTATGGTGTCGGTTTATTCGATTTATGATTGCAATTCATCCGATTCCAAAATTCGATTTACGATTTCCGAATGTCAATTCATCCATTTCCGAATTTCGATTCATCCGATTTCAGAAATTCATTTTAAAATCATCAATATGTCGTCTGATTTCAAAAAAGAATTGTAAAAATTCATTTTCAAGGTCATAGTAGTCGCGTATCATCACATTGACCACATCATCCGAACAATTAGGCAACGATGTTCCATTAGACATCAAATCCAATGTGTCACGGATACCATCTATTGTCGCATAAGCTGTGAGTCGCTGTCTGGAAATAAAGTTTACAGAAAAACGCTGCATTTCTCCCGGCAAACGAAACCAATTTTTTAATATTCGCCCATACGCTCTCCAAGCATATTTTTTCAGTGGCAAAGAATGGTATCCACCCCAGTTTTTCGCCAGAAAATGGTCGTAAACAACATCACAAACGACACCTGCATATCTTCCAGCTACAGGCACAAACCTATCCTTACTCTGCCGGTAAACAGGATGACTATCCGTAAACGAATCTATCTCTCGATGTAAAAGTATTCCACACTGTATCGAGAACGGATAATCAGAAAGTCGTCGTCCCTTCACACTGTCGCCGATATAGTTTCCTATCATGAGACCTTCATCGTCGTCACCAGAAAGATATATGTGCGCAAGAAAATTCATTTTCCTATATTACAGTTCTTAATAAATGAATTAAGTGAATCACACAACTCTGTACTCGTCTTTCGTACTGCCCACGAATGTAGTTGTGAAAAACCGATAGACAAATGAATATCAAGGTTTTTGTACTCTTTTTGAAGACGTGTGGCAGCATGAAGTCCTAACACAGTGTACTGAAATTCACCCTTCGACACCATAATAGCAATCGCCTCATTGTCGTAATTGGGAATTGTGTTGATATATATGGTGTCTCCTATCTCTTTCGATAGATTATTTATTCGTATTATAGACGGGGATTCCTCAGCCAACGTCACAGTCTTCTCCGCAAGTTCCAGCTGATTATGCACAAAACTGTCGTTCACCACTTTGTCTATCACCTTCTTTCTCTGCACCAACACCTGTTTGTCGTGAATCAGACTCTCTGTAAACAGCAGAGTGTCGCGCAACGATGATGTCACCGGAATATAGCGGACAATCACGTCGCACTCCCCATCCTGCAAATCCTCAATAGCGTTGTTGAGATTGCTTTCAAGCTTATACTCGACTGGCAGATTCTGCTGACGGCAAAACTCACGGATAAGTTCAAACTGCTCTCCAACGGTGTCGCCATCCGCTGTGATCTGCATTCCATCCGTCGACGAATCGATCACCACTCTCAACGCTCCATTCTCACGGATGTATGCAATATCATCATTGTCGGGCACTTTTGAGACACAACGGCTTATAATGAAAGCTATTGCCGCAAGCGCAACAAAGGCTACAATGATAAAATTGAAATACTTACTTCCGTTCATGAGCTAATCTTTTAATCATCAAATGTAACTGAGATTCCAACACGTAAAAACGACGGACTCATAGCATAACCCGGACTGATCATATAGTTGGAATTGTTTCCCATCTTCTGGTTGACGTGATTCCAAACCATAAACATTTTCAACACCTTCAGTTGTGCCTGTCCGTATACATTCAGCAAAGGATAATCGCCATACTCCTTCTCTCGCTGAACATAAAGCATTCCCGTCGCAGGATTATATTTCTGAGCGTAAAAACTTGTATGGTAATTCAATTCAGCTCCGACTTGAAAAGTAAGACTCTTTTTGAAAATCGGAGGAGTCCTCAAGTAGACGTTGCTATTCCACACAAATGTCGGCAACGGCATTATATACTGGTCTGATGTTGTCTGGTAGGCAATTCCATTATCCCAGTGGAAAATTCCGAATTTTAGTTTTTCCTCGGCTCCTAAATAAAACACATTCACAGCGTCCGATGTCTGGACTGGCATCGCCTGCTCGTTGAAATATATGTGGTTGTCGATGTTGTAATATCCGACTTTAGCAGAGAAGCCAATCTTTGGCATCTCAAACAAACCGTCGATGGACAAACTGCGTTTATTGTCGAAATCGTTGTCCCAATTGAAATAGTTAGAATAATAATGGTCCTCAAAATAATCAGGGCATTCATTCTTCAGCTCCACTTTTCCACCCAAAGAAACCGGTTGTTTGCCAATTTCAAACTTGGTGTTCACATCTCCTTTCAACAGATAGCTTGTTCCCGTCTGTTTCTCATCCACAAAATAATATTCTCCTATCACATTGAAGAACAGATGTTTGCCTGAATGCTTTGACAATACCGCTCCGACTCCCATCTTTGTGTTTTTGTTTTTATTCCAATTTGGACGTCCTCTATATCCGACAGAGTCGATGTAAGCTATTCCGTCTTCCAACTCAACCTCTTTCAACTCATTCTCAGCTATAAACTCATTGCCGGCATCACGGTAGTCGAACTGTAACCCGTCGGCATAATGATAAGTTTTTGAGCTTACAGTAAAATATCCACCCAATCCAAACTTCATCAATTTGTTGAACTCCTCGTTCAAAGTCACTCCGAAATTGCCCTTAAACTGACGGAACAAGACACTATCCATTGTGGATTTAGGCATAAACTTACGAGTTTCTGCAGTTGCATTATAGAATGTGTCGTGGAATGAATTTGATGATTTCTCTGTGTATCTCTTCCAATCCGACTCATATCTCATGTCAGCTATAAAAGACGTAACAGGCACATAATCAACAATTACAGAATCTTTACTCACCTCATACTCTTTTTCAAATCCAAGATGGTATTTATAGTTGAGATGCATATTATATCCATGCAGTTTGGAAAATGTGTTTCCTGTAAAATAGACTGGAATAGCCTCATCTGCAGGATTTCCATATCTTTCTGGCGAAGTGATATACGATTCATCCAAAAATCCACCACTCTCATAATTCTCAAATTTCGCAAAACCGATACTCATCATCAGATTGGAACGCAATCCCATATAGCTTCCAAAAAATCCGGCGTTGCAATTTCGTGTAGACGAAGATTCATACGCACCATACGAATTAACCCAATCTCCGTACATACCGAAATTAAACTTTGATCCAGCGTTGACAGTGAACAAGCCACCCACACACTGATCACTACGGTTGCTCGGACCTGCGCCTATAAACCAAAATTTAGAATAAGGCTTACGAGTGTTATAATAAAGGATATCATCAGGCGACGTGTAGTTTGCCTCATACGGAGTGAAGAAAAAGAAATCTGATTTCTTGATTCTGTCCGCATAGATCAATGATATTCCCGGAGACCCTAAAGATGAATGATCAGCATAACGGAGTGTGTTTTTGTCGGCCATATTGGCAATATAGAGTTTGTCGAGAGTAGAGTCGGCATACTCACGGACTGGCAGTCCAAGAGGTCCGTCGGCTCTCCATGAGAAATACATCATGGAATCTTTCGGACCACGTTTTGACGGAGACACCTCCGTCTGATATTGAAAAGCAGGTGCGGAATCCACCGTCGCTTTTGCCACTGTATCAATTTTTGAAATGATTGCGGAATCCTGATTCAACACTACAGAATCAGATGCCACAATATCAACAGAATCCTTTTTCTCCGTCTCCACAGATAAGGAAGTGTTGGCAAACACTGTGGTGCTTGCCGCAAATAGAGAAAGGATTATATTAAAAATTCTATTCATTTATTTTATTATTCAGAAGCCGCTTAAATTAAAATATTTGGCTATAAATCAAATAGAGGATTGTTAAGGGCAGAATGCCCTAACCCCACACGTATCTGCGAGTTCGCAAGAACGAGCAGTGATAAAAATCAAAACATCTCTTTTAATTTTTACAAATCACTCACATAGCAAATTTAAAAACCAAAGTTTAAACAGTTTCTCATATTTTTCTCTGAAAGATTTCTATTTTGTCAGCCACGGTCACTGTCGTTCTTCATATACCAAAGCAAGCAACAGTTTTCATGTCTGAAGATTTTTGTTGCCGTGTCACGCAATTCTGCTGGCGTCACCTTGGCATAATTGTCGAAATCCGTATTGACCAGATCGGGAGCATCGATCATCTCGTAATAGCCGAGACGTTCCGCCTTAGCTGCTTCTGAAAGGTCGGAAAGGATCTGCGTCGCCTCATACTTATTCACGACCTTCTCCAATTCCAGTTTTTCAACACTCTCCTTCTTCAGCATCTCCAGCTCATCCCAAATAGCGTTCTCAACCTCATCTCGTGTGAATCCATCATTTGGAACTCCAATCACATAAAAAGCACCGTCTTCCAGGCTTCCACGAATACATGCATCTATGGAAGAAAACATCTTCTTCTCAACGACCAATCTCTTATACATACGTGACGACATTCCATTCGACAACACATCGGAAAGGATATCCGAAGCATAATAATCGTCGTCGAGACGGGAAGGAGAACGGAACACCATATAGAGTTTATCATTCGGGACATCACCGCTGACCTCCCTTCTGCGTTCAGCCGTTTGCTCTGGGATTTCCACCATCTTGCGTTTTTTCACATCGCGCGACGGGATATCACCGTAATATTTCTCCACCAAACGTTTCACCTCATCCAGAGAAATATTACCCACGACCGCAAGATAAGCATTGTTAGGAGCATAATGAGAGAAGAAAAAATCCTTCACATCCTGCATCGTTGCGTCCTGAATATGTTTGATTTCCTTGCCGATCGTAGGCCACGAGTAGGTATGGTCGGCAGGATACATCATTGCAAAAAGATAATGGTAGGCATCACCGTATGGCTTATTGGATGTTCGTTCCTTAAACTCCTCACTCACCACTTCACGCTGCACCTCAAGGCCCTTCTCATTGAATGCCAAAGACATCATTCTGTCCGACTCAACCCAAAAGCCGACCTCTGCGTTGACAGCAGGAAGGACAACATAATAATTGGTCAGATCCTGCGTAGTGTAAGCGTTGTTGTAGGCGCCGGCTTTCTGAAGCACTCCATCATAATCATCCACATTGACAGAGCCTGAAAACATCAGATGCTCAAACAGATGAGCGAATCCAGTGTGCTCCGGATCCTCATCCTTCGACCCCACATCAAAAACAGTGTTAAGAGTCACCGTCTGGGATGTTTTGTCTTCCAGATGCACCACATGAAGGCCATTATCAAGTGTGAACCTATTTGTTTTAACCATAAATTGCTACTTTAATGCAAAAATAGTTGAAATTAAGCGTATTTTTGCAAAAAAGTTATTAAAAAGCGTGAATGATGATAACATTTCCAAATGCTAAAATAAATTTAGGTCTCAATGTAGTTAGTCGCCGCCCCGACGGATATTCTAATTTGGAGACGGTGTTCTATCCGATTCCTGTTTGCGATGCTCTTGAACTTCTCGATTCCGACGAAAAAGGATTGAAATTTGTGCAGACGGGATTGGAGGTAGACGGTGATGTTGAGAAAAACCTTGTGGTGAGGGCTTTCCGCGCGGTTGAGAAAGCTGCAGGCCGCACTTTTGACGCCAAAGTACATTTGCAGAAAAGCATTCCGTTTGGAGCAGGCATCGGTGGTGGTAGCGCGGACGCTTCGTTTATGATCCGTATGATGAACGAGCATTATCATCTCGGATGGAGCGACGAGAAAATGGCAGAGATAGCCATCACAATCGGCGCGGACTGTCCGATATTCATCTACAACCGTCCGATGTATGCGGAAGGAAAAGGAGAGATTCTTTCCGATATCGACGTGAATCTTAGCGGCTACTATTTCGTCTTGGTCAAGCCTAACGTGCATGTGTCCACAGCCGATGCGTTCCGTGGAATCACACCTGCTCCAGCCAAAATCAATTGCAGGGATATTGTGTCACTGCCGATGAAAGAGTGGAAAGGCAAGTTGGAAAACGATTTTGAGAAAACAATATTCGCGCTACACCCGTCTGTGGCGGCAATCAAAGAAAAACTATACGAATTAGGAGCAGTATATGCGTCAATGTCTGGTTCAGGATCATCTCTTTTCGGATTCTTTGAGGAGAAGCCGAACTTGGAAGGACTGTTTGGCGACGCGTATGTTTTCTGCGAAAAACTATAAATGCATAGGTTTTTCATCACCAATACCCTCTAAACGGGGTAAGGATGGGAATCCATCTATATATTTGCCACCAATATAAAACGTCTAGCGACGTATTTAGTGAGAACCGATTTTTTTTGTAAATGTAAAAGGGGCGACCACAATGGATCGCCCCTACAATTACGCATTATCGAAAAAAATACGGCTGGAATTTGCCACATGACAAATCCACAACCATAGTTTTTTTCAAAACTGGATTTTATCGGAATTGGAAATTCATCAAATTATTTCTTGAATGTGATCACTGTGTCTTTTACAACTTGAGATGCAGAATCATTACTAAAATGTTTTCCAGACAATCGATCCTTAAAATAATCATTCATATCTGTATCAACAGGTTCTGTTAATAAAGGAAGAGAATCTTTTAATGAAGGAAGTATTGATTTATCGAGTCTGTACAAACGGAACTTTAGCACCTCGTCCCCATTTTCTTTAGTCGAAAATGTCCACACCTCTTTACGTGAGCTTCCCAAAAGGTCTGCAGAATCACAAACATACTTAAACGAAACCGCATCAACAGCAGCTTCTGATTGGTTTATCCACTCCCAACCTATGCTATGAGTAGCATCATCGTACTTGATAGGAGGTGCCGGGGCGGGCAATTCAACTGTGAATGTCTTGCTTTCAAACTTTTCATCCTCATCATCACATGAAACAAATGAAGATGCAGTAACTACTGCTGCCATCATTGCAGCAAACTTGAATGATTTTTTCATAAATAACTACTTTTTTTATTTCTTGAATGTAACCACTGTGTCTTTAAGAGCTGTAGACTCTTCCCATCGTCTCATATAAGTAAACTTCAACACTTCCTCTCCATTTTCTTTAGTTTTGAAAGACCATTTTTCAACACCAGGACCTCCAACTCTTTCATCATCTGGATTGGCATGATTTACTGATTTCGACACTGAATCAGCCGCAGCACTAGAACTATTAGTCCATACCCACTCATATCCAGTACCCAACTGAGCAGGCAATTCAACCGTGAATGTCTTGCTTTCAAACTTTTCATCATCGTCGTCACATGAGACAAACGAAGAAACAGACAGAACCGCTGCTGCCATCATTGCAGCAGCCATAGAAAAACTCTTTTTCATAAAAATTGACTTTAATGTAAAACTAACTAACATTTGTCTTAACACCCATTCAAACATACAATGCTAAGACATTACATATCAGAATTTAACCACTGTATCAGCGATGACAGCAGTCGGATCTTCTTTAGCACGACGTCTTAATTCATTGAGATCCTTATCTAATGCAGAATCTAAAAATTATCTTTTGAAATATATCACTGTGTCTTTAACAACTCTAGATGCAGAATCATTACTAAAATGTTTTCCTAACAATCGATCCTTAAAATACTCTTCCGAAACGGAATCGTCATAGTGATAAACTGAATCAACATATAGTGGTACAATAGAATCTTCTACGAAAGGAAGAATAGATTTATCTAGTCTGTATAAGCGAAACTTTAACACCTCTTCCCCACTCTCTTTAGTAGAAAATGTCCAAACCTCTTTACGTGAACGTCCTAAAATATCTGCAGAATCTTGAACAAACTTAAATGATTTTGCTTCAGCAGCTGCTTCTGATTGGTTTACCCACTCCCAGCCTATGCTATGAGTACAGTCATCAATCATCAAATAAGGCACAGGTGCTGGTAATTCAACTGAGAAAGTTTCGCTCTTAAAACTGTTGTTTTCCTCTTCCTCGTCACATGATACGAACGAAGAGACTGATAAAACCGATGCTGCCATCATTGCAGCAAGCCTAAAATAACTTTTTTTCATAAAAAAAACTATTATAAAAACTAACTTACATTTGTCTTAACACCATATATACATACCCTATTGCTTCGCATTATTACGCATTATTATATTCGTGTTAAAAACATCAACAAATTTAGCAAAAAAGCATATCAAACAAAAAAAATATAATATTTTTTCATCTCAATTAGTCAAATTAAAAGTATTCGCCATCAAATCATAACAATTCCATCGCCTCTTTTAATGAATGAATCTCATATTCCACAGATTCCGTGGCTTTGAATGATTCAGGATTACGGTTGAAGAACATTGTAGCCAAACCTGCTTTCTTTGCTCCCAAAATATCTGTAGAAAAATTGTCTCCAATCATCAACGTGTCTGAAGGTGTCGCACCTGTGGCTTCGAATGCATAGTCGAAAAAAACAGGACTCGGCTTGTTTGCTCCCGCGTCTTCAGAAAGAATAATCTGATCGAATGCATCCAAAAGTCCACATGATTTTAGCTTGCGATATTGTATTTCATGAAAACCATTACTGCACATGATGAGTCGGTATCCTTTCTTCTTCAAATATTCCATCAGTTCATGAGCTCCATCCACCACACCAGGCTTAACAGCACAGAAATCGAGGAAGACATCACTCACTTTCAAACAAAATTCCTCTGTAGGATTGAAATGATTCCCATTAGCGTCAACACCTTCAGATAATGGTCGACGGAATCGCTCTATAATAAGATAGTCACGTTCTATTTCCCCATTTGAATATTGTGTCCACAACTCAACATTTGTTTTCCAGTATGAGCGAGAAAACGTTTCAAAATCAGGAAAATACTGATTCAATTGGAAATGGTCGAACATCTCACGAAGAGATATTTCAGCATTACCTCTTGTGTCGTATAAAGTATCGTCGAAATCTATAAAAAGGTTTTTATACATGATTGGATAATTGTATGAGACGAAATTAAATTCGTCTGACGTAACATAGTAGGCAATAAAAATCGTCGACGCCATAGCCGACTTGAGACAAAGACGAAGGCAAAGACAAGGACCGGCATCCCACGAAGACAAGGTCTTCAGATTTTTATGAGAGACGCCGCCAATAGAAAACTTTAAGCATTTTTACCTTGCGGTATTCTACTAGGTTATGCCTTGCATAGCCAAACTGAAGTGTCAGCTATAGCGTCATAAAGAGCGACGGTGCGGTTCCTTTGCGGCCACACGCATCACTCACCGATTATTCTGTTTGTGTTTTTTTCTCGTCTAAAGCAGAAAGATAATCGAATGTGGATTGCAAATCGTTTGGCACGATAATCTTCAAACTTGAAATCTGCTCAATCTCACGTCGCTGCCAAGAACTGAAATCCGCATTGATTTTTTGTGATTCCGACTGATATGAATCAAGTTTGTTCTTATAAGCCTCAGTCTGCTCAGCCTTGGCGATATTAAGTTTTTTCTTGATCGACGTCTTGATCTGATTAAGACGTTTCTCAGCATCACGGTGTTCGCTCTGCAACTGCAGATACACCTTCTCCACATCTTCCTCATCCACGGAATTTTCATAACGGTAGATAAGCAATGAGCTTCCCTCTCCCTGCGTAGTGATCGGCTTTGACATTATTTCCTGCAAACGACGTCGTGCGATAGAGAACGGTTCGTCAGGATGAATGAACTTACCATACGCAGCCGCTTTAGCTTCCAAAGAATAATACTCACATCTCTCAGCCACAGATAGTGTTTGGATGATATTTTGCTCGGTCAATTCATCCTCACGCACAGGCATCTTCGGCAGGACAATATTATTTGCCTCAGCCCAATCATCAAGAGTGACGTCGGAAACCTCATCCATCATTCTCTCCTTCGTCTTCACCGCCTCACGCATCCACGCACAAAAAGAATGCATCTCTCCAACTCTTGCCACCAATGTGTTGAACTCGGCAAGCTGATGGGTGGCGTATCCGATCTCCACCTGTTTTCCTTTGTCGTTGGCTGAGCCAACAATGTCAACAAATCCATTAACAAAAGACGCAGACTCAAGTTTTGCCTTGCAACCGGCAATTATCTCAGTGGCAAGTTCCGACAGATGAGTCGCAGCTGTAGAGGTGATGCCTCTTTCGTTCTTATCCGCACCGACATTGGCGAAGAACGTCATATCTCTGTTAATCAACTCCATAATAATAAATATTATGGTGACATACCGCAAAATCAGCAATATATCACCGTTTGAAAAAATCTCTATCAAATTAAGAATCTATTTTAAGTTTGTTTTTAATTTATTGATATATAAGTTCATTCCACAACTTAAAAATCAGGACAGGCAAAAGACTATCGACTCTACCCCACCTCATCTGCTAGTTCAAAAGAAGGAGGAATCTATTTTATGATTTAAATAGAAAACAGCATTTAGATGCTTGGAAAACTCACAAACAAGTTTGTTTTTGAAAACCCTTAATGGAGAAAACAAAAACTATAGAAAACCGCACGTGTTTTCTTTTTTGTTCCTGTTTTTAGCGTTGGGCTGTTTTCAATGTCATTTATGACATGTTTTCCAGCACTAAACGGAGTTGTATTTTGGTGCGTTTTCTGTTTCCTCTTTTTCACACTAGCATATGAAACAATTTAGAAAACAAGCTTAAATAGTTTCTATAACAAATTTTTGAACAATTTCTAATAGAGACAATTGTCTATCTTTATTTAGTTGTCAATGGGACAACAGCACCAGTACCTGGCACTACATAAGCAGCATCCGGAACTTCTTTACCATCCCAACGCTTTGCTCTCTCCAAATTAACATTGTATTCCCACTGAGCTCTCATGGCATTCATATTTGCCATAATCTTCTGTGCCTCGTAAGCCTGAGCGTCGGCTCTGATCTTCTGAGCGTCCGCCTCACCCTGAGCTCTCAACACTTCAGCCTTGGCAAACTCCTCAGCTGCCTGACGCTCTGCCTCAGCCTCACGCACTTTCTTCTGTGCTTGTGCGGCTGCTACATTAGCTTCTTGCTCAGCCTGCTTTACCTGCTGTGTACGGTTGGCAGTCTCTTTGATCATTCTGTCGAAATCGTCTGCCCAATCAAAATTTGTGATTGTTGTCGAATTGATTAGAATCGGATAATTATCCTGCATTCTTCTCAACACCACATTACTTAGTTGTTGAGTGATATCCTGCTGGTTTGCAATAAGGTCATAAATGCTGTATTTACCTGTAATCTCCTTTAGAGACGCCTTTATACAGTCTCTCATCGCATCCTCTATAATTGAAGACTTGCGGTATTTCTTCACGATTTCCAAAATACGTTTCTCATCATAATTATATCGTACAACCACAGTCGATCCAACAGTCTGCATATCTTTTGTGATAGCACCGTCATCACCCACAGAGAATGTAACCTCGTATGTCATAGGCACAACGCTGAAACGCTCTATCTTTGTGACAAAAGGAAGATGAGTCACGATTCCCGGCTCCAGAGGTTCATCACAAGAGATTTCTCCTAATGTCACAGAAACGCCACGTTCATCTGGCTCTATGATATCATAAGAAAACATTCCTAAAATCAGCAATACTACACAAACTATTGCCAACACGATTCTCTTTGTATTTATCTTAAATACATTTGACAATCCTTCTGCAAAAAATCTCTTTTTTTCAGGCATTTCTGTTTTTTCCACCATAATTACATCTTTTAAATTATTTTATTTGTAGTTAAGTCACACTTATCAAATACCATACATATCGAATTGAGGGAAAATCTCCTCACTATCCCACTCTTTCTTAATTGCTGAAGACGGGATTGTCTTTCCACTTTCGTTTAATACACCTTCAGGATACTGCATAGTCACACAGTGAAGCGAACCATGCTGGCGGATCAAAGTCTGGCAGTCAATTCCGATAATCTCTCTATCTTTAAACACCTTCCGCAAAGTTGCGATAGCATCCGCATCATGTTTCTGATTATATGTTGGCACAAGCACAGCACCATTGAGGATCAAGAAATTGGCGTATGTGGCTGGAATACGCTCGTCATTCTCATCAAACACAGCATCGGGCATCGGCAGTGGTACAAGATTGAAAGGTTTGCCATCCACATCTCTCAACGCTTTCAAGTCATCCTCCATAGCCTTCAACCACTGATAATGGTCATCATTCACGTCGTCACACTTCACATAAGCAATCGTGGTATCATCACAAAAACGTGCAAGTGTATCAATATGCCCATCTGTATCGTCGCCGATCAAATCGCCATTATAAAGCCAGTGCACTTTCTTCAGATTGAAAATCTTCGTAAGAATCTCCTCCACCTGTTTGCCAGAATAATGGTTGTTGCGGTTTGGAGCATTCAAGCAATTATATGTCGACAATAGTTCGCCACGGGTATTAAATTCCACACTTCCACCTTCAAGGACAAAAGGAATATCCACAACGTCAACATCAGATGAAAAAAGCCCTTTCTTTCGCATCTCCGAAGTGATCTGATTATCTTTATCCGACGCGAATTTCTGCCCCCAGCCATTGAAAATGAAGTTGCAAACCTTCATTCGTCCGTTTTTCACCATAGTTATTCCGCCGTGGTCACGAGCCCATGTGTCGTTGCTTGGAATCTGAGTGAAGACAATCTGCGAATAGTCCACATCCCCAAGTTGGCGACGGACTTCTGCCTCATCCTGACACACAATAACAAGTTTTTCAAAACGGATGATAGCCTTAGCAATATCGCAGAATGTACGGACAGCATCACCAAGAATATAGTTCCAGTCGGTATTCTCGTGTGGCCATGTAAGCTGTACGAAACTTTGACGTTCCCACTCAGCTAAAGCTCGGTATTCGTTGTTTCTATAATTCATGATAAATTTTGATATGACATGCGTTATAACGGTATTCTTTTTCTGTCACACTGCAAATATAATGCTTAATAATTGATTTTGAAAATAAAATCATCAATCATCATATCATAAACCATTCCCCAATTCCGACCCCGACACCAACTTTGTTGGTATCGGCTACCGTTGACTTCGTCAATACAGGTTCTACGAACCTGACGACACACGCCAAACACCTCACCCCAAGGGTCGTAGACCCTTTATCGCTTGCGACGGTAGCCGACACCAAAATGCATGATGTCGACAGACATCGTACATTTTGATGTCGGTTTATTCGATTTATAATTTCACAAAAACAAAATGAGACGAAATAAATCCGTCCCATTTCATTTTGATTCAGCAGACGCATTTTTCACATCTACATATCAACTACATTACCATGTGTATGACAATCCAAGAGTTGTGCTCTCCCAGAACTGCAAATATGCCTTACGATAGCCATAGTGGTAGTCGCTGTCGAAATACTTGGCATCACGTCTGTCAACCTTCTTGTCGAGTACATCCTCGTCAACTTTCTGAATATCCTTATGATAGTTGATTTCCGCCTTGTCATACTTCAACTGTGTCTTGATAGAAAGATCAATATGCTTAGTCAGTTTGAACAATAAATCCAAATTAAACTTCAAAGCCCAACCATTTGTTTTGTCGTAGATATCTGTCATCACGCCATCATTGTCGAACTGCAACGACTGAGTAGAAGAAATCAATCCGTCGACATACTCTTTCAAATCAACCACGTCCGAACCAACTTCAATCATACCCTTGTTTACCTGATGGTATTTCTTCATGAAAGCATCACTGAATCCATAAGTCTCCTTGTTGTAAGCGTAGAAACCTTCAAGTTTAGAAATCAAAGTGAACACTTTGCTGAACGACTTAGTGTAATTGATATTGAACAATGCACCGACTTCAGTACGTACATCTTCATAAGATCCGTCAACGTTACGCTTCATCGAATAGTTAGGCGCGATATCATCATCCTTACAGAATGTGAACTTACCTGTGATTGGAGATACATACATCGACAAATCTCCCTTAAAACAACATGGAACAAAGTCCACACCAAGAGATGCCTTAACAATATTAGGATTTCCGAACTTGTTCTGCATCATACCCAATGATTTGATACTGTCTCTATCCAACTCGTCGAACATCTTGTTCACATGTCCGATTGGAGTCTCATTGGCTTGCAAGCCACCCTCTGCCTTAACCTCATCAATTCTGTCGGAGAACCATGAGTCTACATTTTTGTAATTATAAGTAGGAGTGATACGTGATTCAAACGAAGCCATCGCACTATAGAAAATGCTCTTTGTCGCCTTGAAGCCATACTTAGTAGACAAGTTCAACTCATCAATTGCCTTATGAACCTTTGGATTATGCTCATATTCAGAAGAAAGGTTGACACCATACTTTACAGAGAAACTGTTATCCCACTTATGACGAGCATGAGTATAGTTGGCATTCAAGTTCAAATAACCGTCCACAGCAAAAGTGGAACCAACTCCGTCGTGAGAATAGATATTATGGAAAGTCTGAGCGGCATTCATTCCGACCATACCCGGGAATTTCCACGAAGCAGTATCCGAAGCCCAATCAGCATTCGCGTCATCCTTAATAGACGTAGCAAGTTTAGACACTGTGCTTTGAGTCTCCTTGATTATCTTCAATCCTTCATTTACATCCTCCTGAGCAGCTACTGCCGAAACTCCCATAACAGCAACTACAGATGCAAGCAAATTATATTTTGTTTTCATTATCGTCAATACATTAAAGAATTAGTCCCCTTAATTAAAATGAGTATGAGATACCAAGTGATGATGATTCCCAGAATTGCCAGAATGCCTTCTTATAACCGTAGTTATAGTAGCGAGCGTCTTTGCTCAACAAACTAACACGAGTGTCATCACAGTCTCCTTTGTCAGCACGGATAAGATCCTTGTGGTAATCGACTTCAGAATTGTCATACTTCAACTGAGTACGCAAGTTGAATGTCAAATACTTAGTAGCCTTGAGGATAAATTCTGTTTTCCAGATAACATAACGTCCATGTCTTGCGACATAGTCATCATCATTCCAGTCTTCCTTGATATTATTCAAATCAAGAAGCATATTATTTCTGATTGCATCGTCAGAAAGCTGATAGACGCGAGCCTTTCCGTATGCGGCGAAGAATGCCTCAAGAGATGTATTCAACGAAAATACGTCATTGAAAGACTTTGAATAGTTCAAATTAAAAAGAACACCGGCCTCAAAACGGGTATTCTTATATAGATTATCGACGTCGTCCTTATTCTTCTCCATCGAATAGCTTGACGCAATCACATCATTCTCACAGAATGTCCAACGAGCAGAAAGAGGAGAGACGTAGAAGAAAAGATCCTCTCTGTCAAACATTTTCATATCCAATCCTAAAGACAACTTCAAATATGCCGGATTGACGAACATATTCTTGACAACACCTGTGTCGATTCTCTCTTCACGGCTGGTATTATCAAACTCAAAGCCTTCCTCTGTCATTGCATCGATGTCGTCATATCTGTATGTCGGAGTGAACTGTGTCTCAAAAGATGCTTTGGCAGTATAGTAGACGTTTTTGTCTGCCATATAACCGTACTTAGTAGACACTTTCAACTCATCATTCTGCTTTCTCCAATACGGTTCTCCCTCATAGTCCTTAGAGAAATTCGTTCCATAAGCGACCTCAAGTTTAGAATCCCACTTATGTTTGGCACGAATATAGTTGGCATTCAACGTCGCCGAGAAGTTTGCGCCTACGACCGTTCCGTTACCTTCTACAGAATAAGGGTTGTGAGATGTCTGGACAGCACTCAGAGAGAGAGTTCCTGGGAACTTCCACGATGCAGTGTCTGCCGCAATACCTGTATTGATAACATCCTTGTTGGCAACTGCCAAACTTGTAACCACTGACTTAACCTCATTGTTTTCGTCAACCTTCACCTCCTGCGCGACGCCTGTCACCGCAGCAGATGCAACAAAAAGAGATACGAATAATTGTCTTTTCATCCTAATTATATCTTAATATCAATGTTTCTATTTTTGTAATCCCTGCAGACGTGCGATGTATTTGCCGATGATGTCAAACTCTATATTCACCACCGACCCTACCTGGATGTCGCAGAAATTTGTATGTTCCAATGTGTATGGGATAATTGCCACAGTAAACTGGTCTCTTTTCGAACGGCAGACAGTCAAACTTGTACCGTTAACCGTCACAGATCCTTTCTCCACTGTGAAATAGCCAGCCGAAATCAAAGAATCATCGGCCTCATACTTAAATGTGAAATAATGACTACCCTGCTCCTCTTTTCGTTCAATACAAGTCGCAGTCTGGTCGACATGTCCCTGGACAATATGGCCGTCTAGTCTGCCATTCATCATCATGCTTCTCTCCAGATTTACTTTTGATCCAACAGAAAGTTTGCCAAGATTGGATTTGTCAAGAGTCTCTTTGATAGCAGTGACTGTATATTCCTCTCCATTGATGTCTACCACTGTAAGACAGACACCGTTGTGAGCCACACTTTGATCAATCTTTAATTCCGATGTGAACGGACACGAAAGCGTCAGATGTAAGTTTGTCCCATCCTGCTCCAATTTACGGACAGTGCCCATTCCCTCTACTATACCTGAAAACATATCAAAAAATTTTTCGCAAAATTAAATAATTTTTTTGAATTAAAATTCAAAACCAATAGGATTGATAAAAGCAAAATTTTAAGGCGTTCTGATCAACGTGAAATGACCACGCATGCTTATATCAGCCTCATCAACCTCAATCGAATACCAATAATCAGTCGACGGCATAGATTTTCCATTGTAGACGCCATCCCAACCGTCGAACTCGTTTTCATACGACTTCAACTTTCTCCCAAAACGGTCGTAAATGAAGATTCTATAATTAGTATATTTATCTATTCCCGCGATATCCCATTTATTGTCTTCTGAATTATCTGGATTAAAATACATATCAGGTTTGATCGGAGTACGATAATAAAAACGCATACTATCCTTACATCCAGTCTCCTCATCATACGCTATGATTTTATACATTCCAGCTTTGTCAAACTCCAAGGTTCCGGAAACCTTCTCTTCTTCAACATTTCCCATCCACACTGTAGTGTATGTGATATTTCCAATATTGTTAAATACATCAATGGAAACTTCATCATGTTCCTCCTTGATACTAGAAATAGTCACATGATTTCGTCCACTAGCCTTTCCGAGCGGAGACATCTGCAAACCAGGGCAAGCCCCTTCTATTTCGATTGTATCTTTAATGTATGTTGTATTGGAAATACTCTTTATTCCACATCTGTAAACGGTATCCGAAAAAGTAGTGTCTGCAGTATTTACAGTGACTTTATAACGTACAATACTATCACATCCGTTCGCCGCTGTGTATACCTCCTCATAGATTCCACTTTCCGTGATTTTATTTCCGTCCACAACAAACGGATCACTCCAACAAATAGTGTCTTTCACCTCTGTTTCTTTCACAACAAGATCTGGTTTAGGCGGACAAATTGTGTCGTAGACAGGAGGAGTACACGGATCTTTTTGAGCCCACACGGCCACACATCCGCCATTAAATTCATCCAGCATCATAGTAAGATCTTTGCCATCGTGTGACAGACCATCCAGGCTCACCCAATGAATATCTCCCAGGTTACTCTCTGTATAGAATTTGTAAATATCATTTTTGCAATCCGGAATCTGTTCACAAATCACTTTGATAAAATCAGGCTCTTTCGGAGGACACTCATTATATCTCATAGCGTTACTACAGTCTGTGAAATCCTCCTCATAAAAATCTTCATTGATTTTAACTGACATATAAGTAATCATTCCTCCCAAAAGATCCCACGTTAAAGACAATTTCTCAATCATACAGATATTCCAATAACTAACACCACCATTACTATTAGTAATCACACCATCTTTATATTTGAACCACATATCATCTTCTATTTGAGAATATCTCAAACCCGATTTTTGATTTATCGTATCTGAGACTGAAAAATAGATTCGTTTTCTATTATCCTTACTTTTCAATATTTCATTAAAATCCAACTGAAAATCTTCTTCTACATAAAACCATATACCAGAAATAATTGTTATATAATTCAGTATATATCGATCCGCTAACTTATATCTAAAATGTATTTCAAATGAATCTATATCACAACTTGGCATTGAATATACAAACTCAGGAACTAAATACGGATTTCTATTTGAATTGTAGCCAGGAAGACATCCACCACTGTCAGTAAAAAACTCTTCTGGATAATATGTCTCCAATATCTCATCTGTGGCTACATCTTTCAGATAGGCACTCCAAATTGATGTGTCGCCACATGCATTGAATTTTTCCGCATATATTGATGTAACAGACATAAGAATCATAGCCATTACTGATATAACGGCTTTACTTAATTCATAATATCGCTTAAAAACAAATTCCATAATAATCTTCTTTAAAAATCAGGAAGACGGAATTAGCATTTCACATTCTTATTGATCCATCTGCAAATCAAGAACAATAATACTGACGCCACACCTGACATTACAGCAAACACCATAAAGAAATCATGCAAATTCTCAATTTCATAACCCATAAACGATTTGGCCACGACAATTCCATCTGCATTTGCCTCTGGATATAATGCTGATAACACACCCGCAAATTTATTGGCTGTCGCCGAAGACAAAAGCCACACACTCATCAATAATGACGCAAATCTTGCTGGCGACAACTTGTTGACCATCGACAATCCGATTGGTGACAAACTCAACTCTCCGACACTCAGCACCAAATACAAGGTTGTGATCCACATCATCGACACTTTCTCTCCAACAGGCACGTCATCCACCCCATATGCTATGAAAAAATAACCCAAAGAAAGGAGTGCCAAACCAATCGCTTGTTTTGTAGGCGACGCGATATGTATATTCTTACTTTCCAACATCATCCACATCGACGACATTACCGGCGCTAGTATGATAATGAAAATCGGATTCAAACTTCCAAAATAGCTGGTGTTGACCTCATCTCCAGAACTGAAAAATATAAATGAGATTGTCACAGCAAAAATTATCACCGACAAATAAGTCGGCAGATCAAAACTGTTCTTAAATTTCTTGCCAATCAAATATGTCAAGCCAACAGCAAAAACAGTGAACAAAACTACCGAAACAACTTTATTCGTCAACGACAAATTGAAATCAAAAAACTTTGGCAAAATTCTGTCTGTCTGCTCCTCAGCAAAATATGTCAGCGATGCTCCCGCCTGCTCGAACGCAGCCCAAAAGAACACCACAAAAAAAGCAAGAATATAGATGACCAAAATATTTCGTCTTTCTTCTTTGACAAGAGTTTTATCTGTAATAATATAGACAGGCACGACACAACTCAAACTATAAATCAACGCTCCAATATAATCACCGTCGAATAGTCTGTACAACAAACCGAACACGACTACTTCCAACAATACAAACAAAACAATTTTTGATTTATCAGTATGTATATTAGCGGACGACATATTGTCGTTATGTGAGTCTAACATCAAATTTGCTTCTTGTGAATCAAGATGCAATTTGGAATTTGCGGTTTGAGGCAGCCCTCCTATCTCTTCTCCTTCCGGAGTAACCAGATATTTGTCCTTACCCAGCAAAAAAGAAACGACTCCTATAATCATTCCCACACAAGCTGCCAAGAATCCATATTTGAAATCAGCAGGATCTCCTGTCACTCCGAAAAATCCACAAACAAGAGGTGAGAAGAATGCTCCGAAATTGATACCCATGTAGAAAATGGTGTATGCGGAATCCTTACGAGGGTCGTTGTCAGGATACAATGTTCCCACCATGCTTGAGATATTCGGTTTGAAGAAGCCATTGCCAAGCACCAGCAGTCCTAGTCCTAGAATAAGCAATGTATGAGTGATCATTCCCTCTCCCAAATGCGAAGCACAAAGAAAAAGGAAATATTGACCGAGTGCCATCAGTGTGCCACCTACAATAATAGATCGCTTATTGCCCCAGTAATTGTCCGCTATATAACCACCAATCAATGGAGTAAGATAAACCAACCCTGTATAATTACCGTACATTTCCGACGCTGTCTCTTTATCATAGCACATCGCGCCGATAAGGAAAAGCGTGAAAATAGCGCGCATTCCATAATAGCTGAATCTCTCCCACATCTCAGTGGAAAAAAGCAGATACAAACCTTTAGGATGACTTTGACTTGTCATATCAGACTAAAATTTCGTACAATGTTATAGTAGTATCGGCAAAGATATAAAAAACTTTCAGTTACGCAAAATCAACACTTTACTACTTCATTGTTGTTATCCGATCACTTGCGACGGTGCGACGCCAAAATATTCCTTGAATTTTTTCGAGAAGTAAGCAGGATCTGAGAATCCGACTTTATACGCTATATCACTGATTGACAACGACTGGTTTGGCATCGTCAGCATTGTATGAGACAGGTTCATACGATAATCTAGAAGCAACTGAATCGGAGTCTTGTCAAAATGAGTGGAGCAACGACGTCCAAGAGTAGCAGTACTCATGCAAAGGAGCGACGCCATCTTTCCGATTGTCAGGTCGCTTTCAGTATAATGCTGTTCTATCATTGCATTGAAATCTTTCACGAAACCGATTTCCAAAGACTCATCCTGAGTATTGCCAGAAAATTCCGTAGTCTCATTTTTCAGTTTCAAAATGTTGTATATTTTGAGCAGCATCTCCTCATTTTTAAATGGCTTGTTGATATAATCTAGAGCCCCGACTTTAAGTGTGGACAGTTTAGCTGTCTCACTTCCTGATGCCGACATGACCACAAACGGAATATTCTTTGTTTTCTCCTGAGAACGTAGCATTTTACAAAGTTCAAAACCATTCACAATTGGCATTTGCAAGTCGCTGACAATCAAGTCAGGAATCGTCTGTAGGGCCATTGTATACGCCACCTGACCATTGTTAGCTGTATCCACTTTAGAATAACCAGACAAAAGATTCTTAAGGTTGTCGAGAATCAGTTCGTCGTCTTCCACGACTAGGATACGCTTATTCTGCATAAATGAGAAATCGAGAGAAATCTTCTCGTTAACGTCAAGTTTCTTATCAGATTTCTTTGGTTCTACTGCCGGCATTTCAACAGTGATCTGAGTACCCTTTCCAACTTCACTTTCAATATGCATCGTCGCGCCAAGGATATCAAGATAACTATAAATCAAAGAGTATCCCAATCCTGTAGACACCTCACCGCTGAATCCTGTTTCTCCATTTTTTATCACTCCAGAAGATGAACGCAAAACTGCCAATTGTTCTTTGGTCATACCTTTTCCATTATCAGAAAACTCAACGAAGAATTTTCCGTCTTTGGAGTATGTTGACAGGACAATCTCTCCATTTTGCGGTGTATACTTGATACTGTTGTTCATCAGATTACGGAGTATCGTAGAAAGCATTCTTTCGTCCGAAGATGCATAGTCGGTAGTTTTGAACCTACGCACTATAGAGATTTGTTTGTCCTCAATGACAGCGCAATTCAAATTGACCACTTCTTCCAGGATTGCCACGACATCGGTCTCCACAAGCACTGGCTTTGTCGTCTCACGTTTGGCAATCGCCCAATTGACAAGAGAAAGCATAGTGTTCTGCAAAGTGCTCGCCTGTTCGTACGCCTTCTTTAGTTTCTCTGTTTCCTGAGTTTTGGGGCAATTATCATCATTGTATTGCGACAAAGCGCCGACGATTCCAAACATTGAGTTTTTCAGATCATGAGCGATAACAGAGATAATATTCTCCTTCATATCAAGAGCCGTACGAAGTTCTTCTGTTCGTTCTGCGACCTTTTCTTTCAAGATTTTCTCTTGAATTTTATGTTTGCGCAGACGATACTCGTAAGCCACTTTAAAACCTAGGACGACAAACGCCAACACAACCAAATAGAACCACCACGACCTATACCATTCTGGTGACACGTTTAATCTCATTTCCAGAAAATCAGTAGGCTCATTCTTATTCGCGTCCTCCAAATAAGCCACTTTCAACTTAAAGTTTCCGCTCGGCAAATAAGAAAACCTTATTGTCTTGTCTTCTGGCACTTCACTCCATTTGTCGTCTTTGCCTTCTAGTTTGTAGTAGAGTCTGTCGTTTACATTTTCACGGAAGTCAGCCACCTTAACCTCAATGTTCACATTTTTATTGTGAGAAGCCTCTACTGGCAACACACCGTCTGGATGGACACGATCACCATCAACATAAACAGATCCCCAATTCAAGTCACCAATCTTATTGTTCTGTTGTTTGAGTGAATCAGAAACAATATAGAAACCGCTCGACGTTCCTGCCAATATCTGTCCGCTCTTTCGCAACAAAAGCGATGAATTTGTAAAAAATTTCTTTTGTGTCTTGAGCGAATTCGTAGGTATCAACGAATATTTCTGAGTTGTAGGATTAAAGCTCAAAATTCCTGCCGATGTGGCACAGACAAAAGTGCCGTCGTTCTTTTTCTCTATAGACCTGAAATCCAAAGAAGACGGAAGATAATCCAACATTTTGTATTCTAGAGTAGACTCAATCAACACCATTATTCCACGCGTCGTCGCCACGTATAGATTGCCATAGCTATCCATCTTGGAGTCTGCAAACATTATCGGAGTATGAGTCTTCTCCAAAACGACACACGGCAGCGCATGTTTTACAACGCCATCTTTTATCAAGGCAATTGAATTTGATGTCACTATCCATACATTGTGATTAGGCGTCTCCAATGCACTGAACACCCAATTGTCCTCAATCGTATAATCTCCTTCACGCAGATCGAGCTGCTCCCATTTGCCACTTGTACGTTTGACCCATAATCCCACGCCAGCCGTACATAGATATATTTCGCCATTGCTTAATTCAGTAACTGAATATACACATTTAGGACGAACAAACTCTGGGTTTTCAAACTCAAGTATCTTAGTCTTGAATGTGACAGGGTTAAGTTCTAGGATTCCATCACCCCATGTAGAAAGCCATATATTTCCAGCTTTATTCCAGACTGCACGCATAATATTGTTTGATGTCAGTGAAATCTTCTTCTTAATCTTAAAATTATCATCAAGAATCAAGACACCCTGGCCATCGGTAGTCATCAAGACATCCCCGTCCGGCAATTCCAAAAAATCAGAAACGACAAAATTCTCAAGTCCAAAATCAGATGAATAATTCACACCTTTCGTTCGGTCAAGAGAAAGACGGAAAACGCCACCCATCTGTGTGCCAAGCCAAATATCATTGTCGGCACTCTGCATTATCGTGTATACCTTGCTCAATTCTTTTGGTTGTTCGCCATAAGAAAGGATATGTTCGAGCACAGAATTGTCATTCAAATCTGTGTCTACACGCCAAAGTCCGTCGCCATCAGTAGCCAGATATAGTTTCCCGTCAGACGCAAGGATAGCGTCATAAGTAGAGAAAAAAGGCAATTTCACAACCGACTCCACCTGAATGCTGTCACCTCCTGTGTTAAGCACTAAAATAGTAGACCCAGTGCCAACAACAGCAAGACGACTTTCTGAAAGTTCAATGAATTTTATAATCAATCCAGAGCAGCCATCCGACTCTATATATTTTTTTATCACTTTACCATGTTTGTCCATAACCGTGAAATTCTGAATTCCACCATAATAGAAACGTTGGTGATTGTCTAAATAGAAATCCAAAATGAACAGGCCCTGAGTCGAGTGGAATTGATCAAATTCATGAGTGAAACGTTCACCATCATATTTATACAATCCGTCAACTGTGGACATATAACAATTTCCATCTTTGCAGACCTTGAAATAATGAGGCTCTTTGTATAGGTTTTCTTCGTATTCTAGCGGCTTGACATCAATAAACTTATCCAACTTCTCATCATATCTCATGCAAAGTCCATTGCACGACCCGACAAAGATTTCTTCTTTGCCATTTACAACACATTTTTTCACAAGTCGCAAATCATTACGTTGCAACTCTGGATATTTGTCTTTCGTATAGTGGTGGAATGTCTTTCCATCAAAACGGTCGAGAGAAAAATCTGTCGCTATCCAAACATTCTTGTGGGAATCCTGCATCAATCCGAAGACTTTGTCGCTTCCCATTCCGTCAAGAGTAGTGTATTGTGCGATGCTATACCGCACATTCTTGACATTATGGCTCAAATCGACATACTTTACAGCCGACGTAAAGCTGCAGAATGCCAATGTTAGAAAAAGTATTGTATATAATCTCAAAATCATATTCCGCATGTAATTTATGAAACAACACATTTCATAAAGGCAAATATATAAAAATGAATGGGAAAAATAGCGGAACATGGGAAATAATAAAAAAATAATTTTAAAAAGAAAAATATATAGAAGCAAACGATATAGGAAAATCAAATAAAATTTGACGGATATTGCAGAAAAAAAACATTATATCCGTCAAACAATTGATTTTTAATAAAAAAATATCCACCTTAAAACAAGAAAAAATTTCTATGACATCTTCGGTACATTCTTTTGCTTAATATAATTATCCTTAATATCAAATTAGCTTATTAACATCATCAATATCGAGATGTAGATTATCAGCTATTTCAGACGGTGTTTTGCCAGTTTCAAGAAGCATTTTGATGGTATTTCGAAGTAATTCTTTTTGTTGGGTCAACTGCTCTTCTTGATGAGCCAACTGTTTATCTTTTTGAGCCAAGGCTTTTTTTTGAGAAAGAATCTTTGTGTCTAAGTTTTCCAACTCAGAATAAATTTCATCCTCAATATTCATCGTCATACGAATATCTGAGATTGTAGCTGCTTTTGCAAGACGATTAATGATTCTTTCCATATCTTTATCTTCTGAAATATCCCTACCTGACATAGATACAAACTGTGGGTCTCCATCCTGAATATACGTCTGGTCAAATACCGACAATATTTTTTCTACTCTGTTCCGAGCCTTTCCCTTTAGATAAGGCACCTGTACGATTATGCTGTCATGTGTAAGACTCTCAACAAATGGATCTGGCACGCCTTCTGTAATTTCTTTAGAGTCATAATCCAAATACTTGCGACTTACATAAACAACAGGCTCTTTTATCTTGCCAACCTTATGTCCAAGTATATAAATAGAAACTATAGGCAATGAATTTCCATTCACATCTATATTCCTTTTGTTCTCATACTGAACTCCAAGATATTGGCGGAAACGTGAAATCTCCGTACTGCGCCATGTCTTTTGAACTTCTATCAATATCAGATGCTCCTTGCCATCTTTTTCTCTAACGACAGCACCAAAATCAATACGGAATATAGATATACGATCATTCTCCTTGTTGACATTGGAATACTCATTCGGATGCATCTCAACACTGACAATATCTTTCTTCAACAATGCTGACAACAACGTACGTGCCACTTGCTCATCTTCCATCATAAACTTAAACACGCTGTCGTATAATGGATTCGCTACAAAACTTTGTTTCTTCATTTCTTTTTACGTTACTAAACCAACTTTTTGCAAAGTTTACAAAATAATCCAACATATGCAAATTTGTAAAAAACAAATTTATTTTTTCATGGCGTTTCTTAGTGAACCCACTCGTGCCATCCATCATTTTCCATTCTTTCTAAACTTGAATAGTTTCTTAAACAGACTTGGTTTCTCTTCTGTCTCATCCACATCTTCTTCCTCGACAGGAGCTGAAGTTCCTTTTTTCAACATATTTGCGGCGTCGCCTGTAAGCACGACATTTTTGCAAGAAATTTTATCTTTCTCTTTCTCTGAAATAAGTTCAGCATTAAGCATTCTGCCCGATATTGTCGAGAAATACTGTTCGTAGGAATCACGTAGTTTGCCTTCATCATCAAAACACCACTTGAATTTCTTCGGACGTGGAATGATCATAGCAAGGTATATGGCCTCTTCTACACTCAGTTTTGACGGTTCTTTGTCAAAATAGAATTTAGCGGCCTCAGCAGCTCCATATACGTTTGGTCCCCACTCTATCACATTGAGATAAACCTCATACATTCTCTCTTTTGACGTAAGTGCATTGTTTTCAATCAGCCACACAATCATTGCTTCCTCTGCCTTACGCTGCAGTTTCTTCTCCCTGTTGAGAAACACATTTTTGACAAGCTGCATAGAGATTGTGCTGCCTCCTCTCGCAAATCTCTTCTCCTTGATGTTCTTCACCATGCTCTCTCGCAAGGCACTCTCCAAAAATCCATGATGACGGAAGAAACTTGGATCCTCGCTGAATAGCACGGCATTTTTCAAGTAGACGGAGATGTCATCCAACTTTCGGTAGTTTGGATTATGTTCACTCAACAGAATCCTTCGCTGTAACACATTCTGATCGTAGGCCAAATAGGTAAACGTGTCCTGCATCTTGCGTAAGTCGACGTTGCCAAACTTTGTAATCTTGAATCCTGGATATTTTTTCATTGAAGAGGTAAACTGCAGAGAATCAATATTGTCCATGTCAAAACTGAACAACAAATGATAATCAATATCTCCGTCTACCTTTATTCCTTCAAGACTCGGCATCAATCCTCTAGGTATAGATGAAAACAAATCGTCCGCTGGAAATCTGTCTTTATTCAATTTGATTGTCAAACCGAAATTATCACCTTTCTCGAGTTTCACGTATGGAGAAAACTCAAGTTTTTCCAGACGCACCACCGTCGAACTATCTAATTCTACACTATTCTTGTCGATATTTAAAAGAAATTCTGCTGAAGGAGCGCCACAATTCAAAGTCTGTGAAGAAAGACGCTCGTGATATATTGACAAATATTCTGCCGACGCATTTCCTCTAATCTTAAACAATTCCGCATTCTCATCAGCATCGACCGACACTTTTAAAGAGAATAAATTCGCACTGATTTTTGCGCCATACTTATATTCAACCAACGGAACTATAACCTTAGCCGTATCTATATTTGATTGAATATCCGCAGACACCGTCTGATTTTTACGCTGATATGTACCGGTAAGGGAAATGTTCTGTATCTCATGCGTCATCTCCTGACAAATGATATCCGACTCAAACTTGTCGTCTTTAATCTGGAATCGAGGCACGGCAATCTTGGCATAAAAAGAGTCTGACTCCACCGAAACATTCAGATCAGAAAGTGAAAATTGCTCTGGCATCATTCTGAAAAACAATCCAGTAGCCTGATTGAATTTTTCGTAGACGCTTTTCTTTCCACCTTCATTCTCATCCTTTTTCTCAATATCCACACTGTCGGCATCTGCGTCATTTCTATGTTTCTTCATTTTTAATGACACTTCTACACCAGATATTGCCAATCTATCCAATTTAAGTTTTTTCTTCATCAAACTGCGTAATTGGGCTGTCGCAGTAAGGCTATCTACAGTGACAATCGTGTCTGTGACGGAGTTATTCGCGTCTAACTTATAAACAGAGATACCATTGAATGTCATTGAAGACAAATCGTTGAATTTCAAACCTTCATATTCGACTTGAACTCCATATTTATCACGGACTTCATTCAACTCTTTATCCAGCACCTTCTTCATGATGGTGTCTGAAAAAAGGAATATAGCACCAACAGCCAAAGCAATCAGCGCTAATATGGCGATTATGAAATACAACAGTTTCTTCATAGACATCTCTATTTTAACCTATCCCAATTTCTGAATCTCAAAATGTTTGGTGACGCAAGACGGAATTTCAGCTTTACGGTGAGTGACATAAATCAACGTCTTCTCATCCTGAGCAGCATATTTCTCCACGATTTCACGCACACGACGCTTGTTGGTAAGATCCAATCCGTGAAGTGGCTCATCGAGAATAAGCAGATCCGGATTTTTAACCATTGTTCTGCAGATTAGCACAAGACGCTGCTCTCCTCCTGACACTTTCAAAAACGACTGTTCTGCAAGATGATCTATACCTAAAAGTTTCATCCACTGCAATGCCAGCTCATACTGGGCATCCGTAGGTGTACGGAAAAGTCCGATGGTGTCGAAGAATCCAGACGCCACAATTTTCTTGCATGGCTGGTCCTGACGGAAATAGAGATGCATCTCACTTGAGATATATCCTATATGACGTTTGATATCCCAAATACTCTCTCCTGTGCCACGCTGACGACCAAAGAGTCTGATATCCAACGAATAAGCTTTCGGATTATCCGCAGACAATAGCGAAAGAAGAGTACTTTTGCCTGAACCGTTTTGTCCGGACAAACTCCACTTCTCTCCCTTCATAATCCTCCAGTTCAGATCCTTGAACAGTGTTCTGCCTGGATATGACACATTTACATTGGTCATACAGAACACTTCATCAAAATCAGGTTTCGACAATACTGTGGCTTGTAGTTCATCAGTTTTGAACTTACGAGGGGCGAACACCGTCGACCTGAGATCAGCGTCGGCAAGATATTTATCTTTTTCAATTCCCGGAAGATATCTTCTATCTTTTACAGGAAGGATATGTGTGGCACAGTCTGGGATTTCCTCCTCACTCGGACAAGAGAAAATCATCATCTGGCCGTTTTGTGCAAGCAGAGTGAAGAAATCATTAAGCTCTTTCATCATCGACGGATCAAGTCCGATAAACGGATTGTCGACGAGAAGCAACTGAGGAGCCGAAATCAAAGCCTCAGCAATAAGGAAACGACGTAGTTCACCGCTACTCAACATGATGATATGCTTATGAATTATATCGTTGATTTTCATTTTCTCCATCAACGATTTCAGCAGATCAGCATCAAGTGTACGAGTTCCCTTCTTCTTTTCTACACTCAGTTTCAGCAGTTCACCTACAGTAGGTGCCAACTCGTTATCCTGCGAATTGAAACGCTGCTGATAATACATATTGTTATAGTCGGCAAGTTTGTACGCACTCTCAAAACACATTGTTCGGATCATGTCGCTGGCGTACTTGATTCCTTCAGGACGGTTGTTCGGATCAAAAAATCCATATTTCAACTCTCCGCCTCGTATTCCGCTTTTTCCAGAGATCAAATCCAAAAGCATGGTCTTTCCAGAACCATTCTCTCCAAGAATACACCAGACCTCACCAGGCTTAACTTCAAAATTTATATTTTCAGGAAAGTCGACACCCCAAATACGAGGAGCCACATCCTTCATCCTTAGTACAAAATCCATTTTATCTCTTCATGTAACGATCGATATCCCTCTTTGCATCCTTCTCTTTGATGCTCTCACGTTTGTCGTATTCCTTCTTACCACGTGCCAACGCAATTTCCACCTTACAAAGTCCTTTGTCATTGATAAACAACTTCGTAGGGACAATAGTCATTCCATTGTCTTTCACCTCTCGCTGCAACTTGATAAGCTCCTTGCGATTAAGAAGAAGTTTTCTGTCGCGACGTGGAAGATGATTATTGTAGGATCCGAACGAATATTCTGAAATGTTCATGTTCTTCACCCACAACTCATTGTTGCCGGCAAAGAAGCAGAATGTGTCCACCAGACTTGCCTTGCCCAAACGGATGGATTTTATCTCCGTCCCGACAAGCACAATTCCAGCTGTGAATTTGTCAACCAATTCATAATCGAAAGTCGCGCGCTTATTTTTGATAAGCACATCCTTCTTCATCAACTTTCCTAATTTGTTGTTTCCCATATTTTATATCAAACCTTTCAGTCTAAATTTTTGCCAATGCCCCCCACGCCAAATACGTAAGAGCATAAATAATAATAAATGTAATTAGAGTTGATGGGAAATGATATTTCCTATCCTCTCCAATAATGTCGGCAAAATAAACATTATATCCCGACATAATAATGAGTGCGGAGTAAAAATTTACAAATATCAGCACCGGAAACATGAATGGCAGTACAGCCATTATTGCAAAAGAGAGAAAAACCGGTATCTCCGCATACGTCATAAAGACCGCCACACGATCAAAATCAACCTGCTTTTTCAAAAAGATCTTGATGTACAGGCGTACGACGAGAGCTGCGATCAAAAGTGAAATTGCCATAATCACAGGCCAAGCCAACGCAATCAGAGTCTCTTCGAGCAAGTTGTATCCGGAAATATAGAAATTCTGCACCAACACTCTCACCAATCCAAGCAGACATATAAGTCCAAGCATAGGATAAAGCAACCGTGTCTGAGTGTCCGTCCAGGTGCGTTGTTCCGCCACCACCTTCTCCCACACACTGTTAGGGTCAATGATAAAATCGTAACACTCACGGTAGAGCGAGACATATTTATTTTTTATTGATTCAAAATTCATTTTCATACCATTTCAAGTCCACATCTGTTAATTAAATCCATTTTTTCTTTCTTGAAGTCGACGTGATATTTGCCCGTCAACTCATTCATATTCATAATTAGTTTAGCAGCAAACTGTTTTGAGTTAGCACTTTGGGGATCAGACATACGATGGTTGAGACCTTCAACTATCTTTTCCACTCGTCTCATCACTGCTATTTGGTCGGCAGACATCACCGCGTCTGAAAACTTTTCAAATATGTAATCCACAGCCACGGACGACGGATGCGTCATATCTTCAGCATAGAAGCGATAGTCTCGCAAATCATCAATCATAATCTCGTAAGACGGGAAGTACACCACATTGCCCGCATATCGTTTAACAAGTGAATTGACTGCCAACCGCAACGTCGCCTTGCTAAGACAATTCTCATCAAGGCCATCACGCAAATGTCTGATCGGACTCACCGTCAACACTATACAGACATTCGGATTAACACTAATAATCCTATCAATCAATCTGTTGTAGACGGAAGTGATCTCATCAACAGTCACCAGCTCACGACTGAAAACATTCGCGTCTTCCTTATGGCAATTAGCCACAACAAAATTTTTCTCTTTATGCCTGTAGACGAAAGCAGATCCAAAAGTGAGGAGCAAAAAATCTGTCTTTCTCAAATATTCGTTTGCATCATGGATGGCATTGTTAGCTATTTGAATTGTTTTCTGCAAATCCCCTGAAAAATCACTATGTAAAAGGAAGCTACGCCAAATTCCGTCGCGACAGAAAAAATCATCTTCTTTGAAGAAATCCAAATCAAGAGATTTTTCAATCTGCATAGCTATCGACATTGGATTGAAAGCGATGCCAAGCGGATTCAGCAACACATCGTATTTGCGGTCAAGCAGACGATTGCCCATCTCAGTGGAAAAGCAAGAACCGAGCGAGACGGCCTTACTATCATAGGTCATCTTTTTTGCAAACGGCTTGACATTCACCAAAGTACGAAATTCCATATATGCAAAAAATGCAGGGAGCAAAAGACACTCCCTGCTTTTATAATTAGATAAATCTTCTATTATTCACCAGACAAAGCCTTCATCAACTCGTCCATATTCGGACTCAGGATGATCTCTGTACGACGGTTCTTCTGACGAGCCTCCTTAGTGTCGGCAGAGTCAAGAGGAACATACTCAGCACGACCGCTTGCTGTGATACGGGCAGGGTCGATATTCTTGTTGCCGATTAGAGCACGCACGATTGCAGTAGCACGCTTCACAGACAAATCCCAGTTGTCGAGCAAATATCCGTTTCCTGTGTATGGCACATTATCAGTGTGACCTTCGATCACAACGTGGATATCCTTATTCTCCACAAGGAAATCACCAATGCTGTTCAACGCCTGAATACCCTTAGAATCAACATCATAGCTACCTGACTTGAAAAGCAACTTCTCATCCATAGACACATAGACGCGGCCATTCTTGTTTACGACAGACAATCCCTTGCCCTCGAAATTAGTCAACGCGTCGCTCACCTTCTTCTTCAAGTTCTTCATTAGAGAATCCTGACGGTTGACCATAGCAGTAAGTTTCTGCATCTCCTTCTCCTTAGCGGAAAGGCTGTCCTCACGGGAAGCAAGTTTATTCTGCATAGACTGGAGCTGGCTCAACAAAGCCTTAACCTCACTCTCGCTACGTGAATTCTTAAGCTGGTCAGCAAGTTTCTTGTTAAGATTTCTTAGGCTTTCAAGATCAGACTTGTTCTGCGACAAAAGTTTACCCTTAGCCAAAGTATCCTTAGCCAAAGCGTCGATTGCATCCTGCAAATACTTTTTATTGGATTCAAGGTCAGCAATAGTCTGCTTGTTTTCAGCCATTGTTTTCACGCCGGCCTGTTTAGCCTTATAACAATCATCAAGTTCCTCGCTTAATTCAACGAATTTCTTTTTTGGCACACAAGAGCAAAAAAGAGATGCGGATAGGAAAAAATACAAAATCTTTCTCATCATTGAAAATTTTAAGTTCATCTAAATCTTTGTTGCTACAAAAATAAAAAATAGTAGCCAACAAATTGATATTTTTGAAGGAAATATATAGAAAAAATTTCAGACACTTTCATCTTCCACCATCCAGCCATCAATTGTACTGATACTTCTGTTTCTCACCATCTCATACATTCACTCAGTTTTGTCGACGTAGACAAAACCGCTTTTAATTATGTCTTGGAAATCCTGTCGTCCTATCGGATATGGTTTTATCATAATGCTCTCTTATTCAATTTACTCTGCAAATATAATGATTTTCGATTGATTATGAATTGTGAATCCGTTTAATCCCCGATTCCGACACCAACTTCGTTGGAATCGCCAAAAAAATCAAATATGGCGTTGACTGCGTCAATATAGGTTCTACGAACCTAACGAAACATGCCGATGTCCTTCAACCCAATATTCTCTATTATCTTTTTATAATCAAGCATGGTTCCACTTACAAACAACCACAAAGGTTCTTCACATGGACAATCCACAAACAAGGGATTGTCCCTACGTCTCTCTCAACCGACAGTCACCAATACTGAGCTTAATGACAATCGGTTGGGGAATTGACCTTGTCAATGCGTCCCCCATCGGGTATGTATTCATCCACCTTCTAATATTTTTCAAAGATCCATAGTTTCCCATCAATGGAAATATTCAATCAGATTCTTTTCTAGATTTAAAAAATTCTTCAAACAATGAACAACACGCGTCAAAATCTTTGTCTATTTGCCGAATTCTTTTATAACATTTGGTCACACTCCACCCCCATTCTTCGTGCAAATGTATTTGATATCTAGTAGCATCCAACAAATAATCAACACAATGGCTATCATTTAGATCAACTTTTATTTTTCCTGATAATATCCGGTCAATTGATTCAATACTATACAATGCGTCATTAAGAGCCCAAGTTTTTTCATACGGATCCTCAGCTCGTGCTATATCATTATCTGCTACAGTGTCCCAATTATCTCGAGCATAACACATCTCACTAACGTATGAACTGTAAACTTGTTTTAACTCTTTTAATAGCAAAGTAAATTTTTTAATGTCATTATCCATAAAATTATCAAATTGATTATCTTTTTAACAATAGTGAATCCATGTAAATAACTCCAATTTTGGTCTCTATGAGTCCAAAATGTTTGGAAAATACTTATAGAATTTGACAAATTTATATAATATACTAAAAATCAAAAGTCATTGCCATATTCAGCACTGCTTTCACATTTCATATTCTCTTCATATTTTGTCATTATTTATATTTATAACAGCACGCACACTACAACCAACAAATCTTGAAGTGCCACCTTCAACGAAGGGTCCATATAAACAAGGGGCAAGGATATAACAATCAAAAGGATGAGATTGACTTATAGAAGAAGAAACATACTTTCCCCTTCCATTAAAAATTGTCTTAAAACCATCTCGGCGCCCTGCATCCGGGAAAAATATAGAATTCCCATTATACTTAGAATGACCTATGAAGCCTCCAATGCCGCTGCCTTCAAAGTCTTCGACATCTCGTTCCCATTCACATCCCTTTCCAAGCTCCATCATATCACCGATAGATGGAATGTGCCAACCATTTCCCCAATTGACTGCCGCCGCATCATCCTCCATCTCCAAAATAGACTTATTATCTACATTTCCAAATATATTTAGTGAAGTTGTCTGGGTGCAGTATTTGGTGAGATTATCCCACCTTCCCCATTTATAGGTTTCATTACTATAATCTTCCTTTGGGGAAACCTCCCCCCATGCAAAATAATCTCCAAACTCCCACGGTTCAGAGGCTCCGATGTTGCAGACTGCCCATTTTAAACCGCTAGGCAAGCCTAAATCCACGTAGTGATGACCTCCTACTTGACCACTACACATCTGATTTATTTCAACAACTGATTTTATCATATGATATATTGTAAAATTAATTAAAAATCTACTTATTGTATTCTAATACTTTAAACACAAATCTCATCAAATTTTTCTTTCATTAAATTCTCATTAACCCAATTTAAATATTTCTGAACTCTTTGGATATGTTCCAACTGAGATTCCATCTCTTCTGTTTTGTCCTTTATTTGCAATAACTCATCTCTCTCCTTGAGTTTTCCTTTCCAATATAGAATGATAGAATCAATTAAGTTTTGTGAATATATCCAATCTTGCTTAAAATCCTTTGCAACCCACTCAATGGTTCTTAATATTATATCAAACACATCTATTGTCGGATTACCCCTTAAGCATAAAACAAAACTTTTATTCAGAACTTTATACAATTGATCTTCACTTATCAAATTCTCAGTCACACAAGACCTCATTATAGAATAAGAATTAGGATAAAAATGTTCTCCAGTATCTGGCCACCCGTACCATGGTGTATGTGGAGAATGTTGAAAATATACACCTTTCCCAGTAAAAAAACTTATGATTTCATCTCGTTCTACAGCTCTTAAAAATAGATTTTCTTCCATATATCTCGATTAGTTTAACATTATCCAATAAATTTATTCAGAAATCATAGATTTCAATAAGACCATACTTTTTTTCCAGCATCTCCCAGACTTTGGGATCAGGATTTCTACGGTCAAGATAGTATACTTCCTTTTCTCCTATCAACTTAGGTTTGTCAGTCTTACCAAAATCATTAAGATCACAATTTTGTTTCTCAATTACAAAACCATCAAAATCAGTAAACCTAAGAGCAAAAACCCGAAATTTTCCTCCATCATACCAATTTGATTCTGGAATATCATCCACAAGTTTAAATCCTTTTTTTTCTAAAAAACAAATCTGAGATGGTTCAAGTTCAGATTCTTTAATGTAAAACTTATCTTTATAATATTCATAGGTCGGACACATATGATAATATTGATAATAACCTATATCTTCCGTAGGTTTGCTAAACGGAAAGTTTTGTCCATCTATCTGTATATAAGATGAAATTTTGTAAAAAGCCTCAATATCTGACAATGAAATAAACTTTACAAAAACAATGGAATCGTACGCTCCATATCCCTGACTTTTATAATATTCTCTCTTTCTTCTAATAGCATCATCTATGTCAATAAATGGAATATAGACATATCCTTTTTCATCCTCGATAGCACCAAAGTCTTTCCAATTTTTGAGTTTTTCATCAAAACCACCAGAATGATAATCAGCCAGAAAATAATTGAATCCATTTTCTTTAAGATATTGTACATCATACTCGGTGATTTTTCTATAATCTGCATAATCTTTTTGTACAGATAAACCGAAAGACGAGTAACGATAAACTTGTTTCTTATACTCAAAATAATGAGGATTAAATGTTCTAATACTAAAAAACATTACGTTCTATTTTAATAAATTTATTAGTTCCTTTATCTTCGCATCAGTTGGCTCTTTCAACTGAAACTCTCCACAAAATTTGATAACCATTATTAAATCTAAAATCATCTACCACAAACAAGTCGACTTCATACCTTAAACAAAGCCAGCACCAAGATATATAATTGATTTTGAGACGTAAAATTTCAGCAAAGGGCAGGTTTTGCAACCCACCCTTTATCATTCACCATTTCGGAATCATCATTCCACTTTTACATTCAAGCCTTCCCAATCAATTTTAGCGTTCTCATCGATTGCGACAGTGCCCGCCTTCTTCACCACAATCTTTGTGTTCTGATGTGTTTTGGCCGTCTCTTTAGCGCAACTCTGCACGCAATAGTCGAAGCACAGACCAACAAGATGAAGCTCTTTCACATTGTCGACGTTTGGCAACACATCTATTCCATACTCCTCCACATTAGGATTGCATCCCTTGTTTAATGTGACACTTGGAATATTTACAGCAAGCAGTTCAGCATCTATCTCCGCGCCTTTCTCTCCGGCGACGCAATGGTTTGGCCATGGTCCACCTTGATCCTTGAAACTACAGTGGTTTGTAGGATGCCAATCTTTAGTGTAGACGATGCTGTCGTATTTTTCTTTCTTCATCAAATCAATGATCGCTGCTTTGGCTTTTTTCCACTTCTCCATTCCCACTCCCATACTGCCATCGATGAAATCTTTCTGTGCGTCGACGATAGCCAACACCTTCTGGTCTGGCACAAAGCAAGGGAGGTTGAGCAGTTTGCACTTCCAGCTCATACCGTTGATCTTCTTCTGGATTTTCTGAGCTGTCTCAGGATTCACGTCGTCGAAGAATCCTCTTGCCACCTTCTCCACTTCAGCATAAGTGAAACCAAGATTATCTTCGTCAGTCTTGCCACACATACCGTCGCTCGGAGCCTTCTTGACCAAATCCTCTGGCAAGCCCAATTCGATTCCCAATCTTACCACGTCGCTAACATATAGATTAGCCAACGGAGCAAAATCACCGGCACCGTCGCCCCAGATAGTGAAATATCCCATCAGACGCTCACTCTTATTGCCATTATTGCTGATTCTGCAGTTACCGATAATAGCCGCCACACCGTATAGAGTAGCCATTCTCAAACGAGAAGGAGTGTTGGTTTTAAACTGTGGAGTTGCCTCACCAGCTGTCTTAGCCGTGATCTCCTGAGTAAGAGCGTCGTATGCACCTTTGATATTCACCTCGTAGTTTTTGATGCCCAAAAACTCACACACTCTCTTTGAATCATTGATGTCAGTCTGAACACCATTAGGCATCATCACACCCACAACACGATCCTTGCCCAAAGCAGCCACACAAGCAGCAGCCACCACCGTACTGTCCTTTCCCCCACTGATACCTATAAGTGCTTTTGTATTCTCGTCACCATTTTTTGCGAAGTAGTCCTTAATCCAGGCTACCATCTGTTCTTTTAGTGTTCTCATAATCTTTTTCCTCCTATATTTAATTTAAGAAACGGCTTAAATTTTTGGTATTCAATTTACCATGTGGTTACTTATCACATTTTTAACTGCTCGTTCTTGCGAACTCGCAGAAGAGAAGGAGTTAGGGCGTTCCGCCCTTAACAATCCTCATTTATAGATGAAAGATGAACTTTTTATTTAATCCTAATTCTTAATTTTTAACTCTTAATTCTTAATTTTCTTCTCAAACATCTCCCAAGCAAGCCTCATCATAAGTCCATAATCCTCCTGTCCGACTATTTCAGCCATCTCACTTCTCTTGACAATCACCGTCTCAAGAAACTCATCATCATCAGGATTATTCTCACTATAACCGTCCACGACCACATAGTAGCAAGTCATTCGATTCTCCATGAAAGCAGGGTTCGGGCTGCCCGTATAAAGTTGCTCCAGTTTGATGACATTCTCTTTTTTGATGCCAAGCTCCTCGTCCAATTCACGGTAGAGAGCATCAATAGCCTTTTCTCCAGCGTCCACCATTCCAGAAGGGAATTCCGTGATCTCCCTGTTGATGCCATGACGGAACTGCTTGACCATCATGAAATTATCAGAATCAGCACCAAGTCGGACGACAGCACACACCCAATCAGGAGCCTGCATAGATATATATTTGCGTTCCACACCCTTCGGATCGATTTTCTTCGTTGTCACAAAGCTTCCGATCGGTGTTTTCATCACAACCTCTCTCTCCTTTATCTGCCAATTGTTCATACCATTCAAATTAATTGGTTTTCAATCACATTTCAGCGTGGTTCATTCTCCAGTCGATGGCTCTTTGCAAGTAGTCGACATAGTCTGGATTCTTGCACATACCCTTGCCAGGAGTGTCAGAAATCTTTGCGACGTCGCCACCATTACAAAGCGTCGTCTTCATAACGATATTAAGCGGTGGCACATCAGTGTCGTTGGCGATGAACGTACCGATACCGAATGCTGTCTTCGCTCTTCCCTCGAAATATTTCTTCAGTTTAGTGGCTTTCTCAAAGTTCAAGCTGTCGCTGAAGAGAAGAGTCTTCGTCTTCGGATCGATGCCAAGTTTCTTGTAGTGAGCGATGATCTTATCACCCCACTCGAACGGATCGCCTGAATCGTGGCGGACACCGCTGAACACAGTAGCGAACTCCTCGTCGAAATCACGAAGGAAGCAATCAGTAGTGATCGCATCTGTAAGAGCCGTACCGTTCTGCACCTTATACTCATTCACCCAAGCACGTAGAGAATAAAGATTAGAGTATGCAGGATTGATTGATCTGTTTCCTTGTCCGACGCACATAATCCATTCGTGAGCCATAGTGCCCACAGGGATAAGATTATATTTGCGAGCGAGGAAGACGTTGCTTGTACCAACAAAGATAGACTTATTGTTCATCTTTGCGTTTTTCAAAGCCATCACCGCCATCTCCTGACATTCAGCAGACAATCTGCGGCGTAGACCAAATTCAGAGAACGCGCCAAGCTCATAGATATCCTGCTCCAAAAGATTCACTTTCTCATCCAGTTTGCGACGGAATTGTTTCTTCAACTCATCATAATCGTAAGCCATACGGAAATATACCTCGTTGACGATAGCCAAAGTAGGGATTTCATACATGCTGGTGTTCAACCATGTTCCTGTCGCCTCGATATTCAAGCCGCATTCAGCCTGGTCGTCGATATGGAAATCCTCGAATCTAGGACGCCAGATACGAAGGAAATCAATATAAGAACCCTTAATCCATCCCTTCTTGACGATGTTTCCATTCTCGTCTTTTCTAGCTCCGATATTTCTCAGATAGCTCAACTCATCCTCCGTAAAAGTAAGTTTACAGTATTCCTGCAACTGACGTTTGATTTCCTCCACCATCTCAGGAGTGAATTTCACATCCTTGTTACGGCATTTGAAAGTCCAGGTTGTTTTATAACCGGGGAACTGGTGGAATATCGCCTGACCCATAGAGAACTTGTAAAGATCAGTCTCCAATAAAGATTTGATAATCGTATTCATAACTCCTTGTTTTTGGTTTCGTTCTTTAATTTAGTGTCAAAATTACACAAAATAAAATCAAATCCAAACAAATTCAATTATTTTTTCGGGAGGAATTGTTAATAAAATATAAAATGTTAGAGGGGGAATAATGAAAGAAGGCAAATTCATTATGAAATCTTTGACGAAACTACATAAAGAAAACTTGAAAACAAGAAATGTAGAGTGAGAGGTATAATACTAGAAAAGAGATGTGTAAAAAAGATTTGTTGATTTGACATAAATTAATACTTTTGTCATAATTTTTCATCAAAACAATGTCATTACAGGCTCAAATATTAAATACATTGGAAAAATCCCCGAGCATTACTTTACTCAGGGCAAGAAGATGTAGTCTTATTCTTGACTTTTTGATAGGTATATACGAAAAAGAAACTGCAATTTCATCAGAAAACATCCATAATCGGTTGGCTGATTACTTAAATGACAATGGAATAGAAAACGATGATGAGAACAAAATAGAATTATCTGACACATATGAAGAGAAGGCTGTCAAATTTATAAAAACATGGACTGACAGCGGTTTTTTGACCAATTATAAAAACGAGGATGGCGAAATTTATTATGAATTGTCATCGCATACAAGCAAAGTGATTGATTGGCTTTCTGGTTTAAAGCGTGAAGAATATATTGGTACCGAGTCAAAATTCAAATCAATCATTACCCAACTTAGAGAATTGGTTGAATATACCAACGAAGATAAAGAAAAGCGTTTGCAACTTTTGGAAGATAAAAAACAAAAGATTGAACATCAAATTCAACGTTTGAAAATTGGTGAAGATGTAAAGGTTTTTGAAGAATATGAAATTGCTCCGAGATTCAAACAAATCAACAAATTAGCAAAAGAATTATTGTCTGATTTCAAAGATGTGGACGACAATTTCAAAAACATTATCAAAGAAATATATCAAAAACAGATTGACCCCACACTCAACAAGGGCGGTATTTTGCAATATACGTTTGATGCTTTGGACGAATTGAAATCAAGTCCACAGGGCAGTTTTTATGCTTTTTGGGAGTTTCTACTTGCCCGTGAAATGCAAAACGAATTGGAAACAATGATTACCGATTTGTTCAAAACATTAAAAGACAGAAACATAGAAACTAACGACAACTTTCTTGACAATATGGTTTCTTACCTGTACGAATCAGGCAACAAAGTATATCAGACTAACGACAAAATGGCGGATAAACTTAGTCGCATTATTCGAGAAAATAACACTTCACGGTCTGATATCACCAAGCAAATAATTCAAGACATCAAGAATTTGTTAATTGACATTTCCAAGGAAAATGGGAAACCAGACATTTCACTTTCAATAGATGATGGTATTGACATAAATATCCCATTCGACCGCAAAATCACTTTCGAGCAATCTGAAAATATCGAATATAAAATAAAACCGATTTCAAGCGAACTTAATATCAACGATTTGAATGAACTCGGAAAAGTATTTAGCAATGTAATTATCGACAAAAAAATACTTGAACAGAATATCCGCACCGCATTGAGAAATAATGGACAAGTTTCTCTATCTGAAGTAATTGCACATAATCCTTTACAAAAAGGATTACCTGAACTTTTCGGTTATTTCGGTGTATTGAACCATTTTAAACATAAAACAATAAACGCCGAAAAACAACAGCCTATCGACTTCGATGTAGAACATAAAAAAAGAATACTAATCCCCGAAATAATTATTTCAAGATGAACGAAATAAAACCATATTCAAAAGCCGTAGTAAACTTATTGAAAAAGACAGTGGAAAAATCATCTCCAGTTTGGAACGATATTGTCAATTATCAATCTGGCATTCAAGAATATCTTTCTGTTATTGGATTAGAGTTGATTGTAAAGGAAGACGAAGGGTTTGCATACATCAAACAAATCGTTTTCGATGATGACACAACATTGAATTTGGTTTCAAGGCGGCAGTTAGGTTTTGATATTTCGTTGGTACTTATTGTATTGCGACAAATTTTGGAAGATTACGACAACAATCCGACCGAAACCCAATCATTCGACAAAATTATTACAAACAATGAAATTAAAGATGAGGTAAAACTTTTTTTGCCAGACAGTTACAATAAAGCAAAATTGGAGAAGGATTTAGATCGTTATATTCAAAATGTTTGTGAATTAGGCTTCTTAAAAGAAATCAAACGCAACAACGATGAAATAAGATACAAAATCCACCGTATTATAAAAGAGAAGGTCACACTTCAAGATTTGGATACGTTTAAGAAAAATTTAGAGAAATATGCAGGAACAATATGACTTATTCACCACCGATGCTGGTTCAGCAGGCTACCGACTTGACTATTTTGAAATCTTAAATTGGGGAACGTTCCATAACCGGATATACAGAATTGCGCCACAAGGCAACAACTCGTTACTAACAGGTGCCAACGCATCTGGTAAGAGTACGTTGATTGACGCACTTTTGACATTGCTCGTGCCTCTCAAAAAGGACAGATTTTACAATCAGTCGTCGGGTATAGAAAAAAAAGGCGATAGAAATGAAGAAACATATGTGCTTGGAAACTATGGAAATATTCAAGCAGAGGGAGAGACATCTGTAAAGACCCAACAACTCCGCGACAAATCCACATATTCAATCATATTAGTGTCTTTTGTCAACAATCATCAAAATAATGTGACATTGTTTCAAGTACGTTACTTTGTCAACAGCGAATTGAAATGCACATATGGATTTTCATACAAACCATTGACAATCGAAAATGATCTTTCAATATTCAACGGTAGCAAAGGTGATTGGAAAAAAATGTTAGATAAAAAATATAATTCCAATGCACCTAAACGTCAAATCGAGTTTTATGATTCTATCAAGGATTATACCGACCGTTTTGTTAATGCGTTAGGCTTGCGTTCCAATAAGGCTTTGACGTTGTTCAATCAAATTGTCGGCGTGAAAGTTTTGAACGATTTAGACGAATTTATTCGCAACAATATGCTTGAACAGCGAGATTCGGAAAACGCATATACCAACTTGAACGAGAGTTTTGCCACTTTAATGGGTGCGAAAACAAAGATTGAAAAAGTCAAAGAGCAAATATCACAGTTGAAGCCAATTGACCAAAAGGCCAATCAATTGGAAGATATTAAATATGCACTTGACGAATTGCAAAAAAAACGCGAAATGTCGGTTTATTGGTTTGCACAGAAGAATGTGGAACTTGCCAAAGAAAAAATATCAGAGCTCAATACCAAACTTGAAGATTTACAACAACAGCTCAATAAACTAAACGAGGAAAAAGAACAATTAAAAGAAAAAGAACGTGAACTGTCGTTATCGATAGAAGGTGATGATATTGGTAAGCAAATCAAAGCATTAAGCAACGAAATTGCTAACCTCGAAAAACAAAAGATTAACCGACAAAACAAACTTGATGCCTATAATAAAAAAGTAGCTGAAGTAAAATTGCCAGAAAATCCTTCTGAACAAATATTTTTTACCAACCGTGAAAATGCACGTTTGGCAAAAATTGATTGCCAGTCTGAGTATAATAATAAAAATGAGGAATTACGTTTGGCAAAAAACACGGCCGACAAAATAAGTGAGGATATTGATAAAAATATGTCAACACTTGAAATTATCCAAAAGAACAAGAACAACATCTCAGGCAAAGAAGCGGAAATCCGTGAACTGATTTTACAGAAAATTGGAGCAACGCCTTCTGAAATTCCGTTTATTGGCGAACTTATCAGAGTGAAAGATAACGAGAAAAATTGGGAAAATACCATCGAAAAAATCCTACACAATTTTGCTCTAAGGTTGATAGTCCCTGAAGAATACTATAAGAAGGTGAATCAATTCGTTAACTCCAACAATCTCAATGGACGAATTGTTTATCAACGTTATAAAAAGACAACATCATTGAAAGGATTTCAACACAGAGAGATGGCGGACAATTGTCTTCCAAACAAATTGGAATTTAATATAAAAAGTCCGTATTATGAATGGGTGGAAGATATAATTTACGAAAATTATAACTACACCTGCGTTACCGACTTAGAGGAATTTGACAAATACGCAGAAAAGGCGGCCACAATGGAAGGCTTAATAAAATCAGTAAACAATAAACACGAAAAAGACGACCGCAAGCATATCAACAGCCGTGAAAATTACATATTAGGTTGGGAAAATAAAGAGAAAATGGCCTCTATACGTGCCACAATTAAAGATTTACAAGAAAAACAAAGGCAAAACACAAAAAACATTCGCGAAATAGAAACAGAACTAAAATCAATCAACAAACGAAAAGAATTATTCGATGATATTTTCAAGCTTTTCACCAATTTTGACGATATAAATTGGGAAGAATATGCTAATAAAATACAAGAAAAAACAGAAGCAAAAACAAAATTAGAAGCTGCCAACAACAAAGTTATAGCATTGCAAGAACGTTTAAGTGTTGTTCAAAAGGATTTGAAAACATTAGAAGACGAAACAATAAAAAACAAGGATAAAGAAATTTTCCAAATAGAAAACATCTCTATTGTTGATGCCAAAAAACGACTTTCCGACAATGAAGCATTGCTAAATAAGTTGGGCTATGTTGATGTTTCTGCTTTTGAATCCGAGAATTCACAATGTCATGTTGTCGATTATGGCAATATCGGAAATATACAAAATAGTTTTCAATCAGAAATTGCACAGCAAGAAACAGCAAAGAAAAATGCAAAAAGCCAAATAGAACAAGAGGTTGCCACATTGATAAGGAAATTCAAAAACCCGTCGGAAGACATTACAAACAAATTCAAGGATTGGCGTTCAGACGTGCATACTCTGCCAGAAGCCGAAAATATACATCTTATAAGTGAGTACCAAAAGTTTTATAATCGTTTGGTTAACGAGGATTTAGTTCGTTTTGAAGATCAATTCAACAATTACCTACAGGAAACTGTAACAAATAAAGTTTCTGCTTTCAGAATGTTTTTTACCAATTGGGAAAAATCCATAAAAGAAACTATTGATATGCTTAACAAATCCCTAAAAGAGATTGATTTCAGCACATCACCTTCAACCTACATTCAACTTGAGAATACAAAAAAGATCAACAATGACATTGCTGAATTTCGCAAAAAATTAGATGACGCAATACCAAATATACGAGAAGTAAATTCCAACATTGATGGCAGACGCCATCACTTTGAGACAAAAATTCAACCTCTTATTGCCAATCTTCAAGATGAAACATGGCGAAAAAAAGTAATGGATGTTCGTAATTGGTTTTCTTATAAAGCCGAAGAATATTATAAAGAAACGGAACAAAAATATAAAACATATCAAAGTATGGGACAGCTGTCAGGTGGAGAAAAAGCCCAACTTACATACACTATTTTGGGTTCTGCCATTGCCTACCAATTCGGACTTACAAAAGACGGTTTGCAAGCAAACTCATTACGTTTTATAGCTATTGATGAAGCATTCAAAGCACAAGATGAAGATAAAGCCAGATATCTTATTTCTTTGTGTAAACAACTGCATCTACAACTCTTGGTGGTAACGCCAAGTGATAACATTCATATTGTTCAAGATGACATTTCATTTGTCCATTATGTTGAACGAAATGGCAATGAATCACGTATTTTCAATATGACAATTCAACAATTCAAACAAGAACGAGAAAAATACCAAGCTGATGATAACTCCAAATGAAATAAAAAAGAAAGCCGATAATAAGTACACGGGGTATTTACAATCAATTGTCAAAGGTATTTCGTTTCAGCCTATTACTATTACCGGCGACAAACGTCCTAATAATGACACTGCTAAATTTGAATATGAATTAACCGAATTAATTAATCAATCGAAAGAGAAAAAAGGATATGGTTATTCGGTTGAATATCAAACCATTAAAACAAAACAGCACGGAGAACAAGACATACCAACAGCTATTACATTTCAACTGGAAGACGATTATCTAAAATACATAAACAAAGAAAAAGAAACAAAAAAATTTAGAACGGATATTACAAACATAACAGAATCCTTTCCTGAATTGAAAGATTGGATTTATAAATATCCAAACAAAGTTATTGAAAACGACTGGGAAAGTTTACTGAAAGTATGCAAATATTTCAAAAGAACACCAAATCCACATCTTTATATCCGTGAATTGCCCATTAATGTTCATACCAAATTTATTGAAAAAAATAAGGGCATTATCAAAGAATTGCTTGACATTGTTATTTCAGATCACATCAACGAGGAAGAAAAACAATTTGAAATCCGTTTCAATCTTAAATTCGATGAACCAAGTATTCGTTTTAGAATATTAGACATAACTGTCAGTCAATCTTTATTCAATGAAATAACAGATATTAGTGTTCCTGTTAGCCAATTCCAACGACTGAACCTACCCATAAAAAAAGTATATATAGTAGAAAACAAAATAAATATGCTATCGTTCCCAATGAGAAATGATAGTATTGTTATTTGGGGACACGGTTTTGGAATAGAGGTGTTGAAAAATGTAAAATGGCTCAATAGCAAACATATTTATTATTGGGGTGACATTGACGCACAGGGATTTGAGATTTTATCACAAGTAAGAACTTATTTCCCTTCGACTCAAAGTTTTATGATGAATAAGGAAACTTTTGACCTCTTTAACGAAAATGATAAAGGCACAAAGTCAAATGTGACAACAGATTTGATGTTAACGAAAGAAGAAAGACAACTATACGATTATCTTAAAAAAAATGATTTAAGATTAGAACAAGAAAAAATCCCTTTTGAATACGCAAAGAAAATAATATTCGAAATAGACAAAAGCATCTGATGAATAATGAGGAAGAGCCAGAATTCCTAGATTAAAAACATCCATCACTCTCCCCTATCACACGAATTTGAAATCCTCATTTTCGTGTGATAGGAGTCCTTACTCATGTTTTATAATTTCCCAATGGCCGCCTTTGTCTGGACCAACGCGGCGGATGATGCCACATTCCTGTAGCTTCTTTATATTTTTCTCCACACCGCGACGAGACAAGCCAACAATTGTAGTAAGTTCTTTTACAGTCACTTTCGGATTTTCCGCTATCTGTTTAATTATTTTCTCCACACTTTTCTCCACACTTTTCTCCACACTTTTCTCCACACTTTTCTCCACACTTTTCTCCACACTTTTCTGCGAACTTTCTACGACATTTTTCTGGACGCTTTCTTTTCTCTCGTCACTATTTCCCTCTTCAGTCGATTTAAGAAATATGTCTATGTCATTATGCAAGTGCTCAATATGCAACTGCGTCATGCTATCGACAAAGATGCTGATATCTTCATTATTTCTTGTGTCAACAAGTGCCTGGATATAAGATATTTTGTCCTCTTTGAGCACTCTCACTGGCAAAAGGTCGTATTCCATTTGCAACAAATTCATCAGCAAACGGCTGGTACGTCCATTGCCATCTGCCCATGGATGAATGGTCACCAATTCGTAGTGAGCCCAAAAACTGAGTTCGTAGAGAGCACAAGGGTCTGTCTTGTCGACCAAAATGCGACGTTTGTTAAGTTCATCGCAAAAAGCGGCTAGGCGTGACGGCACTTTCAGGTATGACATATACGACGGACCTCCAAGCCCAGCACTCACATTCAATTTGCGTAACTCACCTCGTGCCGACGAAAAACTTCCTGTCATTGTGTTGTATTCGCTTCCAGTATGTTCCATTACTTTAGCAGCCAACGATATAAGCCAATCCACAGTTATAGGCTCGTGTCGTTGGACCCATTTCATTCCATATTCGTATGCGGTCTTGAGGTCGAGGTTCATCATCTGCTCCTGTATTGTACGTTTGCTGCTGGTGATACCCTCGTCGAAAAGGAGTTGTGCCTCCACTTCGGTCACAGTACTGCCTTCAATGGCTGTGGAATGAGCAATAATGGAATAGAGATAGAATTTTTGAAAATCTATCTGTTCCGAAATGCCCAAATCCCTATATTGATTCAGCAATGTAATCAGGGTCTCTTTGTCTTGTTGCGTCATAAACCTTTCTCTTTTTCTTATGCCGTAGCCAATACCTTAAATCATGTAAATATACGATTTATTGTTTTAAATTCCACATGAAATTCAAAAGAAGTCATTTTAATATAGAATAGCATGTCCAGAAAACAGTATCACACGAATTTGAATTCTTCATTTTCGTGTGGCATGAGTGGTGATGCCTTCCCAAAATCCATTACTATCACATTCCTCCCGTCGCCCCCATTTTTTCCCTTACATTCCTTGACATAAATGGAAATAAACATTATATTTGTTAAAGAAGGTTTCGAACATTAATTTTTTGAATCATGGAATCAATATCAAATATATTCTCAGCCGACATCATCAATTTTGCTGTTGTTGCATTGATGTCATTAGTGATCGGGTTGTCACAGAGAAAATTATATGAAAAAAACAGCGACATATTGCACACATTTGGTTCCGACAGGACATTCACACTGATCGGCATATTAGGTTATGTGCTTTTTGTTGTCGGAAGTGGTAGTCTCACTCCTTTTCTTTATGGAGGAGCGACATTGACATTGCTTCTATGCATCACGTATGCCCACAAACTGTTCATACGCCAACGGACAGGAATCACGTCGATAATGATTGCCTTGCTCACATATTGCATCGCACCCATTATATATAAGACATCCATGACTATTGCCATTCTCATGGTGGTGACGGTGCTCGTTTTGGCGGAAATGAAAGACAAATTCACAGAGTTCACAAAGAAGATGAACGACGAGGAATTTATCAATCTTGCTAAATTTCTGATTATCGCTGGTGTAATCCTTCCAATCCTGCCTAAAAATGAATTGGTTGAGGGAACAGGTCTGACACCCTACTCTATCTGGCTAGCCACCGTCGTCATATCGGGAATTTCCTACATAAGCTATCTGGTGAAGAAGTATCTGTTTCCAAACGGAGGAGTCATCATCACAGGTATACTTGGCGGAATATACAGCAGTACTGCCACATGCATAATTTTGGCGAAAAAAGCAAAAGACCGCACAGATGACTTGAAAGAATACGTGGCGGCAATCTTTTGTGCTATCACGATGATGTATTTCAAGATCTTTATTCTCCTTGGAATCTTCAACTATGGTCTGATGATTCAATACTGGTATTTGTTTGCCATTATGATTGTCGCATCAGCTGTAGTTGCATTCTTCTTCTATCGTCAAAAGCCCAAGGCAGGAGAAGTTGGTGCAGAAGTCAAAATTGAAGATGAGGAAGAAAAGAATCCATTGGAATTCAAAGTCGCAATTCTTTTTGCTATTCTGTTTATCGCATTCACATTAGTGACAAACTACGCTCTTGTCTATTTCGGAGACAGCGGTTTGAGAATTCTATCAATCATAGTGGGTGTGACAGATATCAATCCATTTATCATCAACTTGTTCCAGGCGCAACACAATGTATCAGAATCGCTTATAATTTTGGCCGCATTCCAAGCGATCATCAGCAACAACGTCGTAAAGATGTTCTATGGAATGTTCTTTTCCGGCAATAAATTGATGAAAGATCTATGCATCGGATTTGGTGTGATATGCGTCATCAACATTCTACTTCTTATCATCGCATTGTAAAGTTAGGACGTTCAGCCCTTAACAATCCTCGACACTACAACCAAATATTAAATAATTTTGAACAGATTCTAAAAAAATTGAGTAATTTTGCAGCAAAATAAAACAATTTAAGATGAGCGACAAGAGATATGCTATGCGTGGAGTGTCGGCCGGAAAGGAAGACGTACACAACGCGATCAAAAACATCGACAAAGGAATTTTCCCTAAAGCATTCTGCAAAATCATCCCAGATATTTTAGGTGGAGACGCAGAATATTGCAACATTATGCACGCCGACGGTGCTGGAACGAAGTCATCGTTAGCATATATGTATTGGAAGGAGACGGGAGATTTGTCAGTGTGGAAAGGCATTGCACAGGATGCGTTGATCATGAACATCGACGACCTACTTTGCGTTGGAGCGACAGACAACATCTTGGTTTCATCTACAATTGGAAGAAACAAGCTTTTGGTGCCAGGAGAAGTGATCAGCGCCATCATCAACGGCACAGACGAGCTTCTTGCTGAGCTACGTGAGATGGGAGTAGGTGTTTACGCCACAGGTGGAGAGACAGCTGATGTTGGCGACTTGGTTCGCACAATCATCGTGGACAGCACCGTCACTTGCCGTATGAATCGTAGTGACGTGGTCAACAACGCAAATATCAGGCCAGGCGACGTGATTGTAGGTTTGGCGAGCTATGGTCAGGCGACATACGAGAAAGGATACAACGGAGGTATGGGAAGCAACGGTTTGACTTCTGCCCGCCACGACGTCTTCTCAAAATATCTTGCAGAGAAATATCCAGAGAGCTACGACAAAGCAGTACCAGAAGAGTTGGTATACTCAGGAGGTTTGAAATTGACAGATTCAGTGGAAGGATCTCCAATCGACGCAGGCAAGTTGGTTTTGTCGCCAACACGCACATACGCGCCTGTAATCAAAAAAGTGCTCGACGAATTGCGTAGCGAGATTCACGGAATGGTACACTGCTCTGGTGGTGCCCAGACTAAGATTCTTCATTTCATCGACAATTTGAAAGTAGTCAAAGACAACATGTTTGATGTTCCGCCATTGTTCAAGACAATACAGCAGCAGAGCAACACTGAGTGGGCTGAGATGTACAAGGTGTTTAATATGGGACACCGTATGGAGATCTATCTTGACAAGAAGAACGCAGACAAGGTAATTGAGATTTCAAAATCGTTCGGAATCGACGCAAAGATCATCGGACACTGTGAGGAGTCTTCAAAGAAGGAGCTGATTATCAAGAGTGAGTTCGGAGAATTCCGTTATTAATCAAACATAGTAGAGACGTGGAGGCATTTCCACGTCTCTGTTTATTAATGCAGTCCGAAAAAACATTCCACTCATATTTCACCATTTTTTTGGACTAATATAGAGAAAAACATTTTAACAAAAATTAAATATTTTTTTTGGAGAGAAATATGGAAATCTCCAAATATATTTAATAATTTTGTAGCCAACAAAAGAAATAATTAACACAAAAATTAAATAAAATATGGGAACAGATGCATAATATCAAAAAAGTATTCAACTTCACTAGAATATATTTAGGTAGTTGTTTGGGTACTACAGGATCAATATGTTCTATTGCAGGGTTAGTAATGTGTTTTAGTAACAACAAAACAGCCATAATAATTGCATTATCGATTGTTATTATATGTCTACTTATCATTGTTTTTCAGATAATAAGAGTAATCAACAAGTTTATTGATGAGAATTCCTCTGAAGATTACAAGCGAATATCCACCTTTCTAATCTTCAAATCCAACGATGGAGTGAAATCTACATTTGAAGTTTACCGCACGATACAATGCAAAAGGTTGTTTCTCACAGAAATACCATATAATTTCAAATGGACAGGCGCAATTCCACCCAAAATCGAATCAGTATCACAAAAGATTAGTCCTCTGATCCACAACGAAAACAAAAACGAATGGGACGTAGCGAAAATAACATTCAATCACCCATTAAAATACAACGAATGCACAGTAATCAGTATAAAAACGACCAATGAAGACACAGACAACACAGCCAAGCCATGGATAAGTTCACGTCTCGACACTCCTATAGAAATGCTTGTTTTTAGAGTTTTATTGTCTTACAAAAGCAAAGAATACGCAAAGCCAGCATATTTCGAAAGGAAAAAGATCGTGTCTCAAATAGATGGGGATTTCGAGTTCGTTGAATCCGTGGAATTTGACAAAGATCATAAGCTATATTATCACACAAAAACAAATCCAGAGCCAGGCTATATTTATAGACTGAGGTGGGAGAAATAAGTCGGACACAAACAGACTAATTCTCTGAAATTGACAGAAATATGAATTGGAATGACGTCATAGTTTTACTGCAGGCAAACGCAGATGATGATTATCGGGATTTCTCAATCAAACTGAGTCCCGGAGTGACAGCCATGTATGGCGTAAGATTGCCCATTCTCAAACAGATAGCCAAAGATGTCTGCAAAGGAGATTGGGAAACGACGCTAAAAGAAGCCACCGACAACAGCATCGAAGAACTGATGATCCAAGGCTACATCATCGGTTTTGCAAAAAGCGACTACGACACTTTAATCAAACATGTCGAGAATTTTGTGAAGAAAATCAAAGTATGGAGTGTATGCGACACCACCGTCGCAACATTCAAATTCGTACGAAAAGAGATGCAGAAGACGTGGAACTTTCTCGACTTTTATGCAAAAGATGCTGATGTATGGAACCGTCGTTTTGCGGCAGTGATGATGCTAAGCCACTTTATCAATGAGGAATATATCGACAGAGTATTGGAGAGGCTATCGTCCATGTCGCCATCCGGATATTACGCTGAGATGGGAATAGCGTGGGCAATCCAAGGATGCCACTCAAAATTCCCAGAAAAGACAAAAGCAGTCTTAGAAAAGAAAATTTTAGCTAAAGAGGTGCAAAACAAAGCAATACAGAAAATATGCGAGTCGCTTCGCACTTCTAATGAAGAAAAAGATATTCTACGGACACTAAAAATCATAGAAAAATGAAAAAGTTCAGATTCGTCATTCTCGGAGCAGGAAACATAGCCGAGAAATTCGCCAATGCAGTAAGCCTTATCAATGATTGCGAAGTTGCGGCAATAGGAAGCCGAAGCGCAGAAAGAGCGGAAGCTTTCGCGAAGAAATTTAATATAGAAGCTTCATTCGGCAATTATGAGGAGATGCTAGACTCCATCCGTCCAGACGCAGCCTATATTGCGACGACACACAACACACATGTTAAGCTGATCAAACTTTGTATCGGTAAAAACATTCCTGTAATCTGCGAGAAGACAATGTGCATGAATGCAAAAGAGGCGGAGGAAGTTTGTTCTCTAGCAAAGGAAAAGAACACATTTCTTATGGAAGCGATGTGGAGTCGATTCCTTCCTGCCGTGAAAAAGGCAAAAGAATGGATTGCAGAAGGTAAAATCGGCAACCCAGTCATGGCACAACTTCAGATCGGAAACAGATACCAGTTTGCAGCCGACAACCGTTTCTTCAGCAAAGAGTTAGGTGGAGGAGCCGCGCTCGACCTTGGAGTCTACGGCTACCAGATCACCACATTCCTTGTAGGTGAGAAGGTGAAGGACGTCAATTGTCAGGCAAGATATTCACACACTGGTGTAGACACAACAGATCATATCTCCATGCGAGTAGACAACTGCCTGATAGACATCACAGCCACTATTGAGACAAAAATAGACGAGAACCTCATCGTCTACGGAGAGAAAGGAAAAATCACATTACCTCATTCCCAGTGGGCTGACGAATGCATTTTTGAAAGCATAGACGGGACAAAAATAATTTTCTCCGACAATGAGACACAAAATGGGTTCGTCGGAGAAATCCAGGAAGTGATGAAATGCGTTCGTGATGGCAAAAAAGAAAGCAGCGTCGTTCCTCATTCGTTGACAATCAACTGCTCAAAAGTTTTGGATATGATAACACAGAAATAGCAAAGAATTCACACACAAAAAACGAGTGTCCAGATTATCTAGACACTCGTTTTTTTATATCACATTTCTAAGTAAGAAAGATTACTCCATTACATAAATGAGTCAAATTCATAGTCCTTCTTCATGCGATAAGCCAATCCTGTGACTACAGCAAGGACTTCACCATTCTGGTTCATCACCTTAATGTCGCAATACGGCAATTTATAATGGTTCACCACCTCCGTACACTCAGCATAAAGATGGTCTCCCAACTGAGCAGACTTGATGAACGTTATGGTATTGGAAATACCCAACGACAATATGCCATGGCAATTAGAGACAGCAGCAAAAGCAAGATCTGCCAAAGTATACATCACCCCACCCTGACAAACGCCTGCAGCATTCAAATGATTTTCTTTCACTACCAGCTCTGCACGAGCAAAACCTTCACGCACTTCCGTCAGTTGAGCACCTATGCTCTGAGCGAATTTGTCGCTACTGTTTAGCCGTTCAAGTAACGTCGCCATTAATGATTCTTCTTAAAGGATTCTATACGCTCTTTAAACAACGGCTCCTGCTCCTTCTTGAAGAAAGATGTGCAGACACGGACACCCTGCTCATTAGAACCCATTGTATCTAGCGGGAATACTGCTATTCCATAATACATAAGTTCACGAGTCAATTCCAAATCATTCATGCCCGGATACTGCACAGTGAAATAGAAACCGTCAGCCAATGGTGCTCCCATATCATTGTCATAAACCAGATAGAAGCCATTAGCAAGAAGCACATCCTTCATGAATTTGGCACGACGACCGTACTCCTTCACATCGTCCAAGAAATTGTAGCGTCCTTCACAAGCAGCCTCCATCAAAGCAGACATCGCATGCTGAACACTATGAGTCGTGCCACTTGATAATGTATACATCAAACGGTTGCAGAAGAAGTTACCGAACTCTCCGACTCCAAATTTGTCTGCCAAAGGCTTGTATACACGTTTGTACAACTTATTGCTGATACAAGTGACTCCGATTCTCTGACCTGCATAAGAGAATGCCTTAGATCCAGAAATCCACAAAACATAATTGTCTGTATACTTAGCGACAGTAGCCTGATAAGGAGCCTCATATGGATGAGACAAATCACGACGGAAATCCATAGCAAAATAAGCCAAATCCTCCAAAACAATCACGTCGTACTTGTCTGCCAAACCAGCGATTCCCTTCAACTCCTCCTCTGTGAAACAAACCCAAGACGGATTGTTAGGATTAGAATAGACAATCGAATTAATGTTTCCAACAGAAAGAATCTCCTCCAACTTTTGGATCAACGCGTCGCCACGGAAATCATGGATGTCCAAACCGTTATGATTCAAGCCAATAACGTCACATTGAGTCGTCTGCACTGGGAAACCAGGCTGAATAAACAGAACCGTATCTTTTTTTGTACCTGCACAAGCATGGTGAATTGCCATAAATGACGCGAATGTGCCCTGCATACTACCTGTTGTAGGAATACAGCAAAGAGGATCTATATCGACCCCTATGAAAGCCTTCACAAACTGAGACGCAGCATTTTTGATACGTGGTATACCGCCATTAGGTGGATAAATAGTGGCGCAACCATTGGCCAAAGCCTCCTGCTCAGCCTTCAGTGCAATTTCCGATGGTTTAAGACCCGGAACGCCCATCTCAAGATGAATAATCTGCTGACCTGTCTTCTCCTCCAACAAACGAGACAATGCCTGTATGTCACGGATCGTCGCATGAGAGAAATCACCCAACGCCATAGAATTGATGGCATCAGTGACTATTTGATAATCTAATGGTGTAGTCAATTTTAATAAATTTGTTTAGTATAACATAAAAAGGGAAATCCTAAAGAAGGATTTCCATAAGAACTAAAGGGGAGCTATAAAGCCCCCCTATAATTATCAGCCTTTGAAATTACGCTTATCATTCACATGCTTAGCCTTACCAGTTGAGCGCTCAATAGCTCCTGGAGCTAGAATATGAATATTCGGTTTGATACCCACAAGACTCACGATACGGTCGTAAAGTGGCTTGATATAAGGCATCTGTTTTGCTGGGTTTGGAGAATAGAATTCCTCACGAAGCTCAACATCCAAATCGAAAGTATCCTCGTTATTCTTACGGTCGACTGTGATGAAATAGTATGGTGTGTATGTAGGGAACTCAGTCAAGACAGTCTCAATCTGAGAAGGGAAGACATTTACACCACGAATAATCATCATATCATCTGAACGTCCCAAAATACGGTCCATGCGGACAGCTGTACGGCCACACTTACATGGCTCATAGATCAAACGAGTCAAATCACGAGTACGGTAGCGAAGAATTGGCATAGCCTCCTTGCACAACGATGTGAAAACCAACTCTCCGAACTCTCCAGGAGCAACAGGCTCCAAAGTGTCAGGATTGATGATTTCAGGATAGAACATATCCTCCCAAAGGTGCGTGCCATTCTGATATTCACATTCGCCTCCGACTCCAGGACCAGACATTTCCGTCAAACCATATATGTCAATCGCTTTGATACGAAGTTTTTCCTCCAATTCCTTACGCATACCTTCAGTCCAAGGCTCAGCTCCGAAGAAGCCGACACGTAGTTTCAACTCGTCAATGCTAACCTTGTCACTTTTCTCGATGCACTCAGCCAAGTGCAAAGCGTATGAAGGAGTACAGCATAAAGCCGACGTGCCGAAATCCTTCATCAACATGATCTGCTTCTCTGAGTTTCCTGCAGAGATTGGCAACTGAATAGCTCCGCGCTTGTTAGCTCCATCATGAGCTCCCAAACCACCAGTGAACAATCCATAACCGTAAGCAACCTGGACAACATCACCCTTACCTACATTTCCAGCCGCCAACACACGAGCCACACCTTCTGACCAATTTGCGATATCATTGTCTGTATATGTATCCACAACCGGTTTTCCCGTCGTACCGGAAGAAGCATGGATACGGCGTACGTCAGTCATTGGAACAGCCTGCAATCCGAAAGGATATTCATCGCGAAGATCATGCTTTGTCGTGAAAGGCAACTTGCTAATGTCATCTATACTCTTGATATCGCTTGGCTTAACACCAAGTTCATCCATTTTTCTCCTATAGAATGGCACCTTCTCGTAACAAGTCTTAACAATCTTAACAAGACGCTCACTCTGTAATTTGCGCATGTCTTCACGACTCATGCACTCAATTTCCGGATTATGTATCATTTTTGTTTTATGATGATTTTATTTGTTATTTCTTAGACGCTTCCACACCACGGTCGAAAGCTCTCAAGTTAGCCTCTACAACAGCATCTCCCTTACGAGCGAAAATCACACTGACAGCCTTACGCAACTGTTCCACAGTCAAGATGCCAATATAAGGTGCAGCCATTCCCAAAAGCACCATGTTAGCGCTCTTCGCACTCTTCAACTCAGCGGCGATAGCCTCAATGTCAAGCTGAACGTTAGGCAACGTGTCAAGTTCACTTTTTAAAGCAGCCTCATCTGGATAATTTGGAATGTTGACGAAAGGCTTATTGCTTGTTACAATGATTCCGTCGTGTCTCAAATAAGAGATGTAACGGAGAGCTTCCATAGGCTCCATACTGATAATGACATCCGCCTCTCCTGTAGGGATCTGGTCGCTCCAGATAGGGTCTGTCGACAATCTTAGATTACTCTGAACGTCACCTCCACGTTGGCTCATTCCGTGAACCTCCGCCTGCTTCAAATAGATGCCAGCCTCAGTAGCAGCTTCTCCTATGATAGTTGCGATAGAAAGGATTCCCTGACCTCCCACTCCGCAAAGTATAATATCTTTTTTCATTTCTTACTCTTATTTATTATTTTGCTTTGCACGTTCACGGGCATGGCGTGCTGCAACCTGAATACATTCGCGACGAGGAATGATTACACTCACTCCCTTATAATTAATCTCCTCACGTAGGATTTGCGTGATCTCTGGCATATTCTTTGGCAATGGCACGACCACACGCACATGATCAGGATCTACACCCAAGCCAAGGCAAATAGCCTCATACTTGTTCAATCCAGCGCTATCCTGTCCTCCAGTCATACCAGTAGTCAAATTGTCGCTGATGATAATAGTGACGTTGCTGTTGTCGTTGACGGCATCCAACAATCCTGTCATACCGCTATGTGTGAAAGTAGAGTCGCCAATCACTGCGATAGCTGGCCAAAGTCCTGCATCTGCGGCACCCTTTGCCATTGTGATGCTGGCTCCCATGTCGACACAACTTGCCAATGCCTTGAATGGAGGCAATGCGCCCAATGTATAGCATCCTATATCACCGAACACACGTGCGTTCTCATATTCCTTAACCACTTCGCCCAATGCTGTATAGACATCACGGTGTCCACAGCCCTGACACAACTGAGGTGGACGACCTGCCAAATTTTTAGCTGGCTTGAATAGTGGATTGTTCTCTTTTCCTAATCCTAAAGAAACATTATCTGGATTCAACTCTCCTGTGCGAGGAAGACGACCTGTCAAACGGCCCTCAACCTTGTATGAAGTGTCGACCAATTTCTTGACCTCTTCCTCTACAACAGGCTGTCCATCCTCAACAACCAAAATCTCTGAGCAAACCTCAGCCATCTGCTTGATACCCTCAACAGGCATTGGATACTGAGTAAGCTTCATGATCATATAATTGTCCTCGTTGTCCTTAATGCCATTCAAGGCCTCGCGGACATAGTTGTAACCGATTCCGCAAGCGACGATACCGATCCATTTTCCCTTATCACTATTATTAATAGTAATAATGTCGTTTGTTGAAGACTCACAACTTGCCTTCATCATATCGTTCTGCTTGTCGATCAAATCCAAATAGTTGCGACGAGCATTGCCAGGCAAAAGCACCCAGTGAGCATTGTCTGTAGCAGGATTCAATTTGTTTTGGTCGGCAGCCTTCTTAACTTCTACAGCTGCGCGGCTATGTGCCAAACGAGTAACAACACGAAGCAACACAGGCTCCTTAAGTCTTTCTGAAAGTTCGAAAGCACTGCTCATCATGTCGTAAGCCTCCTGCTGGTTACTTGGCTCGAAAATAGGAATCATGGCAAATTTACCATAGAAACGGCTATCTTGCTCATTTTGGCTCGAGTGCATCGACGGATCGTCAGCCGCAAGAACGACCACACCTCCATTGACACCAGTAATAGCACTGTTCACAAAAGCATCAGCACATACGTTCATTCCTACATGTTTCATGCATACCAACGCTCTCTTGCCACAATAGCTCATTCCCAACGCCGCCTCCATTGCAGTCTTCTCATTAGTACACCAACGGCTACGAACGCCTCGCTCTATAGCCTCCTTATTAGTTTGGATGAACTCCGTGATTTCAGTGGATGGAGTACCAGGATAAGCATAAACGCCACTTAACCCAGCATGTATCGCGCCCAACGCAATTGCTTCATCACCAAGTAAAAGTCTTTTTTCCATTACTGATTTATATCTTTTTATTAATTTTCATTAACCAAGTTTTCCTATTTTAAAACACAAAGATAATCATTTATTTACTATTTTCACTAAATAGCGTCCCATTAATTTTTTCGCAGTCGATTTCATGGCATCCAAATCACGCTTCAAATCTGATTCTCCGCACACTGGAATTCTGAATTTTCTGACAAAAATAAAAACAAAACCGACAATTTTCAAATCAAAATTTCTATCTTTGCAAATAGATTTTGTGAAACCTGTTGAGAAGCTTTGATATCACCTTATTAATGATAAAGAAACCTCTGGAAAACAGCCACAAACATCAAAATAGCGAAAAAGTCTGCTGACATGCGACATTTAAACTTAAAACATATTCTAATAATACATTATTATGCGAATTAACATGAAAAAAATTACTACATCATTATTAATGATGGTTTTAGCTCTACCGTCTACCCTTTCGGCGTTGGAACTTGACAAGGATGGGTATTATCTGATTCACAATGCGGATGAATTGGTGCAATACAGAGAAGCCAGCGAAAAGAAATCTGGAATAAATGGCCGACTTGCCGCAGATATTGACCTTAGCTCAGTGTGTGGTATCATCAACGGAGACACAATCAATTGGGAACCCATAAATTTCCCCAAAAGTTCATTCGACGGTGCAAACCACACAATCTCTAACTTTTACTACAACGCTCCAGATTCCAGCAATGTAGGATTCTTCAAAGAAATAAAACAAGTGAGCAACTTGATCCTAAAGAATGCCTATGTAAAAGGAAACAAAAACGTCATTGGATTTGCTAAAGCGAAAAAAATTAACAACTGCCATTTCGAAGGAATTGTTGAGGGAGGTGATAACATAAGCGTCATGACATGCGACACCCTAACCAACAGTAGCAATTATGGATGCTGTTTTGGCAACGAAAATGTTTTCGGAATGATTGCCAACAAATATGTTGAAAATTGCTACAATAGAGGCGACATATACGGAACTAAGAAAACCGCTGCATTTAGAAGTGAATATCTAGGAGATCAACGTAATCTTTATAATGTCGGAAAAATAAGATCTGACATAGAAGAAGATGGTATATCAAACAGCAGCAGTATCTCATATTGTTATGTGTTAGATACATTCTCTACTTCTTTCGATAGAAATAAAAACAAAAGTGAAAGTTTTTACATTTTCCCTTTATCAAAATTTAATGATGGTAGCGTGGCTGATTCCCTCAACAAATATGTGACCGTTCATCCGAAATCAGACAACAATTGTCAACTTCTATCATGGGGTCAGGGTAAAGACGGATTTCCTCATTTCGAACATGTTGACTTACAGCCAACTGAAAATCACGTGGTAGAATTCACAGGTGCATACAAAGGTTTTGAAAGAATACAGAATGGATCTATCACACTACCAAAATCAACAGATCCTATGTATGAGTATGATTTTGAGACTTTTGATGGCACAGAATTAGATAAAGACACTATCATTGACGTTTATTATTCTTTTAACACAACGTTGCAAAAAGATACTGACGGATTCTACCTTATCAAGGATGCCCAAGACCTAATCACATATAGGGAGTTTGTGAATAAAGATTTGCCAATGGATGGTAGACTTGCTGCCGACATCGACCTCAGCACTGTTTGCGGTGAAAAGAAAGGCAGTTGGACTCCAATCTATGCTGGTCGTCAAATTTTTGACGGTGCCGGACATACAATCTCAAATCTATATATATCAACATATGGAGATCATAGTCCATTTGGGATTGCTCTATTTGCCGAAATTGAAGTTATCAAAAACACAACTTTGAAAAACGCATACGTAAAAGTGTCAGATTATTATAGCACATCCCCAGCGGCTGGAATCGCAGCATATTGTACTCTAATGTACAATTGTCATTTTGAGGGTATAGTCATAGGACAAGACGAAGCAAGTGCATTAACCTCATACTGTCATGAAATTGTGAATTGTAGCAATTATGGTTTTTGCATGACAGAGAACTCATATTATTCAGACTGTAATTGTGATAAAAATGCATCAGCATGGAATGCACATCAAGTAATAAATTGCTATAACCGTGGAAAAATCATCTCAAATGGTATTTCTTCAGTCTGCAATTTTGGATCATCATCTATCAGTTCAGCCAATTTTTATAATGCAGGAATACTAAAAGACACAATCAGTGTACTTATGAGCAAAGAAAGTTCAACAGGCAGAAATTCCGTGGAAAGCTGTTACAATCTGAAAAGAAAAGGAGACATCTACAAAGACTCGATAGCTACAAATTTGGATTTATCTTCATTCACAAGTGGAGCAGTAACCGACTCTCTAAACGACTATGTATCTCAAAATAAATACGAATTGAATTTTTTTGAGGATAGAAATTCGAGAGACATAGAAGATATGCCTAAAATTGAATTACTCTCATGGGTACAAGGTGAAGATGGTTTTCCTCGTTTCAAAAATGTAGATCTCAAGCCTACAAATGTCTACATAATAAATTTCGTCGGTGCATACAACGCAAAAGTAATTTCTTTTGACGGAATTGTAGAACTGCCAAAGCCTGACATTGAAGGCATTGATTATGTAATGGAGAATAGTTTTGACGGTAAAAATATCACATCAGACACCATTGTCAGAGTATCTGCCGTAACAAACGACTCTTTTAAACTTGCCAAAGACGCTGACGGGTTCTACCTTATCAACAATAAGAATGACCTTCTTTACTTCAGTGCAGCAGTCAATAACGGTGCGACAAAACTTAACGCCCGTATGACCAACGACATTGATTTGGAATACGAATTGGATGATTTTAACAATTGGAACCCTATCGGCTCGTACTCTACTCATTCCACTCATCACGGCATGGATGAGGTTTTCTCAGACACGGCATCTTACGAAGGAATCTTTGATGGTGCAGGACATACAATCAGCAATTTATATATAAGCTCAAATCAATGTAACTATAAAAATGCAGTGTTGTTCCTTTCTATAAAGAACGCCACTGTAAAAAATCTGGTATTGAAGAATTCATATCTCGGTTCTGAAAAAGAGACCGCTTTAATCGGACATGCTGAGAACTCAACCATCGTCAACTGCGGAACTGAGGCTAATTTTATAGCTATAACCAATAGTGATATCGCAGCAATATGTGGTTCTGCATGGAATTGCAAAATTGAAAACTGCTACAATATCGGAAATATCATGGATGATAGAAGAGAATACCCTAATTATGCATTTGTCGGAGGTGTCAAAGGAGCAAAAGAAAACCCTACAATTGTGCAGAACGGATATTCTATCATGACCTCTAACAACACCAAAGAAGAATACCCAATCCTATTCTGCAGCGAGGACATCGTAAACATATCACACTGCTACGTGGATATAGACTCGTCGCCAGCAGTTGTGGTTAAGGCTCCTGTAATTGGAATTTCCGACGACGAGCTAAAATCTGAAAAATTCGTAAACAAATTGAACCAATGGGTCGACTCTATGAATGCCGCTCAGTCTGAAATCGTCTACTACAAATGGGAAATAGATTCGAATGATGGTTATCCTAAATTTAAGAAGGGTGATGTGACTGATGCCAACGACAAGATTCAGTCAACACAAAATGAATTGACAATCTATGCTGTCGGAAAAGATTTGTATATCCAATCTTCTGAGAAAGGACATGCCACAATCTTCGACATAAGTGGAAAGTCTATAGGAAGCATCATCTATGACGAAGGATTGACTACCGTTTCAGGATTATCTAGTGGCGTTTACTTGATTGGCGGCACAAAAATAATCATCAAATAAAACGTCCTATTGACAAACATATTTTCTTATTTAGATAAATCAATGAAGGGATGAGCGGTCTGCTCATCCCTTTTTTTACGAACTTAAAGAACACACTAATTGTCAGAAAAATCTAAATTCGAATAAATCCCCAACGTCTACACTATTTAACACATATTTATTCCATTATAAGAAAGCACTATAAACTAAAATTTATTATTTTTGCATTGATAAAAATCAAAAGCAATGAAGAAGGCACTAAAAATTTTCGGAGGAGTTGTGGCGGCATTGGTTGGCCTAATGCTTGTATCTCCTATTTTATTGAAAGACAAAGCGAAAGACATAGCTTTGGAAACCATCAATGGAATGTTGAACGCGGAGGTATATCTCGACGATGTCTCCATCAGTTTCTTCAAGAATTTTCCTAACGCGAGTGTGACAGCCGAGAAATTCGGAATCATAGGGAAAGACAATTTTTCCGGAGATACTTTAGCCGACGTGGGTGAGCTTACTGTTGTGGTAAACCTATCTAGTTTGCTGTCAGACAGTTACCAGATCAACAAAGTACAGATAAAAGACGCATATCTCAACGCTGTAGTCGACACTCTCGGACGTGCCAACTGGGACATCATGGCATCAGACTCTACTGAAGTGGCTGAGGAAGACACATCTTCATCCGCTGTCAAACTTGCCCTTGAAAAAATCTCTGTCGAGAATCTTAACGTGAAATACAACGATATGCCTTCACGTATGGTGGCAGCTCTTGAAAAAGTAGATCTCAACATGAAGGGTGATCTTGACCTAAGTCTCACTACCCTTGCCAACATCGACGAATTGACTGTGAAAGCTGGAAAAATCGGTTATGCCGACTCTTCTAAACTTGCAGCAAACGTGGAGAACTTCAACATCGAGATGAGCGGAAAGCTAAGCGACGCTGTATCTAAAATAAAATCCGAACTTGGAATTGAAAAAGTCTCTGTACGCCAGAGCGGAATCCCTTACTTGTCGGAGGCTAACGTAAAAGCCGACATCAACGTGGAGGCTGACCTCGACAACAACAAATACACATTCGGACAAAACAACATCTCCCTTAATGAAATCAGTGCCTCATTTGATGGTTTCGTCCAGCTGATCGACACTGTCATCGACATGGATATCAAACTGGCGACTCCTAATATCGAGTTCAAACATATCCTTTCTCTTATCCCAGCCATCTACGCTAAAGATTTTGAAAGCATCCAGACTTCTGGAAAAGTAAATCTTGCAGCAGAGGCTAAAGGAAAGATGTATGGCGACGTGTTGCCTGCCTTCGACGTGAATCTGGGAATCTCTGACGCAATGTTCAAATACCCTGATCTTCCAAGTGCATTGAAAGATATCAATGTGGCTATCAATGCTAAGAACGACGGCGGAACAGCCGACAACATCACCGTCGACATCAACAAATTCGGCTTCAACCTTGCTGGAAACCCATTCAATATAACAGCAAAACTTAAGAGACTTATCTCAGATCCTGACTTCGCATTCTCTGCAAAGGGATTGATCGATTTCCAGAAAATCAGCGAAGTGGTTCATATCGACGACGCTAAACTCCAGGGAAAACTTTCTGCAGACTTAGACGCAGCCGGACTGATGTCGTACGTGGAGAAAGAGCAGTTCGACAAATTCAAAGTGGACGGTGCTCTTGGATTAAGCGATTTCGTATTGACAATGAAGGATTTGGAATACAATGTCGAGATCGGAAAAGCTAACCTTGACTTCACAACTCAAAATGTCGGACTTGACGCCAACCTGAAACTCGGCAAGAGTGATTTGGCTGTGACCGGTAAACTGACTCACTTCCTACAGTATGTGCTTCGCAGTGAAGAGATTCAGGGAGAGTTGGCAGTCAACTCGTCTTACATGAATATTAATGAGCTTATGGGTGCTCCTGAAGAGAAGGAACTTGAAGAGGCCCCTGTAACAGAGTCGGAAAGTCCACTCGTCATTCCTAACAATATCGACTTCAAGATGAATGTGGGAATGAACAAAATCATCTATGACAAAATCGAAATCGACAACTTCAAAGGAAACATCTCTTTGAAGAATGCTGTGGCAAAATTAAATTCTTTGTCGGCCAACACAATGGGCGGTTCATTCACAGCAAGTGGAGAATTCGACGGTAGAGATTCTTTGAAACCTCTTGCAGCTGCGGATGTCAACGTCAAAGAGATGAATCTAAGCGAAGTGTTCACAAAAGTCAGAACAGCCCATCGTCTTGTACCTCTATTCTCCGACGCGACTGGAAAATTCAGCATGTCTGGACAATTCTCATCCGCAATCAACGGAAAAGACCTTTCACCTATCATGCAGACAATCAACGCCAAGGGATCATTCAAGACTGCCAACATGGGCTTGACAAATGTGCCAGCATTCACAAAAGTGGCAGACAAAGTCGGCCTTTCTGCTTTGAAGAATCCACAGGTGAAGGATCTGAACATATCATTTGTGATCAAAGATGGAAAACTTGAAATTGACCCATTTGAGACATTCATCAACAATGCCACTTTGAACGTGTCCGGATGGTCTGGTTTGGACAGAACATTAGGTTATGTCGCAAAAATTGTCCTTCCTCAGGAAGTGCCAGGCAAGGCTGGCAAAGTAATCGACAAAGTTGGTTTCGACGTAAATGTCGGCGGTACATTTGAAAAGCCAGAAATCAAGATCTCTACAGCCAGCATGATCAACAATGTAAAAGAAAAAGTCACTGAAAAAGTGACTGAGAAGGTTGAAGAGGCCAAAGCTAAAGTCAATGAGGAGATCGAGAAGCAGAAGGCAAAACTGATCGCAGAGGCTGAAAACCAGCGTGCCAAACTGATCGAGACCGCACAGAAGAGCGGAGACAAATTGGTGCAGGAGGCTGAAGAGCAGTCGGCTAAATTGCAGAAAGACGCAAAGAATCCTATACAAAAAGCCGCAGCCAAGAAATCCGGCGATCTATTGGTGAAGAAAGCAAAAGAGAAGTCGGCTCAACTCGTGCAGGAGGCGACAACAAACGGAGACAAAATAGTCAACAACGCCAAAACTCAGGCAGCTAAACTGGATACCAACAACAAATAAATAATGGCAATATCGGTATTATTAAAAAAAGAGTTTTCTTGCTTTTTCGCATCAGCCACAGGCTATATCGTAATCGGAGTCTTCTTGCTGATGACGGGATTGTTCTTGTGGGTGTTTCCAGGAGAATACAACGTTCTTGACAGTGGATATGCCAACATCGACGGTTTGTTTGTGATGGCTCCATGGCTATACCTGTTTCTTGTGCCAGCGGTGACGATGCGTCTGTTTTCCGACGAGAAACGCACTGGCACTATAGAGCTGCTGATGACACATCCGGTAAGTAAACTTGAGATCGTATTGTCTAAATATTTTGCAGGCGTATTGCTGGTATTATTCTCGCTTGTGCCGACGCTGGTATATTTCTTCTCTGTATGGGCGATGGCGGATCCAATCGGAAACATTGACACTGGAGGCATCTGGGGATCGTTCATCGGGCTATTCTTCCTTGCCACAATCTATGTCGCAATCGGATTGTTCACATCTTCATTGACAGACAACCAGATTGTCGCATTCATCTGCGCGGCACTACTGTCGTTCGCATTCTTCTACGGATTTGATCTGATCTCTTCACTGCTCATCAGCGGTGAGGAGCAGACACTTGTAAGTTCACTCGGAATCAGTTCACACTACGACGGAATGAGCCGTGGAGTGATCGACAGCCGTGACCTTCTATACTTCATTTTGGTGGACGCAGCATTCGTCTACCTAACAAAACTAATCCTAAGCAAAAAGAAGTAATGATATTCTGGCGATTCGACGACGATGTTGAAATCATCATCTGGAAGACGGATGAGAGTGTTGACGAGACACTTCTTTTCTTTGCTCCCGAGATACAGGAGGTGCACAGAGAAAAACTTGAGTCTATCAAATACGAGAAGCGTCGTAAGGAATACCTGTGCGCTCGTCTGCTTATCGACATCATCGCTGGTGAAGGCCAACGGGTGGAATATCTGGAGAGCGGCAGACCATATCTTACAGACTGCCATAAAGAGATCAGCATTTCCCACACTAAAAATTATGTTGCCGTCATTGCCGACGACGACAAGCGTGTTGCAATCGATATTGAAGTGTTCGGGAAGACGGTGGAGAAGGTGAAAAACAGGTTCTGCACACAGCAGGAGCTGGAATATCTGTCGGAAGACGACGATATTCGTTCGCTGCAGCTGCATCTTATATGGTCTGCCAAAGAGACCGCATACAAGCTTCTTGATGAAAAAGGAATCTACTTCGAGGAGCATCTGCATGTGTTGCCATTTAAATTGGATAAAAACGGAATCATGCACTGCAACGTCATCAAAGACAACACAGTGAGAAATATCAAGATGGCTTACAAAGTGTTCGACGATTTCGTAATGGTTTGGGCTGTAGGTGCAATTTCGTATGGTTGCCAAGATGATCATCAATATGACAACTAAATTCCATATTTTCAATCCGGAACACGATTCCGCACTTGCTTTGGAAAGTGGAATCTACACTCCTAAACCACAGATTCAACAGTTTGCCAAAGACCTCAGCACTTTGCCACTATGGTATTCCGACGAGGAAGACAAAGTGATCCTACCTGAGATTTCCGACCAAGAATGGATCAATTCCGTCGGCAATATCATTCCAAACATAAAGGATAAAATCGCGTCGACTGATGAATATAAACATTTCCAAGCCCCCAAGCGGCTGATGCCATGGGGAATAGACAACACCGTCTGCCGGCTAACAAACACCACTCAAATAGACGGCGAGAATGCAGACGACTTGATAAAAAGAACCAAAATATTGTCGAGCAGAGAGCAGACACAAGACGCTCTCACACGTCTGAAAGAAAAAGGATTGTTTGACGGATTTGTGTCGCAGAAAATCGACACCGTCGACAAATTACGAAATATCCACAAAGAGTTTGGGAAAATCGTTGTGAAAGCCCCATGGTCAAGTTCAGGCAGAGGAGTGCTGTTCATCGACGAGTTTGATGAGAAAGAGGCGAAACGAATAGAAAAGATCATTGAAAGCCAAGGATTTGTGATGGCAGAGTCGTTTTTTGAGAAAGAGATAGATTTCGCCATTGAATTTGAAGACATTGACGGACAATGGCAGTTTGCGGGCTATTCCCTATTCTCCACCGACGAGCATGGAGCTTACAAACAGAATCTTTTGGCATCCGACGAAATTCTGAAACAAGAGATCTGCCGACATGCGGATGCAGACAGACTCGATAAGATTGTGGAATTCTATTGTCAATATTTTCAAGGAAAAAGCAGCGAATTAAGAGGCAATAAGATAATCGGAGTAGACATGATGGCTGGCAACGGACGCATCCATCCGTGTGTGGAGATCAACGTCAGGCATACAATGGGAATCGTCGCCAGAAAGCTATACGACAAATATATAGAGCCAGGCAAAACCGGCTATTATGCGATCATCAGGCAGAACTCCACAGACGATTTGAGAAAATGGAATGCAGAGCAGACGCAAGCATTCCCGTCTACAATATCCGACGGCAGAATCGCCAAAGGATTCATAGTCCTCACACCGATTGAAGAAAAGACAGTTTTCCAAGCGTATGCAGTGGTGGAGTGATATCAGATGCCTGGAAGGCAATACCGAGTGAAACGAGTGTAACCGGGCACGAAGTGTCCGGCATGTATGCTATCACGACCATCTCTGCCTGGAAGGCAGTACTTATCCCCCGAGACTCCGTCACGAGTTTCTCTCGCTTCGCTCGCTAACGTCTTTCAGACGGAGAGATCCGCAGGGGAAGATTTCAAATCTGCCAGATTATTCAATCAATAACATCAGATGCCTGGAAGGCAATACCGAGTGAAACGAGCGTAACCGGGCACGAAGTGTCCGGCATATATGCGAGCTCGACCATCTCTGCCTGGAAGGCAGTACTTATCCCCCGTGACTCCGTCACGGGTTACTCTCGCCTTGCTCAATAACGTCTTTCAGACGGAGAAATTCGCAGGAGCAGATTTCAAATCTGCCAGATTATTCCATCAATAACATCAGATGCCTGGAAGGCAATACCGAGTGAAACGAGCGTAACCGGGCACGAAGTGTCCGGCATATATGCGATCTCCACCATCTCTGCCTGTAAGGCAGTACTTATCACCCCGAGACTCCGTCACGGTTTTCTCTCGCTTTGCTCGGTAGCGTCTTTCAGACGGAGTTTTGTAGGGAGGAGATTTACGATGGAAAATAATGACTCTCAACAAAAAAATCCACCATTCCTTTGTCATAAATAAAAAAACAATTATTTTTGTAATCGATATGACCGCTCACGCTTCCCATTGAACAGCGCACCAGAGCGGTCTTCGAGTATTATAACAAATCCATTTTGAATATTTCAAATATATGCAAATCATTTATCGTCATAATGTCCATATGACGATAGGATATCAACATGCACCTCCATTTCGAAGATCTCATAAACCAGACGGTGCTTCTTAGTTATGGTTCTACTCCACTGCCCATTACGATCGCCTTTCAAAGGTTCGGGATGACCAGTACCAGTCTTCGGATGCTCTTTAAGTTCATTTATAAACTTATCTACCTTTCTGTAGGCATCTGGCTCAGAACGTTTTAACTTCTGAATGTCTTCTATAGCCTTAGGAGAATAGACGATCTTATACATTATCCAATCCTCTTTAGAAAATCATCTAACGACTCATCTGGCAACATCTCAACTCCTTCTCCACGACGGATTTGATCCCTTGCCTCATCAATACGGGCAAAGAACTCTTCCTCTGAAAGGAGTGTCGAATCATTATTTTTTTCTGCCACAAGTTTACGTAGATATTTGACAGCCCGTTTCAACAGGTTTTCATCCTCAGCTATGATACTCATATTTCGAAGCATTTCGGCATTCATCTGTGTTGCAGTCATATCATTATTCTTTAATATTTTAACAAAATTAGACAAAAAAATCATAATAATCAAAAGACATAGCAATTTTCACAAATGCAAATCTTATTTCTTCGATAAAATCACAGTCCATCGTATGAGCAGGTTTGAAACCTGCCCGCATTTTTATGCCTGGAAGGCAATACCGAGTGAAACGAGCGTAACCGGGCACGAAGTGTCCGGAGGAATGCATGCATGAGAAGCCCTGCCTGTAGGGCAGTACTTGGGTATTGTCTTCCAGACAAAGTCTTTTGTATATATCATGATTCCCGAGACTTCGTCACGGGTTACTCTCGATTTGCTCACTAACGTCTTTCAGACGGAGAGATCCGCATGGGAAGATTTCAGATCTGCCAGATTATTCCATCAATAACATCAGATGCCTGGAAGGCAATACCGAGTGAAACGAGCGTAACCGGGCACGAAGTGTCCGGAGGAATGCACACATGAGAAACTCTGCCTGTAGGGCAGTAGTAGGGGTATTGTCTTCCGGACAAAGTTTATTGTATATATCATGATTCCCGAGACTTCGTCACGGGTTACTCTCGCCTTGCTCGCTAACGTCTTTCAGACGGAGAGATCCGCAGGGGAAGATTTCAAATCTGCCAGATTATTCCATCAATAACATCAGATGCCTGTAAGGCAGTACCGAGAGAAACGAGCGTAACCGGGCACGAAGTGTCCGGAGGAATGCAAACATGAGAAACTCTGCCTGTAGGGCAGTACTTGGGTATTGTCTTCCAGACAAAGTTTATTGTACATATCATGATCCCCAAGACTCCGTCACGGGTTTCTCTCGCCTTGCTCGGTAACGTCTTTCAGACGAATAGTCTATTTTATCATAATTATGCACCTATTGGGGGTTCATCGAACTCCCATTAACGCAAAAAAGACGGAGATGTCTCCGTCTTTTTCATTATCAATAGATTTTAATCTTTTATCAATTTCATTTGCTCTCAAATCCTTTTCTAAGGAAATCCAAAAGCAGATTTTTCTTTTTCGCTATCTCCAACGCAAATTCGCCACGGATATATGGCAATTCCATTCCTTTCAACGCACTTTGCAACACCAATGCCGCAAATGCAGGGTCTGGCACGTCCATCGTCCCGGCTGCCTTTCCCTCCTCCAACAACAATCGTAGATAGTTTCGCTCACTGAAATCCAAACGTCTTCTCACTCGCTCCACCAAATTCTGATTCTGGAAAAACTCTGCAGTCAGGCCTCCATTTCTAATCACAATATCCCGCACTGCATCCAGACGGACGTAGATATAATCCGTCAGTCTCTCCATCGGCGATTTCGCAGGATTTGTCAGCAATTGCTTCAAATAATCACGTAGGGCAAGGGTCTCGGCACGGATCACTGCGTAGAACACCTCGTCCTTATTCTTGAAATAAGTGTAAAGTGTACGACGACCTTTGTTTGCCGCATTGGCAATGTCGTTCATCGATGTGTTTGCATAACCTTTGGTCGCAAACAACGTACGAGCCACATCTATCAATACATCCTTAGTATCCAAAACCATTTCCCTCTGATTAGTAGTTAGTATTTCAATTCCTAGAAACTGTTTGATTTTGTTCTCTAAATTTAATAATCAAAACTAAGAGAACTTAATTTATAATGCTCGTTCTTGTGAACTTGCAGAAGATAATGGGGTTAGGACGTTCCGTCCTTAACAATCCTCAAATATATTTTACAGTTTCTATATATGATTTATTTAGCCATATCGTTTAATAAGACGACGGTGTGCACGGCCACAACACCTGCAGTCTCTGTGCGAAGTCTGCTCTGCCCCATCAACACTGGCTCAAATCCATATTTCAATGATTCTTTCAGCTCTGCCGGACTGAAATCTCCTTCTGGTCCGATTAGCACAACAACATCGGAACCAGGTTTGTACGACGAAGACAAATCCGTCCGTTCTGAATCAGACATACAATGAGCTATGAATTTCTGCGTCTCCTTGCATTTTGAGACAAAAGAAAGCATACTCACCGGTTCGTTGACGACCGGCAAGTATGCTTTTTTAGATTGTTTCATCGCCGAAACAGCGATTTTATCCAAGCGATCCTTCTTCACGATTTTTCGTTCGGAATGCTCGCATATAATCGGAGTTATCTCATCTATGCCGATCTCTGTGGCTTTCTCTACAAACCACTCCAATCTCTCGATATTCTTCGTGGGAGCGATCGCAATATGCAGACGGTAGGGACGTTTCTCAAATTCTGAAAAAGACTCTACTATCTCCACCCCGCAACGCTTATGATTGGGATCAGAAATTCTCGCTTCATAATACCCTCCCTTGCCGTCGACAATCTGCAATGAGTCTCCTGCTTTCATTCTCAACACTTTGATAGCATGATTGGATTCCTCCTCATCAAGCTTAAGTGTCGAAAGAATATCGGGTGCGTAAAATAAAGCCATAGATGTTATAGATTAATTACAATTACTTGTAAATTGCTTTCTTTCCTGCAAGAAGAGTGTTCTTCATCAAAGAGCAGATAGTCATTGGTCCGACACCGCCTGGCACTGGAGTGATGAAGCTGCACTTAGGAGCGACGTTCTCAAAATCAACGTCTCCAGTCAACTTGAATCCAGACTTAGTCTGAGTGCTTGGCACACGAGTTGTGCCGACGTCGATGATCACAGCACCGTCTTTCACCATATCAGCAGTCAAGAACTTAGGTGAACCCAAAGCTGCAATGATGATGTCAGCCTGAAGAGTGATCTCCTTTAGATTCTTAGTACGGCTGTGGCAAACTGTCACTGTAGCGTCGCCAGGGAATGCCTTCTGCATCATCAAAGACGCTACTGGCTTACCAACGATATTACTACGTCCGATCACCACACAATGTTTTCCGCTTGTCTCAATGTTGTAGCGTTTCAAAAGCTCCATGATTCCAGCTGGAGTGGCTGAAACGAAAGCAGGCAAACCGATGCTTGTACGGCCCACATTGATTGGGTGGAATCCATCCACATCCTTATGATAGTCGATTGCCTCGATCACCTTCTGCTCTGAGATATGCTTTGGCAATGGAAGCTGGACAATAAATCCGTCTACATCAGGATCTTCGTTGAGCATCTTGATCTGCTCTAGAAGCTGCTCCTCTGTAATATCACTTTCAAAACTTAGTCTTGTAGACTTGAAACCACACTGCTCACAAGCTTTTACCTTGCTTGCAACATAAGTCTCACTACCACCGTCGTGGCCAACAATAATCACAGCCAAATGAGGTGTTTTACCTCCATTCTTTTTGATCTCTGCGACCTCAGCTGCAATCTCTTGCTTGATCTGGTCAGCGACTGCTTTTCCGTCAATTAACTGCATAGTATTATGTGTCTAATTATCTACAAAATTATCTTCCGAATGGCAATTTCCCCTTATGCTGAGTCACCATTCTCATCATTTTCTTAGTGTCCTCAAACTGCTTTAGCAATCTGTTGACATCCTGCAATGATGAGCCACTACCCTTAGCTATTCTCTGGCGACGTGAACCGTCGATGATGCTTGGGTTGGAACGCTCTTTCGGAGTCATTGAATAGATGATTGCCTCAATACCCTTGAATGCGTCATCCTTGATGTCGATATCCTTGATTGCCTTGCCTACTCCTGGGATCATAGATGCCAACTCCTTCAAGTTACCCATCTTCTTGATCTGATTGATCTGGCTCAAGAAATCGTTGAAATCGAAATTATTCTTCTTGATCTTCTCCTGAAGTTTGAGTGCCTCCTTCTCATCGATCGCTTTCTGTGCTCTGTCGACGAGGGAAACGATATCACCCATACCCAAGATACGTCCGGCCATACGGTTTGGATGGAACACGTCGATTGCATCAAGCTTCTCACCTGTACCAATAAACTTGATTGGTTTGTCGACAACCTGACGGATAGACAATGCTGCACCACCACGAGTATCACCATCCAACTTTGTAAGCACAACTCCGTCGAAATCCAAACGGTCGTTGAACTCTTTAGCTGTGTTGACAGCATCCTGACCTGTCATTGAATCGACAACGAACAGAGTCTCCTGCGGTTTGATTGCATCTTTGATAGCGGCGATCTCCGTCATCATCTGCTCATCGATAGCCAAACGTCCGGCTGTATCGACGATGACAACATCACAGCTGTTTGCTTTTGCCTCAGCAACCGCATGCATTGCGATTTCAACAGCGTTTTTATTGTCTGGCTCACTATATACAGGCACACCGATCTGCTCACCAAGCACCTTCAACTGGTCGATAGCGGCAGGACGGTAGATATCACATGCTGCAAGAAGAGGACGCTTGTTCTTCTCTTTCTTAAGCATGTTGGCAAGTTTTCCTGAGAATGTTGTCTTACCTGAACCCTGCAAACCAGACATCAAAATGATAGCAGGATTACCCTTGATGTTGATATCAGTAGCGACGCTACCCATCAACTCAACCAACTCGTCGTGGACAATCTTGACCATCATCTCTCCCGGTTTAACGGCTGTAAGCACGTTCTGACCAAGAGCCTTCTCCTTCACTGTGTCTGTGAAAGTCTTTGCGATTTTATAGTTTACATCGGCCTCCAACAATGCCTTGCGGACATCCTTCAGAGTCTCAGCAACATTGATCTCGGTGATTTTACCCTCACCCTTTAATATCTTGAACGACCTTTCGAGTCTTTCACCTAAACTTTCGAACATAATATGTATTCAGTTTACTTGATTTCCGTTTGATTACTTAGCAAAACTTACCGCGCGTGTCTCTCTGATGACAGTGATCTTAACCTGACCTGGATAAGTCATCTCATCCTGGATCTTCTTTGCGATTTCTGCCGACAATGTTTCAGTCTGCTTGTCGTCGATCTTATCAGCGCCTACGATTACACGCAACTCACGACCAGCCTGGATAGCGTATGTCTTGATAACTCCAGGGTAAGACAATGGAAGTTTCTCCAAATCATTCAATCTCTTGATGTAAGCCTCGACGATCTCACGACGTGCACCTGGACGAGCTCCACTGATTGCGTCACAAGCCTGAACGATTGGAGCAAGCAACGTCTCCATCTCAATCTCATCGTGGTGAGCACCGATAGCGTTGCAGATTTCTGGTTTTTCCTTATACTTCTCAGCTATCTTCATACCAAGGATTGCGTGTGGCAATTCTGGCTCCTCATCCGAAACTTTACCAATATCGTGAAGCAAACCAGCACGTTTAGCCTTCTTTGAATTCAAACCAAGTTCGGATGCCATCACAGCACAAAGATTAGCAGTCTCACGTGCGTGTTGCAACAAATTCTGTCCGTATGATGAACGATATTTCATCTTACCGATCAAACGGATCAAATCAGCATGTAGTCCATGGACACCAAGGTCGATAGTCGTACGGCGACCAGTCTCAACGATCTCCTCCTCTACCTGCTTCTTAACCTTGGCAACGACCTCCTCGATACGAGCTGGGTGGATACGACCGTCAGTCACCAACTGATGCAACGCAAGACGGGCGATCTCACGTCTTACCGGATCGAATGAAGAAAGGACGATTGCCTCTGGAGTGTCATCAACAATGATTTCCACACCTGTAGCAGCCTCCAAAGCACGGATATTTCTACCCTCACGACCGATGATTCTACCCTTCACCTCGTCACTGTCGATATTGAAAACAGTCACAGAGTTTTCGATTGCAGCCTCAGATGCGACTCTCTGGATTGTCTGGATAACAATCTTCTTAGCCTCCTTATTGGCATTCATCTTAGCCTCTTCCATGATATCGTTGACGTAGCTCATCGCATTTGTACGAGCCTCATCCTTTAACGAATTGATCAGCTGCTCCTTAGCTTCTGCGGCAGACAAGCCAGAGATTGTCTCCAACTGCTCCTGCTGGCGTAAGATGACCTTATCCAACTCACGACGCTGATCCTCGACCACCTGTTTCTGCTTGTCCAAAGCCTCGCGTGATTGGTCGGCACTCTGCTTTGCACGCTGCAACTCGCTCTGCTGACGAGCCAACTGCTCCTCACGCTGTTTTGCGCGCTGCTCAGCCTGAACTAACTTTTGATTTCGCTGATTGACCTGAGTTTCAAACTCACTCTTGTACTTGTTGTACTTTTCACGAGCCTCTAGATTTTTCTTTTCAAAAATCACTTTAGCCTCGTCCTCAGCCTTTTTGACGATATCCTCTGCACGGGATTTTAAAAGCGTATTGTTGATTACAAAAGCTATGGCAGCACCTATTGCCAAAGCCACAATCGCCACAATTACAATAATCAATATATTATCCATTATTCTTAATTAAATTCATTTCTCTAAACCAAAATTCTCATTTTGAGTTGCGACGAAATGATCTTTAAGGGTTTGGTAATCAGCTGTGTTTCAATAACACAACATCTAAATCAGAGTGTAGTTTATCCAAATTTTCCTCCAATTCTCTATCTGCGCCAATCTTCATCAACTTCGACACAGTAGCATCAATCAAAGCAAATCTCATAGCAGTCTCAATAGTCATATTCTTACTTTTGGACTGATATGCAATCAATTTTTTTTCTATTTCCTCTGCAGCCTCACGAAAATAATGCTCATTCCTAGGATCTACTTTAAGCTTTATTGTTCCGTTTGCAACATGTAAAGTAATTTCAATTTTATCCATTACTTAATCAAGGAAATACATTTATCTATTTTTTTTACCATTAGCCTTAAACGATCTCTTTCAGCTTTAGCTTGTTCTTCGTTGATATTCAATGACTTGACCAATTTCAAGTTGTCGTATTGGGATTGCAACCTGTCTTTTTCAACTGTCAAATCACGCAATTTCATTTCGATTTCGCTAATTTTTGCATTCAATTCCTTGTTTTTTTCGACCTCCGCCTCAAATCTTTCTATCAAGACTTTCACTTTGGCCTCCAAGGATACAAATTTATCTTGCTGATTCTCCGTCATAACACCAAAATTGTTGCGAATATACATATTTTTTTTGACAATTCACAATCATAAAGAAAATAATATGACTGAAATATGTAATTCACACAAAAATCAGTACAACACCATATACGTTGCCTCTACTTCATAATCCAGCTCATGATAAAAGAAGTTCCAAAAACTTAAAATTATTCCGCTCTGCTTTCTTTATTTCTAAAAGTATATTTCACTCCAACTTGTGCTACACCCTGATATCCATAACCAAACTCAGCAAATCCTCTCCAAAGCATTCCGCCTATCTCTATGCCTAATAGGGTATATTGTAAAGATGGACCTAAACGAAACGTTTTTTTACTATCAGATTTTGAATCTGCATAAATAATATTTTTCTCTAAACACAAACTTAATCCAAAACCTAATTTTCCATACATTGCCACATGAGTTCTCTTGAAATAGTTTATTATTGCTTCTGGCATAATGATAAATAAATGTTTATGTAAGTCACCCCAATAATGAATCGTTGTATTCACTGAAGATGAAAATGTAGTATCCGTTTCGGTATATTGTTTAATTTTCAAATTATTATACCCAACGCAGACACCTATTCCAGCTCTTTTTCCTAACATACATTCATAATGAATGTTAAGATTAATCGGTTTGGATTTCAACTCGGATCTATTTCCTATACATATAATAGTGTCATTATAATTATGATAATCATACAACTCTTGTTCATTATAATAATGATCTGTCGACTTGTATTCATCATGTATATATGTATGGTTATAAAATCCTACAGATGCGGAAATCCGATGCTCCGGTTGAGCTAAACAACTGAATGAAAATCCTATAAATAAAAGGACAACCAAACTTATTCTTTTCATAAATCTTCCGTTACTCTACAAATTTATTACTTTTAACAATCAAACATCTCTTCATTCCCCTACTCTATCTTCTTTCTTCTTGAAAGTATACTTCACTCCGAACTGGCCAATTCCCTGAGCACCATAACCGAATTCACCAAAAGAACGTAAGTTTTTCTTTCCTACTTCAAAACAGATCGGAGATCCTTGAAAATAAAAATGATGTTCCTTAAACTCTGTAATATCCGAGCGAGAAGTAAGAAACTCTCTTTTTTCAATATTGAATCTCACTCCAGCTCCAAATTTACTATACATAGAAAAGCGTTCCTTTTTGAACCAATAAACAGTAGCCTCTGGCATAATAAAAATTATATGTCTGTGGAGATATCCATTATCTTCTGAAACACGATTCCATCCTATATATCCATCACCATATCTATCTACTTTTTCGGCAGCGACGTATGACCATGACTCTTGATTCATTCTCAATTTATCATAACCTAAACAAAGCCCTATACTAAAATGATTTTTTAACGTACATTCATAATGAAGATTAAGATTGACAGGCAGAATCAACATATGCTCTTCCGTACGTTCATCTGTATCATTAATATCACGTGGGGATCGTTGGCAATCCTCTACATCTGTAAGGATATCTGCCAACGCATGATTAAATCCATGACTTAATCCACCAAAGCCAATCGCTATACGATGCTCAGGTTGTGCTAAACAACTGAATATAAATCCTATAAACAAAAAGATAATTAAGCTAATTCTTTTCATAAACATTCCGTTATTATTTTCAAATTTTATCATCAAAAACGAATTCTCATAATTAAAGTGAGTTCGACAAATTACAATCTGCAAATTTTCTACTTTCTTATAGAATTCTCACCTCATTTTCTCAAGAAAAGACGTAGCCTTTCTCTGTAACCATTGTGTCTCTGTGGTTTAATTAAATTTTATGTGTTCGCCTACGGCTCGCACGTTGGAAGGAGTTAGGACGTTCCGTCCTTAACAATCCTCTTTATGACACCCCAACTATCATTTTCTCTTTTTTTATTTCATCGAACTCACGTTAATTACAATACTGCCGCAAATTTACACAATAAATATTTGGCAACCAAACATTTTCATTATGACAGACAACTTTGGTAAAAGTATAGTCCTTCTCTGTAAAACTTCTGTCTCTGTGGTTATTCCAATGTGCTCGCCTTCGGCTCGCAATAAAAAGAGACGTTGCACGCAATAATAAAAAGAGACGTTGCACGCAACGTCTCTACATAGAATGAACAAAATTAATTCACAGTTGTATTTTCCAATAATTACGCATTACGAATTATAAATTACGCATTACATAATCATTTCGGCAATTTATATTTGTCCCCCGTAGTCTCTATAATCTGTTTGTAGAACCAATCGGAATATCCAGGTGACGAGATTCCTGCAGGCACACCCCAGCCGTTGTCGATAAACACGCCTCCTCGCTCTCGCTTGATATTTCCGTCGCAATACTTGACCATCAGAAACTCACCTAACTTCTTCCATCTTTCCATGGTGATATACGACTGGTTTTGAGAATATTCCGTCAAGAATCGAGCCGCAAAATCAGGGCTCTTGGTATATAACGACTTTGCCGCCTCCTCCACCACTTCCAAATTATCCTCAAACTTGCGTTCCAGCTCATCTTGTATCTTCAACACGTCTTTCGACATATATTCATAACGAGAATAGGTCAGATTGGCAACCCAATTAAACACCCAATAAGCAGATGTCCACGAGAATTCCAACAAACTGCCATTGCCTTTCCTGAAACACTCCGGCACCTCAGTAGTGGCTATATAAATAGGTATGTAGACGGTGAAGGTCGCATCGTCGACTCCATACCACAACACTCCGCCTACCATGTTGGGCAACCAGCTGCGCATCTGAGCTATGAAACTGAAAGCATTGTGTGGACCGGCTATCGGATTCTCATTGAAATACTTTGTGCCATCCACCTCCCATTCACGCGGTGCATAACGATATGAGGCTCCAAACGGCTCACTTCCCACTCCTGAATCTATCGCAAGCGGAGTGCCTTCGAAATGATCACGCATCAGGTTTTTCAACTCTTTCAATGAGATCTTTTTATCCGGCTTTATCCAAAGTGGAAGTCTCTCATCACTTTTTCCAAGAATATAATCCTGATACTTAGCCATTTGCGGAGAAAGCTTTGTGAAGACTGACCATACACGAGCATCACAAAAACGTCTCGCTGAGAAACTCATTGGATCATAAGCGTCGGAAAAACTGAATTCTTTGTTCTTTCCCTCAAAATAACCTTTCTCTCTCGCAAACGATATAACATCCTTCGAATATCTGCAATTCGCTCTGTCGTTCAACGGGAATGTCGTGATTCTTGAGTGATTGGCATGCGCGCTCACGCAATCGTCAGGCAGACGCATTGCCACCCACACCGCTCCTTTGATATCCGGACCTTTTCCAATCATCTCCATGATCCACAACTCGTTAGGATCAGCGATTGTAAATGTTTCCCCAGAACTGCGATAGCCATACTCATTCACCAAATCAGTCATGATCTGTATGGCATCCGTCGCAGTCTTACAACGCTGCAACGTCAAAGTGATCAGATTACCATAGTCGAGCACTCCACTTGTATCCACCAACTCTGGTCGTCCTCCCCATGTGGATTCCGTGATACACACCTGATGCTCATTCATATTTCCAAGCACATCATTGGTGAATGGCACCTGCTCCACTTTTCCCTGATATCCGTGAGTGTCCCATCCATAGATGTCAATCTTCTCATACTTAGAGTGTTGGGCTTTGGGATAATGCGTCAACTCTCCATACAAATAGTATGAATCCGCTGAATAGGTACATAGTGTCGACCCGTCAGTGGAACATTGCTTGCCTACCAAAATATTTGTTCCCGCATAAGCAGTGAAAGCACTCAGCAATGTAGAAACTATTGATACTATCCGCTTCATTTAGTACAAAATTTTCTTTTCGTAAACTCGCTCATTATTACAGTTGTCTGTAACAACAAACTTGAATGTCTTTAATGTATTGTCTTTCTCAACATTCTCCACAGACAAATTGCAGAATGCTGTTCCCGACTTCTGGTCATACTCAAAAAGAACCCACTTGCCGTCTATATAACCCTTATAAGATTTGATGCCAGACATTCCGTCGCCCATCTTCATCACGATTCTATTAGTCTGACGCAGGTTTTTAGTCTGAAGCGGACCCACATACGGCGGTGTGACATCTTTGAAAACTGCGAATTTACCAAGTTCACGCACTTTTGCCACCGCAAAACCGTCGACATACTTGCACAACGACACTCTGTTTATCAGATTCTTATTGTTAAGCGACACAACCACATATTTGTCTTTGTCTTGCAACTCATCTTTGGAAATCTTGATAGATAGATCCATAAATGTATGCACAGGAGTCAATGGATCTCCGATATTATAAATATTTGAATAAAATGTATTCGACGGAATTGTCTGAAAATCAACATCCTCATCTTCATACAATGCATTTTCCGGAGCATAAAGGACGACATCTTTCTTATCCAACATATTTGCTATGCCGGCAGTCAGTTTTTCACCTGTCGGCTTGACTTCCGGAGTTGTAGTCTCAACCTTCTTACCAACGACGTTGACAACCAATACATCTTTGTTTCCAAAATCATCCACCACCTCAAATTTCACTTCGTAGGTACGTTCCTCATTGATATTCAGCACTCCATTGTTCTTCAAATCATGGAATATCTTCAACGGAGTATTTTTTTCAGGGAACATCTTCATAAAGAATTCACCTGTACGTTGCTGTTGACGGTAGTCGATGAAACTGTTGAGAGCACGAGAGTCGACGAACTTCACATTACGGATGTCAACTTTGCTGTATAAATTACCGTCGACATACATAAATAAAGTACGAGGAGTATGGTGGAAACCAGTTCCCGACATAAAATCATACGATTTCAACGCAAAAGCGATGTTTCCCCAAGCACTGATAGTAGCCACTCCGTTCAATCGTCTCTCTCCACCAGCGATAACACGTGTATTATATTTGACAGAAGATTTCCCGTTTACTTTGCTGTTATTATCCATCGCATAGATTTTTGTGGCGTTGATTTGAGGGCGACGGCTGTCCTGCAATCCCCACACATCATTATGGTCGAATGGATTTTCAAGTTCACCTTCCGGCGAACGGAATTCAAAATGAAGATGAGGTCCACCGCTCGAACCAGTGTTGCCCGACCAAGCGATCTGCTCACCCCTCTCTACCTTTATCTCATTCTTAGCTGGGAAAATATCCACTTCAAACGACTGATTCTTTTCCTGCTCCTCACGCACACGTTTGCCGATAGCGTTAAGGAATCCGTTACAATGGGCATACAGAGAGACACGGCCATCAGCGTGAGTGATCTCCACTCTCTTTCCATAGCTACGAGGCTCGACAGTAATACGAGACACCCAACCGCTCTCAACAGCAAAAATTTTCTTATTGACATCACTGTTTGTGCGGAAATCAAGGCCGCCATGGAAATGGTTGCGTCTCAATTCCAAATAGCTGCCACTCAACGTGTTGACCTCTTCAAGTGGCTTAACATAATTACGTTGAGCGACTGTCAAAGATGTACTTGAAAAAAGCAAAAGGGATAAATATAATTGTTTTATACGCATAAGTCAGTTTGTTTTAATCATCAAAAAATGAATCAAACCAAAAGTGGATGTGAATTAATAAAAAGAGTGCACTTCAAATAGAAATGCACTCATACGTTTCAGAACAAAGGATTTATTAACCCTGAGCGTCCTCTGAATTCTCAGCAGCAGCCTCTGCCTTTGCAGCAGCCTCAGCTTCCTGCTTTGCAGCAAGAGCCTCTGCCTTCTTCTTAGCAACAGCCTCAGCCTTTGCCTTATTTACAGCCTGCTCTGCATCAAGACGAGTCTTAGCGTTAGCTGCCTTATCAGCCACCAACTTATTCTTAACTGCCTCTAGCTTGCTGTTCTTAGCGTTCAACCACTCGTTGAACTTCTGATCTGCGACTGCCTCAGAGAAAGCACCCTTAGCAACTCCACCTAGCAAGTGCTTCTTCAAGTATACGCCCTTGTCACTCAAGATGTTTCTTGCAGTGTCTGTAGGCTGAGCTCCGCTAAGAACCCACTTCAAAGCCTGCTCAAAATTCAAATCAATAGTAGCAGGATTTGTGTTAGGATTGTATGTTCCCAACTTCTCAATAAACTTACCATCACGTGGTGCTCTGCTATCAGCTACGACAATGTGGTAAAACGCGTACCCCTTACGTCCGTGTCTTTGCAATCTAATCTTAGTTGCCATTTTTTGATGATTTAAAATTTTTAACTGTGCAAAAGTAGCATTTTTTTTCAACAATTCAAACACTGACACAAAAAAAGCGACGGAATTTGCATCCCGTCGCCATATAATGCATTAAAATCACTTCAATTTTGCAATGTTTGCCTTCAAAGCTGATATTTTGCTTTCTGCATCAGCCTGCTTCTTACGCTCATTTGCCACAACCTCTGGTTTGGCGTTAGCGACAAACTTCTCGTTGCTCAACTTCTTGTTGACACTGATCAAGAATCCCTCAAGATATTTGATTTCATCTTCCATCTTCTTGATCTCCTCCTCAACATTGACATTGCCTGCAAGAGGAATCGTGATCTCAACAGTTCCTACCATGAATGTCTGGCTTGCTCCATCCACACCAGCTGCTGGCGTTTCAGCTATCGACTCTATATTTGCAAGTTTCTCTATGATAGAATTATTCTTGCTGTTGAATTCCTCTCCTTTATAATATAGAGTGAATGCCTCACGTGGACTGATTCCCTTCTCTGCACGGATATTGCGGACTCCAGCAATAATCTCCTTCGTCTGCTCCATTCTCTTCAAGCACTTCTCACAGTAGTCCTCAGCCTTTGGAAGCTGGCTGACCATGATGCTGTCTTTAGCATCACGTGTCTTGAGTGCCTGATAAAGCTCCTCTGTGATAAATGGCATGAATGGATGTAGAAGTTTAAGCAATGTCTCAAAATATGACAATGTCGCATCAAGAGTAGCCTTGTCGACTGGCTGCTGGTATGCTGGTTTAACCATCTCTAGATACCATGATGAGAACTCATCCCAGAATAGTTTGTAGACAGTCATCAAAGCATCAGAGATACGGTACTTCTCGAAGTGGTCGTTAACCTCTGCGATAGTCTGGTTCAACTTGTGGCCGAACCACTTGATTGCCATCTTAGCACTCTCTGGCTGCTCAGCTGATGCGTCAACGCTCCATCCCTGAACAAGACGGAATGCATTCCAGATCTTGTTGTTGAAGTTTCGACCCTGCTCACACAGTGCCTCGTCGAACAAAATATCATTTCCAGCAGGAGCGGAAAGCATCATTCCCATACGCACACCGTCGGCTCCGAACTTGTCGATCAAGCCTAGCGGATCAGGAGAGTTACCAAGAGATTTCGACATCTTACGTCCGATCTTGTCACGTACGATACCTGTGAAATAAACATTCTTGAATGGCATCTTTCCTTCATACTCATATCCTGCCATGATCATACGCGCCACCCAGAAGAAGATGATATCCGGACCAGTCACAAGATCTGATGTTGGATAGTAGTACTTGATTTCCTCGTTACCTGGATTATTGATTCCGTCGAACAAAGAGATTGGCCACAACCATGATGAGAACCAAGTGTCGAGAGCATCCTCGTCGCGGACAAGCTGATCTGCAGTGATATTTTCATATCCTGCTATCTTCTTTGCCTTTGCCAAAGCGTCCTCTACAGTAAGGGCGACGACGAACTTCTCCTCTTCTCCCTCAGCAGTTGGAAGGAAGTAAGCAGGTATTCTATGACCCCACCACAACTGACGCGAGATACACCAATCCTGGATATTCTCCAACCAGTTCTTATATGTTGTCACATATTTAGACGGATAGAACTTCAACTCACCGTTGACAACAGGAGGAAGAGCTATATCCGCAAAGTGTTGCATTGAAAGGAACCACTGCTTGCAAAGGCGTGGCTCAACAGCTGTATCCTGATTACGCTCTGAATAGCCGACCTTATTGTCGTAATCCTCAACCTTCTCAAGCAAGCCAGCCTTATCAAGGTCGACGGCGATCTGCTTACGTACAGCAAATCGATCCTGACCAACATACATTCCAGCAGCTTCAGAAATTGTTGCGTCTGGGTTGAAGATGTCAATAGTCTCTAGATTATGAGTCTTACCAAGAGCATAGTCATTGACGTCGTGAGCTGGAGTGACTTTCAAACATCCTGTTCCGAACTCCACGTCTACGTATCTATCCTCGATAACTGGGATCACTCTGTTTACCAACGGAACGATCACTTTGTGTCCCTTCAACCACTGGTTTTTAGGGTCCTTAGGGTTGATACACATTGCTGTATCACCCATGATAGTCTCAGGACGAGTAGTAGCGACGACAGCGTAATAACCTTTTTCATCTTTGTGAAGCACTTCTCCCTCCTCACCAGTCGGTTTAACAGCCGCACTATCCTGCACGTAATATTTTAAATAGAATAGTTTGCTTTTCTCCTCACGGTAGATCACCTCCTCAGTGGAAAGCACTGTCTGAGCCTTTGGATCCCAGTTCACCATACGGAGTCCACGGTAGATCAATCCCTTATCGTAAAGGTCGACAAAAACCTTAAGCACAGACTCCGAACGTTTCTCATCCATAGTGAACGCTGTACGGTTCCAGTCGCAAGAAGCACCAAGTTTCTTCAACTGCTCAAGGATGATGCCACCATGTTTTCTAGTCCAATCCCAAGCATGCTCAAGGAACTGCTCACGAGTAAGGTCCTTCTTCTTAATGCCTTCGCTAGCAAGTTTGTTCACAACCTTAGCCTCAGTTGCGATAGAAGCGTGGTCAGTGCCCGGAACCCAAAGAGCGTTCTTGCCCATCATTCTTGCACGGCGCACGAGAATATCCTGGATAGTATTGTTGAGCATGTGTCCCATGTGGAGCACACCAGTCACATTTGGTGGAGGAATAACGATTGTATAAGGTTCTCTTCCATCTGGCTTGCTGCTGAAGAAGCCATTTTCCATCCAATACTGATACCACTTCTGTTCTACGTCAGCTGGATTATATTTGCTTGCTAATTCCATATATGCAATATTATTCTAAAATACGAGCGCAAAATTAAGAAAACAGATTGACAAATCAAAAGAAATAGAGATTTCAAGTTTCGCAAACCGAACAATCACAAATGACAGAAGAAATTGGTAGAATCAAAGTTTTTAAATTTTGAGGATTGTTAAGGGCGGAACGCCCTAACCCATTCTCTTCCGCGAGCCCAAAGGGCGAGCGGTAAAAATGCATTTCATTATGCTTCTATTATTTTATGTGCTCGCCTTACGGCTCGCATTTGAGGAGAGGTTAGGGCGTTCCGCCCTTAACAATCCTCGGAAATTAGAATCTATCTAAATGGAGGAAGACAGTTATTCAGCATTTTTAATTCAGCATTTTTAATTTTCTCACGGCACTGGATCATATCCGCTGCCCCCTCCCGGCCTGCATCTACAAATTCGTTTGACAGCCAGCCAACTGCCTTTGAATATTCCATGTTTCATTACTGCCTCAACAGCATATTGCGAACATGTCGGCGTGAAACGGCACACCGGAGGGAAAAGAGGAGATATGAAACCCTTATAGAAAAAGACAGGCAGGAGAAAAATGCGTCTAACCCAAATCATAACGACTCTTTTTCTGCCACAATAGCATTCAACTTATTGATCGCAAGCTTCATCTTCTTGTCGAAGAAAGCAAACGGCTCGATCTTTTGATCCACATACACGAATGCTATATGCATACCCATATTCTTATTTATCAATTCCGACACCAAAGAATGTTTGTTCACTCGGTAAGACTCACGCATCAATCTGCGCAGCTCCACTCTCTGGTATGCTCTTTTGAATCGTTTTTTCTGGGCAATGACAACAATCTTAGCTGGAGCACCGTCTCTTTCGCAAAACCTGTATGTGATTCTGAACGGGAAGCAGACAAATGATTTACCTTCCGCAAACAAAGTGTCCAAATCACGTTTAAGGCAAAGATGCTCTGCCTTACGGAATGTGTTGCGGTCTGCAAATTTATTGTTGATGTCGTTCTCCATTCTTATATAAATTAAAAAGCCATACTCACTCTGATGGAAAGTATGGCTTATGTTATTTGTGACGCTACAATTATTTGTCAGCGTTCTCCTTGAAATACAAATCCATTGCCTCAGCCATAGACTTTGACTTCTCGTTAGGAGCAGCAATGTTCACTGTAAGTCCAGCCTCTTCAGCAGCCTTGACAGCAGTTGGTCCGAAGCATCCGATCTTGATATCTCCCTGTACGAAATTAGGGAAATTCTTGAACAATGAAGCGATACCCGATGGGCTGAAGAAGACAAACATATCATACTTGAAGTCTGGATCCTGTGTGAAGTCTGTACTTACCGTACGGTACATGACAGCCTTTGTATGAGGAATATTGTTTTCATCCATGATAGAGACAATATCATCCTTGTGGTCTTTCTGAATTGACTTGTTCTCATCATACACATCAGATACTACAACCAAATACTTTTCAGACTGATGTTTCTTAATTGCCTCTACAAGACCTTGAACTGACCCATCCTCAGAGAAGAATATCTTACGCTTTCTGTAAGCGACATACTTCTGGATATACTGTGATAGATTCTCAGAAGTGAAGAAATACTTCATTGTCTCAGGAATAGTAATCTTCATTTCTCCACAGATTCTGAAGAAATTATCTACTGCAGTACGTGCAGTAAAAACAATAGCAGTGTGGTCGAGAATATCTACTTTCTGTGCACGAAACTCTTTCGTCGTAACACCCTCGACCCTAATAAAAGGTCTAAAGTCAATTTGTACTCCATACTTTGACTCAAGATCAAAATACGGCGACTTCTCAGTTGCTGGTTTTGGTTGAGATACCAAAATCTTCTTCACCTTCATGTCAAATAAAAATTTTCTATAAGTGCAACTATTAAATTACAACTCGTTTTTACAATCTCGGTAATAGTCCCAATACGAAGAATATCGCAACGGGTATTACTTCAAGCGTGCAAAGATACAAAATCAAATAAAAAATCGACGTAATTCCCCTCAAAAAATTGACAATTACCTTCAAATTGAAAGCTAAAATTGCAATTGCTATGACAATTATGCCAAAATAAATGAAAAATGAACGATATTCTTCTGGAGCAAAACTTAGTCCTAAAACCGCTGGAATAAGTGCCAAACCTGCCTGCCTTACCATCACCATAAATGCTCCTGACATACTTGCCACATCAGCTCCCTCAAAATAGATATACTCCAGCAATGCGAGCATGACCTTCTTTCCAACAACAAAAACTGTTACTGCCAAAAAGAATATCCAAATCGCGGATATCGCTACCCTATTTGCCAAAAACAGATACAATGATGCAGTTATCACACCTAATGTGGAAAGGAAAAATTTATATTTTGAGTTCTGCAGCCACTGAAAACCAAAAATACTTCCGTCTGTGTTTGGTTTCACAAAGGATATCAATTCTGACAATATCGCCTTTTTCCTGTCTCGTATGATTATGACATACGCAATGAAAATCACAAGCAGCGACAACGGATACAACCACATATTATTGATTGTCTGCGGCATCTCCTTGCCATCAATTGAGATGATTTCTCTTTTTGGTTCTGGCTCTTCGACGGGAATAAAAACGACACTGTCTTTTGCCAACGAATCATTCGCAATGGAATCATTCTTCGCTGTCAGGCTGTCTGCAACGACTGGTTTCGAAGCCAAAGAATCTGTTTTGACATCAGACTTAGACAATTCTGCCTTAGCCACATTGATGGTTGCCTCCGTCTGTTTGGCTGTTTCTTCTTTATTTGCAGATGCGACGGGAGCCTTTGCTTGCGCAGTCTGACCAGAATCAACTGTCTTTGATTCCGTCGGTCTTGGAGCAAACTGCAATGCGTCAAGATCTACGCTATTAATTTTGGCAGATGCATCTTTTGCTTCTTGTCCAGCCTCAGAGGGTTTTGAATTTATTGTCTTTTGTTCGGCTGATTTGACTTCAAATTTCAGCGCGTCCAAATCTTTTTTTAAGAAAACAACCTTAATCTTTGCTTCTGTCGGAATAACAGTTTTCTGGATATTAGGTTCAGGCATAAACTCCTGAGCTGTCTCCTCGTCTTCCGGCGGAAAATAGGCTTCTGGAATTGGACGATCTTCATAAGGAATCTCCTCCGCCGGTTGTGTGACGACTTTCGGCTCCGTCTGATTTACAGACTCAGCCGGTGTCTGCGTCACCTGCAACTGACCATTCTGAGATCCAACCGTCTGATCAGCATTCGATGCCTGTATAGTATCTTGATTTCTCCTTCTTCTTCCCATAATCTAAGCGATCTCTATCATTAGGCAAATTCTACCGTCGCATGACGTTTTGTCGGATCAACCTCCTTGATTGTCAACGTGACTACATCGTCCGGCATAAAATCATCCACTAGTTGCGGCCACTCCATGAACACATATTCGCCAGAGTAGAAATAGTCGGCCAGACCAAGGTCGATTGCCTCCTGCTGGTTCTTGACACGGTAGAAATCAAAATGGAACACTCTGCAGCCGTTGCCGTCATATTCATTCACGATGGCGAATGTAGGGCTGGTCACCTCCTCGTCGACACCAAGCAATTTGCACAACGATTTGATCATCGTCGTCTTTCCAGCTCCCATTTCTCCGATGAAACGAATGATTTTTCTGCCATCGAAAGCTTTGAGTATTTCAGACGCTGCTGAATCAATCTCTTCTAATGTATATTCAAATTCTGTCTTCATCTCTCTACTTTTTTAATTCCGGATAACTGACTCTTGTATGATAGATTGTCTTTAGTTTCTCAATCAATTTTGCCTTGATCTGCTCAATATTCCTAAATGTGAGCGGAGCATCCTTGAACGCTCCTTCGGCGATCTGAGAATCAATGATCTTTGACACAAGGTTTGTGATGCTTTCATCCGTGTATTCCTTCATACTTCTTGAAGCCGCCTCCACAGCGTCACACATCATAAGGATAGCCATCTCTCTGGAGAAAGGTCGAGGACCCGGATATGTGAATTTGCTGATGTCGACGGGAGTGTCTGGATTCTTGTTGCAAGCCTTGATATAGAAATACTTAGCCTGACTCGTGCCATGATGCGTACGAATGAAATCCTGTATTTTCTCAGGCAGTCCGTTCGCCTTGGCAATACGCAATCCATTTGCGACATGGTCGATAATGATACGTGCGCTGCTCTCCTCGTCGTTCAAAGCGTCATGCGGATTCACACCGCTCTGATTCTCTGTGAAGAAGACAGGATTTTCCATTTTGCCTATGTCGTGATACAAAGCTCCTGTTCTCACTAACATGGGTTTCGCACCGATCTCTCGAGCCGCAGCGTCGGCAAGATTGGCCACCTGCATCGAATGCTGGAAACTTCCCGGTGCAACCTCTGAGAATTGTAGCAACAGAGGATTATTCGTGTTGGCGAGCTCCACCAGCGTCACATCGGAAACATAATTGAATGTCTTCTCTATAATATATATGAGCGGATACGCGAACAGCAATAGCAATGCGTTCATCACAAATGGGCCCAACTCATTAATAAACTCGACAGCATCTATTCGCACCCACTTGGATGTGTAAATCAGTGTGGATCCGAAATACAGGAATATGTATGCCGCAAATATTATAATCACCGTCTTCACAAGCTGTGAACGCTCGTACATATCCTTCAAAATACAAATCGTCAGCATACCTATCACCACCTGCATCAGCAAAAACTCCACTCCCTCGTGCACTATGAACGAACAGATCAGCACCGTCGTGTTGTGCATGAACAACGCCGTTCGGGTATCGAAGAATGTCGCTATTACTATCGGCAGAATCGCATACGGGATGGCATGCACCCAATCCGGAGAGTAGCGGACGACAAATGATGTCAAGCCACAAAGGGAAAGAATCATCAGAAGCATAAACACAACATTGCGTCGCTCCTGGATGAAACGGGTACGGAACAGTGTCAAGTAGAAATAGAAAGTCAAAAGACATATCGACACAATGATCACCTGGCCGATTTTCACCAGATAACGGTTGGAGGAATCGCCCTCACCATTCTCTATCGCGCGCTCAAGACTTGTCAGTTTACAAAAAACCTTATCTGTGATTTTGTCTCCCTTATCAACGATTTTCTCGCCTTCCTTGACTGTTCCTATCGTTGTGATTATACTCTTTATAATATCCTGACGGGCCAACTCGCTGATTTTCTCGTCATAAATAAGATTCACAAAAAGCATTCTGTCGATGTCATAACGACTAAGAATCTCCTTATCTAGCGTCGCAGGAGCCTTATTCAAGATATGCTCGTATGCCGTTTTTGGAGTGTAGACGGAATTCAAAGGCATCTCCACGAATGCATTCGCGTCGTCTCCCTTTATTCGGATTGTCTTGAAGCTATCCTTGAATCTGTCGAAATCGTCAGCATCCATAATACCCTTCTGATAGATATTGAAGAACTGGCTCTTGATATATTTAGTATATGAGTCCGCCACATCCTCGCTTCTTGTCTTCTGGTTCAGTTTGGAAATCGCTTTCTCTCTCTCCGTATCAGATATTGTGAAATATGGTTGGAACTGACGCTTCACAAGGCTGTCACTCTCCTCCTTGATTTCACTGTCGAGCTTATATACAGTGAATGGGAAGGGTGCTGTGAGAGCATCTTTCTGCCATATTCCGTCTTTCTCAAACTTATATTCAAATTTGGCGGCAGTCGGGAATATCGAAATGATTATCACTCCGACAATGAGAAACAGACCAGCCACCACAAAACGCTGGTTTCTCGTAACGCCATCTATTTTATCCTTTATTGAACGCATAATCAATCGTTATTTACGACAAACGAACTGGAATGATGAAGGATCAATGATATGGATGTAGACGCCGTATCACCCTTCTTTAACGTGACGGCTTTTCCATGACACTCCAGCTCATACATAGATTTTTCTTTATCCAAAGTGTGGTAGCAATACACCTCTCCTAATGAATGGCCCTCTGTAGGATATATACTGACATTTGTTTCGTTGTCTATATTCTCACTTATCGGGAAACACATTACCAGCACATCTCCAAGTCGTTCATTATAGCTTTCAATAATTCCAGCCCACATATTCATGTGGAATTTTCCAGAATGTACCTGGCCATCCTCACCCCACCCTATTTCTGGCGGCACTGAGTCTTCTGACATTTCATCAGGACAAAATGTATAAACAATACCCACTTTTTTTCCGATAGCTTTTTTCTCAAACGGATGAGTGGGGCCATCGATCTCCTTCAGGTCGCCACAAATTCTGACAACATTCTCGCCAGACACTCTGACGATATTCCACAAGTCTATGGTAGTTTCGCCATTCCCATGGTATGTAGCCTCAACAGCGCAATCCAAAAGACCTTTATCATTCAACGTGAAGATTTTCCTCAGACTTATATTGCTGACCTCACTCACACAGCCCTGAATGACAAGTTTAGTGTCTGATTTCTCCACTACTTCAAATCTGCCGAACGACACATACGGATCCGGCGGCCAATTGATGGGAGAATTGCGTCGCTCCATATTTATCGTCTGATTTTTCCACCACTGAGTCTGCGGGCCGATCCACACCTCCTGACCATAGAACTGGACAAAATCAGTGAAAGCGTCAGGAATAATTTCAGATTCCACCGTCTCCTTCAGAAGAAACTTATCAGATTTGATCATATTCTCTCCACCCTCGCGTCCAAAAAACACAAGACGTCCACCGACGTTGACATTAATCAAAGCCTCAACGCCAGCAGATTTCAATTTTACGATACGTCCGCCCATTTTCGTGCAAATTTGAATATACAAATTACAAAAATACAGTTTTCCTCGGAATTTATACTTTTTTAACAATCGAATATTTATTTTTTCGGACGGAATACCGTAAAAACACACGTCATGTGAATAAAACAGAGGCGTAGGATACAGCAGAAAATCAAAGGCAAAACATTCAATACTCAGAAGCCATAAATTTACTACGGTCGTATGGGCTGGTTTCAAACCTGCCCGCTGTATGAGGAATTTCTGTTTCTTCTATTTACACTGGCTTATAATATTTTATCGATCATACATATTGCTGTTTGAAATCACATTTCATATCAGACAACATAATGAGACATTTATTGTTCTCCTTCCTCCACCACTTGTATTTCTTTCTCTCCTCTTTTAATTCCCCATAATTGCGAATCGTCAATTTCTTCCAAAATCAAAGGTTTCCTTGACACTTTCTCTATTTGCATATGCTCAATTTTTGTTTCATGTCGGGAATTAGGGTGAAAATGATTCGCCAATCGGATAATCGGATATAATGAAATTAAAGGAAAGACACAAACAAATAACAATATCCACCATTTCTTTCTTCTCTGGGATTCTGTCTCATTTTTCCATATTGGCATCATCTCATAATATCTGTGCATTCGCGGTTTTTCAAAATAATGAATTAAAAAAACGAATGGCAACCCCATCAACATAACAACACCCCTTGAATATTTTTCTATTGCATCATGCAAAATGCCGATAAATAAGCCATCAAAAATTAAAATATCCAATGGGAACAAAGCAAACGTAATGAAATAAAACATTTCAATTACAGACACCCACCAATGTGCAGAATCCTTAGAGTCTTTTCCTTTGTCGTTTTTTTCATAAAATTGATATGAACGATAATACAGATATGGAAATATATGTTTTATTTTTATTAGTATTTTCATATAACTTGTCAATGGATTCTCATACTTTATTTATCCACCAGAGTTTAATGAAATTTTAGATACCCATATTCTTTCGCAAGATATGAAAAAATATAGACAGGACCTATTATAATCAGGAAATACAAGAACAATTTCATTAAAGATGGAATTATATCATAAATGTTTTTCCACCATGACGGAAATTTATAATTATGCTGTTCCAGGTAAGTTTCAACTCGTACACCTAAAAGTCCCAAAATAGCACACAATATAATAAGCGTCAAAAATTCATGCCCCATCAACAAGATTTTTTTAAATACCGAAAATCCTGCAAATGCATATAAAAAGCCATCAAAGCAAAGAAGATTGACTAATGTATGCAATGCAACAATTATGCTTGATGTTACTGCCGCATTATTTTTTTTCTCGTTTGGATAAACTTGTTTTCGCTTTATAAATGACACAATATTTGTCCAAAGAGAAAAATAAAAATTATAGAGGAACAGATATATCATAATCACACCACTTTTTACTCTGTCACGTATCCTCTGAATTAAAACAAGTCTAACAAGCCAAGATTCAACATACTACAGAAATAAACAATCGACAATTGGCATCGCTAATTTTAAACGACATTTATTTCAGATACGAAATCATCATCACAACGAACCGTCTTATATCTTTATAAGACTTATTATTTATATCATTCCTGATTTATCTGCCAAAGGTCAGACTCATCTATTCCTTCCAAATCAATTGGTTTCACCGTCTCAAATGATTCTTGTTTATACTCGATTCTTGTTTCTTTATTTTGTGCAGGAAAATAAGACTTCAAAAAACAGAGAAACGGATAAAAAGAAGCAAATGGGAAAATACAAACGAATTGTCACACATTTTAACAAAAATAAGATTTTAAAGTATAAAACATAAAAAACAACAAAAGACCAGTAAGAATATAAAATATAACGATTAAAACACCTTTATTCCTCTTCTTAATAGAAGATTCAGTTCCCCATTTTTTCTCTAATTCATTATAATTAAGACTATCGAAATACTTATTCACAAACCAACTTAATGTTGCTATAAGTAAAACGATAAATATAATCAAAGCAGCACCAGAAAGAATAAAATCAGGAAATAAAAAACGTAATAATATCAACAATATACACACATGCATTCCTATCAACCACTCAATTGCGCCTTTGGCTCTATCTTTTTCCACACCTGAATTCCGATATTGTTTTCTATAAAACAGTATTAATCTGTAATATATATATTTATACATCAACATTTATTAAAAAATATTTATCTTCTTTTGTTATTCATCCATTGTTTGATAGTAATCACAAATATCATACACGGTTGTTCCTATAAAATAAAATGCAGAAACACCTACTCCAATGGGACCACCCCAAAGAGCTAGACTTCCGAAAAATAAATCTGATACTTGTCGTACCTCGATTCCTTTAAGCCCCTCTTCTTCAACATTTTCATAAATTCCATAAACAGTAAGTCCCATTCCTGCCCATGTAAGTCCTCTACCAAATTTTGTCAATGCTTTATTTCTCGCCAATTTTTTAGCAGCTTCCTTAGATCTAGGAATCATTTCACCATTCTTTAATACAGGTTTTCCTTTAGCATTTGTTCTATACCAAACTGAAATCTTTCCATTCGTTTGAACATAATGTTCACTATCATATAAAAATTTTTCATAACTAGTCTGAGCTAAAGACATTACACCTACCCCATACGCAATTTTTTCGGCAACTGTTTTCGGTTTCCTTATTTTTTTGTTTTTTGTTGAACTCTGAACATTATTATTACGAATAGAGGATTCGTTTTTCGAAGCTACCAGTCCTTCAGAAACAGATTTCTTTTTTCCTTCCAAAGACTTTACAACCTGTTCCTCCGATGTATCTATATACTGACAGACAATCGATTTTTGCACTGGATATTGAGAATACAAATATTCATAATGTGAGATAGACACCTTTCTTATCGCTGGATTAAGATACTCCAACCCAAATGTCACATTTAAAAAGGCGTACCCTACACCAATAATGTATCCTTCATATGTTATGCCTTTTTGGCACAACTCGAAAAATTCTTCCTCTGTAATGTATTCTTCCATCTCTTATTTCACCCAATTTTTATCAATAAGTAAATCGTTCATCCTCATTTCTGGAGAAGATATAGAAAAAGTAGTCAAACAACCTGACCCCATATTTACTTGTTGACTCAATCCGACACATACACCTTCAATAAAATCAATACGTAACGCTGGACTCTCCGTTTCATTTTTAAATACGATGGATCCACTAACACGCAAATGATCATTTGTAGCCCATCTCACTAAATTAGAATCTGGAATTGTAGAAAGGACAAGAGACAACACACCTGAACGAACTTCACTCTGCGGTTCTCCTTTTCTATCGACAGGTTGCACAAATGATGTGGAAAATTGTTTTACTTCATATTCTTTTCCAAAGCACTCAAAATAAACACTTAAATTTCCATCCGGATTCTTAAAAAAAGAATTTATTGCATCTTGTATAGCCATACCAAATTTACTTATTCGTCCAATTATTATCAACAGAGCAACTGTCTATCGTTATCTGCTTTGCAGCAATCACAAATGAAGACGCCACATATCCCTTTCCTGATTGATTATAAGAAAAATCAAGCTTTACACATGTTCCTGTAGAAAAAGAAATTTCTTGTAGCTTTTTACCTTCGTTATCATAAACAGATATTGAGCCATCTTTGTATCTATATGGATTTACCATATAATCAATTAACTCTTTAGTCGGCACTCCAGGATAAACCATACTGATAGAACCCAAAAAAACATTACTTTGAGGCTTTCCCTTTTCATCAATATGCTGATAAAGTTCATAAGAGAAATCAACTAACTCATAGCCAGAACCAGCAATTCCTCCATATGAAAATTCTAATACCGTCTTATATCCATACATAATATCCTATAAATTAGTGCATTAAACATCATTAACCAAACATACGCCACATTCAAAAAACTAAATCTTTCAAATAATAGTTTTCTTCCGTTATCGTAATTATTTCAACAAAGATAAACAATCTTTTATTTTTCCACAAAACAAATCCACAAAAATGTTTGGTCACATTCAGGACTAATAATCCTTTGATTATAAACCACTTTATCACTATTAAGATCGAGCATATTATGTGCTCGCCATCGGCTCACTTCCCAGGTTTCTGGTTTCTTCGTTGGGGAGTTTTACACACATATTTGTTTGTGAGTTTTACAAATGATAAGATATTACAAACTCTGGATTCTATTGCGGACAGGTTTGAAACCTATCCCTACAATCTTGTATAGTCCGTTCTTTACGGGTTCACAACGATTATGAGGCAATTGCGTTTGTTCCATTAACAATCCTCAAAAGCCAATAGCCAATGAATTCATAATTATAAACACCTTCTAAATATTAGCAATCGAAGCTTATGCAATGAACAATTTATTTTTTTCACCCACGTTTTCTTTCAATCCGTAAGCAAACATATCAACAATCAACATTAAATTTAGACTTTCATTTCTGCAGGTGTTTTGAATTTTGTAATTTTGCAAAAAACAAATTTATTATCGCTTATGACAACAATTGGAACATCAAAGTCTGGAGTCCGCAAGAAAGCTCTTATCTGCGGCGCAGGTGAATTAGGCAAGGAAGTCGTAATTGAGCTTCAACGTTTAGGAGTAGAGGTGGTGGCTGTCGACAGATACGACAACGCACCAGCCATGCAGGTGGCTCACCGCTCATACACAATTTCTATGCTCGACGGTGCTAAACTTAGAGAAGTGATTGAAAAAGAGCAGCCAGACTATATCATTCCAGAGGTGGAGAGCATCGCCACTAAGACTCTTTTGGAACTTGAGAAAGAGGGATTCAACGTGGTGCCGACAGCTCGTGCCACTTATTTGACAATGAACAGAGAGGGCATCCGTCGTTTGGCAGCTGAAGAACTTGGTGTTCCTACTTCAAGATACAAATTTGCAGAGACAAAAGAGGAGTTTCACAAAGCTGTCGCAGAAATCGGCATCCCTTGCGTCGTAAAGCCTATCATGAGTAGTTCAGGTCACGGTCAGAGCGTTATCAAATGTGAGGCCGACGTGGAGAACGCATGGAAAATCTCTCAGGAGGGTGGACGTGCAGGAGCTGGCAAGGTTATCGTGGAAGGATTCATTGATTTCGACTATGAGATCACATTGCTTACAGTAAGACACATCGGCGGAACAAGTTTCTTGAAACCAATCGGACACCATCAGGTGGATGGCGACTATCAGGAGAGCTGGCAGCCTCAGGCAATGACAGGTGCGGCACTGTCAAAAGCGAAGAATATCGCAGAGAAAGTGACAACTGCTCTTGGTGGATTCGGTATTTTCGGAGTTGAGTTGTTTGTCAAGGGCGACGACGTTATCTTCAGCGAAGTTTCTCCACGTCCACACGACACAGGTATGGTGACTATGATTTCTCAGGATTTGTCGGAGTTCGCACTACACGTGAGAGCCATCCTTGGTTTGCCAATTCCAAACATCGCATTCCATGGTCCGTCTGCGTCTAAGGCAGTGGTGGTGAGAGGCGACAGCAACCACGTCACATTCTCTGGAATTGAAAATGTACTTTCTTTGCCAGACACACAGATCCGTATTTTCGGTAAGCCAGAGGTTCACGGCAAACGTCGTATGGCGGTCATCTTGGCCCGTGGCGAGAATATCGAAGAGGCAAAAGAAAAGACTTTCACAGCATACAACAGTCTGAAAGTAGAATTGTAAAAATCACATTAAATAAGAAATGGCAAATTTTCCAATTGAGAAACTAAAAAAAATAGAGACACCGTTCTACTATTATGATGTAGAACTTTTGAAAGCGACATTGAACGAATTGAAATCGGAAGCCGACAAGTACGGTTTCCTTCCTCACTATGCGGTGAAAGCCAACGCCAACGAGAAAGTGTTGGCGATTGTAGCAGCCACAGGCATCGGTGCCGACTGTGTGAGTGGAAATGAGGTGTTGGCATGTGTCAAGGCTGGTTTTCCTGCCGATAAGATCGTGTTTGCGGGAGTCGGCAAAACTGACAAAGAAATCAACGCCGCCCTCGACGCCAACATTTTCTGCTTCAACGCAGAGAGTATTCCGGAGCTTGAGGTGATCAACGAATTGGCGGCAAAAAAAGGTAAAGTTGCGAATATTGAGCTACGTGTCAATCCAAACGTTGACGCTCATACACACAGCTATATCACAACCGGTCTGAATGAAAACAAGTTCGGATTCAGCATGGATGATCTTGAAAATGTAGTCGACATGATTGCCAAGATGAGCAACGTCGAACTGATAGGACTCCATTTCCATATCGGAAGCCAGATCACAGACCTCGGATGCTTCGAGCCATTGTGTGAGAGGATCAACGCATTGCAGGATCAGCTTGAGGCAAAAGGAGTGAAATTGAAGAATATCAATGTGGGAGGCGGATTGGGAATCGACTATGAGAATCCAGACGGCAATCCAATTCCAAACTTCAAGAAATATTTCGAGATTTACGCCAAAGGATTGAAGCTGCGTGCCGGACAGAAGCTACATTGTGAGCCAGGAAGAAGCGTGGTGGCACAGTGCGGAAGCCTCATCACAAAGGTGACATACGTGAAGAAAGGCAAGGAAAAGCAGTTTGCCATTGTCGACGCCGGAATGACCGACTTGATCCGCCCAGCCCTCTACCAGGCGTACCACAAGATCGAAAACATCACCTCATCAAAGCCAGCTGAGAAGTACGACGTAGTTGGACCGATCTGTGAGTCGAGCGACGTCTTCCAAAAAGACTGTTCGATTGCGGGAGCAGAGAGAGGCGATTTGTTGGCACTCCGTTCAGCAGGAGCCTACGGAGAAATCATGGCAAGTCGCTACAACCTTCGTGATCTTCCAAAGGGCTACCTTTCTACAGAGATTTAAGAATTAAAAATCAAGAATTAAGAATGCGTGATTCAGAAATGGGTCACGCATTTTTCATTTCAAAACAGTTTTAATTTTATTAGAATGTTTTGTTACAGAGTTGAGGATTGTTAAGGGCGGAACGCCCTAACCACATCCTAGAGTGCGAGCCGTAGGCGAGCACATAAAATTTGATAAAAACCACAGAGGCACAAAGTTTACAGAGAAAGGCTATGCCTTTTTATGAGGAAAAGAGAAACTCCACTTTGATTCCCCTAAATTGCGTTTCTTCAATTTTTTAACTAACATTGCACTTGCATCTTGACTCTAGGACGCATTTTTTATTTCACATCCAAAGTGGTTCAGTCTCCCAATATTTTGGAAAGCCCATGGCTTTTGTATCTATCATAGGGAAATCAGAAAACAACTTTAACAAACGATCTTTCAACTTATTATGTGGTGAAATGATATCGACAAACCACTTTATTATACATAAATTATAATATATTCGTTTTGGAGATACTTTAGAAACAATCCATTTCACTTTAATATTCTTTGGAATCATTGGACTTATAGCATTCTCTTTATTCCATACACGGGAATGATGGCAACACGAATTACGAGTAAGTGTAATGATTGTCATCCAAGATGCAAAAACCGGAACTGGCAGGCCAAAGCGAGAAGCTATTTTTTTGCGAAGCACGTTATCTGCAAGGTTTTCAAAAATACGAGTCACAACACCAAGCGGAAGAATTTCAACAAGAATCCAAGCCGGAGGATATGGATTAGAGTACTTTGATTTGAAATGAAGAATAAATTCCTCTTTTGAATTCTTTAATTCTTTGTCGATAAGAGTCATGGTTCGAGAAAATCGCTCTTCACTGGCAAAAAAAGACGGATCAGTCATCCAAAAGATATTCCCTGTATATTCTGACACAACATTCGACAATATACTACGAAACAATATTTCTATCTTTTCTATTTCATAAAAGATCAAAAATCTAAACTTCTTATCAAAGCGATATAGATTGATAGCATTCTGAAACTTACTTCCAGATTTAAAATAATGATTTTCTTTTGGAAATCGCAGCATTGGATACAAATAACCACTTAAACGATAATATCCAACCCTATCAATATACCTTTGTGCAAAATCTACATCCTCTATAATAAGGCCTCTATCCAATAAAAGAGAGACGATGTCGGATGTGCAAGAGAAATGTTTTTTGTACTGTACACTCATAATATTATAAAAATAAAACGACCCCCGATTTGAGCATCCACGAGAGGCTTGGGGGTTCTAGTCCTGCAAAAGTATGAACTTATTTTCAAATGAACAACTTTTTAGAAAGTTTTTTTCACTTTTCACGAGAAACTGCAATTTTATTAGAATGTTTTGTTACAGAGTTGAGGATTGTTAAGGGCGGAACGCCCTAACCACATCCTATAGTGCGAGCCGTAGACGAGCACATAAAAAACTAAAACCACAGAGGCACAGAGTTTACAGAGAATGGCTATGCCTTTTTATGAGGAAAAGAGAAACTTCACTTTGATTCCCCTAAATTGCGTTTCTTCAATTTTTTAACTAACATTGCACTTGCATCTTGACTCTAGGTAGAGAGACAATATCAGATGTGCAAGAGAAATGTTTTTTGTACTTTACACTCATAATATTATAAAAATAAAACGATCCCCGATTTGAACATTCATGAGAGGCTTGGGGTAACAGCTGTTACGATAGTGCGAATTCCAAGTATTTCCAAAAATCCGCACATTTTTTCAACCTATTTTCCCATATATTTAGGAGCAGGTTTTCAAACCTGCCCCTACAATAAATCTATTCAAAAATTAGCATATTTCCGCACCGTTGATCTCAAGTTTGAATTTTAGATTCAAATACGACGCTGCTTTCTGACACAGCTTCATACGGCTAAGGAATATCTCAAAATACTCGATGACTGGACTTATTTCTGTGTCAAGCGTGAGGGATAGGATCAGCGACGTGTGGTCGTCCGACAAACTTACATGGTTTTCCGTCACCGCATAATTCACTCTGTCATGGATGTCAAACGAACTTTTATCTGCATTTCTCACACGTGAACGCCGCACATCACTTTTATCCGCAATAATAAGGGCAGCCGCGACGTCGCTGACAGGAAAAGCTGTGCTTTCATCATGGTTGCCGATAGCGGCTATTATCTTCGCAATGTCTTCGTATTGCATACCCATTTTGTCGAGGATACGAAAAGCCATTATCGCTCCAGACTGTGCATGGTCGATCCTGTTTATGACATTGCCGATATCATGCATATAGCCCGCTATACGAGCCAATTCCACATCATGTTCGTCGTAGCCTAACTGCTGCAACATATCCCCAGCACACTTTGACACACGCATCACATGTGCAAAACTGTGCTCTGTAAATCCCATACGTTCGAGGGATAGATCCGCACGTCTGATATATGTTTTGATTTCTTCTTCCTGAAGGATTTCCTTAAATGTTATTGTCTGCCTCATTATTCAAATATATATTGCGACACAAAATTAATAAATTGCCATCACATAACCGTCTCATAAAGATTACAATTCATAAAACCTCTGCACAGAGACAAAATTATAAGAATCTGTTCAAATCCGATTTAGATACTTGGCTATAGAGTCGAGGATTGTTAAGGACGGACGCCATAACTTCTCCCCAAAATGTGAGCCATAAAGAGAGCACTATATAATTAAAAGTATTTTACCGCTCGCCCTTTGGGCTCGCGGAAGAGAATGGGTTGGCTTTCGCCCTTAACAATCCTCATTTTCATTTGTAAAATGAAAACTATAGTAAAATATTTCAAGCAAATTTGAACAGCTTCTAAATTTTCCGTTTCTGACATAGAAGTATTTAACGTGGGTTCAACTAAAATGTTTCTGTTTGATTATGGTTTCTATTGCAGACATGTTTGAAACCCGCCCTACGTTCATGAATTTTGATTGGCTATTTGGGGAAATGTCCATATAATATTATGATACCCGAACTCACGTTAAATAATTTTAAACAGCCACTATTTTTTTAGAAAAAAATCTAACTTTGCAAAAGGATGAAACGAGTGTGCAGAGTCATATGTTTTTTAACGGTTCTCCTGACCGTATGGCTGACAGTCATAACAAGCTGGCAGAAGAGTGACGTATACAATTTACAAGACATCCAACAAAGCACAGAGTTTTCTTTTCAGATTCCCAATCAACAACAGCACCATGAGGCGACACTGACAGATGCCGCACAGATCTATCGCATCTGTAGCTCACGGCCTCAGCGTATTCTTCCGTCTCAAGAATTCAGACACGACAGGACATTGGCTTCATTCTATGGATCCTCCCGTCGACATATTATCAACCTACTCTATTCCTTTCACGACAGCAGATGGCGTTTGAAATCGTCACCATTCTGTCTGCACGTCTCATGTGACTACTATGTCATTGCATTGAGACACATCATTCGCTAGCATTGCTTTTCCACTGATCTGAGCACATAACAAGCTCACATAAAATCAAACAGACAACTACGCCAAACATTAAAAGGTTGAAGATGGTTGTAGTTTCGGCATATCATATTGTCGACAAAAAAACTTCAAAGCACGATTTTAATGAAGGCGACGTTGCAAAATTTTCACTTAACTTAATACATTCAAGCAATGACAACATTAACATTAGCGATAGTTATCGTATTCTGCATAGGCTATTTCTTTATAGCCATTGAGAGCGTAACCAAAATAAACAAGGCAGCCATTGCCTTATTGATGCTTGTGGCCACATGGACACTGTTTATGATAAACCCATCCGACTATCTGCCTTCCGCAGTAGACGGACAAATAGCGTCAGTAGTCGGTGAGACAATCGAACGCCACTTGGGTTCGACCGCGACAACCTTGTTCTTCTTGATGGGAGCAATGACCATCGTTGAGCTTGTAGACCAGAACGGCGGCTTCAACTTCGTCCGCGATGTCATGCAAACACAAAGCAAACGTGTTCTGCTGTGGCGTATAGCCTTTATGACATTCTTTCTATCTGCGATCCTCGACAATCTGACAACATCAATCGTGATGATTATGATTCTTCGTAAATTGGTCAGCGAACAGAAAGACCGTATCATATATGCTTCTCTGGTGATCATTGCCGCCAATAGTGGCGGTGCGTTCTCACCTATCGGCGATGTCACAACCATCATGCTGTGGAATAAAGGAGTAGTAACCGCATCCGGAGTCATCAGCGAACTTATATTGCCTTCACTTGTGTCTATGGTTATTCCGGCATACGTACTCTCCTTATCATTGAAAGGCACACTTTCCTCTGCTACCGTGCAAATGCAGACGAATCAAGTGAATGAACTGACTGCCACCCAACGCAAAACAATATTCTTCTTGGGTGTAGGCGGACTCATTTTTGTGCCAATATTCAAGAGCATCACTCACCTGCCTCCGTTTGTGGGAATCTTATTGGTATTAAGCTTATTATGGACAGTCACTGAAATATTCTACGCTCATTTGAAAGCAGCAGAAGAGAAAAATGCGATGCAGAAACGAGTATCTCAAATCCTCACAAAAATCGACATGTCAACGATTCTTTTCTTCCTTGGTATTCTGATGGCAGTGGCATGTCTGGAGACTATCGGAGTTCTGACAATGTTAGGTGATGGATTAAACTCAGTATTCGACAGCAATCACTATCTGATAACAGGCATCATCGGAGTTCTGTCTTCTATCGTCGACAATGTGCCATTGGTTGCAGGATGTATGGGAATGTATCCAGTAGCATCGACAGGCGACATGGCGGTTGACGGCATTTTCTGGCAGTTGCTGGCATATTGTGCAGGTGTAGGTGGGTCAATGCTTATCATCGGTTCTGCCGCTGGAGTTGTGGTAATGGGACTTGAAAGAATCACATTCGGATGGTATATGAAACACATATCATGGATCGTTCTTCTCGGATATCTGGCAGGCATACTGTGCTATTGGGCAGAGAAGACATTTATATTTTGAGTCGCTCCATTTACGGGATTTTGAATAAAACAACTATAAGGCTGAATTCCAAAATCGGATTCAGCCTTTTTTATATATCGTCCTAAATATAGTCGACGGGAAAATTCATTCGCCTCTCTGCGTCTTCGCGATCTTTTCAATATTCAAGCTTCTTGCGGACGCATCAAAAATTCTTCGGTAGACACCATTCTTTGCGTAACACTCTTCATGCGTGCCATGCTCCATCACCCTACCCTTTTCCAGAGAATAAATCATCTCTGAATCGATAATCTGCGACAAACTATGCGAAATAATGATGACGGTGCGGTTCTGCTTTATCGCGTCTATACTGTTTTTTATCTGCTCAGTGGCGATAGCGTCGAGGCTGGCAGTCGGCTCATCAAGGAATATAATCGGAGGATTCTTAATAAACATTCTGGCAATAGCCACTCGCTGCTGCTGTCCGCCCGACAATTCCGTCGCCTTGCTCTTGAAACCATTCGGCAAAGCTATCACCTGATCATATAGGAATGCCTTCTTAGCCGCCTCCATCACCTCCTCATCAGTAGCGTCGACATTTCCATAACGGATATTTTCCTCTATCGTACCGTCGAAAATATGATTCTTCTGAAGCACAAGTCCGATATTATCGCGAAGATATTGCGTATCCCAGTCTTTAAGGCTGACACCATCAAGAAGCACGTCGCCACAATCCTGCTCATAAAATTTATCCAAAAGGTTGATTATCGTACTCTTTCCAGCACCAGAAAGTCCAACCAAAGCTGTGATTTTACCACTCTCAATCTTCATATTTATGTCATGGAGAGCCTTTGTGCCATTAGGATAAGTGAAGTCGACGTGTCGCAATTCAAACTCACCCTTGATCTTTTCCGGACGATGCTTGCCACTCTTCTCTGTCTCTTCCGCACCAGAATCAATAATTTCAAAGAATCCGTTGGCATAAATCAAAGCGTCGTTGAAATCATCATAAATTCGATGAAGCTGACGTGTGGGTGAGGTCACATTGCCAAACAGCATGATGTGGTACATGATCGCACCGATAGTCATATCGCCGTTGAGAACAAGGAAAGCGGTAAGGATAATGATTAGCACCACTCCTATCTGCTCGACAAACGTCTTCAAGCCTTCAAAGGCAAAACTTGTCTGACGTGTCTTCAGCTGATTTTCAGTGATATTTTTCTGAAGTTCAAGTTGTTTCTTTCCTTCTATCTGCTCACGATTAAAAGATTTGATGACGGTGATGCTCTCAAGAATAGTCATGATACCGTGGCTCTTAGCCTCACGGAAATCTTTATGCTGAGTTCGCCATCCCTTCAGTTTGCTTGCCTGCAAATATGTGATATAGAAATAGATAGGCACAATCACAAGTGCGACGGTGCCTACATAGACATTCTGTTTGAACATCAACACCAACGCAAGAATAGCACTGCAAAACAGAGGCAGGATATCTATGAAGAAGTTCTGGACTATACGAGTCAGGCTCTCCACTCCCCTGTCTATACGTGTCTGCAGTTTGCCGGGTTCATTACCAGACTTTGTGAAAAAGGCAAGACGGTATGTAAGAACTCTTTCTATCACATCCTGTGCTAAATCCTGAGAAATACAAATCTTCAGTTTTTGCCCGAAAAATTTTTGGCCAAACTGCACAAGGATAATCATCAGTTCCTTTCCAAGCAAAACAGATGAAATCAGGATAAGGATGTCAAGACCTTCCGTCAGACCTTTTCCAGCAGTGACAAGAGCATTGATGGAATCGACAGTATAGTTTAGCACAATCGCGTTGACCTGGGCCATGAATGAACCTACAAGCGTCAGCAGCAACGTCGCAAGTACAAGCCACTTATACGGCTTGACATAAACTGAAATTCTTTTGAATATTTCTATAACAGACATTATATAGTGTTTGGTTTAATTACAAATCAGCGGATAAATTCGTTTTATATATTTTACTATAAGGCTCATTCAGCAGCTTAAGGATCCATGCTTGACTGATATTGGATCTAACCCCACAAAATCTGCAAGTAAGAACGAGCTATTATATTTTATTTATAATATGGTAATCTATTCAAGTCAAGAATATTATAGATTAAATATGGCAAACATCAACATCAATATTGCAATTGCAAACAAAATGTATGAAAGGGTACTTGTTTTCTCCTTTTCATAGCCATCTTTTATATATGTTTTCTTACGTATATGGTTGTCCTGATAATCAGATTCAGTTTTTCCTTTCGGAGCTACTATTGACGAATCAAAAACAGTCTCACTTTCATGATATGATTGTTCCGATTGCACATTCTCTTCATAATCAGACGGTTCATCATCTTCTGTCTCATCATCCTCCGGCAGCTCAAAATTCAAATCTGCTCTGATTTTCGACACGGGTCTGATAGGGAGTAGACATGCACGATGGCAAGAATACGTATCATATATCGGATCACAATCTTCGTCTTTATCTATGTAAAAATAAATTGCATCATATTCATCGTCAGAAGAATCCAATTCAGAAGCCCACCAACTACAGCTAAATTCACAACCATCATATTCTTCTAGAAGATACCTACTGAAATGAAGTTCATTACCATTTGGGCCGACAAATACAATAGATTCCCCTTTTAGTTTCAACTCACAATACTTCATGAGTTCTCTCCAATCAGTATATGAAGGAATTTTCCATTCATTTCCCCACAAAGATGTAGCAGCATCATCTTCAGGATCAAGGGTACGTTTTTTGTCTCTATCATTATATTTGACAAACTCATCATCTATAATATACTTATGATCGTCGTCATTCCAATCACCATCCGGATCTTTAGGTTCAACCTCACCCCACATGAAAAAATCACCAAATTCGCCGACCTTAGAAGCTCCAATATCATAAGATGCCCATAGAGTACCAGAAGGCAGACCTAAATCCACGTACTCATATCCATTTATCATATTTTCCATATACGGTTTTCACAAGTGGTTAAAATCAACAATATCTTACGCTTTCACAAAAATTCTTCTGACATTGCATCCAAGCAGATTACCGAAAATGCTTAGGAGGTATGTGACAAGCAATGCAGATTCAAATTTGCCACCATGAAACAGATACAAAGCGTAATAAAAACTGTCCGCGATACTATGGTAGAATCCACACAATATGAATAGAGGCACACCAAACAATATGCCCAATGGAGTATTTTTCTTATACATGAAAACAGCCATCTCCATAATGAAGCCACAGAATATCGCCTTTATTATCGCTTCCAAAGCTGTAGCATTCAATCTGTTGTTTATTATAGCCTGAAGATTGGAAATCACTCCGTCGCCAGCAGTCACCGACAACATTAGAGCGACAATCGTAGTGCCGACAACATTAAACAACAATATCCAGCCAAGGACAGGATAATAGATGTCATCAGACTTGTTGAGAGAAACGGAACCAGCTTTACCAGTGTATAGATGCAATCCTATATAGCACACACCAAGAAGGCCGAATGCGAACATACACGCACCCACAATACCACTTACTGTCAGATAGATATAACCTGCGACTGCGATAAAAATACCGGCAAGAATAGAGCTTTTGAAAACTTTCTGCATATCCTCTACTTTTTCAAATTGGAAAAAATGAATAATTATAATTCTAATGCGGGGCAAAAATACAAATATTTTTTCTCTCAAGCAAACTAATGTATAAATACACAAAACAGTTGCGTTATCTATTCATACAAAAAAAAGAGGTTGGATTTCTCCAACCTCTCTATATAATTGTCTGTAACGACGTCGATTAGAACCAACGAGTGTAGCAGAAGTCCATCTTGTGAGCTAGCAAGCTGCTCTTAGGGAACATACGGAATGCGTACTTGTAAGTATCAGCCTCCTCGATAACGATGTTAGCCTTGTAGAACAATCTTGTGCCCTCCTGCTTGTACATCTCCATCTCTACTACCTTGTAGATCTTGTCGTGACCCTTCTCATTCTTGTTTGAGATTACGATATCAACACCGATTCCATTGTCACCAAGACCATTGACGTTAAGAATAACATCAAACTGGTTCTTGTCGCCAACTTCTGGATTAGTCAACAACTTCTCAGGAATATTAGCCTGCTCAATTGTAATGTTATCCCAACCTGCAGCAATCTTCTCCTTCCAAGCAGCGATTTCCTTGGCCTTAGCATAACCGTTAGCAGAAACCTCATCGTATGACTTCTGAAGCTTGTTGTAGAAACGATCTACATAGTCGTCCAACTGACGCTTCATAGTGTAGTTAGGAGTGATCTGCATGAATGAGTTCTTGATTGTCTGTACCCACTCAGGAGAGTAACCCTTTGAATTAGTTGCATAATATTTAGGGATGATCTCTTTCTCAAGTAGGTTGTAGATAGTAGCAGCATCAAGCTGATCCTGGTATGGCTGATAATCGTAAGTTCTGTGCTCAGTCAATGCCCAACCTGCACCCTCACGGTAGCCTTCATACCACCAACCATCCTTAACTGAGAAGTTGATTGTACCGTTCATCAAAGCCTTCTCACCTGATGTTCCAGATGCCTCAAGCGGACGAGTTGGTGTGTTCAACCAAATATCAACACCTGAGATAAGCTTCTTAGCTAGAGCCATATCGTAGTTTTCCAAGAAGATAACCTTACCCTGGAACTCTGGCATACGAGAAATCTCGATGATTCTCTTGATCAAGCCCTGACCACCACCGTCGGCTGGGTGAGCCTTACCAGTGAAGAAGAACTGAACTGGTGCCTTGTCGTTGTTGACGATCTGAGACAAACGCTTCAAATCAGAGAACAACAAATGTGCACGCTTGTATGTTGCGAAACGACGACCGAAACCGATAGTCAACGCATTTGGATTGATCTTCTCAGTGATTGCCAACACCTGTGTTGGATCTCCCTGATTCTTCAACCATGTAGCCTTATACTGAACCTTGATGAAATCAATCAAACGGTTCTTCAGAGCCAACTTAGTCTCCCAAATTTTAGCGTCGTCGACCTTATTGATTGGAGCCCAAGTAGATTCCTTAGACTGTTTTGCAATATAATCAGCACCGAATGTAGACTCAAACAATTTCTTCCATGAACGGTCAGCCCATGTTGGCATGTGAACACCGTTTGTGACGTATCCAACGTGCAACTCCTCTGGGAAGTATCCCTTCCAGATTGGAGCGAACATCTTCTTAGATACCTCACCGTGCAACCAAGACACACCGTTAGACTCCTGACATAGATTACATGCGAACACAGACATAGAGAATTTCTCTCCCTTATCACCTGGGTTCTCACGTCCTAGATCCATCAAGTCGTCCCAAGAGATGCCAAGACGCTCAGCAAACTTGTACATATATCTTCCGAACAAGCTCTCATCGAACTTATCGTGACCTGCAGGAACTGGAGTATGAACAGTGTAAAGAGCAGATGCGTGAACGACTTCCTTAGCCTGCTCAAATGTCATACCTTCCTTCTCAATATAGTCAACCAAACGCTGAAGATTAAGAAGTGCAGCGTGACCCTCGTTGCAGTGGTAAATGTCCTTCTTGATGCCAAGTTTCTGTAGCATCAACACACCACCGATACCAAGCAAGTACTCCTGCTTCAAACGGTTTTCCCAATCTCCACCATATAGCTGGTGAGTGATTGAACGGTCGTAATCTGGATTCTGCTCAATATCTGTATCAAGCAAGTATAGATCAACACGTCCTACAGCCACTTTCCAGATATTAGAGTAGATTGTACGGTCGTAGTAAGGCACCTCAAGAATGATTGGGTTACCGTCCTTGTCCTTAACCTGCTCCAATGGAAGAGTTGAGAAATTCTGTGGCTCGTAAACAGCTATCTGATCACCGTCCATTGAAATAGACTGTGTGAAATATCCATATCTGTAAAGGAATCCGACTGCACACATGTTGATGTTAGAGTCAGAAGCCTCCTTCAAGTAGTCTCCAGCCAACACTCCTAGACCACCAGAGTAGATTTTTAGAATGTCAGTCAAACCATACTCCATAGAGAAGTAAGCAACCGATGGCTTGCTAGCCTCGTTCTTCTTGTCCATGTATGCCTTGAAGTTCTTGAACACCGAATCAATCTCTTTTGCGAAATCAGCATCCTTTGCCACCTCGTTAAGGCGCTTGATGTTTACTTTTGAAAGGAAAAGAACTGGATTCTTGCCTGAAGCCTCCCATGTAGCTGGGTCAATCTTCTCGAAAAGGTCTGTAGCCTCCTCATTCCATACCCACCACAGGTTCTTTGCCAAAGTCTGTAGTTTCTCTAGCTTTGCAGGAATCTTAGCTGTAGTAGTAAGTTCTCTCCAAGCAGACTGATTTGTGTTGCTAGTCTTAACTTTCATAACACTTATTTTTAGTATACTTTATTCTTTTTATTAACTCTCATTTTTTCTTTGCACAGCTGCGACGCTTCGGTTTCTCCGCAGTCTCAGTTGTCTGTTTTGCAGACGGTGCTTTCTTTGCCACGCTCTTCTTTGCACCCTTGGCCAAAGCCTTGTCGTAAGCCTCAACATATGATGCGATGAATTTGTCCCACGATGCCTTATCAGCAAACGTTTTTGCCTTCTCCGATATTTTGGCGACATCCGCGTCTTTCATCTTGGAGAATGAAACAACCTCATTTTCAATACGGGAAGCGACTTCGTCAAAATTGAAATCAGTACGGTTGACAACAGCCACTCCATTACTGATCGAATCCGACTTTTTCGATTCTTTCTTTACCCACAATCCGAATCCTGCCTTATCTGTAGTGATTGTCGGAACTCCAAACGCCACACTTTCAAGCGGAGTATAACCCCATGGCTCATAATATGACGCAAACACTGTCAGATCAAGACCTGGCAACAGATCATAGTAACTCATATTGAATATGCCGTCATTGCCGTCGAGCAAACAAGGCACATATATCACTTTTACTTTATGATATTCCTGATTGTCAAGGCCATAATAACCAATTGCATTTAGGATTTCATTATTCCATGGCTCATTCACCTCATGAGTAGGAACTTTCCAATCCAATTGGTTCTTGCCTTTTGATTCAAGTTTTTCCTGCAAATCCTTGCGTGGACATTTAACCCAAGAAGGCACCATAATAAATGCGACAATCTCTCTATCAAGATTTGGATTTTCATCCAACTGTTTCAACGACTTCACAAAGACATCCAAGCCCTTGTTGCGCCACTCGAATCTGCCACTTGTTGCGACGAAAATTGCATTTTTCTGCAATTTATAACCCAACAAAGCCTCAGCCACTTTTGTCATCTTGCTACGGGCATTCTTGCGAGCTTTTTCCAACTTGTCTCCTGTTGGCACGAAATCAGACTCAAAACCATTTGGTGTTACAAATGCAGGAATATCAAGCAACTGCTTGCACTCATCAGCAGTAAGATTAGAAACTGTAGTGAAGCAATCCGCATTGTGGGCTGCAGCCTTCTCAATAGAATGTTTATTTGCGACACCCAGTTCACCAGCCATCTGGTCTCCATTATAGGCTGTGAAATATGCGTAAAGTTGCTTGTTGTTAAAACAGATCGAACGACCTGTTGTTGTAGCATGTGTAGTGAACACTGTCTTGACCTGTGGGCAACGGCTCTTTACATACAAAAGACCGGATGCAACCTGCCATTCATGGAAATGTGCGATGACACCAGCGTCAGCACATTTATTAAAATTCACAAAACTTTCAACAACTTTTCCAGCTGCCATGCCAAACACAGCACAATCGTGGTAGTCGCCAACAGCACCAAGAGAATTGACACCGAACTTCTCCCACATCTCACCGTAGAAAGCATCTCTTTCTGAGAAGAAAGGCTTGTAGTCAACTAAAATAACCAAAGGATTTCCAGGCACATTCCAAGTGCCAACACGCACTGCCAACCCCTCTTTTGCGGCAGCCGCCTTCCAAGATTTAAGAGCTGACTTGTTTTCCTTAAAATATATGTTGTCTTCGTTTCCGAAATCAGGTCCAATAAAAATCAAATGGTCTCCTAGCATATCCCCCAACGCTTTTGCGTGTGTGGATAAGACCGTGTAAATACCGCCATTCTTATTGCAGACTTCCCAACTTGTTTCTATCACATAGTTGTCCTTATCCATAATCCTTTTATTTTATTATGTAGTTTTTATGCAAAAATAATAATATTCACAATAAAACGGCTATAAAAAACAAGAAAATGCCAAACAACATATTATTTATATGCAATATTTAGCATAAAAACTTACTTTTTTGCGATACACTCAATTTCCACCAATCCGCCCTTTGGCAATTTAGAGACTTCTACGCAAGAACGAGCCGGATAAGGCTTACTAAAGAATGTGGCATAAACTTCGTTAACTGCGGCGAAAGCACTCAAATCTGTAATGAACACCGACGTCTTCACAACATTTGAATAATCGCATCCAGAAGCTTTCAAAATCTCACCGATATTCTTCAATGATTGTCTCGCCTGCTCCACAACATTTGGTGCCAAAGATCCGTCTGCGGGATTCAAACCCAACTGACCTGAAACATAAATGAAATCACCAGCCTCAACAGCCTGGCTATATGGTCCGACAGCCGACGGCGCATTATTTGTAGATATTTCTTTATTCATAATTCAAAATCAAAATTAATAACATAGACTAGAGGTTTTCCCCTTTCTACAAAGATAAAAGTCTTTTACAATAATTGCAAATACATATTAAAAAGTTTTTTATCTTTATGCATTTATAACCTGCATGTTTGCGGCCGCAAATGCTAAAAAGATGCGTTTCACTCCAAAATGGTTGAACTCGATGAACGCTTTTGTCTCTTTTCCTTCTCCTTCCAATTTGACAATCTGGCCGATTCCATATTCTTTATGTTTGACGAATGTTCCGACCTTAAACTGTGAAATATTGACCGGTCCTACCCTACCAGACAACATACTTGCCGGTTTGAACCGTCCTGTCGCCAACGGATGGACATTTTGAGCTGGACGTGAAGTTGTGGCAGATGGAGTTGATTGTTGCGACGGTGAGGACGGTCTGCGGAGATTGAATTGCTGACCCTTCCAACGCATCTCTCCACGCTCTGATGAAACAGACGCCGTATCTTTCCACTCTTTCGGCAAAATCAACAAATTAGGATCAATCTCTTTAATGAAACGACTAGGGTTACTAACCTTTAATGTCTGCCCTTCCATTCGTTGTTTGCAATAAGTGATGTAGCAGTTCTTCTCAGCTCTTGTGATTGCCACATACATGAGTCGGCGCTCTTCTTCCACAGATTCTTCACTCGCGCTTCGTTTCGACGGGAACATTCCCTCCTCAACACCGATGATGAACACTTCCTTAAACTCAAGTCCCTTGCTGGCATGCACCGTCATCAATGTCACTTTATTATTGTCGTCTCCCTCATCCACACTTGTCAACAATGCGATATCCGTAAGAAAATGATTCAAAGACAAATCTGCCTCAGGACCGTCTTCTTCAGAGACTCTCGTCTTAAACTCAAACACAGAACGGAGCATCTCATTAATATTCTGCTGACGGTTTTTGTTCTCCAACTCATTATCTTTATATGCGTCCGCCCAGATTCCAGATCGTTTGATCACAGAATCCACCACCTCATAAGCATCTGATTCTGATGCTTTTTTTCCAAAATCATTAATCATCTCAGCAAACGCAGCCACTTTGTTTTTCGTTCCTTCGTTTAGGAAATCATAATCACGGATATTATCCACGACTTCCCAGAAAGAAACATTATTCGCAGCAGACTGTTCAAAGATTTTTCCGACAGTCACGTCGCCAATACCTCGTGGCGGATCATTTACTATACGTTTGAATGCCTCTTCGTCATGATGGTTGATTGCCAGACGACAATAAGAAACAATATTCTTTATATCAGCTCGCTGGTAGAATGTTTTTCCACCCCACACTCGCGACGGAATGTTCTTATCTCTGAGTGCTTTTTCTATAAGTCGAGATTGTGTGTTGACACGGTAAAGGACTGCAAAATCTGAATATTTGCAATCTGCCTCCTTCACAAGTCGATCAATTGAATTTGCCACAACCTGAGCTTCTTCTCCTTCTGTATACGCTCCAAACACACGAACTTTATTTCCGACTTCCTGCTCTGAAAAAGCGTGTTTTTCAAGTTGTTGTGAATTCTTGGCGATCAAGCTGTTGGCAACATTCACAATAGTCTGTGTCGAACGGTAGTTTTGCTCAAGACGGAATACCTTAGACTCCGGATAATCATTGGTGAATGAAAGTATATTACGCACGTCGGCGCCACGGAACCCGTAGATCGACTGTGCGTCATCCCCCACTACACATAGTTTATGATGCTGCTGACAAAGTTTGCGAATGATACGGTACTGTGATGCGTTTGTATCCTGATACTCGTCGACGAGAATAAATCTGAATTTATTCTGATACTTGAAAGCCACTTGTGGATCATCACGAAGCAATATATTGGTAAACAGCAATATATCATCAAAGTCGAGTGCATTGGCATTTTTGCAACGTGCTGCGTAGGCCGCATAAAGATCACCAAACGCATAAAGATGATCAGCCAAATCACGCTCGTGAAACTCAGGGATATCCCTATACATCTGAGGTGTGACCAAATCATTTTTCAAACGGGATATTCTCGCATGAATCTTCTTGGCATTGTAAGTTTTGTCATCAAGCTTTCGCTCTTTTATGATAGTGGCCAAAAGATTTTGAGAATCAGTACCGTCATATATAGTGAAATCCTTGTCAAGACCGAGTTTATCCGCCTCAGCACGAAGGATACGAGCGAAGATAGAATGGAAAGTACCCATCCAAAGTTTACTGGCAGCCTCCGTTCCCACCACTTTTGCGATACGGTCTTTCATTTCTGTCGCAGCCTTCTTGGTAAATGTCAAAGCCAGAATCGACTGAGGCTTAAGTCCAGACTGCAAAAGATATGCTATTTTATAAGTAAGCACTCGCGTCTTACCTGAGCCAGCACCGGCAATTACCAAAGATGGACCATCACTATAAGTTACAGCCTGACGTTGCGGCTCATTAAGGGAATTCAAATACTCCATTGTCATATATTATTAATCCTATTTCTTCATTTTTAAAAGCTCATTCTGCAGTTTGATCATTTCATCACGCAGACGGGCAGCCTCCAAGAACTCGAGGTCCTTAGCGGCATCAAGCATAGCCTGTTTTGTTTGGGCAATAAGTTTTTCCAGTTCAGCAGGCGTATTATAAGTGGACATTGTCTCAGCCACCATAGACGGTTTGTAATGACGCTCAGCATAAACCTCTGGCTCAACATAATATTTCGGCTCATTATCATCACGTTCCTTAAGAATCGTCTTCTTCTCTTTGTTCAATGCCTTAGGTACGATATGGTTAGCCTCATTGTATGCCATCTGTTTCTCGCGACGACGGTTTGTCTCATCAATCGTCTGCTGCATACTTTCTGTAATCTTGTCGGCATACATTATCACAAGGCCATTCAGATTACGTGCGGCACGACCCGCAGTCTGAGTAAGCGAACGGTGAGAACGAAGGAATCCCTCTTTATCAGCGTCGAGAATAGCGACAAGCGACACTTCCGGCAAATCCAATCCTTCACGAAGAAGATTGACTCCTACAAGCACATCAAACAAGCCGTTGCGTAAGTCCTCCATAATACGTACACGTTCAAGAGTGTCGACATCAGAATGGACATAACGGCTTCTGATTCCTGACTTTTGCAAATATTCCTGGAGTTCTTCCGCCATACGTTTTGTTAGTGTTGTGACTAAGACACGCTCATCTTTCTCTGCACGCACTATGATCTCCTCAATCAAGTCGTCAATCTGATTTAGACTTGGACGTACATCAATAACAGGATCCAACAATCCTGTAGGTCTGATCACCTGTTCCACCACAACACCTTCACTCTTCTCCAGTTCAAACTCAGCTGGAGTGGCGGACACATATATAGTCTGATCAGTCAGTTCTTCAAACTCCTCAAATTTAAGCGGACGGTTGTCCATTGCGGCAGGAAGACGGAAGCCGTATTCCACCAAATTCTTTTTTCTTGCACTGTCTCCTCCATACATTGCCCGGATCTGCGGAATCGTCACATGACTCTCATCAATCACAAGAAGCATATCTTTAGGAAAGAAATCCAACAGACAGAACGGGCGAGTGCCTGGTTTTCTTCCGTCAAAATAACGTGAATAGTTTTCTATTCCAGAGCAATGGCCCAACTCACGGATCATCTCCATATCATAGTTCACACGTTCACTTATTCTTTTAGCCTCGACACTTCTTCCCTGAAGTTCAAAAAACTCAATCTGCTTAGTCAAGTCGTCACCGATTTCTATCAGCGAACGGGAAATACGCTCCTTTGTGGTGACAAAAAGGTTGGCGGGATAAATTCTGGTTTGTTCGAACGACTCTATCGGCATGTTTGACAATGGGTCAATACTGGTGATTTCTTCAATCTCGTCGCCCCAGAAACTGACACGCAAGATAAAATCAGTATCTGCCATAAAGACATCCACAGTATCACCTTTTACACGGAAGTTTCCTCGCTCAAGTGAAATCTCATTACGCTGATACAGGTTGTCGCTCAACATTCTCAGAAAAACGTGTAAATCAAGTTGCTGACCGACTTGTATTGTAATAGTATTAGCATAAAAATCCTCAGGATTTCCCATACCATAAAGGCATGACACAGACGAAACAACAACGACGTCACGCCGACCGGAAAGCAATGCTGTAGTTGTGGCAAGACGTAGCTTCTCTATCTCATCATTAATCGCCAAATCCTTCTCGATATAAGTGTCGGAATTTGGCAAATATGCTTCCGGCTGATAATAATCATAGTATGAGACGAAATACTCCACAGCATTCTCAGGGAAAAAACTCTTGAACTCACCATATAATTGGGCGGCAAGTGTTTTGTTATGGCTAAGGATAAGTGTAGGACGCTGCACTTTTTCGATAACATTAGCAATAGTGAAGGTTTTGCCCGAACCTGTCACGCCAAGCAGTGTCTGATATTTGACACCATCATTAACACCCTCCACCAATTGGCGGATTGCTTCCGGTTGGTCGCCAGTAGGCTTATATTGTGATGTCAGTTTGAAATCCATTGCTGAATTATTACTTATATACTAATATTCAAAATTTGGGTTACGCCGAAACCGACATAACCCATTTGTTTTATGCAGATATCATAAAAACACATCCACATAATAAATTCAAAATCTATTTACTTTTCAGACAACAACATAATGATCCATGCGATAACGTAAATACCCAAACCAAATCCAAAAGCCAGAGCACATACTGCAAAAATAACACGCATCATTGTTGCATCTATTCCAATAAACTCAGCCAAACCAGCTGCAGTTCCTGTAAGCATTTTATTGCTTGAAAGTCTCAATTGTTTACCCATAATTATAAAATTTTAGTTAGTCCTCTATCAGCTTAAACGAAGGCTTAGTAGAAGTTTTATCTTCATTAGCCTCGATAATAATCTCGTATTTCTTGTCTATGCCATTCTCCAGTATCACCTCTGCCACAGCATCCTCAACACATGTCTGCAATGTGCGACGCAATGGTCTCGCACCATACACTGGATCATAACTTTTAGACACCATGTAGTCCATAGCATCATCAGTGATAGTCAGCTTCATTCCAAGTTTGCCGATTCTCTCACGTATAGGATTAATCTCAAGCTCAATTATCTTAGTGATTGAATCCTTCTCAAGTGGAGAAAAACTTACTATCTCATCAATACGGTTCAAGAACTCAGGAGTGAATGTCTTATTAAGTTGTTTACGGACAACATCATCAGCGACAGACTTGCTCACCTCCGTCTGCATAGAGAATCCTATACCACGGCCAAAATCTTTCAATTGACGAGAGCCGACGTTGCTGGTCATAATTATGACAGTGTTCTTAAAGTCGACCTTACGTCCTTGACTATCAGTCAGACAACCCTCATCCATCACCTGAAGAAGGATGTTGTAGACATCAGCGTGAGCCTTCTCTATCTCATCAAGAAGCACAATAGAATATGGTTTTGTACGCACTTTTTCAGTCAGCTGACCTCCGTCTTCATGGCCTACATATCCTGGAGGGGCTCCAATAAGACGTGAGACAGCATGCTTCTCCATATACTCACTCATATCGATACGGATCAAAGACTCATCACCGTCGAACATCTCTTTCGCCAGCATTTTTGCAAGATAAGTCTTGCCGACACCAGTCGGACCAAGGAACAAGAATGTGCCGATAGGACGGTTAGGATCACCAAGTCCGATTTTGTTGCGACGGATAGCCTTCACCACTTTTGCAACAGCATCGTCCTGACCAATCACCTTGCCCTTAAGTATATTAGGCATTTCCACCAAACGTTGGCTTTCATCTTTAGCTATACGAGTGATCGGAATTCCTGTCATTGTGGCGACGACACGCATCACATCATCTTCAGTCACCACACGACGGTTGGACTTCATCTCCTCCGTCCACTTCTTTTTTTCCGCGTTCAACTGTACAGTCAGAGCCTTTATCTTGTCACGCAATTCTGTAGCCAACTCATAGTTCTGCTTCTTGACCGCGTTCATTTTATCATCTTCAAGAGACTTCAACTCAGTCTCAATCTCCACGACTATAGAAGGAATCTCCACATCAATGATGTGAGTGGCAGCACCTGCCTCATCCATAGCGTCGATAGCCTTATCCGGGAACATACGGTCGCCGATGTATCTGCCTGTAAGTTTGACACAAGCATTGATTGCATCATCAGTATACTTCACCATGTGGTGCTCCTCGTAAGCAGCCTTACTGTTGTTAAGGATTTCAAGAGTCTCAGCTTCCGTTGTAGGATCTACCAGCACACGTTGGAAACGGCGATCCAAAGCACCGTCTTTTTCAAAATACTGACGATACTCCTTTATTGTTGTTGTGCCGATACATTGGAATTCTCCACGGGCCAAAGCCGGCTTCAACATATTGGCCGCATCCAAAGTTCCAGGTGCTGAACCAGCACCGATCATTGTATGAATCTCATCAATAAAAACGATGACATTCTTATTGCCTGCCACTTCGGAAAGAATTGCCTTCAAACGCTCCTCAAACTGTCCGCGGTATTTTGTGCCGGCGACAAGAGCACCCATATCAAGAGCATAAATCACCTTGTCAAGAAGGATGTGTGGAGCGCGTTTGTTGACGATATCCAAAGCAAGACCATCAACAATAGACGTTTTGCCGACACCTGGCTGACCTATCAGGACAGCATTGTTTTTTTTCTTACGGCTAAGGATCTGCGACAGACGTTCAATCTCACGTCTTCTGCCGACAATCTCAGCAACATTTCCGTTTGCAGCCTCACGAGAAAGATTACGAGCATACTTCTCAAGATAAGGCATAGCAGAATTAGAAGACGTTGCTGTCTGTTTAGAAGCAGTAGACTGTTTTGACATTATTGAGTTGGCATCAGCATCACTGTCCATGTCATCGTCTTCATCATCCTCGTCTTCCTGTACACCATCATTGATGTTCAAATCAATAGGTTCAATAGTATCAAGACCGCCCTCCTCTTCTTCAGCATATTGTTCATCCTTATCCCACATTTTATGTGATATTGCAAGCATCTTATCGTATGTCACACCTTCTGAGATAAGCACTTCCGAGGCAAGGTTGGAATCCTCACGCAGTATAGCCAAAAGAAGGATATCAGTATCCGACTGTTCAATAGTGCGGAATTGACGACGCTCAATTTCCATAAGGAAAAGCAGACGCTCGGTAGACTTCAGCATAGGTATATCTTCATCCAAGAAAGGATTATTGTTTTCTTTACGAATAACATCCTCTATCTTCTGACGGATAACTCGCGGATCAACATTCAACTCTTCAAAAGCAGCCATAGCCGGCCCTTCTCCGTCGCGGAAGATACCCAACAGCACATGTTCAGGAGCGATGCTGTCGTTTCCTAAACGGGCAGCCTCTTCCTTGCTGTATATTATAACGTCTTTAACTCGTTTTGTAACCTTATTATTAAAAAAATTGTCCTGTTGCATTTAAGTTCTTTCATATTTGTAATGCAAATATACTCCATTTTTTTTTCAATACATAATTCCAAATATAGAATTAATATAAAGAAAAACGCACTTTATATTTTTTAACATAAGACGTGAAAAATGAATCATTAAATGTATTAGACAGATTCAAAATAAAGAAAAAAGGAGACGCGAACACTCACGTCTCCTTCTAACTTTATTCAATCAATCGCTACTTAAAGTAAACAACCTCGATACTACCTTTGTGTTTAGAACCATCCTTCAAAACAATTTCATAATAATAAACACCAGGGTCAACATATTCGCCTCTGCACTTTCCATCCCAACCATTATGGCTTTCCACCATCTTCTGTCCATAACGATTGAAGATAACAACTGAATAACCCTCCATAAATGTGTCATTCAATCCAATTGAATTCATAGGAGTAAATGCAGTTGGAAGATCCTTGATAACATTAATAGACACGACATTTGATGGAACAGCAGGACAAACACTGTCAAGCATCAGCACATAGTATGAAGCAGTGTCCTGAAGGCCTATCAACTCATACATATTGCAAGCTTCATCATTCTTAAGTTTGATCTCAAGCAATGAGTCTGGTTCAGATACCAAATCTTTATATTCCTCCTTAATCTGACCTTCTTTATCAAATGCCTCGTCAAATCTTCCATCAAATGCGCCGTTGACTTTGTACCAATGATACTCGAATGGACGATACTTAGTGACAAGTTTCAATTCTGCACTCTCATTTCTAAATACGCGAGGCTTATTCTGAGGTTTTGTGACAAGCATAAAATTCTCAGGTCGCATTCTCGCGTGTGTATGGATGCTGACTCCGTCAACAGAAGAATTTGTACCACAGAAGTTTTTAGCATAATACCTCAAAGTTAGAGGAATATTTGAATAAGGAATCTTTGACTGTGGAGCATATACTTCTCCGTCAATCATCCAACCCTCTTCTGTAATCTCTTCTCCATTGTCAAAAGTATAAACCTTAAATCTATCATACAAGCTCTCATCTCCAGACACCAAATGTAGAGAATCATTCTCACAAATTGTGTAATATTCAGAAACCAAAGATACCAATGGTGCTTCATGAACATTAATAAACGCACTTGCAGTATCACGACAGAATCTAACAGTATCAGTTGCTATGATAAAGTACTTACCTGTTCTTGAATAAGAATCTAATTTCAGATAACCTGCAGCACCAAGTTCTTGATTAAACTTCCAAGAGTAACCGTACTGATTATTAGAGAATACAACATCTTTTTCTGTTATCGTATCCTTAAAATAATCGAATACTACAGAACTTGTCTTTACAGAATCCCACTTTGTCTCATCAAACCAGTTTTTCTGCCATATATGGCCCTCATAGTATGAAAGTCTTGAGTCAGAAAGCAAAATATTATCTTCTGCACAAACTGTGGTATCTCTCATATACTCTTTAACGATAGAGTTACGAGTAGGAACCTTAACTCTCTTTATCAAAGAATCTTTCAAGCCACAAGGATCCTCAATAATAATTTTAACATCAATATAGCCTGCTTCAGTATTCAAGGTATCTCCCTTTGGAGGAATCTGAGTATGCTTGAAATGTGCCACTGCTTCTGGATCACAATTATCCGCCGCTATATCAGGAGGAAGCAAGCCATCCACGTCAGGAACAAGGAATATACAAGGTCTTGCGTAGTCTGCCTGTACAATACTCTCCTCAAACCATTTTGGAACAGTGATTATAGGCGGAACAGTATCTCTGATAACACGAAGATACTTAATAGTATCAGAATGATTATTACAAGCGTCATATGCGACGAAGCGTCTCACAACATCATAATTGTAATATTCACACTTGCTTGGATCTGATGATCTGTTTGTTGAATCAGAGAAGAATATTCCACTCTTTAGAGGAACATCTTTTGATCTTTCCATCACATTATCGTAAACCACATCCCAACAATTATCCTTCGCTTTCATTGCTGAATTTACAAAAGGTTCTGTCGGAGTACAAACAAACGAATCAATTTTAGAAACTGCGTCTTCTATCCAAACCGGAGGTACAGTATCCTTTACACGGAACGTATCTGAACATGGCGACACATTCTGCTTTCTGACGTCGATTGCTGAATATGTTCTGATCAATGTGAACTCACATAGATTTACTGTTGAAACCTTAGTGTTAGTCACATCCAATATGACAGAATCTACCTTAAATGTTGCAGGATCCACCAACTCTGGAGCTGACGTTCCATCCTGTGCCAAGAACAAACCACCTGCAGCAAGGAACTCCTCAAACGTTTTGTAAGCAGCAGGAATATCATTATGACAAATATACTTAGTGTCATCCAATGGAGGACAATTCATTCCTGGAGCTCCTGTATTGATTACATTAACAACTCTATGACATGGCTTTTCCTCTTCCAATCCAGGAGTTGTATCTCTAACAACCAAAGTGATTGTTGTCAAACCAAGTGGATATGGATCTCTCAACTTCAAACCATCTGAACGAGTGTATACAGAATCCAATTGTCCACACTCATTATGTAGCTCTGGAATCTTGAATCCATGCTTTAGAACCTCAGAGAATGGCACTGAATCGACGGCAGTCTTCAACTCAATTGTGATAGTGTCTTTCTCTCCTAGCAATCCACAGTTGAAACTGTCTATTCCAGCATTACGTACTTTTATCACTTGCTCACAGATAAACTCCTCTCCATGATAAATATATCTTCTGAATACAGTGTCTATACCAAGATCAAATTTCTCAGTAATTGCCTTTCCAGAAGCACGCCATACCTTCAATAGTGGCACAACAGTGTCAGCACAGAAATCCATGAAATGTGGCTCTGTCTCACTCAAATTAATGTCTGCTGGATCCAACTGACAAACACCGATAGGCAGTGTGACAAGTGTATCCTTAGGACACTGGATCGGATCCTCCTTGACATCTCCGACCTGAATTATCTGAGCACATGTGTCGATGCTATCTTTCAAAGTCTTTGAATGATCTACATATATCCAGTAAACAGTTGTTCTTCCAACATAGAACGTATCGTTTGTGCCCTTAAACGGTTTCTTGTCTGAACGTATAACAGTATCAGGAAGAATAATCTTATTCGTACATGGATTAGTAGCAATAGGGGCAACAAGATCAACAGACACACTACATGAATCTTCACTTGTCGGAGCAAAAGGTTCCAACTCTTTACATGCGATATCCATCTTCTTGTCTGTCAAGATATTCAGTGTCTCTACACATGTATCTTTAGCTGTAGAGTACTTGCTTTCAAACACCCATGCTATATTATAGACACCGACGCTAAGTTTGCCAAGTGTATATGAAGGAGTTCCTTCTTTCATCTCGGCAAGAAGAGAGTATGTTGGTTTTCCTTCCAATGTGTCAATCATATAGCCTTTTCCATAGACTACATATCCATCAACACATGCGTCCTTGCCCTCTGGTATTGGAAGAATCTGCTCGTCAAGAGTGACATCACACTCTCCACTTGCCGATTTCTTCACAGTATCATTAAAGACAGTACAGTCAAATATTGGCTTGTTCGACGACTTTATAGTCAGTTCAATTTCACATCTCTTAGTCATTACTGTCAAAGAGTCGTTAGCAAACAGCCATGATATTGTGTATGGCTCACCTACCACAAACTTAGCAGGCAACTCTGAATATGCAGTATCTCCCGTCGACGATACGGTCATCAACTGAGCCACACCCTTAATCTCCTCGTTTGAACAATATTCGTAAGCGTATGGTTGTTTTAGTGAATCAAGCACCTGCTCCTTGATAATTTCACAAGTGCCCTCAGGCAAAACGATTGTCTGGTCAGGAAGTGTGTCACAGTCTATCACTGGCTCCATAGAATCCTTTACCGTAATAGTCTGAGTACACAAGAAATTGTAAGAACCGAAGTTGTACTTCCAGTAAACTGTATCAACACCCACATTAAATGGATAACGCAAGATATCATCACCATTCTCTGAACTCAAACCAGGCAATGATGCTCTTGTGACAACTGAATCAATATGAGCTCCAGAACACAAATCGTAAACTGCCTTGATATCGAATCCTAATTCACTGAATTCTATATCACAATCAAATGGATCCAATACAATCAAAGTGTCTGGCATCTGACTACAGTCAACAGGCGGAACATTTATGTCTCCAACCCTTACTATCTGAGTACAAGTAACTACTGAATCTACCAATGTATGTGTAGTAGAGTCAATGAATACCCAAATCACTTCATTTGGTCCGACAAAGAATGGATCATCCATTGTCAATCCGTTTGGACGTGTTGGTGTTCCGACAAACTCACCAAGTCCACATGGATGTTTAGCAATCGGATAACCACGTTTCTTCAACGAATCCAAAACTTGAGACGCTGGCACTGAACATTCTCCTGTCATCACAGGAATGTTAACTGTATCTTTATTAATAGAATCACAATTAATCACCAATGTTTTGGTTGTACGGACATCGACCAACTGATCACAAGTATCTTTTACAGATCCTGTGAAATCAGTGAACACCCATTTGATCCAAGTCTGACCTAAAGGATATGTGTCTTCAATTTTCAAAGAGTCACTACGTTCTCCTACACCAGGACGCATGAAGTAAGATGAATCAGGATGAGCACATGGATCTTCAACTTCTGGAGTTTTCAAAGTGTCTCTCAAATCCGCAGGATCACAATCCTCAACAACCTTATGCATTGCAGGAGTCAACTCATCACAATTGATATCAAAATCCTTATTACCCTTAATGTTGATATCCTGCTCACATTTAAATGTGTCCACAACATTGTAAGGGCTAACCATCGTCCATGTTATATGAGTGTGTCCAGTTGGGAATGGATCAGAAAGTTCCAATGAATCACTTCTGTGAGGAACACCCCATACCGTGTCTTTTGTACAGAAATCAATTCCATATGGGAACTTCGTGATGACACTGTCGCCAGGCACATCACAACGATCTTTTGTCGCCTTTACAGTATCAATGTCTGCGGCATCCTCACAATGGACATCCAACGGATTCTGATGGTTCGGACGAATAAGCTGATCACATGTTGCAACCTTACCATCTATCTCTGAACGGAACACCCACAACAAATGATAATCACGGCCTACCTCCAACACATAATCCGAAGGCACTCTCTTATCTGTACCATAAAGTGTAAGCACACCTGGTATCTTCTCATCCGTACATGAACGTGTAGCTACATAGTCTCCATTCAGAATATCCCAGATATCGCCAATCACAACCTCACATTCACCTGGTTTAGCCACAGGATAATATGGATTTGGATCGATCTTCGAGCAATCGAAACTTGGACCACGAGCATCAACCACATTTACATACTTGATACAGTTGTCAACATTACCAGATTTATCATAGAATATAAAATCAAGTTTTGTCAAACCTACAGGGAACGGATCAACTTTCCACTCCTCATTATCATTGCCGTCGACTACAAGTTCAAACTCATTAGTCTGAATGTTTAAGAAATATCTCTTCACAACAGGCTCTATGAAAAGAACCGAACCTCCATTTGCTAGGTTATCACACTCGTCGTATGCCTTTGGAATGATAATCAAATCTTTCAAGTCATCATAAGTCATACCACAGACATCTGATGAAACATTACCCATCACTGTGTCTTTTCCATCGAAACAGTCAAGAACAACTGGCTTTGTACCATCCTCAACAGTACGGTACATTGTACAAGTGTCTGACAAATTTGCTTTGTCGGTATAGATATACAAGAATTTATGAGTTCCGACTGGATAAATGACATCCTTGATCTCATCATCCTCGTATCGCTTCACAGTTCCATCAAACTGTGTTACAAAAGCCTGAACCTTAGCCTTAATCACTCCATCACACTTGTCGTTAATAGAGCTATTAAGATCGACATCCAAACTTGAGAATGGAAGTTCACAAGTATTCTCCGCGACAACCGTCTTGTCTGTCAACTTCTTACATGCATCTGAAGCATCTGGACGTGTAGTGTCAGCCACAGTCAAATACTGGTCACATGTCTTATCATTCTTCGACTTGTCTACAAAATGCCAAATAATATGATAAGTTGTATCCTTGTGGAATGTCGCAGGAAGTGCGATATCCTTTTTATCATCCTTGTCACGAAGCATTGGCTTACCCTTTATGTCACCATCACAATTATCCACCGCAGTATGACTGCCAAGAGCAGCAAGCACCTCATCAAGGGTAAACTCACACTTATCAGCAGCAAGTGCTAATGTAGTATCCTGAATATCACGGCAATCGAATACAGGCTTTATTGTATCAAGCACAGTGATTGTCTGCTTACAAACAGAAGAGGCTCCAGCAGCATCTGTAAATGTCCAAGTGATTGTTGTCACTCCCTTAGGATATGCGTCTTTCAATACATCCTTTCCATCACTTCTGACACCAACTCCTTTTATTTTCTTTCCAGTTGGAGAACATGGATCATCAGCGATTTCTGGAGTATGCAATCCTGCCTTCTTGACTATTTCAGCCTCTGCCAAACAATTAGCATCAACATAAGCAGTCAATGGAGGTGTCACAACATCACAATCAACTGGAGGTCCAAGAGTATCAAGAACCTCAATGTACTGAGTACAAGTGTCACTGTTGCCAGACAAATCAGTAACAATCCAATCTATAGTTGTCACTCCTACTTTATAAGGTGCTGACAAATCAGTAGATTTTTTAGATTTGAATGTACGTACCCATGAAAGTTTCAAATCACTCGTAGATGTACAGTTGTCTTTTGCCTTCAACTCTTCAAGTGATGGCACCTTTACCTTTACATCTGTCTGACTCAACTCACATGACTCATCCGCATAGAATTTTGATGTTCCTTCCCATGGTCCACAAACCAATGAAGGAGCTATAGTATCCTTGACTTCAATTTCAATGACACAGCTGTCGACCAACACTTTTGATGATGGATCTTCCTTTTCATATGCGTTAGAGAAATACCACACAAATCTGTTCTTGCCTACAGGCAAATTATAATTTTTCACAACAGATGGTACAGATGTGAAATTTGTCAAATTTGCAGTGGCATATCCATAAGGGACATCCTCTTCACATATACATACAGGATTGACCGCATAAGATCGGAATGTCACATCCTTTGTGATCACACGATCTTCTTTGGCATCCATAGGATTTTCGACTGTAGTCACACCACCATTAGCATCATACAAACGTACAGAATCTGGGAATACAGAAATTGTAACGAAACCTGATTTAGATGCACTAAGTGTAGGAAATTCTTCGAACGACATCGGAACATTACCAGGACCAGGTTTAGTTGTGACTGGAACCATATTCGAACATACATCTCCTGCACCAGGACCAAATCCAGGACCAAATCCAGGACCAAATCCAGGTTTATTCTCGCAATCACCATATCTTGTCGCATGGTAATACTTCACCTCTGCTGTTGGTATGTCTGTCAACGACATATTATATATAGCCTTGCAATCTTTATCTGTATACATTACAGACGGTACCTCAGGACAATTAGGCACAGGAGGTGCATTACGAACAACCGTCACTATCTGCTCACATGTCTTTGAATTGAACCTTTGGTCTGTAAATGTGTAAGTAATAGTATAAGAACGAGATTCTGAACCTCCCTCGAACTTAAATTTCTTAAATTCATCTATATTCTTAATTTTAGTCTTTTCCCCTTTGTAGTTTGTGATAGTAATATCAACAGTCACTTTTCCACCACAAATATCCTCAACATCCTCATGCATCGAAAGGTAACCGTCATCAAAATACCTCTGAAGAGTATATACCTTATTAGGATTATTACCACTCTGACCGGAACCTGACGCATGTCCATCATACTTTACTTCTCCATTATCTAGAAGATAGTTAGGGAATACCATTATGTTGATCAACGATGAACAATCAAACTCTGGCGCATCCTGATCCTCTACCATGAATGGAACAGCACATTCTACTGTAACACTCTCATCTACATGTGAACCAGGTAGTTTTTTGAACACCCATACCATCTCATATTTGATTCCTGTTTCAAATAGAGGGTCATCCATCTGAGACTCTTCTATTTTATGCAACTCATCACCTTCTTTTGGAATGCGATAATAAAGAGTTGGCACAAGACTGTCTGTAGGATGAGCTGAACACTCGTCAAATCCGTATGGCAGTTTAGCTACTTCTTTTAATTTAGCTATGACAGTAGACGGCTTCAAGTTACATGTCAAAGTATCGACATCTAGTGTTCCCAAATCAACATTTGGACATGTCACATTAGGTTTCTTATCGTTCTCCACAGTAATTTTCTGCAAACAGAACTTTGTGTTTCCTGAATCATCAGAGAATGCCCAAAGGATCCAAGTGACACCCACTTTATAAGGATCGTTTAGATCTACAGATTTATTAAAAATTGATGGAATCTCAGAAGGTCTATCCTCAGACTCTCGTCTACCTAGATACTCTCCTGGAATTGAACCATCCACACCGTTCAAATCCTGCAATACTGGCTGAGATAATTTAGGCAATTCCGATGGGAAATCACCAGGCACAGCCACACAACCCTTCTGGTTTTTCAAATGGGCTGTATAGTTTTTAATTTTTTCACAATCAACATTCGGAGGCGTTATATCCACAACTGTGATAACAGCTTCACAAGACACAGACTTTTCACATCCGTCAGTGATTGTATATTTCAACTCTATTGTTCCTGCTGGAGCGACAACCTTCTTGTTGATAGTCGAAGATTGCGACAAAGTAGAGAACGGTCCAACAGTACGAGTCTGATTTGTTGCTTTCAACACATTTCCCTTTACATCCTTAACGACAATATCAATTGTCATCTTTGGATCTGGATCACAACTTGCCTTATAATCAGGCAAAGGCAAATCAATTGTGGTTGTCTTCTCTGTTTCTCCAAGTGGAATTTCAAGTCCATTAATCTTACTACAGTCTATTGTAGGATCTTCTGGTTTTTCAAATTTATACGATTGTTTGATAGTAGCGGGACAGCCAACACCATCAATCTCAACAGTCGCAGACACATCATGAGACTTCAATGTGCCATCACATGCAGCATCACGATTCCAAGTCACTTCTGCAGTAGACGATGACTTAGTGGATGCTGTAGCTCCTGTCCATGTGTAAACGTATTTATGTTCACTCTCTTTATTTATGACATCTATATTTGCATACACCTTATTTGTTTTGTCTGCAGGACAAAGCGTTTTGTCTTGTTCCTCAGTACCAGAAGCGAAACGATCACTAGACAAACTCAAAGTTAAAGATGGAGTATTGTGGACATCAATAATTTTCTGAATTGGAGTTCCAATAGGATTCTCTACCGTAGCACCATCTACTATTGTACGACGAACGACCTGAGCTTCAAGAGTGTATTTGCCATGCTCAGCAACAGCAGGGAAAATAACTCTCACACTTGCACCCTTTGTTTTCGAATCTTCCTGGAGTCCGGCTCCTTCATATACAGTATTATTATAGACCTCTTTTTTGCTAGGAGTGATCAACTTCCAACGATAGAAGACAGTTTCGTCTTCCGATACAGGATCTACATAATAGATATTATCATCCTTCGGAGCACATACCATTCCAGATCCTATAATTTCGTTCGGCCATATAGGATCACACTCTTTTCCATAAACAGTGAATTCTTTAGTCACTGTCGCAGATCCATCTCCTTTATTTACCTCTACTTTATATTCCTTTGCACCTACAAAATCGACATATATATTTGCTGTACGATATTCATCTCCTTTTCCTGACGCTCCAAAAACTTTTGCCCAACCATTGCCTGATCTTTCATACCAATTGTATGTGGCATTCTTTGGGAAACCTGTAGCTGTAGCTCTAACTATTTCTCCTTTACATACAAGTTTTGGAGAAAGACATACCTTTTCTACCTCCGCTGAGATATAGTCAATGGAAACTTTTGCACAACTCAACTGAGCAAATTCGGGAGTAAACTCATAATGTTTCAAACCCTCATTCACATATGGCATATATCCATAGAATGTCATTTCAAAACGCAACATATGATAATCGCCACCCGACATCGGTAGATTTCCAACATTAGTCAAACTGCTAAACTTAACCTCAGCCACATTATTTGCTGATTGCAAATCTCTCTTGCTTCCCAAAAGAGCTCCTGTCACATCATCATAAAGTTCAACATCCATTCGGTCATCTGTCACGGTTCCATGTCCTGTTCTTGCACGGAAAGCAGCATTGCCATCCAATTTACAAGTAGGCTTTACATATGCTCTCATGACAAATCTATAATGTTGATTTCTATAGGACAAACCATGATGATTGTATCCATTTCCACATACACTTGGATTTGCAGGGAAACTGATAGTCACGACCTTACAGTTAGGATTGGTAAGGTTCATAAAATAATTTTCGTATTTTCCCTCTGTTTTCTTTCTTACACTATCGTCTATACTTGGAGTATAGCTTCCGAAACTACTCAGTAAACCACCAATCGAATAAGGACAATCATTCTTTGAAAACTCTAGAGTATATTCACCAAAGAAGTTTTCTACATCATTTTCTAGTTTTCCTGTATTACTACCAGTCGGATCAAAATCTGTACCTGTGATAAAATCTCCTGTTGCTGAAGAATGACATTCTGGCACACAATCAGTACCCTTAGTGATTTTTACAACATTAGACTCCGCTATAATATTCGTTCCACTTTTCTCAACAGCACGGAACTCAACATCATGGTCGTCCATCTCATAAATAAAAGGGACACCAACCTTAAGCTGAGATCCTTCTGTACTGGCATTCACCCAAGCTCCATTCACCTTCTTCTGCCATGTCACAGAACTTGTTGATGCCAATGACGAGTTCAAAATCACACCTTCATTAGGACATACCGTCTCATTTTCTGCGGTTATCACCAATGCATTCGCATTGACCCAACTTCCGAATAAGAATACGGAAGCGACAACGTTTTTCAAAACTGGATTCAGCAGTTTTGATAATCGTTCTTTATATTTCATATTTTGTATAATCTTTTTCATACCCTATCTAATTAATCTTTTCAACACTCCTAATTAATTATAAATCAACAATACAGATTATAAATCCGCATTTTAATTCTTAATTTATCTAACAAATATATATTTTTTCGTTTATAAACGTTTACTTTTTGTTAAAAAATGTAACAAAACATTTAAGAATTTTAACATATAAAAACACGAATGTTTCTTCTTCTTAGCTATAAAAGAAACATCCGTGTATATATCACACAAACAGATAAAATATTTATAAATCCTCTAAACGATAACAATCTTCTTCTGTTATATCACATTAAGCAATTGATTAAAAATATTTTACGGCAGCAACAAACTGCTGTCTCCATAACTTAGAAAACGGAATCCGTTGTCGAACGCATATTTATAAATTCTATGCCAGTCTTCCCCGACAAGAGCCGAAACCAGTAGCAGAAGTGTGCTTTGCGGCTGATGGAAATTCGTGATAATTCCTCTGATGATTTTAAATCGGTAAGACGGTGCAATTATAATCTGCGTGGATGTCACCAGCGTCTCCTTGCCCTCACCTTCCAAATAATCAAGTATCGCCTGTAGACTTTCCTCGGCGGTCAACGTTGGATTGGTATCATACGGTGTCCACTGCTCCACATGCAGATAGTCGCTGTCGATCGCAACGCCTTTGGCTCTGGCTTCCGCTATAGCCACACCTATATAATATAACGACTCAAGTGTACGCACTGAGGTTGTGCCGACGGCGATAATATTGCCGAGAGCCGACTTGACCGACTCAATAGTCTCACGTCGCACACTTATCACCTCACTATGCATCTCATGTCCATCCATCGTCTCAGACTTCACAGGTTGGAACGTACCGGCTCCGACATGAAGAGTGAGTTCCGCACGACGTATTCCTCTCTTCTGAAGACTCTCAATCAAATCTGAAGTGAAATGAAGTCCGGCTGTAGGAGCTGCCACAGAACCCTTAATCTTTGAATACACTGTCTGATATGTAGTCTTGTCGCTCTCCTCCGTCTTACGGTTAAGATATGGCGGTATAGGAAGTTCACCAGCAGCGTCGACAATATCCGCAAAAGTATGCTTCTCCGCCCCACTCCACGACAGTCTGATCAACCTTGCCTTGCCACTTTTATCGATACACTCGGCTTTGAGAGTTACTGAATCACCTGAAATCTGCACCGTCTGCTCAAGAGATCCTTCTTTCCATTTCGCTGCATTTCCGACCATACATTGCCAAACGACCTCGTCTTCTGCAGCGAAATTAGAGGCATAATCACGAGGCGCGTGAGGCTCAAGAAGAAAGACTTCAATTCTTGCACCCGAAGATTTATGAAAAACGATGCGTGCCTGGATGACGCGAGTGTTATTAAACACCAGCATTGTATTTGCCGGCAGTTCGTCGCCGATATTTCTGAATATTGTATGAGCAATTTTGCCTCCCTTGTATGTGAGCAGTTTCGACGACGCGCGATCGTTCAACGGAAATTTTGCTATTCGCTCATCAGGCAAATTGTATGTGAAATCTTCTATTTTTAGCTCTTTCGGATGCATCAGAAAATGAATTTAATTGCATTTACTTTGTAAAGTACGGCAAAAATACCGATTTTTGCAGAATTAAAAAAAAGAAATCTTAAAATGGGTATAAAAGTAGGCGATAGAGTTCGTTTTTTAAATAGTGTTGGTGGCGGTATCGTAAAGAAGATCGTCAGCAAAGAATTGGTGGAAGTGGAAGACGAGGATGGTTTCGACATTCCTACTCTCATCAGCGAATGCGTGATTGTGGAATCTAAAGGTGCGGCGGAAAAAATAGCTGAACGCCAGCAACAAAAGACAAACACACAAAAGCCTAAACAGGTTCTTATTCAAGAAGAGGAAGACGTTGCAGACGAGACATATGCCGAGACTAAGGAAGGTGAGCTAATCAACGCAGCCTTAGGTTTTGTTCCCGTCAACCCGAATATGATTTCCCAGACAGATTGCGAGATATACCTGATCAACGACAGCAACTATTATCTTGCATATAACATTTTCAACGGTGGAGAGAAAAGCGTATATTCTCGTTACGCGGGCATTATCAATCCCAACACAAAAATTCTGTTGGAGACGATGAAGAAGACTCAGCTGAATGAGTTTGAGAACCTTGGCGCACAGATCATCGCAATGAAGAAAGACAAAGCCTACTCTCGCAAACCCGTTTATGATCTGAAAATCAAAATCAACACAGTAAAATTCTACAAGCTTCACAGCTATGTGGAAAATGATTATTTTGATGAAGACGCGATTATTGTGCCGCTTGTGGAGAAAGACATTGCAGCAGGATTCAAACTTCCGTCGGCAGACGATTTGAAATCAGCGATTCTAGGCAAAGAAGCTTCTGAATCGGCAAAGCAGTCTGTAAAAAGCAACGTCGTACCAGAAATCATAGAAGTGGACTTGCATATCAATAATTTGGTAGACAACACGTCGGGACTAAGCAATAAGGATATGCTTGATTTTCAGATGAAGAAAGTGCGTGAAGTGATGGACGCGAACCTCCGCAGAGTAGGACAAAAGATTGTGTTCATCCATGGAAAAGGAGAAGGCGTACTAAGAAACGAAGTGCTAAAGCTATTAAAATCACAATACAAAAAATGCTATGTACAGGATGCATCGTTCCTTGACTACGGGTTCGGTGCCACACAAGTAACAATAAAATAAAGAAAAGTGACAAAAGGGACTACGACTAAACTATTAGGTGTCGGCATTATTTGTATAATGTCAACACTATCTATGATGGGCAAGCCATCTAGAGATGAAAAGAAAACAGTGGCGATCAGCAATTTTCACAAGACTCCGCTTTCACCACATCTGATAGAAAAGGATTCACTGATTTACACATTTGGTGATGACCTTGAATTTTCAATAGCCGAACTAGACTCACTCAGTTTGGAGCTTGACGAAGATGAGGAAGACATGTTTGAGGAGGGCGACACAACAGGAAGCAGTTGGGATGCCACTAAAGTGAATCCATTCAACATCACCATCGACAGTATTGTAGACACTGTAATCAATGTCAGCACCTATTCGCATCCGAACTTCAATGTAGTGACAAGCGAATGTGGAGAGAGATGGGGACGATTCCATGCCGGCACCGACATGCGTCTGCGAGTGGGTGACACGATCAGAGCCGCATTCGACGGGAAGGTGCGAATAATGCGTTACAACAAAAAATTTCGCAAAAAGGGCTATGGACATTTCGTGATGCTGCGACATCCGAATGGATTAGAGACGCTTTATGGCCATTTGTACAAGCCACTGGTAAAGGTCAACCAGGAGGTTAAATCAGGTGAGCCAATTGGATTGGGAGGCAATACAGGAAGAAGCACCGGTCCTCATCTACATTTGGAATTCAGATACAAAGGGTTACCTATCAACGCAAGAAAAATCGTTGATTTTGAGACAGGACAAGTATTAAATCCAAAACTTGAAATCAACAAATCTACGTTCGATACCTACAACGAATACCTACATTCACCTGCGAAGTATCATAAAGTGCGTAAGGGCGACACATTAGGCAGGATCGCCAGAAGATACCGCACATCAGTAAAACGTTTGTGTGCACTCAACAGAATCCGTCCGAATACAAAGTTGAAGATAGGAAGAAGGTTAAGGGTGAAATAACATACAAGATTTATTTCAGCTCCATATAAAAAATAGGAATATAACAAACGCCGTAAGTTCATAAGAACATGCGGCGTTATTTTTTACGATGGCAATTAGCTTATAGCAGTTGGCAGTCGACGGGAATCATTCCATACAGAGCCGATGCTAAAATATTATTTCAGAAATTTCACTGATTTGCATCCTTCAAAAGCATCTTTTCCAACTGAAACATTCTTCTCCGAATTGTCTATTATAATGTCAAGTTTTCCACAACCATAAAACGCATCCTCTCCGATGCTTGTCACTTTCGATGGAATTTCTATGCTTGTCAAACCACTGCAACCATGAAACGCACCGTCTCCAATACTTGTCACACTTGAGGGTATTTCTATAGATGTCAAACTGAGGCAATTTCCAAACGTCCATTCTCCGATACTTGTCACACTTGAGGGTATCTTTATGCTTGTTAATCCGATACAACCAACAAACGCATATTCTCCTATGAATGTCACATTCAATGGAATATTTACGTTCGTCAAACCATAACAACCAGCAAACGCACGCTCTTCTATGCTTGTAACATTCTTTGGTATCTCTATGCTAGTCAAGCCATCACAATCCATAAACACACAATACCCTATGCTTGTCACTTTCGATGGAATTTCTATGCTTATCAAACCACTGCAACCTTCAAACGCACGATTCCCTATGCTTGTCACACTCGATGGTATATCTATGCTCGTCAAACCATTACAACCACGAAACGCACCGTCTCCAATACTTGTCACACTTGATAGAATTTCTATGATTCCGTTCTTTGCTACTGGAGTGCAAATAAGTGTCGTCTTATTTTTATCATATAATATACCTTTCTCTGATGAATAGGACGTATTATCTCTAGACACATTGATGCTTGTCAAACAGTGACATCCAGAAAACGCATTGTCTCCTATGCTTGTAACACTTGAGGGAGTTTCTATGCTCGTCAAACCACTGCAACCATGAAACGCACCGTCTCCAATACTTGTAACACTTGAGGGAATTTCTATGCTTGTCAAACCCTTGCAACCATAAAATGCTCCATTTCCTATGCTTGTCACACTTGATGGAATTTCTATGCTCGTCAAACCACTGCAACCATCAAATGCTTCATTTCCTATGCTTGTCACACTTGATGGAATTTCTATGCTTGTCAAACCACTGCAACCATCAAATGCTTCATTTCCTATGCTTGTCACTTTCTTTGGTATTTTAATGCTCGTCAAACCGCTGCAACCATAAAATGCTCCATTTCCTATGCTTGTCACACTTGATGGAATTTCTATGTTCGTCAAACCGCCGCAACCACGAAACGCAGATTCCCCTATGCTTGTCACACTCGACGGAATTTCTATCCTTGTCAAACCTTCACACAAAGAAAAAGCTCGGCTATCAATAGTTGTCACTCTCTTTGGTATCTTTATGCTCGTCAAAACGCTGCAACCATAAAATGCTTCATTTCCTATGCTTGTCACACTTGACGGAATTTCTATCCTTGTCAAACCTTTACACAAAGAAAAAGCTCGGCTTTCAATAGTTGTCACTCTCTTTGGTATCTTTATGCTTGTCAAGTCGCTGCAACCATAAAATGCTCCATTTCCTATGCTTGTCACACTTGATGGAATTTCTATGATTCCGTTCTTTGCTATTGGAGTGCAAATAAGTGTCGTCTTATTTTTATCATATAATATACCATTCTCTGATGAATAGTTCGGATTATCTTTCGACACTTTTATGCTTGTCAAACCGTGACATCCAGAAAACGCATTGTCTCCTATGCTTGTAACACTTGAGGGAATTTCTATGCTTGTCAAACCCTTGCAACCAGAAAATGCATATCTTTCTATTCTAGTCACACTCTTTGGAATATTTATGTTTGTCAAACCGCTGCAACCACGAAACGCTCCATTTTCTATGCTGGCAACTCCCGATGAAATTTTCAAGCTCGTCAAGCCGCTACAATTTCTAAACGCTTCGGCTCCTATGCTGGTCACATTTGATGGAATTTCTATGCTTGTCAAACCACTGCAACCATAAAATGCTTCATTTCCTATTCTAGTCACACTTTTTGGAATATTTATGTTTGTCAAACCGCTGCAACCACGAAAAGCTCCATTTCCTATGCTGGTCACACTTTTTGGTATCTCTATGCTAGTCAAGTTTCTGCATCCACTACATGCATTGTCTCCAATGCATGTCACACCAGATAAAAGGACAATACTTCCTTCCTTTCCTTCTGGAACCAAAACAAGTGTCGTTTTATTCTTATCATACAATATACCATCCTCTGATGAATAGATCGGATTATCTCTCGACACATTGATACTAGTCAATTCTGAGCAATAAACAAATGCATATATATCAATATGTGTCACACTCGATGGAATCTCTATATTTGTCATGTCATAGCAACCATAAAAAGCTCTATATTCTATGCTTGTTACAGGATAAACATGTCCTGAAATTCGTATTTCAGAAGGGATTACAACAGATTCCAAATCTTTATAAGATCTATCAAATATCACCTCCGCCGTACTATCAGAAGAGATATGATACTTCAGTGGAGCAACAAACACGTTTCCTTTCTCATCAATTGTAATATTGTTCATATTCTGATTTCCATCAGATTGGATTTCAGGTTCTGCGACAACAGATATGCATAATAATGCCGACAAAAGCGACACAAGTAGTTTCTTCATCATAGCGACTGAATTTATCATTAGACTGTAACAAAAGTAGGAAATAAAATGGAAAAATGGATGGGATTGGACGATAAACGATGGACGATGAGCGATGAACGATGAACGATGGCAGTTGGCAAACAGCACGATTCTGTATTGCCTTCCAGGCAAAGATTGGGCATTGTGGATTTCATACCCGGGACTTCATCCCGGGTTACTCCCGCTTCGCTCTGTGGCGTCTTCCAGACGCACTGTCTCACGATGGCGGTTGGCAAACAGACGTCGCCGCAGGCGACGTTATCGGCCCCAGCCGACGGTAACCGGTAGAGACGTTGTGCGCAACGTCTCTACGGAAATTGCCGCAAAAACACACAAAAAAAGGGTCCAACCTCAATGAGGTTGGACCCTGAAAGCGGCGGCTACCTACTCTCCCGAAATTCAGTACCATCGGCGATAGCGAGCTTAACTTCTCT